>ERZ777003.64-NODE-64-length-193379-cov-7.795664_pt1 | contig 193379 bp, 191 predicted proteins | sample MGYA00374956_ERZ777003 | MGnify/ENA primary metagenome ERZ777003 (study PRJEB29302, sample SAMN06268252) | bioreactor metagenome | isolation source: Joint BioEnergy Institute, California, USA | place: USA:Joint BioEnergy Institute, California, USA | collected... | reverse complement strand
CTGGGGCTGGAGCAGGTCCCAAGGGTCCGGCTGTTCGCCGGTTAAAGAGGTACGCGAGCTGGGTTCAGAACGTCGTGAGACAGTTCGGTTTATATCCGCTGTGGACGTAAGGAAATTTGAGAGGATCTACCCCTAGTACGAGAGGACCGGGGCGGACGCACCTCTGGTGTACCAGTTGTTCTACCAAGAGCACTGCTGGGTAGCTATGTGTGGAATGGATAAGCGCTGAAAGCATATTAAGCGCGAAGCCAACCTCAAGATTAGATTTCCCTATGAGGACCCTGAAAGACGATCAGGTTGATAGGCGCAAGGTGGAAGTGCGGTAACGTATGGAGCCGAAGCGTACTAACAGTCCCATTGACTTTTTACGTTCTCTGAGTCACCTATTCCCGTTGATGGGTAGGCTCAGAGAAATGCATTGACTAGTTATTGGTGCATACCAGTGCACCCGTTTGTTAAATAACCTTAACACCTTATATTTGCGGCATTTGTTGCATGTAACACAACATGGACATCATATGGCTCGCTAAAAAGATAAATTGTCTTCATGATTCTTAGAAGCGTGCTTTCTTGGTGCCCATGGCGCGAGGGAAACACCTGTTCCCATACCGAACACAGAAGTTAAGCCTCGCAGCGGTTACAATACTTGGGCCATCAAGCCCTGGGAAGATAGCACGGTGCCAAGTTATAGAAAAAACCTCCTTACTGGAGGTTTTTTCTTTTTTGTGTTGTATTTTTAGTAAATTTGTTCATCATTATGAAAAATCTTACAGCCGTCTTTAAGGTGCTTACGGTAAAGTGGAAGTAGGCTTAGGTGTTGAAGAGCCTGGCCGAAGGAGGAATTATGGCAGGAACAGTTGAAGGTGGCCGTGCTGCAGCAAGGAAAAACAAGGCTAAATACGGTCAAGATTTTTATGCACGTATTGGTGCGAAAGGCGGCCGAAAAGGTCGAACCGGCGGCTTTTATGCGAATCGAGAGCTTGCGCGTAAAGCAGGAGCGATAGGAGGCAGTATTAGTCGTCGTACCAAGAAACGTGCTTAACTAAGAGCTAAAACCAGTTAATTAAAGCTATTTAGCTAATGCTATTGACAATTAAACAATAGCGTGATATTATGTAGATGATTCGATAAGAATAAGAGGGTTCTAGTACATAGGTGCTCGGGCCCTTTTTGTTTCTTATCGTTCAAAAGTATCACGTTAAGGGAGGTCAATACAAATGGCTGGAACAAAAGCTGGCGGTAAAGCTGCTGCAGAAACTAATAAACGAAAGTATGGTGCTGATTTTTATGCACGTATTGGTGCGAAAGGCGGCCGTTTAGGTCGAACTGGCGGTTTTTACGCTAATCGTGAGCTGGCTCGTGAAGCTGGGCGTAAAGGCGGCCGTATTAGTCGTCGTACTAAAAAGACTGCGTAATCAAAGATTAAAATCACATTAAAGTAAAGAAGAGACAGGACGTGAGCCCTGTCTCTTTCTAATTAGAAATTTTTGCTCGATAAGGGCGACAATGACGATTGTTTGAGACACGCCACGCAGTATTACAGTTTATGCATCGGTAGGTGGAAGTGTTTTCTTGCAGTGATTTTATGCCGCATGTGGGGCAGAGACTTCTTTTGTGAAGCCAATCACGGTATGTATCGAGACAATCTTCTATATGATCGGTATCAATGGTGATTTGGTAATGATTGGCTAATTCTTTTGCTTTCTCCCATGCAGCCAACTCAATTTGTAAAAGCTCAAAGTCAGTGGTAAATGTTTTGTGTCCAAGTAGGCCATGGCTTGTTTCGTGCAACAGACTCCATATATCAGAAGGCTTTTGGGTGTTGGTAAAATAAACACTCTGCTCTTTTGGTGACCAGAAAAAATCTGCTCCGGCTTTAAAAGTAAGATGAGGAAAGTCACGCTGCAGTAACTTTAGTAGTGTTTCCATAGCGTTCCTTTGCAAGATTATAACAGCCGTATACAACAGCTTCTTCAGGTCGTTTGGCTTGTACGATTGGCGGGATGGGCACTAGTGGCACTTCGTATCTTTTGAGTACTTCTAAGAGGTATTTTTTGTACTTAGGGTAGTGTGTCCCAATACCGCCGCCCAATATAATGACATCTGGCTGCACGATTGCAATGAGCTGAATGATGCCTGCAGCTAAATCTTTGCTAATGATTTTCCAGGTTCTTTCGTCGGTGATCTCAGATGCGCGCTTATTAAATCGTTTGAAAATGGCGTGGCCAGACGCAAAACTTTCCCATTTTTCTAATTTGCCTTGGTGCTCGAGTAGGATTTGTCCTGCTTCCATGTCTTCTAGGCCGGGAATGAGGCGCCCGTGTCTTGTGGCTCCTACACCAATACCGGTACCGATAGCTATATACAATGCTGTTTCATACTTGTCTTTTAGCAGCCTCGCTTCTGATACGGCGCCAGCATTTGCGTCATTTTCGACAATAACAGGTGCGTGGATAATTTTTTCAAGGTCAGCTTGAATTGGTACGTTCTTCCAAGGGAGGTTACCAAAAACCAGACCTGTGGCATGTTTACGCACACCCTGGGCGCGGTCGATTTTACCAGGGAGAGCGATGCCGCCTGCTTGAAATTCTTTGGTTTTCAGCCCATGAATCGTTTCTGTAAGTTGGCGAATAAAATCATTGTAGCTTTTAGGAGTGGGGAATTTTACAGACTCGGTAATTTTGCCTTTGTTTGTCAGGCTAGCTACTAATGTTTTGGTACCACCTACATCAACCCCCAGATACATGATACCTCTAGTATACTGTATGTCAGAAAAAAGTGTAGCATTAAAAAATGCTTAAAAATTACTCCAACACTTTACTTATAAGCAATTAACAGATATAATAATAGGTAATCGTTCAAACTATGGTCTCTTTGCTACTCTATATAAGCACTGCCAAGTTTGTCTGAAATACATTACAAGAAGGAGGCATGACTATACATGTCAAAAGCAACAGTATCAATGGATGAACTCTTAGCAACGAGTGACGTCAAACAACTAGAAGCGGGCGATGTCGTCGAGGGCGTCATTGCAAGCGTAAAAAAGCATGAAGTGTGGGTTGATCTTGGTGCCCGCGGTTCGGGTATTGTGGTGCGTCGTGAAATTGGCCACGGTCAACAGCTTGAAGTAGGAAAAACAGTAACAGTAAGTGTTATTGATCCAGAGCTTGACGAAGGTTATGCGCTTTTGAGCATGAAGCGTGCAGCCAAAGATCGCGGCTGGGATGAGTTACAACGTCTTTTTGATGCTCAGGAAATTATCGAGGTTACTCCATACGATGCAAACAGAGGCGGTTTGTTGGTAGAACTAGAAGGTATTCGTGGCTTTTTGCCAGTATCACAGCTTGCTGCGGGACACTATCCTCGTGTGTCTGGCGCAGATAAGGATGAAATTCTTCAGAAGCTTCATGCGCTTGTAAATAAACCAATCCGCGTGCGGATTTTGGATGTCAGCCGCAAAGACAACAAGCTTATTTTCTCTGAGAAAGAAGCTGTTAAGGATGATATGCAGGCACGCTTTGCAGAGCTTAAGGTTGGTGACGTTGTTGAAGGTGTAATAACAGGTGTTATCGATTTTGGGGCCTTTGTAAACGTGGATGGTATTGAGGGTCTAATTCATATCTCTGAAATTTCTTGGGAGCGTGTAGAAGATCCACGTAAATATGTAAAAGTTGGTGAAACAGTAAAGGCGAAGATCATTGCTATTGATAAGGATCGCTTGAGTCTAAGTCTCAAGCAAATGACAGAAGATCCATGGCTGAAGGAAGTAAAGGCCTTCAAGAAAGGTGATATTGTAGAAGGTAAAATTACTCGCATTACACCGTTTGGCGCATTTGTGCAGCTTTCACCAGCAGTTGAAGCATTGGTGCATGTAAGTGAGATGAGCGATGATGATGAAGCTGTTGATCCTGAAAAGATCTTCCAACTGAATGAAAAGAAGCAATTTAAAGTATTAGATATTGATTCAGAAGCTCGTAAGATAGCTTTGAGTCTTAAAAGTGCATAGAAGCTATGTGTAAATAGGTCACCGCTGGGTATCCAGCAGAAAGGAGAGTCGAGATGGCAGCAACAATCGAGATCAGTGACACGATTACCGTCGGCTCTCTGGCCGAACAGTTGAAGATACCGGTTAGCCGTATCATTACTGAATTGATGAAATCAGGGATTATGGCTACGGTAAATGAGCGTATAGATTTTGACACAGCTCAAATCATTGTGGACGAGCTGGGGTTGGATATTACGTTAACGAAAAAAACTGAACCATTACCAGTGCCGCTGCGTCAAAAAAAGGTAGTTTCCGAGCATAGCGAGCCTCGTCCACCCGTAGTGGCTGTTATGGGCCATGTGGATCACGGTAAAACGAGCCTTCTTGATGCAATTCGTGGCTCAGAAACGGCAAAAGAAGAAGCAGGTGGTATTACGCAGCACATCTCATCTTATCAAGTAGAGCACAATAAGCGTGCAATTACGTTTCTTGATACTCCTGGTCATGAAGCATTTGCAGCGATTAGGGAGCACGGAGCATTACTTACAGATATCGTGGTGATAGTGGTTGCTGCTGATGATGGCGTGAAACCTCAGACAGTAGAAGCAATTCGTTTTGCCACTAAAGCAGGTGCTCGTATTATCGTAGCTATCAATAAAATGGATAAAGAGGATGCTAACCCTAATCAGGTAAAGCAGCAGCTGGCTGAACAAAATTTACTTGTTGAAGAATGGGGTGGCGATATTGTAGCAGTTGAAGTGTCTGCGAAAACAAAGCAGGGTATAGATCAGCTACTTGATATGATTTTGCTTGTAGCAGACGTAGAGGATCTCCGCGCCGATGTGGACGGGCCGGCAAGTGGTCTTATTATTGAAGCTCACGTACAACAAGGGCGTGGTCCTTTGGCGCGAGCATTGGTTGAGTCTGGTGTTTTGCGCAAAGGGCAGTATATTGTTGCTGGTGGAACATATGCAAAAATTCGCACGCTCGAAGATTCAAACGGTAGACCAATTCAAAAAGCTTCTCCTTCTACGCCAGTTACTATTACCGGCTTTAAATCATTGCCTGAATTTGGCGATGAGTTTAAGGTGGTGGATAGCGAAAAAACAGCTCGTAAATTAGCTGAACAGATTAGCACTGCTCGCCGAAATACTGCTGGCAGTCAAGATATAAGCGGTGGTGAGCTTATTCGTTTAATTAACCGAAGTAACACCTTGAAGGAATATAATATTATTCTCAAAGCTGATGTACAGGGTTCATTAACTTCGATATCTGACAGTCTAAAAGCGCTTGATACTGATGAAGTGGCAACTCGTATTGTGCGATCAGGTGCAGGGGTTATAAATGAAAGTGATGTGCATCTGGCGCATACGAGCAATGCAGTGATCTATGGTTTCCACGTGGACGCGCCTACTAATATTAGGCGATTGGCGGCTCGGGATAATGTACAGATTCGTTTGTACAAAGTGATTTATGAGCTTATAGATGATGTGCGCGAGGAGCTTAGTAAACTTTTGGAACCTGAAGTAGTTGAAACGGAAGTAGGTCGTTTGGTAGTTCGTGGTGTCTTTAAGGCTACTAAGACTGAAGTAATTTGCGGTGGCGAGGTGACAAAAGGTAAGTTGGTTGCCCCAGCGCTAGCACGAGTAATGCGCGATTCTAAGCAGATTGCAGAGGTTGAAGTTACAAATCTGAAGCGTGGTCCACAGGATGCGAAAGAAGTATTTGAGGGTGAAATGTGTGGTCTAAGCTTAGCTACAACAACTAAGTTAGATCTTCAGGAAGGAGACCGTTTAGAGGTATTTACACGAGAAACTGTTGCTCGAAGCTTACAATAAGGATACTATGATACTATGGCATTGAAATTAGATAATAATTTACTAGAAGAAGTTGGACTAGGTGCTTTACCTGCTGATGAAAAGAAAAAAATGCTAACTCACATATATGAAACGCTTGAAATGCGTGTCGGAGTGCGATTGGCTGAACAGATGACAGATCAGCAGTTAAATGAGTTTGAATCATTCATAAATGCGAATGATGAGGCAGGAGCGCTTCGTTGGCTTGAGACAACGTTTCCGTCATATAAAGAAGTGGTAGCTGATGAGTTCGAGAAGCTTAAAGAAGAGATACGTCAGGTTGCTCCTCAGATTGTTGCCGAGTCGCAGGCGGCAGCTTCAAATGCTGCACCCGCATCATCTGATCAGCAACCGCCACAAGCTCCTCCTGTTTAGGAGTTTATGCGATAGAGTATAGCTGGCTAAAAGTCGTGGCTAGCATTTAGCTCATACAAGACAAACCTTGTGATTTTTCTCATCGTACGGAACTCGGCTTTTTCTTATTTCAGTCTATTACCGTATCCCGCTAAAAAAGCTTGGGCTGTCATGTCACGCTTGCCAGCAGGTTTTAAGGTGAGAATTTCTAGACTATCTTTACCACAAGATACAAAAAGTTGCTTGTTTTCAACCCAAAATTTTCCACATGGTTCAATCTGTTTTTTGACCACTTTTGATGACGTGATTACAACATCTAAGCTATTAATGCTGGTGCGGCTTTTTGGCCATTCTATGAAAGCACGGATTTCACGTTCAATTTGCTCAGCTGGTTTTTTCCAATCAATGATGCCGTCTTGTTTTGTAAGCTTTCGAGAATAAGAAGGTTTACCTTTATAGAGTGAAGTGGTTTCTTGAGGTGCAGCCTGAATTTCGCCACGGAACCATAGTGGCAGCGTTTTCTTTAAGGTTTGGTCGCTTAGTTCAATAAGCGCTGCAGTCAGTGAAGGGGTGGTTTCATCGGGTTTAATATCATATGGGGTTTGAGCAAGTAACGGGCCTTCATCCATCGCCTCTACGAGTAGCATGAGACTTACGCCAGTTTGTTTTTGGCCACTGAGAATAGCAAAGGTAATGGGATCGGCGCCGCGCCATTGCGGCAATAAGGAGAAGTGGCTATTAACAATTCCTTTAGGGAAATAGTCTATAACTGTTTGTGAAACAATGATGCCAAAATCTATCAGTATACCAATTTGACTTTGAAATGGCTCGCTTGCTAGTAAATTATCAAGTTCTTGGCGAGTGTTTACGGAGTATACGCATCCACCAGGAAACGCGTCCACCATCTCTCTGACTGTTGATGGTTTCGTAACAACTGCTTCTATTTCGAAATTTTGCGCGAGCAATTGAAGGCTTTTGGCGGCAACTGGTCCGCTACCAAAGAATACTATTGTTGGCGATGTCTTTGTCATAGTCAAGTTGTATTAACTCACCGTTTTTATCTAGTTTGAAAAATGCGTCAGGATTATCTTTAATATGATCAATAAACACGATGCCGTTTGTGTGATCAATTTCGTGCTGGAAAATACGGGCTAAGAATCCTTCTGCAGTAACCCGAAACTCTCTCCCTTCGATATCGAGGGCTTTTACCTTCACTTTAGAGTAGCGAGGCACTTTGCCGTATATATCTTTAATACTGAGACAGCCTTCATAATCTTCAACAATATCACCTTCATATTTTGTGATAACTGGGTTAATAAAGGTGGTGAATGTACGGTCTTCTTTGTTGTTGAAATCGTTTCGCACTACAACTATACGCAACAATTTGTCTATCTGTACTGCAGCAAGTGCGACACCAACTTCGTGCGCTCTGCTTTGTTCCCATGAGATAGTGGCATCTTGCATGCCTTGAATAATTTTTTTGATCTCATCGGTGATAATGCCAACTTTTTTTGACCGCTGACGAAGATGCGGATTCGGTAACGTAATAATGTCGTCTTTTGTCATTAAGAATAAGTATACAGTAACAGGGGTAATTCTTACAAAAGATTCACTGGGTCGATATCGTAAGACCAATCATTTGGCAAGTGGTCGATAACTTTGAGTAATTCGCCACGGGCTTTGCTTTTTATAATGAGCTGCCAAACATACTTATTTTGGATTTTTTCATGAAATGCAGGTGCAGGACCATCTATGGTGATGTGCAAGGTAGATTTGCGCAACGCTTGGGCGAGTCTTTCGGCATTTGTTTGCGCTGTTTCGGCTTTAGCGCGCTTAATGGTTGCCTTGAGCAGGTAGCAGAAGGGCGGAAAGAGAAATGTTTTACGTTCCTGTAATTCTGCGCTATAAAATGTTTCCCAATCTCGCTTTGCGGCAGCTTGTATGGTTGGATTGTCGGGGTTGTACGTTTGAATAATTGCTTGGGTATCGGTGGCTTGACTGCTTCTACCGATGCGACCGATGACCTGATATAGCAATTGATAAGTGCGTTCTTGGGCAGTGAAATCGGGTACATACATGCTTGCATCGGCGTTAATAACACCTACCAGTCCAAGTTTTGGAAGGTCCAATCCTTTGGCAAGCATCTGTGTGCCAACGAGGATGTCTATTTTGCCAGTGCGAATTTCATCGTAAATCTCGTGAATACGCTCACCTTTTTTGTTGTCGGTATCAAAGCGTTCTACGCGCGCAGATGGGAAGAGTTTGCTTACCTCGGCAACAATAGACTTTGTGCCAATGCTCCTCAGTATAATATCTGCATGATTGCACTCTGGGCATGACGACATCATCGCTTGTGTAAATCCGCAGGTATGACATTGGAGTGTATGAGTATCGTGATGATAGGTAAGTGGCAGATCGCAGTGTGGGCACGCGGCTTGCCAGCCACAATTTTCGCATAACACAATTCGGGCGGTGCCACGGCGGTTTATAAAAAGAAGAACTTGTTGTTTATTGGCAAGGGTTTGCTCCATAGCGGTAAGTAGTGCCACAGAGAGGTGTGGACTTCGACTGAGCTGGGTTTTGTCTCGCATGTCTATGATTTTGGTTTTTGGTTGCCGAGCTGTACCATTTATTGCTTTTAGTTTTAAGATTGGGCGTTTACGGGCTGTTGCAAGGAAATAATCTGTTACTGATGGTGTGGCAGAACCTAGTATGACACGTGCATTGTGGATTTGGCCAAATTTACTTGCAACACGTGTAGCATGGTAGTGTGGTGTGTTTTCTTGCTTATAGGTGACTTCGTGTGACTCATCAACGACAATGAGTCCAATAGATGACAACGGACTAAAGAGTGCAGAACGTGGACCAATAACAATCAAAGGCATGGTGGCGGTAAGGATTTTCAGCCAAAGATCTCGTCTGGTCGCATCAGTGAGTTGAGAGTGTAGAATAATGAGCCGAGATTTGTCGAAAGATTGTTCAAAGGCGTGGAATAACTGGGAAGTAAGACTGATTTCGGGAGTAAGAATAATGCATGATCTGTTTTGTTGCAGTGATTGTTTTGCAAGCTCGATATAAAGACGTGTTTTGCCGCTACCGGTTTCGCCGTGAATCAAAAATGAACCGGAGCTACTTATAGCTTGTAGGGCTTTTCTTTGGTCGCTGGTGAGCGGTGGCAGCTTCACAGGGGCTACCGGCGAGTTTTCGAGGGCATTTTTTGGTTTTTTAATAGTCTTAGGAAATTTCGCTGGTAAAAATAGTTGCGCTAATATACCTAAGGGGGCTGGATAATACTCGCGCATCCATTTGAAAAGCTCCAGATTTTTGGGGGGTATAGGTGGAAGTTCTCTGTCAAGTATTGCCAGTTCCTTGGTTTCAAATGAAGGTTTTGTCGTCTCCTCTACAATAAATCCGTACACGTGGGTGTTTTGAAGCGGTACAATAACGAGGGTGCCAGGGTCTAATATCGTGCGAGAGCTGTACGTAAGTAAGTCTTTGCCATGGTATTTTGCTGTTGCAATTGCAACAAAATAATAGCGCATAACTTAATTATAAAAGAAACATAAAGTGTTTGCTTAAATATTGCTTAAATCTACTATTGAAAACTCCGCTAGTACGCGTTATACTAATTTACGTTGTTTGAATGACAATAAAAGCTTATGTTAGACGTATTTATTACATCTCGAGTTCGAAGAAAGATCGTTGTGATCTATGCAAAGTATCCAGACTTTAAGACGCATGTTCGTGGTCTGGCAAAACTTATTAAAGAGGATGCAGGTAATATTCAGCGCGAACTTAAACGCCTGGAGAAGGTAGGCTTTTTGATTTCCGAACGACAGGGTAACACTAAGATTTATTACACAAATAAGCAGTTTCTTATCTTCAAAGAGCTGCAAAGTATTGTGTTGAAGTCTCAAAAAACAAGCCAAAAAAAGCCGACTCAGCTGTAATAATTACAAACAATCAACACAATCACTACAATAGTGTTGCAAATTTCTCTCTGTTACAGTACAATGGCTACTGATGATACAAGTAACACGTAAAGATTCAAAAGAGTCATTAGAAAATTTGCTTCGCCGCTTTAATCGTAAGGTTCAGCAGGCAGGTATTTTGGCAGCTGTAAAGCAAAAGCAGTATTTTGAGAAGCCTATCAGCAAGCGTGAACGTCGTGAGCGCGCGATTATTCGCCAACAGCGTAAGGCTCAAAAACTAAAGAAGATTAAGCTCGGCCAGCGTTAAGAGAATGATACAAGACCGCATCACTCAAGACCTGAAGAAGGCCTTATTGGAAGGTGATAAAGCTACAGCCACTGTTTTACGGGGGCTAAAAAGTGCTATAGGCTATGCTGAAGTAGAACAGGGGTCTCGTGAGCAAGGTCTTTCAGATGATGAGGTCATTCGCGTACTACAAAAAGAGGCTAAAAAGCGTCAGGATAGTGCTGATTTGTATAAAAAAGCAGGCGACGAAGATCGGGCTGCTGCTGAGCTAAAGGAAAAAGAGGTTATTGAAAAATATCTACCGGAACAACTCTCTGAAGAGGAGGTTGTTCAGCAGGTGGATGCGGTTATTGCAGAGTTGGGTGTGACTGACCAAAAGGCTATGGGTCAGGTGATAGGAGATGTAAAGGCTCGGGTAGGCGCACGTGCTGACGGGGCTGTGATTGCACGGATAGTGAAGGAACGACTAGGTAAGTAATTTATGATCTTGTTTTTTGGCCCCCCTGGATCTGGTAAGAGTGTGCAAGGAGAGCTGCTGGTAAAGCGAAATGGGTGGCAATGGTTGTCTACTGGGCAGCTGTTTAGAGAATCTGCTAATCCTGAAGTGCTTAAGCGCTTGGCAACGGGTGAGCTTATTGATGACGAGCTGACTAATCAAGTGCTTGATGATGCGTTGCAAAAGATTGCAGATGATACAACTGTTATACTTGATGGGTATCCGCGTAACATTGAGCAGGCAAAATGGCTGTTGAAATACGTATCTGATCGACCTATGAGCATAGATTGTGTGGTCAGCTTTATCGTTTCAGAAGAGGAGCTTATTAGACGCCTAAGCGATCGTGGCCGTGCTGAAGATGTGCGGGAGGTTATTGAGAAAAGATTGGCAATCTATCATGAAAAAACTACACCAGTACTAGACTTTTTGCGGGATCGAGGGGTGGTGGTACAAAATATTGATGGCGAAGGTTCGGTAGAAGAGGTTCACGAAAGGATTCAAGAGGCAGTGCAGGCATGTCTGCAAAAGTAAAAACAGCTGCAGAATTAGATGCTATGCGCGAGGGTGGCAAAATTTTAGCCACCATCTTTGAGGACTTAAAAAAACGTATCGTTCCCGGCATGACTGGTCTTGAGGTGAATGACTGGGTAGAAAAAGAGATTTACGCAGCAGGTGCTCGTCCTACCTATAAAGATGCTAATATTGGCTTTCCGGGAGTTATTTGCATATCAGTGAATGATGCGGTGGTGCACGGTATTCCGACGGATCGCAAGTTTGAGCAAGGAGATATTGTAGGGTTTGATATGGTTATAACCTACAAAGGCATGAAAACTGATTCAGCATTTACAATCGTTGTGGGCGAAGAGCCAACTGGCGAAGTAAAACGGCTGCTTGATACGACAGAACGTAGTTTATATGCAGGTGTTGACAGTATTAAGCCCGGTAAACGCATTGGAGATATTTCGTCAGCGATTGAGAAGGTGTTGTTGCAAGGTTCGCTTGGTGTGGTGCGGGAGCTCGTAGGGCATGGTATAGGTCACGAGATGCATGAGGACCCTGAGGTGCCGAATTACGGTACACCTGGGAGCGGTATGGTGCTTGAACCAGGGTTGGCGTTAGCCATTGAGCCTATGGCCACGCTTGGCGATTATAGAGTGGTTATTGATCCGGATAGATGGACGATTCGAACGATGGATGGTTCAATGGCTGCTCACTTTGAGCACACAGTACTTATAACGGAAAACGGGGCAGAAATACTGACTAAGCTATAGAGAAGACTTGCCCTACCCGAAGCATAGGCGGTATACTTCGAGCATGCGTGATTCGGCCTCTCCATATTTTGTAGGCTTAGATATTGGCACGGCTTTTGTCCGTTGTGTTGTTGGTATTCTTGATCAGCAATCTGCAGCTCGTCCATCTATTATTGGGCACGGTATTGCGCCGAATTTGGGTATGCGCAAAGGATCAGTAGTCCATGTGGATGATGTTGCAGAGGCAATTGCTCACGCGGTAACGGAAGCCGAACGTATTTCTGGCAAACAGATAAAAAGTGCAACCATAAATGTGAACGGCACACATGTTTCTGGCTTAGATTCAAAAGGTGTTATTGCTATCAGTACCGCTAATCGTAAGATTACTCCTCAGGACAGAGCGCGGGTTGAAGAAGCGGCAACAATTTTACAGCTGCCTGCCAATAGGGAAATTATTCAGGCATTTACCAAGAGCTATTCTGTAGATGGCCAGCATAACATTAAGGATCCCGTTGATATGCAAGGTGTTCGGCTTGAGGTTGATATGCATTTAGTGACTGCAGCTACACCGAATCTCCACAGTCTTGATCTTGCGCTTGAAAAGGCAAGGATAACGCCAAATCATCACACAATTTCTGGATTAGCTGCGGCAGAAGCGGTGCTCAATCGTCAGCTCAAAGAGGCTGGCACGGTGGTTGTTGATATTGGTGCTGGCACGACGAATATAGTGGTTATGGAAGATGGAGAAATCCAGCATATAGCTGTTTTACCGATTGGTGGTATTAATGTCACAAACGATCTAGCTATAGGGTTGCAGACAGACTTGGATGTTGCTGAAGCAGTTAAGGTACGTTTAGGTAATTTTCTAAAGAAAAGTACTATCAAAATATCATCGGAAAAGGAAGATCACGTGTTTGAAACTGAGAAAATACGTATGATTATCGATGCGCGTGTAGAAGAACTGTTTGAGTACGTAGATAAAGAACTACAAAAAATTAACCGTTCTCGTAAACTCCCGGGAGGAGTGGTAATTGTTGGAGGAAGTGCTAAGCTGCCAGGCATTACTCAAATTGCCAAAGAAAAAATGGGATTAGCGGCCCGCATTGGTCAGCTAAGAGACGTCCAGGGGCTTGCTGATACTGTGAATGATTCATCTTTTTGTACAGCTACAGGGCTTATGATGTTGGATATGCTCCTCGGTGGAGAGGAGAAAGAGTCATTAGATTATTCAGTGAGCGAAAGTCCACTAAACATGATAAATGCCCTATGGCGGCGGTTTAAAAAATAGAGTTATTAATTTACTCACTATGTTTTTTTAAGAAAACTACCGTATAAATTTATTGAACTGGTAAGTGGTTGTAAGGTATACTTTGAGTATAAGGATATAGGAATATAAGGGGTAGTTAGACGTTATGCCACAAGTTGCACCAGCTATAGAAACATTTGCACAAATTAAGGTTGTGGGCGTAGGAGGTGCTGGTGGCGCCGCGGTGAACCGGATGGTTCAAGCAGGTGTAGAAGGCGTCGAATTCATTGCGATTAATACTGACGCCCAAGCACTGCACCACTCGATGGCAAAAACAAAGATTCACATTGGTAAAGATGCAACTCGAGGACTTGGCGCAGGTGCAGATCCTGCGGTGGGTCAAAAGGCTGCCGAAGAGTCTATTGATGAAATAAGGGCTGCACTTGAAGGTGCAGATATGGTGTTTATCACTATTGGCGCAGGCGGCGGCACAGGCAGTGGCGCTGGTCCGGTAGTTGCGCGTGTTGCAAAGGATCTGGGTATTTTAGTAGTAGGATTTGCTACAAAGCCATTTGCATTTGAAGGTGATAAGCGCCGTAGAAATGCTGAGCTTGCGATAGAAAAACTTCGAGAAGCAGTAGATACACTTATCGTTATTCCGAATGACCGCCTGCTTCAAACAATTGATAAACAGACTCCGCTGCTAGAGGCTTTCAAGGTCGCAGATGATGTTTTGAGGCAAGGTGTTCAAGGCATTTCTGATCTTATTACGGTACACGGGCTTATTAACCTAGACTTTGCTGACGTAAAGGCAGTGATGTCTAACGCTGGTTCTGCATTGATGGGTATTGGACGAGCAAGCGGTGAAGATCGTGCGATTACAGCTGCACAGCAAGCTATTGATTCACCGCTACTTGAGGTTTCTATCGATGGTGCACGCGGTATTCTCTTTAACGTTATAGGTGGCAATGATCTTTCTATGCATGAAATTAATATGGCAGCTGAAACTATTACAAGTGCTGCTGATCCTGATGCAAATATTATATTTGGTGCCACTATTAATCCTGAGCTTGAAGGAGAGATTATTGTTACTGTGGTAGCAACCGGTTTTGATGCATCATATTTTGCTGGCAGGACTCAGCGTCCAGCACAAGAGTCGGTTGCTGCTGAGCCGGCTCCGTTGGCGTCATCAGCATCTCCTACAGCATCTGAAATGTCTAACATAGATCTTTCACTAAATGATACGCAAACGCATACTGATATAACCAGCAATTTTACTGATGATGACAGCAACGTGCCTAATATGTGGACAATAGACGATACTGATAATTCTGAAGATTCATCCGATAAAGCTGACAAAAAAGAAGATGATGCAGACAAGCAATCAGTGTCAACTGAGAGCAACATATTTATTGGCGGTCAAGGCATTGATGACGAATTAGAGAAACCGTCTTTCTTAAGAAGGCTGACGCGACGCAAAAAAGATAGCGGCAATTCTGAAAATAAAGAGTAAACAGGCAAATAATGTACTAAATAGTACAGCACTATTGGCATTGCACAACACTATACTTGGGGGTATCATATAGGTAATATGCGCTATATATAAGGTAGTAGCGCTCGTACATTCAATAATAAGGAGGTTAAATAACGAATGAAGTGTAGCCAATGTCAGCAGGCTGACACAAAAGTTATTGAGTCTCGTGAAGTAACGGATGGACAAGCGATACGAAGGCGTAGAGAATGCTGTAAATGTGGTTTTCGCTTTACTACGTATGAGCGTATCGAGCGCCCGCAGCTGATAGTTATTAAAAACAGCGGTTCTCGAGAATTATTTAGTCGAGACAAGCTTCTAGCTGGCTTACATCGAGCGTGTGAAAAAACTACTGTTACCAGCTTGCAGCTGGAGCAAGTGGTGGCTCGGGTAGAGCAAGAACTCTATCAGTGTGGTGAACCTGAGGTTACATCACTGAAAATTGGCAATTTGGTCATGGATCAGCTTGCCAAACTCAATGAAGTTGCGTATGTAAGGTTTGCAAGTGTATATCGGAGGTTTACTGATATCGCTGGGTTCGAAAAAGAACTCTCGCAAATCAAACAACGCAAAATAAGTGAGCGCGTCAAAGTGTAGTACTGTCTTATGCAAAGCAGTTCTAAGGTTCCTTTGACGGCTCCCCCCGGTCTTTAATAGTGTGTTGTAAATATCGGTTTGTATTTTTTATAAACCACCGGTATAACTAAGACATACTGGAGCGTGAAGCTCGAGGGGAGCTTGCCTTAGCCGTTGGGGGGTAAGGAGAACTCTAACAAATACTAATTAACAAAATTAATAAAAAATCGTCCAAAATAGACGAAAAGTGAGGGTATTATGGGACAACAGACAGCAAGCCTTGGGGTTAGGCGGTTCTTTACTGACCCTAAGACAAAAGCATACGACAAGTTAAAGTGGGTGAAGCGAGATTCGCTCATTAAGAATCCAGCTACTGGAGAAGTTGTCTTTGAGCAAAAAGACGTAGAGTTTCCAGAAGGCTGGTCGCTTAATGCTATTAATATCGTTTCACAGAAGTACTTTGCAGGTACACCAGGCACACCAGAGCGTGAAGGGTCTTTAAAGACGCTTATAAATCGTGTAGTTGATACGATCACCCGTGCTGGTCAGCAAGAAGGATATTTCGTATCAGATGAAGAAGCTGAGACGTTTCGTGAAGAGCTAAAGTATATCCTTGCAACACAGCGTGCAGCCTTTAACTCTCCAGTTTGGTTTAATATAGGTGTACCGAGTCGCGCGCAGCAGGCAAGCGCATGTTTCATCCTAGGCGTAGAAGATACTATGAGTTCTATATTGAACTGGTACGTCGAAGAAGGGATGATTTTTAAGGGCGGTTCTGGTGCGGGTATTAACCTAAGCAATATCCGTTCTTCTGTAGAAGGTTTAAGTTCTAGCGGCGGTAAGGCATCTGGTCCAGTTAGCTTTATGCGCGGTGCTGATGCAAGTGCGGGCACTATCAAAAGTGGTGGTAAGACTCGTCGAGCAGCAAAGATGGTGATTCTGAACATTGATCACCCTGATATAGAGGAATTTATCTGGTGTAAGGCTCGAGAAGAGCAGAAAGCTCGTGTCTTGCAAGAAGCTGGCTTTGATATGAGCCTCAATGGACGTGACTCATTCAGTATTCAGTATCAGAATGCCAATAATTCTGTACGTGTCACTGATGAGTTTATGCAGGCAGTGGTGAACGATGGAGATTGGACACTAAAGGCTGTGACTACTGGCAAGCCAGTGAAGACAGTTAAAGCACGTGACCTGTTCCGCCAGATCGCTCAAGCGGCATGGGAATGTGCTGATCCAGGTATGCAGTTTGACACAACAATTAACCACTGGCACACTACACCAAACGCAGGTCGCATTAATGGTTCAAACCCGTGCAGCGAGTATATGCATCTTGATAATTCAGCATGTAATCTTGCGTCGATTAACCTACTGAAATACCTAAATGACGATAATACATTTGATATTGAGGCATTCAAGCACACGGTAGAAATTATCTTTACTGCGCAAGAAATTCTTGTTGGTTATTCGGAATATCCTACAAAGAATATTGAGAAGAATGCTCGTGCGTATCGAGAGCTTGGTATGGGATATGCAAATCTTGGTGCGCTTTTGATGGCACAAGGTTTGCCATATGATTCCGAGGAAGGTCGTGCGCAAGCTGCAGCTATTACAGCAATTATGACTGGTCATGCGTATACAACAAGTGCGAGAATTGCTCGAATTGTTGGACCATTTGCAGGCTTCCATAAGGATCGTGAAGGCATGCTTCGTGTGCTGCGTCTGCATCGTGAAGCGGTATCGAAGATTAATGCCGCGTATGTATCTGAAGATCTATTGAGTGCAGCCACAGCTGCTTGGGATGAAGCAGTAGAGCTCGGCGAACGCTATGGGGTGCGTAATTCTCAGGCAAGTGTACTAGCGCCTACTGGTACCATTGGTCTTATGATGGATTGCGATACCACTGGTATCGAACCTGACTTTAGTCTGGTAAAGCACAAGAGTTTGGTTGGTGGCGGTTCTATGGCTATTGTGAACCAGACTGTTCCGCGCGCGCTAAAGACTTTGGGCTACACCAAAGAACAAATAAACAAGATAGTGGATTACATTCACGATAACAGCACGCATGTAGGGGCGCCTGGACTGAAAGAAGAGCACTACAACGTGTTTGCTTGTGCTGTTGGTGAAAATGCAATCCATTACCTTGGTCATGTCAAAATGATGGCTGCGGTACAACCATTCCTTTCGGGTGCAATCTCTAAGACAGTGAACATGCCGGAAGAGGTAACAGTTGAAGAAGTTGAGCAGTTGCACATTGAAGCCTGGAAGCTTGGTCTTAAGGCGATTGCAATTTATCGAGATAACTGTAAGGTTTCTCAGCCGTTGTCTACAAAGAAGAAAAAGGATGAGACAGAAGAGGCTCCAAAGGCAACAGCTGCTACAAGCACTGTAGATGATAAGATTGTGGTTAAAGGGGCTGTGCGTCGTCCTTTGCCTCGAAAGCGCAAGAGTCAGACGTACAAGTTTCACATTGCTGATCTCAAAGGTTTCTTTACGGTGAGCGAGTACGAGGATGGTACACCAGGTGAGCTGTTTATAAACGTAGCAAAGCAAGGATCCACCTTGTCAGGCTTAATGGATTCGTTCGCTATCTCAGTAAGCCATGGTTTGCAGTATGGTGTGCCGCTAAAGAGCTATGTGAAGACGCTTATGGGCACCAGCTTCGCGCCATCGGGTATTACTGATGATAAGGATATCCGTACTGCGAGTTCGATTACGGATTACATCATGCGTCGTCTTGCACTCGATTATCTCTCGTTTGATGATCGTTTAGAGCTGGGGTTGGCTTCTATTGAAGACATGCCAGAGGATCAAACGAGTTTGCTGACAGACGATCAGTCAGTACCTAAAGGTGAAGCGGCTGAAGCCGTAGAGGATTCGCAAAGCAAGGAAACTGCTTCTTCATCAACAGCACCCGCAGCCGCAGAGGCAGCTCCTGCGAAGCAGCAAGCAGTAAAAAAGGATGACAATGCGCCACTTTGTTACAGCTGTGGTAACCAGACCCAGCGAGCTGGCAGCTGCTATGTCTGTACGAGTTGTGGCAGCACAACTGGCTGTTCATAAGCGTTTCCTCTGAAAAGGAGAAACAAATAAGGCTCGGTAAGCACCCGGGCCTTATTTGCTCTTGCTGAGCGCAAGATGGTATGATTTTAAGAATGAAACTGCTTATCTTTTACCGACCGAATAGTGAACATGCTCGAGCTGTTGAAACCTTTGTTCATGATTTTCAGCGACAGTATACTCCGAGTGCTAAGATAGAAGTGCTGGACATTGATACTCGTGATGGGGCTGCAATGGCGTCGTTATATGATGTATTGCAGTACCCGGCATTTTTAGTTACTACAAATGACGGGGCGTTTATACATGCCTGGGAAGGCAAAGAAATTCCACTTATGCAAGAAGTTGCAGGCTATTTGAGTAATTGATAGAATAAAGCTGGTAGGTTATAATTACTACAGTTACATGCGCTTTTACTTCGGTAAAATGAGCGGTTATCACCCGCGAAGCAGCAGGAAGAAATCGAGATATCGAGAGTAGAACCTGACGGGCAGCCCGTAATAGCGATCAAATAAGTGCTAAAAGAATCACTTCTTTTGGAAGTCAGATGGTACCGCCCTGACAAGGGGTTCTGACACTCAAAAGAGGTGATTTTTGTTTTAAAGGAGTAACTATGAAATACAAAGCAGGAACAAGGCGAAAGGCAATCGAGTACGAAAAAGATCTTGTGCAGTGGTGGAAGAAAAATAAAACGTTTGAGAAGTCGGTAGAAAATCGACCAAAATCAAATGCTTACGTATTTTATGATGGACCGCCGTTCATTACAGGGGTGCCGCATCATGGTACGCTACTAAGTTCCATTGTAAAGGATGTGATACCACGTTACTGGACAATGAAGGGTAAGCGTGTTGAACGTGTGTGGGGTTGGGATTGTCATGGTTTGCCGGCAGAAGTGTTTACTGAGAAAAAGCTTGGGATTACTGACCGCCGTGACATTGGTACGAAAGTAAGTTTGGAAGAGTATATTGTGACTTGCCGTGAGAATATGGTTCAGACTGGTAGTCTTTGGGAAGATACGATTGACCGTATCGGCCGCTGGGTAGATTTTAAGGGCGCCTACAAAACTATGGACAAAGAATATATGGAAAGTGTATGGTGGGCGTTTAAGCAACTATATGAGAAAGGCAAAATCTATGAAGGCGAGAAAGTACTTTTGTACTGTACTCGTGATGCGACCCCAATATCCAAGGCGGAAGTTGCAATGGATAATTCCTACCAGGATGTTACTGATCCGTCGGTGTTTGTGAAATTTAAACTCAAAGGCGAGGATAAGTTTTTGCTTGCGTGGACTACTACACCATGGACATTGCCAGCTAACACTGCGCTAGCTATCAATGAAAAAGAAGAATATGCAGAAGTACTGGTTGGCGGTGAGGTGTTAATTTTAGCTGCTGCACTGCTAGACAAGGTATTAACCGATGAAAAACATAATGCTTTGTTATATGAAATTGTACGTACTTTTAAGGGTAAAGAGCTGGTAGGTAAGTCATACGAGCCGCTGTTTGAAGATCGCGGTAAGAATGCTCATAAGATATGGCATTCACCGCATGTTACGCTTGAAGATGGCACTGGTATTGTTCATTTGGCGCCAGCATACGGTGAAGAGGATTATATCTTAGCCAAAGAGAAAGACTTTCCAGTAGTTTCAAACATTGATGATAGTGGCTTTTATACCGAAGGTGAATGGAAAGACCAATACGTGTGGGATGTTAATAAGCCGATTGCAAAAGCGCTTCATGAGCGCGGTGTAGTATGGAAAATCGAGTATATTCGTCATAGTTATCCGCATTGTCACCGTTGTGGTACCAAGTTAATGTACCGAGCGCATCCGAGCTGGTTTATGGATATTAATGGCCAGCGAGAGGAAATGCTTGAGCAAAACGGTAATATCAACTGGTTCCCAAGCCATATGAAAAATGGTCGTTTTGCGAAAAATATACAAGCTGCCCCAGATTGGAATTTGAGTCGGGATCGTTTTTGGGCGACACCTATACCTGTTTGGAAGGGTGTTGATAGGGATGGTAAAGAGCATATCAAGGTAGTAGGTAGCTACGCGGAACTCAAGGAATTAAGTGGTGTCGAGCTTGAAGACTACCATAGGCCGTGGATTGATGATGTAACTTTTACAATAGATGGTGTCGAATATAAACGCGTTGATAAGGTTTTGGACTGTTGGTTTGAGAGTGGTAGCATGCCGTTTGCTCAGTTCCATTATCCATTTGAAAACGTAGAAAAATTTGAAAATAATTTCCCTGGTGATTTTATTTCAGAGTACGTTGGTCAGGTACGTGCTTGGTTTTACTACATGCACGCGGTTAATGTAGGTCTGTGGGGTAAAAATGCGTTCAAGAATGTGATAGTTACTGGTACGCTCGCGGGCAATGATGGGCGCAAGATGAGTAAGAGCTATGGCAACTATACTGATCCAAATGAGCTGATGGATCAGTATTCTGCAGACGCGCTGCGTTTCTTGTTACTCTCCAGTCCAGTGCTTAATGCTGAAGATTTTTCGCTACAAGATAAAGATGTAGCCGATGTGTACCGCAAGCTCAATATGATCTGGAACATGTACGACTTCTTTACGATGTATGCTGAAGTTGATGGCTGGGAATGGGATGGTAAGCTTGAAGATCCTTCAAAACTCTGCAATAACGTACTTGATCAATGGATTATTAGCCGGGTTCATCAATTGATACATGAAGTTGAGAAATATATGGATGTATATGACATACCGAATGCCATGAAGCCGATCATTCCGTTTATTGAAGATGCTTCTAACTGGTATGTACGCCGTTCGCGTCGCCGTTTCTGGAAGAGCGGAGATGACAGCGATAAAAATGATGCATATAAGACGCTGCATTATGTGCTGGTGCGGCTTTCTCAGGTAATGGCGCCATTTACGCCGTTTTTGGCTGAAGAGCTGTATCAAAAGCTTACTGGCGGCGAGAGCGTGCATCTTCTCGATTGGCCTAAGGTAGGTCATATCAACGAATTAATTCTCGATCATATGGATCGTACTCGAAAGATCGTAGAGCAAGGGCTTGGTCAGCGAATGACTAAGAATGAGCACGAAGATATGGTCAAAGTTCGCCAGCCGCTTCAGTGCCTGACCTATACTGGCATGAAGCTTTCGGATGAGTTGGAGGCAATTATTGCCGAAGAAGTGAATGTGAAGGAAGTTCATCACTCGCCTACAGAAGGAGATGATTTTACGGTGGTAGTAGACAAGAAGATAACACCAGAATTACGGCGTGAAGGGCTGATGCGCGAAATTGTGCGTCATATTCAGAGTGCGCGCAAAAAAGCTGGGCTGAATGTAGATGATAGGATTGTATTTAGTTTTGTAACCGAAGACAAAGAGCAGCAGCAGGCATTTAAGGAGCATCAAGATACGATCGCCAGCGAAGTGCTTGGGAAGATTGATAGCGCGGCTAAGTCATTTGAGTACGAAGCCGAAGTAAGTATTGAGGGTAAAACAGCAAAAATTTGCTTGAGTAAGGTGAAATAATAGGAGTTAACACTTTACAGATAGCATGAAATTTGGTATTATCTCATGGTAACTAAATTCTCTGACAGGAAAGAAGATAGATGAAAAAAGCAGTAATTAACACCGGTGGCAAACAGTATCTCGTTTCTGAAGGCGAGACGTTAGCTGTTGAGCTATTAAAAACTGATGCAAAAACAGTAGATTTTGATGCGTTGCTTGTTATCGACGGCGACAAAGTGCAAGTAGGCGCACCAGTAGTAAAAGGTGCTAAGGTTTCTGCAGAAATTGTAAACGCAGATAAACTTGCCGATAAGGTAACAGCAATTCGCTATAAAGCGAAAAAGCGAGTTCGTAAAGTTCGCGGTCATCGTCAGCATCAAACTGAAATTAAAATCACTAAAATTGCCTAAATATTCATTCTGTATTTAGGCTAGTAACTATCGCCTGCAAAGGCGATAGTTTTTATTTGAAGGAGCGAGATATTAGGTGCCTGTGGATAAAATTCTTATGATTTTTTATAAAAAGTAAAAAATACAACGGTATTTATAGCATATATTATTGAGTGGATAAATAATTTTCTCTTATAAAATCACTAATGTAGGAATATTAACAACGAAAAAATGAGTATTTTGTTGTGATTTTTTGTAAATAAAATTTTTTAAAGATAACCCTTTACACTTCTTGAAAAACTCCATAAGCGAATTCATACTTATAAGGAGTTTGTTATACACAAATCAAACAAAAACCGGCAAAAAGCCAAAACCAATACAAACACATGACACAACAAACATATTTCAAACAGGTACTGTTTGGCCGCACCCAAAAATATATATGGACGTGTGTGTTTCTTGTTGTGTTGCTTCTTTTGAGCACATTTTTTAACAAACCGCAGACCGCAACAGCAGCAGCGAGTACAACAATGAACTTCCAAGCTCGCTTGTTGCAAAGTTCGGGCGCATTAGTACAAGATGGCAACTATCATGTGGAGTTCAAGCTGTATGCCTCTAGTGTAGGCGGTAGCGCATTGTGGACCGAGACATATACTTCATCAAATCGAGTACGGGTGGCAAATGGTTACCTTACGGTAAATCTCGGTTCGCTTACTCCATTTCCAGGTAACATCAACTGGGATCAAGAATTATGGCTGACAATGAATGTGGGTGGTAATGGCCCTACGGCTGTGTGGGACGGTGAAATGACTCCACGTCTCAAACTAACAGCAGTGCCACATGCTTTTACTGCTAGTAAATTACAACAAACAAATGGTGCTAACACGAGTACATTAGGTTTTGCGGCACAAACTGGTTCTCGCAGTATATTATTACCTGATGAAAGCGGTACGATCTGTTTGCAAGGCAGTAGCAACTGTGGTTTTGTGACAGGCTCTGCTTCAAGTTTCTTGCAAAACTCGGTTAGTCCACAAACTGCAGATTTTAATATCACAGGAAGCGGTGCAATAGGAACGAACCTGACGGTTGGTGGAAATGTAGTGCTTGGCGCATCCTCGGTACTAACACTTGGCGGCGACACTAATTTATATAGAAGCGCAGCAAATACTCTGAAAACAGATGATAGTTTAGTGGTTTCTGGTAATCTTGAAAGTAACGGAACAGTACTGTTTAAGAACTCGTCTAACTCCGCTACAGCATTTCAAATTCAAAATGCTAGCGGTAGTGTCTTATTTAATGCTAATACGCAGAACATGCGAATAGGTATTGGAACTGCTTCTGCACAAACGACACTACACCTATATGGTCAGGGTACAAATGGTGCAGGTACACGGATAGCATTTGGCGACTATGACGGCGGTAATCAAAATGTATTTATTGGCGAATACAGCGCTGGTGACAGTGATCAAATGCATATACAAGGAAGAGATGGCATAGTATTTACTACTGGAGCAAGCGCAAATAATGTCAATTTTGGTATTGATTACAATGGAGCAGCATACTTCCAGCCATCAGTTGACAATGCGTATGCATTCTTGATGGAGGGTGCGGATGAAGGTGAATATCTTCGTGTTGATTCTTTGAACAAGAATGTGTATCTTGGCAATACCTTATTGAGTATTGATACATATGAATCGGATGGCACCGGAGGCTATGTAATTAATAACGGCATTTCAAATGCTGGCAACGAGATGCCAAATAACAGCTTCGAGTCTGATATTACTAGTCTTGATGGTAGAAGTGGATATTATGGAAGTGCAAGTACCAGTGCAATTATAACGTCACCACTTGCACGTACAGGTGAAAGGTTGCTTCGGGTGAATGCTACTGGTTCTGGAGCAAGCGTCAATACAGAAAAGGCTTGGATTTTATCTCCTGGCGAAACGATATACTTCCGCGGCTGGGTACGGACTGCAAATGGAACGAATGGTGAGGGCGGGTTTTTTGCAACGTGTTATGACAAATATTGGAATACTCCTGAGTATTATCCAAGTGATTGGACAAATCCAGGCACCTCATGGGCGCCAAGGATGATTACTGTTACTGGAAGCAGTAGCTGTGTGTATGTATTCTTTACTGTTACTGTAAGAACGAACAGCACTACTGGTACTTGGTATTTTGACGATCTATATGTTTCGAGTGCTAACTCAGAGTATCTCCAAGTACAAAATGCTGACGGGCACATTCTGTTTGCTGCTGATACAGAGAATATGCAAGTTTCTGTATCTGGAGTGTTATCTGTAAAAGGTGTCAATAATCCTGCTCCGCCGACATTAACTCGCACGCCTGGCGGTTCGTTGGCGAATGGCGCAACTTATCGCTATGCAATTGCTGCTATTGCACCAAATGGTAAGGTGACTGGTGCTATGCTGTCAAGTCCTGAATCACTTACAACCAATGGAGCTAATAGGACGATGAACTTGTCATGGTCTGCTGTAACAGGTGCTACAGGCTATAGAATCTATCGATCCGTTGACGGTGGATCAACCTGGTACTTCAATGATGTGGCAAGTAATGTGACGAATATTGTTGATAATGGCACAAACTTTACCTGGACTAATGAAGATGATCTAAGCTGGTGGAACAGCACGGGTGGTATAGACTTAGGAGATGATAATTTACTGTATTTCAGTGGAGATAGCGAAGTATTCATGGGCTATAGCAGCCGCAATAAAACATTAGCAATCACTAACTGGGTTCCAGGGAGCGGGATATGGTTGCAGGCTGATCACCTCGGATTATCAAATGTAAATGGTGATAATGTTTTGTATATTGATGATATTGGACGAACATATTTCCAGAATGTAACCGACTCAACAACCGCGTTTCAGATACAGCGAAGTAATGGGGCTCGTGTGTTAACCGCAGATACAACAAACAGCAGAATTTTGATAGGTTCGGCAACAAATCCTACACTTGCAAGTGCACAATTAGTAGTAACTGTCGCAGAAATACAAACGACTTTGCGTGTTGGCAATGCAACAAGTGGTATCAGCTTTAATGACCCTGCAACTGGTGAAAGTGGCAAGCTGCGCTTATATGGCTCAGCACGTAATACTAAGAGAATTACTCTCACACCGGAATATGTTGGTGCGGTATTAGAGGGTACGGGTACGGGTTCTATGACCTCGGGTCATGACTTATTATCGAGACAAAACTACTATCGATGGACCTCATCTCAAGGGACACTTCAGTGTTACAGTGTGGTAGTATCGCTTCGCTTGCCTACAGATTGGGATGGTTGGGCTAATAATGCATTTAGCATTAACAGATGGTCAAGTAATACAGGTGACACATCTGGTTTGGTAACTGTTGTTGAAGCAGATGGTGGAACCACAGACATTAATAATGTCGATATCAATGCGTCATCGAACTCAACGTGGCAAACGTACAGTACTAACTTGACTTCTAATCAATATGCTGCAGATGACAAGATCACTGTATATGTACAAATGTGTGCGCGCAATAATGCTAACTTCCAGATAGGCGATATAACCCTAACATACCTCAGCAAGTTCTAAACATAGGGTGCCCGATTCAACTAAAGAAAATTTAGGACCTGTGGCTGAATAGAAAAGTGGTCCAATTGCGAATATATCTGCAGCTATTTTTAAGGTATAGACGTAGGGTTGCATACATAAATAAGATATAAAGAACATAGGTCTAGTCTACAATGAAGAGAAAATAATAAGGTGTGTGATGCGACTATAGAGTATACAAGCTTTGTATAAATAAAGTAGACATTTATATCGCGGGGGAGGAGTGCACAAATACGAATGCATATGTATTACAATACTAATCTTAAGAAGCTAGTATTATAATGCTACTTTTGCTTGATTTGTGGTTATGCTATTTGATGGTATTATTTAAAAGTAATAAGCATGAGTAACAAAAATGCCTAAAGTTATTGCAGTAAGTAATCAGAAGGGGGGAGTGGGAAAAACTACCACTACTATTAATCTTGCTGCTGCTTTGGCAAATAGCAAAGCGTCAGTGCTGCTAGTGGATCTAGATCCTCAAGGGAATGCTACAAGTGGGCTAGGGTGTGATAAGGCACTAAAGACTACAAGCTATCAGGTGCTACTTGGCACACAAACTTTAGCAGAAGGTGTGTTGGAAACACGTATTCCGGGACTGTATTTATTGCCAGCGAACCAGGATTTAGCTGGTGCTGAGGTTGAGCTTGTTGATGTGTCAAATAGAGAAGTGCGGCTAAAAGAAGCACTTTCTATGGCTACTTATGACTATATACTTATAGATTGTCCTCCAGCGCTTGGACTGCTGACGTTAAATGCGTTAGTGGCGGCACAGTACGTGCTTATACCAGTGCAGGCGGAGTATTATGCGCTTGAAGGTCTGGGGCAATTATTAAATACTATCCAGGTAGTAAAGCAGAATATTAATCATGGGCTTGATATTTTAGGCGTGGTGCTGACAATGTACGATAAGCGTACCACCCTGTCAGAACAGGTGGCAGCGGAGCTGAAGAATCATTTTGGCAATAAATTATTCAAAACAGTCATACCAAGAAATGTGCGTCTTGCCGAGGCGCCAAGTTTTGGTAAAACGATATTTGAACACGATAGATGGTCTAAAGGTTCACGTGCATATAAAAACTTGAGCAAGGAGATAATAAAACGTGTCGAGTAAAAAAACTACTGGACTAGGAAAGGGTTTCGCGGCGTTAATACCGGATAATTTTGATAAAAGCCTATTGATTGATGAAAGCGAGAAAGTTCTGTCGTTGAAGCTGGAAAATATACAGCCAAATAACGATCAGCCGCGCCAACACTTTGACGAAGAAGCGTTAGAGCAGCTAGCACAATCTATCAAGCAACATGGTGTAGTGCAGCCCATTGTGGTTACACCTTTAAAGAACGATACCTATATGATAGTTGCGGGCGAGCGCCGATGGCGGGCTGCAAAAAAAGCTGGTCTGACGAAAATTCCGGCTTTAATACGCACACACAAAGAACTTGAACAGCTGGAAATAGCTTTAATTGAAAATGTGCAGCGTGTTGATTTGTCACCGCTTGAGCAGGCTCGTTCAATTGAGCGCTTGCATCAGCAGTTTAATATGACATATGAGGCGGTGGCGAAACGACTCGGCAAGGCACCATCAACTATCAATAATATTGTACGGCTGCTGCAACTGCCAAAAGAGGCACGTGATGCGCTGTCTGCTGGCAAAATCAGCGAAGGTCATGCACGAGCAATTTTGGCGTTGAAGTCGTTTCCTGAGAAACAGCAGGAACTTTTGCGGGCGATTATTAAACAAGATTGGTCAGTACGGCAGGCAGAGCGTTTTGTGAATTCTGTAAAGGAGGGGATTCAGGAATCTAAAGCAGTACATGCCCGAGTAAAGACCGAAACACCTGCTACCAAAAAACTAAGTAAACGCCTAGGAACAACGGTACAAATTAAAAGAATGGCACGAGGTGGTCGACTGGAGATTAGATTCAAAAATGATGAAGACCTGCAACGTATTATCGATATGCTGCAGGGCTAATATTTAAAAGGCTTTAAAAACGTTTTGCATCATTGAGCGGAAAAACTCTTAGGACGAGTTTGCCGACTATACTGTTGACGTCGATTTGCCCAAATGTTCGTGAGTCTAGGGAATCGTCTCGGTTGTCTCCCAAGACATATACTTGGTCGCTGCCCACAACTTCATCAATTTTTCCTTCGCTGCGAGTTGTAAGATCTAGTCCGCTTCCGTAAGGAAGGGTTGTGTCAGGATCAAATCCATCAGGGTGTTCTTTATTGTAAATGGTTACTTTTCCGTTTTCGATAACTACCCTATCACCTGGAAGGCCGATAACACGTTTGATTAATTCTCTGGACCCGCCATTGCTTGGTATGGCAAGGTCGTTTTTTGCAAACACTATGATGTCGCCGCGATTAGGAATGTAAGGATTGCCAGTGATACGAGCCCAGGTTCGCGGTACTTTCCATATAATGAGTCGATCGTTATGGTGCAGAGTAGGCTGCATACTTGGTCCATCTACTTGATATGAGCGAAATACAAACAGCATTACTAATACTGCTACTACTAACGCGCCTACAATAATGCTGATTGTGGAAAGAAACGTCCAAGAGTTGTCAGGTTTTTTTGCAGGTGCGCTCTTAGGTGTTTCAACTGGACTGGTGGGAATTGTTTGTGGATCCATAAATAGTGTATGCTGAATTAGTATCGACTTTTTACTATATAGCATTTTCTGTGCTTATACCATGTTTACGCTAGCGGTTTAACGCGGTATACTAAAATCTGCGTATAAATATGTATAATTCTGAAAACAACACCCCTAATAAAAGATACGCTCCTAGGGCCATAGACGGCTTTCTTAGTACACCGACTCATAATCTCAGAACAAGAGCGTCTCGCGATAATGTTCGTATCAACCCGGCACGAAAACCGGTTATTAGTGATAGGCTGCGATCTGATATACGTCCACGTTCGTATAGATATGTAAATGATGATTTGGCTAGTAGTTTGGCTATTGAAAAACCTAAACTTAATAATTCTGAAACACGTACACAGACAGCTGCTGACCACTCTGTATCAAAACCATCAAAGCCGACACAGCGTGCTGCCAGCAAGGCGCAAGAAAAAGGGCGTTTTCTGCGCAGACGAAGGGCAGAAAAAACTCGCCAAGGGTGGCGTAAATGGATATTAAGGGGTAGTATTGCAACTTTTGTAGTGGTGCTGGTGCTCACTGGTCTTTTAGTTGCGAAAGGATATTTAAAACTCAATCAAATACTAAAAGGCGGTGGTGCTGCAGCAGCGCTGGATGCTAATGTAGACCCTACAAAATTGCGTGGAGAGGGTGATGGTCGGGTAAATATTCTGTTGCTGGGACGTGGTGGTGAAGGTCATGACGGTGCCGATCTTACTGACACGATCTTGATTGCAAGCATTGATCCAGTAAATAAAAAATCCGCACTTGTGAGCGTGCCGCGAGATTTGTGGGTAGATGCAAGTACCGGTGATTCAAAAATTAACGCAGTCTTTGCAGGAGCAAAAAACAAAGCGTTGAATCGGGGAGCCAATAAAGAGGCTGCTGAAAAGGCTGGTATTGATGCGATTGAAAAAACTGTAGAGAATATCCTGGGCATCAAGATGCATTATTATGCAATGATCGACTTTAAGGGCTTTGAAAAGGCTGTTGATACGCTTGGCGGCGTAAAGATTAATGTGCCGGAGGATTTAAGAGATCCAACTATGGCATGGGAGAATAACTGGAATCCGGTGCTTGCTCGAAAAGGTGTTCAAGAAATGAACGGTAAACAGGCGCTTATGTATGTGCGTTCTCGCCACGGAAGTGCCCGAGGAGACTTCGATCGTGCTGAGCGTCAACGTCTTTTTATGATGGCGCTTAAAAATGAGATCTTATCGAGCGGCACCTATAGTAATCCTGTAAAAATTTCAAAACTTATGGATGATTTTGGTGATCATGCCAAAACTGATTTTAGTATGGGTGACTTGATGCGGCTTTATACCATCACAAAAGGTATAGGAGACAATATAGAGTCTATAGGATTAGCTGATCCGCCACATGATTACCTTGTGACAGGAAATTATGCCGGTCAGTCGGTAGTGGTACCAAGGGCAGGAACCTTTGACTACAGTGAGATTCGCGCCTATATTCGCCAGAAACTGCCTGATGGTTATATTGTGAAGGAAAAAGCACCAATTGTGGTATTGAATGGTACGACAACCGAAGGTATGGCTACTCAAGAAGCTGAGGAGCTAAAAACCTACAGCTATAACATAAAGAAAGTAGACAATGCTCCAACACCGGACTACGACAAGACGGTTATTGTTGACTTGGGCGGCAGATACAAGTACACCAAGAACTATCTAGAGAAACGATATAACGTAAAAGTCACACGAACCTTACCACAAGGGTTGTCTATTCCCGAGCAGGAGCGCAAAGGTTTTGTTATAATTATAGGTAGAAATGAAGCCGTTAATCGCTAAAGTACGGCCTGTCAGTGGTTTTTCCTGGGCGGCCCACATTGCTTTACTCAGCTTGTTACCAATCGTTGTATTTGTGTTGGTAAGGATTGATTTTACCGTACTTGCTGCTTTGGTAATTGTTATGAGCAAGTGGCGTATGTTTGCGGTAAAGCCTCGTTTTTGGCCCGCGAATATACGAGCTAATTCTGTAGACATTCTGGTTGGATTGGCAACCTTGGTGTTTATGACCGAGACATCAAGTCAGATGTGGCAGCTGGGTTGGACGTTTCTGTATATTTTGTGGCTGACTGTTATAAAACCGTCCTCAAAAGTGCCAATGGTAGCTATTCAGGCGCTCATAGGGCTTTTGTGGGGGCTAGGTGCGCTGTTTTTGATAGGTGATGATGGTCCTGCGATATATTTAGTGGCGGCTACAGGACTTATTTGTTATTTGGCGGCACATCATTTCTTTGATGCATTTGAAGAGGCTTATACACGGCTCCTTTCATATACTTGGGCATTTTTCGGTTCGGCTTTAGTCTGGGTGCTTTCACATTGGCTTGTGTATTATCCTGCGACTGGTGTTATATCTCAACCAATGCTGCTGTTGTTGACGATAGGGTATGGTCTTGCGGCAATTTACTACTTAGATCATACTGATCGGCTGTCTAAAACATTACGCAATCAGTTCATATTTATCATGATTGGTATTACGGCGATCATTCTCATCTTTTCAGATTGGGGTGATAAAATTATATAGAACATTCCATATAGATAAGAGAGGAGGGCTCGTATGGAAGGATCTAGTACGCACAATAATCAGGTTGACCAAGATCACACTACACACACCGTGCGTTTAGATAAAGGTCCTTCTATACCTACAGATGTCGAGCCCGGACCGCAACGAGTAAAGGTGCTCCAGGCGATTTTTCTTGTTTTGATAGCAGGTATAGTGGGATTCGGGGGTGGATGGCTTGGTGGTGCGAGTCGAAATACACAGATTGCTGAAACACAGACTCAGCGAGTAGTTTTAGATGAACAAAGTAAGTTGATTACTGCTATTGCGAGAGAAGTGGGCGAGAGTGTTGTCTCCATTAATGTAACGCAGTCAACGACAGGATTTGGGTTTTTCGGACCTCAAAACATACAACAGCAGAGTGCAGGTACAGGAGTAATCTTATCTGAAGATGGTTTGGTTATTACCAACCGTCACGTGGTGCCAGAAGGTACTACTCGGGTAAGCATAGTGCTATCAGATGGCACAGAGCTTGATGATGTAGAAGTGGTTGGAAGAGCGGGGCGTAATTTGGATATAGCGTTTTTACAAATTAAAGATAAGCAAGGCAAGAAGTTGGTGCCGGCAAAATTAGGAAAATCGAGTGAAATGCAGGTTGGCGATTCGGTGGTTGCGATTGGTAATGCGTTGGGTCAATTCCAAAACACGGTAACAACCGGTATCATTTCAGGTTTTGGCCGTAATGTTGAAGCAAGTGATGAGCGTGGTAGTGGGTCGGAAAGTTTAACAGATCTATTCCAGACTGATGCAGCGATTAATCAAGGTAATTCTGGTGGTCCACTGGTTAATTTGAAAGGTGAAGTTATTGGTATAAACACGGCAGTTGCTGGTAATGCAGAAAATATCGGATTTGCTATTCCGATAGACAACATTAGTGGTCTTATACGCAATGTATCAAAGAACGGTAAGCTCGAACGACCATATCTTGGCGTAGTGTATGTATCGCTTACCGATACTATCGCTAAGGAGTTTAACCTTTCGGTTAAACGTGGTGCGTATATTCCTAAATCAGATGATTACGGGCGAGATACTGTAGTAAATGATGGTCCTGCAGACAAGGCTGGTATACGCGAAGGCGACGTAATTACAAAGGTTGACGGTAAGGATGTTAATGAAAGAAATAGTTTGGGGTCGCTGCTGGGTCAGTACGAACCGGGCGATAAGGTAACGCTTACAGTAAATAGGGATGGTAAAAACCAGTCTATTACGGTGACGCTTGGTACTATGCCAGACTCAAATAGTCGCTAAATTCTTTTGAACTGCTGAATTAATAAAGAAGTTTTTTCAATACGATAGCCGCTTGCTTGAGCAAGTTGCTGTATTGCTGAATATTGGGTTTTAAGTGACTCAGTAAGAATGTAGTGAGGTTTTATTGGATGGTCGTGGATTTGCTGAAAGAAAGCTTTATAGTGATTGAGTCCGTCGGGTCCGGAAAATAAAGCTTCCTTGGGCTCCTGAGTAATTTCTGGACTCGTTATTAAATTGTCGGGTACATAGGGTAGATTTGCAATTATGACTGCATCGGTAAGTTGTTCGGCTGAAAGGGGTTCAAGTAGATTGCCGGATACAAATTGTATAGTTACTTTATGCGTTGCAGCATTTTTTTGAGCAATAACTAAAGCAGTTGAACTAATATCAGTAGCAATTACTTGGCAGTCGGGTAATTCTAGTTTTGTGGTAACTGCCAATGCTCCTGATCCTGTACCGATATCGATTACTTTTTTCGGTCGCAGTTCCTTTAAGAGTTCAATAAAATTTTCTGATTCAGGGCGGGGTATCAGTACGTTTGGGTTTACTTTAAAAAATCTTCCATAAAACCAAGCTCGTTCGCGGATGTATGCAAGTGGTTCGCGACTGATGCGCCGAGCGATAAGTTTGTCTAAAGTTTGTATAACTTTTTGGTCTAATTCATGTTCCGGGTGAGCAACGACCCAAGCCCGATCCTTTTGAATGGTATCTTCAAGCAGTACTAAACAGTCGCGCCGCGGTGAATCTACTCCTGCGTCTCGGAGTTTTACCATAGCAGGTATCAGCCATTGAGCGATTGTCATAATTTATCTTGGTTGATGAGTTCGCGCTCGTAAGCCTGTAGTCTTTCAATGATGTCGTCAATTTCACCGTTTAGTGCAGCAGTGATGTTGCTGCGGGAATAGCCAATGCGGTGATCGGTGATGCGATCTTGCGGGAAATTATAGGTGCGAATTTTTTCAGAGCGATCGCCAGAACCAATAAGTTTTCTGCGTGCTTCTGAGAGTTGTTTTTGTTCTTCTTCAATCTTGGCTTGTAGTAGGCGAGAACGTAAAATACTCATCGCCTTTTCCTTGTTTTTTATCTGAGACTTTTCATCCTGGTTGGTTACAACCATACCGGTAGGTAAGTGAGTAATACGTACAGCAGAGTCGGTTGTATTCACACTTTGACCACCATGACCACCGCTTCTAAACACATCTATACGCAGATCATTTGGATTTATTTCAATATCAGTTTCTTCAGCTTCGGGCAGTACCGCAACAGTTACAGTAGAGGTATGTACGCGACCTTGTGATTCAGTGACGGGTACACGTTGTACTCGGTGTACGCCGGCCTCGAACTTCATTTGTCGGTACACATCCTCACCTCGAACACTAAAAATAACTTCCTTATAGCCGCCTGCATCACTTGGTGATTCGTTAATAATTTCAACTTTGTAATTATGAGATTCTGCCCAACGAGCGTACATACGATACAGTTCGCCGGCAAATAAACTGGCTTCATCGCCGCCGGCAGCTGCACGAATTTCAACAATCACATCACGCTCGTCGTTCGGATCTTTTGGTGTAAGCGCTTCGTCTAATGCTTCGGAAACCTGCTCAAGTTTTGTAGAAAGCTCTTCGTATTCTTGTGAGGCGAGTTCTGCGAGCTCGCTATCTCCATCCATGAGTTTTTGCGCGTCTTCAAGCTGCTTTTGTAAATTCTGCTGCTCGTCGTATAAGTGAATAATTTGCTCCAATTTACTCTGGCGCTTGGCGATTTTGGGATATTCTGGACCACTGAAAATAGCAGGATCCCTTAGCTTGTCCTGGATTTCTTGTAGCTCATTGCGTAAGACCTGTATTTTTTCTTCCATAATGCTTTACCTTTTAGCATAACAAAAACCGCTAACTTTTAGATAAAAGTCAGCGGTTATGAAATTATGTAGCTATTTTTCAGCTTGCTTGGCTGCGGCTTTTTCAGTTTTAGCTTCTTTGCGAGCAGCTTGTTTTTTAGCTGCAGCGACGCGCTTTTCTTTTGCTGCTTGGGCAGCTTTAGCGCGAGCCTTAAATTTATCAACACGTCCTTCAATGTCGACAATACGCTCTTCACCAGTAAAGAATGGGTGGGAGCTGCTTGAAATATGAACTTTTACTAATGGATATTCAACACCATCAATCTTGATAGTTTCATCAGTCGCTACGGTTGAGCGAGTAATATAAGTCTGGTTGTTGTTCAAATCCTGAAATACAACCGGGCGATAATTTTGTGGGTGTATATCTTTCTTCATACCTTCTCCGACTCGCTTAATGTCATGGCTGGTTAGCAAGGGGAGTCACTTCTTGCAGCCAGTTATTCCAAGACAATTACTTTTTTATACAATCAAAGCTTAATTATACGCTAACAGTGGTAAATAAGCAAGATTGTATTTATTGCTTTTATGTATGACCTCTGTTATAATAATGTGGTCAATAATAATTAAGCAGGTTGGGAGTGGTTCTCCTTGTAGGTATCCATGTAGGACCTATGAGGCACCCAATCGACGGTCAAGAACCAAAGAAAGGACATATATACTATATGGCTACAGTTGACGTAGATATTAAAAAACTACTTGAAGCAGGTGTGCACTTTGGGCACAAAACAAGCCGTTGGCACCCTAAAATGGCTCCATATATTCATAGTAAGCGAAATGGTAGCCATATTATCGATCTTACAAAAACCGTAGAAGAGCTAGATAAAGCTTTAAGCTTTGTTGCTGATACGGTTGCACAAGGTAAACAAATACTTTTTGTAGGCACGAAGCGCCAGGCACAAAGTATTGTAAAAGAGGCTGCAGAGTCAGTTAATATGCCATATGTTACTGAGCGATGGCTCGGTGGCATGCTAACGAACTGGAATACTATCAGTCGACAGATCAAGGTTCTAAAAGACCTTGAGGCCAAGATGGAGTCAGGTGAGTTGGCAAACCGATACAGCAAGCTTGAAGTGCAGCGTTATCAGGAAGAAATTGACCAAATGAACGAGATTTATGGCGGTATTAAGAATATGCCGGCTCGTCCAGGTGCAATTTTTGTGGTAGATGTTGTTCATGAGGCAAATGCAGTACGTGAGGCGAACAAGCTGAATATTCCGCTTGTTGCGATCGTTGATACGAATGCTGATCCAACAAATGTTCAATACCCAATTCCGGCAAACGATGATGCTATCAAGGGCATTCAGTTGATTACAAATTATGTAAAGCAGGCTGTAGAGCAGGGTAAGGCAAAAGCTAAAACTGCCAACAAGGCCGATAAAGACGAGGAGGGTAAAAAGTAAATGGCAGATATAACTATTGAGGAAATTAAGCGCCTGCGTGAGCTAACTGGTGTCGGTATGACCGACGCGAAAAAGGCTTTGGTGGAAGCTGAAGGTGATTTCGATAAAGCATTGAGCGAAATGCGCAAGAAAGGCCTTACCAAGGCTGAGAAAAAAGGTGAGCGTGAAGCGCGTGAAGGCGTGGTTGAAGCATACGTACATAGCGGTCGCATTGGTGTGATTGTAGAAGTAAACTGCGAAACTGATTTTGTGACTCGTACCGATGCTTTTAAAGAATTTGCGCATAACATTGCGATGCACATTGCTGCTGCAGCGCCAGAATATGTAAGTATTGACGACGTGCCGATAGAGGTGCGTGAAGCTGCGAAAGCTGAGTTTATGGAAAAGGCGAAAAATGAAGGCAAGCCGGAAAACATGCTGGAGCAAATTGTAGAAGGCATGCTGAAAAAGCACTTTGCCGAAAAGTGTCTGCTTGAGCAGCCCTACATTAAGAATCCTGACCAAAAAATTGGCGATTATGTGAAAGAAAATATCGCTAAAATTGGTGAGAATTTAGTAATTCGCCGCTTTAGCCGCATGGTACTTGGAGAAGTAGCGTAAAAATTGGGGTTGGTGATGGCTGACAGTGTAGCAGCCAAAATTGAGGTTAGGACTTTAACCCAGTACGAGCCTGAAGTGGCTGCAGAGCTTGGTAGGCTCATGTTGGATTTGAACGATAAGGCTTCAGGAGGGCCAATTCCAGAAGAGCGTTTGCGGGCTATTATTGAGTCTCCTAACCACGATCAGTTTGTTGCTGAGCTCGGTGGTCGTATTGTCGGTGCTGCTGTATTAAGTCATATTTACGACACACTAGGTGATAAAGCGTATCTTGAAAATTTTGTTACAAGCCGTGAAGTGAGAGGAAAAGGTGTGGGGGATAGACTATGGTTTGCCATGAAAGAATGGTGTATGGATAGAGATATTATGGTTATGGACTTTATGTCAGGCTATACGAGTCAGGAGGCGCACAGGTTCTACCATGCTCATGGTGCGACAGTTCGTGATATCATACCGTTTAGGGTTACTTTTACAAAGGATGAATAAATAATATATAGTTAAAATATGAATCCGAATCAAATTGTAGACGAAGCAAAAAAGAAGTTTGATAACGCCGTAGCGCATTTCAAGGAAGAGCTCAAAAAGATCCGCACTGGTCGAGCTCATCCAAGTATGCTTGACGGGGTAAAAGTAGAGGCATATGGTACTGAAATGCCGCTTAATCAGGTAGCAACTATAGTTGCTCCTGAGGCGCAACTACTGCAAATTACACCGTTTGATCCGAATAATTTACAGGCTATTACTACAGCCATACGTAACCACCCAAGTCTGGGGCTTAATCCTGCAGATGACGGGCGAGTGGTGCGTGTGCCAATTCCGCCGTTGACTGAGGAGCGCCGCCGCGAAATTGTTAAGCAGCTTGGCGGCAAGGTAGAAGAAACTAATATCGCGCTGCGTAATGCGCGCCGTGACGCGTTTGATGCTATTGCTGCTGCAAAGAAAGATAAGCTAATCGGCGAGGACGATGCGAAGCGCCTTGAGAAACAAGTTGATGAGGTTATGAGTGCAGTTCGAGCCGATATCGATGCGATTGCCAAAGCCAAAGAGACCGAGATAATGACTGTTTAGTAGAGGCTGTTGGCGCTATATATTTTTATGCAGGAAACATTTGGAATATATAGGGAACGTATTAATGACGCATTGCAGCAGTTCTTTTTAGAATTGCCAAAACAGCTTGATATAGATGTATCAAGCGAAACGCGAAATGCATTACAAAAAATAGAAGAATACAGCCTGCGGCCCGGTAAGCGTATCCGTGGAGCGCTGGCGTGCTTTGCGTATGATTATGCGTCTGGTCAAAATCAGGGTAAAACCGGTTTGCAAGCGGCGGTTGCATTAGAATTAGTGCAAAATTATCTGCTTATTGTTGATGATGTGATGGACCGGTCGACGATGCGTCGCGGCAAACCGACGATTCATAAGTTGTATTTGGCAGAGCAAAATCAACAGCCAAAAGATGTTCATTTGGCTAATATGCTGGCGATAAACGTTGGGCTGCTGACACAGCACCTGGTGAATATAGTGCTAACGCAACTTGATGAAAATCCAGCATATATACGCGAAGCAATGCTACTGCTGCATAAAAATATCTTGGCGACTGGTTTTGGACAGATTGAGGATGCGACACAACATAAAGGTACAGTGGTGTCGGAAGAAGATGTGCTTCGCAAATACACACTGAAAAGCGGCTACTATACTTTTGTGTGTCCGCTGCAACTTGGGGTAGTGTTGGCTGGAAAATCTAGTCCAGAGTTACTGAAAGAAATCACAAATTTTGGGTTAGCGGCTGGTATAGCATTTCAGCTCAAAGATGATCTTTTGGGCGTATTTTCGTCATCTGCTACAACTGGTAAACCAAATACTGATGATATCGAGGAGGGTAAATATACGCTGCTCGTGCAGCATGCGCTCACTCATGCATCGGCAGACCAAAGGAAGGTGCTTTTAGGGTTGCTCGGCAAGCAGGATATATCCGAGCAAGAGCTTACGACAGTGCAGCAGGTTTTAAAGTCGTCGGGTGCGAAACAGTATACCGAAGCAAAAATTAGAGAATATGCTCATGAGGCAAAATCGCTTATTGCTGCTAGTACATTTTGGGATGAGTCGGCAAAGGCTGTATTAACCGATATCATTAATTATGTAGTTGAACGGGAGCGATAATGGAAACTGTGCCACGTCACATTGGCATTATTATGGACGGCAACCGTCGTTGGGCTGAAAAACAAGGTCTGCCAAGTAAGCAAGGGCATACAGAAGGTCTAGAGGCACTAAGAGTAGTTGTAAAGACGGCGTTTGAGTTAGGTGTAGCGTATGTTAGTGTGTACGCATTTTCTACAGAAAATTGGCGACGTGCTGAAGAGGAAAAAGGGCATCTCATGATGCTTTTGGTGCGAGGTGTCGATAAGTATCTGCAGGATTTTGACAGAGCCGGAATAAGAATTATATTTGTAGGTCAGCGTGATAGATTAGACAAAAAGGTAATACAGGCAATTGAACGAGCTGAAGAAAGTACTAAACATAATAACAAAGGTAACTTGGTAATTTGTTTTAATTATGGTGGTCAGCAGGAAATTGTTGATGCGGTTAAAAAGATCGTTGCAAGCGGTGTGTCTTCAGAAGCAGTTACTATCGATACCATACAGGCACATTTATATGCCCCTGAAGTGCCGCCGCTTGATCTTGTAATCCGAACTTCTGGTGAACAGCGGCTTAGTAATTTTATGCTTTGGCGTGCGGCATATAGTGAATTGTATTTTGTTGATAAGTTATGGCCGGATTTTACACCGCTTGATTTGCAGAATGCATTAAAAGCTTATGCAGTACGAAAACGGCGATTTGGGAAATAATTACTAGGGGTAAAGAAGGAATTTTTGTATACTAGAGGGGTATGTGGTTACTAATATTGGGACTGGTTTTATTTATCGGATTAGTGCTAGTGCATGAGTGGGGGCATTATATCGTTGCCCGCCGAAATGGAGTAGAAGTTGAGGAGTTTGGTCTCTTTTTTCCGCCGCGAGCTAAAGTGTTGGCAAAGCGAAACGGCACAGAATACACCTTGAACTGGCTGCCACTTGGCGGCTTTGTAAAGCTTAAAGGTGAAAACGATGCTGATACACGGCCAGGGACGTTTGGTGCGGCTACTACCTGGGTAAAAGCAAAGATCATGCTTGCTGGTGTGGCGATGAACTTAGTAACTGCATTTGTGCTTTTGACGCTTTTGGCAGCAATTGGTATGCCAAAGCTTATAGATAATCAATTTACCGTTGCAAGCGATACAAAGATTATTAAACAAGATGTTGTTGCTGGGCATGTGTCTGAAAAGTCGCCTGCTGAAAAGGCGGGACTTGTGCGCGGGGATGTGCTTAAATCCATCGGCAAATCTGGACAGGCGTCATCAGATGTTATTACATCTCCAGATGATTTGCCAAAGATTACAAAGAAATATGCAGGTGAAAAAGTCGACATTACCTATGTTCGTGCAGGTCAAAAAAAGACAACGACTGCAATGCTATTGACGCAAAAAGAAGTAGACAAGTCTCGAAACAGTAATCAGCCAAAAGGGTACTTAGGTATTTCACCGACAGAATATACGGTACAGCGTTCTACATGGTCCGCTCCGATAGTGGCTGCAGGACTTATAAAACAATTAACACTGTTGACCTTCCAGGGGCTCGGTACCGTAATTAGTAGCCTTTTCCATGGAGATGCGCAAAAAGCGAGTGAACAGGTATCAGGGCCTATAGGTATATTCGTGGTTATGCGCGATGGCAGTATTTTTGGGATAGAATTTTTGCTTTTGATTATTGCTGTTATTTCGTTGAGTTTGGCAATCATGAACGCGCTGCCAATCCCAGCATTAGATGGAGGAAGGCTGTTTGTGCTTTTGGCTTCACGTGCACTAAAACGACCGCTTACTAAAGAAGTTGAAGAGTGGATACATGGTGTTGGGTTCCTATTTTTGATAGGTTTAATAGTTTTAATTTCAATAGTTGATGTCAACAGATTCTTCTAATAATACACCTAGTAGTACACCAAATCGTCAGTTGGCTCAGCGGTTTATCGCCACAGTACAGACAATGCTTATTGGGCTGATTCTGTATATCTTGCCGCAAATTACCACTAGTTTTTTGTTGGTACTTGGTATAGTGCTCAGTGGCATGACGCAGGCTCAGGCGGCAGAATGGGTGGATACTAGCCTTGTTCGGCTTATCTATTCAGGAATTAATGATATAGTGCTGATTGCTTTATTGGTATTTTTTATGCGCCTGCTGCGTGAGACATGGAAAAGTATTGCGGTAAAAATGCCGAAAGTCAAAGACATAGGGTATGTTTTTGCCGGATTTTTGGTTTATATCGCTATCTACATGGTTATTGCAGTTATTATCTATCAGTTTTCGCCGGATCTGTTTAAACAGCAGCAAGAGATTGGATTTGATACAAAAAGCACTGGTGGTGAACGGCTTTATGCGTTCATTGGACTTGTGGTGTTGCCGCCGATTGTTGAAGAAATACTATTTCGCGGATTCCTTTATACGCGATTAAAGAGAATATTTTCGGTTAAAACGGCTGCGGTAGTAGTAAGTTTATTATTTGCCATTGCTCATCTTCAAATAGGCTTTGGTAATGGACTGCTTTGGATAGCGGCGCTCGATACATTTATACTTTCACTGGTGCTTGTATGGCTGCGGGAAAAAACCGGGAATATTTGGTCTGGTACAGGTGTGCACGCATTGAAAAATCTTGTGGCCTTTCTGATTTTATTCAATGTAGTACAATAGGAGTAATGAACCGTATGGTCATTGTATTTTTTGATGCCGGCTTGCCGGTATTCTGTTTAGCATAAAGTGTTAACAGGACCATAAATAGGTATACAGGGAATCGTAATGAGGCTATCACAGCTTTTTACCAAAACAAGTAAAACGGCGCCGTCTGATGAAGTGGCAAAAAATGCGCAGCTTCTCATTCGGGCAGGCTATGTAGATAAAGTGATGGCCGGCGTATACGCGTATACGCCGCTTGGGTATAGAGTGCTCGAGAATATCAAGCAAATCGTTCGTGAAGAGATGAATGCAATAGGTGGGCAAGAACTTATTATGAGCACCTTACAAAAGCGAGAAACATGGGAAGAAACCGGACGATGGGACGATGAAGTGGTTGATATATGGTTTAAGTCAAAACTTAAGGACGGAACAGAAGTAGGATTTGGGTGGTCTCACGAAGAAGCCGTTATCGAAATGGTGAAAAAGTACCTTGACAGTTATAAGGATCTGCCGATCAACGTATATCAATTCCAGACAAAGCTGCGAAATGAACTCCGGGCCAAAAGCGGTATTATGCGTGGGCGCGAATTCATCATGAAAGATATGTATTCATGTAGCATAGACGCTAAGCAGCATGAGGCATTCTATAATGCCACCATCGATGCCTATAACCGGATATATGATCGTTTAGGTATTGGAGAGGACACATATATTACATTTGCAAGCGGAGGTGCGTTTACACAGTTTAGTCATGAGTTTCAAACAATCTGTGAAGCGGGCGAAGACGTCATTTACCTGCATCGCGGAAAAAATATCGCCGTAAATGAAGAAGTCTTAGACGATGAAAACCTTAAAAAACTTGGTATTAAGCGAGAAGAGCTAGAAAAAGTAAAAAGTGCGGAAGTAGGGAACATCTTTAACTTCGGTACACAAAAGAGTGAGCAAACAAACTTTACCTTTACAAATGAGCGAGGCGAAAGCCAGTATGTTCACCTCGGTTCTTACGGAATAGGAATTACGAGAGTGATGGGCGTAATAGTAGAAAAATTTGCTGATGAAAGGGGTATAGTTTGGCCAGAAGCAGTTGCGCCTGCAAAAGTATATTTGGCACTTTTGGGCGATGTATCTGAAGCTGTAAAAACTGCTGATGAATTGTACAGCACCTTGACTCAAAATGGCATTGCGGTATTATATGACGACCGTGATATGCGTCCTGGAGAAAAATTCGCTGATGCGGATTTGCTCGGTATACCCTATCGGGTGGTCGTCAGCCCTAAGACAATAGAACAGGGCAAAATCGAACTAAAGCGACGCACGGAAACAGAAGCAACGTTACTAACAAACGAGGAATTATTAAAGGCACTCGTGTAAAAAATCAGATAATCAGCAATATAGATTTTAAGATTATTCATAGCTAAATAGGAGGATGTAAAATGATTAGTAAACCTTTTCGACTAACAGAAGCAGGAGTAGAGGAGTTAAAGAAAGAACTTGAAGACTTAATTGCTGCGCGTGGTGCTATTGCGGAGCGTATTAAGACTGCTCGTGAATTTGGTGATTTGAGTGAAAATGCTGAATACCAAAGCGCTCGTCAGGAGCAAGAGAAAAACGAAAACCGTATTGCAGAGCTTGAGCATATTTTGGCTAATGTAGAAATTATCAAGACGCCAAAAAGTGACAGCAAAGTACAGCTTGGTTCTACAGTAAAACTGAAGAGTAAAGATGGTAAAACCAAAGAATTTCAGGTAGTAGGAACTGTTGAAGCTGATCCATTGGCTGGAAAAATTTCCGATGAATCACCAATCGGCCAGGCATTGATTGGCAAGAAAGAAGGCGAGGAAGTTGAAATTAAAACTCCAGCTGAAACTACTACATACACCATTGTTGAGATTGGCTAGGATACCGGTAGAAACTTCGGTATAATGTCTCCAGTATGGCAACACTGAAAGAACTGCGTGATGAACGTTTACGGAAACTGGAAGAGTTAAAGAAGCTCGGTATTGATCCGTATCCAGCTACTGCACATCGCACACATACTGCACAAAAAATCGTATCATCGTTTGATGAACTTGAAGGTCAAGAGGTGACGACAATAGGTCGAGTTACCTCTATTCGAAAGTTCGGTAAAATTGCCTTCATTGTTATTAAAGATCACAGCGGTCAGGTGCAATTGTTTTGGCGAGCTGGTGTTATTACTGAGGCAAATCGTGCCAATAGCGAATTGCTTATAGACGACATTTCGTTACTAGATTCAGGTGATTTTGTAGAGGCGACCGGCAAGGTGATAAAAACCCAGACCGGTGAAATTTCGGTAGAAATTGCACGACTGAGGTTGCTGACAAAATCGCTCCGGCCACTACCAAATAAATACGATGGGTTTACTAACAAAGAAGAGCGTTTGCGTCGTCGTTATGTAGACATGAATGTAAATGAAAACGTACGCCAACGCTTTATCCGTCGTAGTAAATTTTGGCAAGCGACGAGGCGTTTTCTTGACCAAAATGGATTTATTGAGATCAATACTCCTGTACTCGAGCATACGACAGGCGGTGCAGATGCGAAGCCATTTGTGACACATATGGATGCACTTGATCAGGACTTTTACCTTCGGATTAGTCATGAGCTACCTTTGAAGCGTTTGTTGGGTGGCGGTTTTGAACGAGTGTATGATATTGGTCCGCGTTTCCGGAACGAAAACTACAGTGATGAGCATTTGCCGGAGCATGTGGCAATGGAGTGGTACTGGGCGTATGCTGATTGGCGCGACGGTATGAAATTTATGACAGACATGTACCGCTATGTCCTAGAAAATACCTTTGGTACTCTGAAATTTAAACTTGGTGATTTTGAGGTAGACCTCAGCCAAGAATGGGAGGAGTGGGACTATGCGGAAGTTATTAAAGATCGCTATAATATTGATCCCCTTAATTGTACGCTTGATGAAGTTAAGAAGGCGTTGGCGGACAACAATCTCGAGGTAGAACAGACTGAAAATAAAGCACGTGGTATAGATAAACTTTGGAAGCATATTCGCAAAGATGTGGCTGGTCCAGTGTGGCTTGTTAATACGCCGCTCTTTATTAGTCCACTGGCCAAGAAAAATACTGATCGACCTGATACCGTGCAACGATTTCAAGCGATTATAGCAGGGTCTGAGTTAGGTAACGGGTTTAGCGAGTTGAATGATCCGCTTGATCAGCTTAATCGGTTTATTGAACAGCAGCGAATGCGCGATGCAGGCGATAAAGAAGCGATGATGCTTGATATTGATTTTATAGAAATGCTGGAGTATGGCATGCCGCCAGCTTGCGGATGGGGCTGGAGTGAACGTGTATTTTGGGTGTTTGAAGGCGTGACTGCGCGTGAAGGTGTGCCATTCCCGCAACTTCGCAGCGAAATCGATGAAGTCACCAAGACAATTTATCCGGAACTATATAAATAAACTAAATTTCATTAAAACGGACATTTTATGTATAAAAAAAGACCCGCATTTTGCGAGTCTTTTTCTTTGACTGTTTTTGCTAAGCTTTCTTAGCTCTAGATTTCTTAGTAAGGTATGTCTCGCGGATTTGGAAGATAAACCAACCACCAATTACAAAGCCAATCAATGAGCCTATAAGGCCGCCAAATCCACCACCATAGCCGTAGCTATCAGCAAACACACCAACAACCCCGGCAGCCAGGTGAAGGAGGAGAGCATAAAAGAGTAAATTCCATCCAGCTTTTTTGCGTGCTTTGAGTGGGGCGTATGCCAAGATGTAAAGCAGTGCTGTAGCTAGTAAGATTGCCAACGATATCCAGAGCGCTACTGACCAGCGGTTGGTTGATACAGCGTCTACGCCGAATGTTTCACTCCATCGGTTGACAACATCAGCAACATGGTTAACTTTACTTGCCCAATACCAGAGGTTGTATGCGGCCCATAGATTGAATAAGCCGCCAAGCAGCGATAAATATGGAATAAACTGCACCAAAAAATCTTTTCCTCCTTTTGGTAAAGCGGGTGCACTCTTTACAAACAGGTCGTTTAATTTTATTTCGAGCTGCTCGAGTTGTTTAGTCATGTCCTTTCTCCTAATTAGTTGCTTATTGACATAAGCGTAATTTGTTGCGTGTACTTTTTCAAGTATTTTTCCTATATTTATGAAACTTATGCTATAGTGGCGGTATGGCAAAGAAATCAACGAAAACTACGAAGACTGCTAAAAACAAAAAAACAACTGTATCTGCTGCAGTAAAAACCAAAAAAACAGCTACCAAAAAACCTCAGGTGACATCAAGCAGGCGCACTGCTAAAAAGCCAGCCAAGAAGCTTACGGCAGTGGCATTGAACAAGTGGCACAAATGGTTAGCGGTATTGCTTGCAGCTCAAGGCGTGGCGATTATTTTACTAAGCACCGCTAAATCAATACCAGTAACAACAAGTTTTCTGACAAAAGATAACTTGGCAAGCACAACCGATACAACAGTACTTGCCCAGGCCGTGCGGCATTTGTTTGATGTAAATCTAGTATGTGTTGTTGCAGGCTTCTTGTTTATTGCAGCACTTGTACACATTATCGTAGCTACGGTTTACCGCAACCGATATGAGAAAGAGCTTGAAGCACGGGTAAGTCGTATGCGATGGGCAGGTGGTGGCATAATAGCAGGTCTTGTAACAACTACCCTGGCGTTACTCGTAGGCGTGTATGATATCTCAGCGCTAGCATTGTTGTTTGGACTTGTATTAATAGCGGCGCTTGCTGGTTTGGCGGTTGAAGTATACGCTCAAGGTCCCAATCGACGACGACTTGCATATACCATCTTGACGGTGAGCGCTGTACTGCCATGGGTAGTACTAGGTGTATATCTTGCTGGTGCTTATGTGTATGGCAGCGGTAATACACCGGTATATGTATACGGTGCCGTAGGTAGCATGTTCGTATTGTTCCTGGCAGCTTGTATGCTGTTTATATTGCAGAATCGACAAAAAGGGAAGTGGTCAGATTATCTTTTTACAGAACGTGCGTTTATGGCATTAGGTTTTGTGGCAATGACAGCGTTAGCATGGCAAGTATACGCAGGAGCACTTGCGCCATAGTAGTGTATGGCAACAGTTATTTTTGATTTTGACGGTACAATTGCCGATAGCTACGAATATGTCCTTGGGTTTTTGCGTCGTGAGGCAAAACGCAAGCAGCTTGTAGATGAACACGAGAAGGTAGAGCTACGAGGTCATTCAATGATATCTATAGCTCGAAGACTTGGTATGCCGTGGTGGCGTATGCCGTTTTTGTTCTTAAAAGGCAGGAAAGAAATGGCGCAATACATTGATCAAATACCTATTTTTAAAGAAATGGACGATCTTTTACGAGCACTGTACGCAAATGGTAATCAACTGTTTATTATCAGCTCAAACAGCGATATTAACATCAATCATTTTTTGGATCGATACAACCTTAAACAATACATTACAAAAGTGTATGGCGGTGCGGGGGTTTTTGGGAAAACACCACTGCTGAAGCGTGCGATAAAGGAGTATAATATTGAGACTGAACGGTGTTGGTATATAGGTGATGAGGTACGCGATATAAAAGCTGCAAGAAGGGCCGGTATACAAGCAATTGCAGTTACATGGGGCTACAATAATGCCGAGATACTATACAAGCAAAAACCAACCAAAGTAGCGTTTACGCCAGAGGATATACGAAAGGTTTTAAGTGTTAATTAGTATATGGAAGAAGTAACAATTGAGAAATTGGTGCATGGTGGTCAGGGACTTGGTACGCTTTCAAGTGGCAAAAAGGTCTTTGTGTGGAATGCGCTTCCGGGTGAAGTTGTAAAAGTGCGGTTTATGAAGAAAAAGAAAAGTTATGCTGAAGGTATTGCAGAGGAGATTATTGCGCCATCTGTAGAGCGAATTGAGCCAGCAGAGGAAAACTATTTAGCTACCAGTCCATGGCAAATAATGACGTTTGATGCAGAAAATGCATATAAGAAAGAAATTGTCACAGAACTATTTGCGCATGAAAAAATCAAACTGCCCAAGTATAGTGATGTTGTGCATGATGGTAGACAGTGGCATTATCGCAACAAAATGGAATATTCGTTTTGGGGTGATGATGATGGGTTGCATCTGGCACTTTATCGTCGAGGAACTCACGGTAAACAAATTGTTACTGGTAGCAAACTTGCGCTTCCTGCAATTGATACGGCAGCACGTGCAATGCTTGCTGAACTACAAAAGCTAAAAGTTCGGGCAGGGGACCTAAAAACAATTATCATACGTTGTACACAAACAGGTGAAGCTGCGGCCAGTCTTTTTGTGAAGCCGGAGACATTCCCAGAGGTGTGTATACCACGGGAGCTCAAGGGCTTGCGTGTCTATCATTCAGATCCGAAAAGTCCAGCTTCGGTGCCAACAAAACTTTTGTACGAACTAGGTGACGTATTACTGTATGATACGCTATTGAATAAAAAATTTGTCTACGACGTTGATTCGTTTTTTCAGGTAAATATCCCAGTGTTTGAGAAAGCGCTTGTGCGAATAAAAGCGCAGATTACCAATCAGCCGATCACAGATATGTATGCTGGTACGGGAAGTATCGGGCTGAGTGTAGCTGAAAATAGTGTAGATCTTGTTGAGCTTGATCCAGCGTCTGCAAGGATGGCAAGTGAAAATGCGCGTGCGAGTGAGCTTGATGCCACAGTTATCGAAGCGTCCACGGAAAAAGTGCTAAATTATATTACTAGTGATAAATTAGTGATTTTCGATCCGCCGCGTGCAGGTTTGCATAAAAAAGTAGTTGAAAGAGTGCTCGAAGTGTTGCCGCCCAAAGTGATTTATTTGAGTTGCAATCCTGCAACACAGGCACGAGATCTTGCGAAGCTTCAAGAGCAATATACGGTGAGTCATTTTGAGATTTTTAATTTTTTCCCACGAACTCCACATATTGAAACATTAGCTGTATTGCATCGTAAGTAGTAGGTATAATGAAAAGTAATGGCTAGTAATTACTGGAAAGAGCGGAGTCTGCCGTATCAGCCGGGGCAGAAAGCCGCGTACAAAATTTCGCGCTCGAAAATTGAGCTATTTATGCAGTGTCCGCGTTGCTTTTGGCTTGATGTACGGCTGAAAATCAAGCGGCCCGACAGTCCGCCATTTAATATAAATAAAGCGATCGATGAATTACTGAAAAAAGAGTTTGATGTATATCGAAAAAAGGGTGAGCCGCATCCCATTATGATACAGCACGAAGTGTCAGCGATTCCGTTTGCACACGAAAATTTGGATGATTGGCGGCATAATTTTACCGGTGTTGCTTATGTGCATGAACCAACTAATTTGCATATTTTTGGTGCTGTTGATGATATTTGGGTGAATGACGACGGGGAATTGATAGTGGTTGACTACAAAGCGACTGCAAAGGAAAGAGAAGTTAGTATTGATTCAGAGTGGCAGGTAAGCTACAAGCGTCAGATGGAGATCTATCAGTGGTTGTTGCGTCAAAATGGTTTTAAGGTCAGCAACACCGGCTATTTTGTGTACACCAATGGACGGTTTGATTTGGATGGTTTTAATGATCGGTTAGAATTCCGCACCAAAGTTATTCCGTATACCGGAACCGATACTTGGGTAGAATCAACTATTAAAAAAATGAAAGCGTGCATGGACTCTGAAGACATGCCGCCAGTTGGGGATGATCTTATGGGTGGTCCATGCCAATTCTGCACCTATGCTAGAAGTCGTACCGAGCTTACTCTGAAACATCTGCAAAATAAAAAGTAAATAGCTATAATAAAGTTATTATGTTAGACATTCAGTTTATTCGAGAAAACCCAGAACTTGTCCAAGAAAAAGCAAAACAAAAAGGGTACGATGTAGATATTTCTAAAGTTTTAGAAGCTGATAAAAATCGTCGTGAACTATTAGGACGTGTAGAGGAATTACGCCAGAAGCGTAATGAAAATGCGGCTAAAATGAAAGGCGGCAAGCCGGATCAGGTGTTGATTGATGAAGGCAAGCAAATAAAGATTGAATTAGCGGAAAAAGAAGCATATTTAGAAACAATTCAAAAGGAATATAGAGAGCTGCTTGAAGAAATTCCCAACATTATTCCTGATGATACGCCGCTGGGCGGAGAAGAAAGTAATGTCTCTGAATTTCGTTGGGGTGAGACACAAAAAGACTTCGAGCCGGTTGACCATCTTACGTGGGGCGAACAACGAAACGTTATTGATTTCGAGCGTGGTGCGAAAGTGGCAGGCAGTAAATTCTACTTCCTCAAAGATAGGCTGGTAGATATGGAGCTTGCATTGTTTCAATTTGGCCTACAGACTGCTCGGAAATATGGTTTTACACCAATTACGGTGCCGCATATGGTGAATAGCCGCACTGCAGCAGGCACCGGCTACTTGCCTCGGGGTGGAGAGCGTGATATCTACAAAATCGAAAACGAGGACCTCAACCTTATTGCTACAGCCGAAATTCCAATTACCGGGTATCATGCTGATGAAATTATTGACGCCAAGGATTTGCCGCTACTATACGTAGGGCTAAGTCCAGCATATCGCTTAGAAGCAGGTGCGTACGGTAAGTTCAGTAAAGGCCTGTATCGGGTACATCAGTTTAACAAACTGGAACTGTATGTATTTTGCAAACCCGAAGATAGTGAACATTGGCACCAGGAGCTGGTAAAGCTCGAAGAGGAGCTTTGTCAGCAGCTTAGTATTCCGTATCAGCGTGTGCGTATTGCTGCCGGTGATCTTGGTGCGCCGGCGTATAAAAAATATGATATTGAATACTGGAGTCCAGTTGATAAGTCATATCGTGAGTTAATGAGCTGCTCAAACATTACTGATTTCCAGGCTCGTCGGCTGAATATTCGTTATCGCACTGAAGATGGAACTATAGATTTTGTGCATACCCTAAACGGTACGGCTGCCGCATATAGTCGCATGGCAATTGCGATTATCGAAAATCACCAAACGCCTGAAGGCGAAGTGATTATTCCTGAAGTGCTCCGGCCGTATATGGGGAATATAGAAAAATTATAAGGAGATACAAATGATTGAAAGACTTGAAATAAGCTCACAGCATACTACATTAACACCAGAGTTGAAGAAATACGTTGCTAAAAAAATCGGCAAGCTGGATAGGTATGTTTCTCGTCATGCACGCAAAAGTATTCATGCTGAAGTGAAACTCAAGGAGTCAAAGGCAAAAGACAAACAGCAATGTACCTGTACAGTAGTGCTCCATTTGCCAAAAGAAAGTTTAGAAGCTAGCGAAACGACCATTAATATGTTTGCTGCGATAGATATCGTGGAGACAAAGCTAAAAGGCCAGCTGAAAAAATATAAGGATGCGCACTCCCACAATAGGCTGCGTCGACGTCTTTTCGCGCGTTTTCGTGGCTGATTTGTAAAACATGTTGTAAAAGTAATTTTTTATTCGCGCTGAGCGGACAGAAGCGTTACAATAGAGAATAAAGCATACAACTATTTGAAGTAGGGAGTTTAATAAAAGTGCATACTGTTTTAAAGAAAATTCTTGGTGATCCTCAGGCAAAAACTGTTAAGCGGCTCAAAAAGCGTGTAAAGGCGATTAATGCATTAGAAGATAAATATAAAAAAATGTCTGATGAAAAACTTCAGCAGCAAACTGAAGTTTTGAAAAAGCGGCTTAAAAAAGAGTCACTTGATGCGATTTTGCCTGATGCGTTTGCGGTGGTTCGTGAAGCTGCTGATCGTGTGCTTGGCATGCGACATTTCGATGTGCAGCTAATTGGCGGTATGGTATTGCACGAGGGTAATGTTGCCGAAATGAAAACCGGTGAAGGTAAGACGTTGGTGGCAACTGCGCCAGTATATCTCAATGCACTGACTGGCAAGGGTGTGCATGTAGTGACTGTGAATGATTACTTAGCACAGCGTGATGCTGGTTGGATGGGGCAAGTGTATCATTTTTTGGGGCTCAGTGTAGGTGTAATTATTGCAGATCAATCATTTATTTATGACCCAAGTTTTACAAGCGAAAACCATGACGATGAACGCTTGAAACATCTTAAGCCATGCACTCGTCAGGAGGCATATGCTGCTGATGTGACGTACGGCACCAATAATGAGTTTGGTTTTGATTATCTGCGCGACAACATGGTTCGTGAGGTCGATCAGCTGCGCCAGCGGGATCTGCACTTTGCAATTGTTGACGAGGTAGACTCTATATTGATCGACGAAGCTCGTACGCCGCTCATTATTTCAGCGCCAAGCGTGACAAGCGGTAGTGCATATGTGCAGTTTGCTAAAGTTGTTCGTCAGTTGAAACGTGACAAAGATTATGAGGTAGACGAAAAGCGTAAAACTGTTATTTTGACTGACGAAGGTGTAGAAAAGGTTCAAAAAATCCTTGGTATTGAAAGCCTGTATGCAACACAAAATATACGGACTATCTACCACTTAGAGCAGGCGTTACGCGCACAAGCTTTATTTAAACGTGACAAAGACTACGTAGTTACAAACGATGGCCAAATTGTCATTGTTGATGAGTTTACTGGTCGTTTGCTGCCGGGTCGCAGGTACAACGAAGGTCTACACCAGGCAATTGAGGCGAAAGAAGGGGTCGAAGTTCAACAAGAATCTATGACACTGGCGACGATCTCGTTCCAGAACTATTTCCGTCTGTATGAGAAGCTTGCTGGTATGACCGGTACCGCAATGACTGAGGCCGAGGAGTTCCATCAAATCTACAAGTTAGATGTCGTGGAAATTCCGCCGAATCGCCCAGTCATTCGAGAAGATCGTAGCGATCGTATTTACAAGACAGAAGCAGGCAAGTTCAAGGCTATCGTTCAGGAAGTAAAGATGCTGCATACCAAAGGTCAGCCGGTGCTGATCGGTACGGTGTCTATCGAAAAGAATGAATTGCTTTCTAAAATGCTTACTAAAGAAGGCATACCACATCAGCTTTTAAATGCGAAGAATAATGAGCGAGAAGCCGCAATTATCGCAAAGGCTGGTGAGAAAGGTGCTGTAACACTTGCTACCAACATTGCTGGTCGTGGTACCGACATCGTGCTGGGTGAAGGCGTCAAAGAGCTTGGTGGCTTATTTGTCATTGGTTCGGAACGGCATGAATCACGACGTATTGATAATCAGCTGCGTGGTCGTGCCGGACGACAAGGCGATCCGGGTGTAACCCAGTTCTTTGTAAGTACTGAAGACGATTTGATGCGTATTTTTGGCGGCGAGCGTATCGCAGGGCTTATGAGCCGACTGAAAGTTGCTGAAGATATGCCAATTGAAAACCGCATGATTTCTCGCAGCCTGGAAGGTGCACAGAAAAAGGTAGAAGGTTTTCATTTTGATCAGCGAAAAAACGTGGTGAAGTACGACGATGTGATGAACCGGCACCGTAAAGCTACTTATGCGATTCGTCGTGATATTTTACATAAAACAGACGTATCAAAGCGCATTAAGGTATTTATCGAAGAAGAAGTGAGGGCTATGCTATCTTCTTCACTTGCAACAACCGATCAATTTGAAGATGTTATTAAGAGTGTATTTCCGTTTGACGAGCCAACACTAGATCGTATTTTTGACTCCGAAGCAGATAAGGTGCAAGAGGTTCTCGTAATTGCGGCGAATGAGTTGTATGAAGCTCGAGAAGCGGCATTTACGCCGGAAATAATGCGCAAAGTAGAACGCGATGTATACTTGCAGGTGCTTGATAATCTTTGGATGCAACACCTTGAGAACATGGAGCATCTGCGTGAAGGTATTCACTGGATGAGCGTGGGGCAGCGTGATCCACTGGTTGAGTATCGTAAGCAGGGTCAAATTCTATTTGATGAAATGCAAGCAAATTTGCGGCATGAAGTACTTCGTATTCTCTTCCATGCAGAGCCAGTGAGTGAAGATCAGCTTGATCGTCCGACTGAAACTGAGCTGACGCGTGCTGCGCGCAGGTCTGTTGCCAATGCTGATCAGATTACTGAAGGTAGTTCAGTTTCAGATGAGGACTTCAGGCCAAAATCTAATACTGCTGCTACTAAAAAAACTACTAACAAAAAGAAAGCGCGTAAGGCGGAGCGTCAGCGTAAAGCAAAGGCACGGCGACGTCGCTAATATAAAAAGCATATAATGTGTTGCCAGAAACAAAAGAGATAGGATAGAACTTCGTGAAGCATACGGTTAGTGAGTTACAATTGTCAAATGGCGCAAAAGGACTGCTAGTACACATACCTGACGCCAGTGTCATGACGTTTGAAATAAACTTTCGGGCAGGTGAGTACCTAGTAGAACCCGAAAAATGGGAAGCGCCGCATCTCATGGAACACGTGTTACTTGGTGCTAACAAACAATATCCAAAAGCGCGTGTATTTCAGGCAGAATTTGAAAAAAATGGTGCGTACAATAATGCATCAACAAGCGCGTACGATATTATCTACGAAGCTGAATGTGCAGATTTTGAATGGGAGCGAATTTTAGATCTTACGCTGACTGCTATTACGCAGCCGCTCTTTTTGGAAGAAGAGTTTCAAGCTGAAGTAGGGAACGTGCGCGAAGAGTTGGCATCGCGTTCGAATAATCATTTTCGTCATCTAAGTTTGGCGCTGCGCCAAACATATGGCTTTGCGGCAAAGACTGATCAAGAGCGCCTTGAGCTCATGGATAATGTGCAGTTGAAAGATATTCAGGCACACTACAAGCGCACCCATACAACTTCTAATATGCGGTTTGTTATTGGTGGCAATATTACTCCGGGCAGACGGCGCCAGATTGAGTATATGTTTGAAAATATTGAACTGCCACAAGGCCGCAGTCGATTTGTGCTACCAAAAGAAAAGCCAAAACACCTCACACATCCGCTATATATTCATAATGCCAGTGTTAAGAATGTATATTTCTATTTAGACACCTTTATGAACCGCCGATTGAGCGAAGCGGAAGTCGATGCGCTCAGTCTTGCGAATACGCTGTTGGTTGAAACGCTGTACTCAAAGATTCTCGGTACTGCTCGTGAACACGGATTAGTATATGGCATGAGCTCAGGCTTCGGACAAGCACGGCTGAATAGCGGCTGGTGGATTGGTGCGCAGGTAATGCCAAAAAATGTATCAAAACTGTTTGAAATTATTGTGCGTGAACTGAGTAATGTATTTGAAGGAAAATTGGATCAGGCAGATATTGTGGCCGCGCAGCAGTATTCATTGGGGCGATTCCAGCGCAGTGCGCAGACCGTAGGAGGTACTGCGAGTGGTTATAGCGGTCGGTATTTCTTTGATGACGGAATAGAAGATTATTATAAAGTGCCTCAACGAATTAAAAATGTAACGAAAGAATCCATTGTAGAGATTATGCGTAGCATGTTTGCTGAAAATATCTGGGGGCTTGGTGTGCTTGGCTCATGTGGCGAAGAATTTGCCGAAAATATGCAAAATCAAGTAGCGGTACTTTGGCCAGAAGGCACAAAACGGTAAGCTAATATACATGGATGATATACTGCAAAAACTCAAACAGCTTGAGCAAAGTATTGCTGACGCGTGGGAAAAACTTAAAATAGCTGCTCTTTTAAAAGAACAGCAAGAATATGCGCAGCAAATGGAGCGGCCTGATTTTTGGGCTGATTCTGCTAGGGCGCAGACAATTAGTAAAAAGCACGCACAGCTAGCAAGTCGAACCGAACCGTGGGCAACCTTAAAACAAGGAGTAAACGATTTATTGGAGTTAGCCGAAACAAGAGATGAGAGTCTTGCTGCAGATATCACTGCACAAACTGTAGAGTTGGAGCGACAATTCAGCCGGCTGAAAGAAGAATTGAAGTTTACTGGTCCTTACGATAATTATGATGCGATTATATCAATTCACGCTGGTGCAGGTGGTACTGATGCACAAGATTGGGCGCAAATGCTGATGCGTATGTATATTCGGTGGGCGGAAAAGCACGGGTACGATGTGCAGGTAATTGAAGAGTCAACCGGTGATGAAGCGGGTATAAAAAGCGCTACACTAGAAATTTCCGGAAAGCTTGTATATGGAAAATTACGATCAGAACATGGCGTGCACCGTCTGGTACGACTCAGTCCGTTTAATGCGGATAATCTTCGTCAAACAAGCTTTGCAAAAGTCGAAGTTTTGCCAAAAATCGAGCAAGATAGCGAAGTAGTTATTGAAGAAAAAGATCTTAAGATTGATGTATTTCGGGCTGGTGGTCATGGCGGCCAGAGTGTTAATACGACTGATTCAGCAGTGCGTATTACCCATATCCCTACTGGTATTACTGTTGCAATACAGAATGAGCGTAGTCAGCTGCAAAACAAAGAAACAGCTATGACGATCTTGCGTTCACGGCTCGCACAAATGCAGCTCGAACAACATAAAGATAAAATTAGTGAGCTTAAAGGCCCAAATCAGTCAGCTGAATGGGGCAATCAAATTCGTTCATATGTGCTTCATCCCTACAAAATGGTGAAAGATCTTCGTACGAAGTATGAAACTTCTGATCCTGATGATGTGCTTGACGGCAATATAGATGGATTTATTGATAGTTACCTGGATATGTCGCTCAGTTCCTAGGGCTTAAACAGTTATTGCTCTTATGTTACAATAGATAGAGTAATGATTTTGTTGGATAGGGTAACAAAGATTTATGGGAAGAGTTCCACGCCAGCGCTTGATCGGGTTAGCTTGCATGTTGAGCCGAAAGAGTTTGTGATTGTCGTGGGGCAGAGTGGTGCTGGTAAATCGACGCTACTGAAGTTGCTGACTCGTGAAGAACGTCAAACCAACGGTAAGATTATTATCGGTGGCATTGATTACGATAAATTAAAAGACAAAAATATTCCGCTGCTTCGCCGAAAAATTGGGGTAGTGTTCCAGGATTTTAAATTGCTTCCGAACCGTACCGTATTTGAAAATGTGGCTTTTGCGCTTGAAATTGTTGGTATGAGCAGTCATGAAATCAAACATACTGTACCGAAAGTGCTCGACATTGTTAACCTAAAGGGCAAAGAGAACAGTATGCCTCGTGAGCTATCAGGTGGTGAGCGTCAGCGTGTGGCAATCGCACGTGCCATTGTGCGTCAGCCGAAGATCCTGATTGCTGATGAGCCAACTGGTAACCTTGATCCGAAGCATGCTTGGGATGTTATTGCAGTGCTTGAAAAAATTAACCGATTCGGCACCACAGTACTTCTCACGACACACAACCAAGAAATTGTTAATAAACTAAAACGAAGGGTAGTAACTATCCAGCGCGGTAAAATTGTAAGTGACCGGGCACACGCAAGTTACAAACTATAACGTACACAAACAGTTATGTATAGAAAGTGGATCACATTTTGGCGGATTGTTCGAACGGGGGTAATTAACTTCTTTCGAAATGCATCTCTAGCGATTGCCGCAATGGCGGTGATGGTGGTGACGCTTAGTATTATTTTGCTGTCGTTAGTGGTCAATACTACGTTGTCAGGTACGATTAAGCAGATTACCGACAAGATTGACGTTTCAGTATATCTGAAAGACGAGGTAACTGCCAATGAACGGCGTGAGTTTATCCAGAAGCTCGAAACACTACCGAATGTTGCCTCTACAAAATACCTTTCCAAAGAAGAGGCTCTTGAAGCGTACCGACAGGAGAATATCAATAACCCTGATCTATTAACGGCCATTAATCAAACCGATAACCCTTTGCCGGCGACAATCCGTATCAAGCCGAAAGACCTTGATCGGGTGCAGGAAATTCAAACATTCCTAAACCAAGAAGAAAACAAGGTATTACAAGCTGAGGAGCCATCATATTCAGGTGATCGTAAGGAAGCAATTGACAAAATCAGTCATGCTGCGAATGTACTGCAGCGTGTCGGCATTGCGGGCATTATATTGTTTGCAGTTATTTCGGTGCTGATTATTTTCAACACCATTCAGATGGCGATATTTAATAGGCGAGATGAAATATCAATTATGCGATTATTAGGTGCGAATACTTGGTATATTCGTGGTCCATTTGTCGTTGAAACTATCATGTACGGTATCATTTCTGGATTAATTTCAATCCTGCTTATTAAATCGCTCTTTATTGCGTCGTCAGGTCCGCTTGAAGCAAGCAGTCTTGGTCTTCTTGATATTACGTATGCACAACGGTATTTTAATGATCATTTCTGGATCTTATTGTTCGCACAGATTGGTATTGGTGTAATCATTGGCGCTGGTTCATCGATTATTGCAACTCGTCGATACCTGAAGTTTAAGGCTCCAAAGAAATAAATAAAACTTACCCCTTGGTAGGGGTTTACAAATAGCCATAAGCAGTGTATACTGTAGCGTAAGCATAATAAAAACAAAAACTATGCTCAAAACAAATAGAATCAAAATCAGCAAAGCCTCTATTAAACGCGGAAGTTACCAAGCGCTTTTGTTGGTTTTGACTTTTTCTTTTTTGATAGGTTCATTTGGTGCAACTCGCGTTATCCACGCGCAAAGTTTACAAGAGCAGATCGCTGCCTTGCAGCAGGAAAACCGAAATAACCGTGCTGCAGTAAGAGAGTTAATTGCTGAAGCCACAAGTTATCAACATGCGATCGAGCAGCTGCAAGCGCAAATTGACCAGTTACAGGGTCAGATCAATCAGAATGAATCGCAAAAAAAAGAGCTTGAAAAACAAATCGAGGAGCACGAAAGGGAGCTCAATAAGCAGCGAAAAGTACTTGGCGAAAACATAAAGGCGATGTATGTCAGTGGCGAAATGTCTACTATCGAGATGCTTGCCACGAGTAAAGATTTAAGTGAATTTGTAGATAAAGAGACGTATCGCAATGCTGTTCAGCGAAAAATTCAGGAAACAATGGCTAAAATTACCAAATTGCAAAATGAGCTGAACGAAAAGAAGAAGCAAATTGAAGTACTGCTTGATTCACTGCAGAAGCAACGATCTGTACTAGATGCTAGTCGGGCAGAGCAGGCGAATCTGCTTGCCATGAACCGTCAGCAGCAAGAAGAGTTCAACAATCGTACAAAAGCTAATCAGGCGAAAATTGATGAGTTAAATCGCCGTATCGCCGCACAGCGATATGCAAACGGTATTGTACCTGACGGCGGTATGTACTTCATCCGTGTTCCTGGTCCTGTAAATAAATTCAATCCGGATGATTATCCATACAAAAACGCTGGTTTCAGCATGCAGCTTGGTCCATGCTCATTCTACGATGCCTATCCAGACTCACCTGATGGATGGGGATATTGTACTCGTCAATGTGTTTCATATGCAGCATGGGCTATTGGTGCCTCAGGACGACCTATCCCAATGTATTGGGGTAATGCTAAGGATTGGGTAAGAAATGCGCCAGCAGCCTGGGTGCACCGTACGCCGCAGGTTGGTGATGTAGCGATTAGCACTGATGGTCCTTGGGGACACGCTATGTACGTAGAGGCTATAGATGGCAACCGAATCTATGTATCTCAGTATAATGCGCAGCTTCGTGGTGAATTCTCATACCAGTGGCGCGTGTGGCGATAAATGCATAATTTTTCAAAACGTCTTGTAGCAACTTGCCCATAGAAAAGTTATACTAGATTGGGTAATGGGAAGTTTTGTGGGGGATTATGCAAGACAAACAACAGTTGAATAAAACCATATCAAAACCTAAAAGCATATTGCGTCCAGTCGGTAATATTGTAATTTTGTTGCTGGTATTTTGCCTGGGTGTCGGTGTTGGTAATGGGTCAGTGAATTTTACTGCACCAGTTGGGTCTAATAAGGATTTGCCAAAACATCTGAGCTACATTGATACTGATCGGGTGTACAATTTGCTTCGGGCAAACTTTGACGGCAAGTTGGATGTACGTAAGCTCGAAGATGGCTTGCGTAAAGGCTTGGTACAAGCTGCCGGCGATCCATATACTGAGTATTTTAATGCTGAAGAGGCAAAGGAGTTCAACGAACAACTATCGGGTACTTTTAGTGGTATTGGCGCACAACTTGGTAAAAACGAAAAAAATAACATCACTGTTGTTGCTCCAATCGCGGGATATCCTGCAGAAAAAGCCGGTCTACGTGCGAAAGATGTCATTGTAACCATTGACGATAAAAGCACGGCAGATATGTCAATTGAAGAGGCAGTCAGTAAGATCCGGGGGCCGAAAGGCACTAAAGTAAAGCTTGAGATTATTCGCGGCGAACAAGAGCGCAAAGAGTTCGTTATTACTCGTGAAGATATATCTATTCCAAGCGTAAAGCACGAGATTTTAGAAGGTAACATTGGCTATATCCAAATCACTCAGTTCTGGGAGGATACCGCAAGTTTAGTTTCGGAAGCGGCTCGTGAGTTTAAACAAGCTGGAATAAAGCAGGTTATTCTGGATATGCGGAGTAATCCGGGCGGGTCACTTGAAGCAGCAGTGGATGTGGCGAGTATCTGGCTGCCAAGCGGCACTACAATACTGCAAGAAAAGCGTGACGGTAAGACGACCGAAACCTATGTTGCTTCAGGTACTCCCCACCTCCTTGGTGTAAAGACAGTGGTATTGATTGATGAAGGTAGTGCGAGTGCAAGTGAAATTGTGGCAGGAGCGCTCAAGGACAATAAGGCTGCCACGCTCATAGGGATGAAAAGCTATGGAAAAGGCAGTGTTCAGAAGATTATTCCATTAAAGAATGGCGCTGAGCTGAAGGTGACAGTAGCAAAGTGGCATCGGCCAAATGGTGAAAATATTGATAAGAAGGGCATTAAGCCTGATCAAGAGGTGGAGATGACCAGTGAGGACTATGAAAAAGGTATAGATCACCAGAAAGATGTTGCAATACAGTTTTTGCAAAAATAAGTCATAATCACCTTGCCTGAATAGGGGGAGTAGGGTAGTATAGAGAGCAGGATTTGTGGGAGAGATTTGAGGTGGCTGATAGAGCGACAAAGTATATCTTTGTAACTGGTGGTGTGCTTTCTGGACTCGGAAAGGGTATCACCGCCGCCTCTATCGGCAACATACTCAAGGCACGCGGGCTGAAAGTTAATCTCCAAAAATGTGACCCGTATCTAAATGTGGATGCTGGTACGCTGAACCCGCGTGAACACGGCGAATGTTTTGTCACGAAGGATGGCGCCGAGACCGATTTAGATCTAGGTCACTATGAGCGTTTTTTGGATCAAGAATTGACACAACCTAGCTCACTGATGAGTGGTCGTGTGTTGACCAAAGTTATCAACGATGAGCGTAATGGTCGACACCAGGGCGAGACTATTCAGATTATTCCGCATGTTACTGGAGCAATCCAGGATGCTATTCAGGAAGCCGGCAAAGGCTACGATGTGCACATTGTTGAAATCGGCGGTACTGTAGGCGACTATGAATCGCTAGCTTTCATAGAAGCGATTCGTGAGCTGGCGATGCGTGTAGGGCGCGAAAATTGTGTATATGTACATGTAGTGTATCTACCGTATTTAAGTGTCAGCCAAGAAATCAAGACAAAACCTGCGCAAAATTCAGTGCGCGATCTTAGGGGTCTTGGTATTACTCCGGATATTTTGGTGGCGCGCAGCGAGCGACCAGCGCCCGAAGCTGTTATTAAAAAACTGAGTCTGTTTTGTGGTGTAGACGAAAACGCTGTCGCGCTTTTGCCGAATGCAAAAACCATATATGAAGTACCGCTTACTTTAGTCAAGGCAGGGGCTGACGAGGCAATTTGCCGTAAACTTGGCATAGATGTGCCAGTTGCAGACATGACCGAGTGGCGTGCTTTAGTTGATCGCGCAATTGCAAAACGCAGCAAGAAAGTTACGGTAGGTGTGGTGGCAAAGTATATGGATAATGCCGACACCTATATGTCTGTCTTTGAGGCTTTGCGCCATGCGGCGTGGTGGCATGATACTAACATAGATATAAAGTGGATCAATGCTGAAGCGCTTGAGACAACTGGTAGCACAGCGGAGTTTGAGTCTGTAGACGGTATTTTGGTACCAGGCGGTTTTGGCAACCGGGGTGTAGAGGGCAAGATTCTGGCAGCTACCTATGCCTTGCAGTATAAAAAGCCGTATCTAGGGCTTTGCTTAGGTATGCAGGTGATGATTATTGCTGCAGCACGGGCAAACGGGCTTCAGGATGCTCAATCAACCGAATTTGACCCAGATACTGCTAATCCGGTGGTGCACACTATGGCTGACCAAAAAGGCAAAGAAAATACAGGGGGCACTATGCGTCTTGGTGACTACCCATGCAATATTGTCGCAAACAGTCGTGTAGCGTCGCTGTATGGTGGCTTGGAGATTGTAGAACGTCATAGACACCGCTATGAAGCCAATAATGCATACCGTGAACAATATGAATCGTGGGGCATAAAGGCGGTAGGGCTGTCTCCTGATGGTCAATTAGTAGAGATCATAGAAGGCGTGGACCATCCGTTCTTGGTTGCAAGCCAGTTCCATCCGGAATTTAAATCGCGACCAAATCGTCCGCACCCGTTATTTAGCGGTTTTATTGCCGCACTAGTTGCAAAATAAGATAAAATCAGGCAAAGTATAAGCAGTATGGATACATCACAAGGTAACAATAAGCGAATACTATTGGTAGAAGACGACGATTCGTTGGCAAATGTATATACAATGCGCCTTGAGGCAGAAGGCTTTGAGATCCGGCGTGTTGCAAATGGCGAAGATGCGTTAGCAGCAGCACAGGAATATAAACCCGACCTTATTATCTTGGATGTTATGATGCCGAAGGTAAGCGGGTTTGATGTATTAGACATCTTGCGCAATACACCGCAGACAGCTAATGTAAAGATCATTATGCTCACTGCACTGAGTCAGGATAGCGATCGCCAGCGTGCTGAGCAGCTTGGCGCAGACGACTATCTAGTAAAGTCTCAAGTAGTAATTGCAGACGTCGTAGATCGTATCAAGCAACAGCTTGGCATGGCATAGGGTGCTACAGGTAGTATTTTGGCAACTAAAAACCTCTCCTATATAGGAGAGGTTTTTAGTTTTACCGATTAGATTATTCTACAACAACTTCAGTGCGTGGTACTGAACGACCAGAAAAGGTTTTAACTTTTCGTGATTTAAACTGTACAATACCGTCTTTTGCAGCATGAATAGTGAAGTTGCGACTTAAGTACGTACCAGCACCTGCGCGTTTCGTCATGCCTACCTGACGTACAATGACTTGACCTGCTTTTACTTTTTGGCCGCCAAATAGCTTTACGCCAAGTCGCTGACCTGGGCTGTCGTGTACGTTTTTGGCGGTACCGCCTGCTTTAATCTTTGACATAGCTTATTATTTCCTTGTAATTACTAATAGTTCACGAGCTACGACCTGGTTTGGTCGGTAGTAAAGTAGCTCCTCGTCACGAACGTGTGCAAAACTCACTCGATTATAGCCCAATTCCTCGAGAGAGTCAAGGAGTTTTAAGTGTTCAAAGGTACCGTTTGGACGATGCCAGGCGGGTAGGGCGATACAAAGGCGCGTACCGCTTTCTATTTGCCCAGCGATATTCTTCAAAAACCCTTTCATAATTTGGTTACAGGTGTTCGTAACTTCACGCAATTTTTCTTCGCTTGGAAATGCACTGAACGGCTGTCCAAGGTATCCTTCGCATGCAATAAGATCAATCGGTTTACTCCATATATGATTTGTAGCGTCGCCAACTTCAATCAGCATGTTAAAATCGTCGGTTTTATGAGTATCTCGTAACCATGCAATATTGGCTTTGGTGAATTCAGTCATTCGTGGTTCTATGTCAGAACCGTACAAATCATATCCCATAAGCGCCGCTTCCTGAAGTAAGACGCCAGTTCCGCAAAATGGATCCAAAAGCCGCCCGATATGAGCAGGTTTTTCGCGGTTTATGACAGTATTTTTAGGTGTAATTTGTTTGCTCGCAAGGTTAATGATGATTTGGGCGAGCTTAGGAGGTAGCATGCCTACGCGCGCATCACGCTTGGGACGGTTTCGATCACGTTTGGTATAGGCCTCAATATCCTGCTCGGCAACAGTGCGTCCAATGATGGTTTTATTACCGGCTTGCACCAGTACAATTTCCAGTCCTCGCGGACCAGTTAAATGATTGTGCAGTACTTGTGCAGAGGAAAGGACGGGTTCTTTATTTGGTGTAACACGCACTGATTGGTTGGTTTTGGCGCGGATAGCTTTTTTAAGCCTCAGTGCAGTGGCTTCAATGTCTTTAACATTGACTTTCAGTCCAAATACGCTTAACCCAAATTGGATTTTTCCTTCAGCAAGCGAAGTGGCTATAGCAGGAATTTGTTTCAGTAAAGTTTTTTCAATACGGTGCCAATCAGTAGTAGTTATTTCTCCGATACTGTCTGCAAGCTTTATGCTACCGCCTAGGCGTGAAAAATGTATTTTATCCGCAGGTAATGTACTTGCCGCAACTGTTTCGTTGACCGGTATGATATTTTCAGCACCGTACAAACTTTCAAGCTCAGCAAGCCCCAAAGCAGGTTGACGGCCAAGAAACAGTAGGCTTTTTGTATCATTCATTACCATCAGTATACCGTGTTGTGCGGTATAATGGGGCAATATGAGTCAAAATTCTTTCTTGATGCGTCGCTGGAAGCTGCTGTTGAACATCGCAACTATTGTGGCACTAACGCTGTTTTTGTTTGTAATTCGAGAGCAGATTGTAGAAACGTTTGAAAATATTAACAAAATTCACTGGTGGGTACTGCTGCTGATTGTACTGTTGCAGTTATGGAATTATGATGCGCAGACGCGGTTATATGTTTCGCTGTTTAAGATAGTTGGCAATAAATTTAAATACAAACCGATGTTTATTGCGTCGCTGGAGCTGAATTTTATCAATAATATTTTTCCAAGTGGTGGTGTGTCAGGTATTTCGTATTTTGGGGCGCGACTTCGTTCGAAAAATGTTACTGCCGGTAAGGCTACCTTGGTGCAGATGATGAAACTACTCATGCTATACATCTCATTCGAGGTACTGTTAGTGCTTGGTATATTTCTGCTCGCAGTTGAAGGGAAGATGAACGACTTGGTATTGGTTGCCGCAGTGACAATTTCAACGTCACTGATTATCGGTACGATACTGTTTGCGTACGTGCTAGGCAGCAAACAACGAGTTGAGCAGTTTTTTAGGTTAATACGGCGAATTACTAATAAAGTGGTACGGAAAGTGACCTTCAACCCACGTCGTCCGACAATTGAGATGGATCAGGTGCATTTCTTACTGCTTGAGCTGCATACAAACTTCAAAACAATTCGTTCTCAAATTGGTAGGCTAAAGATGCCTTTGGTGCATGCATTGTTTGCTAACCTTTCAGAAATTTTGTGTATTTATGTCATTTATATCGCTTTTGGGGAATGGGTGAATTTCGGAGCCATTATCATTGCATATTCAGTTGCTAACTTTGCAGGACTTATCTCGGTGCTACCTGCTGGTGTAGGTATTTATGAAGCGCTTATGACTACTGTATTAGTAGCAGCTGGTATACCAGTGGCGCTTAGCTTGCCCGTAACTATTATGTACCGGGTGCTGACCGCAGCTGTACAGTTGCCTCCAGGTTATTACTACTACCATCAGGCGATAAATAGTAAGGGTAGGAAATTGGTTCCGCACAATGATTAACGAACCACTTGTTTTGGGTGTTAGTGAGTTTGTTGCCTATGCTAATCAGACTCTAGAGTATGCCTATCCAAGCGTCATAATCGAGGGTGAGTTAGCCAATTTTCGGATCAGTAAAAACAAGTGGGTATATTTCGACCTGAAAGACGAAGAAGCGAGCTTACGGTTTTTTGGTACAGTATATATGCTGCGTGGTCCGCTGGAAGACGGTATGTTGCTTCGAGTCCGCGGCACACCGCGGCTGCACCCTCAGTATGGATTTAGTATTACTATTCAGCAGATTGAACTGGTTGGTGAAGGTACTATTAAACAAGCTGCAAAATTACTGCAGGAAAAACTGGCGCGCGAAGGGCTGTTTGATGCAAGCAGGAAGCGCACGTTGCCATATCCACCGAAGCATATTGGACTTATTACCTCTACAGAGTCTGCAGCGTATGCAGATTTTATAAAGATTATCAAAGCACGGTGGTGCAGCATAACTATTCAGGTTGCGGATGTACAAGTGCAGGGTATGGATGCGCCGCAGCAGCTCGTGCAGGCGATTAACGATTTTAATCAGCACGCGGACCCGCCGGAGGTGTTGGTAATGATACGCGGTGGCGGCAGTCCAGAAGATTTGCAGGCATTTAGTGATGAACAGGTAGTGCGTGCCGTGGCGGCGAGTCGTATCCCAATGCTGGTGGCAATCGGCCATGAAATAGATGTTAGTTTGGCTGAGCTAGCTGCTGATCAGCGAGCGAGCACACCAAGCAATGCTGCAGAGTTGCTGGTGCCGGATAAGGCGCATATACAAACCACACTTCGCACTACTCAGCAGCATATGGTCCAGATGCTTCATGCGATCGTTGAGCGGCATACCCAACAAATTGTTCAAAAACGCAAAGACCTGGAGCAATCAATAGAAAGTATTTTACAGCGAGCACATTTTTCGTTAACAAAAAACTATGAGTTGCTGCGAGCTTTTGATCCAAGCCAAGCACTGAGAAGAGGATATGCGCTTATTCGAAAAGATAATGAGATTGTCCGAAGTGGAGCAGGGCTTAACGCAGGTGATATAGTAGATATACAGATGAGTGATGCGCAGATAACTGCCGAGGTGAAACAAGTAAACAAGAGGAAACGTTCATGACGAAAAAACAGGATTATCAAGCGTTGCAAACTCGGCTCGAAGAGGTTTTAGCTGCACTGCAATCACCGGATATTAGTATAGATAAAGCCATCGAGTTGTATAAAGAAGGTACAGAGCTTGTAAATGCACTACAGAAGTATCTGGAAGACGCAAAGGTTACTATTACAAAACTAAGCACTTCAAAAGAGTAGTCTATGGATGTATGGTTTCTAGTGCTGCTTGTAGTAGTGCTTCTTTTTGGTTTTGTGGTGATTTTCGGCGCGCCGTATGTGCCAACATTAAAGCCGCAGATAGAAATCGCACTTGATATGCTCGATCTTAAACCAGGTCAGACTTTGGTTGAGGTGGGTTCGGGTGACGGTAGAGTGTTGTTGGCGGCTGCTAAGCGCGGTTTGTGTGTAGTAGGTTATGAGCTGAATCCTATATTGGTACTCGTTTCTTTATGGCGTACCCGAAGCATGCGCGGGCGAGTAAAAGTAGTCTGGGGAAATGCATTAACAAAATCATGGCCGCCAGCTGATGGGTTATATATATTCGGTGTTGCCGGTATCATGCCGAAGGTGTATAAAAAGATTGTTCAATCTAATGAAAAACCTGTCAAGGTAGCAAGCTTTAGTTTTGAAATACCCGGACAGAGGCCAGTGGCAGTAAAAAAGGGCGTGTACCTATATACAGTAAGGCCCAATAAGAAATAACTTGCAAACATCGTAGCTGTTTATTACCATAAACGTAATGCAACCAAACAATCAAAATCCGTATTATCCACCTCGGGAGCCGGTGAGTCAGCCAGGGTCTCAGCCGCCAGCTACAGTCCAGCCACAGCCATACCCGATGGCAAGTGAACTACCGAAACATGGACGGCCATGGGGATGGATCATTACCACAGTTTCATTGGTACTTGCGCTGATCGGGGTGACTGTTTTTGGTGTTTGGGCTTTTAGTGGGCGCCAGGATTATAAAAACAATGCAGATAAAAAGGTTGCTGCAGCGGCAGAGGTTGCCAAGAAACAGCAAATTGATGTTGACAACAAGCGGTTTGCGGAGGAGTTAAAGAATCCACTCAAGACATACACTGGTCCGGACGCATACGGCAGTGTATCGATACAGTATCCAAAAACTTGGAGCGGTTATGTCACAGTTTCATCTTCCACGAGTGGGGCATTGGTAGACGGTGTTTTTCATCCAGATATAATACCTGGCTTTACGTCTTCAAACGGCAGGCCGGCTCTTGCACTGCGTCTGCAAATTATCAACCAGGATTACAGTAGTGTGATAAATAAATATACCAGCTCTGTACAACGAGGTGTACTTACAGCTACGCCGTATGCTTTGCCTAAGATGCCTGAGCAGGTAGGTACTAAATTTACGGGTCAGCTTGCTGAAAATCTAACCGGTACAGAGGTAGTTATACCGTTGCGAGACAAAACGCTGGTTCTTGGAACAGATACAGATCAGTACTTAGCAGACTTCAATACATACATATTGCCTAATGTAACCTTTGTACCATAGCGCACCAAAGTGTATACTGACTTATAAAGAGATGTAAGTCAGTGGGGGTATACATTGGCGCAATCACCAGTAGACGAAGTGCTGGAAACGGATAATTCACAAACGCTCTTGCTACGATCTATAGCCGAGCAGCTGAAAATGCCGCTTATGTACATTGCTCGCCAGGCGGAGCTGGCCCAAAAGTGCGCTAATGATCCCATACAGAACTTTAAATTTATGCAGACGCACGCTGATATGGCGTTGCAGCTGGTAGACAGCTATTTGCTGAGCCTTGATTTAAAAGCGCGGCAGATGTCGCTTGAGTTGGAGCCAGTGCCGCTGTCAGCTGTTTTATATGACGTAGCGCATGAGCTGACGCCGCTTGCGAAACAGCGGAATACCGATATTGAACTAGTGCTCGCCGGCAAATACGGGCAAGTAATGGCTCATCCAGATGGCCTCAGAGCGGCACTCTATGGGCTTGGGTTTGTATTGTCAGAGGTGGTGCATCCTAAAAAGTTCCGTAATACCTTGCGTATCGCGGCACATCGCACTCGCGGTGGTATTGTTGCTGGTGTGTATATGGACGACATAGGGGAACTCTTGCGTACTAATAAATTTGAGCAAACTACGTTTGTGCGGCAGCCATTTACAAACCTAACCGCCAGCAGCGGGGCCGGTATATTCATAGCTGAAACCATTTTTTCTGCAATGCAGTCACGGCTTCGAGCTGGCCGTTTCCAAAAACAGCAAGGGCTTGCAGCTACCTTGCAGCCGAGTCGTCAGTTGGAATTAGTGTAGATTATGCATATTCTACTTATCGAACCAGATACTATACTCGCGCAACTCTACATAGAGGCACTCGAGCGTGTAGGACATAAAGTAAGCTATGTGCGAACAGCTGAAGCTGCAATACATACTGCTGATCGCAGGCGTCCTGATGTGGTAGTACTAGAAATACAACTGGCTGGTCATAGCGGTGTGGCGTTTTTGCAGGAATTCCGTTCGTATGCTGACTGGCTTGATATACCAGTCATACTGCATACCGTGGTGCCGCCTATTCCGTTGCAGCGTTTCCAGTATTCGTTAAAAGAAATGGGTATCGTGCAGCAGCTTTACAAGCCCCAAACATCGCTAAAGCAGCTTGTAGCAGCAGTGAATAGATGTGTGTCAATTCAGCTATGAAACGAATCGTTACAAAGGGAATTATCCTGGCGCGTACTAATTACGGCGAGGCCGACCGGATTATTACGGTGCTTACTCCAGACCAGGGTAAACTGCGCCTCATAGCGAAAGGAGTGCGCAAACCCAAAAGCAAGCTTGCGGGCGGTATAGAACTATTCAGTGTGAGCGACATTACCTTTATGCCTGGCAGAAAAGAAATCGGAACCTTAGTTTCTGCACGACTACATACACACTATGGTGATATTGTGAAAGACATTGACCGCACCATGCTTGGGTATGAGCTCATAAAGCAATTAAATAAAACAACCGAAGATGAACCGGAACAGGCATATTTCAACTTGCTAGAAAACGCTTTTATTGCACTCAATACCGAGCATATACACCGTGGACTTATAGAACTTTGGTTTGTTGCGCAGTTACTCAAGCTTGGCGGTCACATGCCGAATTTGCAAACCGACACAACTGGCAATAAATTGGCCGCAGATCAAATGTATAATTTTAGTTTCGATGATATGGCATTTGTACGAGCAAATAGCAGCGGGCGTTATGGTGCTGCGGCGATTAAGGTGTTGCGCCTATTATTCAGTAACAATTCACCACAGGCACTACAACAGGTGCAAGGTATAGAGCAGGTGCTAAAACAGATCGAATCGTTAATAAACACTATACAAAAAACATATATTGTGTTATAATATAAGTATGAGTACAGAAAATTTGAAAAAGGCCGATACCGAAGAGCGTTTACCCCACGAAAGTGCGCCGGATTTTAATTTTTTCAATAACGTAGAGTTCGAGTTGTTTCATACACCAAGGTTACGTATGACTGTAGGGAAGCCAATACCGGATGAAGTAGTGCGAATTTATGATCAGGAAAAAGACCAGACAACTATAGCTGTTGTTTCTTCGCAGGCGCGTTCTGAGGTTACAACGCCTCCTCCTTCGCCAATTGAAGCAGCACGAACAGGAGTTTTTGGCGCATATATAGTACGTGCAGCAAATGACGTATACAAAAGCGGACGTTTGTTTCATCCATAACAAATTTGGCGCCACCGATATAACACCTGTATAATGCAGGGTAATTATGAGCAACGTAAAACTGGACGACATTGTTAGCTTATGCAAGCGCCGTGGCTTTATTTTTCAGGGCAGTGAAATTTACGGCGGTTTGAGTGGTACCTGGGATTATGGTCCACTCGGTGTGCTACTAAAACGCAATATCATGAATGCGTGGTGGGATTTTTTTGTCACTCAGCGTGATGACATGTATGCGGTTGATGCTGCAATTTTGATGAACCAGAAAGTCTGGCAGGCGAGTGGTCATGTCGATACATTTGTTGATCCGCTATGTGAAGATACGGTGAACCACCGTCGATATCGCACTGATCATGTTCTCAAGGACAACGGCATTGATCCAGAGGGTATGACTATGGAGCAAATGGATGCCGTTATTGCTGAGCGCAATATTAAGAGCCCTGACGGTAATCCGCTGAGCAAGTCACGCACCTTTAACATGATGTTTAAGACTCATGTTGGTGCAACAACTGATGAAAGTTCAGTAAGCTATCTGCGTCCAGAAACTGCACAAGGTATATTTACCAATTTCAAAAATGTTGTAGATACGTTGTATCCAGATTTGCCATTTGGTATCGCGCAAATGGGTAAAGCATTTCGTAATGAAATCAGCCCGCGTGATTTTGTATTTCGAAGCCGCGAGTTTGAGCAGATGGAAATCGAGTATTTTGTGCATCCAGACAAATGGCAAGAGTCATTCGAGGCGCTGCTTGCGGATATTTATAAGTTCTTAGACAGTATGGGACTGCCAAGAGAATTGTTGCATGAGCTTGAGGTGCCTGAGACAGATCGTGCTCATTACAGTAAGCGTACTATTGATATTGAGTTTGATTACCCAATCGGCCGTGAAGAGCTACTGGGTTTGGCATATCGCACTGATTTTGACCTTGGCAATATCGCTCGTGAATCAGGTAAAAACGTAGAGTATACCGTAAAGGGTACCAACGAGCGATTTATTCCGCACGTGATTGAGCCAAGTTTTGGTGTCGAACGATTGTTTATGGCAGTGTTGAGCGCTGCATACCGTGAAGACGAAGTAAATGGCGAAAAGCGTGTGTATTTGCAATTGCCAGCACACCTGGCGCCAGTAAAATACGCCGTATCACCGCTCCTGAAGAACAAACCAGAATTAGTCGAAAAAGCCCGTGAAGTATACACCACGCTCAAGGAAAAACACGGTAATGTGATGTGGGATGACAACGGCAACATTGGTAAGCGCTATCGCCGTCAAGATGAAATCGGTACACCATACTGCATAACCATCGACTTCCAAACGCTCGAAGATAATACCGTAACCGTCCGCGACCGCGACACCACCGAACAACAACGCGTTCAAATTGAAGAGCTCATTACACGGCAATAAAAACCGTAAATTTACCTGGTTCTTTTGTTGCAACCTGCTATTATGAAAGCATGAGCGAGATAGAGCAGTTTGTTCGGCGATATATTGCGGATGTGATTCATCTGTCTTTGGCGACCTGTGTAAACAATAAGCCGTGGGTGTGCGAGCTGCACTATGCGTATGACGACGATCTTAATTTCTATTTCTTTTCTTTGCCAACTACGCGGCATTGTCAGGAAATCGAGCAAAATGCATCGGTCAGCGGTACTATCGTAATGTCGCATGAGCTGGATGACAAACCTCAGGGCGTATATTTTGAGGGTAGGGCAGAAAAACTCAAAGATACGCATGCAGTAGAAAACGCGCTGCAAATCTACGGCGAGCGCTTTAACGATCGCGCAGCATTTGCCAAAGCAGAACTCGCAAAAGAAGACGGCTGGCGGTTTTACAAAGTCACCGTTTCAGATTTCTACGTGTTTGATGTTCGTGGCGAGCTCATGCCACCGGGTAAACATCATCTGTCGAGAAGTGCAGTGTAGTTTATTGATAATGCTTATGGTATTATGGCCATAAGATGGCCAGTCTGACACATTACTTACAAGAAAAGAGAAATATCAGTGTTTGGAACTTATACTTGCCAATTGCCGTCGTTTTTACCATTTTCAATTTATCTTTTTCTAAGGGCTGGTCAATGTTTGTGCTCGTGCCATTTTGCATATTTTTTGCGCCCGTATTCTTTGCGCTGCATTTTCTTGTGTATATCGTTGCCTTAACCTGCAGTTTCGCTTGTCGCTTTCGTTACTAGCTATATTTAATAGTCTACTGTTGCTGCTCATATTTTTACTAATTCCCGGAGTGGACGATAGTGAAACAGTACATTACTTTTTGGTTATAGGCATCAGTAGGGATTCATCATTAAGTGCTATTTTTAGCTCGTTGCTTGCTGGTAGCGTGGTGGTTTGGATAGTGAGTTGTGTGTTTATGCTGGTGTTTTCCGCGTCGTGTTATCTTGAGTATAGGCGCAAAAGGCAAAAGCCAGAGGCAGAGGTTACACCTATTGCGGTGCCACAGCAGTCATATCCTGAACAAACAGAGCCGGTAAACGAAACGACTACGAAAGATATATAAATTTTTATTAAACAGTAAGCTTTTGGTAGTTTATTTTTGCATATGAATAAAGAAAAAGGAGTAGGCAATGAATACACAAAAGTCAGAACGTAGAGTAATCAAGCATGAGCTTACCAAAAAATATATCACCGTTGTTTCAATGCCAATTTTGACGGGAATTCTAGTGCTGCTATTTTGGCGTTATGTACTATACGAAAACGGTATATTTTTCAGCGAAAAGGCCGAAAACCCGATACTATTTATGATTATCCCGGTGGTAGCGTTTATTTACGTTATTTTTGCCAGTATTGCAGTTAATTCAGTATTTGATAAATACAAAACCATTATGCGCAGCGTGGTAAAAACTGATACCGAAACATTTTTACTCCACCGAGATCAGCGTTTACCAGGGCTGTTACATGTGTTGGTAGGTGCACCGTCCGTCATTCTCATTTCACTTACCACACTGTATAACTATAAAGATCTTTACATTGGTGGTGTAGCGGTGTTTGCAGTGGCGTATGTCGTGGCACAGACGTGGTTTATCATAACCGAGCTTGATAATTTCCATACCCGTAGGCATTTCAAGGCTAAAACACCGCAGCATTGGCACGAAACTGATACCAAAGAATTTTTCAAAGCCAAAGCAAAAGCATAAGTCATAGAGTAGCATTCAAAAGAGAATTAGCGTTGTGACTCGCTGAACTAGCGGTCCCGCGTCCCTTGAAACGTATATACAGTGTAGGTTATTTGCAAATACATTCTATCTATAAGAAGTACTGTAAAAGTTGCGCAAGATCTGAAATACTGTAAATTAAGTTTTTATTAAATTATTTCAAGGGATCGGGATTTTTATATGGAAAAGCCACCTGCCGATAATTTCTTTAACGAAGCAATGTATGAAAGTATAGGTGCGGTTCCGATTGAGCGGTATACCAAGGACTTACTGGATGTTATCCAAAAAGAGATCCACGAAGGAAAGACGTTTATAGATGAGGGCAATGGCTGTTACGTAGCGTACGGTTCGATAGGTGGCAAAAATGCTCGTCTTATTACTCAAGTTACTTTATTGAGATCTCCAGCTATGGAGGTTGATGGCTGTGCGGTTATGATAATTAGCGTTGACAAGCAAACACCAGAGGACGTACGGCAGTACGTGCTTGATCAGGTGTCTTCTGTGGACGCTGACTATAAAGACGTCTCTAATACAGTAGCAGAGAATCCTGATGCGTTAGTATATACTCAATCCAATTACGAATTTCGCATTTTTAATGAAGTGGGCAATCTGCAAGCGGGAGCAATGTACGAAAGTTTTATAAAGGTTGTGCGCGAGACAAAGCAATGCGAAAGAATACTTGATAGGTTCATTATTACTCCCGAAGGACTGCGTGCGTACGACGGTAGTGGTGATATGCTTGATAATGTACGTTCGGTATCAAACGACGCAAATTTGTATACCCGTACCGCACGTCAGATAACACACATGAGTCCAGTTGATGTTGACATGATCAACGACGCGTTAAATGCCATTGGAATGCCAAAAATAAATACTTAATATAGCTTTACATATAGTTGTTACTGTTTATGGCTATACAAAGTGGTTGTGTAGTGGTACTATGGGGTCACTATGAAACGCCTGAGCGGGTGCGAGTACGTTGAACTGCCAAGACGTCATGTATTCGAGGCGGGCATACAAAAATGTACCTGGCCGAAAGGTTTAAATGGGTTGGAGGTCGAACCGGACGACGATTGTCTTGCATTAGGTGGACTGGTTCGGATTGGCGTGACAGTGGCGAGTTTCAAGGAGGTAATAGAGAGCCAAGTTACTAAGCTGGATAGTGCAGAACGGATAGAAATCAAAGGACAGTCAAGGCGCGCAGAAGTTGCAGTTGGGTTAGCGCTGACAGATACTGATACAGGTACACAGGTAGCATACGATATCAATATGAGTATAAAAGGTGTCACAGGACACATGTTTGAGCCAATTGTTTATCGCTTTTTACAATCTACGGCTCCAGAATTTATAGCCCAGTATAAAAATAACGTTGTAGCCTACCATCAATCAGTGGCTAACGCTGTATCTTAGATGTCCCAAGTTGGGTTGTGTTGATTGCAGGATAATAATTATGGCGTTGATTTAATAAATATTTTATAATTTGTGAAAATTTGTAAGTGGAGTTGTTATGGAGCGCGGAAGCGAGCTTCCTGATATTGATATACCAAGATTCGACGATGAAAAAATTGCAGATCAGGTGATTTGGTCGCTAGTGGATTATATTTGGGAAGATGATTGGCGAGAGAATAGTTTTGTGGGTAATAATTTGACCATAATGCGTCGAGGAAGTGACGAAGAAGGTAAGATTGATGTCAGACTCGAGGCGTATACTGAACTTTTTGACGAGGAAGATGATGAATATCTTGATGGTAGTGATGAAGGCGAGAGTCATAGTCAGCAGCGTTGTATTTTATCAACCGCGGAAATCTCTATACGCCGTCATGTTACAGATGAGCGGAGAGATATGATGATACAACGTGCTTTAAGCGAGGTAGAAGAAGATGAAGAAGATGAAGAAGATGAATTAAGTATCGAGGATTATGATTATGATGATGAAGAAAAAGTTGTTGCTCAAATAGAACAGTTTTATATGTTTGACACTGATGGTTGTATGGAAAAAAGTGTTGCACAACGATTGGCCGATATTAAAGGGAATGCGATTTGGCATTCAGAGTCTGCAAGCGATCTGCTGTATGAAAGCTCTGAAGACCCTGATACTGGAACCGTAATACTCTCTTCTATAAGTCCAATATATTTGGATAAATTTGATTTACATGCTTTAGAATCTGGGTTGCTTGTGTTTAATGCGCCAAAAGATATACTGCAGGCTTTGCGGAAAATTCGCCAAAGGCCAGTCAACTAAGTGCAGTATTAGATTGGTCTATATAGGCTGTGAGTTGGTAAAGGCAATGCTTGCAGGTACATAATGTTGTCGTATAATTTGATGCAATGACCGCTGTAAGAGCAGAGCTGAATTGTATTGATATTATTCGTCCGTTTGTCGAAAGGCTAGAGGAAAACCCAGAGTTACCACCAGTACAGCTGATGGGCGGGATCGGTTCGGCGGCATTAAAACACAAAGATACAGTGATCTTGCCAGGTGAACAACGTATCGTAACTTCGCGATCATTTACGCAAGAAAATCCCGACCTGAGCCGTTATAGGCAAAACAATACATTGCGGGATGTGGATGCTTTAGTGCTTAGTGATGATGAGGCGAAAGTACAGGCTGTTGAAAGGCTTGCGGAAGAGGCTATAGGTGATCAGTTGGACATATCAATTTTTCGTTTGATCAGCAGTGAACAGCTCGATAGACAACGTACAGCGCCTTTTGGTTTCCAGGCACTAAAAACGTTTGTATCAGATCGGTATGTATATAAAGACGGTCGCATGGATAAGGCCTTGTTCCCATTTGCGGTACCTATAGATCCGGCAGTTATGGATAGTTGGAATCTGGAAGTTGATGGCCAAGAATTTCCAGTCGTCAATCCGGCCACGTCTGTGCTTAATTATTTAACACGATCTATTTCTGGGTTACGTCCCAAAGATCACGAAAAGGTGCAAAAAATCGCTGGGCTTGTATTTCGCAAAGCGCCCGAATTAGCAGACTGGGCGGTTGATGGTCCGGGTAAATCTCATATAGAATTTGCGAGTATTTTGCAAACTTTACGGCATGGTGCTGCTTCTGTCCGCAGCAAACCAGCGCTGCGCGTTGGAGAAGTTTTAGAAATACCAACTCAGTCAATTCGTGATTTGTATAATCATGAGGCATTTCTGTTACGCGATGCCGACAGCCGCGTTCAGCGAAAAGCAATATCGATAGCTTTGCTCAAATCCCGTGGGCTAGGATGGGGCGAGTCAAAGGAAGGCTTAGTGCGTGTATTCCAGAAGTTTGTAGAAGGGCGACTTGGAACAATCATTAAAAATAAATGATAATGCAGATCTGGTTAAACAATGCGTAGCAGATAGTATAATGAAAATAAGATGAAGACTGCTATATTGCTGCATGGTAGACCAAACAAGCAGGAGTATTTTCGCCAAGATACTCCAAGCATGTCTAACTCGCACTGGTTTTCGTGGTTGCAAAAGCAGTTGCTGATAAACGGTATTTTTGCACAAACACCTGAAATATTGGAGCCATACAACCCAAAATATGAAAACTGGGTAAAAGAATTAGAGCGCTATGAGCTGACGCCAGAAACCATTTTAGTAGGACATAGCTGTGGTGGCGGTGTGTTAGTGCGGTGGCTCAGCGAAAACAAAGATGTGCGTGTTGGAAAAGTAGTGCTTGTGGCGCCGTGGATTGATGTAGAAAAAGATGATTGGCCACTGTTTGATTTCACGATAGATCCTGATATCGCAAAGCGCACTGCAGGACTGACAATATTTCATTCTACAGATGATGCTCCAGAGATAGCTAGCTCCGTAAAAGAAATTCGAAAAACTGTTAAGCATATAAAATACCGCGAATTTGAAGGATATGGTCACTTTACCTATGGCAGTTTGAGGTCTGAAAAATTCCCCGAGCTGTTGCAGGAAATCCTGCATTAAATTTCGTACAACGCATACGTTCGTGGATGGACCCACTGAAAATACACCAATCTACTGATGGTGAACGATATTGGTAGTAACGGTTCGATCTTGTCTCGGTATGACATAATCAGCGTATCAGTCAGTATTTGGTTCGGCTTAGTCTGTGCTAGCGTAACATGAGGCCGAAAAGGGCGGTTATTTGCAGGCGTGGTTAGCAACAAGTCAAGCAGCTGTTCGCGCAGTGTGTGTAGCTTGCTGCCTTGCGCAGCAATGTACAGCACGTGCTTATTAAAGCAATCTATATCAGTGAGCGTAACTTGTATCGGCAGAATGGTCTCAGCGGCCTTTCTCACTTGGGGTATGAGCATGTCAAGCGGGATAGTTTGCAGCAATTTAGGTTCGAGCAGGGTGATATGCGGCGCAAGCGGAGTCAGTATTTTGTGCGGCATGAAAAGCTCCTGCTGGGTTATGGCAATGGTTTGGCTTAGGTCTTTCGGTAATGTAATGCCGATAAAATAACGTTGCTCCATGCTATATGGTTATACAGGTTTTTCGTATTTTCGGTGTAAGAAAAATTACCACGCTTACTATCTTTGATTTAAATATTGACATTAGGTAAATAATATAGTACAATTAAAGTAGTATACTACTAAAACAAAAAGGTATAAAAATGCAATATCAACAAAAAGAATTATTTCTACCGCCGGTAGATGTGACGGCACATCCAGAAGCTGAGAAGCAGCAAAAAATTGCCGATCATCAGGCGTGGATAGAAGCTGAGCGTGAACGTCGAGCCGCTGAGGAGCGCCTAAATAAACAGCTTAGAATAGGTGAGTACTTAGGTGAACAAGCAGTAGCCGATGTAATTGAATTTCCGATACAGCAGATGACTGCAAAGCAGGTTACCCAAAAGAAAGCGGCATAATACTCGAGGCCAGCCTAAGCGGCAACTATGCTCTGGTATTATGATAGATGCATACCGGAGAACTCAAATGAATAAGTATTACTGTCCGACAGGCTCTTTAGAGAAGCCTGTTCCAGAACAGTTGTTGAAGTTAGCAAGTATCGGGATTTGTCTTGCAAAAACTCAGGGTAAGCTGTATGAAAGCCGTCAAAAGAAAAATGCGCATGTATTTTTGGCGCGTGAAATTGAAACGCCGGAAGTGCATAGCGAGGAAGAGTATCGGTGCACAACACATAAATTTATTGGCAGAGTTGCACGTATTGGATATAAGCATTGGAGAATGTGTATTGCCGAGCTATATTGGGTAAGTACAAAAGATAGTGAGGATGGGCATAGGGCAGTGTATACGTTTGAATGGACAAATAATGCAGTGTTAGTTGCGTCAAAGAAAATGAATACAAAAAGAGAGGAACATGAAAGCGTGCTACCAGAGGGGGTGGATGAACTGTTATTTGAAGCGAGTTTTGTACATGCGATGAATGAATTTGAAACTGTTTCAAAAGCGGACTGCGATCAATTAATCGTCGAAATGCATGCATTTAGTAGATTGTCTAATGCTCTGCAACGATAACGCGAATTTTACAGCAGTATTTTGTGAGTTTTTGGCGTAGAATAAAATGCGAAAGTTATGAAAATCTAAAAACAAACACTGCAACACGCAGTTCATTGAAAGGTTTTATGAGCGATACAGATACTACCAAGGACGATATTTTAGCATTTGCCAACGCACAGGATAACTATGAGGAAACCGACATTTTCGCGTGGGCGAATAATCTGGTGCAGTATGTTGATGAGCTGAAGATACGGCTGTATTTCTTTAATAAAAACTATGTGGTGTATAAAACAAAGCTGGGCGGTGCAGTAGCCAAGCAACTGCGCCCACTGTTTATTGACGAGGTGCTGGAATTTATTTTAGGCGGCGCTGAAAAAGGCTTGGTGGTTCGCGGTTTTGAAGAAGCAGAGCAAGAGGATAATGTTTTGCAGCGTACCCGAGTGAAGAATGTCGATAAGCTTGTGGAAGTGCTGAATTGGCTGAAAACTCAAAAACACGTTATTGAAGAGTTCAAAGAGGAAGAGCATGATCTCAAGCGCATGAAGGGCGTGATTGCCGAGTGTACACACCCTGAAATGGACGATTTTTGTCTCATTAAACATTTGCCGACAAATCAGATTATGAAAGGGCATACCGCCTGGATATTGCAAGACAATGTGTTTCGGCCGTTTGATCAGTTGTCGGCGCTGAAAATTCCAGGCGAAAATCAACTACTGGTGGTAAAACAGGATTTGTTTGTGTTTAATCAGGCGAAATTAAAGAGTTTATTTGGCTATGATGCGAAGGCTGCCAGTATCGCAGCTAAAAAAGTGGCTGAAATTGAAGCGAACTTCAAGCTGAGTTTTGCTGAAGGGGCGAGTTTGCAGTCGCTGATAAAAGGCAAGCCGGCCGCGATAAAGAAGCTGCAGAAAATTGAGCCAAGTCTCATAAAGCAGGAAGATCTTATTAATCATGCTGACGAGATGGGGTTGGAGCTGATGACCGATGAAGAAGGGGCGATCATTATCATGGACGATAAAGATGTTACTAAGTTTGTAAATCTCTTAAACGATGACTATATTGAGTCACCGATGACTGGTCAGCGGTATGAAATTATCAAAAAGCGCCCACTGAAAATCGACGAAGAAGCCGCCCTGCTGCGCGAAGTGTCCTAGCTTGAATTGTATATAGACAAGTGTGCTGCCTTATATCTTTGTAGTGTGGTACATATTGCTATGTGTATCTGTAAAAAACTGAAAATAAAATTAAGAATTATTTTAAAAACTACTTTACATCCTACCCATTTTAGTTATTATTAGGTCAAAATGACAGAACGATATGTTGGGCCACTAGACTTAATGCGGATGGTGCATGAGGATGCTCAGGAGCTTGACCAGATGGCTGCTGAGCAAGGTATTGTATCGGTTGAAGAATTTAGTGAGTCTATTCAAAAATTAGATAATAACCATCCGCTGTTGGGTGAAGAAGTGGTGATATATGGCGACCCGCTAACACTGAGCATGAACGAAGAAGGGGAATATATCCCTTTGGCGTATGCTCAACATTTGGGAGCTTTTTGTGCTGATGCGGCGAGAGGTACCAAAGGTATTTATGGTGGATTTACTGTAGTGCCGGTATATTATCCTGCTACAGATGAAACAGTGCAGCGAGTAGTGCATATGCTAGTTACGGATACAGTGCAATATATGGAAGGGTATTCTCAGTATCATCAAATAAAGATGCATTCGTATTTTGAACTTTCTGACAGTGAGATAGTTCCGGTGCTCCCCATAAATATGCACAGTTTACAGGAATTAAATGATGATGAGGTTATACGCGCATTTGAGGACATTCTTCAAGAAAAAGAGAAAAGTACGCTAGAGATTGTTCGCGCTCTGGGGGCAGTTGCTAATGCCGCTTTTATGAACGAGGAAGAGCAATTTGAACGAAACCTTCAAAGGGTAAGCTACCTTAATTCATTAAATATGCTACAAGATGTTTTAGTGGCAGCTCGAGACTTTGTCTTATTGGATGGTGATACTCTTTGGAGTGGCGATATGGTATTTAGCGCCACTCGTCCTCTTGCTATTGGTCCCATGATTTTTGATATTGGTCCTGGGTATATGAGGATGAGCAACGGAGATATATTGCCTGGAGGTCCGCCCGAGCTATATGCGCGATCAATAGAAAGCATGAAAAAGGTAGTTATGATGCCGATAAAAAACGTTATCGGTGTAGTGCAATAATTATTTATTAGTATCAGCAGGTGCTTAGGTGTTTGTGATAGCAAAGAATATATACATTTAGTATAAATCCAAGCATGGGCATTTTTATAGAAAGCTTTGTTGTGCTACATTGATTAAAAATAAGAAAATGATGAGTCTTGCAATATCAACTAGCGCTGTCATTGTGTAAGTAATGTCTGAAAAGTTACCACAAGAACTGATACAAGGTGGTGGGGAAATACAAGCAAAGCGTGGCTCGCTTTTGGCTGCTGCGTTGAGTATTGAATACGGTCCATGCAGCGTTGCTGCTGCAGAACTGGCTCGTCAAGCTCAGGCTGTTAGTGAATTGCAATTTGAAGGTATAACACAATCTCAGGGTATGAAGCCTGTGGTGACCAAGTCACAACACCCAGTTAGAAGGCATGTATCTGAGCGTGTGTTAGGATGTATTACACCAGTAGATGAATATGATAGCTATAAAAATGAAAAATATTTAAAAGAACTACCCTTTTCGATAGTATGTGAATCTAGTAAACAATCGAGGCTTTTTGGGTTACGGAGATTAAAACGAAAAGATGTTCATGGTGACAACCAGAAAAGTATTTGGTTAGGCTATCGTATAGCAAAAGGAAGGGTGTTATTGCCAATTGCGACGTTTGAGCTTCGTGAAAACCCTCATTGTAGCTATGTGCAATTAGGGCCAGAGATTAATGATGATACGGTGTTTGCTGTTCAGAGCGATGAGCAAACTGAGCGATTAGCACTTATTGAAGATCTAAGAAAACTTGTTGTAGATGGTTGGAAGGATGAGCCTGAGTATACAAAACGAGTAAAAAATTTTGTAAAGTCAGAATGTGTTCGCAATGCTGAGTATATTTCGTTGGCGCTTGGTGATCAAATAGGACGCGAGCTGAGTGATAAGCTTAATGAGCATGGTGAGGTAAAAAGTGCATTTCTTATAGACGCTGATGGAAGCACCACTATTTATGAACAGTCCAAAAGCGTTATAATCCATGGACTGTATGAATCAGATGAAAGTATGATTAAAGCAGTGCAAGCAGGTGAGGATGCGCCAATTATACTAGGTGTGTTTACCCGTGGAAATGTAGGATTTTCTATAGCAGAGTTTTGGCCGTCAACGGGAGAATCTAGGTTTGTTGGAGCTCATGCATTAGACGCACAAGACAAGTACCGCAGCATGATGGCAATTGTAGAGCTTCTAGATGAGTTAGATGAGTTAGATGAGTCACCATATCTCAAATACAGAGAATTCGATAAAGCCTCAAGATATCTTTATGAGACTTTTAAAATTAACGAAAAGATACGTCAGAGATTGTCTCCGGAATGCAAACAACAAGAAGACCTAGCCCGAGCTATAGGCAATAAGGCTGTGGGTATATGCTTTGAAGGAAGAGTTGAAGATGTTGATATGATTACTACTTGCGGAAGTGTCAGTGGTTATGTGAAGGTTAACTTAGTTAATGATTGCGTTGAAGCACGTGTGGTTGCTAAACCTGATGCTTTGCGCGGTATACAGCCATCAGAAATTGCTAGCTTTGTGTATGATCCTACAGCACCTCTTGGTGAATCTTTGCCAAAGGGCCATGATGCTAATGAATTTAGTAGATTGATTAATAGTTTTAATAAACCTAAAGCAGGTGAGTAAGGTTATTTTGCTACTTTAGCTTCCTCAAGAGTTTATGCAGAGCTGATACGGACAATAGACTTATACTGTTTAGGTGTATTGCTGAGAGAGGCGGCTATTTTTAAAAGATGATGTTATGATGGGTTCATGAGAAGCCGATTTAGAAGGAAACGTCCGGTAGTGTACGCGTTTATAGACAGTCAAAACCTGAATCTCGGGGTGCAAAAAGCCGGTTGGAAGATGGATTGGCGCAAGTTCCGTGTATTTCTGGAAAAGAAATACAACGTCAAAAAAGCTTATATGTTTATCGGCTACATGCCTGAGCATGTCGCACTGTATGAGCAAATGCATGACAGTGGCTACGCAGTGGTGCTGAAGCCGACTGTGGATATGAATATTGTCGAAGGTCAGGATAAAGCCGAAAAAGATAAACAGCCAACCAAAGGCAACGTTGATGCAGATCTGGTGTTATATGCCATGAAAGAAATGCCGAATTATGGCAAAGCAATTATTGTATCAGGTGATGGTGATTTCTTTGGTTTGATTGAATATTTAGAGCAAAAGAAAAAGCTGTTTCATATTATGACCCCAAATTGGCAGTACTCGACGCTGTTAAAGCCGTTTGAAAAATACATCATTCGCTTAGATCAACTCAAAAAAGAGCTGAGTTATCACGATCGTAAAAAACATAGACATCACAAGTAAACACAACCCCTTTTATGTCCAAGGGGTTGTGTTTATGTTATTTTGATTTCTGATTTATAGCACTGGCACGAGTTCTTTGAAGGTTACTTCTGTGTCATTGTTGTTGAATGATTTGTCAATGTCGACATCTACACTTTTATCAATATCGAGACTGTTATTAGTGGTGCTGTTGTCGTTGTGTGAGTCGTTGTTGGTAACAGTTGTATCTACAGAAGTGTTGTTATTAGATTTGATTTGCGTTAGATCGCCCTTTACTTCATTGTATGAACCCTGATTGAAGCTGTGGGTGTAGTTGGTAGTATTAGTAATATTTTTGGTGTTGATGTTTTTGATGTGTTTTATGGTTTCATGCTTGTTGATAGTCTTGTAATTGTTGCTTACGCGGCTTTTTGGCGCTTGGGCTTTTTTAGGTACTGATTTCTTTGCGGTGCTGTCGGCTGATCGTGTTGTGGCGGCAGTTTCAGATGTGGTTTGCTGTGGTGGTTCGGTGCAGCTTACTGTCGTGCCGGCAAGCGGTTCTTCTATAAATTGGGCAGGGGTAACGGTCGCAACTGCTGGTTGGGTTGTTTGTTGGGTTTTGAGCGCCTGGGCTACCTGGCTTTGTATTAAATTAGTAACAAATATAGCTGAAAAAATAATGGCACCAGATATAAGTATGACGACGCCAATTAATATGCCTAGCAGCTGTTTTTGCTGCAGAATGATTCCTGTACTCCTGTCCTCACTCATAGTAAACTCCTTCGAAATTACGTTGTAATGTAAAATCAGCCTCCGGAGTCTATCCGAACAGTAGCAAACGAAACTACGGTATTGCTGTAATTTTTATTACACTTTTTCTTAAATATTTGTTAAATCCTACCGCATTAAGGCATACTAAGAATAAGCATAAGCTAAACGGGAGACAAAGGGGTCATGGAGGTCCAAATTAATCTGCTGGCAGTAGCCTTAGCTACCGTGGCAGGTATGGTGGTCAGTGCAGTTTGGTATTCGGAGCGAGTGTTTGGCGAAGCATGGTGCAAACTTACCAAGTTAAAAGGCAAGGCCCTAAAGATAGAGTCTACTGAAGGTGTCGTTATTATTTTTATTACTTCACTGATAACTGCCTACGTTTTGGCACATCTGACCTATTTGGCGCATGCGTTTTTTGGTAATTCATATCTGAAAGATGCATATGTTACTGCGTTTTGGATTTGGTTTGGCATAGTGGGTGTGCGTATTATTGCGCACGATACGTTTCAGCGACGACCAGTGAAGCTGACTGCAATTAATGCGGGACACGAGCTTGTAACGCTCCTTGTGATGGCGATTATTATCGGTTCTATGGGTCTGGGCTAAGCTTAGGCTAGTCGAAACCTGCCAGTGTAGTGTATAGTGCCTTATTACTATGGCAGGTGAGCGGGATCCGTTTTTGGCTGTAAATGGTGGTGATCCAGCATACGCCGAGTTTCGACAAAGACGTGCTGAGCAATATGCAACGAAAGGTCTTTCATTAGAACTTGGCATATTGGCGGGGATGGTAGAGGACTGCATGGATTTGTTAGTTGACCAATCGCAGACTAAGAAAAGCCATGATGGTTATTTGGTGCGGTCGGCTGAATCTATACTGGCTAAAGAACACACTTATGAAATATTTCGGTTCGAAATTGAGGAGTTAGTAGAAGCAAAAGAGCAATATCGTAAGGGCGTATACTATTGAGCATACGAGCAGCGACAGATCATCTGCTTGGCTATTTAGTAAGTTCATGACCATTGCGGAGCACGCGGCAGGTGTATTTGCTGGACATGTGGTCATAGAGTATAGAGACAGTAATAAGCTGGATGTTGTTATTCCAGATTGTGCGGTAACGCGTCTTGAAGTAGAGGATATGTTTGATGAATTAAATGAATGGTATGACGACTGGTCTCGTGAGTTAGGGTAAAATAATAATATTGACAAAACATAAACATTTTGCTACAATAATATTGTTTTAATACAAAACAAAAAAACTATGCAAAAACAAACAACTGAAAAAACCACAAAGATATTTAATAAAGATTTAAAGTATAAAATCGGTGCAGTTGCTATAGCGATAGCAACTAATCTTGTGTTATTTAATCACCAACACGACACGAAAGTGCAAACGCAGAAAATTTCCCGTAAAGAACTGAAACAGCTCTTTGACCACGAGAAGGAAACACTACATATGCCGCATAATTACGGTGCGCGGGGTAGGTATACGGTTATTCTTGGTAATGAATAGTGTTAAAGGCGCCAAGAATCTTGGCCTGTGCTTGCTAGTACTAGTGGATAAATGGTGTTGTTAGGCCTACTAGCGACACTACATATTGTGGATAAATACAAAACAGGGTAAATCTGTGGATAAGTGCCGCATTTCGCGGCGCTTTTTTGCATAATTGGACTTGCAAGTGGGTAGCAGTGGGTAGTAATATCAAGTCAGTGGGTAGCAGTGGGTAACCACTACACAAACAAAAACCACAGCAATTTAACCAAAACGATATGGCCACGGTAGATTACTTCCAGCGAAAGCTCGATGACAAACGACGGTTAACCATACCGGCCGAGCTTCGAGATGAGTTCGCGAGCGGGGTAGTTATAACCCGGGGCTTTCGGTCTTATCTACACCTATACCCAAAATCGGTATGGGACGAAGAGGTCGAGCCGTTGCTCCAGGGGAATATCCTGGATGAAAAAACAGCAGACCTTAACGTACAGTTTCGGATGGGCAAGACTGAAGCAGCTATCGATGAGAAGCAGGGTCGGGTAACGATCGAACAGCATCTGCTCGACTATGCGGGTATCGATAAGGAAGTAATGGCCGTACGGGTCGGAAAGTATTGGCGGCTTATGGCGAGTACGTAGTTTTGGTTAGAGAAAAGAGCACCTTAACAATCCGGCACGAAAAGCACCATACGAGGTCAGCTAATCGGCAGTCAACAGTGGGCTTGAAGGCAAACCACCTCAAAAAACCTTTGTACCTTACTCAAGAAAACACCTCCCAAAACTCCACCTCACACATAAGTCTCTCAAACTCAGTTATACGTAAAGTAAGAAGTTACGTGATTTTTTCAAAATCACATTCAGATATAGGCTTATATATCTAAATCGGCTTCTTTGCATACATACGTATAACCTCAACAAAAACAAAAACCTACAACAAAAACAAAAAGTTGGCTGCTGATTAGGTGTCCTTGTAATAACAAAAACAAACACCACCAAAAACCAAAACAAAAAACATATGGCGTCTGCTATAAAAAGGCAGTCGTCCCAAAGTGCAGATATGCATGGAGGAACCAAAATAAAAAATAACCAACATATACCAGTTTTACTGGAGCCGGTCCTAGAGTATCTTACGCCAAAACAGGGTGAGTCGTACCTTGATTTGACAGCTGGATACGGGGGACATGCGGCTGAAATATTGAAGCTGACAGGTGCATATGAGGGCGCGGTCTTGGTAGATCGTGACCAAATGGCGATTGATGCACTTGAGGCGAAGTTTGCAGGGCAGGGCGTAGAAATCTTAAAGGAAGATTTCTTAACCGCGAGCCAAAGACTGCAAGCTGAAAATAGGCGGTTTGATATTATTTTGGTCGATCTCGGCATATCTTCACCGCACATTGACAACGCGAGTAGGGGATTTGCGTTTATGAAGTCTGGCCCCCTTGATATGCGGATGGATCAGACTCAGTCGCTCACCGCTGACGTTATTGTGAATACGTATAGCGCAGGCGAGCTGGCGGAAATCCTTGCAGCATATAGCGAGGAGCCACGCGCAAAGCGAATTGCTGAGCTGATTGTGAAGCATCGGCCGCTTCATACGACCACCGATCTCGCAGCGGTTGTAGCCAAAGCCTATCCTGGGTATTCAAAAACACATCCGGCAACACGTACGTTTCAGGCACTGCGTATTGCGGTAAATGATGAGCTGGATCTGTTGAAACGCAGCCTGCCAATATGGTTTGAACTGCTTGCACCAGGAGGTAGGCTGGCAGTTATCAGTTTCCATAGTCTGGAAGACCGTATCGTGAAAAATGCGTTCAGAGAGGCTGCCGGAGACCGATATGACAGTGACTTGCGGCTGCTCACTAAGCGACCGATAACCGCAAGTCATGATGAGTTAGTTTTTAATCCGCGAGCACGTAGTGCAAAACTACGAGCCGTAGCAAAAATAAAAACAAAAGAAAGGGAAGCGCATGCCAATTCAGGTTAAAAGCACCTCCCGCGCCTACAAGGTGAAAGTGAGGGTATTACACCCGAGCGAACGCGCCTAGTAGGAAAGCAAGCCTTACGGGCGTTCACTACGAGAGCGCCCGTAGGCTCAAAAACTAGAAACAAATATAAACATAAAAACAAAAGAGAAAAAGCTATGACATATTCAAGTTCAATGGCAATGAGCCGACAACGGTATGCAGTCCGCAACCAGAACTCGGTTTCATTTCGCTCCACTGATAGGCGTTTAGGGCCTATTACCAACACAGTAGCGCTCATTATTTTAGCTTGTTTGCTGGGGCTGCTGTATCTAACGCAGGTGACAAAGACTAATGCGTTTGGGTATAGTATTGATAGACTAGAGCAACAGCAAACTCAGCTGAAGATTGAGCACGATAATCTGGAAGTTGCATCTGCACGATTGCAGTCACTCGATCGTGTACAAAACAGTGCGCCTGCGCAAAATCTTGTTTCTGTCGCACCATCAGCAGTTGTACAAAATTAAAGAAGGGACTATCTTCTTGCAGTAATGAAGCCTTTCTCGGTTCAGTCAGTATCAGTTAGGCGCATACATGTATGGTATGCGCTGATTGTGCTTGTTTTTGCAGTATTTGTCGTCAGGCTTTTTTATCTGCAGATCATTCGACACGATCATTACAAAGCGGCAGCACAGAGTGATCAGTATAAAGAGTATGAAATTCCGGCTTCTCGAGGTGTTATCAAAGCGCATGATGGTGAGCGCGTGATTCCGATTGTGCTGAACCAAGAGCTTTTTACGGTATATGTTGATCCGCAGCTTATAAAAGATAAAGCAAAGGCCGCAGATGCGCTGGTAAAGACGCTTGGCGGCGACAAGGCAGCGTATGAGGCTGCAATGCAGCAGGACAGTCGTTATGAAGTTGTTGCTAAAAAAGTTACTCGTGAACAAAAAGAAGCCTTGCTTAATCACAAGCTTCCAGGTATCGGGGCGCAGTCGCAAGAATACCGCACCTATCCGCAGGGGAGTTTGGCGGCACAGGTACTAGGGTTTGTTGATGATTCGGGCACGGGGCGGTACGGTATTGAGCAAGCGCTCAATAAAAAACTTGCAGGCAAGCCTGGCGAACTTAAGGCGGTAACTGATATTAACGGTGTGCCGCTCGCTGCAAGTGAAGACAATATCCGAAGGCCTGCAATACCCGGAAAAGATGTGATATTGACGATAGATATTGGTATGCAAAAACAGGCTGAGCAACTGCTGAAGCAGGGCCTTGAGCGTGCGCGCTCAGACTCTGGTAGTGTCGTGATTTTAGATGCGAAGAATGGCGCAGTGAAAGCGATGGCGAACTATCCAACGTATGATCCAGCTGCGTATCAGCAAGTAGAAAATGCAGATCTGTTTGTGAATAATGCGGTGGCTGGTGCTTTAGAAGTTGGTTCGGTAATGAAGCCTATAACTGCAGCGGCAGCGCTGGATATGAAGGTTGTTCGACCTGATTCGACATTTTATGATGCACGACAAATAAAAATAGATGATGCAACAGTGCGAAATATTGAAGAGGACGGTGGAGCGGGGACAAAAAGTATAGCTGATATTCTTAATCTTTCGTTAAATACCGGAGCAACGTGGCTGTTAATGCAGATGGGCGGCGGTGAATTGAACCGTCAGGGTCGCGAAGCATGGTACAACTATATGACGAATCATTTTCGGTTTGGCAAGGAAACAGGTATAGAGCAAGGGTATGAATCTCCAGGTACAGTGCCGAGTCCTACTGAAGGATACGGTCTGAATATTACCTATGCGAATACTTCATTTGGTCAGGCTATGACAGCTACTATGTTGCAAATGGCCGCTGCGTATGCTGCGGTGTTAAACGGCGGTACGTATTATCAGCCACATCTAGTAGAAGCGACCATTAGCAGTGACGGGACTCGGGAAGATACTAAGCCGAAGGTGCTTGCGAAAAATGTGGTTTCACCCGAGGTGTCCAAGCAAATACAGGGAATGTTGGAGTATGTAGTAGATAAGCACCACTTTGCACGTCAATTTAGTGATGCGTATAGTGTGGGCGGCAAAACGGGAACTGCGCAGATTGCGAGTCCTTCAGGCGGTTACTTAGAAAACGAATATAACGGTACCTATGTCGGGTTTGTTGGCGGAGACAGTGCAGAGTACATTATTGCCGTACTGGTAAACAAGCCAAAAATTCCAGGATATGCTGGATCTCGAGCAGCGCAGCCGCTGTTTGGTGATATCGCTCATATGCTGATAGATAACTTTAATGTAACAACAAAAACGAGGTAATGCAGTATAATAAAGGACAAGCTTAATCATGAACGACACACTATTCTTTTCAGTCGAATCTGCAACACTCATACACATTCTGCTTTTGGGCACCCTTGGATTTTTGTTGAGTATGCTCATTACACCACTGTATACCACTTGCGCGTATAAGTGGGAATGGTGGAAGAAACCACGCAAGACTGCAACGACAGGGGAAACAGCGAAGGTATTTAATAAGCTACATGCTGCAAAGCATCAGCGTCATATTCCAACCATGGCTGGCGCGATTTTTGTAGTGTCAGTTGCAATTGTAACGCTTTTGTTTAATCTTGACCGCACCGAAACATGGCTACCGCTTGCGGCGTTTGTAGGAGCGGCTGCAGTCGGACTAATTGACGATATGATTAATATCCGCGGCAGCGGAGCAGGGGTGGCTGGTATACCGCCGAAGATTAAATTGCTGCTGATTACGCTTATTGCTTTGATTGGTGGATGGTTCTTTTATTACAAGCTTGAGGTGAGCAGTATATCGATACCCCTAACGGGTATTGATTGGCATATTGGCTGGTTCATTATTCCACTTTTTGTGTTAGTGGTAGTGGCTACGGCAAATGCAGTTAATATTAGTGATGGTTTGGATGGTTTGGCTGGCGGATTAGCTACGTCAGCGTTTGCAGTTTACGCAATTATTGCGTTGGTTGAAGGCCGCTTTGGTATTGCAGGTTTTTGTATGACCATTCTTGGCGCACTACTCAGCTACACATGGTTTAACATTTTCCCAGCTCGTTTCTTTATGGGTGATGTTGGTTCATTTAGTCTGGGCACTGCGCTGGGTGTAGTTGCAATGCTTACAGACACTGTGTTGTTGTTGCCGCTTATTGGTATTGTGTTTGTTGCAGAGGCAGGATCTACACTTCTTCAGGTTGCTTCAAAGAAACTTCGTGGCGGCAAGAAGATATTTCGTATTGCGCCGATTCATCATCATTTTGAAGCTATTGGGTGGCCGGAAACTAAAGTCACGATGCGTTTCTGGATCATTGGTCAGGTTGCAGGTGTATTGGGCCTTATAGCGTTCCTGCTTGGGCTCGGGAGTATGGGCTAGTTATGCGGGCGCTCGAACAACGGCGGGCGCAAACCGCACGACCATCTCGAAGTAGCGTCGCGCTTGTGCGGCGTCATAAGCCTGATTATGTATTGCTTGTTCTGACACTTATACTGCTCGCTGTGGGACTAATTGTGGTTTATTCTATTAGTCCTGCGTTGGCGGTGGAGAAGGGAGTGAATGGTGGGCAATATGTCACCAGACAGTTGATAGGTATTGGTCTTGGTTTGGGGCTTTTTGCGGTAGCATCGCGTATTCCGATACATGTGTGGCGCCGTGTGCTAACGCCAATGTTGGTAGTGGCGTGTCTTGCAACACTTTTAACGTTGCTGCTTCCTGTAAACGAAGAATATCCTGCGCATCGTTGGATACGGTTTGGCGGTTTTTCTTTCCAGTCGGTAGAGCTTTTGAAGTTTACTTTGATAGTATGGCTTGCCAATTTTTTGGTGTATCGTATAGAGAAAAATTTGTTGGATAGTTTTCAGAAAACCTGGCGGCCGCTTTTGCTAGTGCTTGCTGCAATTGGTATTGTGGTTGCTGGTTTACAGAGCGACTTAGGTTCTGCGGCAGTGATTGCCGCCATCATGGTAGCAATGGTGTTTGTTTCTGGTGTGCCGTTGAAACGTGTACTGATGGTGGGTGGTATTGTGCTGATAGGCGTGGTATTGTTTATAGCTACGAGCGACTATCGTCGGGATCGTTTAGCGACATTTATGAATCCAGAAGCCAATTGTTTGTCTACAGGTTATCAGGCATGCCAGGCGCTTATTGCGGTTGGTTCAGGTGGTATGGCGGGACTTGGTTTAGGCAATAGTGTGCAGGCATATGGTTATTTGCCAGAAGCTGAAAACGACTCAATTTTTGCTATCTATGCCGAGAAATTTGGCTTTATTGGTGTGACGGTGCTGCTTGGTCTCTTTATAGCGCTGTTCTCTAGGATAAAACAGACTGCAGATCGTGCGCCAGATGAGTTTAGCAGATTAGTAGTGGTCGGTATATTGGTATGGCTGAGTACGCAGGCTATTATTAATATAGGTGCCATGATTGGGCTGTTGCCTTTGAAGGGTATTACATTGCCGCTTATTAGCTATGGCGGCAGTAGTGTATTGATGGTATTGGCAGTGCTAGGTGTCGTGTTTCATGTTTCACGATATACTACATCACAGACAGCACGAAACGGATATATAAACAGAGGAGATAGTTATGACAATAGTCGTAACGGGCGGCGGTTCAGGGGGGCATATAACCCCGCTTTTGGCAGTCGCCGCTGAACTGAAGAAACAGCAAAAATCAGTGCGAATTGTATATATCGGACAGCGTGGAGATGCTTTTGCTGATATTGTGTCTGAGAACGAAAATATTGACCAGACTCGTCTGATTTTTGCGGGAAAATTCAGGCGCTATCACGGAGAAGGGTGGAAGCAGTTGCTCGATATTAAAACGGTGTTTCTTAATCTGCGCGATGTCTTGTATATCGTTTTGGGATGTTTGCAAAGCGTGTGGCTGATAGCATGTTTGCGTCCGGCGGTTGTGTTTATAAAAGGCGGGTTTATAGGCGTGCCAGTGGGACTTGCGGCTGCGTTGTGGCGTCGGCCGTATGTAACGCATGACTCAGATGCTATAGCTGGTTTAGCGAACAGAATAATTGCTCGCTGGGCACGGGTGCATGCAGTTGCATTGCCGGCTGAACTGTATATGTATCCGCCTGAAAAAACAGTGACTGTTGGTGTGCCGATTGCGAGTGAGTTCAGCCGAGTAGACAAGAAAAAACAGACTGCTTTTAAAAAAGCAATTGGCTTAGAAGCAAATGAGCAACTGCTTTTTGTAACAGGCGGTGGTTTGGGTGCAAAGGTAATAAACGATGCAATGATTGTTATTGCGAATGATTTGCTGAAAAATTACCCTTCATTACGTATTATTCACACCGCAGGTCATAAGCATAAAGAAGCGGTAGCAAAAGCGTATACTCGTAAGCTTTCATCAAAAGATCTAAAGCGCGTGACCGTTGCTGATTACTTAGAAGATATATATCAGTACACTGGCGCTGCTGATGTAGTTGTGGCGCGTGCTGGTGCAACTAATATGGCAGAGCTGGCGGCCCAGGGTAAGGCTTGTGTGATTATTCCGAATCCAGTACTTGCTGGCGGACATCAGCTCAAAAATGCTGAAGCGTTTGCTGAAGCGCAGGCTGTAAAGATGATTTATCAAGCTGAATTGGAAGCCAATAGCGATGTTCTGTATGAATCGGTGGCGCAGCTACTGTCATCACCAAAATTACGCACTCAATTGTCTCAAAAGCTACATGTGTTTGCTCATGCTGATGCGGCACACAAACTTGCGATGATATTATTAAAACAAGCAAAATAATCTTTTTATGTTCAAAAAACGTACTCAACGCAAACCTACTACCCGCAGCCGTGTACCGCTAGACCGTACGGTGTCGAACAAGGTTTTTTCATATTATAGTGTTCGCCGTCCGGTAGAGGTGTATGATAATGAAGTTTCATCGGCGCGTCGGGCGCGTAATCAAGAAGCTGCTAAAAATAGCCGATACATTGGAGTAAAGCGCTTCGTGGCTTTGGCGGTGTTTATCGTGCTGGCGGGTGTGGTGGTATACAACATGAGACTGACTCCTAATCACATGCATATAGTAATGAGAGGTACACCCGAGCAGCGTTTGCATATGCAACATGATGATGTGTATAGGCGTGCGGCGGCTGATTTTTTAAAGCAAAAGCTGAGCAATCAGACAAAGCTGACGTTTAATGTAAAAGATCTAAATACAGCAATGACCGAGCGTTTTCCTGAAGTAAAAAATGTAAATGCCTATGTGCCTATCTTTGGCACTGGGGCAACAGTATATATTGAGCCATCATCAGCTGCATTGGTGGTGCTTACGAAAGACAATAAATCCTACGTGGTTGATAGTAGCGGCCGTGTTATTTCTACTAATACAGATAAAGTACCGGCAAGTCTTCCGCGGGTAACCGATGAAGCTATGCTTTCACCCGATATAGGCGCACAAATATTGCCAAGCAGTGACGTGAAGGCTATTTATACGATTATGTATCAGCTCCGCAAAAAAGGTATTGAAATTGAATCTATGCATTTACCTGTGGCGGCTCAACGGCTAGAGATAAAAGTGCAGGGGAAGCCATATGTAGTGAAGTTTACATTGCATGACAAAGTACTACAGCAGGTGGGGGCATACCTGGCTGTAAAACGGAAGCTAGAAGGGGAAGGTATTACACCCAGTGAATATATAGATGTTCGGGTGGCTGACCGTGTGTATTATAAATAGGTGAAAGCGGGCGGTGCGTGCGAGGTTAGTCCCCCTACGACACTACCCTTTATGTTCGCATTTTGTTCAATAATACACATACACGGAAATACGACAAAAAACTATATAAATAAACAAAGCAAGGGAAAAGTCAAAATTTTTACATTTTTGACAGGAAACAGGGGATTTGCAAATTTTTAATATAAAAATATGAAAAAGTCAAAAAAGCAAACATTTCACGACAATGCTGTGGAAAAGTCAAATACGTAGCGTCATGATTTACATTGAAACGCTAGATGCTGTGGATAAGGTGCCATATGTCACACAAGTCTTACAAGGGGCTATTTAGAGGGTGTATGAGATTTACTGGAGTCTACTATAATACATTAAGTATTTTTTGAGCGAATATACTTATGCAGCTGCATAATAGCCGAAAGTCCCCTGTTTTAGGGGGTATAGAGTCTATCGTCCTAAATACATAATCTATATGTCGCAAAATATACATTGTGCGACATTATGTCTATAGCTCTCATAACCACTCTGCTTCATGCTTTGGCGAGCCGATTTTTGTATTTCAAAGTGGATTTTTTGTTTTTTGGATTTACCCCACTGCTCGGGTTAGTATGTAGCTTGGCAAAATCCCCAAGTATGTAGCTAGCCTTTTTGGTATTTTTGTACTTTTCTATATGGCGTACGTATGTTCGCTATTTGTTTGCATTTGTTATGACGATCTCTATCTTATACTATCTTATACTAATGTTCGTATTTTGTTCGTGTTGGCTTCGTAAATAGAAAAGCCCTATCTTTTGTAAGATAGGGCGAAGATTTTAGAAGATTTTAACTAAGCTTCAGGTTTATTCAGCTGAGTCAGCTAATGTGTAAGTAGCTTTTGCAACGCGTTTGAACTGTGGCTTGCCCTGAAGGTTTAGAAGAATTGTAGTTTCTTTAACGTAACGGCTCTTAAGTACACGTTTCACAATTTCATCGCGATGTAGCGCTTTGCCTTCTTCACGGAGGATATCGGCAATGATATCAGCAACAGTTCCCTTCTTATAGCCCCACTCTTTCAAAGCGTAAATACCGCGACCAACGAGTACAAAACGACTGTCTTTTATAAGCTCGTTGTGAATTGCCTGAGTAGTTACATCTTTTCGTTTGAAGTCAGAGTTCTTAATAGCTTCGGCAATCTCATTGAAGTGCATGTGTTTGCCGTTTTCTTTTAGGATCACATAAATCTTATCGCGGATGTTCTTTGGATTTACCATTGGCCACTTGATAAGACCCCACTGGCCATTAAGGGTGGCGAGCTTCTTCGAGATAGAGGCTAGTGCTTCTACCTGTTTTGCGTCAGTAATGTTTGCAGCTTTAGCGATGTCTTCTATTGGCTTTGGTTCACCAATTTCTTTAATGGTTTTAACAATCTTTTCAATGGTTGCCTTGAGTGACTTTTCGTCATTAACCTTCTTGATGCTGACGGCTTGGTAATAATCATCAGTTTCATTAATAACTACCAGGCTTGGACTCAATGTAGCCAAGAAAGCAATGCGAGACTGATCAGTCTTTGAGTTTTCTGCTGTAAGGGCTTTAGAGATGTTTGTAATGCGGGCAGCAGTACCATTTTTCTGCAGATAATCAGTAAAGCGCTGTTCAACTTCGGTGAGGTGGGGCAACTCCCCTGCTTCGGCACTGGCTTTGAGGCGAGTTACCACAGATTTCTCGAGTTGGCGTACACGTTCGCGGGTAATGCCTAAAAGTTCCCCGATTTGCTCTAGGGTTTCTTTGCGATCAAATAGGCCAAAACGACGTGAAACAATTTCACGCTCGCGCTCACGGTCAATTGTCTCAAGGATTGCTTGTGCAAATTCTTCTGTATTGAGGGTTGTCACCTCTGTTTCGCCTTTGGCCATACCTATTATTCTCCGTTACCTTCGTTAACCAACTATAACTTTACTTAATTATAAAACTATAGTTACAAAAAGTCAACACTATTATCAAATATTTATAAAATAATGTGCGAGATTAAGAAATTAAGTTGTTAATAAGTATATTGTAGCATATTTGTGACGCTTTTGCTTATTATGTGTTGTAGAAAGTCCACTAGGCAATATGTTGCAATCTGTACAAATTGTGGATAAGTAATTTAATATTTTGCAGAATTTGGGAGCAAGGTTATCTCGGACGGAGGAATCTCAATATATGGTCGCGGATAGCGAGTGGCGAGTGTTTGTATGATCGAAGTGTCTGAGTCGACGATAGCGGTATATACAAGACTATCTACAGCACGTTCTTTCGGTATGTGGCCGGCCTGAATAGCGCGGCGCTTATCCATAATGCAGTTAATCGTTTCCAGCTCATCCCTGTCAAATGAGGTTACGAGGTCGTTTACGCAAGCGTCGAGCGGTTTGTCAGGATGTAGAATCGTGGCTGCGATGTGTTGCCCAACAAGCTGTCTTTTTTCCCTGTCAGCAGTAAAAAACAGCGCTTCCATGTGATGCTGCAATCCTTGTTTTGGCAGCTCAAAGATTGCGAGGGCATGCCCTAAGCGTGAATCTGAGCTTTCTACCCATGAAGTTAGCGAAGCGTTTGGAGTAGTTTTTGTTTCGGTGAGTGGTGCGAGCAGTGCGTGCAGTTGAGCGACTCGCACAATATCCTGTGCTAATTTCAAGCGCGATTCTCCTCGTATACGGGGAAGCTCGTGGTCGACGACTTCTTTGAGTTTTTCAACTGCCATTTATCCCGAAGATATATTGAATATTTACCGAAGTCAATATTAAAATTTCCTTAAATCTCTCAGTGTATCACTGTAAAATTCTACAGAAATTGAAAAAACCTCGCGCAATACCGCAGATAGACATAGAATCTGTCTAAAATGCACGCATTGCGCGAGGTTGTTCCTGTCAGTGGTGTGATGTTAAGTCTCGAGGTAGCCTTCTACTTGGTCATGCTGATGGTACTAGCTGCTGATCTGGATGTCGCCATGAATAGTGGCCTTGCGACGAACCTTAGCATTACTAAAGACTTGGGCTCAGAAGCAGACCCACTTCTTACCGTAGACCCGCGCCTTACCGCCGACCCTCGCCTCATCGAAGACCTGCGCCTCATCGCAGACCTGCGCCTCACCGTAGACCCGCGCCTTACCGTAGACCCGCGCCTCACCGTAGACCTGCGCCTTACCGAAGACCAGCGCCTCACCGTCGATTACAGCTTTGCCAAAGACTCTGGCGTTGCCAAAGACTCTGGCATTTGGACCAACGTATGCAGTAGGAGCGACATCTGCGGTGTCGGCGACCAAGCCGCCTCCATTAGGGTGACGCCTCCATCCGATGTCTTTGATGGCTTCCGTCTGAGTAGACATATCATCTCCCAGGTTGTGAAAGTACAGGAACTAACGTCTATCTGTTATATCTTTAAATATTAAATTTGTCAATAAGTGGATGGTTGTGTAGCAAAATCTTAACCCCTTCACAGTTTGATCTTATCTTTACATATTCATATTTTTATATTGATAAAATTTTAAAAATTTGCTATAATATAAAGTCATTCTCGTACATTTCCAACAAAAGGTAGGTGATTTGCTTTGAAACATGGATGGGTGCTTGCTATCAATAAGAAGCCTCGTATACACCAGGATGGTATAGTGCATCCTACTGCCATGGTCCTGAAAGGTGCCTGGATCTGTGCAGGTGCCGAAATCGGCGAATACGCCACAATTTATGAAAGAGTCATAATCGGCAGAGGTGCCCGGATCGGCTCGGGTGTCGTGGTCGGCTCAAATGCCAGAATTGGCGAACGGGTCAGGATCGGCGAAGGCGTCACCATTCCTGACGGAGCGAACATTCCCCCGGGTGTGACCATCACCTCCAAGAAAGATATCCGCAGAAAGTGGCTTCCCCTTCCTTATTCAGAGTCCTGGAGGCTCGTGTCTCGCAAGGGTACTGATTTGGTGACTTCATAGTACGAGAATACCCCCGCAATCTTTTTGGTTGTATGTGCACTAACGTGCACAAGAACAAAAAGATGAGCGGGGTATTTTCATGTCCGATAAAAGTTATTTTTTCTTGCGGGAGGTGCGGCCTTTTTTGGCGGGGGCGTTATCTAAGAGTTCTCTTGCTTGTGCTTCAGTGAGTGTTTTTGGATCAGTATCTTTTGGAATTTTGACGTTTTTGGTGCCGTCAGTGACATATGGTCCGAAGCGACCATTGAGTATCTTGATGTCACCAAAATCAGCGATATTTTTTTCGGCTTCTTTCTTGAGCTTTTCGGCATAAAGCTCGCGAGCTTCGGCCTCGGTAATCTCAAACGGATCTTTTGGCTTAATTGAAACAAACACTTTGCCTACCTGAATGTACGGCCCAAACCGCCCGATGTTGGCCTTAATTTCCTGACCGTCCTCGGTAGTGCCAACCACTCGCGGCAGCTTAAACATCTCCAGCGCCTCTTCAAGTGTGACGGTTTCGAGTTTAGCGTCGGCAGGCAGCGGTGCGAATTTTGGCTTGTCTTTATCATCTTGATCGCCGAGTTGCAACATTGGTCCAAATCGCCCCAAGCGTGCATATACGGGCTTATTGGTTTTCGGGTCAATACCAAGCTTGCGTGCTTGAGCAACTTCTGAACGTTTAATACCACCAGATTTTTCAATCAACTCGTGGAATGGCGTGTAGAAATCACGGAGCATTTTGTTACGTTCAAGCTTACCTGCAGCTATGTTGTCAAAATCCTCCTCAACATCTGCTGTAAAACCGTAGTCGACAATTTGGGTAAAGTATTCGGTTAGGAAGTCGCTCATTACTCTGCCGCTTGTAGTTGGTATCAGTTTGCCGCGGTTGCCGCCGGCATTTTCTTGTACAACGCTGCGCTTTACGGTACCGTTTTCGAGCGTGAGTACCACGACATCTCTTGGAGTACCCTCGCTTTCGCCCTTCTCTACATAACCCCGAGCCTGGATGGTGGAGATAATGGTGGCGTAGGTAGAAGGGCGTCCAATGCCAAGCTCTTCGAGTTTTTTAACCAGGCTACCTTCGGTGTAGCGGGCTGGTGGTCGGGCAAATACTTGGCGAGCATTTGCGCGTTCTAATTGCAAGGTTTCGCCAGTTGTGAGTGGAGGTAATAGTGTATCTTCTTTCTTGCTAGCGCCGTATACCTTTAGGAAACCATCAAAAGTGACCACTTCGCCTTTTGCTTCGAATGTTTCCGAGCTGGAAGAAATAGCAATAGTAACGGTGGTTTTTTCAAGCTGTGCTGGTGCCATTTGACTGGCAAGCGTGCGGCGGCGGATGAGATCGTATAGTTTTTGGTCGTATTCATCATCGCTGACAACGTCTGCTGTAATGTCAGTTGGGCGAATGGCCTCGTGTGCTTCTTGGGCGCTTGCGGACTTGGTTTTGTAGGTACGATACTTATGATACTGCTCACCGTACTCATGTTTTATGTAATCAGATAACTGTGCAAGGGCTTGAGTGGATAGATTGACCGAGTCAGTTCGCATGTAGGTGATTTTACCTTCTTGGTATAAGCGCTGCGCAGCTGCCATAGTAGCGCGGGAGCTAAAGCCAAGGCGACTATTTGCTTCTTGCTGCAAAGTGCTGGTGGTAAAAGGTGCGCCTGGATTGCGAGTGCTTGGGCTAGTTGTGACGGCTGAAACGATAAATGTGGCACCAATAAGAGAATTGAGGAATGTTTGCGCTTCGGCTTCGGTGTCGAACCGTTTTGGCAATTCAGCCTTCACGGTAGTTTTGTCTGCCAGCGTAAATTCTGCAGTCACTTTATAAGTAGCTGAGCTTTCAAATGCTTCAATTTCGCGTTCGCGTTCTACAACCAAGCGAACGGCTGGTGATTGTACGCGGCCAGCAGATTTGCCACCAGGTACTTTTTGCCATACTACTGGCGAAAGCTCGAAGCCAACCAGACGGTCGAGTATCTGGCGAGCCTGTTGTGCTTCAACTAATGCCATATCGACAGTGCGCGGATTTTTGATAGCTTCTTCAATGGCCTGCTTGGTAATTTCGTGAAAGACAATACGCTTTGTTTTCTTTGGATCGAGTTTTAGTACTTCACATAAATGCCAGGCAATTGCCTCTCCTTCGCGGTCTTCATCGGTAGCAAGCCATACGGTTTCAGCGTCTTTGACTGCCTTTTTGAGTTCGGCCACAATTTTTTTCTTTTCAGGGTCGATCTCATAGATGGTTTCGAAGTTTTTGGCGGTATCAATAGTTGGGCGTCCGTCTTTGGTTTTTTTGGCAATATTACGAATATGGCCAATACTCGATAATACCTTGAAGTCTTTTCCAAGGTATTTTTCGATAGTCTTGGCCTTTGCTGGACTCTCTACAATAACTAAGTTCTTCACCATATGCGTTTTAGTATACGGATTATACACACAAAGCGTAAGCATACGGCAAATAAAAACAAAAAGCAAGAGGTTTTATAGGTGATACATCACTTTCGTCCTCACAACAGGACTCATCAGTATAACTAGGCAGTTATAGAGTGATGTAATCCATCTAGGGAGGTTCTCTGTGCTGGTATGCGGCGGGGAGGCGAGCAAGAAGTTGCTCGAGCCTTGATTCCCCGCCGCATGGATGAAAGACGTTATCTCACCTCTACGACTGTCTTACCTGCGCTTCGCAGTGCCATCAGCACGCGCGCCTCCAGACTGGCCTGTCGCGATCCGTTGTGATGAATCACCAGTCCTTGGCGCTTGACGGTGATGCGTCTGACATGCCTATCTTCGAAGATGTCCAGCAGGACCATACGGATGAATTTGTCGGTGATCTTGTGTACGGTGTCGCGTGTGTACTTCTTCTCCTTGTTATTAGTGATGTCCTCGCTGAATACTACGTTCAGGACACGGGCGCTTGCGATCCAGTCGAGTCTGACCTCGAATGGAGTATAAGGCTTGAATGCTGTTGCTGACACAGTGATTCTCTCCCCCGATGGATAAGGTACGTAGGTGTAATGCAGCCTATTTCTCTGAGCGAGAAAATAAGGAAATGTTTGTAGTAAATACTCCTTTCGCTTGACACAACCCTACTACTGTTTATTATACTACAAATTTAATAAAAAATCAATACTCATGCAATTTCCATTGATCATTACCAAGCGGCTGTATGGTGCCGGAAATTTCAAGCATGGTCATTGCATGATGAAACGCCTGTAGACTAAGACCGCTGGCCTGCAGCAAGGTGTTGCCATCTGTTACGCCATCGAATAACAAGTCTAAGATGGTTTGTTCGTGAGGATCAGTGCTGGTGGGTTTGGTTTTCTTTTGTGGTGTGGTAGTTATACCGAGTGCATTTAGTACATCGTTTGCACAGGTTACAACTATTGCACCAGTTTTTATTAGCTGATTCGTGCCAGCGCTTGTAGGGCTGGTGATATTGCCTGGTACGGCTAATAGCTTCTTCCCCTGCTCTATGGCAAATCGAGCGGTATGCAGTGTGCCGCTGTTTTCAGCGGCTTCAGTAATGAGTACTGCATCACTCAGTCCTGATACCAGCCTGTTGCGTGCTATAAAATTGCCTTTAAAAGACTTGGTGCCGTTTGGATATTCGGTAACAAGCATGCCGTGAGCCTGTATGCGGGTCGCGAGTTGTCGGTGTGCGGCAGGATAAATCTTATCTAGACCTGTTGGCAGTACGGCGACGGTGAGTCCACCGGCATCAAGTGCAGCAGTATGAGCGATCATATCTACGCCATATGCTAAACCGCTGATGATAACGATTCCCTGCTTGGCAAGCTCATAAGCAAGCTGCTTGGTCACTTGTTTGCCGTAAGTGCTGACTTTTCGGCTGCCTACTATAGCGATGCGCGGATACGAGAGTATTTTGCCTATTTCTACCCCTGTAGTGAAAAGTTGTTTCGGCGGGTTTGGAATAGTCTGTAACAGAGGTGGAACGGGTGTAGACATAAGCGAAATGAAATTGCTATTTATACAAAATCATGAAAAAGTATTGACATAATGAAATATATTTGCTAAAATGGCAACCTGTAAGCGCTTGTATGGGCGTTTACGTACCTTATACCCCCCTATTCTAACAAATTGTTAGATTGTTTTAGAGCGCGCCATGTTAAGTTGTTACCCTCCACTTAATTATGCGACGCCTACAAATGTAGGCAACGCTCTAAAACAGACTAACCCCTTTAACTCTTCGCTCTACCCTGTAGTGGGACAGTGAGTCCGGAAAGGATGGCTTTAAGCCGGCACGAACCTTGGCGGGAATGCAGGTTTCGATGCTTCACTGAGGTTGAGTTGAAGGGATACATGAGCCTCTAGCGGTGCCCACCCCCTCTAGAGGCTCATTTATTTATGACATAATGTTTTGTACATGGAATTTATTTATAGATTGAATGCTCAAGAGGCAGCGGTGTGTGTTGCAATACTGCAAGACGTTCCTGTTGAGTACGTGAAAAAATCGCTTGGTTGCAAGGTATAAATCTAAAATCCTGGGAGCTAGAAAAATATCTGACAGAAAGGCAATAACCGTATGAGGTATGATGACACCGGAATTGAGCTGCAAGCACAAGTTGCACAGCGCGCCGGTGTTGCAGCGAAAATGACATGGCCAGAGGCCTGTAAACAGGCATTTGCTATTAACGAACGTATCCGGGAGCTTGATGAGCAGATCACTGCATTCAGATGTGGACTTGAAGATTCGCTTGATGCTTCTAGAAATGAGCGTCAAGCTCAATTAGATCGGCTGGTGCTTAGAAGTATCATTGATGCAATATATGATGGCTGTGAAGGCAGGGTTGCAGACATACTTGAAGAACAATGTTATACCTACTTGTACGGTGATAGTAACAGCAGCCACACGACAAACACTTAAAAATTGCGGGTTTCGGGATGCAACTGTCCGCCGTAAATGATCTCGGTCAGAATAGCCGTTACTTCTCGGGTAAGGTCTGGTAGTCTTTTCTGTTCTGTTTCGCTGAATGTAGCAAGTACGAAATCAGCGCTGTCTTGCTTTTCGTGTAGTTTCGGGCCAATGCCAATACGTACACGGCCAAAGTTTTCGCCAATATGCTGGATAACCGATTTTACACCATTGTGTCCTGCTGCGCCGCCGCCAATCCGCATGCGGATTTGCCCAAACGGAATATCCAGCTCGTCTGCGACGATGATTATATGATCAATACCTATTTTATAAAACGATGCAACCGCTTGGACGGCTTCACCGCTGAGATTCATATACGTTGTCGGTTTGGCAAGAATAACTCTGGTATCGCCAAGTGTGTGTTGGGTAATAAAGCTTTTTAGGTCTTTTTTATGTACCCAGGGATCAAAACTGTGCTCTTCGGCAAATCTATCTATGCATGCAAAGCCGATATTGTGTCGTGTGCCGTCGTATTCTGCGCCTATGTTTCCAAGTCCGACAATGAGCATGGTTTTACTGGCGCTAAATGTAAATAGCGGCGACACCGTTTCTGTAATCGGCCGTTTCGTCAGTAACGCCATAATAGCCTAGTATGTACTAAGCTGTAATGGTACGCAAGTTGTGTGTAGGGTGTATTAAGCCAAATGAAAATACCCCGCCTAGTCTTTCTTATCCTTCGCACCTATAGTGCAAAAACCAGAGACTAAAACGGGGTATTCTCGTACACCTTAGAGGTGGATGCTAGGCTGGAGTCGATACCCACTCCGGAAGGATGTCTTCTTCCGTATAGATAACTGCTTTTGGCGGAATGACTGCTCCGGCAGGGATGGTGACGCCTTCGCCGATCCTGACCCATTCGCCAATTCTGGCACCGTCGCCGATCACGACGTTCGGGCCGATCTTGGCACCGTCGCGGATCACGACGTCCGGGCCGATGTTGGCATCCTTACCGATCCTGGCGTCCTCACCGATCACGACACCTCTGTCGATCACGACATACTCACCGATCACGACGTTCGGGTCGATCCCGACGTCCGAGCCGATCCTGGCGCCCTCACCGATCTTGGCACCCTCACCGATCACGACGTCCGAGCCGATATCGACATTCGCGCTGATTGTGGATCTGGGCTTGATTACAGAGCCAGGTCCGATTTTGGAGCCTCTGTCGATAATTACGCGTTCATAGACCCGAGCAGTCGCGTGGACTTCGGCTGTTGGATCTACAGACGCTGAGGGATCAATAAATCCTCTCTCTAGAGCTTTTGTCAAAACTACCTCCTCACTTTTGACTGGAAAGGTACGAGAATAATTTATATTATATCAAAAAATATATAAAAAGTCAATCAGCCTATCAGATAAATGTAGTTACTTCTGACGAGGTGCTTTGGTGGGGCTATGCTGGTGTTTATGTGGAATATGTTTTTCGATGAACCATAGCTGCACTGGTGTACCAGTGAAGTCATACTGCTCACGCAGATTTCGCTCTAAGTAGCGTTTGTAGCTCCAGTGCAAAAACTTAGTTTGGCTACCAAATATTTTGAATGCCGGGGTAGGATTATCGGTTTCTTGCACCATGTAGTTGAGTTTTGGCTGGTGATTTTTGAGACCGGCTGGCGGGTGTTCGTGGATGACAGTTTGCAGCCAACGGTTGAGATCTTTTGTGGCTATGCGCTGTGTGCGGCGCTCGGCGATTTCAAGCGCAAGCTCGAAAATTTGTGCTACATTTTTACCAGTTACAGCACTAGTAAAAATCAGGGGTGCCCATGGCACAAAACTAAATGTGTCGGCAATACGTGGTGCCAGTGTATCGCGTGTGTAGGCGTCTTTGCCTTCGGCGATGTCCCATTTACTTACTACGATAATAAGGCCCTTGCCTGCTTCTTTGATCATACCGGCGATTTTTTGATCAAGCTGTACGCCAAGTTCATTGACATCGATCAATAGCAGACAGATGTCGGCTTGCTCGATGGCTGCAAGGCTACGCAGTACACTGAAGTGTTCAATACCTCGTTCGATTTTGCCGGCTCGTCGAATACCGGCGGTATCCATAAGTTCAATCTCTCGACCTTTATAACGTACGATGGTACGGTTAATGTCACGCGTGGTACCAGCACGATCGGCTACAATAGCCTGCTGTTTCTTAGCCAAGGTATTAAAGAGATATGATTTTCCTACATTCGGGCGGCCAAGCAGCGCTATACGGATGCGGTCATCATCTTCGTGGATGGTGGCCTTTGGGATTGCGCTGATGGTGGCATCGAGCAAGGCTTCTATGCCGCGGTGCTGTGTGGTACTGGTGGGGAAAATGCGCTTAATACCAAGACGTTCAAATGGTGCGCTTTCACCGCGGAGTTTGTCAATTTTGTTTAGTACGAGAAATACGGGCTTTTTGCTTCTGAGTGCTATTTTGGCTACTTTGCGATCTTCCTCGGTGATTGCAACGTGTGATTCGACAACTACCCATATAATGTCGGCGCTGTCAGCTGCTTGTTGGATTTGTTCCTGAATAGTGAACTCAAACTCATCTTCGGCATCTTTCATACCAGCAGTATCTACCAGCCAAAATTGGTGATCGCCCCACTCTGCTTTGGCCATAATGCTGTCACGTGTGGTGCCAGCTTCGCGGGCTACAATGGCTTCTCTGCGTTCCAAAACAGCATTAAAAAGGCTGGACTTTCCAACATTTGCCCGGCCTACAATCGCGACAATAGGAACTTTTTTACTCATTTAGTATATTGTACAACAGATAGGAAATATTGACAATTTATTGTAAATAGTATGCTGATAATTATTTGTGCTCATAAGGTCACACTTTTTTAGTAAAAGATGCTACAGACGGCAGAAATTCAATCTTATTACTATAGAGCAATGTGGCTTTTTGCCGCATTTTTTAAATAACAAAAGGAGGTGTGCATGGAGCTATCGCGTAATATTTTAGAGGATGCAAAGCAACAAGCTGTTACAGAGAATAGCGGGCGGACATCACTGTTTCAGCGTGTGCATCGGTGGCTTGGCAAAGAGCAGATTACTGTTGACCAGCAGGCACTGAGTGATAATATCGGTAAAATTGCAATTGTCGGTGATTTTGGCTACAAACCAAGTGAGCAATTACGTGCTGGTACTGCGATGCGAATTGCAAGAATGTTAAAAGACAGCAGTATTATTAAAGCGGCTGAGCCGGTAGATATTAGAATGATGGTTCCAGATATAACAAGAGAAGGTAATAAGAGTCTGGATGTAAGTATGGATATGCTTGCAGGGTCGTTTCGGGAGATTGGCACTGCGACGCAGTATGTGCATACAGAACCTATAGTGGTACCTATTGAGGGCCGTCGGAAGCAAGAACTTTATGCTTACGCTAAGTTAGGTAAAGCGGCCGTAGAGCCTGTAAATGATTCGCTTGATAAAAGTATGGTAGTTGTAGCAAACCCTATATTTATCGCACAGACATTTCAAAATCTGTCTTATCAACATATGGAAGCGGGTGGTATTGCGGTACTTGCAGCGGTCGGTGAAAAGCCTGAAGGTAATAAGTTCGTACGGCTTTGGTCGGGAATTTCGGGAGATTAGGGTACATATTGAAACTCGCCTGGCTTGAGGTCGTTCAATAAATACGTGCCGAATTGGATACGATGGAGTTTTTTAACGGTATAGCCAAGGGCTGCAAATGTACGGCGGATTTGGCGGTTGCGTCCTTCGTGCATGGCGACGCGCCAGCTTGTTTCGTTGCCGTCTTGCAGACGTTCAAGCTGTAGTTTGCTGAGACCGTCTTCGAGAGTGATGCCGTAGTCGCTGATCATTTGTCTGTGAAGCGGCATGAGTGGTTTATCAAGTTTAATATCATAGATTTTTGTTTTATGGTGGCTTGGATGAGTTAATTCGTGTGCCAAATTCCCGTCATTGGTCATGAGCAAGAGTCCAGAAGAGTCTTTGTCAAGTCGCCCTACTGGTTTGAGGCTGTGGAGTTGCTTGGGTAGCAGGTCGTATACTGTTTTGCTTCCTTGTCCGTTCCGTGAACAAACGTATCCTACGGGTTTGTAGAGTATAATCGTGGTGTAGGACGTAGGTAGCATAATTACATTGCCGTCAAGTGTAACAGTGTCGGTGGGTGTCACTGTTTGTCCAATTGCCGACTGCTTGTTGTTGATACGTACTCTGCCCGCTTCAATAGCGGCATCAGCGGCACGTCTACCCATGCCTGTAGATAGAGCAACAAATTTATTAATCCGCATAGCTACAGCATATCAGTAATTGTCTAAACTAAAGAGCGTTTTCGTTGGCGCTGCCGTTTTCATTTGGCATAAATACGCCGCCTGGCGGATGTGCTGGCCCGGCGTTACTTGGCGTAGGTTGATTTTGTCCTGTACTTTCAGCTTCCCCGCCACCGACAACTGGTGTGCCTGCTGTGGCAGCGGCCTGACTTTCTTTCATTTGCTCTTGGGCAAGCAGAGTTTGGATATCGTTTTTGTCCTGACTCAAGTCATTAATTGGCTGAATTACTTTTTCGCCGCTGATTTTTGATGTGCTTGCTGTAGATGGTTGCTCGTTTGCTGTGTCTGTCGCAGTGTCTGCTGATGTTTCAGGCTGGGTAGTTGGTTCTTGGGCTGTTGGTGCTGTTGATTGAGCGCTTGCTGTAGTATCTGACAAGTTATCTATGGCTGCTTGAATCACAGCGTCGTTGTCGCTGGTGCTGGCTTCAGATTCAGCAGGAGGAGTGGTTGCGGTTTCAGACTGAGCAGCTGGAGCGGGACTGGCAGGAACTGTGTTTACGAAATTTTGTATTTGCTGTGTGACAGTTGCGTTTTCTTGAGAAGTTGATTGTGCCTGGTCAACAGTGGCTGCAGCAGCGTCTACAGGTTGTGGTGGCATTTGAATTAAAGGCTCAGACTTATCTTCGTTTGTGTTTTCAGGTGGTGTTGCAACTGGTGTTGGTTGTATAGCTGGATTAACCGGTGTTGCCGGGGCTGGTTGTGCTGGAGCAGGAGCCGGTTGCTGTTCGGTTTCGGTAGTTATAGGCGTTGGCATAGGTGGTGTTTCGGGCTGAGTAGCCGGAGCGGGATTAGCAGTATCAGGTGTTGGCTGTGGTGCGGCAGCTGGTGCCGGTTCGGAAACAACTCCAGTATTGTCTGCGGTTGTAGTTTCGGCATCCGGATCAAGTAATTCTTGTGCTGCTTTTACGATGTCTTCTAGAGTAACCTGTGATTTTACGAGGTAACGGTCTGCGCCAAGACTGTCTGCACGAGATTTGTCTTCGGCCTGCCCAAGTGCGGTGAGCATAATAATTTTGGTATGCTTTAAGCCTTCGGTATTTCGTAAAATATCAAGCATTTCAAAACCGCTAATACGCGGCATCATAACATCTGAAATAATAAGGTCTGGTTTGACCTTTTTGGCAACGGCGAGAGCATCTTCACCATCTTTAGCAGTTGATATTTCGTACCCTTCAGCCGCAAGGCGCGCTTCATAAATTTCTCGTAGATTATTATCGTCTTCGACCAACAGCACTTTTGTCATAGATTTGATATCCTGTTTTACCTTATTTAACTTTACGCCTATTGTACCATAAAACTGTTTATGCTTTCTTTGTATCGTGAGTAGCTGTTTTTTGAATCTTGGCAACTTCTTGAGCAGACAAGCGCGGTAGGTTTATGTAAAAAGTACTGCCCTTGCCCAAATCACTCTCTACCCAGATTTTGCCGTTGTACATTTCCACGATTTTACGGCAAATAAAAAGTCCCAAGCCAGTACCGCCTACAGTACGGGTAGCTGAGTTGTCGACACGGTAGAATTTTTGAAACAGGTGTTTAATGTCTTCGCGTGGGATACCTGCACCGGTATCTCTTACGTATAGCTGCACGATATCGTTATTGCCGGTAATGCCTAGAGATATTTTTCCTTCGGTGGTGTATTTGACTGCATTATCAAACAGGTTGGTTATCACTTCCCTCATACGATCAGGATCAACATATGTGTAATACAGCGGCCGAACGGTTTTGACCATACTGCCGCCGCCCACTGCGCCAGTGGTTTGAGATCCTATAACAAGTTCAACCGGTAGATTTTTCTTTTCAGCGGCAAACCGCAAATCTTGGGCAAGCTGCTCTAAAAAAGAACCCATTTCCACAACTTCAGGATGGCTGGTTAGGCGTCCGTCTTCGGCTTTAGCGCTTGTCAGCAGGTCCTGAAATAGCTGACCGAGGTGTTTTGTTGCGCTATGTGCTTTCTCTAGATAGCTTCGGGCGCGCGTATCAATGGTGCTGACACGATCATTGAGTGCAAGCGCCAAGTAACCTTCAATAGCTGCAACGGGTGTGCGCATCTCATGACTGGCGGTACTGATAAATTCTGCGCGCTGCTGTTCTTGTTTACGCTCCTGACTGACGTCTCGAAACACAGCTACTACTGCGCGTACTTGTCCTTTGTCATCTAGCAGCGGAGAGACGCTCAGGCTGAGTGGTACACGTTTATTGCCTCTGGTTACCAACGTTGCTTTATTGTCGCGTATGGTTGTTGCTTCTTTATAGGCTCTAATAAAAGGATTTTGCTTGTCGTCGTAGGGTTCGTCTTTGTCATTAACAAGTTTTATGATCGAGCGAAAATCAAGCTCTCGTGCTTCCTCGGGGCTCCAACCAGTGATATGGCTGGCTCCGGGGTTAAACAGCTGGATTGTTTTTTGTTCATCGAGCAGCACTACCCCATCTTCGATAGTGTTAAGAATAATTTCAGATTTTAGTTTTTCGTCACGAAGGTTTGCAAGCAGCTTTGCATTATTCACTGGTCTTTGTTTTAGATTGGCGCGAATAACCCGCACAATAAGAACAACAACAAGCAAACATATGACTATTGCAATCCCACCAATGATAATAGTCTGTTGTTCCATAAAGCTTATACTTATTATGATGAGTTATAGCTGATAAAGCAATCGTCTACTTATTCTTCTAGACGTTTTATAACAGATGTGGTACTATAGTTTCGCTGTGAAATCTTAAGCTAGAGCGCTGGCCTCATCGTCTAACGGCTAGGACACCAGGTTCTCAGCCTGGCAATCGGGGTTCGATTCCCCGTGAGGTCACCAGAAAAAGAGATCATCCTTGTGGATGGTCTCTTTTTCTTTCTTTTTCTTCATGTTTCCCGGCGGAAGCGAACCCCGATACCAAGCAAAGCGAGGGAGTTCGATAATCGAGGTCGCGCAACAGGAGCTTGCTCCAAACATGCCACAAGATTATATGTAATGCTCCCCCGTGACATTACCAAAACAGGTACCGTTAAAGCGATACCTGTTTTGTAAACTATCCTTTTAGTTTATACACCTACGGGCTCTCTAGTTTCTACAGGCTTTTTACTGGTTGCAGGCTTCCTATTTTCTTCTTCCCCTTGGCGATTGATTGGGTTTTGATCTTGCTGGGCAGCGTGGAGTGCGCCGAGGTAACCAAAGATAGATGCAGGTCCGATAGTGCTGCCTGGTCCTGGATAGGTGCGGCCCATAACAGATGCGGTGTTGTTGCCTGCTGCATACAAGCCTTCAATAACTGAACCGTCTTTGCGCAGTACTCGTGCATGTTCGTCGGTTATTAAGCCGCCCTTTGTGCCAAGGTCGCCTGGGTAAATTTTGAAGGCATGGAATGGGCCTTTTTCGAGTGGTCCAAGATTTGGATTTGGCTTGACAGTCGGATCGCCATAGTAGCGATCATATTTGGTGCGTCCGCGTTGATAATCTCGATCTACACCGGTTCGTGCGAATTCGTTAAAGCGTTCAACGGTGCTAAGGAAAGTTTCTTTATCGAGGCCAATCTTATCGGCAAGTTCTTCAAGAGTATCAGCAATAACGAAATCGCCATTTTTAATAAGCTGTTTGCGGGCAGTTAGTGTGAAAGTGTTGAGATAGCGTTTGCTGTGGCGTTTTTCGGTAATGAGCCATGATGGGATTGCGGGTGCCTTTTTGTTATGTTCCAGCATGTGATGACCGAAATCGACATATGATTCAGACTCGTTTAAGTAGCGGTTTCCTTTTTGGTCAACTACGATGCTGTATGGGAATGAGCGCTCACCAAGTACAAACGTGTTTTTATCTGGGCCAAGTTTTACGCCAGCACCCCACCAAGCATCATCCATCATTGCAATATCTCCGCCAGCGTCGATACCGACCTGAATACCGGTACCCATCTGTCCTTCTGGTGCTGCAGTCCAGCCTTCGATACCTTGGTATTTCTTGCGCCACTCTTTGTTTCGGGCAAAACCGCCTGCTCCCAGCATGATACCGCGGAGTGTGCGGATATATACATCTTTGCCCTCTTTATTCACGATAGCGCCAATAACTCGCCCGTCTTCGATGATTACCTTTGTAATTGGCGATTTGAGCCATACGGGAATGTCATGTTTGAGAGCGATGTACATAAGTGTACAAGCGAGCGCTGGACCCATACCGTATTCCCGGCGTCCAAGCACTAAGCCTTTTAGGGTACGAAATACAAAACGAGTACCTCGCCAGAAGCCATCAGGCGTAGACCAGGCGCGACCAAGCAGCCACACATCATCAGTCTTTACCGGCGCAGGAATGCCTTGATCGATACGTGATTTTTTCTGAAAACCTTTGAGTTTGCGTACGTTAAATGGTTTTACTTCGATACCGCGACCAATTTTTCCGCCTGGAAGGTCTGGATAATAATCAGGGTAATCTTTGGCGCGTACCCACTCTACGCCAAGTTCTTCCATCATTTCAACGAAATTTGGGATTGCAGTCAGAAATGCGAGTTTACGTTCGCGGCTGGTGTGTGGGCCTTCGTCGCCGATAGTTGCTTCCATGTAGGCGAGCGCTTCTTCGATAGAGTCTTGATCGCCATCGCGATACATGAGTGGGTTATTGGGCATCCAAAGTCCACCTCCAGAGATACAGGTGGTACCGCCCCATCGATCTTCGCTTTCGACAAGCAATGTATCAAGACCATTTACTTTGGCGGTAATTGCAGCAGACAACCCTGCAGCACCTGTACCTGCTACTAAAAAGTCGACTTCGTAATCCCAATTGTATTTCATTTTTGTTTTTCCCGTTTACAATACCTATTTATAGCAAATCTATGCGTAACGTCAATAACCACAAGCGTATTGATAGAGCGTTTATTTTTCTATAAAATACTATTGACTTTTTGTAATAATATTTGTAATATACCTTTCAACATTCCGAGGAGGGAGTGTGTCATCCACGGAATGTCGAGTCCAGTCTTGCTTCGCTTGGGAGGCCTGAAGCAGAGGCACATAATACGCAGGAGCGAAGAAAAGCTGGACACATTTCACACATCACAACAAAAAGGAGGTGGCGCTTAGTGCGTCAGCGTGACGGCCCGTGAAATCAGGGGGTGCAGCAGAGGCACAGAGGACGTTCCGGGAGAGTTACGTTCATTGACAACCGCATAATCCTCTACCCCATCACGTTGCGTACTGTCGCGCAAGCAACACGCTGTGTTGATTGAGGTTGAGTAGTGGGTCGCCGCGTTTGCGAGTATGTGTTTTTATACACAGCTGCTTTCGCGGCGACCCCCTCACCTACCAAAAACAGTCCACAGTTTGCCACCTCCACTTCTCTCAATCTCAAGAATAGTAAGCCGCCGCTTGTATGGGCGGTTTTTTATTTGTGATATGGTAAGCCAGCATTGATGGTGCTTGCTCGATATAGTGCTTCAAGGAGTGTTATCATAGCAAGATCGTGCGGAAGTGTGAGTTTGCCAAGACTCCACTGAAAATCGGCTGTAGCAATAACTTCCTTTGGTAGACCTTCAGGACCACCAATAATAAAGCTTATTTCTCTGGCTGATAGTTCTTGCTTTTTTAAAAAATCTGCGAGTTCTGGGCTGGTAAACTGCTTGCCGGAAATTTCCAGTGTAACTTTATAGCTATTTCCTGCTACCTCTAAAATTTTGCTGCTGTCATAGGCAAATTTATCAGCAATATGAGTAGCTTTAACATCGTGAAAACGTTTCAGACGACTGAAATAGTCGTCCCAGCCGCTTACGGCATAGTCTAATTTTGGTTTTCCGATGGTGATAATATGAAGTTTCACTGTTCTTATTGTACTATGCGCACGGTCGGTAGCTCATCCCAGTGGCTCACATAGCGCGGTGAGCTGCGGCTGCGGCGTGGTTGCCAGGAGCGGCTTAAATCCTCGGCGGCATAACGAATATGTCTGCGGCCGAATCGGTGGTTTATAGCATCAAATGCTTTCATACGCCGGTGTGACATATGGTAATTTTGTATGTTTATAATGCCTAATAAATCTGTCTGGAGGTTTTGAGCAGGTACAAGATCGTAGAGGTACACGTTTAGACGGTGATACAGTCTGCCGGGCTTGTGTATTTTAGAGAAAGCTTTAGTGAGCGTGGCGATAATGTGACCAGTGTCTTGGGTGGGTGCTGTAAAGCGGACTTCCTGATACCAGCGTTTGTAGCCTGGTTTGTGGCGGTTAGTTTCCAGGCACAGTCCTGCGCGCCAGGCGAGTTGAGACTGTTCCCTGAGTCGGTATGCTGCACGTGTTGCCATGTTGGCGATTGCGGCTTCAATCACATGCGGTAGGTTTGTATCTTCGCCGAATGTACGACCGCGCATAATGCTTTTTTGTACTTTATGGGTGCGCTCAAGCGGAAAACAGCTTATACCATTGAGTTCGGCAATCATTTGCCGACCGGTGATGCTCATCAGTTGTTGAGCACGTTTCGGTCTCATGCGGGATAGTTGGAGTGCGGTATGAACACCTGCTGCTTTGAGACGTGGAGCGAGTCGCCAACCGACACCCCATACATCTTGAATGTCTACTGATGCAAGAGCGGCTTCTCTGGCCTGTTGAGTAATGTCTATAAAACTAAATACGCCTTGGTGAATTGGTTGTTGCTTTGCGATGATACTGGCAAGTTTGGCGAGTGTTTTTGTTGGTGCGACACCGATGGATACAGGTATACCGATTTCCTGTAGTATTTGTGCCCGTACCGTAAGCGCCCACTTTCGATAATTGGTGATAGACAGCGAAGAAATATCTAAGAATGATTCATCGATGGAATAAACTTCAATATACGGTGTGATACTGCTTAAAGTATTGATAATACGGCGTGAAATGTTGCCGTACAGTTCGAAATTGCCGGAAAATGCGGTGACGTGCTGTTGGTTAAAAATCTCTTTAAATTTGAACACTGGTGCGCCCATAGGAATACCCAGTGCTTTGGCTTCGTTGCTGCGGGCAACAACGCAGCCGTCATTGCTGCTGAGCACTACGACAGGTTTATTGGCGAGGTCGGGGCGGAATAGTCGTTCGCAGCTGACGAAGAAGTTATTGCAGTCAATCAGTGCAAAAACTCGCATCATGCCAGCACCAAGCAAGGCATCTTGAGGAGGCGTTTTGCGTGAAATGTTCTTAGGATATTTCAGCTGCACTTCGCTGAACTTTCTCAAAATGTCTTGCTTGGTATTGTCAGAGTTAACATGAGCATGCTTCATGGCTATAGATGATATTTACTTTCTAAATTGATGGATGGTGGCGGTAACGACACCCCAGATGGCGGCATGTTTCGGTACGCGATGATAAAAGCTGAGCGCAAATTCGCCGTGCTGCACCCACGCAACGATATCGTTGCTTTGAGGTTGTAGAGCGCGGTCCACAAGCGCGATGTCCCCATCAAAAATACCGATGTTTTGCCACTGTGTGCCGCTGATGCGAAAGTGGAACGTACTGCTAGGATGCGGTATGAGTAATGTATCTAAACTGAGCGCTTGTAAGCGTGAATCATCAGCGGCGTTCGGAAAGCCGGTATGTACACTGACGCTGCTGCCGTCTATTGGTTCATAGGTTATGGCGTCTTCCATTGCGGCTATCTCGTTACCTCGGCAACACGTAAGAGTTTCCAGGTTCTGGTTTCTTGATCGAGTTTTAGACGATAGCGCAAACGGCCATCAGTCATTTCAAATAAGCGAGCGGCACGCTTGCCTTCTTGTGCCAAGCGCTCAAGGCCGGTTTTGAAGGTGACGCCCTGGCCGTCTACAATCATGTGTTTTGGGTAGCTTTTTAGACGGTTGTTTTGGTGTTTGAAGTATACGGCGTCTATGATGACTTCTTTGTTAAAGAAATACGATTCCATAAGATACAGCCTCCCATACAGCATCTAAGAGGTGTGCTGTTTTATTAAATGTTGATACATCAAAGAGAAACCGATAGCTTATTTACTTCGGTGGACGGCTTTTGATAAAAGAATGTTTTATGAATTACAGCTATCTGACCGTGCCTACAGATACTGCTTCACAAAACATGAGTTCTAAAGGGATTCGCAGGGACGCTTAATCGTTTGATCAGTGTGTATGCTACCCTAAAATCTTATGAAATCTTGTAAAGTCTGTGTGGAGGAATTTGGAAGTCCCAAAAGCCCACACATGGCTAACTATTAGTATAGTCCCGACCAACTAATGTCTGTCAATACAATTCTTAAGTTTTTATAAATCTTTTCTTAAAAGAGACACAACCCTATTTTTATATTATAACATTATTCTAGTAATTAATCAATACCTCGTGGAGCTTGGTGGTATAGCTGCCAATCGAGTACCGCTATTTATTGTACGTATACATCGTGAGGGTGTGACTCCCGCAACCCCTTATCAGTGATTCGTACGAATGGAGTGTGTTTTCGATGATGTTCTATGTTTGGTGCGCCACAGTAGGACATGCTTTTTCGCAACGCTTGTGCCTGCAAGGCAACTACTGTTGCTACGGAGCCGACATAAGGAATGATTGCTTCCACGCCTTCTGCAAGCATAACGCCAGATTCTTCGATATCGTATCGTTTGCGTGATGCAGCGCTGTCACGTATAGCACTTGGCGAGCCCATTCCGCGGTATTTTTTCACCTGTCTTCCGCTATCATATATTACTTTGCCGGGCGCTTCGTCGGTTCCGGCAAGTTTGCTGCCAATCATAACCGAGTGTGCGCCTGCAGCAATAGCAATTGATATGTCGCCACGATTTGTAATGCCTCCGTCTGCACAGATTGGTATTGGTTTTCGATTTTCTTCGTAGGCTACTTTTTCAGCTTCTCTCGCAATTTCATATACGGCTGTTACCTGCGGCATACCAATACCGGTTTCAGAACGCGTGGTGCAGATAGAGCCAGGGCCTTGTCCGACTTTTATGCCGTCTACTTCATCGATTACAAGCTCACGCACACTTTGTGGTGATGATATATTGCCAACAACGATATCAATGTCATTAAATGCATCCTTTGCTTCCCGGATACTTGAGCGCATGCTATCGAGCAGCTTTCGTGCATCACGCAGACTTTGGCGAGCGTATTTGGAGTCTCCTTGTGCGCTGTCAAACACAACCACATCTAAGTATTTGTGCATGGCTTCGATACGAGCAAGACCGTCTTCGCCTGTTGGTACTGCCGCAGCAACTCGGAGGCGGCCGTTTTCGTCTAGATTATATTGGTCGGGGTTGCCGGCAATAACGCGCTTGACGTCGGAAAATACAAACATGCTGGCAACTTCTCCATTTTCATTTAATACAGGCAGTGTGCTGATTTTGTGCTGACGCATTAGATCATAAATTGCCTGGATATCGTATTTGTGACGGGCTGAGATGGTTATAACCTCTGTAGCGGGTGTCATCGCTTCGGCAACTGTTTTCGAATAGTCTTCGGCATACTCAACGTCTTTGCCGGTAAGTATACCTATAAACTTCCCTTCATTATTGACAACTGGAAAGGTTCGGAAATCGAAATCGTTTTGTTTTCTCATTGTTTCTACTTCACGAAGCTGAATATCAGGCGATATGGTGACAGGTTTTTCGACGATGCCGTTTAAATGTAATTTAGTTCTTCTTACTTCTCTGCGTTGCTCTTCAATAGAAAGTCCGGCATGAATTACCCCCAAACCGCCTAATTTGGCCATAGCTATGGCCATTTTCGACTCGGTTACTGTGTCCATTGCAGCGCTGACAATAGGGACTTTTAATTCGACATTACGAGAAAAGTGACTCGTTATATCAATTTCGCTCGGAGAATAATCACTTGGACCGGTTATCAGACGCACATCATCATATGTCAAAGCAATTCCCTGATTTCGGTGTACTTCAAAGAACTTGTCTTTTCCCAACATCACAGTCCCCTGTCGCTTAATTTGTTGCATTCAATCATATCATTAGTTGCAACAGGTTGTCATACTCTGCTTATTGGATGTTGTTTAAGAAGTCGACGAGCTCGCGAGGCGTAATGTTAGCTTTGACAATATAGCCGTCAGCTTGGTGTTCGATATCGGCTTTTACTTCTTCGCGTTGTTCGAGATTGGTTGTAATGATAATTTTCGCTTTCAGCTCGGGTGTTTTATTTTTGTCGCGCAGCTGATGCAATACGTCAATACCAGTAATGGTTGGGATCATGAGATCAAGCAAAATAATATCGAATTGATTGGTTTGGGCTAGCTCTAGGCCCTTTTGTCCGTCGGGTTCTACCGTGACGTCGTACCCTGCTTTTTTAAGCGCGCGGCTATAAAGTTCGCCGATAAACAGCTCATCTTCGATACACAGGATTTTCTTACTGGTTTGGGTATTTGACGCGTCTTCCATAGTTATCCCCGATACAGTGAATGGTTTTTTATCCAGCCGTGGGCGTTTCGGACAATGCCTTCATTATCCTCGTTCTTCAGTTCATCTGCAAGTTCGCTGTATGGTAGCAAGGTGAAGCCAAATGTGCTTCCCTCACCTTCTTTGGAGTGTACCCATATGTTGCCGCCGTGAGCTTTAATGATTGTTTTGCATAAGTATAACCCTAGTCCTGAGCCGCCGATTTGTGAACGGTTGTGGTGGTCGCGGTAAAACTTGTCAAAAACACGCGGTATAGCGCTCGCAGGAATTCCGACGCCATGGTCTTCTATTGTGGTTTCAACGAGTCCATCTTTGGAAAGTTTGGCAGAGACAATAATTTCTTTGCCTTGGCCGCTGTATTTGATCGCATTGTCAATAAGGTTGCTGATAACTTCATACAAGCTAACGCGATCGGCGCCCACTTCAGGCAGGTCGTCGGCAATGTTGAGTTTCAGGTCAATACCGCGTACCTGGGCGCGGGGCCGCAGTTCATTAATAGCAGTGTTGAGTACTTCTTGCCAATTTTCTTTTTGTAGCTTCAGTACCATATGATCATCTTCAATACGGGCTACGTTTAAGATGTTGTTTACAAAGGTAGCCAGCTGACCTGCTGCAACTTGGGTTTTTTGTAGAAAGCCGCTTAGTTCATCGTTGAGCTTGCCTTTGAGCTCTTCGTCCAAGGCTTCAATATAGCCGCGCAGCATCGTGAGCGGTGTGCGGAGCTCGTGTACGGCTAGTGCCACAAAATTGATTGCTTGTTCGTCTTGTGCATACGTTTTGGTGCGGTCAAAACACACCAGCATTGTTTCATAGCCGGCAGGATTGGATTTGTTGTAGTACGCCACAAGATCGAGCAGTTTAATAGTGGGCTTGTCTCCTCGGATGGTAAGGCGTACTCGTTCCCAGGTTTTGCTTGTTGCGACATGTTTGCTTTTTGCGTGTTTTAGCCACGTATCAAGTGTGTCGTCTGTTTCGAATGATAGATCTAAATGCGAATACACGCTTTGATTCACGACATCTTCTTCGCTTTGTCCCAAGTAATGCAACATGGCTGTATTTGCAAAGAGTATAGTCTCGTGTTTGTCGAGTACCATGAGTGGAAGCGGCAAGCTATTTGCAATGAAGTTGTTGTGCAAACCTTCGGCTTCTTTATTTACTGTTTTAGCGACATGTTTGCTGGCATCAGCTAGCTGATACACGTGATTGACTAAATTGGTCACGAGTTCTCGGGCGTAGCGTACTTTATGCAGTTCTGGTGCTGGCACACTTGTAGTTTCCGGTGCCATATAAAGAATTGCCTGCCATACAAATGTAAGCGGTTGGACAAAAATAGTACTCACCAAAGGTACAACAATGAGCGGTAGTGCGATGGCGAGTATAAATAAAATAGATAACACTACAGGAGACGGGAGATGTAGTATTTGACTTATTACCCACCAGCTGGCGATTAGCACAAAATTGATAAGTACGATCAAAATGTAGGCATATAGTTTTCCACGTTTTATAAATTGCTGTAAATGGTCCATGCGGTTTGTAGTTAAGGTTGGTAGGTAATGTTTCTTGCTGCATTAACAGTCGTAATCCAGGTTTGTCCAGCGTTGAGTTTGATCGGATTACCGGCTACATCGGTAAAGGTTATCTGACTGGTTTTGTCTGTCTTTTGCCAGGTGCCTTCGGTGACGGTGCCGTCTTGAAAGACATACACTTGTCCGCTGCCTATAGTGTTGTATACCGAGTGCACGCCATCACGCGCTATGCTGTAGTCCATGACCATCGCAATAACAACTTTTGGAGCAATTTGTTTTGATGAGTTGGCATCGACATGCGGCTGTCCACCGAGTGTGCGTAAGTATGTGTTGCTGGCTGCATCATAGTTGTATTGCACATTGAATCGTGCGCTTGAAATAGCAAGATTGATAACACTTGCATTAGGTTGTGCGCTTGGCGCGTCTTTTTTGCGGGGCAAACTTTGGAATTTACTCTTGCCGTATCCTTTTGATTTTTCTAGCTCATTGAGCTGTGGAATAGAAGTAAATACGTTATGTGGCGCGTATCGATCAGTCACTCTTTGGTAGTAGTTTGCATTATATGCTTGGTCGAGATCTTTAATGTTTTCATTTCGGATTTGTTGTAGTGCTTCAGGGCTGCCGCCGACATGTGCGAACGTTGCGTCGAATCCTTGTAGCCAATCAATGTAATATGGGCGAGCAGATCGTACGGGGCCGACAGATTCTGGAGCGGTATCTTGGTATAGGGCAAGAAAACGTGTAATACCACCTTCGGCAATTGCTTCAAATACCACCCCGGCGTCAATAAGGCCAGCCTGTGGTCTGGCTTCTAAGCTGTTCTCGATCATAACACCGGTGACCGGCTTTTCGTTGATTTCCGGCTTTACCTGAAGGCCGGTTAAGTTTGAAGCGACAGTAGTTGGCTTAGGTTGCTGCTTAGATTTTTTTGCAGGCTTAACAGCTGGCTTATCATTTGTAACAAGTGCGTATATGCCGCCGCCAATACCGCTAAGCAGCAGCAAAGCAGCAATAATAACGAGCGCCTTTTGTTTTTTATTCAGCCCTTGGAACCAGCGGCTGAATCGCTTCCATATTCGTTCTTTTTTGGGTTTGTTGCTGTCAAATGAAAATTTCTGAGACGCCCGGTTATCATTACCTGTGTTGCTGAGATCGATCGTTTCATCAATTAGGTCTTTTTGAGCAGCTTCTTCTGGGGTGATAAATGTAGGTTCCTGAGTTGACTGCGATGGAGCTAGTGGTGTTGGTTGCGGCTGCGCTGCTGGCTGTGATAGATCAGGGAAAAAATCATCATCAGCCGGTTTGTTTGGTTTATTTCCTGTGCCGCGTGAAGGTGGGCGCACAAAGTCGTCAATCATAGACTCTATTGTACCAGCGCTTATGCTTGGATTCTAGATTTAATTTAAGCGTGTAGCGCTTGTATTGCAGTTTCAATTCGGCTGAGAGATTTTTCTCTACCAAGTACGTGCAGCGTGTCGGCAAGGGCTGGGCTAGCTGGTGACCATGTAGTAGCTATGCGAATAAGATTGAATAGCACATTTGGTTTTTGCCCGGTTTCTTCCAGTAGTTGATTTAGTGCTTCTGTAAGTGCCTCTACGCTAAAATCAGTAGCTTCCAGGCGTGATTTGGCAGTAGTAAGCAGGACTGCAAGCTCACTGTGGGTGAATTTTTTCAGTTGTTTATTTTCGTCAATCAGACTCATATCTGTAGGTGGTTCAACAAAGAAATATGTGGTTAGTTCAGGTAGTTCTGCAAGGAACTTCAAACGTTCTTGAACAATGGATAATACCTTATGTCGATACTTGACGTCGAATTGAAACGCTTCTGGTGGCCAGAAACTTGGTTTGTCGGCAGTATCACCAACCATATTAATCAGCTTCTCTAACGGCAGCAGACGTATATGCGCACCATTGAGCCACAACAGGCGTCGCTCATCGAATCGTGCTCCACTCTTTTGTATACGGTCAAGACTGAATTTTTGGATTAATTCGTCGGTTGTAAAGACTTCTTGTTCGGTGCCGTCATTCCAGCCGAGACTTGCGAGGAAATTGCGCATAGCTTCCGGCAAATACCCTTCCTTGCGGTATTCCAAAATGTCTTTGGCGCCATCGCGTTTGCTGAGTTTTTTACCGCCGCTTGGCGCAAGAATGTGCGGTACGGTTGCAAGTGTCGGCACAGGAAAACCAAGTGCTTCATAAAGATTCAAGTATTTCGGTACACTGGCTAAAAATTCTTGTCCGCGAATAACGTGAGTAATACCCATTTCATAGTCATCAATAATGTGGGCGAAATTATATGTTGGAAAACCGTCAGATTTCATGATGATGAAATCATCTATTACCTCTGGGCCTGCTTTTAGATCGCCCATTACCTCATCATGCCATGTATATGGCTTTGGATCAGATTTAAACCGCAGCGGCTGGGTACCATCCCATACAGGCGGATTTTCTGGACGGTGATTGCGGTATAAAAATGGTCTTTTCTCGGCCTTTGCTTGTTCGCGGAAGGCTTGCACTTCTTCAGGTGTATACGGATCTGCATAGGCCTTACCTTCGGCTACCAGTTTTTCTGCCCACTTTTTGTAAATAGCTAGGCGTTGGCTTTGGAAGTATGGACCGTGCTTGCCTGGTTTGTTTGGTCCTTCATCCCACTCCAGTCCCAGCCACAAAAGACTTTCTTGAATATGTTCAGCGCTTCCTACGACTTCACGGGCTTGATCAGTGTCTTCTATGCGTAAAATAAATTGCCCGCCTGCCTGTCGTGCCACAAGCCACGCAAACAAAGCAGTACGAATACCGCCAACGTGCAAAAAGCCAGTAGGACTTGGCGCAAAGCGTGTACGAACGTTACTCATCTGTGCAAGTATGCCACAAAAAGGAGTATCTTTCTACTGTAAAGTCACAAGGATTTACATGCTGGTTGCGAGTGAAACAATTTGATCGCTCTTAAGTTTGGCGTTACCACTTACTTTGTATAGTATGCCGCCATCTACCCAGGCTGCTTTATTGTCGTCATAAATGTATATCGTGCGACCGTTGCTTTGAATAGTCTGATAGGTGGTAGCTTTGTCTTGAGCGATTATGCTGTCAAACAAGGTTTGACTATCCCAGCTTGATGCTTCTTGGGTAATAGTGAATTGACTATTGTGTATTGGCGAGACAAAACTAATAGTTACTGTTTTGTTTTCGGCTCTGGTAGCCTGACGCTCATAGCCTTCAGGGGTGTACGTAGGCATAGAGGCCTGAAAACCTGCTCGTACTGAAGCAAGTTGCAACTCCACAGAAGCTTTATTGAGATATACAACAAAGCCTGCAATGAGCAGTACTGCGCTCATGCCTGCAAGTGAGCTAATCAGCTTGCGGCGTTTGAAACGAGAAGTTCGGGCAACTTTTGGTGCCGGCTCTTCGTGACTCTTAGCATTTGCTAAGGCGTTTTCAAGTAAAGTTCTTTTTTTCTCTTCAAGCGTTTTTGGTGCTTTAGCGTGGTTTTTGACTGTTTTAGCGTCTGCGGCTTTTGGTGTTGCTGCAACTGGTTGTGCTGGTGCTGGTTTAATAGATAGCGGCTTGACTTTTGTGGTGACAAGCGGTTTTGTAGGTTCGGTAAAGCGGCTGATATGCGTACTTTTGCTTATTTGTTGCGCGCGCTGCAGGCGCGAATGGTCTACAGTTGCTACAGATTTTTTAGGTGCTACTGTTATGCCGGAAGTTGTTTTTGCCAAAGGATAGGCCTTTTTTACTTGTGGTTTTTGAGTAAGTGCCGGCTTTTTGACCACAGAGCGCATAAGTGTCTTAGATTGCTGTGGTTTGCGGGCTTTTAGGATTTTTGGTGCACCGTGGTGTGTACGGGTAGTAGCTTTCTTAACAGTAGTTTTAGCAGTAGTAGCCGGTGTGGTTTTTGCAGTGCTTTTAGCGGTGGCTGGACGGGTGGCTTTGGCAGTTTGGCTTACTCGCGTGTGTGTTGCCTGGGAGGGATTTGATACAGGTTTAATAAGAGCGCCCGTTACGGCGTCATAATATTTTCCGTTCAATATAATATAGTTTTTGTTCACGTACCGTTGTTACCCCGTTAATTCGCTAAAGCTTTCTTGTGTGATCGTTTTTATCTTACCGCTTGTGCGTATCGACTGCAAGTTTTACGTACAGTTTTATGACAGCAAATATATACTAGAACCGCTGTGTAAACCAAGGTACAATATAGCTTGTAGAATATGGATTTTCTCGACCCCAAAAAACGACGTAGACATGCAATACAGCTATTTGTTGGCTATGTATTAGTAGCTACTGCTATTATCTTGGCTACCACTACGCTCATTTATTATGCGTATGGTTTTGGCATAACCCGCGAGGGTGATTTGGTGCATAAGGGACTGGTGTTTGTGTCTTCTCAACCGTCGGGTGCTGAACTGTATGTGAATAACAAGCGTGTAGAGAATACGAATGCTAAGCTTAATCTTGCGTCAGGAGATTACACGCTCAGAATTACGCGTGAAGGTTATCATGATTGGAGCCGAAATATCACCGTAGACGGCAGTAGTGTTGATCACTATGTGTATCCCCTGCTGATTCCGCGTGAATTGCGCCAGGAGGTTATTCATGAATATGATGCAGAACCTCGTTTGGTAACACAAAGTCCAGATAGGCGCTGGCTTATGGTGCAGCTTGCTGGTGAAAGAGAAACAATATTTGATGTGTATGATCTATCCCGTGGTCAGAAAGATGTCGGTATACCGAGAGAGATTAGTGTGCCGCAAGAGCTACTGACAAGCACAACAGGATCTGCTCGCTGGGAGCTCGTAGAGTGGTCGAATAATAATCGTCATGCTTTATTCCGGCGACACTACACCATAGATGGCGCAGAAAAATCAGAATATATTTTAGTTGATCGTCAGCGGCCGGAGGGTTCGTATAACTTATCACGAGAGCTTAATGTAGATGCTGCAACAGTAGATGTGACACTGTTCGATAAAAAGCCAGATACATATTACATACACCAAAAAACTACTGGCGAGCTTAGTAAGGTTGATTTAAGAAATCCTGAACCACAGCGGGTGCTTGCTGATGTTGCTGCTTTCAAATCACATGGCAAAAATGTCATTGTGTATGTAACTGCTAAAGATGCGCCGGAAGGAAAAGTAACGGCAAAACTGTATGACAATGGTCGTTCGTACAAGCTCAGAGACATTGCAGCAGCAGATGTGTACTTACTGGACGCAGCTCGATATGACGGTAATTGGTATGTTGTTGTTGGTTCGCAAGTGGATAAGCGGGTATTTATTTACAAGGATCCTATTATCCAGATTAATCGTAGCGCTGATAAAAAAGCGGGATCTTTGTTTGCGCTGCGGGTAGATCAGCCGAATAATGTATCGTTCTCAGCGAATGCGCAATATATTGCTCTACAGAGCAGGACGGCGATTCATGTATACGACATAGAAAATGAACAAGCGTATCGCTATGACACGAAATTTGTACTCGATGAACCGCAGAAAAAAATGCCGTGGATGGATGGTAATCGATTTAGTTATGTCAGCGACGGCAAACAGATAATGTTCGACTACGATAATATTAATCGTCGTGTTTTAGTACCTGCGAATGCTCGATACGGCTCGGCGTATGATAGAAATTACAAATATCTATACACCTTCACGCAGCGCAAGGATAATCAGCCGGGTATCGCGCTCACTGCTACAGCATTGAGAACCGAAGCTGATTTATAACCGTTAGAATAGCCAGTCAGTAAGACGGCTCCAAAGAGATGTTGGCGGGCCGATAAGGTCATTTTTATCAGCATCGGAGTCTTGAGCTGGGGTTTGTGAAGCTTCGGTGTTGGTGGCGGGATCAGGACTTACCTGCTCGCCCCATACCACTAAACGGTTGAGTGTCGTGCCTGGTGGATCGCAAGTAATAAGTGCTGCGGTAGCAGGCTTGCCCTCTACTGGATTTAATACCCATGTTTCGCTTGGTTTGACTACTTTTTTATCAAACACTTTATAGGCGTACACCTTTTGGTTGTAGGTTAAATAAAACATGTCGCCTGGCTGCAGGTTGTTTAACAGTACGAATGCGAACTTATACTTACCAGGATTGAAGATATTGTTGCTGGAGTGGCCAAAGAATGCGGCGTTACCCTGCTCGCCCGGACGGCTTGTGCTTGGATAATGTATCACGCCATTTTCCAGTCCCTTTTGCACCACATCTTCTGACATAGAAGTAAGACTATAATCTACCGGTATTTCTACATTGATTTTAGGAATTATAACTTTTGTGGTGCCGTCTGCTGCAATGCCGTCGTTATTGAGAATGATCGGTGTTGCGCTAACATTGCGGCTTGGTTGGATAAACGGCGCAATAATCATTTCATTAAATAAGCCAAACAGTAGAATAATGAGTACTGTGCCACCTACTGCAAGGCCGAAGAATAATGACTGCAGTGGATGTGGTTTACCATGTTTCGCATTGGCCGAGAGCTTTTGATGGATGCTATCTTTGATGTCGCGGGTTGATCGTGCGTCACGAAGCCGTTTGTGCGCGGCGGTAGGTGTGGCGATTTCGTGCTTTGATACTACAATGCCGTTTTGTGGCGACGCTGGCTGGTTCTGCTGTTCGACAAATTTTGCATACCGCGAATGTTTGGCTTGTTCGGCATAGAATTCTCGCCATACCTCATGCTTCTCCGCTTCCGGCAGGTTTGTGTAGTATTCGTGCCACTTTGTTTGGATTTCGGCAACAGAGGTAGCTTTTTGCTGTAGTTCCTGTAAAAAACGTTGATGTTTGGATAGTGGCTGATGGTGGTGTGCGATTTCGGTCAATTCTTGTTTTGTATCAGGCGGTTCAGCATAAATGGCTGCAAGCTTTTGACGGATAATATTGGCCGCAGCATTCTGATCTTTGCTCGGCTCGCTTGGCTGGATGGATTTCTTGCTTTTTGGCAGCACATAACCAGATGATTTTGTATCATCCTGATCAGCGTTAGAGCTTGGGAATAGTGGGTTCTGCGCCATAATTTGCTAGCCTTCCATGTATAATTATAGTACAATATACCTCTGTTACCTATGCTTGTCGGGCGGATGGTAAGTAAGAGTTTGTAAAACCATAGCTAAAAACAATAGGGCGAGTGGCGGAATTGGTAGACGCGCTAGACTCAAAATCTGGTGAGCATTAGCTCGTGAGGGTTCGAGTCCCTCCTCGCCCACCAAATAAAGGCCGGTCGTTATGACCGGTTTTTATTTGGTTTTGATAAAGTGGGACGAGAACCCGAAAAGAGTGAGTGGACGCGAACGAAGGGTTCGGTGAAGCGAAAACTCTCGCAGAAATGTATTTCGAGAACGTTTGAGCGGAAAAGGGCTTTAGCCCGCTGTCCCTCCTCGCCCACCAAATAAAGGCCGGTCGTTATGACCGGTTTTTATTTGGTGGTGCTAAATTAGGTCAAGAAAAATAAAATATGACAAAAATGGAAAAGTGTGGTATAATATAATTATAGACTTATCTATGTAGTACGAGACAGTAATTTAGTTGTTGAGACGTATGGAAACGGTATTTTTTGAACAAGATCCGCAGCAGGAACGATTGCGGATGTATCAAAGTCGTATCGAAACGATGGAACATGAGTTCGGTGTGCCTAATGGTGTGATTACCGAGGAAATGCGCCATGTTGGTGCTGAAATGTTATTGGATATCTATAACAGATATGGCGATCCAGCAAGTGAAACGTTTAAGCAATATCACAATGACAATCATGCACTTGATGTACTCGGGCGTGCCTGGAATCAGCTTCGGCTGCTAAAAACAGCGTTTCCTGATCGTTTTAACGATCACGACTATCGTTTGCTCCTTTTTGCTGCAATTGGTCATGACAGCGTACATGGTACTGGCGGAGCTATGGGAAGTGATGAAGAGCAAAGTGCCGAGTGGACACTTGCGCACATGAGGCGCTTAGGCTTTGACGAGACAGATGGTGTGCGGGTGCGTGAAGCAGTTGTTGCTACTACAGTGAAAACGCGTGAAGAAGATGGTGCCATTATTCAAACGTATATCCGTAAAAACAGCAACGATCCGTTAAAGTTTATTATGGCGTATGCTGATATAAACGGCATGCTTATGGGCGGCTTGCCGGTATTTGCAAATGACAGTTTGAATCTGTATCTTGAGCTGCAGCGCAAACAGGCATCGGATATAAAGGCCAATAAAGGTTCCTTGCAGGCATTTTTTGGCAGACAAATGCAATTTATCTACACCCGTCTTGAGGAGCTCGATAAAGATTATGCGTTTTACTTTAAAGATGATGCGAGTGTTGTTAAGCAATTATATTATGATACTTTCACGCGGGCTTCGCGGGATGCGTACAGTGTAGTAAGGACTATTGATAGCCGGCCGCGCATCATGGAGCTTATTATCGACGACCTAGTGCGGGTTATTGATGAAACAGACGGTGACGAGCAGGAAAAGCTTGCGGTTGCAAAATACCAGCTGATGTGTCGTTTTAGTAATTAGGCAAGCCGTTTTTGAACTTCTGAATTTTTACAGGACCGACGGTAAGCTCACTTGGTGCTACTGCTTCTACAGCTTCTATCACCTGTTTTGGAATTTCAGATTGGAATTTGCCAATTGATACGTGAGGTATAGGGTATGGATTAAGTTCAGTATCATTAAGTGTGTTGCACATATCTGCAAGTATATGCATCTCTTGTTGTAACTCATCACTATCCAGTTCTAGTGCTAGTGTTGGTGTGTGTTTGGAGCCAACCTGAATAACGCCCTTTACTCCAACTTTGCCCAGTGGTCGATAAAATGACGACTTCAATGCTTCTTTAACATGCTGCACTAGAAATTCATATGAATCAGGCACGATGTCTTTATAGGTCGCGAGGGTGCCAAGTACGTGAGGTCTATTAAGTAGCGTTATGTGTTTAGGATTTCGTGCTTTGTATGGTGTGTCTGGTGTAGGTAAGCCTGATAACATGGCAAGTAATAATGTGGTCGCAGTAGCATTTTCGCGTATTAGTGGACGATAGATATGTATTTCGTTCTGTGTGTGAGTATGTTCAAGTGCTGGTGGGCGTGTGCGTGTTGTGTGTCTTTGGACTGCGCGGGCAAATTTACGGCCAATGGGTTCAATATTAGCCTCGTTATCCTCAATGTAATCAATATATTCGGCAGATTGCAGTGCTGTCTGAGATGGGCGGTTAAGTAGTAGCATTGCTGTTCCTTGTGATAATGACGAACTTTACCATAATTATTGTAGAATTTCAATAAAGCTTACTCTATGTCATGGTGCTACCTATAGTGTATTAGGCTACTAATGAGGTTGTGAGTGCTTCAAAGGATTTTGCCGGGTTTTGGAGCCACCAAACACTTGCATGAGCGGCGGTTTTAAGGTGCCAGGTCTTTTTGTCTTGCGTCAAGGGCGTGCTGCTTACCTGTCCGCTTACAGCTACAAATGTATGATCGAGATGTTCGGTAATGATGTTGGCGGAATATGTTTGCGTAAACTGATGCAGTGCATGAACGATCTGGAGCATATCCATCTGGGATGTGATTGCAATGTCAAATTGGCTATGTGTGGCGATTTGCTGCAATTGCGCCAGACTCACGACTAGAGTTGTTTCTGGCCGACGAAGGAGTGTTTTGGGTGATTTTACAAAATAATCTACGGCGTCATCTGTGAGAGTGAGTTGACCAGGGTGTTTTGTCAAAAAGCTTTCAAGTAGTATGGCCGTTTCACTGTTTCTGCCAAAATCTCCCGCAAGTAGTGTGCTGTCTGCCCATTGAGCAGCTGGTAGTATTTCGCCCAAAGCGCTTTGTGCGAAGCTGCCGCTTGGTGTGCTTGGTGTAAATTCAGCTTCAGGCACGAGCTTGCCTACGATTTTTTGCAGCGCATCGGGTAGGATGACACGCGCGACGTCTATGCCGGCTTTTAGTGCTTCATTATATGCGGTTGCGGGCGCAGTAAAGCCGTGTAAATTGCCGCCGATAATGCATAGCTTCCCGGCAAATTGCCGGTTTTCTGGCCGGTTCCAGATAATATCAGGAAACAGCGGCTTGTCTTTTGTTTGCTGCACCCAAAAATTCGGTTTCATATCTTTAGTGTAGCAAAACTGATGGTTTTAATCTGTACGGCTAAAGATTTTTTACAATTTCTAAGTGCGCGTTTGTCATATGGTTTTGATTATCAAATGTAAAGGTAGTTTTTAATTTTTTACCTTGCAGTACTAGTGGTAGCCAGACGATATCATCGTCCCACATTTCTGCATACGGGATTTCAGAAATTCGAAACCACCGTGGTGCCATCTCTTCAGTTTCGTGCGGCTCGCCTTCCCAATGTCGTGTGACAAATGTATGTACAGTGATATTGTCTGTTTCTCTTGGGAAGATAAATTCGTGCACTGCTACTTTTTCTAAGGTTTTTGGTACAACGCCAATTTCTTCTTGGCATTCCCGCACAGCGGCTTGTTCTAGTGTTTCATCTGGCTCAATTTTGCCGCCTACGCCATTCCAGTGCCCTGCACCAAAGCCTCGCTTTTTCATGGCCAGCAAAATCTTATCGTCTTTTAGTAAAAATAAAAGCGTGCATATTTTCATGAGTTTTCTTTACTTAGCTGTAGTAGCAAACTGCGCATCACATCGTGAGTGCCACGGTCATTACTATGCCCTGCCTGGGTCCAAACAAGTTCGCTATTTGGCAAACGCTTATGGAGTTCATATGCTGTTTGCGGCGGGCATATAAAATCGTATCTGCCTTGTACAAGCCATATAGGCATGGTTAATTTGTGAGCATTGTCTAAAATATAGTTTTCAGGCAAAAAACACGACTGAGACATGTAATGCACTTCAATGCGCGGACTGGTTGGATCAAATGTTTCTTCGTCAAATGGCTGTTCGCTAAATCGGTCATCAAGACGCAGCAGTGGACCAAGTGTATTTTCGTAAATATAGCCGGACTTGCGCTGCGCCGCTGGGCTGCCGTGTAGGATTTGTTCGTAATGATACTTTATGGGGTCATTGTGGTATTTTTTAGGGGTGCGTGCAAGCAGTTTTTCCCACACTTCAGGAAAATGTGTGCGAAATACACCACTGCGGAAATACTCTATTTCGGCTTTTGTGCCGGTAAAAATACCACTGAGTACCATGGTGTGAATACGCTTCGGATGTGCGATTGCATATGCAAGTGCAAGCGCTGAACCCCACGAACTGCCGGTGATGATGTATTTCTGAAGACGCAGCTTATCAGCAATTTTTTCGATATCTTCTACAAGGTCTTGGGTGGTGTTGTGTTCCAGCGAGCCAAATGGCGTGCTGTTACCAACACCGCGTTGATCAAAAAAGATGACGCGTTGTTTGGTTGGGTCGAAGCGTCGCTTGTGGCGGTCGCTGGCACCATATCCCGGACCGCCGTGCAGAAATATGATCGGCAGCGAAGCATCTTTTTTACCCCAGTCTTGTACATACAGTTGGTGACCGCCGCCAACAGCAAGCATAAATTCTTTATTAGTGTATGTATCTGGCGTCATAAGTCTATTTATGCTTCCCTCTCGTTATGTTTGTTTTATCGTTTTTTGCCATGTTGATACTCTTCTTTCATGAGGCCGCAAAGTGCTAAATATACAGCGATTTTAGAAGATTCAACTCTGTCTAGTTGGTTATTTGACAGCCAGCCGTTATAGCCTTCTTTTTTGCCGATATCTTTCAGGTTGTATTCTATTTCCATTGCGTCGTTGAGTGTTTTACCATCGCGCAGATGAGCAAGGAGGTTGGGTGGAATGGGATATGCTGGTCCGGAGCCTATTTCGTATTCACCAGTGACGCGATCAAGTACACATGCCCATGTTTGCTCGTATGCATGTTCTTGGCCATTCAGTGCTACGAAATTTAGCCCCCCTTCTATGCCGACAGAAAAGCGCACTCCTTCTTTTTGGCAGTTTTTGGCGCGGTTATATGCACCCAGTGCGGTTTCTTCAGGACTCATAGGCTGGTCGCTGACACCCGAAGGTACTGACATAGTGTGAAATAGTATTTCTTCTTTGGGAAACTGCATTACAAAAGCATTTTGAGCTGCTTCCAGTTTCACCTTGTTCTCCGACGCTACAACTACTTCCATGAGTTTAGTGTAACAGATATTACCAGGTTACGAATTGTTTTTCTTTCTGTTGCGTTTTTATTTTTGCCTGATGACACATGATTTGGCCAATGCGCTGCAGCAGTTCGTAGGCTTCGTTTTTGGATTGTTCACGTTCTGACGCAGGTGCCACTACAATTTCATCTTCGTGAATTGCTTTGTTAGAGCTGCCTGCGGCATGCGTGAGCAAGGTAATTTCCTTGAGACGTTCTGGGTCAACTGCCAAGACTTGCTGCGCTTCCGGTCGTCCTAACATAGCATGTGGTATGGCAGCGATACAGTAATTACGCCACAATGGATGTCCGATTGGGTCTTCAAGCGCTCGTTTATTGGCATGTCCGTGCGGTCCTGAACCAGCATCATAGGCATACGGGTTGCCGAGCGAGGTGCGCTCAAATCGGTCCATAGTGTCGTAAATTTCGGATAAGCGCTTGGCGTTGTCGTGCCAGTTTGGCAGTGCTGCAATTATTTCGGCCGGAATACTTCGCTTATCCCATAAATCTACTTGTTTCACAACCAGTCCACCTAGTGTTTGTATCTTGATATCTTCTGCAGCGCGTGCGATTTCAATGTATCGTGCCATGATATCCAGTAGTGCGGTGTTGCCGGCTCGTTCACCCATGCCGGTCATCGTGCCTTCGATGCGGTCAAAACCGGCGCGTATAGCCGCCATTGAAAACTCTACGGCTGAGTTCATGTCGTTATGCGCATGTACACTGGTGGTGACTTTTGCGGTGTTTGTTTGGGATTTGATTTCACGGTTGAACTGCCTTAGTGTAAATTCGTTCCATAGCCCAGTTGGCGATAAACCAAATGTGTTTGCCAAATTCACGTTTATTTCGGTAGCGCCGCTGTCTGCTACCTCACGAACAATCTTGGTGTAAAACCGGAATACATCGCTCTGGTGGTCGTTGTTATTGACCGCACCTTCGCCAGAAACTGATACACGACCAAAGCCAAGTTTAATTGCCTTTTGGCAGGTTTTTATAACATCTGCTGCTGATTCTTCAACAGATTTTGGCTCTTTTGCAAGGCTGCGCAGTTCTGACGAAACGCGGTCATAGGCGTGAACTACGACGCGATCTTTGTCGAAGTTTTCAAGTGCTGCAAGACCTGGCTCGATAAAGTCTTCGTGGGTACCAAATAATACTTGCAGTTCAACTTCCCTGTAACGGTCGTCGTACTGCTCTGTTTCGGTGATGTGCTCGACTAATGCTTTTGCAAAAGCTATATCATGCGGATTTCCCAAATGGCCGATTTCAATACGGCGCATGCCGGAAAGTACTAACCTATCAAAGACCTCCAGGCGGTCTTCGATAGGCATTATTTCGTGTCTTTTTTGTTGTTGTTCACCGTCGCGTAATGTTACTTCAGTGAATGCAATCGGTTGTCGGTAATCTTCAGTGTGGTGTTCTATCATGCAACTCCTCCCAAATTAAAAAAACAGGCTTTTGGTTGAAGCCTGATTGGTCGGGCTGTGCGGGAAGCGTATGTACGCTCAGGCTTCAACCATGCTGAAGCACAGCCCATGAAGGCCGAGGAGGAGTGCTAACTGCTTCAGCATTTCGAAACTCATAAAACTATCTATAGCACAAATCTGTAAAATCGCAAAAGAATTCCTCCAATAATTACTTGCGACATCACTGATGAGTCGCAGGAGTGCTTCACCAAGCTGCCGCGGGCTGGTGTCTGTATGCGTTTTCGGACAATAGTGATAATGTTGCGAGCAGCAGTTTCTATTTTGTCTTGCGCGTTGTGAACCCACGGAATGTCTGGCTGGTCCAGTGACCACCGAAGGCTTGTTTGTGCTTCTTTGAGATGTTTTTGAATATCGGCCTTATCCATCGCTGCGGCACGTTGCTGGAAGCGGTGACCCCATTCCTCAGAGGTGCACGAGTGCTGTCGGTGTAACGCGCCGAAATAGCAAATACATAAACTGTGCAACATTACTGCTTAGGGTTAGTAGCCAGATTATAGGTAGGACCGTAGTCTTCAAGTGTAGTAGCGTAGATATAGCCGGTTTGCGGGTGCACTGCATACTGTACAAGCTTGCCTGCGTCATGAAGTTGTTTGATGTATGCAATTGATGCTGGTGTGTGCGGGTAGAATGCGCGGAATTCTCCCAAGTGCTCATTTGGGCGCCACTGACGGGCGGTGATTCCCTGCACTTCAAAGAAGTCCGGATCGAGCTTGCATACCTCTTTAATAACAGTTGTTTTGCCGATATCCATGGGACTTATAAGTAGTGCCATGGTTCGCTTGCCAAGTTCATGCTTTACGGAATCATTTGGCCTGTAGTGTGGTTCGTTAGCTTTTAGGGCTTCGATGGTGGCGAGTGTTTCTGGCGGCAAAGAATTCATACGGCTATTTTTATATTATACCATATTATTTACTAAACATCTAGTACTATGCTGACTGGACAGTGATCAGAGCCCATAACCTGCGGATGAATATCGGCGGCGACTACCTTATCCTTAAGACTTTGGCTAACTAAAATGTAGTCGATTCTCCATCCTACGTTCCGCTTGCGTGAGTTAGCAAACGGACTCCACCATGTGTAGTGCCCATTACCCTGCTTGAACATACGGAAGGTATCAACAAAACCTGCGTCGATGAGATTTTGAAATCCTTCACGCTCTTCATCGGTAAAGCCTTTTTTACCTTTATTAGATTTTGGATTTGCGAGGTCGTCTTCGGTGTGCGCAACGTTGAGGTCGCCGCAAAATACCACAGGCTTTGTTTTTTCTAGGCGTTTTACATATTCCAAAAATGCTGGATCCCACTGTTTGTATCGCAAATTGAGTCGCCCGAGATTGTCTTTGGCGTTTGGAGTGTAAACAGTGACAAACCAGAATTTTTCATATTCGGCTGCGATTATTCTGCCTTCTAGGTTTGGGTCGCCGTAGGTGTCGCCGGTGACGTTATATTTTTTAATAATGTCCTGCGGTAAACCATTAATTACCTGGATAGGCTTTGGCTTACTGAAAATAGCTGTGCCGCTATAACCTGGTTTTTCGGCTGAATACCAAAACTCCTGGTACTGCGGTAAATCAATTTCAGCTTGTCCTTGCTTAGCCTTGGTTTCCTGAATGCCTAAAATATCTGGCTGTTCTTTTTCAATAAACGGCACAAACGCATCCTTTCGTACGGCCGCCCGGATGCCATTGACGTTCCATGAGTAAATTTTCATACCTTTATGCTAACACAGTGCGTGGCAACTAATTTTGTCGCTGCAGTTTTTCAACCCGAGAAGGGTGTGCTTTGAGCCAGTCTTTAGTAATTCGTTCACGGGCAGATTGTGTTGATGTGCGTATGACTCGAGTATAAGACGGAATAACAACACCTTCGCATATATGAAAGCCTGGTTCGACAATAGCGCCTTCTTCTACAACTACCCCTGAGCCAAGCACTACGCCACGGCCGATGTATACACCTGGTCCAATGTATACACCCTTTTTTGATGATTTTTTCTCTTTTGACCCAATTATCACGTGGTCGTCTACAACTGCCCCTGCACCAATGATAGTGAGTTCGCCAACTTTTGGCGCAGCAACGAGGCAGCGTGCGCCGAGCCGGGCCCTTTTTTGCAGTATGATGCGGCCAAATTCGTCACTTTGTCCTGGAAAGCTTAATCTGCTGAAATTGCCAATATACACCTCTTCTTCGGCAGTGACATTGCAAAAGACAGTACCTTTTAAAATAACTCCTGCTTTTAAAATGCTGTTTTTACCGACAGGACCGCGATGAATTACTGCGGTGGGATGTATGTCTGCTGTTTTATGGACGAGTACGGTTCTGTTCTGGCCATTTTTGTTTGTGTAAGTAATTACTCGTTCGTCGTTTAATGGTGTTGCGGATGGTTCTTTTTCTTCAAGTTCGCTTGGAAGTGTTTGGTCTTCATCTTCAAAAGCTGTTAGCGGATAATGCTCGTATTTGCCGTTAGTGTGTGAGGGCATTTAACATCCTTATATGACTAGTATACTTCTAAGTATATTATATCATATATATTCTATAAAATAAATCGCCTGCTACTGCTGTGAGTGGTGGAATAAATGGTTGATAATTTCTAGATTCAAATTTTTAAAAAACTATGCTATAGTTTCACGGAATGCAAAGACGAGTGCTTCTTAAGATATCTGGTGAGCAATTAGCCGGGCAGTACGAACACGGTATTGATCCGCAGTTCACAGGTTGGCTGGCCGAGCAAGTAAAAAGCTTCATTGAAAACAATACGCAGCTCATCATTATGGTAGGTGGCGGCAACTATGTGCGCGGTGCGCGGATTGCTGGTCATGGTATCAAGCGTGTAACTGCTGACCACATGGGCATGCTGGGCACTATCATGAATGCAATTGCACTGACTGATATTTTTGAAGCACATAATATTCCAACACGTTGTCTGTCAAATATTTTTGCGCAACAAGTGTGCGAAAACTTTTCACATCGCTTGGCAGAAAAACACCTGGCAGCTGGCCGCGTGGTAATTGTGGCTGGTGGTGTTGGCCGGCCGTACTTTACGACCGATACTGCTGCAGTTAACTTAGCGTTGGAACTTGGTTGTGACGCGGTGTATAAAGGCACAAAAGTCGATGGCGTATACACCAAAGATCCACACCAGTTCCCTGATGCTGAACGGTATGATCATATTGATATCAAGCATGCGGTTGATAATGACGATATTCGTGTGATGGACAAAGCGGCGATGGCGCTTGCTATGGAGCATAAGCTCAAGATAGTGGTGTTTGACGCTTTGGCCGAGGATAATATCCGCAAAGTTGCGCGTGGCGAGCACGTCGGTACCGAAGTTTCTTAAAGCACTTATACAGTAATAGATTGACCGATCTGTAAGCGCTGATAGGTGACGCCGGCGTTTTTGGCGGCAGCGGCAAGCATGTTGTCATGCACTTTTTGGCCTACTTCAGAAAGAATTGCGTCGTGGGTAGGGATAGCTATTTCTGGCTTGGCTTCGGTAATGTAATCCATAGCTTCGCTTATTTTTAACCAAGGAGCAGCTGCTGGTGCAGCCAGTACCTTGAGTGGTCTGCCCGGTAATACCAACGAATCTCCCGGATAGAAGAAAGTGCTGTTTACCATAACACCGATATTCTGAAAGCGTTTAAGTGAGGGGTGGATTATAGCGTGTTCTCCGCCGAAGAATGCAAGTGTAAACGGACCAATTTGATGCATGCTACCAGGCTCTACAGCCAGCGGTCTGAGATTAGGATATGTTTCGGCTACTTCGGCGGTTGAAAATACTTTTGTATCTGGATTGTCGGTGATAATTTGCTTAACGCGCCCTTCGTCAACATGGTCAGCGTGCAGGTGTGTGAGTACAATAGCGGCGACTTTGCTAAGTTTTGGCAAAGATTGGGTGAAGCTGCCAGGATCAATGACCAGCTGCACGCCAGTTTCTTCAAGCACAAAACATGCGTGTTCGTATTTTGTAATAACCACGTTGTCCTCCTTTGTTAATAAGTGTAGCAAAAATGTGTGCGTGTATGTCTGTAAAATTCCTTATAGCGTCTTCGTAGCAATACTCGTACGGTAGGAGTGTAAGGAGCAATGTATATGAGAGATGATTTATACGACGACCCACCCGCTCGGAACAACCGAGACGCGAGTATGGAACCGGACGCAGACGAAGATGGTATATTCCATCCTGAGCAGCAACCACACCTTGCCGAGGATGGCGCCCCGCCCTTTTCGGCTCCGAAAGATATTCCTGGTCCCAGAGTATCCCAGGATAATCCGCAAGCAGATACGAATATAGATAGCGACGAAGTATACCAAGAAGGTCTCGGAAGCGCGAGTGGTGTTAATGAGCAGTTGGAAGATTCTGATTGGGTACAGCCGATTGACGAAGATCCTAATGATGAAAATCGCCACTCGCGACTTCGGTAGTTACATCATGGTCGAATCGCTACCGAGTCGGGTGAGTAAGGTAATCAACTCACCTTTCTCTAGCTGCTGCGTATTGATGTTCTGCTGATGCGCTATGATAGCACCTTCTATGATGCGTTTTACATCAATGGCACTTTTGCGGCTTAGAAAATTAATACGCAGTGGGTCGGTGCCGTAAATGCGCGTGAAAATGCTGAGCGAGCCAAAAAAAGGACCGGTGTCGATTTCGATATTTAATATGTCTTCGTGTTGTAGACTAATCACATCAGCAGTTTTGAAAAACATCCGCCGCATAATAGCTACCTTCATACGGCTGACAGCGATGGTATCTGGGAAGAGTACAAATGGAAAGGTGCTCTGCGCCTTAATGAGCACATCCTGTGCGTTATCAACCACTTTTTCTAATTCTTCGCGCTGCTCTTGTTGAGTCGGTGGTCCTTGTTCGTTCACAGGTTTATCCTGTTTATCTTCGTCAGGACTCATATACCCTCCTCTTTAAGGTACTTCCCAGTGTACGGGCAGTACTCAGTTAGGGCTGTAAAATACTTTGCAAAATTGAAGCGATTTATCTCTCGTGTTGGGCAGTGACCAGATTACAGAAGGTGAAGTATTTGCTTAAATATATAAACTATGATATAATAAAAAGATACGGTAAGATTTCCGATTTATCTAGAAACAATATATGGGTTTGCATTAAAAGGGTTTCAGGGATGGTTATATTTTTGTGCTAAGGAATATATAAACTTCATAGTAGTAAATATGGAAAGTAAGTACCGTAAAGCAGTAAAACAAGAAAATGATTGCTGGCTTTCTGAAGAAGCTCAGGAGCTAGGAAAAGAGGCAGAATATTATTTGCAGCAGGCTCTTGAGCCAACATGGAAAAAAGTAGGTCGTGTTGTCGGCAGTGTATTTTGTAGTGAGTCTCTGATAAAAGGGCTTTCGGGCATGGCCTGTATGGGCGGGTTGTTGCCTGTACTGTACCAAAGATCCGAAGACAAAACCCGATACTCAATATTAAGTTCTTGGTGACGGTGTCGTAGTGCGAGGTAGTGCATACTTTGGTTTATTTCGTGGCAGGGTTTGAAAAACTGTGCCGAGACCGAACCATAGCGCCAATAAGATTGCCAGGATATTGATAAACGGTATGAAGTATAGGATAAGCAGCACAGCTGCACCTGCTAGCATTACCAGTATGGCGTTTTTGGCGCCGCCGCGTAGCAATATTCTGCCGAGCAGATAGGCGGCAAACGGGCCAGCCAAAAATAGCAGCACCACCCACACAAACCAGCCGAAGATTGCCAGCGGAATGCCGATTACGGTAAACATAAGACCAATCAGTAGTATCGGTACCAAGATACTGGCTGCAAACCCGATGAGTACTGTCATGAGTGGGTTTGCAAGTGTGCGGTCGGTAGCTCGCTGGAAGATCTGCGGCATAAGAAGCACTAATACCAGCGCAATAAGCAACATGGAGACAAATAGGTACAGTGCAAACAGCCAGCTAAAGGCTAGTCCGAAAACTGGTTTGCTGTCGCTTGTCTGTTCGGTTTGGTGGTGGATAGTTCGGCCGGCTACTTGGGCACCGTTTTCCCTATCGAGCTGCTTTGGGCTGGTGTATTCCACATTGCCACGGATGTTTGCGCTATTTCCAAGTGTTAGTTGATTGCCGGTTGACGTGACATTGCGGCCAACACGACTATTGATTGTTAGGTTCGTATTCGCTGCTGCTATATCTCGGCCTACAGTACCATTGATTGCGGCATCCTGCCCTACAGTACTTATGTCTCCGTTTATGGTGCTTCGGGCACTGACAGTAAAGTCTTGGCTGGCGGCACTGACATTTCGTTGTATACGGCCGGTTATTGTCACATTCTGGCCAGCAAGCCGCACACTTCCCTCTACGGTGCCTGTTATTTGGATGTTTTGCCCGGCGCAGAGTACGTCACCGGTGATAGTGCCACTAATGTTGATGTTTTGCCCGGCGCAGATGACATCGCCATTTACGTTGCCTGCAACGTCAATATTGCGGCCTGAGGTATAGAGTGTGCTGTTGATTGTTTGGTCGCTGGAAATAGAGACTGCATTACCGCTTCTGAAGGTTTGCGCATTTGCAGTGGTTATGCCTATTGCAAGAGGAATGGCTGCAATGAGTCCGATAAGTAGCAGTTTGATGTGTTTCATAAGCTCTCCTTGGCGGTAATTGTCAGACTATAAGATAACAATACGAATAACACGTATGCAGTGCTGTAAAATTATCCACAATTTTGACGTTCGCAGACAAAATACCGGATTTATGCTGCTTGCAGTATACTTATGGTATGGATTATCAAGTATCAGACCAAGGAGAAATACTGGTTATTCCGAGAGGTAAAGAGGTGCTTAAGGAGCTTGCTGATTATGCAGCTGCGCATACATTGCAAGGTGCATGGATACAAGGTATTGGCGGTGCTGAACGTGTGACAATTGGGTTTTATGATATTGCAAGCAAAGTGTATCACTGGCGCACTATCACTGAGCCGCTTGAGATTTTAAGTCTACATGGTAATCTTGCGTGGGTAGATGAGAAGCCTGTTTGGCATATTCATGGCACATTTTCAGGTGCGGACTTTCAGGTGATTGGCGGACATGTGAAAGAATTAGTTGTGGGCCTGACGTGCGAATTGCTTGTGGTGCATACTGCTCAAACATTTACTCGTGCACATGACGATGAAACTGGCTTACAGCTTCTAAGAGCGTTGGCAAGTAAGGAATAAATGTACTAATGGGGGGTGCGCAGTTTTAAGCGGTTTCTTTGTTTGCGTTCTTCTTGGCAGCATCTATCAAGTGCTTTAATGTTTAGTAGCAAGGCTTCAGAAAGACGGATGTAGAGACCTTCGGCGGCTTGTTTTTGTAGCGGAATATCGTTTTCATACGCTTTTTCTTGTAATGTTTCTGCGTAATCTTCAATGCGATCCCTGGAAGTGATGTAGAATTCTCGGGCGTTAAAACCGTGTGTTACGATGTACTCAAATATTCTTCGTTCGTGAAGCCCAGCCAATAGTCTGTGAACTTCGATTACATCATCTACTTGTGCATCTTCACCAATGTAAGACTCAATAAACTTTGGCAAAGTTGCAGTGTGATTATTAAGAGCAGCAATAAGCTCAGCTGGTTGTAATTTTTTTCGAGGTATTGCAGTAATAGTAGCATCTAATTTTTCCCACGTTTCTAGAACTGGAGTATATGACTCAGCGAGTCCAGTTTCATAACCCTGCACTTTTTCCATAGAGGAAACTATAAATTATTCTTAAATTTTAACCAAAACCGGATTGCTATTAAACGGCTTTTAAAAAAGGTGCGAGGGTAGTATGCTAGTGAATTTTCTTTTATGTTGTTTTTTTGGCTGTGTGAGGCTTGGCGCACTTTTTGCAGCCAGTAGCATGCTCGTACACTACTCTTGCCATAGCGACAGCTTTATCGCTGGTTTCAAACATACCCAAGTACTGGAGATACTGTATTGATGGAATGATCGTACAGCCCTCTCGGTGTACTTGATGTTTGTGATGAGGGCGGATGTCAACATAATAGTGCATGACCATAGGTGTTCCTCCGTTTTTCAGTGGCTGATTGGAGTGATAAATTCCTCGTTCATCAGGACTCTATAGTTTTGAATAGTTACTTGAGTGCAGCAGCGAGCCGCACCCTTATATCTAGGGTCTTTCGATACATTTTGAGCCAGAGAAGTGTTCCCTTTTTTACATATGTTCTGAAGACCATACTCTACATAATAAAGAGCAAAAATTAACTAATCCTTAATTATTGCTCATTTGTAAAAAATAGTTAGGAGTGGGCGATTTTCACCTTGGAATCTTTTCTAGCAGCCTCAAGCAGTCGACGGCGGAATTCTCCGGCAACTTCCCATTGGCTTGCTGGTGACACGATGCCGATAGCGCGCACTACTACACCTTGGTCAGTAAAGTTGTCAACACGCTGGAATTTTATAGGCTGGTGAATAATTTCTTGCCACCCTTCATCTTTTGCCATGGTCTCGCCAATACGGTTAATAATTTTTTCTACATGGTTTATGTCGCTGTCGTAGGTGACGGTTATGTCAAGCAGTACATTAGAGTATGAAAAAGTTTCATTGGTTACGATAACTGGTTCGCCGTTTCGGATAGTAATCAGCCTGCCGCTGTCGTCACGGAGTTTGGTGACGCGTAGTGTGATCTCTTCGACGGTACCGGTAGCGCCTTGTATACCTGTAGTACCGCCGGACAAGGTGACAACGTCCCCTACCCTATATTGTTTTTCAATCAGAATGAATATGCCTGCAAGAAAATCTTTAACGGTGTTTTGTGCACTAAGGCCAAAAAATACTCCTACAATTCCTGCACCGGTTAGCAGCGCGAATACATTAACACCCAAGATAGCCAGAATAGAGATAATTGCAAGCGCCCATATAAGACCTACAAACGTGGTACGAGCAATAGCGATGATGGTGTCTTCACGCTTTTTCTCGTCGAGCTTCGTTTCACCCTTGGCCCGTTTTACTGCGTGCCGCACTGCATGGGCGATTGCTTGCCGACCAAGTACTTGGAGTATGATAGCAACAATTAGAACAATCAGTATATGGATGACAGTCGTGTTTATAAGCTGCACACTCATATACTCACCTTACCAAGAAATGTATGAAATGCAATAATGCTTACATTTGCAAAGGAACAAACACAAACCCTGGATGCGGGTCACTTTCGATAGAATTATCGGGGTTTTTAGTGATTTCTAGTATGGTGCCCTGCACCGGAATAATGAGTTTGCCGCCTGGTTTTAACTGGTCCAGCAGCCTATCGGGTAAATGCTGAGCACTTGCGCTTACCAGTATCCGATCAAACGGTGCATAGCGTGGTAAACCGAGTGTTTCGCCTGCTTCAAAAAAGTGTGCGTTGGTGATGTTTAGGCGAAGACAATTGTCATGACCAAAGCGCATAAGTTCGGGGATTTTCTCGACAGCATATACGGTACCGGTGGGGCCTACAATAGTAGCCAGCAGTGCGGTAGTCCAGCCTGAACCTGAGCCGACATCTAAAACTTTCTGGCCGGGCTGAGGATCGAGCCATCTTAGCATCATTTTTACTGTGTACGGCTGGCTATTTGTCTGTCCAAAGCCGATTGGGAGTGCTTCATCTTGGTCGGCTTTATGTTTTATTTCGTCAGGGAGAAAATTGCTTCGAGGGATTTTTGCAAACGCTTCACTAATTCTATCCATAGCTAAGTTATAGCTGTTTATGGTAGCAAGCTGCAGTGACTAATTTTACAAGGCAATAATGTAGGAGTGTATTATGCTGTTCTTGCGTTTTTAAATAGTTTTGCCATCCAGATGAGCTCATTATACGCAGTGCGGATGACGGTCTCCTGATGCTCTGCAAACTCGGGCTTTATGTTTCCTGCTTCATCAAAAATGTCTTGAACGTACGGAAAGTACACTTCGGGCTGAATTATGATCATGCCTAGCCGGTGAAGCACTGGTAATAAGGCTTCGCAGACGCGCACACCGCCCCATGGACCGTTGCTAGCCCCAGCAAGTGCTACCGGCTTGTGTCTGTAGTTGTCGTACTCGCTATCCAGCATGCGCTTAAGTGAGCCAGGATAGCCATGATTGTATTCTGGCGTAACGATGAAAAATGCATCAGCGTTTGCGGTAATTGCGCTGTATTTGGGGTCTTTGCCTTCAGGATCGTTACCGTCGTTGGGAAAATGAAAGGCTATTGGATCGACAAAGACTATATTTACGTTAGGATAGCTGCGGCCGATATCGGCAACATAATGCGCTGCATGTATAGATTTGCGTTTTGGGCGTGTGGTGCCAAGCAGTACAGCAATAGTAATTTCCATACCATATATGGTAGCGTATGTGTCCTCTAAACATAATCATAATTAGCACTCTTGACATGAGAGTGCTAATTATTAATAATAAAACTAGGTTATGCGCCATATGTGGTAAAGCTCATAGCCTTCGTTTAGTAAAAGTCCTATACATAGAAGGGTTAATAACAAAAGGAGGTTTATATGGCAAACAACATCGTACGCTTTGATCCGTTTGCAGAACTGCAGGCTTTACAGAAACAGTTTTTCGGCGACGACTGGCTGACACCGTTTAAGGGTTTGCAAATGCCTACCACAGATATTTACACCGAAGATGATAAGCAGATGATTATTGAGGCTCACCTGCCACACTTCTCTGAAGATGATGTAAATATCAGCATTGATCACGATGTTTTGGAGATCCAGGCTGAGCGGCGTGAAGAGGAAAAAGACAAAAACAAGAAATATGTTGTTCGCGAAAGCAGCAGCAGTTTCTACCGTCGTATTCGTCTGCCGGAGCTTGCTGACAAGGACAAGATAGAAGCACACATGGATAACGGTGTGTTGAAGGTGGTAGTGCCGTTTAAGGAGCTGCCGACACCAAAAAAGATTGCTATCAAATCCAAATCAAATAAGTAATCTTAAAAGCAGTCGCTGCACTTGTCTGAAAACAGCCCTCCAAGTAGGCAGGGCTGTTTCATTTACGATGGAGTTTTTTTGTGTATGTTGCGAAAAAAATTCCGCTAATAGCAACACCAAAGGCTGTTCCCATGCCAATACCAAGTGCCGCGTTACCCATGAGTGCACCTATGGCTATGCCGGTAATAAGGCCTAATGTTATAGCGAATGAAATGTACTGCCCAGTTTCTGGACCAAAGCTTCTACCCCTGTGTCTCTTTCTCATCTTTGTCTCCGTTTAACAAGCATCAATGATACTGGTCTGAAAGCGCTAAAGCTGTAATAAATTTTACAAACTCAATGTTTTATGCGCCGTGTTGCTTGGAGCACAACTTCAGTAAAGGATTTAACAGTTCAGTATACAAATGACATATACACTTTTGGTATAACGAACAAGGAGGACTATGCCTGTGCCGCTTATACCGTCAGTCACGTTAAATAACGGAGTGTCTATGCCGCAATTTGGCTTGGGTGTATGGCAGGCTCAAGAAGGTGGTGAGGTGGAGCTTGCGGTGCGGACAGCGCTTAAAACAGGCTATAGACTGATTGATACTGCCGCGGTGTATGGCAATGAGGTGGGCGTAGGCATGACTATAAGAAGCGGTGGTATACCTCGGGAAGAACTGTTTATTACGACGAAGGTATGGAATGACAGGCATGGTTACGATGAAACACTTGAAGCGTTTGACCAAAGTCTGGCACGGCTTGGGCTGAATTATATTGATTTGTATTTGATTCATTGGCCAATGCCACGTCAGGGAAAAATGATAGAAACATGGCAGGCTTTAGAAACGCTCTATGCAAATAATCGTGTGCGAGTAATTGGCGTATCAAATTTTACGCCGGTGCACCTGCAGGAGCTGCTGGAAACTTGCACGGTAGCGCCTATGGTAAACCAAATTGAATTACATCCGAAGTTTCAGCAGTATGAAACGCGTGAGTTTTGTGCTCGACATGACATACAAATCGAATCCTATAGTCCGCTGATGCGCGGCGGTGAACTATTGAACGATCCGGTGTTGCTTAAGCTAGCGGACAAACATCAAAAAACACCGGCGCAGATAGTGTTGAGGTGGCATATTCAAAATGGGTTTGTGGTGATTCCGAAATCAGTTACTCCGGCACGCATTGAAGAAAACGTCAGCATTTTTGATTTTGTATTGGACGAAGATGACATGGCTGCTATAGCAGCCATGGACGAAGGGATTCGTATTGGTATAGACCCAGATGCATTCTAAGAAGCAGCTTGAGGCAGTACAATTCGCTCAATGAACTTAGCTACTAGGTTGTCGGTGTATGGTGAGTCCTTGGCGTTGTCAATAATGGCATTGAATAGCGCCGGATCTGCAGCGTAGCTTTCTCGGTAGTGTATGACGCGTTCAATAAGCTCCTCTTTAGATAAGTCGGAATGGAATTGCAGGCCGTACAATGCCGAGCCAAGCCAAGTGAAGGCTTGGATTTCACATCGTTCGGTAGAAATTAAATTGACTGCTCCTTCAGGAAGTTTGGTAATACTTTGATGATGGCCAATTTGCGCCCAAAAACCTTGTGGTGCGTCAAAGAAAAGCGGATCATCGAATGCATAATTAGTTGGCCAGGCCAAATAGCTCCCTACTTCTTCCTTTTCGGGGTCGGTTTCTACATTGCCGCCAAAAACTTTTGCTAAAAACTGCGCACCCCAACAACTTCCGAGTACTGGGAAATTAACGGTTTTTGCATGGTGAACTACTTCGGTGAGACTTTCGGTGATCGGTAGCTGGTCGAAAACGGAGTAGTCCCCTGTCCCGCCAATAAAGAGCATGTGATGATCTACGAGCTCTTCTTTTGAAATGGTTTGCTCAAGTCCATTGATGATCGTCAGTTGTTCTGGGTGCAGGTTTCCAGATCGGCAAATACAGCGTTTTTCCTGCTCGCGCATAGCCTCGTCTGTCCGTACCTGTACGACAAGCACCTTGATATCGCGTTTTTGCATAGCTTCTAGTATAGCAATTTTATGCCTCTTGGGAGCCGAATATTTTGACGGTAAGTCGGAATACTTGCTGCAGCTGTGGATAGTATCTTGGTGGGCTGGTTCTTAAAAATACAATAAGGCTGCTTAAACACATGCTAGGCCTCTTCGAACTCCATGGTGCTTGTATTATATCGTTCTACTGTAATCCGGTGATCCTCAAATGTTTCTTGGAAATATAAAGCAGTTTCTAGGTCGGTGAGCGTGGTGTCTAGCTGATCGAATTGTTGGTGTTGTAGATTGGCGTCTATGACACCTAGGAGCGTTACGCCGATTTTTTGTTTGCGCAGTTGGTCGTTGACGATTGTGTATTCATCAAGTGTAGCGGTACGTTCGTCCTCTGATAGATACACCGAAGCGCTCGCACCATCTGGTATTACGTGTATGTCGTTGTCTTGGGTGCTAGTGTGTTTTAGTACTTCAATACAGCCGTGCTGAAATTGAGGGAGGCCCTCATCTGTTTATACCCGCTCATCTTTATATTATAACATAAAATCTATTATATAGCAATATTTTATTTCAACTAAATGCACTGTGAACAATATAAATCCCCTGTTGTTTTAGTAAAAAACATAGAAAATACGCCAGTCACCCGGGGCTGGCGTATTTTCATGGCGGAGAGACAGGGATTCGAACCCTGGATAGCATTGCTGCTATACACGCGTTCCAGGCGTGCTCCTTCAACCACTCGGACACCTCTCCGTATCTGAATAGTATACCGAAGCACAAACGGTCTGACCAGGTTTGTCACTACGAAATATTTTTGCCAAATTTACGACAAAAACTCCTTGCCTGTATCTGAAACTTCGACGTAAACTATAATAGTAATGGCAATCATAGAATTACGAGAAGTAACGAAGTTGTACGGTTTAGGCGATGCAATGACACTCGCCTTAGATGAGGTTGACCTTTCGATTGAAGAGGGTGAATTTGTAGGGATAATGGGGCCAAGTGGCAGCGGCAAATCCACGCTAATGAATATTATCGGCATGTTGGATCAGCCGACGCATGGTACGTATAAGTTTAATGACCGTTCAGTTGCGAAGCTTCGTCCAATGCGTCGGGCGAAGATCCGTCGTGATCATATCGGCTTTATTTTCCAGTCTTTTAATCTGCTTCCTCGCTTGACAGTGCTTGAGAACGTAGCATTGCCGCTTGAATACAAAGGTGTAAGTACGAGACGCAGAATTCAGCGAGCGAGTGATATTTTAGAACGAGTAGGCTTGAGAAACCGTGAATTTTTCTATCCGAATCAGCTCAGTGGCGGCCAGGCGCAATGTGTGGCAATTGCCCGTGCTTTGGTGAATAATCCAAAAATTATCATCGCTGACGAGCCTACTGGCAATTTAGACAGTGCTAGTAGCCGGTTGGTTATGGAATTGCTTGCTGAAATTCATAAAAGCGGCAATACGGTGCTTATGGTAACGCACAACCCAGAACTAACTCGGTACGCAACCCGTGTAGTGTATATGCATGATGGCAGTATTATTCATGATGAAAAGACGAGATTGGGTGAAGTGGCGCCGCTCGCAAAGCGTGTGATGTATGGTGTGCCAAAACCAAGTGAGGAGGATGATCTTGCTGGTGTATCGGTGCTGATGAGCGCGGTACCTGGTGCAGATACTGTAGAAGAGCCTGTCAGTAAATCTAAGAAAACACGTGCTAAAAAAGGTAAAAAAGCTGCAAAAACTCGTCGTAGAAAGGTGTCGTCATGAGTGCGGTTTTACGTGGCAATATCCAAATGGCATGGGCTTCTATTAAGAGTGCAAAGTGGCGTAGCGGCCTGACGATTTTTGGCGTTGTAATGGCGATTGTTCCAGTGCTGACGATTTTAGGTATTGGCGAGGGTGTAAAGCGCCAGATTAACGAGCAGGTGCAGTCACTTGGTAATAATTTGATTACTATTCGGCCTGGAGTTGTCGATACAAAAAATCCCCTGGCACAGCTGAGTAATTTCAGTGGCAATAAAAATGGTGGCACATTGACTTATAAGGATTATCAAGCACTGCAGCATGTTCAGACCGTTGATAAAGTAGTGCCGCTCAGTATAGTTCCTGGTGTGATAACGGTGAATGATGATTCGTTCAATGACGCGACGGTAATTGCCAGTACACAAGACCTACCTGAGTTGCTTAATCGTAAAGTGCAGCACGGTGACTTCTTTGAAGACAAACAATACGGCCGCAATGTGGCAGTGGTTGGACGCGAGGCGGCTGAGCTGTTATTTAAAGAAGGAGTGCCGCTTGGTCGGTCATTTGAATTTCGCGGACAAACGTATGTAGTGGGCGGTGTTTTGCAGCGTACAAATGCTGCATCGCTTTCATTCACCACAGATCTGAATAAAGCTATCATAATTCCCTATCATAATGTTCGTGAACTGATTGGCCAGGAGCCGCCAATTTATGAAATATTAGCGAATGCGACTGGTGATAAAACGGTTGAAGATACTGTTGCCGATATTCGCGCTGTACTAAAGCGTGAGCATGGCGGAGTGGTAGATTTTAGCGTAATGACACACGTTGAAAACCTGGAAATTGCAAATAATATTTTGGGGTCATTGACTACTTATGTAACAGCGGTCGCAGCGATTGCTCTGTTGGTCAGCGGTATTAGTATTATGAATATCATGCTGGTGTCGGTAACTGAACGTACACGTGAAATTGGAATACGAAAAGCAATCGGCGCAACAAAGCCGCAAATTCTTGAGCAGTTTATGGCAGAGGCGGTGCTGCTGTCTGTTACCGGCGGGGTGATTGCGATTATCGTGTCGTTCGGTATTCAGTATGCGCTACTTGTGACTACCGATCTAAAACCAATGATTACAGCAGAAGCGACGGTGCTGGTATTCTTGCTTTCGGTATTGATTGGCGTGATCTTTGGAATTGTGCCGGCAGCTAAAGCAGCTCGGAAAGACCCGATCGAAGCATTGCGTCACGAATAATCTACAAATATGGCTACTGTTGCGGGTTGTTTCTGTGCTTTACCACAGAATTTGCAGTGGTTGTAAGTGGTTTTAGAATAGTGCCAACAACTTTGCTGGCTTGGTTGCGAAGATTAATACGTTTGGTATGCTCTGCTTCGATTTTTTGGCGCAGTTTCTTAAGTGCTTGGGTGGTTGCAGGATTTTGGGTAAGTTTTTTAAATTCTTCATCGAGCGCTGCAAGCTCTTCGTCGGTAAGTTCTTCGAGTCCGACAAAGGTATCACGAGCAGTTTTTGTAGCGTGAATCAATTCGTCTAATTTGAGTTGAATGGCCTTGGTATCACGGTTTTGAGTGTTTTGGATAAGAAACACCATGAGAAACGTCACAATGGTGGTACCAGTATTGATAATCAATTGCCAGGTGTCAGAAAATTTAAAGAATGGCCCTGTAGAGGCCCAGACAAGCACAACGACACATGCACCTAAAAATACTCCTGCTGATCCTGCCCACTGCGAGATAGCATTGGCGAGTTTTCTGAATCGGTATTTTATTTTCCGTCGCATATGTTAATAGTATAAGATAATTTGCAAATAACGCTAGCGTTTGGCAGATCTGTACTGATAAGAGGTTATGTTCTAAGGTAGACACCGTAGACTACCGGTGCTACTTGGCTGGTTTTGGGCTTGGACAACTATTTGTTTTACAACAGGACTGCTTAAGGCGTATCCTACCTGTTGATGCACTGTAGAACGTGCGAAGATAACGCCAATAACTTGTCCGTCGATATCTATAAGCGGACCGCCAGAATTACCGGGTTCAATATTTGATTTTAGTGCATATACATCTCGACGGTTACGATTTTGGTCATAAATATCGCGCCCAAGGGCCGTGAAATGTTCTATGACGACTGCAGGTCGTGCACTGAATGGACCGCCGCTTGGGTACCCTAAAGCTACCGCTGGCGTGCCAACACGGACGACACGGTCTGCAAGCGGTAGTGATGCGCCGCGTAGCCGTTCAGTTTTGAGTACTGCTATATCTAGGTCAGGATCAAAGGCTACGATTTCTGCGCGATGTCGCCCGTCAACATCTTGGATGTAGGGATGTCGCATGCCGGCAACGACGTGTGCATTGGTAACGATATAATTTGGCGCTACGATAAAACCAGAACCAACGCCGATACCGTTGCAAGATCGCCCTTCTATTTCGACTACCGACTTACGGGCTGAGGTGATAATTGCTTCAAAATTTGCAACGTCAGGAATAGGTACGTCAGTATTGGTAACTTTAGGCTCAAGTTCGCTGAAGATTTCTGGAAGTTTTGTTTGCGCCAGCGAATTTTCAAGCCAGCTAATAATAGTGGTTGTGGGAGGTAGTTTTCTGTCAAGCCAGCTGATTACGGTAGAGTCGCGTATGGCTTCACGCAGGCCAGTGGCTGGTATTGTCGGCAGGAGCGCTGCGCTAAACCACACGAGCGCGAGGCCAACTACACCGCCCATAACAGCTCCAAGTGCTCGGTCGATTTTATTAATCTGTTTTTCGTGCAGGATATGTTTTAGTTTTACGCCCAGATATTCGCTACCAACAATGGCGCCTAAAATGCCACAGCCGATAATAATGATGCTCACAAATGGATTTGCATTGACGAGTGAGGCGATATAAGAACTGGCGATGAGGCCAATAATCAAACCGCCAAATGACGCCGCCTGACGCACCAGTCCAATATCCATGCCTCGCGCAACAGTGAGTAACACCAAAGCTAGTATGAGAAAATCAACAAAGTTCACAATATCTATAATACGCTGGTTATGTTCAAGTTTCCTGTTTGGTTATTTGGCGGATTTTTTTGACTTGAAGTGTTTTGTTGGCGTGTAGTGCAAGTACAACTACGAATAAAAGACCAAGGAATAATACATACACTGCACGATCAAGAACGTTTGCGGCGACGATAATGTCATTTGAGATATGGTGCAGATTTTGTGAAAAAATTAAAAATGCTTCACGGAAGCCAATAGCGCCTGGGGTAAGTGAGACGAATAATGCGAAATTAGCAGCGCCGGTGTAGGTTGCAGCTTGACCCAGCGAAACACTGCTATCAAATGAGCGTAGCTCGACGAAGTAAATGAGCCACAGTAACAGAACTTGCAGCAGTGTTGCGCTGCTAATAATAACAAGCGGTTTTAGATTGGTTCCTGATGTGGTGAGTAGTCCGCTGTTACGACGTAAATATATCTTGAGTACTATGTAGCAAACCGTTCCGATAAACAGCAACAGCAGCAGTGATTGCCACCATACTAAAGACGGTATTGCCAGTAAAAGGCCGCTGAAAAATGCATAAAACGCATAGTATACAAGTGTAATAAATACGTACTGCTTAATTTTGAGCCCGTGTTTCATTTTTAGGTATGCGCCGCGAAATGCCGGCCCGCTCTGTCCTGGCCCAAAAAAATTAATGAGTGACGAATATGAATTAAGCAAGAAGTTTTCTGGCCATGACATGTGTTTTTTATAAAAAAGCATATAGCCGTACAGGACCAGCATCAGTGCTATGGTCATAGCGCCGATAAACAAAAGAAACAATAATCCGATAGTTGTAAGTGGTGTTGCTTTGAGCTGGCGGAGTACTTCAGGATTGCCATTGATATACCAAACGAAAGCTGCGACGGTTGCGATAACAATAGCAACGCCCAAAACAATCCGTAATTTCCCCTTCATGGTATGTATAAGTATACGCTAACTTAAAGGAATTCATATATAATTGATGGGAATGACTACGAAAAAAGATTCTAAGGTTTTGGGGTTTTTACAAGGTTTATCAACAGTAATCGCATCAAATAAGTTTTTTTATGGGGTACTTGCTTTTTTGGTGCTCTCTTCCTCATGGGTGGCTATTTCCAGTTTATATCCCATGGCGTTTGATGAGAATTTTCATTTAGGAATTATTAAACTTTACGCCGAGCTGTGGAACCCGTTTGCAATTACTCAGACACCAGAAGCTGCAGAATTTGGCTCAGTTGCTACCGATCCGTCATATCTGTTTCATTACCTTATGAGTTTTCCGTATCGGTTGCTGGCAGCTATCACGTCAAGCGAAACAGTAATTGTGATTGTTTTACGGTTTATAAATATTGCGCTGTTTACTACTGGCGTGATTGTGTATAGAAATGTGCTGCTAAAGGCAGGGCTATCGCCGGCGATTGTGCATGCGGTATTGGCGGTATTTGTGTTAATTCCGGTAGTGCCGTTGCTTGCTGGTCAGATTAATTATGACAATCTACTGATACTTATTGTGGCAGCGGTATTTTGGCTGACGCTTCGCATTCGTGAGGGATTGCGGACTAATGAAACGATACCGACTGCTTTTATGTTGTGGTTGCTTATCTTACTGCTGTTTGCGTCGGTAGTAAAATATGCTTTCTTGCCTATTGCTGCGGGTGTGGTGTTTTATTTGTGCTACGAGATATTCCGTGTGCTTCGACATGGCAAAGAAATACCGGCTCAAGCGTGGCAGGATTTTAAACAGTTTTCTACGCAGCTCAAACTGACGTTTGTAGTGTTTTTGGGACTTGGCGTGCTGCTTTTTGCTCAGCGGTATGTGGTAAACATTGTGCGATATCACGAGCCGGTGCCGGATTGTGCGGCGGTGTTAACTGTTGACGAGTGTAATCAATACAGTGTGTGGCGGCGGGATAATGCATATGCTCAAAATAAAGACGGGCTGGAAGTGTATGGTCCAGTTCGCTACACCACGACTCATTGGTGGTACGGTATGTGGCATCGGTTGTTCTTTACACTTGCTGGACCAACAAACGATTATGCTACGCGGCAACAGCTGCCTATACCAAGCCGGCTGGCGATCATTTTGGTAGTTGGCGGTAGTATTTTGGCGGTCATATACGGACGTACGCTTCTTCGACAATATCCTATCTTTGTATTATTTATCGTGGTTGGCGTGCTCTACGTAGCGGCACTGTGGCTGCAGGTGTATCAGTTATATGTCTATACTGCTCGGCCGGTGGCAATTAATGGAAGGTATCTTATTCCACTGTTGCCGGCCTTTGGGGTTATGCTGGCAGCGGCCTACTCGTGGTTTTTCACCAAGGTTGGCCAAACAAAGATAAAAGGCGCGTTTGCGACAGTTGTAATTTTACTGATGCTACAAGGCGGCGGTCCGATTACCTATATTGTGCGCAGTGAACCGAATTGGTATTGGCCAAACAGCTTTATGCAAGATGCTAACATGAAACTACAGCGGATATTGAAGCCCGTTATTATTGATGATTAAGCACGATTATTTTTTGTAGCGGGCGCGTTTCTGCTGTTCAAGCTGGTCTTCAATAAGGATACGATTGATACGAATAAGGTCAGCGATAACACCAAGTGTGAACGAGATAAAGGCAGCGGTAACAAAGACAGTGCCGATGACAAGTGATTGCAAGTGTCCGCTGCTATCGCCTGAGAGTACAAAGTAGAAGTATCGCGCAAATGGTACCAGTCCGAGCAGAAACAGTATTGCAGCAAGTGGCATAAACAGCATGTATGGCTTGTACATCAAAAATGAACGGGCAATTGCAACGCCGGATTTTAGAATATGCTCGAATGATGATTTAAAGAGTCGTGATTCGCGGGTTTTTGGATTGGTAGTGATTTTGATGCTCGCAATACGTATGCGTTTATTCCCTGCCTGGATGAGGGTTTCCATGGCGTAACTGAAGCGCGTAACAATATTAAGTTGCAGCAGCGCTTCGCGTGAATATGCTCGGAAACCGCTTGGCGCATCCGGCACATTGGTACCAGCAGCGAGATTCAGGACCTTGGTGCCGACTTTTTGGAAAAACTTTTTGCTGCGTGAAAAATGAGCGATCTTTTGCACTTGCCGGTCGGCAATGACCATGTCGGCTTCCCCGTCCAGAATTGGTTTAATGAGATCACCGATTTTTTCTTGTGGGTATTGGTTGTCGCCATCGGTGTTTACTAAAATGTCAGCACCTAATTCAAGTGCATAGAGTGCTCCGTCGTGAAACGAGCGTGCAAGTCCTTTGTTGCCGATGTGCCGTACGAAGTGTTTCACGCCGTGTTTTTTAGCCACTTCAATGGTGCGGTCAGTGCTGCCGTCGTCAATAACGAGCACAATGATTTCGTCAACACCTGGAATTTTTTTAGGAATTGTTTCAAGTACCAACGGTAGTGTCTTTTCTTCGTTCAGACACGGGATTTGTACAACCACTCTCATGATGTTCTTATTATATCGTACTCTTTGTGGTTTTTATATCACTGCAAAAATGTGAAATATTTCCCAGTTATTTATTCCCCAAAACCGTATCATAAGCGTAAGCATAAGGTAATTATGCTAAAGGAGGTACATATGAAACGAGCACACGTATTGCAAAGGCCAATATCAGTTAGCGATATTGACATGTTGGAGTTAGAAGATTTTGATAAGGACTTGGCCCAGCAGAAAGCCGAACGTGTGCGTCTCCGTAAATGGCGTAAGGTTAAGCATCAGTCTGCGTAGCGGTAGTTTGGCAACGTAAAATAGCCCAGGAAACATACCTGGGCTATTTTCATTGGCTTTTAGCTGCTAGCGCCGGGATCGTGAGCCGTTGATTGCTTCAAGTTCGTTGCGAATATCAAGCGACATAGCAATCAGAAGTGGTCCAGTGATGAGCGCATACAGTCCAAGTATCCAGACAAATGCTACTCCACCGGATTCTGGCTGATTTAAGAGCACGATGCCTACTGCTACTGCTGCTACTCCAATAATTGTCCATAAGACTTTTGCGGTAGCTGTTGTGCGGTCAAGGAAGACTCGCAGAACATCAAAGAGACCACGAATGATTAATGTAAATGCAATGAGCAGAATAAACGTCTTAAATGAGACGTCGGTATGGCGCACAAGATAAACGCCAACCCCAGTGGTAGCTACACCAAATAGTAAGGTTAGCCACCATGTGCTGCGGGAGTTCATCGCTAAAATGCCATGAATGATATTAGAAATTCCCCACACCAGCACGAATGCGCTGAATAGGTACACGAGCGTAACAAGCGTCAATCCCGGCCAAAAGACTGCCGCAATACCAAATAGTATCGCCACGACACCTTCGACGATACCAACCCACCACAATTCATTCGCTGTCTTTTGAATGACTTGTGCCATAGTTTTCTCCTTGTTACAAAGCTAGCTTGTGCTTAATGGGTTTTATACGTTTTTGTTTAAGGGTCGGGGTTGTTGCTCGTCTTCGGCGTGCCTCCTACCACGCTATAAATTATTAAAAGTACCCCCGCAAAAGCCAGAAAGCCCCCAAGGCTATAACGCAGTACAGTGTCTGAAATAATCTCAACACTTTTGAGTGCTAGCAATGTGCCGCTTATCAAAAACAAAAATCCGAAGCCTATTTGCAGCTTCGGATCTGATGGAGCGATCATGGTAAGTCCGATGATCATAAGAATAGCGGAAAGCCACAGTGGCGGTATGGGTATAGTAAGCGTTTTTAGCATGAAGCAGAATCCCAGTAGGACGAAACTCACACCAAGCAGCGCTACGGTGACTCTAATAGGATTGTTGGCGCTGCTCATATACCGCTCCTTACCCTCTAATTACTTTGATTGTAGCACGCCTTGTCAACCTTATTGTAAAAATCGCTATACGCGCATTGGGAAATAACTGCTATAGTATGTATAAATTGGGGTTTAAGAGAGGGATGGAAGAAGATACTGTCATTGCAACTGACACGACTGTAGATACTGGTGGTTTCGCTGACGATATTGCTCGGTACTTTAAGACATTCTTAGAGACGGGCTTTCGTGACGGATTGCTGCCGGCACGCCGTATCACCAGTGGTTATCTACACGGATTACAAGCATGCTTATTGCTTGATAAATACCCTCAACTGCATAAAAACCTCTACAAAAATGTAGTTTCAGGTTTCGCACAGGAAACATTTGTAGTTAGTCAAAACAAATACGTCACCCATACAGATGATCGTGCGAGTGATGCACTTGTGCGATCAACTGAAAGTCTGGATGCAAAACAATTAAGTGCAGTGATTCGCTCTATTGCGCTTGCGATAGAAAAACATAAAGCTGACTATCATTCAGAAGATGGCTTTTATGCGGCGGTCGAAGGATCAATAAAGTCACTGCTCGCAACTGAACTGCTTGTACCGATGCTTAGAGATGCGCGTGCTGCAGTGCCGGAAAATAGATCATATGGTATCCAGATACAGAATGGTGCGACTCATAAACTATTTGGCACCTTTGAAGCGGCATTTTATGCAGTAGCTACGAAGTTTTATCGGGAAAATCAGTCGTTTGATACGCTCCTGAGCGCACTTGAAGAGGTGTTGACGGTTGAAGCGGTTAAACGAACGTTGCGGGAATTTTTAGATGAATTTGCTACCGCCGATGCGTATCAGGATGTATATCAACTGCATCGCAACAACCAAGTGCTTGCAACCACTGATTTGTATCTGTATTTTGGTGAAATTAGTTTTCAGGGTATAGCATTTCCACTTTTCTATACTGCGGTGCAGACTTCGCATGCATATCCATCGGTTACCTTTGCATTTGAAAACCGTATTTTTATAAATACGCAAGCTATCAACTTTGTGCTTCAGCAGTATAGTCGGGCCATGGGTACTGAGCTGGCTTTAAATAGTCAGCTGGATAAGGTTATTACCATTGATAGCCGGAAACGGAAGGATGTGGTCGGCCGGCTGCAGTTTGTAGTTAATGCTTTGATAGATGCTTTTGACATTGATAAGGGTCTTCCGCTTGATAGTCCTGTTAGTCGTGAAGTAAGCAATGCAGGTGTGACAATTAACAATCGTTTGCGCCTGGTGGTGTTTGATAAGTCTAACGAGTCGATTATTAGTGACTATGAAGAGCTTTTATACAGCGGTAGCAAAGCCGGACAAGCGTTTGCAGAATTTGCCCGAAGCTACATCATGGATACACCTACGCGTTATGTACAAGAAGTAGCCGAGGAGTGGGAATCAAAGCCGATTACCGAAAAACTTATTAGCAACATTCCGTTGTCGTTCAATGATGAGCAGAAAAAGGCGCTTTTGGCGTTAAATAAGCCAGAATGTAATGTGCTAGTGATTGATGGTCCGCCAGGTACCGGCAAAAGCCATTTTATTAGTGGGGTGATTGCACAATCATGCGCAAACGGTCTTTCGACACTGGTGCTTTCTGATACGCCGGCGGCACTTGATGCAGTACAAGAAAAAATAACTGCAACGTTGGCAGAGGTGCGTGGCGAGCATGAGTTTCATAACCCTATGCTTCGTCTCGGGCGTATTGACGAGGAGCTGCTAGAAGATCTTGAAACACAATTTGTCCAGAAACTGCAAACGTATCACCAGCATTACGTAAAACTGCAAGGTGAGCTGCGTACTGCGAAAAACCGCAAGGTGCAAGAGGCTGCAGAATTATTAAGCGGGCTGACACAAAATGCTGAAAATATAAACCTACACGAAGTAGAACAGACAGTCAGCAATGAGATTAAATATGGAGATCGTGACTGGATCCAGGACGAGCCTGTAGAAGAAATTACCTCTGATTTGCAGCAACTGCATCAGGCAATCCAGTATATTAGGCGCAGTGAAGCAAACTATCTTCTGCCCTACATCGAATCACGTCAACAAAAAGCGATTGCTGAATTTTTGGAAATTGTCCGCGAGTATGAAAAAGTAAATAAGACAGTGCACGAACGGCTGCCGGAGTTTATTATACGGTACCGTAAGTTGCTGCCGGAACAGAAAACGAGGTTGCAGTCGGCATTATCCTACATTCACTCAAACTATCGTCAGTATGTGAAAATGCTGGCAAATGACCCGATTACAACCCGTCTGGAGATTACTGACAGTAGTGATTATCGTACTATCGCCAGCAAGCAGCTGCTGCTGGAGAAGCTCATTGATGTTGCTACGGGACTTAGGAGGTATTTGAGTCATGACAAAAAGCGTAATGAGCTACTCCTTACAGAACTGCTTTCGTACGATACTGCACCAGAGGAGATTATTAGCGCACTGCGTAACTATGTTGACCAGGTGAATGCGCTGAAATCTAAGATTTTTGGCTTTTCTGGACGAACGTTGGTGGTTGAAAACCTGACAAGGCAACTAAAGAAATCGATACCTGGGTTTAGTTTGTCGGAGCCTGAAAAACGGCTTGATGACTTACAGCTCATGGTTGATCTTGTGGAGTTTACTATTGAGCAGCTGGCGCAGCTTGGGCTGGATCTTGATTACTGGAAAGAAGTTTTCCATATCACCAAGCAGGATAAAGCGCATGTACAGGAGCTGCAGAAGATTGTCGCTAATTTGGTGGTGCCGGCTGATTTTGAATTTATGGCCAATCACCGGATTTATGAGGCGGATAATTTATTGGCGAACATCAGCTTGCTGCAGCATGCTAATGAACTGAACGAAGTGTTCCGTGCTAATCCAAATCTGGCAACGCTGTTCGGTATCAAATCCATTGGCCAAGTGCTGGCCAAGCCGCAAGCGTTCAGTAGCCGATTTAATAAGTTGGCGGCTGACTTGGATGATGTAAAGCAGCTGGATGAATGTAAGAAGATCATCAAACACTTCCTAAAAACGTATCCGGCAGCTGCGAAGCGTCTGGGTGTGAATTATGTCAATGGCAATTTAGATATTATTAATGACACCTTTGCCGAGAGCAGCCCTGAAGAGGTCAAAGAGTATTTGGCATTTAAGAAGAAGGAACAGGATATTACGGCCTACTTCCGTGAAATGATTTCTGACAACTACAGCAAGACGATAGCAGATTTGGAGCAGATGTCTGCCTTGCAGCTGAGTCACTCACTTGATGCCAAGCTTATAAAATATATCGAAACACATGCTGAAAATTTTGCTGCAATTCGGGCTGCCTTGAAGTCGAAGCAGAAAATCGCACCAAAATTGTTTACAAATCTACTCCAAGCTTTTCCGGTAGTGTTGGCGGATATTCGCGACTATGCAACGTACGTGCCGCTTCAAAAGCAATTGTTTGATATTGTGATTATTGATGAATCGTCACGTATCAGTGTAGCGGCCGCATTGCCAGCCCTGCTGCGTGCTAAAAAAGTAGTAGTGCTGGGTGATAGCAATCAGTTTAGTAGTCGAAAAGCAGCTTCAATGAACGATGCATTGAATACCATGTTCCGCAATAAGATCGCTACTTCACTCACCCGCACGCTGCGTGATGTTCCGGCTGACACAAAGAATATGTACCTCGCAAAGGCCAAGGATAATTTCGATGTCAATAATTCAGTGCTTGATTTTTGTCGGCCGATTGCGAATGCCGAGTTATCATTTACCAAATATTTCCGTTCTTCATCAGAGCTTATTAGCTACGTCAATAAGAACTTTTACAGCAACAAGCTGAAGTGTCTCAAGGCTCGTGCATTGCCGCTTAAAGAGTCGCTGCGGTTTGATGTGTTGGACAGCGAAGATGCGTCTGATCTGCACGGCATTCACACTAATGACGCAGAGGCGAAGCATATTTTGCAGTCTCTGCTAGATATGAAAGAGGCTGGCTATGACGGCACCATCGGTATTCTCACGCCATATTACGAGCAGGCTGCGCTTATCCAGCGCTATATTGATGAAAGCGTGATTAACGACTGGTTTGAGCGGCGTAAGCTCAAGGTGATGGTTTTTGATACTGCCCAGGGCGAATCGCGGGATTATGTGTTTTACAGTATGGTCCATGATAATACGCAGGGTATTTCTCACATCTTCCCTGCTCCTGGTGATATCAAGGCGAATACCTTGGCGCGCCAGCGTTTAGTGGTTGGGTTTAGTAGAGCTGCTTCAGTAGCACACTTTGTGCTCAGTAAGCCTGCTGCTCAATTTAAAGATGAGATTAAAAATGTGCTGCAGCATAACCAGCAGCTTATCGGTACAGGAACACCGAAGAAGACATCCAGTACAACAGATATCTTACTGGCAGCTGAGAGTCTACTGCCGCAATACTTCTATGCGACAAAGTTCTACAAGAAATACACTGATCGTGCGCGCTTGGTAACACAGTTCTCGCTCGGTGACCTGCTGAAGCCGCTGTCCCCTCGCTATCGTCATCCGGCGTATAAAGTAGACTTTATGGTGGCGTTCGATAACGAGCGTATCATTATCACCTACGATGAATTCAAAGAGAATTTCATGTCAGGCGATAAGAATATCCGCGACAGTTACCTAACAGCACAGGAAATGTACAATCAGAAAGAGTTAGAGGGTTATGGGTATAAATTCTTACGCCTCAATAAGTTTAATCTTGGCCAAAAACCTATCGAAACACTTGATAAGTTGCTCACTGATGCGGTCAAACAGAGTAATTGGCCGCGAGATAACGGCTTTTTGAAGTAGTATATATCTAGATAGACAGTTTTTGTCTCGTGATCTTTCAGGACCCTATCTTACTATTATACCATATATTACAGTATATATCAATACTACTTCGCTACAATTTCGTATTTTTGTGCAAGACTCTTTTTTACCAGTCCTTCGGTGTACGCGAATATTTTCTGTACTCGTTCGTGGTAGCGGTCTAGCTGTTGTTGGTCGCGTGGCGGGACACGTTTGGCGAGTGTCATGGTGATTGCTTCCAGTGGATCGCTGTTATTGGCGTGAGCGTCGCGGGTAATGGTAATGTACGACTCCATGCGCAGCAGCATGCGCTCAGCAAGCTTGTCGCCGCCGGGTACGTTACGGTAGTGGTGTTTGAGCGCCCGCAGGAATATGGATTGATTTACGCTGTTTCGTACTTGTTCTCTGAACTTGCGCGGCATGGTTTTTAGTACTGATTCAGGTACGTACTCTTCCCCCATTAAAAATAGAATTGCTAGACTCAATAAGCGCTGTTCATACATAAAGCTTTCGCTATATGATGATACGCGAGTAGTGATTTCCCATGGAGCTTTTTTAATAAGGCTGTTGATGCCCATTGCATAAAATTCATACAGTGAAATCTGGATTTTCATTCGTTAGGTTTCCCGCTGTTTGTTATTCCAACCGTTATTCTTATAGCCTACCACTCCTTATTGTGTGGACGCAACAGAGATTTAATGCCTAATTAATGATGGTGGCTTACAATGTATGTATGCGTGAGCGACAACGTCGAATTATAGGTGTGCTTATAGGAATAGTGCTGTTTGCTGCTAGCACTATTTTAACGACAATCCAGGACCACAAAAGTGAAGTTACCGAACAGACAACGAAGCCTCCAGTAGTGTTGTCGGAACAAGTAGGATCGGCTTACACTGCGCTCACAAAATTGGAAATTAAGGGTCGCGCCCCGAAAACGGGTTATGCGCGTGAGCAGTTCGGTGCTGGCTGGGCGGAAATAGATGCCTGTGATATGCGGAACTATATATTACGGCGTGATTTGGAGAATGAACAGCTTGATCCGAAAGATAATTGCACGGTTTTAAGTGGTACGTTGAAAGATCCGTATACAGGAAAGACGATTCAGTTTCAAAAAGGTGCCGGCACAAGCAGCAAAGTGCAGATTGATCATGTGGTGGCGCTGAGTGATGCGTGGCAAAAAGGTGCCCAGGGTTGGGATGAACGTTTGCGGGCACAATTTGCAAACGATCCGTTAAATCTTTTGGCGGTAGATGGCCCCACAAACAACAAAAAAGGTGATGGTGATGCTGCAACGTGGCTGCCGCCGAATAAAAATTACCGTTGTCGGTATGTAGCGCGGCAAATTGCGGTCAAGCAGAAATATAAACTTTGGGTAACGAATGCCGAGCGTGATGCGATGGAGCGTGTGCTTACGAGTTGTCCTGATCAAGCATTGCCTGTGGTGCAGTAGATAATTTGCAATGAAATTGTCGCTTGTTCTTGGTCGGAAATTGCACGTGTCCTGGCTCGTTATGTGGTGGACAATTGGTGTGGTGGCTGGAATTGGTTTGGCTGCTTATGTGCGTGCTTTGCCTCTGTTAGTGGTGCAGCAATATGTTATTGCATGGAGTTTGCTGTTTATTGCGCTGAAAAATCGGCGGATCGCTATGGTGGCAGTGGTGCTGATTTCAGGTGTACTTATTGGGCTAGCCCGAGGCTCAATGTTGCAATCAGAACTGCGTGAATATGCAGCGTTTTATAAAGAAGCAGTAGTGGTGCGTGGTGTGGTCAGTGAGGATGTAGCACTGACAAGCGGCGGTGAGCAGCGCCTGCAATTGCAGCATGTGGTTATTAATAATCAACAGCTGCCGGGTAAGGTTTGGGTAAGCACTCATAGTCAATTAGATATAAAACGTGGTGATATCGTGCAGTTTCAAGGCATGCTGAACGAAGGATTTGGTAACCTGCCGGCTGCAATGTATAGAGCGAAGCTAGTACATATTGAACGACCCAAATATAGTGATATGGGTCGACAAGTACGAGACTGGTTTGCGGGAGTTATTCGCAAGGTCATTCCAGAACCCGAAGCAAGTTTGGGTATTGGTTATTTGGTTGGGCAACGGAGTGTCCTGCCGGAAAAGCTTGATGATCAACTGCGCGTCTTAGGTTTAACGCACGTGGTCGTGGCGAGCGGCTATAATCTCACCATACTCGTGCGGTTTACGCGGCGCAGCTTTATGCGGTTTTCAAAATATCTGGCGTTTTTGACTGCTCTGCTGATGGTGGGTGGCTTTGCACTGATGACCGGTTTTAGTCCTTCAATGTCGCGCGCTGCGCTGGTGACGGTACTGAGTTTGGTGGCGTGGTATTTTGGTAGAACAATTCAACCGCTGGTGCTACTTGCTGTGGTGAGTGCAGTTACGGCATATATAAATCCAACATTTGTATGGGGTGATATTGGCTGGTATTTGTCAATGTTTTCATTTGCGGGCATTATGATTTTGGCACCGCTTGCTCGGCATTACTTTTTTGGTAAGGATGCGACGCCTTCTTTGATACCATCTATTGTGCTTGAAACTATGTCAGCGCAGCTGGCAACACTTCCGCTTATTGCCTACATATTCGGACAGTATTCACCGTATGCGCTGCTTGCGAATGTTTTGGTATTGCCGCTGATTCCGTTTGCTATGTTGGCTACATTTATTGCTGGTGTGGTAGCTGCCTTTTCACCAGCTTTGGGTGAGATTGTGCAGTGGCCTGCCACGATTGTATTGCAATACATGATCACAGTTGTTGACATAGTCTCAGGTTTACCTGGGGCTGCTTATGAATTTACGGTAGGATTGGAATTTCTTATTGGCGGCTATGTGGTTTTAGTAGCAATTTGTCTGATCTTGTGGCGCAAAACAAAACATAACTTCGGTAAGGACAATCTTGTTTTATAGCTTCACTGTGGAAAATGAACTATTTTTACAAAAAAGTAAGACGATTTAATTTCAGATTAATATTCGTTTGGCATAGTAATAAACGTAAGAAATAGTAAGCAATAAAAAAGGATTTGTTATGTTGAAGCGGCTGCTTTTGGCTGTCTTAATACTGTCTTTGTTTTTACAAATCGTTACTACAGCGCCAGGGTTTGCGTCAGAGCTAATTATTGAAGATCAGCCGACCCCGCCTACCCAGCCCTCGGTTGTTATTACAGCTTTTGGCGGTGGTATACCTGATTTTTTCGAGCTTTATAACCAATCCTCGGCGCCTGTTTTTCTAGGAGGTTGGCATATCAATGTCACAGTACAAGGCATTGATCCTGAAACGAACCAGCCTATTGAGCATCTGTATCATATTGCCCTACCTGCTGGGTGGCTGCTTTCGAAACAGTATCATATACTTCAGCGTGATGGTTCTGCTCGTGATGTTTCGGTGTATCAGCTTGATGACGTCATGTCTAATCCAGTGACTGCGAAGCTATCGCTTGTAAATGCTGAAAGCACAGTGCAGTTTGATGTTGTGCCGTCAACTGCTCTATCTCAAACACAATGGGTGCAGCACAAACAACGAACCAACGCGTCAGTAAAAATGAGCGGTGCATTCAGCACAGACTATGTAGTAAAGACAGGTGCTCCAGTAGGATATACAGATGCGTTGTATATGCCTCCTGAAACAATGCCGCTGCAGATTATAGAAATTTTGCCAAATGCGCGGGACTGTTCCCCGCTTGATACAGCATTAGATTGTAGTGATTATGTAAAGCTTTTTAATCCAACCTCGTCGCCGGTACATGCATCACAATATCGGCTTCGTACCGATAGCGGCGGAATAAAAAGCAGCAGTACAAATACATTTAGTTTGCCTGAGATAATTGCTCCGGGTGAGTACGTAGTGATTCGTTTACGTGATAACGGTGAGTCGTTATCAATTACGAATACTGGTGGATATGTATGGCTGGAAGATGTGTATGGAGTGAAAACGTATCAAGAAACTGTTGTATCCTATCCTGACGCGAGTGCAACGAGCAAAAAAGGTATGTCATGGGCGTATGACGAGCGTGATAACGCATGGAAGTGGATGAGTCCTACTCCGTATGGACCAAATTACTGGCCGCCAGAAGCTGCTGGCAAAGGCGCAGAAGCGACGGGTGTCAAAGCACTTGCTGACTGTGGTCCGGGTAAAGAACGAAATCCGGCTACCAATCGATGTAGAAATATTGTCTCAACCACAGGCAGTACACTTACACCGTGTAAACCCGGCCAGGAACGTAATCCCGAAACGAACCGTTGCCGGTCAGTGGCAGGCGTAAGTACGGCGTTAAAACCGTGTGCGCCAAATCAATATAGAAATCCTGACACAAATCGGTGTAAAAATATTGCCGTTACTACTAGCTTGAAGCCTTGTAAAGCAGGCTACGAACGTAATCCCGAAACGAACCGTTGCCGAAAAATACGCGCATCAAGTAAAGATGTTGCAACAGTGAAAGATGTTGAGAGCAACACAAAAGCCAATACAACTGGCTGGTGGTTCGTTGGTGTGGCGGTATTAGCTGCGCTTGGCTATGGTGTATATGAATGGCGTCACGACCTTACACAGAAAATACGCAAGATCGGTATTATGCGGCCGTTCAAATAAAAAAAGACTACTCCCTTTTACTGATTACTTCAAGATATGTGGTTCGTAGTCTTTGTTCGACTAAGCTGTCATCAGGATATTCTAGAAGCTGATGTTTGGTTCTGCCGATGACAATCTTTCCGATACCTGATATAAGAAATTGTTTTTTATCGGCTTCTATGGACTTGTTGCTTGGGTCGGCGGTAAGGGCGTATGTTCCAATGCTAACGAGTATATTCTGGCGTCTACGCTGCGAAGGTGTTACCACTCCAACTTCCACCCAGCTACAATAGTATTCGTCTATACTTCTTCCTTTATAGTAGGTATATGTGTTTGTGTTTTTAGGACCGGGTTTATCTGAAATATTAAGGTAAACACTTTTGGGAATGGAGGGTGCTGCTTGGGACGGTACGTTGGTCCATGTGGGAGACATGAGTGTATATGGATGTTTTGCAATTGGTTCATGTAGTATCTCACGCCGTGCAACAACTAGGGTGCCGGCTGGGTATTGATCGCAATCAAAAACATCGTCTATATCAAATACGGCTTCGTGTGGAAAATTTTCTTGTAATAGTTCAAACGTATTGCGAAGGACGGCGTGAGCGAATTTTCTTTCTTTGCGATACGGTGTCGGTGGAAAAATGTTTTTAGTGACTGGTAGCTGAATGGGTGATCTAGGTGGCTTATCAGTTCCCCAGTAAGTATCGTTCTTGAAATCTTCGATAGTGTAATTGCTGCCTGGTTGTTCAACGCTGACAACTCTCATGATTGCGTTGTATTAAACCAGAAATATTAAATAAATGCTAGATTAATCTTAAATATTGTTTAATTTCGGAGCCGATATCCTTTGCGGAACAGGTACATATTCACGCTGATGAGCAGTAAGGTGGCGGCTGCAATGATGGGCAGTGACAACCATGGATTTACATCACTGCTGCCAAGCATGCCATAGCGAACGGTGTTAATCATATAGAACATTGGATTAAAGTGTGTGAGTGTATGGAATGGCTCGCTCAGTAAACTCGCGGAATAAAAGATGCCGCCTAAGAAAACGAGCGGTTGAATAATGAAGGTTTGATAGAAGCTGAGATTATCAAACACCTGTGCTCGAAGACCAATTAATACACCAAGCGAGGCGAAAAATAGACCACAGACAAAAAGGCTCAACACAAAGAGAAACGGGTGTGCAACTGGTAGGTCAACCAACAGTGCTGCGGTAATAAAGGTAGTCAGCGTAATAATACTTGCTCGTATAAGGCCACCGAGGGTGTATGCAGTCAGAAGTGCAGTGTTCGACACTGGTGAGGCTAATTGGTCGTCTATGGCGTGCTGCATTTTTTGCTGCAATAGCGAAGAGGCGTTGTTTGAGAATGCATTCATAACCATAGCCATAAGCAGCAAGCCAGGAATAATGAAGTTTATGTAATTATGACCGTCGAGTGTATTGATCCGACTGCCGAGTGCTGCACCAAATACACTGATGTATAGATACGTTTCCAGTACTGGACCAAAGATTGTCTGGCGCTTAATGTTCCAAAAGCGCTTTATCTCTCTTCGAAGTACATGGTAGAAGCCTACGTAATTTTTATTGCTCATACGCCTGTTCCTGTCTGGTTAACTCTTCACGACCGATAAGTGACAGATACACATCTTCGAGTGTTTTCTTTTTGTATTTCTTCTTTAGTTCGCTAGATGTACCTTCATGAATAATTTTGCCGTGATTAATAAGCGCAATGCGGTTACATAGTTGCTCGGCTTCTTCGATGTAATGCGTAGTCAAAAGAATAGTAGTGCCTTCTTTGTTGATGTGTTTTATGTACTTCCAGAGTTCTAGTCGAAGCTCAACATCTACTCCGGCAGTTGGCTCATCTAGGATAAGTAGTTTTGGTCGATGCATGAGTGCTCGCGCAAGGATTGCACGGCGTTTCATGCCGCCAGACAGCATCATTGCGCGTGCGTTGCGCTTGTCTGTCAGTGAAAATGTTTCTAGCAGTTCTTCTATGCGTTCTTTGCGTTCTTGTCTTCGCATGCCGTAGTAACCGCCATGAAAATCAAGTGTGTCTTCGACACTTAAGAACCAGTCTAAATTCGGTTCTTGTGGAGCAAGGCCCGCAAGTGCTCTGGCTGCTTGATAATCTTTTACAACGTCATGCCCAAAAATTGCAGCCGTACCGCTTGTCGGTATAACCAGTCCCATGATGCTATGGATAAGTGTTGACTTGCCTGCACCGTTTGGTCCGAGTAGCCCTAAAAAGTCACCTTCTTTTATGGTAAGGTTGATACCTTTCAGTGCTTCTGTGCCTGAGGCGTAGCGTTTGGTCAGGTTTTGGATCTCAAGAGCGTTTACTTGCTTGTTCATATACTTTGTATAGTATAACAGCATAATATGGGAAAACACTATTTTCCTGACAAATGAATTTTGATATACTTATGCTTATAAATAATTTCTTTTATAAGGGGGATTTGTGGGTAAAATTGCTAAATCTTGGCAAGATTTTAGGACTTGGATTCTCAGGCATCCAAGGAAATCTTTTGTAATATCTCTTGCTGGTGTGCTTGTTATTTCTGGGCTCACTGGCTGGATAATTGAAAACTCACGGTCAAAGACGGTGTCTGATCAGCCGAAAAATCCAATTGCGCGACAGTTCAAGGCACAGCTACCTTCACTAAAAGAAAAAGCAGAGAAAAATCCTTCAAGCTTTGAAGCGCAGCGAGATTATGCAGTGGCTTTATATGCTACCGGCAACGTAAAAGAAGCTAAAACCCGCTACGAGCGAGCGCTTCGTATTCGAAAAGATGCGACAACCTATAATAATCTGGCAAATGTCCACCGTGACCTAGGTGATTATGATGCTGCCGTAGATGCATACAAAAAAGCAATTGCTGCAAATCCTAAGCTTATAAACCCGTATACTAATCTGGCAAATATACAGCTTTATAGCCTGAATAAGGCAGATGATGCGATTGATACTTATCGTCAAGCCTTGAAAGAAATCCCGAATGACCCTCAGCTACAAGTGTTGCTTGCGCTTGCATACGAGAAGAAAGGTGATATTGCAAGTGCTAAACAGGTGTTAAAGTCAGCTCAGGCTGCTAATCCTGAAAATAAGACTATTCAGGCTAATCTAGCCCGTATTGATAAATAGAAAACTTGTATAAGTTTAAGGTAGTTATTGATGCTACCCAGAAAGAGTTGTGTAATAAAAATTGAAAGTAAAATTACATAAAACTATTACTGGATTCGGTGAGAAGGCGCGAACCATTCGTGGAATAGCGTTTTTGACCTGTTTTGTGCTCTTTGCTGCTGCGGTAGCATTGATTGTTTCGCTTGCTGATAAGCAGCAAACAGACACTGCGAAACCACAGGTAAGTCAGAAAACGCTTGATGCTGGCAGTTTTACCATTTCCAACCCTTCTCTGATTCAAAATAGTGGTGGCGTATTGCAGTTGGTAGACCTAGGTGGCGGTACGTATTCAACTGACGCGCCATATGTTACGAGTACAAACCCCATTAGCTACGTTAACCTCGGTGGTTTCACGCAGACCTTAGGTGAAAACAATGAAGGACAGGTTACCTATCGCTTAAGTCCAGATGGTGACACTTGGTATTGGTGGAACGGCTCCACTTGGGTAACTATAACTGCGAGCAATACAATCTATGACGCCAATACTGCAGCTGAACTTAATGATCACTTAGATGAATTTGCTGCTCAATTTGGCGGAGGTAATTTATATATTCGAGCATACTTTAGGTCTAATGGTACCCAGCGTGTTGAATTGCAAAAAATCACATTAACCGTATATACGCTTCCAGCTCCTGTGATTACAGATGTGGATCCTGCGGTTGGTCCTGTATCTGGCGGCATCAATGTTACGATTACAGGAAACAATTTTACGCCAGAGCTTACACCGTATGATACAACGACAAATAGCTGGACACATGTGGGTACTACTACCAGTACTGCAAATCATCGTTCGCTTGCAGTTATCGGTGACAAAGTTTATCTATTTGGTGGTTCTGGTCCATTTACAAACAGAATTTACTCTGCCCCGGTTTCTGATCCTACAAATATGACCAATACCGGCAAAACACTGCCGAACTTCCAGTGCTGTACCCAAATAGCTGTCATAGGAGACTATGTTTACATGTTTGGCGGCGGCTACACGTCAGGTATTTGGCGTGCTCCTGTATCTGACCCTACCACTTGGAGTACTACAGGCGCATCTATGCCTATAGGTGGCGAAGGGGCAGGCCTTTATATGGTCGACGACACAATGTACTACATAACAGCTCAGGGGCTGATTTATGCTGCTTCTACAGCAGATCCACTGACGTGGACGAATACCGGTAAGACTACGCCTGGGGCACAACGCTATCCTTTGATAGTAAAAATTGGTTCTGCTATTTATTTATATGCAGGCAACAAAATATTTACCGCTTCTACCGCAAACCCGGCTACGTGGACCGATACTGGCAAGACGTTGCCTGGTACTATCTCTACAAGCAGCACAGGCTCTTCGTTAGGTGTAGTTGGTGATAAATTGTACATATATACCGGTAGTAGCATTTACTCAGCGTCCCTTTCAGACCCAACAACGTGGACAAATACTGGTATTACCTTACCTTTTAATGCGACTAATGCAGCCTGGGCACTGATTGGTGATAAGATGTACCTCTATGCTGGTGCAGATATTTACTCAGCGCCTGTTACGGGCGATAAGCCGAATATATACAACTTGCCATGGATTACTGACCGGCCAACAGTAGTTCTAGGAATTGAATTTGGCGGAGTGCCTGCGACAAATGTTCAAGCAATAAGCAGTACAACAGCGATCGCTACGGTGCCGGCACACGCTGCAGGCTTTGTTGACGTAAAGGTTATTAGCTACGACGGTCAAATCGCAACGCTTGAAAACGGTTTTGAATATTTGCCGCCTCCGTCAGTAAGTAGTGCAACTCCAAGTTCTGGTTCTATTGCTGGTGGCGATACAGTTACGATAATGGGTGATAATTTTAGAGAGGGTGCCACCGTAAAGTTTGGCGAATTTGACGCTGCAAGTGTTACTTACGTCAACAGTAGTACGCTTATAGCTGTCACTCCACCACATACGATCGGAGAAAAAAGTATAACAGTAACTAATCCAGATGGTGAAAAAGCAAGACTGAGCGCTGGTTTTACCTATATTACTCCCGCGCCAGATATTACAAGTATTACCCCAGATCAAGGTCCTGTGTCTGGTGGGCTAGAAGTAACTATTAATGGTTCAGGCTTTATTCCGCCTAACAGTACAACAAATACATGGTCTAATGTTGCAGCAAGCGGTTTGCCTGCTATTACGGCGTTTCAAACAGCAGTTATTGATGACAAGGCATACATATTTGGCGGATCAGGTTCTGCTGCAATCTACTCTGCGCCAGTTTCTAACCCAACGAACTGGACTTATACCGGTAAATCACTCCCTGGTACGATAGCTAATTCAAATCTAGAAGTTATTGGCGACACAATATATATGTTTGGTGGACAGTTGAATGGTGCAGTCACTGACAATATTTTTGCGGCACCAATTACCGATCCAACGAATTGGACAAACCTTACAGCAACCAATCCTGCAGCTCGCCTGCCTCAGCCACGTATGGCGGGAGGAGTGAGAATTATACATGATACGGTATATTACTTTGCTGGTGGTAATGGAGCAACAACTACAAATACTATCTTCTCTGCTCCGGTCTCTGATCCAACGAATTGGACCAATGTTACAGCGGAAAGCGGCGGTACGTTGCATTTACCTGGTTCTATTCAGGGTTTTCAGATGGTGATGAATAAGGAAAGGATTTATGCACTAGGTGGCCTAACTACTAATGCAGCAAATTCAAGTAGTGCTACTATCTTCTCTGCTCCGGTCTCTGATCCAACGAATTGGACCAATACTGGCAAAACACTACCAACACAACTGAGCCTTGCTGAAGTTCGGGTGGTAAATGACACTGTTTATTTACTCGGTGGAACTACCATGTTTTCCCAGAATAACATAGTATATGCTGCGAATATTTCCGATCCTACTACATGGACAAACACCGGTAAGTCATTACCTTCAGGGCGTTATAGTATGCGTGCTCTTACTATTGGTGACAGCATCTATCTCTTTGGTGGAACAGGAACAGGTATTGGAGCAAACGCGGTAGTGAGGACGAGTGTAACGCAAACACGTCCTAATGTATACGATAACCCTTGGACGACTACTTGGAGTACTATGCCTCTTCAGGCTGACTTCTACTCGGCTACTTTCAATAATGTTCCTGCTACTAATGTTACGTATGTGAGTCCTACTGAGCTTAAGGCTACGATTCCGCCTCATGCTGCGGGTTTTGTTGATGTCACGGTGGGTAGTTACTTCGGGCAACCAAGCACACTCACCGATGGTTTTGAGTATGTTGCACCACCTGAGATAGTGTCAGTTACTCCAGACAGCGGTTCAACAGCAGGAGGTGATGTGGTTACGGTAACTGGTGTTAACTTCCAGAATGGTGCGACGGTAAGAATTGGCGGCATTGATGCTACAAGTGTTACATACGTGAATAGCAGCACTTTGCTTGCAACTGTTCCAGCAAATGTGGCTGGTTCTTATGACGTTACCGTTATAAATCCTGGTGGTCAATCTGCAACATTAGCAAACGGGTTTACTTACCTTAATTTACCACCGGTTGTATCAAGTGTAAATCCTCAAATAGGACCGCTTGAAGGCGGTATGAATGTCACGATACACGGCAGTGACTTTATTCCGCAAAATAGTATTTCAAATGTATGGACAGACACAGGAGGTGTATTGCCTGGGGGTCTAAGTCTGTTTGGAGATAATCAAAACCAAGTAGCTGTTATAGGAGATCGGATTTACGTATTTGGGGGTGCTACTATAGGCACGGGAGGAGGAGGTGCAAGTGATTTTATTTTCTCTGCTCCAGTCTCTGACCCAACAAACTTAACGGATACGGGCAAACGGTTACCTTCTCCGCGGTTCCGGAGTGCTATAGCTGTCATAGGAGATACAATTTATATGTTTGGTGGCCGCTCGGCTACGGGAGGACTAACTGACACTATTTTCTCTGCTCCAGTCTCTGACCCAACAAATTGGATAGATACAGGCAAAAAGCTACCTGTGTCCATATATAGCTTTAATGTTTTAGTTGTAGGCGATGCACTTTATATTTATGGTGGTAATACGTCTTCTCGTCCTATTCTTTATGCGCATGTCTCTGATCCAACGACATGGACACAAATAGGTAGTATGCCGTATGGCGCACCTGAAGTAAACTCAGCAGCAACAGTAATTGGAGATAGAATTTATCTTTTTGGCGGGAAGTCAGGTCTTAATAATGCTAGTACGGTTATCTATTCTGCACACGTCTCTAACCCTACTGTAGTAGGTCAAATTGGCTCTCTGCCTCAAGTAATACAGGGAGCTTCCTTGCTTACTATAGGAGATAGGATGTATCTCTATGGCGGTGGTGGTGCCGGTTCGTCTATGTACAACACCATTCTTTCTGCGCCTATCTCAGATCCTACAAGCTGGACTGCTGCAGGTACATTGCCGGTTGCTATGCGAACCTCGGCTATAGTTGTGGTAAATGATATGGCGTATATAATCGGCAATAACGTTAATGCTAAGATATATGCTACTTCTATTTCTCGCCAAAAACCGAACTATTACAACCAGTCTTGGATTACCAACTGGCAAACTGTTGATCCTTCATCTGATCTTTCTTCTGTCACTTTTGACGGTGTCCCTGCTACAAACGTAACGTTTGTTAGCTCTACTGAAATCACAGCTACAATTCCGGCTCATGCCGCAGGTTTTGTCGACGTGGTGGTGTCAAATTATGATGGCCAAACTAGTACGCTTAGTGATGGCTTTGAGTATGTTCCGTCACCTGAGATACTATCAGTCAATCCAAACAGTGGTACTTCAGCTGGTGGCGATACAGTTACGATAATGGGTGATAATTTTAGAGAGGGTGCCACCGTAAAGTTTGGTGATATCGAAGCTGCGAGCGTCACATTTATTGATAGCAATACATTGAGCGTGGTAACGCCGGTAACCGAAGGCGGGTGGAGCGATGTCAGTGTTACTAATATCGATGGACAGACAGGAACATTAGAAGATGGTTTCAAATTTATTCGGCCGCCTCTAACAATCACTAGTGTGAATCCGGCTATGGGTAGCATGGAGGGAGGTACTGGCGTCACTGTTACTGGTACAAACTTCAGCGCTAAAATTAAGGACGATGTTGCTTCTGTTTATGCTGGAGCAACTGCAACTGCTTCGAGAACGTATTTGACCAATTATCCTGATTACGCCTTTGATAATGATGATAATACAGTTTGGGTAGCAAATTCGGGTACGGGTAACTGGGTGCAAGCAGCTTTTGATAAATACTACACAATCGGACGTATAGAGTGGGTTAAGTGTGGTAGTGATGCGTCGCCTCGTCAAGCGCAAATTCAGTTGTATCAAAATGGTGCATGGGTTACCCATTATCAACTTACAAATGCGTGGAGTTCGGGTGAAGGTGATGCTACAGGAGCGATAACATTGCCTAATGGAGAGCTGGCTGCAGGTATTCGTCTTTACTTCAATAGTGCTAGTGGATGGGTTCGATGTGCTTCGCTACGTGCATATGAATTGCACTCCAATGTTTCAGTCAGTTTTGGCGGCGTACCCGCTCCGCTTGTAAGCTATCGCGATTCGACAACTCTTTATGTAGAGACTCCTCCGCATGCCCCAGGAGCTGTAGATGTACATGTCAGTGATGAGTTTTCGGAAGGTGACGATACTCTAGAGGAAGGATATACATATTTGCCGGCTGCTTACGCATTTACGAATAATCCGCTTAATGTGGCTGCGACTGAGCCGGGAGCACTAACTATTCAGGCGCTTGACACTAACGGCGATCCGGTTACAAGTACTCACGATATTACGCTTAGCTTAGCAACTGACTCTGAGAGCGGTTTCTTTGCTCGTGATCTCGACGAGGATGAATCGACACGATGGGATTATGATTCGGTGGTCTTGCCTGCTGGTCAGTCATCGGTAACGTTCTACTATAAAGACAATCTGCAAGGTACGCCGACGATCACTGTAACTGATCCAAGTGGCACACAGGTGCAACAACAGCAAACTATCGGACCGCGCTATAAATTATTAGTTACTGGTGTCACTGACCCAGTTCAGGTTGGCGTACCAAGTTCGATCACTGTCCAAGCAGTCGATTACCAGGGGCAACCGCAAACTGACTACACTGGTACGGTTCATTTCACTTCAACTGACGAGGGCGCGCTATTGCCGGCAGACTTTACATTTACGCCGGAAATGCTTGGTATGCATACTTTTGTAAACGGTGTTACGATGCGAACCCAAGGTGAATGGTGTGTTACTGTTACCGATACAGAGTATCCAAGTATTACTGGATCGCAGTGTGATATTACCGTTACGCCACCAAATGCTGGTACGATATCTAAGCTCAAGATCATTACTCCACCGCAAAGCTTCCCTGCCGATAGTCATTCTTCGGCGATAACTGTTCAAACGCAGGATATTGACGGATTGCCTATTCCGGTTGCTAATGATACGACAATTTATGTATATAGCGATTCGATTACCGGTGAATTTTCAGTAGATGGCGAGACAGGTTGGACGAGTGGTTCACCGTTTGAGATTACTATAAAAGCGGGCGCAACCTCGGCAAACGTGTATTACAGGGATAATACTGCCGGTACCCACACCATTACGATGCGTGATGATATGGGTACAGGTCCTGACTTTGGCTGGACGAATGATTCACAACAAATAACTATAGGCGTAGGCGAGCCAACAAAGTTAGGTGTAACGGCTAGCGCCGCAGTACCAGCTGGCGAGTGGATGCCGGTTACTGTGCACTTACAGGATTCAGTCAGTAATGACGTGACCTCGCTAAAAAATATCCAGGTGCGTGTGACGAGTGATTCAGGTACAGCTCGTTTCAGTACAGATCCAAGTGGCAGTGATCCAGTCGAAACGCTTGATACTATGATTGCTGCCGGTTCTGCAACAGTTACTATTTATGTTTCTGACACTACCGCTGGCCAGCTTACGTTAACTGCAACTGATATTAGTCCGCTTGGTGATCCGTATGATCCAGGTGAAACTACTATCACCGTTGGACCAGGTGATCCGGTAGCAATTGGCTTCTTGCCGGTAGTCGAGCCAATACGTGCTGGTGAGGCAAAGCAACTGGCTGCGTATTTGAAGGATATATATGGTAATGTGACCATTGCGACTGATGCCGTAGATGTAGCCTTTACCAGCACGAGTGGTGGTGGCGGCTTTAATAATATTCCAGCTGGTCCATGGGTATCTGTGGGCCATAGCACAATTAATGCCGGTACAAGCACCACTTCTATCTACTATCGTGACGTTGTAAGCGGTAATCCAACGATAACTGCTTCAACAACTGAATTTGGCAGTGGACAAATTACGCCTCAAGTTATCGGTGGGCCATATAATGGTAAGCTGCGCTTCAAGTCTGCTCCGCCCCAGTTTACTGCTGGTGTTGAGCAAGAAGTTCAGGTGGAGCTTTTGGACGACTTCAACAATCCAACAATAGCTGACAATACCGTAAGTATTACCTTTACAAGGTCCGATAGTGTCACTGGTGAATTTTCAGTAAACGGCACTTCTTGGTCTACGTCAGTGACAACGAATATTCCGGCTGGCACTGGTGATGTGACAGTGTTGTATCGCGATACCAAAGCAGGCAGTGTGACTATCCAAGCTGCGCAAACGGATGTGCCGATACGACGTGTTTCATATACGCCAAGTATTGTTGCTGCGGCGCCAGCGAAGTATATCTATACGTCGAATCCGCAAATCATTGCAAGAAATACCGCATCACAACCGATTACTATCGAGATTCAAGATCAGTACAACAACCCTGCAAGTGCGCCAAATGGATTTGCGCTTACCATTAACACAACGAGCGCTACTGGTGAATTTTCAGTAGACGGTTCTTCAGGATGGACCAACGGTTCCCTTTTAGTACCTTTTGCTGAGGGTGCGTCAAGTGTCAGTGTTTATTACCGTGATGGCACAAACGGTACTTATACGTTAGATGTTAGCGGTAATGGCTTGACGGGTGCGAGCCAAAATATTCGAGTCGTTGAAGCGCTGCCAAATAAAATAGTGCTGTTGTCTTCTGGTAATGCAATTGCCGGTGAACCGATAGCTGTGACGCTGAAGACTCAATCAAATGATGGTATTGATGTGCCGGTACCTGAAGACACAATGTTTAACTTGTCAGGCATTGGCGAATTCTCGCTCACTGCTACTCCATGGAATGCAACTACTTCTGTGACTCTCAATGAGAATGAAAGTGAAATTACGTTGTATTATCGCAGCACACAGGCTGGTATCCATACTATTACTGCGAGTGAAACTCCGTCAAAAGGCTGGACGGATGGTACGACTGACATTGTAGTCGGTGGTGCAGAAATTTATCGCTTCAGTTTTACTACCAAGCCAAGCAGTGTTCCAGTAACTGAAGTATCAGGCGTATTTACCGTATCTGCATTGGATATTTACGGAAATATCACCACTCCAAGCAGCGATACAACAGTATATCTGTATACAACTTCAGGAGCAGGATCCTTTGCTGTGAATGCTGCTGGTCCGTGGGATGTTACATCTCTCGTAATTCCTACTGGTGGCAGTACTGCATCGTTCTACTATCGCGACATGACACTTGGTACCCCTATTATTACTGCAAGCGATAAGAATCCGCTTGAAAGTCCTGATGAAGATATATTGAACGCCACCACAACTATTGATGTAATTGGTCAGCAGGCATCAAAGCTCGCCTTCACTACTGCACCGCAAATAATTACAGCTGGTGAATTATCTTCAGCAATAACAATTCAACTGCAAAAAGAAGACGGCACACCAGCAATTCAAGGTTCAGATGTGACATTTACACTTGAAAATGCTGGCATGGACGACAATCTAATATACTTTGCTGTGCCAGATATGGGTTCAGTACCAATCACTCAGGTTATGATTCCGCGTGGCGCAAGCTCAGTAAGTTTCTACGCTACAGGTTCAAAGGCCGGTGTTAAAGAAATTCACCCATATGTATTTAACTATCCAGGTGTTGGTCTGATTCATACACGACAGGATCTAACAATTGAGGCCGCTAAGCCAGAATCACTTGTCTTCACAACTCCACCGCAGACAATTCACGCTGGAGAGGCTTCTGCTCAAATGAAGGTTGAACTGCGTGATGTATTTGATAACGTTGCAAAGGCTCAGACTGATATCACGGTAAACTTTGCAAGCAATTGTGTGGCTGGCGAATTTTCATTGGCAGATGGGGGTGCGTGGAATACCATTACTTCAGCAATTATTCCGGCTGGTCAGAGTGAAATTTACTTCTACTTCCGCAGCATGTCGTCTGGAACATGTACTATGACCCTATCAAGTACTGATCTGAGTAGTGCTGAACAGGATATTGAAGTAGTTTATGGGGTTGCTGTTGCACTAGACTTTATTAGTGCGCCACAGACGATTGTAGCTGGACAGAATTCAGATACCATTACAGTTTCTACAAAAGATATTTACGGCAATGTGACACCGATAGACGAAGATACAACGATCTACTTCTCTACAAGCTCGCCAACGGGTCAGTTCTCGCAAGATAGCGTGGTTATCCCAGCTGGTCAAAGTAGTGCAAGTGTGACCTATCGTGATATGGCGCCAGGCACTCCAACACTTTATGCACGTGACCAAGATAACGGTACAGATACTGGTTTAATTGATGCGTCACAAGGTATCACTATCACAGCTGGTACACCAACGAAATTTGCCTTTGTCCCAGACACATTTAATATTGTTGCTGGTCAGTTGCAGCAGCTTAAGATCGAACTACGCAACGAATATGATGCACCGTTTGCAACCGATACAAATAAGACAATTGATCTATCTACAGATGTTGCTAGTGGTGAGTTTAGGGCAAGCGGCAGTCTTAACGCTCCGGTTATCACCCAGGCAACTATTCCAGCTGGACAATCATCAGTAACTGTGTACTATCGTCAAACAACTGCTGCGGCTGCTAACTTGTCTGCTTCGGATCCGGATGCAGGTTTGTCAAACGGCACTGCGGTTGCAACAGTATTTTCAGATTCACTGAAGGGTATGCAGTTTGTCACTAGTCCACAAACCCTAGAAGCAAACCAGCCTTCTAGCGCTATGACCGTTATGGCAGTTGATGAGTTTGGTAACGCTACTGAATTTGCGCCAACGCCAATGACTCTTTACCTATATTCAAGTTCTCCTTCGGCTAAGTTCTATTCAAATGCCAACATGACCCAGGAAATTACCTCTATAACTATCTTAGGAGAAGATAGGCAGACAATTACCTTCTACTATCGTGATGCGGCGTTAGGTACTGCAACGATTACAGTTTCAGATCGTAACCCTCTTGATAGTCCAGATACGGGTCTAAAAAATGCAACACAAACAGTAACGATTGTGCCTGGTACTCCAGCGAAACTTGGTATTGTAGGTGGTCAAGCTGAGTTAGAACGCGGTGGCACCGATGGGCCAAACTACGTTGTGCTTCGCAACGCATATGATATTGAGATCAACACGCTCAATAATCAGACAGTATATCTAAGTAGTACTTCAAATACCGCAGAATTTTCTGCAAGTGCGAATGGTCCATGGCAAAATATCTTGTCTGTAGTCATTCCGGCTGGACAATCACGCGCCGAATTCTACTATCGTGATGATCATACTTTGGGTGCTGCAACGATGATTGCATCTGATGTCGCTCCGCCAGAAGTTCCAGATACTGGTCTGATAAATGGAACGAAAAACATTACGGTAGTAAGCGGTCCATTTGCACAGCTTGGCTTTACAACTGCTCCGCAGACGATTACCGCACGACATCCATCAAATATTATGACCGTGCAAGCGCTGAACCGGTATGGCAAACCAACTACTGTTACAGCGAATACTACATTGTACTTGCGCAGTGATTCAGCGAGCGGAGAATTTGCAACGTCACCAAGCGGTCCATGGGGTATTAGCAGCGTCATTATGACTGCTGGTGATTCAACGGTCTCGTTCTACTACCGTGACAGCCGCGAAGGAACACCAACAATACGTGTCAGCAACAGCTTATCAACTAATCCGAGTGAAGTAATTGCAGTCACACAGCAGCAAACTATTGAACGTCAGGTGCTTAGTCACTTCTTGGTAACGAATATTTCTGATCCACAGTACCAAGGTAACCCAAGCTCTGTGGTGGTAGCTGCAGTTGATGCTGAGAACTATGTGATTGATTGGTATGATGGCACAATTACGTTTAGCGCTTCGGATAATGATGCAATTTTGCCAGGCAGCTACACCTTTAACCCAAGCAAAGACAAAGGTATCCATACCTTTGTGAATAGCGTAGCATTTATGAGTCCAGGTGAAAAGACAGTAACTGTTACCGATACCAACGGTATTACCGGTCAGCAAACAGGTATTACCGTACTCGGCAACGTTGCTGGACCGCCAGCGAAACTAGTCTTTATTACACCGTCTTCGCCGATGAGTGTCACGAAGAATCAGGCTTCGGAAGTAATTACTGTACAGATTCAGGATGGTGCCAATATGCCAACTAATGCTGGTCCTGGTGGCTTCCCTGTTCGATTAACATCAAGTTCAGGCACCGGTGAGTTTGCGTTGTCACCAAGCGGTCCATGGCAATCTGCAGCAACATTCACCATTCCTGAAGGCCTCAGTTATTTGAATCTGTACTATCGTGATAGTTCTGTTGGTCAGTCGCAAATTACCGCTAGTGACTGGACTGGTGGAGTAGATAATCCAGCAATTACAAACGCCATGCTTGATGTTATCGTGAATGCGCTGCAGATAAATAGCAGTCAACAAACTAGTTCGCGAAACTTTGCAAATAATTTTGTTACTAACCCACTGTTCTTTGCATACAACGAACAGGGCGATGTTACTGGTAGAGCGTCATTTACTGCTGAGGCTCGCGAGGAGCGTGACGGTTCTTTGCGTCCAGTAAATTGGCAGCTAACCTGGAGGAATAGTGCAGGAGCAATTATTGGTCAACAAACTGCAGAGAATACCGCGAATATCTCTTACAATCCTAGTGATGTTACTGCTCGTGCAGGTGATGATCCATTTACGCTGGATATCCAGGCGATTGATCCAAATACTGAAGAAGTTTCAGGAGCTACTCGTAGCGTTGTAGTGTCACCATGGCAGGCGAAGGCTGTAGCACCAAGCAGCTATATTGCTGGCGATCTGCTTACGATTACGGTTGAAAGTCGTCAGCACCAGAACTTGGCGGATGCTCCGCAAGGTGTGGTAGAGATTGTAACTGATTCATTGCAGTCAACTGGAATATATGTCCCGCTTACAAGCGCGCAGCATACTGATACCGGCAGTTATGATGCTTCTATGATTTCTCCTGCATTGGCTGTAGGCCAAACCTATCGTGCATTAGTACGGCTGCTCGATCCATCCGGCGATATTTTGGCAGAGGCTTTGTCGGCACCGTTCCAGGTTCAGGAGCATACTGGCGGTGGCGAAGGTCCAGACACAGAAGATGATAGTGGCGCAACGGGCCCATCTGGTCCTGGCAGTGGCTCGCGTGACACCCAGGGTGGTGACAGTAGCAGTACTGGTGATGGTTCGGGTTCGGGTCCTACAGACCAGCCAACTGGTTCGGATGATCGGGGCGGTGGTATTGCAAGTCCAAACCAAAATAAGTCATCAAGCGGTGGTGATGGTAGTGATAGCAGTTCAGCACTTTCTACGCTCATGACATCGCTTGGCAAGTCATTGAAACGCTTCCTTCAAACGCCAGCTGCGCCAGTAGTAATTTCTAACAGCTTGTTCGGTTTTGTAATTGCAATGGCGGTTATACTGCTCTGGCAAGCTTGGCGTGAACTACGACAGGTTCGTCTGTTGGTAGCGATTTTAGAACGCGAAAAACGCACCGCTGAAGATAAAGACAACTTCTTGCAGCTTTGTGCGCATTACTTACGTACGCCAATAACGATTATTGCCTCAAGCAGCGAACTTCTTGTTGCAAAAATGGGCGACCAATACAAAGAAAGCGTGCAAACACTCAATAAGATTGTAAAAAGTCTGCAGCAAAAGGCTGAACAGCTCATTAGCCAGACCGCCGGCAGTGCAGAATTACAGGCTATTGTTGCGCCGAATATTGAAGTTGAACGTCGAAAACTTTATACAAATCCACTGTTCTGGTTGCCGGTAGTGCTTTCTATCGTGTTAACACTCTTAGGCAACTGGGCAGTTTCAGCTATCGGTAGTCAATCAGTTAGTGCTTCGGTACTGCTCGAGCAAATTGCAATTGGCACAATCGCTATTATCTTGCTCTACACTGGTTTGCGTCTGCGCGCTATGCGCCGTCGCCGCAAGCAAATGCTTGCTGATGCATTACAGCGCCGTGCTGCGTTAGATCAGGCGAAAAACAAGTTTGTGAAAGATACGTACGATCTATTAGCTGACGATGTGTATCTATTGGCGGAATTGCAGAGCAAGCTACCTAGTGAAGAAAAGTTTGTTGAGATGCTTGGCAGTGGTACAGCGCGCCTTGAGAAACTAATGGATAAATTCAAGCTGTTTACATCTGTAGATTCTACAAAAATCAATGTGTCTGCCTTTACGACAACGCAGCTCGTAAACCAGGCACTTGGCGAACTTTCAGAAGAGTTAAGGCGCAAGGAGATTACTGTTGATCGTCATGGTCAGTCAATCACAATGCAGCAAGATGCAGCATTGTTTGAGCGTGTCGTAAGTTCGGTATTGGCAAACGCTGCAGAATTTAACAATCAAGGCGGTGTTATCGATATCGAGACACGGCAGAGGAAGAACCTAGCAACAGTGGTAATTCGTGATAACGGTCCAGGATTTAAGCAAGATCCAGAGCAACTCTTTGAAGCATTTAAGCGTGGTGACAGCAGCCTTGACTTTACACACGAAGGTTTGGGACTTGATCTCTATCTCGATCGTCTCATCATGCGTCACCTAGGCGGCGATATACGTGCACGCAATATCCCAGGTGGCGGCGCAGAGGTAGAATTACGTTTGCCGGTCCTTGCACAATAATTGCTGCCAAAATTTGTGCAGATTGAGGTGAAAAACCTATTTTCGAGGCATCCTCTTAATTTTTTCACGCAATTGATCAGCGAGTTCAATCTCTAGATCAACTAAATTCTTTCTTGGTGTATTTGCCATGATGGCCTCCCCTACCTTATATAACCAGCATATAAAAAAGGACTACTGCCCGCAGTGAAATAAACCACAGGTGATAATAAGTGTGTAATGAAAGATGAGTTAGTGTGTTGAGTTCCTCAATTTTTCGTCTGAGATTTTCTCTGGCTTGCGTTTCAAATTGCTCATAAGCAGTGTCTGTCGCAAATATTCAAGGTCTTTTCAGACAGTTTTGCAAGACAGCTATTCTACCAAGCCAATATGTCTTTTTATCAACGAAAGGCATATGCCTTGCGGATATTTGCGTCATAGTGTTCGAATTCTTCGGAAGATGCACTGAGTATTTTTAGGCTTGCGTCTAATTAAATAGCCCAAATACAGCGTCTTTGTTACTCCATTTATAACACTATTGTATATACACTCCAATCGATAATAAAAAGATACTGCTTTCGCATGGATTGTTGATAACAAAATCTGCCACGGATATTCTTTAAGATCATATTATGCGCAGTTTGTGACACAATTTTGCGCTCCTCGAGGCTACAAACTGGCAAGCCTCTGTATGTTTCATAATTTTTTATGCATGCTTGAATGATTGTTTTTAACGACTTTACATGTTCGCTACATAGAGTAGTTAATTAGCCAATAATATTATGCATGCGGTTTTTCACGATTTCTTCAATGAGAGCATCAGGTATCGGGTTGTCAGGTGTAAATTGAAGTGTGCTTTTGCCGCTACGGTATTTTTCTACTTTTTTATCTACGCTTGCTCCGACTGTCCGATCATTCACAGGAAATATACTTAAATGATCTTTAAATGCAGCAAAGTGTATAAGAGGTTTATTTTTATATTTGAAAGTAGGCATATCATAGCTGATGGTCTCTTCGGCTTCAGGTGCTACCTTGTGTACAATGTCACGAATCCTATTTAGTACTGATCTGTTAGGCTCGTCAACGTTTTGGAGATATTCATCAATAGTTTGCATGAGTTCATTGTAGCAGATGTGAGCCTGTAGGTGTCAGATTTTATAACGACAGGGTTGGTTCAAGTAGTACGCCGTTTTTAGAAACCGTTGGTTCGGTAGAAAGGTTGCGGTTCCAGCAACATGGTCGTCGTTCACCATTTCGCATTTTTGAAATAGCTACCTCTATCCGCTTTTTCCGTGTTTCTTCTCGCCCAGTTGAGCGTATCCAGCGGATCCATTCCCAGTGTGCGAGCGGTGTGAAAGTTTCCCAAAGGGTTTGAATGTGCGCATCAGCAGCAAGTGCTTTTTGTAAATCGGCCGGTACATCCGGTTCAGGCCAGTCTTTTGTAGGTTCAATGTCAAGCGTTACTGTATCCCCTGCTTTGATGTTGGCTGCTTTGCCTAGCGTATCGTTAACCCGAAACCAATGGCTTCCCTTGCCGTCCGGCTCAAGCGGCATTTTAATAGGATACCCATTAATAGTTCCCTGAATCATGACTTGCCCGCGTGATGGCAATTTTGCACTCGCCTCTTTTGGCAGATGCAGAATAGTCCACGAATTGATAGTAAACAGCGTTGTCTTAAAGCGAATCGTTGACATATAAACCTTGTATGAACTTACCTCTTCATAATAGCAAATTACCGCCTGGCTCGTAGGATAGACGCAGAACTATTACTTGACACAATACCATAATATATGATATAATAGTAATATATAGCAGAAACAAAAATTACCTACAAAAGAGCACCTGAGAGTTTACGCGCACGCGCTTTCACCGCTGGTGTGCCGTGTTCTAGCCCCTCGGCTATAGCATGCTTTAGATCTGGTAGTATTTCTGGATACACCTCTTTAATCTCGTACAATGCCTGCAAAGATTCAGTGCGAACAATACTGCTTTTAGCGTTGTAAAAATCCGATAGCCAAATGTCTGCTGCGCGGCTTATATCTTTAGACGATAATTTTAGCTTAGGTAGTATTTGAGCGAGGTGCCAACGCACTTCTTGCTGCGAGTTGCTCGTTAGTATGTCTACTAAATCTTTGGCATACGGTTGTAGTTTATTGGCATTGTCTCGGCTAAATTTCTCAAGGCAGTCAGCTGCTCGCATGGCCACAGCTGCAGATTCATCACGCATAAGCGCGATAGCATATTGTACTAAGTCAGGATGTGTTTTTAATAATTGAACAGCCGTATCAACATACTTGACCGTGCGCTTATCTCCTTCAACAAGCAACTCATACAGCCGATTACGCATACATGTATAGTAGCAGATGCAGAGCCCTTTAAGTGTGATAGAACCTCTTATGCTTTATACTGGAAAGCATGAAGGTAAAAAATAAGGTTTTTGTGGTCACTGGTGCGGGTGGCGGTATTGGCGGCGAGTTGGTACTGCAGCTGTTGTCTCGAGGTGCGCGAGTTGCAGCGGTTGATCTCAATAGTGACAATTTACAAGCAACCAAGCATCGAGCCAGTGAAAAAGCAGATCAGCTGAGCTTGCATCCGTTAAACATCACAGACAAAGCGGCGGTCGATAAACTTCCAGAAGAAGTGATAAAAGCTCATGGTCAAGTCGATGGGCTGATTAACTGCGCCGGCATAGTTCAGCCGTTTGTGCGAATCAATGGTCTAGATGTTGCGGCGATTGAGCGGGTCATGAGTGTGAATTTTTACGGTACCCTATATATGACCAAGAGCTTTCTTCCATATCTACTAAAACGCAGCGAAGCACACATCGTGAATGTATCAAGCATGGGCGGCTTCTTGCCGGTGCCTGGCCAAAGTATTTATGGCGCGTCAAAGGCGGCGGTTAAGCTAATGACCGAAGGGTTGTATGCCGAGCTGCTCGAAACGCCGGTTCGCGTATCAGTAGTTTTTCCTGGTGCCACAAATACCAAGATAACCGAAAATTCAGGTGTTGCTGCACCAAAAACCAGTTCGGCCGATACCAAGAAAATGACTGCCAGAATGCTTCCGGCCGATCAGGCTGCAAAGATAATGCTTGATGGCATCGAAAAGAACAAACTGTATATCTACACAGGCAGCGATTCCAAGCTCATGAATCGACTGTATCGTCTCAATCCAGCATATGCCACCAGACTCATAGCCAAACAAATGAAATCCTTACTCAGATAGCATTATTACACGTTATACAGCTGTGGTTTCTGGGCGTCTTAGATATATCGGCAAATCACCAGCAGTCAATGTACCACTTACCGCTAATGTGCGGATCAAAAAGTCAGCATATGCTAGCTTATATAAGTCATCAATATCGGCAGATGGGTCTTGCGTGTGTGCAATGTCGGCTACTACTCGAGCAATTTCCTTGCCTCTCCAGATATCAACAGAAAAGGCTTGAATAGTTTGTGGTTTTTGCCCTTCTGAGCAGGCATTTTTAACAGTTTCAGTGAAGTAGCGCTGATCAAGCGTTGTTCCTCGAACGTCATTAATGACAATTGTTTCTTCGACATGGTGTCCGTGTAGTTCTTTTACTACGGCGCCGGATTCCAATATTTGCTCCATAGAGTTTTTTCCGTTAGCACCTAAGAAATAGCTTGGCTTATTAGCAAGTGATTCGTATGTAGCAAATGCCGTTTCAATTGCCGATGCATTTTCATCAAAACTATGTCCGTAAAGCAAGCGCAATGCACCAGTAATCTCATTGCGGTATTTGACAGCATTTGCCGAGATAATTGGATATTTATCAATTGCACCGCACCCGCAGTTCCCACCTTCAGCATGATCATCGCTATGAGCGCCATGGCTAATATTCCGTTTTGCCAGTTCGTCAGCCATAAACGCACGGTCACTAAGCACTGTTTCACCGTCGGCTGGCACGCCGTTAATAGTGCGCCACATACTTGATGCTACAACAAGCCCACCACCAAAAACCTTGGCACGCAGGAGCGAGCTTTTATAGAGGCGGATCTTTTTCTCGTTGTTTTCATCAGCAACAAGCTGAATGATTTTGCTCCATGGACGACCATCGCCGCAGCCATCATCAGGTGCCTCTACCGATTTAAAAGCGTTTGGATCATTAAGAAGCAAGTTGTGAATATGTTTTGGCACTTCAGGGGTTATGATGCCCTTTCTTATTTGCTCTGTGACACTAATGCCGCCTTCGCCAAATCCTAATCCATTCGGTGCGATGAGTTCGACGACTGCAGGTTGTTCGTTATTTTCTGGGTTGTATTGTTGATTTTCTTCAAGGCTGTTCATAGGGTTGTTTTCATCAATATCCATATTGCTTTATTGTTTTATATATTTTTTTGACAACCTTGCATTATACTCCTATTTTTTGCCATGTAAAATAGAAAAATTAAAAAATACTAAAACAAATATCAATTGACAAAATTATAATAACTATGATATAATAAAAATAATAGAGTAAGGAAGTTGTCTGAAGAAACGCATTTGAATCCTTTATTTAAGCGGCTGCTAACTATTACGGAATACTTATTGTAGCGATTTCAACTAATTCTCTGTAGGATTTCTTGATGTTATTCCAGTCTGTTTCATCAAGATTAATAAGGTCATGTAGCTTATATTTTTTAAGATTAGACTTTTTATAACTAGTAACGTTTCGAATAAAATTCTGATCTACCACTGAACCTTTGTGAACTATTACATGCCTGCACTCAAGGTAGAAGATGATCATTTTTTCGGTATCATCATGGAGATTGATCTCTTTATTGAGGTAGTCTTTAAAAAGTTCTTTAAGTTTTTTTAAATTTTGAAAGTCATTTTTTTCTTTTTCGAGAATTAATTTCGGAAATGCTTCAATATAATTTAATTTATTATTAACTAAGTCTAAAGCAGTAAGTCGAATTTTTCCTAGTCGTTTGTTGTCTAGATTAAGATTCTCAACCTTGCTAATAGTATCACTAAAGTAGTCTTTCAGTAATGCTTCCAAGACTGAAGTCGCAAGTACGCATAATTGAGCGTAAATGATGCGGTAATTATTGCGTATCGAATTATCTTGAATATTGTTCAGAGTTTGAATGCCGTTATTGATGGTTATTTGATCTGAATGGCATAAGTTTTGTGACTTTGCTAATGTTTTAAGAGTTTCTAATGCATATTGTTTTATTAGGTTTGGTGTTTCTACTAGTTTGTCAAGATCATTTATGCGCTCATCGAATAGGGTAATATAATTATTATTTAACAACTTATCCTCATTTTTATTTTCTTGAGAATGTGTTTTCATATGTCCTCCATTAGTACGGCTGTTTGTTTGATATATTAATAAGTTCTTTTACGATTGCATCAGATATTGGTATGTTAAAATGCTCTTCAAAAATGTAGTATTGACCATTTGCGTTGCATTCTAGGAATGTTTTCTGGCCTTCTTTATCTTCGACTAAATCAAAAGCTCCAAATTTTAGATTGTATTTTGCAAGAAACTTGATACATAGAGCAGTTGTTTCATCATCAAGACCTTCTGGCCGAAAACGAACATGAGGGCTGTTTTGATGTCTCCGCCAATCATCTTTTGCCTCTTTGTCTGTGTATATTGCAATAGGAAAGACATCTTCTCCAACCACTGTAACTCTCCACTCTCTGAGTTTTTGTTTATATGGTTGATAGATTCCAGGAAATGGAGTTGTAATGTCTTTTAGTGTGTCGACTTTTGTTTTAGATAATATTGTGGTTGGCAGAGCCATATCCTGGTCATTGATAATAATAATGCCACGAACCATCTTTACTATGATGTCTCTATATCTTTTGTCGACAAACAGATGACTTTGTACTGTGTTCCAGTCGCTACTGACAATTGTTTCTGGTATATTGAATCCGATTTCTTTCACTACAGCTAATTGTCCTAGCTTATTTGAAGTACAGATCATGTCTTCAGGTGCATTAAGCCATTTACCTTTATCGTAAAGCGACATCCATATATCTTGATGAAAATATTCTACCTCATCTTGGAGCAATAGAGCTTTAGCCTTATCATGAATTCTTTCTGGTTTTTGAAAATCTGCGACTTTTCTATACCACAAAGCACTGATAGCCTTGTTAGATATATCTTTGTCGTTATATTTAGCACGAATCTGGCCGTCTTCAGTAATATTAACCATAAAGGAGTCTTGTTCGCAAAATACCAAGTCTGAATTGTAGGTTGTGACTTCGTATCCTTTTTCAGTCAATTTTTGTGCTACTGGTACATATTCATCCGACGCAATGGTCGAAGAAGCTATTAGTATACTCTTTTCATTGGGTCTTTTTATCCATGAACGAGAAATTTAATAAATATTCTTCTTTTGTCATTAGTTTTTGTTTGATGGTTGCAGTGTCTAATGGGGGTAGATCGTAGAACTGGCGGTTTTTCTGCATGCGTTGTATATCTTTGATGGGTATAAAGTATTCACGATCGTGACTTTTGTAAGTAGTAGTGCCATTTACTTGAGTTTTATGAGCGATAATAGTAATTCTGTCATCAAGAACAGCGAGATATTGGATTGGAATATCGTGCTTATTGTGGCGGGCTATGTCATGGAATAGTTTGCTAATTTTTCGCATTATGTCTACATACGAATGTAGTGCAATGAGAATGACTGCATTAGATGCCTTTGAGCCTACATTAGAAAACGTAGGCGGGGTGCCTGACGATAGTAACTTATCGAGCATTTCTTCAGCGGTTATTTGACACTGCTTTGCAACGGGCTTTATTTTGGATAATTTTTCATGTAAAGAATTAGCCGATTTGAGGTTGCGTTCTAGATCGGCTAATCTTTTTTGATCTACTTCAACTAAGTTTTCTAGATATACTTGTAGGTCATACATAATATATTGCTAGCTATAGGATGTAGAGTATTTATTTATCTTCCCTCCCGCTCCATGCTGATTGCCATGTCATAGAAGGCGTAAGATTATCTTCTGCCGGTTTTGCAAGTGCTTCAAGAACGCTTAGTTTGCCTATTTCAAGTGTAATTTCTGGGGAAGTTTTTGTTTAGCTTCTGGTGTTGTGGATGACGTTATTTCGCTCATAGCTTCTCCTTTGATTTATTGCAAATGTAGTACTAAAATTCGGAACTTCTATAGTGTAGTAGATTTGAGATTAAAAAGTAATTAAATTAATCAAAATTATTAATTTAGAAGAGAAGAATTTACAAATTTTATGATTCTGGTTTGGTTTTATGTACGGTACCATCGGGGTGTTCGGGTGGGGCGTAAAATGTTATGAACTTCAGGTCGGTTTGGCTGGTGTTGGTAACATTATGCCGGTTTCCGGCTGGCACGACAGCCAATGAGTCTTCTGCTGCAATATGTACTTCATCGTCTATTTGTATTTCGCCACTGCCTTCGGTAATGAGAAAGATTTGATCGCCATCTTCGTGCACTTCTTCGCCAATGTCTTCACCGGGCCGCAGGCACATCGCTACCACTTGGCTGTGTGGTCCAGTGAATAATACTTTTCGAAAATTATCATTAGCCTGAGCTAACGCTTCGTAGTCTTCTGCAAACATACACCCTCCTCTTGTTAATCGTATATATTGATCGTACCTGGTCAAGAATGTGTGATTCTGTAAGTAAATATACAAATAGCGGGTATATGCTATGTGACGTAGGGCTATGTGGTCAGATGTTTTAACTGAAGGTAGGTGGCTGCAACCAAGCTACCAGCCACCGCCTCCGCCACCGCCTCCGCCACCACCGGAGAAGCCGCCACCACCGGAACCACTTGTAGATGAGGATGATGGGGAGCCATACTGCGTCGTTGATATATCGCTGATGGCTTTTGCAAAGGCAGCTGAACTAAATAGTGTTCCGTCACGAGTGACAAGCCAGTCAGAGGTGTAGTTATTTGCTTCGTAGTATCTTGCAAGTCGTTTGTTCCATTCTTTTTCTTGGCCAAACAATATTGCATATGGAAGTACTCGTTCGTAAAGCTGAATGAGTTGTACATTATCTGGCTGGCCACTAATACCAACTTTTGCGGCACCTTCAGGGCTTTGCAGCAGCTGCAACCTTTCTTGTTCTGCGACCGAAATATAGAGTTTAAGACCTTCGAGGTAACGCATAAGTTCTAAGCCTTTATCAGTCAGTGGCCAGAGTGATTTACCTAGCATATATGCAATCGTAGAGGCTATAAGTAGCACTGGACTCAGCAATGGCATGCTTAGCACTAGTAGAGTCCGTCCAACGCGTTTAAACCAAGCGGACTTTTCTGGGTCCTTGTGGCGCAAGCCGTATTCATTACGTATGAGATTTTGAAATTTTTTATCGTTGTCTGATAGTTGTGCACGTACAGCAGAACTTTGTTGTAGGGTGCTGAGGTATAGATAATTCCCAACTTGAGGAGTCTGTCTGTATATATCATTGAGTAGTTCCTGCTCTTCAGTCAGGAGTGTTGAAGGGTCTTTGGTGAGTTCAATCTTGTATTCAGCGGGTTTAAATATAGATTTTTCTCGCACCTGGTAGATTTTTAGATAATGACGTACTGCGAGATCGATGATTTGAGCCGCCACTCCTTTTTTAGACCCAAGCAGCATGGCGGCTGTTGTAACACTGATATCTTTTGGCGGCAAATACTCGGGTACGATGGTGGTTGGTTCGTTTTTTCGATTTTTCCACGTGTTGTAGCGACTAGTGAGCCATATAATGATTCCAATACTGATAAACAGTAGCAATGTTTGAAGTGCAAACCAGCCAAACAGAAATTTTTGCCACGAAGGTATTTCATATGCTGTAAATGTCTTCGGCTGAAAGCCGATTGCGATCGTAAGGTTTTCATGTATGTTTAAGTTTGCTGCGGTGGTAGTAAACTGATTGTTATTTCGGATAATTTCACAAGTCTGTGTGCTTCTCTGCGCTCCTTGGTAGCAAGCGATATTGCCGGTAAGTCTGTTTGTCAGTGCATCATCAATCGTTAATGAGACCGAAAGCTGCTCTATAGGAACTTGCCATCCGGTGCCGTTTGTATCCCAGTAAAATTCATCTCTATTAGCATCGGCAAAATACTTTGTAACATCTTGCTGTGAGTATGTGATAACGTATGTTTGTTTGCCTAATACGTATGTATCTGGGTCGCCAATACGCACCACGAGATTGCCATTGCTAGCGTAGGTTCGGTATTGTCGGTTGTTGCCGGATTCATCTTGTACAGACAGTATCTTTACGTTGGTCGGATGGCCGTCGTAGTCCGTGGGTATTGCACGTTCGATACCATGATTCTGGTTCGGAATGCGAAAATCGGCTGTAATAGTTTCTGTTGTTTTTAGAATTGAGTGCTGCGCTTGATCACGGCTAAGGTGGTACTCAATACGATAATCGGTAATGGTGAAATTGTTAACCTGTGCATGCGCTCGGGTTGGCAGCAAAATGGTACACGCAAATAATATAAATAAAACTTTCGATAGCGCACGCATGTTAGTACGTATTATAAATTTATTTGATGTCATTATGCCAATGTTTGGCGTTTATTTTTTAATTGTAAACTTGCTGTTGTCGAAGTCTATGGTTATGGCGTTACCTTCTTTTACTTTCCCATCGATGATCTCGCGTGCAAGCATATCAAGGATTTGTTTTTGGATGACGCGCTTCAGTGGCCGTGCACCAAACGCAGGATCGAATCCTTCTTTCGCAAGTGCTGATTTGGCTTTATCGGAGAATGTTAGCTCTATCTCTTTTGTTCGTTTGATTTCTTCGGTAATTGCATTGAGCTGAACCTCGACAATATGCTTCATATCATCTTCTTTAATGCGGTCGAAGATGACGATATCGTCGATACGGTTTATAAACTCTGGACGGAAGTGAGTAGCTAATTCGTTATTCAGGGTCTTTTCAAGCTCGGCGTAATTTTTACCGTCCCACTCCTGGATATACTGCGAGCCAATGTTGCTGGTCATGATAATGATGGTGTTTGCAAAGTTGACCGTTCGACCCTGTCCGTCGGTGAGTCGACCATCGTCGAGTACTTGCAATAGTATGTTGAATACGTCTTGATGCGCTTTTTCAATTTCATCGAGCAGCACAATGCTGTAAGGGCGGCGTCTGACTGCTTCGGTGAGTTGACCGCCTTGCTCGTATCCAACATACCCTGGCGGCGCACCGATAAGTCGTGATACCGCGTGCTTTTCCATGTATTCGCTCATATCGATGCGGGTTATTGCCCGTTCGTCGTCAAACAATGAAGCAGCCAGGCTTTTCGCAAGCTCTGTTTTACCCACGCCGGTTGGACCCAAGAATAAGAACGAGCCTATTGGTCGTTTCTGATCGCCCAAACCAGCGCGCGAGCGACGAATCGCATTTGCAACAGCAGTAACGGCGCGGTCTTGGCCGACAACACGCTTATGCAGGTCAGCTTCTAAGTGGCTTAATTTTTGCGTTTCGCTTTCTTGCAAGCGCTCTATCGGTATACCTGTCCAGCGCGATACCACTGCCGCAATGTCGTCTGCGGTAACTTCATCACGCAGCAGGCGCTGTTCAGGTGGAATCATGTGTATCTGGCGGCGATACTCAGTAATGTTTTGTTCAATTTCAGGGATCTCGCCGTATTTAATACGGCTCGCTGTCGTGAGGTCGCCTTCGTTTTCTGCCAGTTCAAGCTGTGTTTTAGCGGCTTCAAGCTTTTCGTTTTCAGCGTTTAGTTTATCGATAAGCTCCTTTTCTCTCTGCCACTTTGATTCCAGCTCATGTGCTTCAGTTTGCAGTTTCTTGATTTCTTCTTCAATTTCAGCCTTGCGCTCTTTAGCGCTGTCACTTTTGTCTTTCTTAAGCGCCGTCATCTCAATCTGCAGCTGCATGATTTTTCGATCAAGCCGATCAAGTTCGATAGGTTTAGAATCCAGCTGCATTTTCAATGCTGATGTTGCTTCATCAATCAAATCAACTGCTTTATCTGGCAGATATCGTTCAGTAATGTAGCGGTCACTCAGGCGCGCTGCTGCCACAATAGCATCATCGAGAATTTTCACACCGTGGTGTACTTCATACTTTTCCTGAAGACCACGCAAAATTGCAACCGTATCGTCAAAATCAGGTTCGCCAACGTATATTGGTTGCAAACGACGTTCAAGTGCTGCATCTTTTTCAATATACTGTCGGTATTCGCTGAGTGTGGTTGCGCCAATAAGGTGTAATTTGCCGCGAGCCATCATCGGCTTTAACATGTTTGCCGCATCAACTGCACCTTCGGCTTTGCCAGCGCCAACAATGGTGTGAATTTCATCAATGAACAATATGATTTCACCGCTTGAATCTTCAATTTCTTTTAGCACCGATTGCAAACGTTCTTCAAACTGGCCACGGTAGCCTGCTCCAGCTAGGAGGCTGCTGATTTCAAGCCCAATGAGCCGCTTGTTTTTCAGGCTCTGCGGTACGTCACCTTTCACAATACGTTGTGCCAAACCTTCAACAATTGCCGTTTTGCCAACACCTGGTTCACCGATAAGCACGGGGTTGTTTTTAGTTCTTCGAGACAACACCTGCATACAACGACGAATCTCTTCGTCGCGCCCAATTACGGGATCAAGCTTGCCTTCTTTGGCAAGCGCCGTAAAATCCTGACCATACTGTTCGAGTGGTTTCTTCGTTTCTTCTTGCGGTTGCATGCTACTGCCTCCTATGATGTAAAAATTATTATAAAAAATTAGCACTCTCCATGCAAGAGTGCTAACTATTTCTTTAGTAGAAATTGATAGCACTAATTAGACTTATAGGTCATGACTTTATTTCCGTATCTACCTTAGTAGAAATTGATAGCACTAATTAGACGAAAACCGTATTACCACCCTACGCAAAATCTACCTTAGTAGAAATTGATAGCACTAATTAGACCAAAAAATGGAAGCAACAGCAACAAATCTACCTTAGTAGAAATTGATAGCACTAATTAGACATCCTAACATTGACGTGCTAGATTTTATCTACCTTAGTAGAAATTGATAGCACTAATTAGACTTGTGAAGTTTTTTTACTATCCATTGTATCTACCTTAGTAGAAATTGATAGCACTAATTAGACATGAGTAAGGTATGGGACGAGGCAAATCTACCTTAGTAGAAATTGATAGCACTAATTAGACTTTGCACCCAAAACCTTTGCCTCTATATCTACCTTAGTAGAAATTGATAGCACTAATTAGACTTACCAAACCAACCACCTACTCCATATCTACCTTAGTAGAAATTGATAGCACTAATTAGACT
>ERZ777003.61-NODE-61-length-198300-cov-18.626972_pt1 | contig 198300 bp, 175 predicted proteins | sample MGYA00374956_ERZ777003 | MGnify/ENA primary metagenome ERZ777003 (study PRJEB29302, sample SAMN06268252) | bioreactor metagenome | isolation source: Joint BioEnergy Institute, California, USA | place: USA:Joint BioEnergy Institute, California, USA | collected... | reverse complement strand
TCTGGGTCGGCTGGTTCGGCTTCAACGCGGGCAGCGCGCTCGCGGCAGGCCAGAGCGCGGGTATGGCGATGCTCGTCACCCAGATCTGCACGGGCACGGCAGCGCTCGCATGGATGGTCGCGGAGTGGGTCAAGCACGGTAAGCCGTCGTTGCTCGGCATCGCCTCGGGCGCGGTTGCCGGTCTCGTCGGTATTACGCCCGCAGCCGGTACGGTTGGACCTGCCGGTGCGCTCGTGATCGGTATCGCTGCCGGTGTGCTCGCCTTCATCTTCTCGACCTCGGTCAAGCGCGCGCTCGGCTACGACGACTCGCTCGACGTTTTCGGCGTCCACGGTATCGCCGGTATCGTCGGTGCGATTCTGACCGGCGTGTTCGCCTTCCCGTCCTTGGGCGGCGTGTGGGAGCCCGGCGAGGGCGCCACGATCGCGAGCCAGGTGTGGATCCAGACGAAGAGCGTGCTCTTCACGATCGTCTACACCGGCGTGCTCACCTTCGTGATCCTGAAGATCGTCGATGTGATCGTGGGGCTCCGCGTCACGTCCGAGCAGGAGCTCGAGGGCCTCGACCTCAGCCTGCACGACGAGCGGGGTTACAACCTCTGAGGAGCGTTACTGCCAGGTTCCCCCCAACCCTGGCATCGAGAGAACGGGCGCTTCGGCGCCCGTTTTCTTTTGGAGAATCCGGCGCCACGGGCAGCTTCGTGATCCAGTCCACAGTTGCAGCTTATGACAGACCCCGCTTTGGCGCCTTCCCGAGACCTCACTGCTACACTCCAGCAAGCCCTTCGCCTGCCTCTCAACGCGACGCAAGCTCTTGGAGCAATTGCGATTTACCGGGGCTCGGGGGCGTGGGGTTCGAGGCGCGGGACGCTGGTTTGGGAACGGAAGTGCGGTCGCTCATCGCCACCACAGACCACAACCGACGACCAACGGCCTCTTGATTTGGATGGAGCACGCCATGCGAACTGCACTGCTATCGACGCTCGCGCTCGCTGCCTACGCGCTTTCGGCGCACACAGCTCTTGCAGACGTCTACAAGTACACGGACGAAAAGGGCAACGTCTTCTACACGGACAAGCCGCGTACGCTGCCCGCCGAGCGCGTCGACGTGAAAACGCAAAAGACCGACCTGGTGGCGGCCGAGCGGCAGGCAGCCGAGCTGGAGCGCATGCAGGAGGCGGATCGCGCGCGTCGGGAAGCGGCGGCTTCGAAGGCGGATCAACGAGCTGCCGCCGAGCTGACGGCAAAAGACAAGGCCGAGCGTTGCTTGAAAGCGCGCGAGCGCTACGAGAACTATATGAGCAGCCCGCGCCTGTACGAGACGCTGCCCAACAACGAGCGCCGTTATCTGACCGATGCCGAGATCGACGCAGCGCGCAATTCGGCGCGCGCGGCCATGGAAGCGCTCTGCAATTAACCCCGCCGATCCGGGCGGCGACTTGATCGCCGCCCTGGGTTCTGTCACATAGAGCCAGCCGGCTGTGCGGCTCTTTATTCCGTTTCGATCGACGTGAACACATCAGTGGCGCCTGCGCGCGTAGGATTCATCGGTCTAGGCGCAATGGGCGTGGGGATGGCCAACAACCTGCACCGCGCCGGGATGCTGAAGGCCGTCTGGAACCGTACTGCCGAGAAGGCGCAGGAGCTCGCGGCACGAACCGGCGTGCACGCCGCAGCCACGCCCGATGAACTGGCCTCGCTCTGCGACACCATCGTGATGTGCGTTTCGGCCGACGCCGACGTGCTCGCGGTCATCGACGCGATCCTGCCCGCCGTCAAAGCCGAAACGCTCGTCATCGATTGCTCCACCGTCAGCGCCGACACGGCACGCACCGCAGCACACCGACTGCGAGCTCGCGGCGCCGATTTTCTCGATGCGCCCGTCAGCGGCGGCGTCGAAGGCGCGCGCGACGGCACGCTCGCCATCATGGTCGGCGGCGACGAACGCTCGTTCGAACGCGCACGGCCAGTGCTCGAAGCGATGGGTCGCACGATCACGCATTTCGGTCCGAGCGGATCGGGCCAAGCCGCGAAGGCCACGAATCAAATCATGTGCGCCGGAATCATTCAGGCCGTTGCCGAAGCGATGGCTTTCGCGAAAGCGCAGGATCTTCCGCTCGAAAAACTCATCGACACGCTCGGCAAAGGTGCAGGCTCGAGCTGGTATTTCGTGCACCGCGCGCCGAACATCGTGAAGAACAGCTATCCGGCGGGCTTCCGCGTCCGCCTTCACGAGAAGGATCTGCAGATCTGCCGCGCCATGGCCGCGCGCTTCGGCGTCCAGCTCCCGCTCGTCGAAATGACGCTCGTGCATTATCGGCGCCTGATCGAGCAAGGCCATGGCGACGAGGACATCTCGACTCTGTTCCGTCTCAAGGACGCCCTGTTCGCCCGGGCGCGCGATGCCAAAGACAGCTCATGATCGGCTGTGAGCGGTATGTGAATCCGGTGCTCACTTGATGCGCATGCCCGAACAGCGTTCGCCAACGCCAGCTTCGTTCCTGCCCGACTTTTGCGCCGCGCCCGCGGTGCTGGTCGTCGTGCTGATCGTCGAGCTCGTTGCGCTCACGATGACGATCGCACGGCAATCGTTGCAGCAAAATTTCTGGGTCGATCTTGCGGCAACATCGCTGTTCCTGTTGTGGATCGGCCTGGGATGCGCAGCAGTGTTGTGCCGCTCGCGAGCATGGCTAGCGAGCATGCCGCCGGGCCGCGCAGCTGCGATTGCGATCGCCATGCTCGTTGCCGTCGTCGGCATCGTGTCCGAGCTCGTCTACCAAGCCGGGCGTCTGGGCCGGTTCGATCTCTCGGCGGCGATGAACGTGTTTCCCACCGACCACGCCGGCTTCCTGTTGCGCAACATGGCCGTCGGCTTCATCGTGAGCGCGCTCGCCTTGCGTTATTTCTACGTGACCGCCGAATGGAAGCGCAGCGTCGAAATGGAAGCGCTCGCCCGCATCCACGCCTTGCAGGCGCGCATTCGCCCGCACTTTCTCTTCAACAGCATGAACACGATCGCCTCGCTCACTCGCACGGATCCAGCGCGAGCCGAGCAAGCCATCGAAGATCTCGCCGATCTGTTTCGCGCGAGCTTGCACGATGCGCACACGCAGATATCGCTCAAGGAAGAAATCGAGATCGCGCGCACGCACGAACGTATCGAACAGCTGCGCCTCGGCAATCGGTTGCGCGTCGAATGGGAGATCGACGGATTGCCGCTTCGAGCTCAAGTGCCTTGCCTGATCGTGCAGCCGCTGCTCGAAAACGCGGTCTACCACGGCATCGAGATGCTGCCGACGGGCGGCACCATTCACATTCGCGGCGAGCTCGTGCAGGATCGGATCGAAATCGAAGTACGCAATCCGGTGCTTGCGCAGCAAGGCTATCGAGAGCGTGAAGGCAACCGCATGGCACTCGAGAACATCCGTCAGCGCCTCGAGCTCGCCTGGCCCGGACGCGCATGGGTCGAAACGGCCCAAAGCGATGGGGAATTTCGTGCGAAGCTCATCTTTCCGTTTACCGAATCGCGACCGAGCGTCATTGGTTTATGAAAATACTGATCGTTGACGACGAACCTCCGGCGCGTGAGCGCTTGCGAAGCTTGCTTGCCGAAATCGGCGATTGCGAAATCATCGGCGAAGCCTCGAACGGCGAAGAAGCCCTCGAGCTCTGCAGCCAGTTGAAACCCGACGTCGTCCTCCTCGATGTGCGCATGCCCGGGATTTCCGGTCTCGAAGTGGCGCGTCACATCGATTCCTTGGCCGATCCGCCGGCGGTGATCTTCACCACGGCTTACGATCAATACGCCGTCGAAGCGTTCGAAACCGAAGCCGTCGGCTATCTGTTGAAGCCGGTACGCAAGGAGAAACTCGCTCACGCGCTTCGCCACGCCGCGCGCATTCCGCCGTCGCGACTGACGCGCATTGCGGAGTCGGCAGGATTCGAACAACGGCGCGAACGGATTTGCGCGCGGTTGGGCGATCAGCTGCGTCTGATTCCTGTCGAAGACATCTACTATTTCCTCGCCGACCAGAAGTACATCACGGTGCGTCACAAGGGCGGCGAAGACTTGATCGACGAATCGCTCAAGTCGCTCGCAGAAGAATTCTCGAACGATTTCATTCGTATCCACCGCAATGCGCTGGTCGCCGAGAAACAAATTTCGGCGGTCGAACGCACCGAAGACGGTCAATACGTGGTACGCGTGCGCGACTGCGGCGCAGTGCTGCAGGTGAGCCGCCGGCATGCCGCGGAATTGCTGAGAAGGATCCGCGGCGAGAGCTGAGGAGCGCGTTGTCGGCGCTCAGCGCAATAGCCTGGTCACTTGGCGGCCCGTTGCAATCAGGCCTGCGCTGCGCGAGGCGATCCGCAACAGTCGCTTCGGTCCGATCAAAGCGATGAGCGCAATCGCTCCGACGATCACGATCGGTTTCTTGGCAACCGCGCGTGCGGCCTGGATGCCGCGATCGATGCGGGCGAGCCGCATTTCGAGGTCCCTAGCCAGAAAGGCGAGCTGCTCGCGTTGCATCGCCGATTCGGCGAGCAAGGCTGCGCGGCGCCGTTCGAGCTCTCGTTCCCGTTCGCTCATGACTCGTGACGCAATCGATCGCGATCCTTCGCAAGCTCGGCAAGCGTGTTGCCGAGCATCGGCGGCTTGGATTTGAGCTTCGCTTGCAGCACGAGCACTGCCGCAACCGCAATCGCGACGAACACGGCGATCACCGCGAGCGCCGCCGCGATCCGATGCGTGTCCCAGAACACGAAGATCACCGTCAGCGCGGTCACGAACAGCGCCATCATGGCTGCGAACAGGCCGACGAAGGCCCAGAGCAACAGATGCGCGGCGCGCTGCACTTCCTCCTGCAGCTCCGTCGTAAAGAGCTGCAGCCGCGTATGGGCGACGCCGACCAGCGTGCTCAGAAGCCGACGCAGCGAATCGAACATCCCGCTCGTCGTGCCTGCATCGTTCATTTTCGGCGGGTACTCGTGCCTGTCGATGGCCATGGTCGGTCCGCTCAGCGGCGACCTAACAGCAAGCCCAAGAGCAAACCGACGCCTGCGGCGATGCCGACGGACTGCCACGGGTTCTCGCGCACATAGCCTTCGGTTGCGTTCGCCACGTCACGAGCGCGTTGATAGGCCTCGTCCTCGATCGCCGCGAGGCGGCTGCGCGCCTGGCGCAAGGACTCTTCCGCGCGCGCACGGATTTCTTGAATCCTCTCTCCCGTCTGTGCCGATGTCGCTCGAATCAGATCCTCGGCATCGCGAATGACCAGCTTCAGGTCTTCGACCAACTTATCGGTGCTCGGCGCGTGACTGTTCATAGGCTCTCCCGATTCAAGTTCATGACATTCCCGACAATTTGCGCATCGACAACCGATCGTAGCCTTCGGGCTCGACGCTCAGCAATCGAACTCGGTTCGAATCGACAACGGATCCACCGCCGCCTTCTCACCGCAAGCGTTACACATCCGCCCGTTAAATGGGCTCACGGCTTCCCACGCCAAATACGTGGGATCCCTCACGGGTGCTAGCATTCGCAGTCTGGAAACCCAGGAGCGACTTCACCGATGGATACGCCCCCGCCGCCGCCTCCGCGCCTACGGACTGACGACCGGTTCTACGCCCGATCGTTTGCCCTGGCCGTCACTGCGGCATTGGGGATTGCGCTCTATCGCATTGTCGAGCCGTTCCTGGGACCGATTACCTGGGCGATCTTTCTCGCCTTCCTCGTCCACCCCCTGCACGTCAGGTTGACGCGCAAGCTGCGCGGACGCGCGCAGTGGTCGGCGCTCCTGCTCACGGTGCTCGTCTTGATCGTGTTCCTGGGTCCGCTGACGGCCTTGAGCGCTGCGTTCGCCGCACAAGTGGGCCAGTTACTGCATTTCGCGCAGACCACCGTCGCCGATCAGGCGAGATCGAACGTGCTGAGCTTCACCGAAGTTCCTTGGGTGCAGAACGCACTGGCATGGCTCGAGAGCACGCTGGACATCAACACGGCGCAATTGCGCGGATGGGCGGTGCAGGGTACGCAGCAAATCCTGCAATCATTGGCCTCGGCGGGCGGACGCGTGTTTCTCGGCGCGATCGGCACCGTCGTCGGATTCATGCTCATGGTGTTCATGCTGTTCTTCTTCATCCGCGACGGCGAGGACATGCTGAAAACGGCGCGCGAACTGATTCCGATGCCGCGCGCCTACAAGGCACGGTTGTTCGATCACTTGAGCGCCGTGACGCGCGCGATGGTCTTCGGGACCGGCCTCACCGCATTGATCCAGGGCACCTTGGTCGGGATTGCGTTCTTGATCACAGGACTTCCGTCGCCGGTCGTGTTCGGTGTCATTGCAGCGCTCACGGCGCTGTTGCCGTTCGGCGGCACGGCGATCGTCTGGGTGCCGGCGGCCATCGTGCTGGCGGCGCAAGGTCACTGGGGCTGGGCCATCTTCATGGTCGTGTGGGGTGCCCTCTTGGTCTCGCTCGTCGACAATTTCGTGAGGCCTTGGCTCGTCTCAGGACGCGCCGACGTCAGTACGTTGACGGTGTTCATCGGCGTGCTCGGCGGACTGGCCGCGTTCGGCGCGATCGGTTTGTTCCTCGGGCCGGTCATTCTCGCCCTGATCATTGCGCTCATCCGTTTCGTGCTCGAAATGCGCCGAGCCGAGCTCGAACCCAAGACGCCTGTCTGAGCGTCGGCGTCACCGATAGCTACTTAATCTGATGTACGACCGTCCGCTTCGTATCGCCACCCGTCAGAGCCGGCTCGCCTTGTGGCAGGCAGAGCACGTGGCAACGCGTTTGCGCGCGTTGCATCCGCAGCTCGAAGTCGTGCTCGTACCCATGACGACACAGGGAGATCGCGTGACGGATCGCGCGCTCGCCGAAGTCGGCGGCAAAGGTTTGTTCGTCAAGGAGCTCGAGCTCGCCTTGGTCGAGGATCGCGCCGATATTGCGGTGCACTCGATGAAGGACGTGCCGACCGAAATGCCTCCGGGCATGGAGATCGTCGCCGTGCTGGAGCGCGCCGATGCGCACGATGCGTTCGTCTCGACACGCTATTCCAGGTTCGATGAGCTCCCGCAGGGCGCACGGGTCGGAACATCGAGCCTACGCCGTCAATGCCAGCTCAAAGCAGCGCGTCCGGATCTCCAGATGTTCACGCTGCGCGGCAACGTGGAGACGCGGATGCGCAAGCTCGACGAAGACCAATACGACGCGATCGTGCTCGCCTGTGCCGGATTGATGAGGCTTGGCTTGGAGCGGCGTATCACCGAGCGGATTCCTTTCTCGATCTCGCTGCCCGCGGTCGGTCAGGCCATCGTCGGCATCGAGTGTCGCAGCGGCGACGAACGCAGCATTTCGCTCGTACGCGGCTTGAACGATGCAACCGCATGGGCATGTTGCTCGGCGGAGCGCGCCTTTGCGCTGCGACTACAAGGCAGTTGCCAGTCGCCGATCGCCGGTTTCGCCGAATTGCAAGGCAATACGGTCACGCTGCAAGGCGTCGTCGGATCGCCGGACGGACAGCGCGTTTACCGCGATCGAATCGAGGGCCCCGTCGAGCAGGCTGAAACGCTGGGCACCCGGCTTGCAGAGCGCATCCTCGCGGCCGGCGCCGATGCCTTGCTCGCCGAACAGCGCGCCAAGTCGCCATGATTCCGCACATCATTCCGCCGCTGACGGGTGCGTCGGTTCTCGTGACTCGTCCGCAGCCGCAGGCCGATGCCTTGGCGCAATCGATCGCCGCGCTCGGCGGCGAGCCCATCGTCTTTCCGGCCATTGCCATCGAGCCGCTCGCTACTCAGGCACCGCAGCCGCACGATTGGGTGCTTTTTGCGAGCGTGCATGCGGTTCAGTTCGGCGCCCCACTCATTTCGCGCACCGATGTAACGCGTATCGTCGCCATCGGCAAGGCGACGGCGAGCGCGCTCGCGGCGGCGAACATGCCCGCCGATGTCGTCGCGAATCCGCCGTACACGAGCGAGGCGCTGCTCGCCCAAGCGGATTTTCGGACGGCGCCCGGTCAATCCGTATTGATCGTGCGCGGCGAAGGCGGCCGAGAGCTGCTTCGAGAAACGCTGACCGCACGCGGCGTACGGGTGCAGATTCTCGAGGTGTATCGCCGCGTTCGGCCGCAGGTATCTCCAGCCGAGATCGAAGCGTTGGAAACGCGCTGGTCCGAGTTGCCGATCGATGCCGTGACGGCGACGAGCGTGGAAACCTATCGCAATCTGGTCGAGCTGCTGACGCCGCGCGGTCGCAAATTACTCAACGAAACGCCGCTGCTTGCACCGAGCCGACGCATCGTCGATGCAGCCGCCGCTGCGGGTTGGCGCGGTCAAGCGCTGGTCACGAACGGTGCCGACGATGCGGCCATCGTCGGTACGCTCGCTCGGTGGCTCACTCGGGCACGATGCGACTGACGCGCGTGCATGCGCTGAGAGCGCGCGAACTCGCGTGCTAGCATACCCGCCTGCTGTTTCGGCTCTGTCTGCGCTCCGCACGCCCGCGTATGTCCGATCATTCTCCGCTGCAACTTCCCGCCAAGCCCGCGCTGCCGGATGAAGCGCCGCGCAAGCGAGCCCATTCCTACAGCCGATTGACGACCGCCATTGCGGTGCTCGCGCTCGCCACAGCAGCGTACTCGCTGTGGCGCCTCGATGCGACGCGCGAACGTCTGGAGCAAGTAAACGATCTGGCGAGGACACTTGCAGCCGATCGCAATGCCCTCGAAGGCGAACTGCGTGCGCTCGCCGAGCGCGAACGGCGCAGCGAACGCGATCTGCTCGAACGGCTCGGTACACTCGAACCGCTACCGAAACAGGTCGCCGATCTGAGCGCGGCCATCGACGAGCTGCACGGGCGCACCGAAGGTCCGCAGCGAGCGTGGTCGCGTGCCGAAGCGCTGTTTCTGATGGAGATCGCACAGCGCAGCCTCGTGCTAGACCGCGATGTCGCTACCGCGATTACCGCGCTCGAAACTGCCGACTCGCGCCTGGCATCGTTGCGCGATCCGTCGCTCACGGCGGTGCGTCAGCAGATCGCGAGCGATTTGCAAGCGTTGCGCACGGCGCGGGTTCCCGATCGAACCGGGCTCATGACGCGCTTGTCGGCCGCCGAAGCCGAAGTGGCGCGTTTGCCGATCGCCGGCCTCCTCGCAGTCGATGACGGATCGGACTCCGACACCGAGCTGCCGCAAGGCTGGTTCGCTCGGGCTCGCGCGATCCTGGGGCGAGCGCTTGCGAGCTTCCTGCGAGTGCGCGACATCGACGAGCGCGGCGGTACCGTTGTGACGCTGAACGAACAACTCGTACGCCGGCAACACCTGCAATTGCTGCTGCTGTCGGCGCGCACGGCCGTCGCTCGGCACGATGCGGAGGCCTATCGCAGCGCGCTCGCAGCGGCGCGCCAATGGCTCGCCGAGTTCTTCGACATGGAGAGCCCGTCGACACAGGCGCTTCTCAAAGACATTCAACTCCTGGAGGCCGTGGATATCGATCCGCGACTGCCGGACATCTCGAAATCTGCGCAAAGCTTGCAGCGCTCGATGCCGCGGAGCGCGCAATGAAGCCGGGCCCGATGAAAGTCGCGCTGTACGTCGCGGCAGCCCTGCTGTGCGGCGCTGCGCTCGCGCAATTCCTGCTCGCCGATCCCGGCTACGTCGCTCTACGCTTCGGCAATACGCTCATCGAAATGTCGGGTGTGAGCTTCGTGCTCGCGGCGATTGCCGTTTATGTGCTCATTCGGCTCGTCGCACGGCTGATTCGAGCGCGACGTCTGTGGCGCGAGGCGCAAGAAGAACGGCGTCTACAAAGAGCGCGGCGCAGTCTCGCGCGCGGCATTCTCGAAATGTCCGAGGGCGATTGGGCTTCGGCCGAAACGACGTTGGCTCGCTCGGCGCACGACGCAGAAGAACCTGCGGCACACTACCTCGTGGCCGCGCGAGCGGCAGAGCTGCAAGGCGCTCACGACCGGCGTGACGATTTGCTGGCGCGGGCGCTCGACAAAGCCGGCGACCGCCGAGCGCCGATTCTGATCATGCAAGCCGAGCTTCTGATCAAACATCAAAAGCTCGATGCAGCGCTCGCAACGCTCGAACAGCTCGACAACTGCGGCGAACAGAATGCACGCGGCTTGATGCTGCTTGCACGCATTTATCGGCAGACAGGGCAATGGGAAAAGCTGCAGGAGCTCGAGCCGCGGCTGCGCAGCACGCGCGGCATCAGCACGTCGGCCATCGATGAAACGGTTGCGCAGATCTATCTCGATCGTTTGAAAGCCGCAGCCGCAAAGAAGAACAGCGAGGAGCTCGCCGCTGCCTGGAAGGCCTTGCCGAAGTCGCTGACGCGGCGGCCGGAAATCGTCATCGCGTATGCGCGAGGCGCGATGGCGTGCGGCGACCACGAATCCGCCGAAAGCGAGCTTCGCGCGCTGCTCGAAGAACAATGGGATGAAGCCGCCGTGCTCGCCTACGGCGATCTCGAAACCGCTGAGCCGTTGGCAACGCTCGATCGCGCCGAGCGCTGGCTCGCTGCGCATCCGCAGGACCCGGCGCTCATGGTGACGTGTGCGCGCTTGGCGATGCAGGCCGAGCTGTACGGCAAGGCACGTAGTCTGCTCGAAACGAGCCTGGCACTGCGGCCGCGGCTCGAAACCTATCAGCTCCTCGCGGGATTGCTGGAGCAGCTCGGCGAGCGCGAGCGTGCCAACAAAGTGCTGCACGACGCGCTCGTGCACGCCATCGGCCGCAAGGCGAAGTTGCCGCCGATCCGCGCTCGGCGCTGGCAGGATCGGCGTACGGGCGATCGCCGCCGCTCTTAGCTCGCGTCCGTTCATCATGCCCGCCCGCGTCACGCTTCTGCCTTCGCAGCAAATTCTCACGGTCGAGGAAGACGAGTCGATCCTGGACGCGGCGTTGCGCGTCGGATTGAACCTGCCGCACAGCTGTAAGGGCGGTCATTGCTCGTCTTGTCGAGCACGCATCGTGTCGGGACGAATTTCCTATCCGAATGGACGTCCGCTGGGACTCATGCCGGAAGAAGAGCGCGACGGTTTCGTGTTGTTGTGCCAGGCCCACGCGCTCGACGACGAGCTCGTCATTCAAGTCAGAGAAATCAAACCGCCGAGGAGTCTCGACCTGACCGTCCGCAGCTTGCCTTGCAGAGTCGAACGGCTGCAGCCGCTCGCACCCGATGTCATGGCCGTGTTCTTGCGTTTGCCGGCCGCAGAACGTTTCGATTACCTAGCGGGCCAGTACCTGGACATCATGTTGCCGCACAACCGACGCCGCAGCTTCTCGATCGCCAGTCCGCCCGACGACAGCGGATTGATCGAGCTGCACATCCGTCGCGTCGCAAGAGGCGAATTCACCGAGCAAGTCTTCTCCGGCATGCAAGCGAAAACCTTGCTGCGCATCGAAGGTCCGCTGGGCCAATTCTGGTTTCGCGAACGCTCGCCGCGACCGGCCGTATTGATCGGCGGCGGTACGGGCTATGCGCCGCTGCGCGCCATGCTCAAGCAATTGCTGGAACGCGGCGATCGTCGACCGCTGCATCTTTACTGGGGCGCGCAAACGCGCGTCGATCTTTACGAAGATGCATTGCTGCGCGAATGGTGCGCACGGCACGAAAACTTTCGCTACACGCCGGTGCTGTCCAATCCTCAGGAAGGCGATGAATGGAAGGGTCGCACCGGGTGGGTTCACACCGCAGCGCTCGAGGATTACGCAAATCGACTCGACGCGATCGATGTGTACGCGAGCGGACCGCCGGCCATGGTCGAAGCGGTGCGCAGCGAATTCCTTACGCGCGGTTTGCCGGCCGAACGCTTGTTCTTCGATTCGTTCGACTTTGCACCCGATACGCTGGCCAAGCTTTCGAGCGCATCGAAGACCGAGCCTTGATCGACGCACAGGGATCTATTGCAGTCAGCCCTAGGATCTAAGCCAATGAGCGCTGGACGACCGCAAGTCCTCATCGTTGGGTGCGGGTATGTGGGCACGCGCCTCGCGCGACGATTGCTGCACGATTATCACGTCGCAGCGATCGTGCGCACGCAAGCCAGTGCACGCATGCTGGCGCGCGAGGGCATCGAGGCCATTGCGCTCGATTTGGACAAGGTGCGTCTCGGCGCACCCATTCCCGAACGGCTCGACCACGAAGCGACGTTCTATCTCGCCCCTCCGCCGCCCCACGGCGAGAGCGATTTGCGACTCGACCGGTTCTTCCAGATCGCCGCAGTGCCGCCGAGAACATTCGTTTACATGAGCACGACCGCGGTGTACGGCGATACGCAAGGCGCGTGGGTCGATGAGAGCTCGCCGGTTTCGCCACGTTCGGATCGTGCGCGGCGCCGCGTCAGCGCCGAGGACATGTCTCGCGTCTGGTGCACCGAGCGCCACGTGCGACGCGTCGTGTTGCGCGTGCCGGGCATTTACGGCCCGGGTCGATTACCGCTCGAACGCCTGCGCGCTCGCGAGCCGGTCGTTCATCCCGACGAAGCCGGTTTCAGCAATCGCATTCAAGTCGACGATCTCGTCGAAGCGTGCGTCCTGGCGATGACGAATCGGGAAGCTCGAGGCGTCTACAACGTCACCGACGGCAATGCATGCTCGACGACGGAATTTCTCGATCGGCTCGCACTTCACGCCGGATTGCCCACCCCGCCGCGCGTCTCTCTCGACGAAGCACAACTCACCTTCCCGCCCGAACGCCTCGCGTTCCTGAACGAATCGCGACGCGTGAGCAACGAGCGAATGCGCAAGCACCTGGGCGTGGTGTTGCGGTATGCGGATTTGGATGTGGGGATTAGGCAGAGCTTGGCAGGGGAAGGTCGTGACTCGTGACTCGACGCGCGAGTGGTGAGTAGTAGGGCGCGCAACGCCCCTTCTTCCCTTCTTCCCTTCTTCCCTTCTTCCCTTCTTCCCTTCTTCCCTGTTCCCTATTCCCTCAACCCGGTTGGCTCCTTTTGCTCCCCAACCACTTCGTGATCGGTTTCCATTGCTCCCAGTCGGGCCAGGCGAGGTATTCGGGGAGCTCGAAGATGCCCATGCCGCGTTGGAAAGCGCGCAAATAGTTCGTCGATTGCCGAAGCGCCGACAGATACGGCACTTTGAGCTTGCCGAGATACTTGTCGAGCTCCTCGAACATCAGCGTGTTCTCGCGGACGCGATTGGCAACGACGGCCAGGCGTGCCTGTTGGCGCTGCACTTTGCCGATTTCGAGCACCTCGGCCATGAAGTGACCGCACGCCTTCAGATCGATCGGCGAAGGCAAAACCGGCACGATGATGGTTTCCGCGCGCCGGACGAGCTCGTTCATTTCGGTGCCATGCGTGCGGGCCGGCGCATCGATGACGAGCACTTCGGTGTCGCGCGGCACGCTGCGCAAACCCTCGTCGTAAGCGGGAACGCCGACGATCTTCGGTAGGTCTTCCGGGCGTATCTCGAGCCAATCGAGACTGGAACGCTGCGGATCGTAGTCGGCTAGCGCGACCTTGTAGCCTTCGCCGGCAAAGTAACAGGCGATATTCGTTGCCAAGGTACTCTTGCCGCACCCACCCTTGGCGTTCATCACCATAACGTGGCGCATGCCTTCCTCTCTCGTGGGAGTGTCCCAAGGAATTGCCGCTGAGCCAGACTGTTATCGTTCGCCCGATCGAGTACGGCTGGGCGGCAAGCGTCCCACGCGCCCGTTGCGTCCGCTTTCCTTGCGCGTGCGGACTCGATCCGCCATGTAAGTTACGGGTGTGCGCTTGAAATGTCCACGCGAACGCGGGCTTCGGCCGGCGCGCGCTGCCGGCCTCGAGGATTCGCGTTTACGTCGCCGCAAGCAGACGTATATCCTCGCCGCATGCTCCTGCCCTTCACGAAAATGCACGGCCTCGGCAACGATTTCATCGTGTTCGAGGCCCCCGACGACGGTGCCGTGCCGAGCGCCGACCAGCTCCGTGCCCTAAGCGACCGGCGCACGGGCATCGGTTTCGATCAGGCGCTCGTGCTGCTTCCTCCCCGCAAGCAAGGCACCGACGTCTTCTATCGCATCTTCAATAGCGACGGCTCGGAAGTGCAGCAGTGCGGCAACGGTGCGCGTTGCATCGGTTCGCTCGTCGCCCGCAAGCTCGAACGGCCGTCGGTCACGATGGACTGTCCGGGCGGCGTCGTCCGCGCCATCGTGCGCGGCGACGGTCAGGTAACCGTGGACATGGGCATGCCGAATTTCGATCCTGCTGCACTGCCGTTCGATGCGATTCGCGAGGCGGACATCTATCCGTTGCGTGTCGGCGAAAGCGAGCTGCGCATCGGCGCCGTATCGATGGGCAATCCGCATGCGGTGATTCAAGTGGCCTCCGTAGCCAATGCGCCCGTGGACACGATCGGTCCTCAAGTGGAGAATCACTCGCGCTTCCCCGAGCGTACGAACGTCGGCTTCATGGAAGTCGTCGATCGCAAGCACATTCGCCTGCGGGTTTGGGAACGCGGTGCCGGGGAGACTCAAGCGTGCGGCACCGGAGCGTGCGCCGCGGTCGCGGTCGGTCGCCGATGGGGACTTCTCGACGAAGAAGTTCTGGTCGACGCGCGTGGCGGGCAGATGAGCGTCCGTTGGGAAGGACCCGGGAAAACGCTCTGGATGACCGGCCCTGCGGTCAGCGTGTTCGAGGGGACGATCGATTTGGACAAGTTGCGCCCGGCCCACTGATGCTCCTCAAACGGAGCCCGGACGCGACGCTACACAACGAGGCACTATGAGCAACAATCCGGTTCGCGGCGTCGATTCCAGCGTTCCTCCCGAAACCGCCATTGCCGACTATCTGCAGCAGAATCCCGACTTCTTCGAACGACACGCCCAGCTCCTCGCGAAGCTCAGATTGCCGCACAGCCGCGGCACGGCAGCGGTTTCGCTCATCGAACGCCAAGTCGCTGTGCTGCGGGACAAGAACGACAAGCTCGAAGCGAAACTGCGCGAATTGATCGATGTGGCGCGCGACAACGACGTGCTCGCCGCCAAGATCCATCGGCTCGCATGCCGATTGCTGCGCAGCCGCACACCCACGGCCTTCATCGATGCGCTCGAAGTCTCGTTGCGCGAGGACTTCGGCGCCTCCGAGTGGATCATGCTGCTGTGGCAGGCGCCTCAGCCGGAATTTCGCACGATTTCGAGCCGTCACTTGCGCCTGATCGATGCAGCAGCACCCGAGCTCAAAATGTTCGAAACACTGTTCGAGTCGGGCAGACCTCGCTGTGGTCAGATCCGCGACAGCCAGCGCGACTATTTGTTCGGCGAAGGTACGATCGAGATCGGCTCCGCTGCGCTCGTGCCGCTCGGGTCGCAACCGGTGAGCGGACTGCTCGCGATCGGCAGCCCGGACAGCGAACGTTTCCATCCGACGATGAGCACCGAGTTCCTCGCACGCATCGGCGAGTTGGTGAGCGAAGCGCTCGCCAGCCTCTGAAATCGCCGGCCTAGGGCTGTTCATGCCCGGGGCTGCGGCGTGAGTTGCAACCGCGAAGCTGCCCATGTCTCCGTCCGCCCGCGCGTGGCTCCCGCGTTTTCTGTCGCACCTGACGGCCGAGCGTCGGCTATCCGCGCATACGGATACGAGCTATCGCCACGATCTCGAGCTGTTCATCGAGTACTGCGCCAAGCAGGGCGTGACGGAGTGGACCGGCGTCGATAGCCAGCACGTGCGCATGTTCGCCGCGCAGGAGTTTCGGCGGGGACAATCGCCGCGCACGATCCAACGGCGCTTATCGGCGATACGCAGCTTCTTCAAATTCCTGCTACGCGAAGCAGTACTCAAGTCCAATCCCGCAGTGGACGTCCAGGCACCGCGCGCGAAGAAGCGTTTGCCGGAAACGCTCGATGTCGATCAGATGAACAAGCTCCTGAGCTTTCGTACGGACGACGAGCTCAGCGTACGGGACAAGGCGATCATGGAGCTCTTTTATTCGTCAGGGCTGCGCCTGGCCGAGCTGACCGGCTTGAACCTCACCGACATCGACTTGCGCGACCGCACCGTGCGAGTCACCGGCAAAGGCAACAAGACGCGCATCGTGCCGATCGGCCGATACGCGGTCGAAGCCTTGTCCAAATGGTTACGCGAACGCACGGGGCTCGCGGGCACCGGCGAGCCTGCGCTGTTCGTGGCGCATACAGGTCAGCGCTTGGGGCCGCGCGCGATTCAGGTACGCATCGCGCAATGGGCGAAACGTCAGGGCATCGGCGTTCACGTTCACCCGCACATGTTCCGTCATTCGTTCGCAACGCACCTGCTGGAATCGAGTCAGGACCTGCGCGGCGTGCAGGAGCTGCTCGGTCACGCGAACATTTCCACGACGCAGGTGTATACGCACCTTGATTTTCAGCACCTCGCCAAAATCTACGACGCTTCGCACCCTCGAGCACGGCGCAAGCGCCCATCGCGCAAAGGGCCATGAATCGCGGGGACGTGCAGGCTAACATTCGATCTCTTCCTGCCTCGACCTCAAGCACATGACAGATTTTCACGGTACGACGATTCTCTCGGTCCGGCGCAATGGCGTCGTTGCGCTCGGCGGAGACGGCCAAGTGTCGCTCGGCAACACGGTCATGAAGGCCAACGCCCGCAAGGTCCGGCGCCTGTACGACGGCAAAGTCCTGGCAGGCTTCGCCGGAGGCACTGCGGATGCATTCACGCTCTTCGAGCGTTTCGAAGCGAAATTGCAGCAATACGGCAATCTCACGCGCGCGGCCATCGAGCTGGCGAAAGACTGGCGCACCGACCGGAGCCTTCGACGTCTCGAAGCATTGTTGTGCGTGGCCGATGCGAAAACGTCGCTGATCGTCTCCGGCAACGGCGATGTCATCGAGCCCGAGGACGAGATCATGGCCATCGGCTCTGGCGGTGCGTATGCGCTGGCAGCCGCCCGTGCTTTGAGTCAGAGCACCGAGCTCGACGCGCGCTCGATCGTCGAGAAATCGCTGAACATCGCCGCAGATATCTGTATCTACACGAACCGCAATCTGACGATCGAGGAACTGCGCGCTTGAACGATCCGCTCGACTCTCAGTCGGAGTTTGAGAGCGAGCTCTGCTCACGAACTTGCTGACCAGGGCCCAGAGCCCGGCGCCCAGAGCCCACTACCCAGTTGCCCAACCGGTTATGACCTCAATGACCCCACGCGAAATCGTTCAGGAGCTCGACAAGCACATCGTCGGGCAAACGGCCGCCAAACGCGCGGTCGCCATCGCTTTGCGCAACCGTTGGCGGCGTATGCAGGTCGACGAGCGCCTGCGCGCCGAGATCACGCCGAAGAACATTCTCATGATCGGTCCGACGGGCGTCGGCAAGACCGAGATCGCGCGGCGACTCGCCAAGCTCGCCAATGCGCCGTTCATCAAGGTCGAAGCGACGAAGTTCACCGAGGTCGGTTACGTCGGCCGCGAAGTCGACTCGATCATCAAGGACCTCATGGACATCGCCGTGAAAATGACGCGCGAGCAGGAAATGGAAAAAGTCCGTCATCGCGCAATGGATGCGGCCGAAGAGCGCGTCTTGGATGCCTTGCTGCCGCGTCCCCGATCCGTGGGTTTTCTGCAAGAACCCGATACGCAGCCGCGCGATCAGGATACCCGCCAAAAATTCCGCAAGATGCTGCGCGAAGGTCAATTGGACGATCGCGAGATCGAGATCGAAGTGCGCGCCATTCCGTTCGGCGTGGAGATCATGGCGCCGGCAGGTATGGAAGATCTGACGCAGCAGCTACAGAACATGTTCGCCAATCTCGGCGGCAACCGCACACGCACGCGCAAAGTGAAGGTGCGCGAAGCGCTCAAGCTCCTCACCGAAGAGGAAGCCGCGAAGATGATCAATGAAGAGGAGCTGAAAGCAGCCGCGTTGCGCAACGCCGAGCAGAACGGCATCGTCTTCATCGACGAGATCGACAAGATTGCACGCCGTCAGGAAGCACATGGCGCCGACGTCTCCCGCGAAGGCGTACAACGCGACCTGCTGCCGCTCGTCGAAGGCAGCACCGTGAATACGAAGTACGGCGTCGTGAAGACGGACCACATCCTGTTCATCGCCTCCGGCGCTTTCCACATGTCGAAGCCGTCGGATTTGATTCCCGAGCTGCAAGGCCGCTTTCCGATCCGCGTCGAGCTCGATGCGCTCAAGGTCGAGGATTTCATCCGCATTCTCACCGAACCCGACGCTTCGCTCTGCACGCAGTACAAAGCGTTGCTCGCCACCGAAGGCGTCGAGCTCGAGTTCGACGAGAGCGGCGTTCGTCGCATCGCCGAGGTGGCCTACCAGGTGAACGAACGCACCGAGAACATCGGTGCTCGTCGCCTGCACACCGTGCTCGAGCGCCTGCTCGAAACGATCTCGTACGAAGCCGCCGACCGTTCCGGAACGAAGGTCACGATCGACGCCGCCTACGTCGACGAGCACCTTGGCGAGCTGGTGAAGGACGAGGATTTGTCGAGATACATTTTGTAGCGCCATACGCGTGACTCGCGACTGGTGACTCGTGACTCGCGGCGTCGCTTGCGGACGAGTCGCGCGCCTCTGCCTCCCCTTGGGGAAAGGCGGGCAGAGCGAAGCGTGCCGGTGAGGGGAAACTTCGAGGTCACTAGTCACGAGTCACCAGTCAGAATCGCCGCCATGCCCACCCCCACCTCCATCAAACTCCGCACGCAATCTCGGGTGCTCGAGATTGCGTTCGACGACGGTGCGCAGTTCGAGCTGCCGTTCGAGTACTTGCGCGTGTATTCGCCTTCGGCGGAGGTGCGGGGGCACGGTCCGGGGCAAGAGACCCTGCAGGTCGGTAAGCACGAAGTGGGCATCGTGCGCGTCGAGCCCGTCGGCAATTACGCCATCAAGCTCGTGTTCGACGACGGCCACGACACGGGGCTTTATTCCTGGAGCTACTTGCGCGAGTTGGGCGAACAGCGCGAACAGAACTGGCAACGCTACCTCGCGCGACTGAAAGAGCTCGGCATCCCCTACCCCACACCCGTACCGCCGCGGCGCTAACAATTTGTCGATCGCATTTCCCCCGGCGCGGGCGCCGGCCGAGACCTTCAGTCTTCGGCCTTCAGCCTTCAGCCTATAGCTGTACAATGCGCCGGCCATGAGCACGAACGACGACAACGCGGCCCGCACGACCGATTTCGGTTTCCAGCAAGTGCCCGTGGCTGAGAAGGCAGCGCGCGTGCGCGCCGTATTCGAATCGGTCGCCGGCAACTACGATCTGATGAACGACCTCATGTCGGCAGGCATTCATCGGATCTGGAAACGCTTCACGTTGTCGCAAACCGGGTTAAGGCCGGGCCAGCGGGCTCTCGACGTTGCCGGCGGCACGGGCGATCTGGCTGCAGGCATGGCCGAACAAGTCGGTTCGTCCGGGCTCGTCGTGCTCACGGACATCAACTACGCAATGCTTTCCCGAGGTCGCGACGCCATGATCGACCGCGGGCTCGTCGGCAACATCCGGTTCTCGATCGCGAATGCCGAGTGTCTGCCCTTTCCGGACGCGAGCTTCGATTGCGTGACGATCGGTTTCGGGCTGCGCAACGTCACCGACAAGGATGCGGCGCTGCGCTCGATGTACCGCGTGCTCAAGCCGGGCGGACAATTGCTCGTTCTCGAGTTCTCGCATCCGGTTGCGCCGGGTCTCAAGCCGATTTACGACGCCTACTCGTTCACGGTGCTGCCCTGGCTCGGACAGGTCGTCGCCAAGGACGCCGCAAGCTACCGCTATCTCGCCGAATCGATTCGCAAGTTCCCCAAGCAGGAAGAGCTTCTTGCGATGATGCGTCAGGCGGGATTCGATCAATGCCGCTATCACAACCTCACGGGCGGCATCGTTGCCGTGCATCGAGGTTGGAAGCTATGAGTCACCTCTGCATGGCCACTGCCGTTGAACCGTAATCGATCGCTATGCGTCTCTCCCCCTTCGAATCGGTCCTGAACCGCAACATCGCGGGCTCGGCAGTCGCCCGAAGACTCTGCAAGCAGCTCGAAGGCAAGGTGCTCGCGTTGCACATGACCGGATTGCCGTTGGACCTCTATTTTCGCTCCGACGGCGAGCGCATGAGCATCGATACGACCGACTCAGATCCGCCGGCAGCGTCGTTGCGTGGGACACCGCTTGCGTTTCTGCGGCTCGTCGGCTCGGCGCCCGAGAATGTCGTGCGCGGCGGCGCCCTCCACGTGCAAGGCGACGCGGAAGTCGCGCAAGCCTTCAGCGAGCTGCTCAAAGCCGCGCAACCCGATCTCGAAGAAGAGCTGTCCCGCATCGTCGGCGACGTCGCCGCACATCAGATCGGCAATGCCGCACGCACGGCGATCGGCTTCGGCCGCCGTGCGCTCGATACGTTCACGCAGAATCTCGCCGAATTCCTGACCGAAGAGAGCCGCGACCTGCCCACACGAACGGAAGCCGACGAGCTCTTTTCCGAGGTGGATCGGCTGCGCGACGACGTCGCGCGACTCGAAGCGCGCATCGCGCGCTTGCAGCAACAACATACCCGGCACTGACGCGACGCATGCACGTTCGCGTTCTCTCGCGGCTCCTGCAGATCCAACGCGTGCTCGTCAGACACGGGTTGGACGACATCATTCTCGCGACGCATCTGTTCCGGCCGCTGCGCTTCGCGTTCTATCTCTCGCCCGCCACGTGGTTCCACCGCGAACGTGCCGGCTCGCGCGGCGAACGCCTGCGCCTCGCGCTCGAAGAGCTCGGACCGATTTTCATGAAATTCGGCCAGATGCTCTCGACGCGCCGCGATCTGTTGCCGCGCGATATCGCAGACGAGCTCGAGAAGCTTCAGGACCGCGTTCCTCCGTTCAGCGGAGCCGAGGCCAAACGCATCATCGAAGAAGCGTACGGCCGCCCCGTCAGCGAAGCGTTTGCGAGCTTCGACGAGCAACCGCTCGCTGCCGCAACGATTGCGCAAGTGCATGCAGCAACGCTCAAAGACGGCAAGGAGGTCGTCGTCAAGGTCGTGCGTCCGGGCATTCGCCGTCTGATCGAGCGCGACCTCGAGGTGATGCACGCGCTCGCCGATCTCGCGAATCGCTATTGGTCTCAGGCCGAACGGCTGCGGCCGGTCGAGCTCGTGAAAGAGTACGAGAAGACCATTCTCGATGAGCTCGATCTCATGCGCGAGGCGGCGAATGCCGCACAGCTCAAACGCAACTTCGCCGGATCGCACCTCTTGTACGTACCCGAGATCTACTGGGATTACTGCCGCAAGAACGTTCTGGTCATGGAGCGCGTGCGCGGCGTGCTGATCAACGACATTCCCGAGCTCAAACGTCGCAACGCGAACATCAAGCGGCTCGCGGAAAACGGCGTCGAGATCTTTTTCACGCAGGCGTTTCGCCACAATTTCTTTCATGCCGACATGCACCCGGGCAACATTTTCGTGTTGCTCGACGATCCCGAGCATCCGCGCTACGCGGCCGTCGATTTCGGCATCGTCGGCAGTCTCGATCCGCGCGATCAGCACTACCTGGCGGAAAAATTCCTCGCGTTCTTCGAGCACGACTACCGGCGCATCGCCGAGCTCTTCATCGAATCCGAATGGGTGCCTGCACACGTGCGCGTCGACGAGCTCGAAGCCGCCGTGCGCACCGTCTGCGAGCCGATTGCGAACAAGCCGCTCAAGGAAATCTCGTTCGGCCATCTGCTCATCAATTTGTTCGAAACGGCACAGCGCTTCGATGCACAGATGCAGCCGCAGCTGTTGTTGTTGCAGAAAACCCTGTTGCAGATCGAAGGCGTCGGACGGCAGCTCTATCCCGATCTCGATCTGTGGCAGACGGCACAGCCGCTGCTCAAGCAATGGATGCGCGAGCGCTACAGCCTGAAAGGCGTCTGGAAGGAAGCGCGCGAACAGTTACCGGTGTTCATCGATGCGGTTCGCAAGCTCCCGCACCTGACACAGCTCTTCGTGCAGCGGGCCTCCGATCGCCGACTGACACTGCCCATCGCCGAACAAAGCGCCAGCCTGATGCGCGCCCAGCTACGCGAAGAATCTCGGCGGCGCGATCGCGTGTTGATTTCGGCCGTGGGCTTGCTCGGCGGCATCGTGTGGCTCGCCGTCGACCGCGATCCGGCATGGCCGGGCTTCGTGCTCGTCGCAGTGAGTGCGATGAGCTATTGGTACGCGAGAAAATAACAGGCTGTAGGCTGGAGACTGCAGGCTGTAGGCAGCGCGCTTCGCGCTCCCTTTCTCAAGTGCGTGTTTGCGCACGACCCCTCACCCGCGCGCCCAACAGTCGCCCGACGCCTGTAGCCTGTCGCCGCTTAGAACCGCGGCCGCGCCTCGGCCCCGAGCCCCAAGCCCCGCGCCCTATTTCTTCAGCTCCACCCACGTCGCCACCCCAACCGCACAGCGCTCGCCGTCTTCATCGAACAGCGCGGTGCCTGCGCGGTGCTTGCGGCCTGCGCTGTCGATGGGCCAGCCGATGACGACGCAAGGTTCGTCGACGTGTACGAGGCGGTCGATGTGTACGGCGAGCTCGCCGAGAACGGCGTGCGTCGGATAGGCCGAGGCGAAATAGCCCGGACAGTCGAGCGCTGCCCAGATGAATTCGGGACGCACTTTCCCTGAGCCGTTGTCCAGCGTCTCATCGGGAATCCAGGGCGCTGCGAACAAACGCGTTCCGGTTACCGCGCCCGGAAACACGCACAAACCGTCGTGCCGCTTCCGCGCGGGACCGCATACGAAACACGTCGGAAACGTATGCTGCTGAAAGCCTGGATAACGCTTCGATGCAGCCAGCGCATCGGCGTAGCTCGGCGGCGCAGGGATCTCCGCTTCGACTCGCACAGGACGCGCGCTAGCGATCAGCTCGTCGCCGGCGCGAATTTCCCACGTATCGTCGCGCCGCTCGCCCACGATCAGCTCGCGATCGAGCGGGACCGGCGCATGCAAGCGCACCGCAACGCTTTCGCCGATGGTCGTTGCGATCAGTCCTGCACTATAGCCGCCGTTACCCGAATTGGGCGGGCCGTTGAAACGTCGCGCGATCGTGATGGCCGTCATGTGAGCCTCGATATCAGCCGGACGACTTGGCCGCTGGCGCGGGCTTGAGCAATCCCCAAACCACCGGCAGCAAGGACACGACGATGATGCAGATCGTCACCAGCCCGAAGTTGTCCTTGATGATCGGCACGTTGCCGAACAAGTAGCCGGCCCAGATGAAAATCGTCACCCACGCGAAGCCGCCGGCGAAGTTGTATGCGGCGAAGCGTCGACGCTCCATCTGCCCCACGCCCGCCACGAACGGCGCGAACGTGCGGATGATCGGTACGAAACGCGACAAGACGATGGTCTTGCCGCCGTGCTTCTCATAGAACTCTTGCGTCCGCAGCAAGTACTCGCGCTTCAACCACCGAATGTTCCCGCTGAATGCGCGCGGGCCGATCATGCGACCGATCCGAAAATTCGTTTCATTGCCGAGAATGGCCGCGGCAATCAGCAACAGCCAAATGATCGTGGCGTCGAGCGTGCCGCTGGGATCCGCAGCCGCGAGCATGCCCACTGCAAACAACAAGGAATCGCCGGGCAGGAACGGCGTGACGACGAGGCCGGTTTCGCAGAACACGATCAAGAACAGGATCGCGTAGATCCAGAGATGATATTGCGCGACGAGCTCCTCGAGGTGCTGGTCGATGTGCAATATGAAATCGATCAGCCAGGCGATGAATTCCATGCGGTTCCAATGAATGCTGCAATGGCGCGATTGTTGCGCGCCGAGATCAACTCGTGCTCGCCTGCGTTACCGGCTTGAGCCGCGGCCGGTTGTGCTCGTCGACGAGCACGACGACGGGTGCATAGTTCTCGAGCTCTTCTTCGCTGTACTGCGAGTACGCGGCAATGATCAGCTTATCGCCGACCATCGCCTTGCGTGCCGCGGCGCCGTTGAGAGAGATCGTGCCCGAGCCGCGCGGTGCCTTGATGATGTACGTGCTGAAACGCTCACCGTTCGAAATATTGTAGATCTCGATGTATTGGTTCTCGCGCAAGCCGGAGATCTCCAACAGCGCTTCATCGATTCCGCAGGAGCCCTCGTAATCGAGGTCGGCTTCCGTCACACGGACGCGATGCAGCTTGGCTTGAAGCATGGTACGGAGCATGGGTGTTCGAAGACTCCTGACTGAATGGGGCACAGGGGGCCAGCAAGGCTGCAGGGCGGTCCCTGGGGTGTCAAGGGCACGTTCATTCGTCGTCCGTCGCGGCGCATAAACGCTCGATCAGGCGCACCGGATCGTCGTCCACCCAGAGATTCGCGCGATTGCGTGCATCGAGGAATCCCTCGCTCACCGCACGATCGACGAAGGCAATGAGCGGATCGTAGTAGCCCTCGAAGTTGAGCAGCGCGCACGGCTTGTCGTGCAACCCGAGTTGCGTCCAGGTCCAGGCCTCGAACAGCTCATCCATCGTCCCGGTACCGCCTGGCAAGGCGAGAAAGCCGTCCGACAACTTGATCATGAGTTCCTTGCGCTCGGCCATCGTGCGCACGACGTGCAGCTCGCCGAGCGCCGTGTGGCCGATCTCGCGAGAGATCAGCATCTGAGGGATCACGCCGATCACTCGGCCGCCCGCCGCGAGCGCCCCGTCGGCCAACGCACCCATCAAGCCGACGCGACCGCCGCCGTACACGATCGCGACGCTCCGTTCGGCAATCAATCGACCGACCTCGCGGGCCATGGCGACATAGCGTTCGCCGATTCCGGGTTTCGAGCCACAGAAGAGACACAATTTCCGCATGGCGCAATTCTGCCACCTTATGTGAACGGTGCGCTTTGCGGATACCCGAGCGCTCGATTGAGACGCAGGCCTCAGTTTTACGAATCGACGTCGCCCGACACGGGCAACGTTTGCCCAGGCGTCTCAAGCGTGCCCCAGGCCGCCCGATAGCGAACTTGATCGAGTCCCGGTCGGGCTCGGCTTCTTACATCACATGCAAGGCACTTACGAGACTTGGATCGTCAACGGCTCGATTGCGCTCGCAATCCTGGCGTCGTATGCGTTGCTCAGATTCGTCGCACCGGAGAGGTCCGCGCGTCCGAGATCCCTGGCCGCCACGACCGGGCAAGCGGTGCTGCTCGGCATCGCGTTTTGGCTGATGTGCCTGGCATTGGCACGCCTCGTAGGTTGGCAGATAACGTTGGAGGTCGGACACATCGTCGCCTTTGCGCTCGGCGTGCTCGAAGGCGCGATCGCCGTGGCGGCATTGCAGCGCTGGCGAACGACGAATGCATCGAGTCGATATACGACCGCGGCGTATCCAGCTGCCTACGCTCAGCGCGTCGATGCTTTAACCGGTCTTCCGAATCGGGTTGCCGTTGCCGAGCAAGCCAAGGACGCGATCGCCGAAGCGCAGCGCCGCTCCAGACAAGTGGCCGTCTTGGTACTGAACGTCGATCGCTTGCGAGCCATCAACGATTCGCTCGGCCACCACATCGGCGATGAGCTGCTGCTCGACATCTCCCGCTGCTTGCGTCGGGTGCTGCGCAGGAGCGACATGCTTGCGCGCCTGGCCAGCGATGAATTCACCGTGCTCGCAACCGATCTGCGCAGCGCGCAAGACGCCGAAGCGGTTGCCGCGAAGATTCTCGACTCGCTGCAGCGGCACGCGTTTCAAGCCGGAACGCTCAATGTGCGCCCTTCGATGACGATCGGTATCAGCATGTTCCCGCTCGACGGCGATTCGTTTCCGAAACTGCTGAGCCGGGCGAACACGGCGATGCGTTACGCCAAATCGACGGCGCGCGGCACTTACCGCTTCTACGCGGCCGAGATGAGCCGCATCAACGACGATCAGCTCGCGCTCGAGACCGATTTGCGCGAGGCACTCGAGCGCAACGAGCTCGAGCTGCACTTCCAGCCGAAAGTCGATATCGCCACCGGGCGTGTCCGCAGCGCCGAAGCACTGCTCCGCTGGCGCCATCCGACGCGCGGCATGGTGCCGCCGAACGTATTCATCCCGGTGGCCGAGGAAACCGGTTTGATCCTGCCGCTCGGCGAATGGGTGTTGCGCCAGGCGTGCCGACACATGCGCGAATGGCTCGACGGCGGGATGTCGCCCGTACGCATTGCGGTCAATCTATCCGCGAAACAGTTCCACGATGCCGATCTGGTCGACGTCGTGCGTTCGGCTCTGGAAGAAGCGCAGCTGCAACCCGGCTACCTCGAGCTCGAGCTGACGGAAAGCGTCCTCATGAGCAACCCGGAGGAGTCTGCGCGCACGCTGGAGTCGCTGAGCGCGATGGGCGTACACATTTCGATCGACGATTTCGGCACCGGCTACTCGAGCCTGAGCTACCTGCGCCGGTTCCCGCTCGACAAGCTCAAGATCGACCGCAGCTTCATTCGCGATCTGCTGACGAGCTCGGACGATGCATCCATCGTCCGCGCGATCATCTCGCTCGCGCACAGCCTGAGATTGCGAGTCGTCGCCGAAGGCGTGGAGACGCATCAACAATTCGAATTCCTGCGCGAGCTGGGTTGCGATCAATATCAAGGCTACTACTGCAGCCCCGCCGTACCGGCCAATGAGTTCGTTACGCTCATCACCCGCCTGCAAGCCGAGATGCCGGAGCTGACCGAAGCCGACATGCTGAAAACTCAAAGCCGTCTATCGGCGTTCGCTCCCCAACCGAGCAATAACTGACCGAACATTCGCCAAGCGATCGGCTCGCTCTAACGCGCTTGGCACCGTAGCAGCTCGATCTCGCTTACTGATCCGTCGATCGGCGTCCGCGAGTGCGGCGCCGCTCCTCACCCGCATAGTGAGGCGATATCGCGCCCATATCGCTGTGGCGACGCGGACCCGCGCGCCGATCGTTGTGGTGCTTGAAGCGACAGGTACAGTAGGCGACATCGCACGTCGGCAGCGGCAGCCGCGGTGCCTGACTCGCCAGAAACCGCTGGCCGGCGAAGCGGTATGCAGCCGCACATGCATGCTCGCCGGGAATGATGGATACAGCGTGCCAGGGATTGGCAGCTCGAGCGCGCTGCGGCTGCACGGCCTTGGACCGAAACAGCCTGCTGAACCATCCGCCGGAGGTATTTTTCGCCATCGCCCGCCTTCGCCCATGTTGTCGAGCGACTTGCTCGAGTTGGGTTCAGGCGGGTTAAGAGCCGACGGACGCGAATGTTCCTCCTACGGCGGGCGTGAAAGTTTTACAAACCCGGCTTGCGAAGCCTGCGGTGCAGTCAGCCCTTGAGCCCGCGCAGGAACGCCGCCGGATCCTCGCCGCGCTCGATCACTTCGACGAGCGCAGAGCCGACGATCACGCCGTCGACGTACGGGGCGAGCGCTGCGACTTGCTCGCGGCTGCGAATACCGAAACCTGCGCACACCGGATGCGGCGAGATCGCCTTCACGCGAGCGAAGTAATCGAGCACTTCCTGCGGCACCGCCACGTTCTTGCCGGTGGTACCCGTCATCGTGACGGCATACACGAAACCGCTCGTGCCTTCGCACAACAGCTTCATGCGCGACTCGGGCGTGACCGGCGTGACGAACTGCACGAGCGCAAGACCTTCCGCATCGAGCGCGCGCCGCATGTCGTCGCATTCTTCCATCGGCAGATCGGGCACGATGAATCCGGCAACGCCCGCTTCCGCAGCCGCTTTCGGCAACCGATCGAAACCGAAAGCGAGCAACGGATTGAGATAGCTCATGAGCAACACCGGCGGACGCGACTCACGCGGAATTCCGGCGAGCTCTTCGAGAATCCACGCCAACGACGTGCCTTGCTCGAGCGCGACGCGGCTCGAACGCTGAATCGTCGTACCGTCGGCCATGGGATCCGTAAACGGCACCCCGACCTCGATCACATCGGCCTCCTTGCCGACGTTGGCGAGAATCTCGCGAAATGCCTGCTTCGTCGGAAATCCGGCCGTGATGTAGGCGATGAGCGCCGCGCCGTTCTTTTCCTTGGCCGTGCGGATCGCTCGAGAAATGGAATCGCGCGGCGTCATCAGATCTGCCCCTTCAGAATCGTGCGTTGGAGTGTCGGCATGTCTTTGTCGCCGCGACCTGAAAGTCCGATCAAGATGCGCTTTCCTGGATTGGCTTGCGCATAGCGTTTCGCGCCTGCCAACGCATGCGACGACTCGATGGCCGGGAGAATGCCTTCGGCTGCACAGCATTCGGCGAGCGCAGCGAGCGCCTCGTCGTCGTTCACCGCTTCGTATTTCACGCGGCCGATCAATTGCAGCAAGGCATGCTCCGGACCGACGCCTGGATAGTCGAGACCCGCGGACACGGAATGCGTTTCTTGGATTTGACCGTGCTCGTCTTGCAGCAGCAGCGAATACGTGCCTTGCAGCACACCGGGCGTTCCGTACGCGAGCGATGCAGCGTTCTGACCGAGACCGCTGCCCATGCCGCCGGCTTCGATGCCCAGCATGCGCACTTGTTCGTCTTTGACGAACGGATGGAAGAGCCCGATGGCATTCGAGCCGCCGCCGACACAAGCAACGACGAGATCCGGCAACGTGCCCGCGGTCGCCAGGATCTGCTCGCGCGCCTCGCGACCGATCACGGACTGCAGCTCGCGCACGATGTACGGATACGGATGCGGACCGATCGCCGAGCCGAGGCAGTAATACGTGCCGTTCGGATCGGTCACCCAATCGCGCAAGGCCTCATCGACGGCGGCGCGCAGCGTTTTGTCGCCGCTCGTCACCGGCACGACCGTCGCGCCCAGCAACTTCATGCGGCCGACGTTAGGCGCTTGACGCTCCATGTCGATGGCACCCATGTACACGGTGCACGGCATGCCCAAGCGCGCGCATGCTGCCGCTGTTGCCACACCATGCTGACCGGCACCGGTCTCCGCGATCACACGCTTGGCACCGAGCTTTTTCGCCAACAACACTTGGCCGATCGAATTGTTGATCTTGTGCGCGCCGGTGTGCGCGAGATCTTCGCGCTTCAACCACACCTCTGCGTTCCACAGCTTCGACAACCCGCGCGCATGCGTGAGCGGCGTCGGCCGTCCGACCCACGTCTTCAGCTCTGCATGAAAATCGGCGAGGAATTCCGGATCGCGCAAATAGCGATCGACGCCCGCTTGCAAGCGATCGAGCGCAGGAACGAGCGTTTCCGGCACATAGCGGCCGCCGAACGGACCGAATCGGCCGCGCGCATCGGGATACGCGTCCTTCAACACGTTCTCGAACAGCGCCTTCGTGTCGGCGTGGGGTAATTCGGTTCTCATCTATATCTCCGCTACGCGCGCAGCATCGGCTGGCGCGTCATCAAACGACGAGCACATCTTGCGCCTCGCGCGCCGCCGAAACGAATCGCAGGATCAAAGCTGGATCCTTGATGCCTGGCGACGCTTCGACACCGCTGCTCACATCGACGCCAAACGGGTGCACGCTACGAATAGCCGCAGCGACGTTGTCCGGATTGAGCCCGCCCGCGAGGATCAATTGCGTGCGTCTCGCAAGCCGCTCCGCTTCGGTCCAATCCGTCGTCTCGCCGGTGCCACTCACCGGTCCTTCGAACACGATTCGGCGCGGTAGCGTTGCGGGCACGCGACCGGCGCGCACGACGGCATTCACGCGCACGTTCTCCGGAATACGGAGCGTTGCCAGATCCTCGAAATCGGTCTGCACGTAATCCGGTGCGAGCACGTCACACACTTCATCGATTTCGTGCTGCCGGGGGTGCAAGAACACGGCGACGCGCGCGATCGCAGGCGGCACGTTGCGCGCGAGCTCGGCGGCGCGTTGCGCGGTGACGCGCCGCTTCGACGCGGCGAATACGAAGCCGATCGCATCGACTTGCGCGCGCACGGCGGCTTCAACGCCTGCCTCGGTCGTCAGGCCGCAGATCTTGATCCACATGCGGCTATTCATCGGGCGTCTCGCCCGTCGCGATCTTGAGCTTGCGCGTGCGCAGGGCCATGGCGCGTTCGCGCCCGGTCGCGAGCATTTCACCGAGCAGCTCTTTCGGTTGCGTCGAATTCATCAGCGTCGTGCCGACCAGCGCGACGCGATAGCCCACCTCTACGACGCGCCGCACATCGTCCAGCGAGCTCACGCCGCTCTCGGCAACCGTCGGATAGCCGGACGGCAATTGATCCGCGAGATCCTCGAGCCGCGACAGATCCACCGTCAGCGTTTCCAGATCGCGGCAATTCAATCCGACCAGCACTTGTTCGTCGTGACGTTTGCGCTGCGCCAGGATTTCGTTGGCGACCGCGAGGTCCTGCGCATCGAACGCTTCGAGCAGCACGAACATCTTGAGCATCGCTGCGCAATCGAGCAGCTCGGTGATGTGACTGCGCTCGAGCATGCGGATGATGACGAGCACGCCGCCGGCGCCGGCCGCACGTGCTTCCATCACCTGATACGGATCGACGAGAAAGTCCTTGCGCATGACCGGCACTTTCAGCGGCTCGAGCGCGGCAGCGGCCAAACGCAAGTGATCGAGCGAGCCGCCGAAACGCGTCGGCTCCGTCAGCACCGACACGGCGCACGCGCCGCCGTATGCGTATGCCTTCACACGCTCCGTGACGTCGCTCGTGTGCTGCGACAAATCGCCTGCAGACGGCGAAGCCAGTTTGCATTCGGCAATGACATCGAACCCTTCCACCGAGAGTTTCAACTTCGGAGCGGGCGGTGCATCGGAGGCTCGCGTCCAAAGCTGTTGCTCGGATTCCTGTGCGCGTGCCGCCTCGAGCCTTGCGAGGCTCGACTGGCACATCTGTGTGAGCAAACCGGACATGACTGACTGCGTCCTAGACCCGAGAGAAACCGAGCGTGAGAGATGCGCAAACGTCCATCGCGCGTTTGTTATCGCGCAGCCGCCAAGCTGCGACCGAACTCTGCGAGCTTCTCCAAGAGCGCCTTGCCGGCGCCGGAATCGAGCGCATCCTCCGCTCTACGCGCAGCTTCGCGCGGCGATGCCGCTTTGCCAAGTAGCTCGAGCACGAGTGCCGCCTGCAGCACGACCGCGCGGCGGTGCGCCGACCGATCGCGGCCTTCGAGCACCGCGCGCAGATGCTCCGTGTTGTACGCCACGTCGCCGCCGCGCAGCTCGTCGGCCGTGCACGGCTCGAGACCGAATTCCTCGGCATTACGGATGGAATGTGCGATTTTTCCTGGTCTCACGTCGAATACGTGGAACGGCCCCACAGGCGTCGCCTCGTCCCAACCCGGTTCGCCGTGTACGACATACGCGCGCTCGATCGCCATGCCGGACAGCGCCTCCGCCATGAGCTCTGCAACATCGAGCCGATAGGCGCCGATCAGGTGATACGGCGGCTCGGCCGGATTCAAGAGCGGCCCGAGAATGTTGAACACCGTGCGTACCCCGAGCGCTTGGCGCACCGGCATGATGGCCTTCATCGCCGGGTGATAGTGGGGCGCGAAAAAGAACGTAAAGCTCGTCGCCTCCAGACACTTGCCGGATTCCACTTCATCGAGCGGCAGCGGCAAGCCGAGCGCGCGGATCACGTCTGCGCTGCCGCTGCGGCTCGACACGGCCGTCGAGCCGTGCTTCGCAACGCGAATGCCCATCGCCGCAACGAGCAATGCAGCCGCCGTCGACAAATTGAAACTGTGCGATCCGTCGCCGCCGGTACCGACCATGTCGACGAGCGGCGAGCCTGGCGCCAGTTGCGGTCGACGTGCGAGCTCGCGCATGGTTTTCGCAAAACCGCGCAATTCCGAGGCGACGACGCCTTTGGAGCGCATTGCCGCCAGCACCGCGCCCGCCATCGCCGGCGAAGTCGTCTCGTCGGTCAATGCCCGCAGCGTCGCCGCCGCTTCCTCTTCGCTCAAGTGCTCGCGTTCGAGCAACCGCTCCAGAGCTTCGCGCAAGGTGATCATGCCGTCCCCCCTCGGGCGCCACCTGTTTGTTTGAGGAAATTACCCATGAGAATCGGACCCTCCGGCGTCAGTACGCTTTCGGGATGAAATTGCACGCCTTCGACGGCAATCGAGCGATGCCGCACGCCCATGATTTCGCCTCCCTGCGTCCGCGCCGTCACTTCGAGCTCGCGCGGCAGGCTCTCGGGCTGCGCGATCAGCGAGTGATAGCGGCCGGCCTGAAACGGCTGCGGCATCCCTTTGAGAATCGATTGGTCGTCGTGCTCGACGAGCGAGGTCTTGCCGTGCATCAGCCGCGGCGCACGCACGACTTTGCCGCCGAACACTTCCACGATGGATTGATGACCGAGACACACGCCGAGGATGGGAATGCGGCCCGCAAACGCTTCGATCATTTTCATCGAGACGCCCGCATCGTACGGCGTGCCCGGACCCGGCGAGATGCACAGATGCGTCGGCTCGAGCGCGCGCGCCTCGTCGATGGTGATCTGATCGTTGCGATGCACGAGCACGTCCGCGCCGAGTACCATGAACGCCTGCACGAGGTTGTAGGTAAACGAATCGTAGTTATCGATCAGTAACAAACGCGGGGCGCTCATAAGCCCTCCTGCGCGAGCGCGAGCGCATTGCGCACGATGGCGCTCTTCGCCAGTACTTCTTGATATTCCATGGCCGGCACGCTGTCGGCGACGATGCCCGCGCCCGCCTGGAAACTGTACGTATCGCCGCGAAACACCATCGTGCGAATCGTGATCGCCTGATCCATGTCGCCGCCGTGGCCGAAGTAGCCGACGGTCCCGCCATAAAAGCCGCGCCGCACCGGCTCGAGCTCGTCGATGATTTCCATCGCCCGCACTTTCGGCGCGCCGACCAACGTGCCGGCGGGAAACGTTGCGGCAAACAGATCGAACGCATCGCGGCCGGGCGCCATTTCGCCGTGCACGCCGCTCACGATGTGCATCACGTGGCTGTAGCGCTCGATCTTCCGGTAAGGCCGCACATGCACGCTGCCTGCCTTGGCGACGCGGCCGAGATCGTTGCGCGCGAGATCCACGAGCATGACGTGCTCGGCATTTTCTTTCGGATCGGCGAGGAGCTCGCGTTCGAGCTGCGCATCGTGCTCGGGATCGCGGCCGCGCGGGCGCGTTCCGGCGATCGGCCGCGTTTGCGCGTGACCGTTCGCAAGCTTCACGAGCGCTTCGGGCGAGGAGCCGACGATCGTGTTCTCGCCGAGCTCGCAGTAATACATGTAGGGCGAGGGATTGAGCAGCCGCAAAGCGCGATAGGCCTCGAACGGCTCGATCTCGCATTGGCCGGCGAACCGCACCGAGAGTACGAGCTGATACACATCGCCCGCCGCGATGTACTCCTTCGTACGCTGCACGCCTTGCAGGAACTCCGCTTCGCTGAGACTGCCGACCGCGGGCGAGTACCGAATGCGCTTGCCGTTCGAGGGAATTCCGCCGCGCAATGCGGCAATGACTTCTTTGCGCAGCGAAGCGCGCTCGGCTTCGGAACCGTCGTGAAGCAAGGCGACCCCGCGGGTCAAGTGATCGAACACGAGCAGCGAGCGCGGAGCGACATAATGAGCTTCCGGCGTGGGATCGACCACCCGCGCGCGGGCCGGCAAGCGTTCGAATCGCCGCACCAAGTCGTAACCGGCCGCCCCCACCAGACCGCCGAGCAGCGGCACGCCCGGAATACGCGGCTGCGGTTGCGGTGCCTGTGCGAGTGCCGCTCGAAATGCATCGAGCAGCTCTTGTTGCGAGGCCGGAACGGGTCTCGTCTGCCCACCGACCGTCAGACCTTGCTCGTCGAGCCGCAGCTCGAGGCAGTCGCCGAACCCGATGAACGAATAGCGGGCCAGGCGTTCGCCGCCTTCGACGCTCTCCAATAAGAATCGCGGACGGAACGGCTTCAACTTCAGATACGCCGAGACCGGCGTATCCAGATCGGCAGCGATGTCGAACGGTGGCTTCATTGGTTTTGCTTACGCCATAAAAAAACCCATCCCCGGACCAGTGCACGGAGATGGGTTTTCTGGATTCTTCGGTTGCGGTCTTTAAGCGCCCAGCAGAGGCTCCAGGGCCCTCTCCTTATGAGAGGTACCACCACCAGCGATGAAGGGAAGCCGTGACCGTATACATGGTGCGGGAGTATCGACGGCCCACGAAGCGAGAGTCAAGGGAAGCGGACGCTCTGTACGGAAAGTCCGGCCTACGAGACGGAATTTTCACGCTTTTTCATATCGGCATAACGAGATTGCATCGATAAAACGGCAGTGCGACCGCTTTGTCACCGGGGATCGACTGACCCCATAACCCGCGCTCTCTAGCATCTCGCGCCTACGATCGATCTGCGTTCATGGCCCGCAGGCATCGAACAAGAAATCCAGGCCAGACAGTCGATGCTAGGGAGCAGTACCCCATGAGGAGTCTCGTTTCGTCACACATCAAAGCGGTTCTGGGCACGGCAGCCATCGTGCTGGCATTGCCCTCCTTTGCCGAGGAATCCGCTGAGACGCAAACCGCAGGCGGCCAATCGGCGCGGTCGCAGTTGCTGGGCGAAGTCGTGGTCAGCGCGGCACGCCGCCGCGAGGAAGCGGCGCAAGATGTGCCTATTGCGATTTCGGTGATCGACGGCGGACTGCTCAGCGATGCCGGCGCGTTCAACGTCGGCCGTCTGCAGAACATCGTGCCGACGGTGCAGTTCTACTCGAGCAACCCGCGCAACACGTTCGTGAACATCCGCGGCCTCGGCCAGCCTTTCGGTTTGACGAACGACGGCATCGAACCGGGCGTCGGTTTCTACGTGGACGGCGTGCTGTATGCGCGTCCCGCGTCGACCACGATGGACTTCATCGACGTCGAGCGCGTCGAAGTATTGCGCGGTCCGCAAGGTACGTTGTTCGGCAAGAACACGACGGCGGGCGCGATTCTCGTGACCACGCGCAAGCCGAGTTTCCAAACAGGCTTCGACGCCGAGCTCTCGTACGGCGACTACAACTACGCGCAGGCCAAGGTCTCGCTCACCGGCCCGCTCAGCGAAAAGATCGCCGGCCGCTTGTCGTTCGCGAGCACGCAGCGCGACGGCACGATCTACAACGTGAACACTCAGAAGCACGTCAATGACCTCAACAATCTCGGCTTGCGCGGCCAATTGCTGTACACGCCGGTCGAGGGTACCGACGTCTTGTTGGCCTTCGATTACACGCGTCAGCGGCCGGAAGGTTATGCGCAGGTGCTCGCGGGCGCCGTGCCCACACAACGCGCACCGGAGCGGCAGTTCTGGCAGATCATCGAGGATTTGAACTACGTGCCGCCGAATGCCGATCCCGCTACGCGCACGATTCGTCCGTTCGATCGTGTGATCGACACCGGCACGCCGTGGCGCTCCGGTAATACGCTTTACGGCGTCTCGCTCAACATCGACACCGCGCTGTGGGGCGGCACGCTGACTTCGACGACGGCTTGGCGTCACTGGATCTGGGATCCGTCGAACGATCGCGACTATCTGGCGCTTCGGGTGGGAACGCTTTCGCAAGCGCCCTCCGTGCACGACCAGTGGACGCAGGAAATCCGCTGGGCTGGCGATCTAACGTCGAAGATCTCCGGCGTATTCGGCGTGTACGCATTCAAGCAGCGGCTCAAGACCGATCCCGTCCACACCGAAGAAGTGGGCGAAGACTACTTCCGTTTCGTTTGGAATCCATCGGGCGGACCGAACGGCACACCCGATTGGTCGCTGTGGGGTCCGGGCGGATCGGTCGTCGACAACTACTTTGCCGGCCAGCGAAGCGAGATCAACTCGCAGCTCGACACCGAGAGCGCGGCGATCTTCGCCCAGATCGACTGGGCCATCACGGACCGCCTGCATCTGCTGCCGGGCCTGCGCTTCAACTACGACAAGAAAGAGGCGAACTTCGCGCAACGCGTCTTCAACATCCCCGAGCTGCCGCCGGACTCGCCGACACCGCCGGCGCCCGCGTACAGCGCCTCGACGGCAGTGCGCGGCGACAAGGACACGAACATCTCCGGTCAGCTCACGCTGGCGTTCAAGCAGTCGGCGCAGATCAATTACTACGCGACGTTTGCGACCGCGTTCAAGTCGATCGGCGTCAACCTCGGCGGCGGTCCGGCCATCGAAATTCCGCCGGAAGACGTGCGCCATTTCGAAATCGGTTTGAAGAGCAATCCGACCGCACGCTCGACTGCGAACTTGGCCTTGTTCAACACGGTCACGAAGGACTTCCAGACGCAGGTGCTCGTTCCGGGCAATCCACGTCCGGTGATCGCGAGCGCCGAGGAAGTCCGCGTACGCGGCGTCGAGCTCGACGGCACGTATCAAGGCGATGCGTTCTCGCTGTATGCAGCGATCGCCTATACCGACGGCGAGTACACCGCGTTCCCCAACGCACCGCTGCCGCTCGAGCTGACCGGCGCAGCCACACCGTACGTCGACGCAACGGGCGGCCGTCTGCCCGGCATCTCGAAGTGGTCCGGCTCCGCGGGCGGCGAATATCACCGTCCGGCGAGCTTCCTCGGAAGCGACGGCGAGATCTTCACGGCCTTGGACGTGTTCTACCGCGACGAGTTCTCGTCGAGCGCGACGCCTTCTCGATATCTGAACATCCCAGGCTATGCGCTCGCGAATGCGCGCGTGGGATTCCGCTCGGATTCGGGGTGGACGACCTATCTCTGGGTCCGTAACGCATTCGACAAGGAATACTTCGAGCTGTTGCAGGCCGCGCCCGCGGGACAAGGTGCAGGCCATTACGGCGCCCAGCTCGGCGATCCGCGAACCTACGGCATCACGTTGCGGTATTCGTTCTGATCGTTATGTGCCGGCGGCCTTCGGGTCCGCCGGCACGTCGCTGGCTACAAGCTACATGCGACAGTCCTAGTCGCCCTTCTCGTTCTTCTTCTGAGCCTCCAGCTTCTTTTTCGTCTTGATCCACTCGTCGAGCTTGCGCATGTCGGCGGGCGTGCGAGCGCGAGGCGGCGGCACTGAAGGCTCCTTCAGACGCGTCCCGGACGCGCGCGCATTGTCGTATGGATTGAAGCCTCGCGCGGGCGGACCCTTGTCGTAAGGATTGAAGCCGCCGCCCGGTGCGGGCTTGTTGGAATCTGCTGCCAGCGGACTCTTCTGAATGGCGGTGTCCACGAGCGAAAGCTCGCCGAGATCGAGCTTTCTGAGCTTTTGCGTACTCACATCGCGCGTGTACACGCCGGTCTCGAGCTGCCATTCCCAGATCGAGTTACCGCGCGAATCGAACGTCACGCGTCCGGTCCGCTTGCGTTCCTCGGCGGGGCGCTCGGCATCCGCTGAATCCGCGGAAGCACCGCGCTTCGGGTCTTCAGGATCGTTCGCCATGGCGTCCCGTCTCCCCCTGCATGGCCACGCAGGAGGTGGCCATCGATTCGTGTGCACCTGCGTGTGCAGCGCACACGTCAGCCGCTGGTATTCTCTCGTTCAATGAAAGTTGTCGCAATGTCGCTTCTAGGCCGAGCGTCGCTTTGAATCCGCGTAAACGCCAAGCCGTCGTATCCAACCCCGATCTCGCACGAGGGTTCGCGGGTGTTTTTGCCTACAGCCGCCGCGCGATCGAATTGGTGTGGACGACGAGTCGTCCGCTGAGCTTCGCGTTCGGCGCGCTGACGCTTCTCGCCGGCGCCTTTCCGGCCGCCATTGCTTACGTCGGCGCCTTGATCGTCGATGCGGTCGTGGCGGCAATCAATACCCCGGAGCCAGCGCGCGATGCAGCGACCTCTCACGCGCTGCTCCTCGTCGTGATCGAAGGCCTGCTCGTTGCCGCACTTGCCGGCGCACAACGCGGCATCTCGCTGTGCCAATCGCTGCTGCGTGCACAGCTGGGTCAGCGCGTGAACGTCATGATTCTGGAAAAGGCGCTGACGCTCGATCTCACGCATTTCGAGAACTCGGAGTTCTACGACAAGCTGACGCGCGCACGCCGCGAGGCTTCGAGCCGCCCATTGTCGCTGGTCATGCGCACGTTCGGCCTCGCACAGAATGCCGTCTCGCTCGTGAGCTACGGCGCGCTGCTCGTCAAGTTCTCGCCGTGGGCAGTCGTGCTGTTGATCGTGGCAGGCTTACCGGCCTTCCTCGCCGAAGCGAAGTTCTCCGGCGACAAGTTCCGGCTGTTCCTCTGGCGCTCGCCGGAAACGCGCATGCAGATGTATCTCGAAACAGTGCTCGCACGTGAAGACCATGCGAAGGAAGTGAAGCTGTTCGGGCTCGGACCGCTGTTTCTCGAGCGCTATCGCAACATCTTCCGCAAGCTGTACAAGGAAGACCGCGATCTGACGATCCGGCGCGATACGTGGGGATTCGCGCTGGGGCTCGTTGCGACGGCAACGCTGTACGGCGCCTATGCATGGATTGCGCTCTCGGCGATCGCAACACGGATCACGATCGGCCAGATGACCATGTACTTGCTGCTGTTCCGGCAAGGCCAGTCGGCAGTGTCTTCGATTCTGTCGGCCATCGGCGGCATGTACGAGGACAACTTGTATCTGTCGACGCTGTACGACTATCTCGAAACGCCGGTGATACCGAACACCGGGACGATCGTGCGCGGTCCGCAGCCGGAAGACGGCATTCGATTCGAGCACGTGTCGTTCACGTATCCGGATGCAGAGCGCCCGACGCTCGAAGACGTGAATCTCCACATCCGTCCCGGGGAATCGCTGGCGCTCGTCGGCGAGAACGGTTCAGGTAAGACGACGCTCATCAAGCTGCTCACGCGGCTCTATCAACCGACCTCGGGCCGCATCCTGCTCGACGGACAGGACTTGCGCGATTGGGACGAAACCGCGCTGCGCGACCGCATCGGCGTCATCTTTCAGGACTTCACGCGCTATCAGCTCATGGTCGGCGAGAACATCGGCGCAGGCGATGTCCGCTATTTCGAAGACGAGATGCGCTGGCGCGAGGCGAGCGACAAAGGCATGGCGGCGCCGATCATCGAAGATCTGCCGCTCGGTTACCGCACGCCGCTCGGCAAATGGTTCAACGAAGGACGCGAGCTCTCGGGCGGACAGTGGCAGAAGATTGCACTGTCGCGCGCCTTCATGCGCTCGCGTGCCGACATTCTCGTGCTCGATGAACCGACCGCCGCCATGGATGCCGCAGCGGAAGCGCAGATCTTCGAGCACTTCCGCACGCTCACCAAAGGCCGCATCGCCATCCTGATCTCGCACCGTTTCTCGACCGTGCGCATGGCCGACCAAATCGCCGTGCTACAAAACGGTCGCATCGTCGAGCACGGCTCCCACGAGGAGCTCATGAAGCTCGGCGGGCACTATGCGCATTTGTTCATGTTGCAGGCGAAGGGGTACAGATAGGGAGAAAGGGGAAGGAGGGAAGAAGGGAATAAGGGAAGGTCGCGCATTCGCGCGACACTACTCACTGCTCACGACTCACTATCCCCGCTCCCCTTCGTCCCTCATTCCCTATTCCCTTATTCCCTTAGAACGCTCGCGCAAAATCCCCAACAGCTGCTGCTGCGCCCTCGTCGGCTTCCACCCCGCGCGTGTCGTCAAGGCAATCGAGCGAGTGACGCGGCCCATCGGGTGAGGCAGCGCGGCGAGCAGGCCTGCTTGCAGGTCGTAATGAATCTGATGGACGGAGAGCAGCATCAGCCGGTCGCTTTCGATGAGCAACGAGCGGGCGGCGACGAGCGAGTTGCATTCGATCGTGGAGCGCGGCGGCGGAATACCTGCAGCCTTGAACAACTTGTCGAAATGCTCGTGCAGCGGCGACTCGCTGCGCGGAGCGATCCACGGATACTTCGCAAGCGTGCGCGGGCTCGCGCGCTTTTGCTGCGCGAGCGGATGGCCGGCGCGCATGATGATCGCCAACTCATCGTCGAACAGGTGTTCCTGTACGACATCCTTGTACGGCAGTCGCTCGCGCGCGGCGCCGATGAGGAAGTCCGCCGACCCGTGGCGCAAGTTCGACAACAGACTGTCGTACGCGCCTTCGAGAATCACGACGCTGTGACGCGGATGAGCGCTCGAAAATTCGATCAACGCGCGAGGCAACAAAAAACTTCGCGCTAGCGGCATCGCGCCGATCACAGTGCGCCCCGTTTCGCCGCCGCTCAAGGCGCCGAGCTCGGCGCGCGCCTGATCGAGCTCGGCAAACGCAAGCTTGGCACCGCGTGCAAGCCGCTGCGCCTCGCGTGTCGGCTGTACGCCGAAGCTCGTACGCTCGAACAGCGGTAAACCGAGCAAGTCCTCCAGCTCCCGCGCGGCTCGATGCACCGTGGGCTGCGCGATACCCAACGCGCGCGCCGCCTGGCTGAAGCTGCCCTGCTCGACGACGGCGATCAGCGCATTGAGCTGCGCCGTCGTCATTGCCCGCTCAGCGCGTCTTTGTGCCGAAACCTCTCTCGGCACGGCGCGAGCAAGGTCGCCGAGCGCCTCGCGCAAATGAACAAACGCCCGTTCGACGCGTTCTGCGAGCAGCTCCCCGGCCTCGGTAGGGGTAACACCGGCATTAGTCCGATTGAATAGCGACACCCCGTACAGCCGCTCGAGCGCTGCAATCGCCTGCGTTATCGCGGGCTGCGAAAGCGCTACAGAGCGCGCTGCAGCACTGATCGAGCCGAGCCGGGCGACTTCGCGCGCCACACGCAAATGACGGAGATTGGCTTCCACAGGGCAGGACCAGTTGGATGATGAATTAGCAATCTCTTATACCCTGAATCCTTTTTCAATTGGCGCTGTCGGCACCTTGCGATGACAATTCATGCGTGGCGCTTCCGGCCGTGAGCCGTAACGCGTAGCCCTCTAACCGTCACCTGTCGCCCGTAGCCTGCTATGTCCGTCGTCGTCCAGAACATCCGCCGTGTCGACCGGCAAATCGTCGATGCTTTCCAGAAATTCGGCGTCGCCACCGTGCACGAAGCGCAAGGCCGAACCGGATTGCTGGCGCCATACATGCGCCCGATCTATCCCGGCGCGCACATCGCCGGCACAGCAGTCACGGTCAGCCTGCCGCCCTGCGACAACTGGATGATCCATGTCGCCGTCGAGCAATGCCGCGAAGGGGACATTCTCGTCGTGGCACCGACCTCGTATTCCGATGCCGGTTATTTCGGCGAGCTGCTTGCCTGCTCGCTCGTCGCACGCGGCGTGCGCGGCCTCGTCATCGACGCCGGCGTGCGCGATGTTCGGGACCTCACCCAAATGGGCTTCCCCGTGTGGTCGAAGTGCGTCTCGGCGCAAGGCACGGTGAAAGAAACGCTCGGCAGCGTGAACGTGCCCGTCGTGTGTGCCGGCGCTCTTATTCATCCGGGCGACTTGATCGTTGCCGACGACGACGGCGTGTGCGTCGTGCCGCGCAAACAAGCCGAGACCGTGCTCAAAGCTTCCGCCGCGCGCGAGGAGAAGGAAGCGAAGACCCGCGAACGTCTGAAAGCCGGCGAGCTCGGCCTCGACATTTACAAGATGCGCGGGCGGCTCGCGGAGAAAGGGTTGAAGTACGTCGATCAGCCAGATGAGGAATGACGGCATGGGGCTCGGGGCGTGGGGCCGGAAACCGCAGCAAGCAACGTGAACAGCATGCGTTCATGCAAAGTTCAACCAAGCGTTGCGCGCTGGGATGAGCTGTTTGAACCGTGCGATGCACCTCTTGCCCAAGCCCCAAGCCCCAAGCCCCGAGCCCTCTCCCCACGCCTTACGCCCCACGCCCCGAGTCTCTAGACAGCCATGCTCACTGCCATCCCTTGCACTCTCATGCGCGGCGGTACGTCGAAGGGGTTGTACTTCGACGCAAGAGATCTGCCTGCCGATCGCGAAACGCGCGACCGTGTGTTGCTCGCTGCGATGGGCTCGCCTGACGTGCGCCAGATCGACGGCGTCGGCGGCGCGCATCCGTTGACGAGCAAAGTGGCCGTGTTGAGCCCGCCGAAAAACGGCGATACGGATATCGATTACTTGTTCTTGCAAGTCGCCGTCGACAAAGCCGAAGTCAGCGACAGTCAGAACTGCGGCAACATCCTCGCGGGTGTGGGTCCGTGGGCGATCGAGAACGGCTACGTGAAGGCGCAGGACGGCGTGACGTCCGTGCGCATCGGCATGCTGAACACGGGCGCCATCGCCATCGCGCACGTTCCGACACCGGGCGGCGTCGTGGAATACGAGGGCGATGCGCGTATCGACGGCGTGCCGGGTACGGCCGCGCCGATTCCCATCGATTTCGTGGATGTGGCCGGCTCCAGCTGCGGCGCTCTTCTGCCGACGGGCAATGTGATCGATGTCGTCGAAGGCGTCGAAGTGACCTGCATCGACAACGGCATGCCGGTCGTCATCATGCGCGCCTCGGACTTCGGTAAGCGCGGCGATGAACCGCCGGAAGTGCTGGAGGCGGACCCCGAGCTCAAGGCGCGCGTCGAGAAAATCCGACTGGCGCTCGGTCCGCGTATGAATCTCGGCGACGTCGCGAAAAAGACCGTACCGAAGATGACGCTCGTCTCGCCGGCAATGCACGGCGGAGTCATTTCGACGCGTACCTTCATTCCGCATCGGGTACACGAAGCAATCGGCGTGCTCGGCGCAGTGAGCGTCGCAACGGCCTGCGTGCTGCCGGGCTCGGTCGCAGCGAAGGTCGCCGGCATCGACACGCCGCACAGTCCGATGCGGCTCGACGTCGAGCATCCGACCGGATTTTTCACCGTGGAGATGGACGTATCGTCCGAGAACGGTCAGTTGAACATCCGTCGTTCGGCGTTGCTGCGCACCGCGCGCAAGCTGATGAAGGGCGAAGTGTTCATCTCCGGAAGTATTTGGAGACGCGCATGACGCAAGCCGTCAGTGTGTGCTTGCTCGGGTTCGGCGAGGTCGGCCAAACGCTCGCCGCCGACCTCACGCGCGCAGGTGTGGAACGTCTCGTTGCTTGGGACATTCTGTTCCCGAATCCCGAGAGCATCCCGAGCCGAGGCTTGCAAGGCACGCGCGTGCAAGCCGCCGCCGATGCACCGAGCGCGGTGCGCGAAGTGCAGCTCGTCGTGAGCGCCGTGACAGCGGCGCAAGATGTCAATGCAGCGCGCTCGGTTGCGCCGGGCCTGACACCGGGCACGTTCTATTTGGACTTGAACTCCGTCTCGCCCGGCACGAAGCGCGAAGTTGCCGCGATCGTCGAAAGCACCGGTGCACGCTATGTCGAAGGCGCGGTCATGTCGCCGATCGGACCCAAGCGCATCGCGAGCCCGATCCTGCTCGGCGGTCCGCATGCAGAAGATTTTCTGCCGCTCGCCCAGCAGCTCGGCTTTACCGGTACGAGCGTGTTCGCTGCCGAAGTCGGCCGTGCCTCGGCGGCGAAGATGTGCCGCTCGGTCATGGTGAAAGGCATCGAAGCGCTGCTGACCGAATCCATGCTCGCCGCCCGCAAATACGGCGTCGAGCAGACCGTGCTTGATTCGCTGCACGACCTGTTCCCCGGCCCCGATTGGCACAAGCTTGCGCAATACATGATTTCGCGCTCGCTGATCCACGGCAAACGCCGCGCCGAAGAAATGCGCGAAGTTGCACGCACTGTGGAGCAGGCAGGCCTGACGCCTCACATGAGCGCGGCCTGCGCCGAACGCCAGGACTGGGCCTCGAAGTTTCGCAGCGCAGCGGATGCGGCAACGCTGGAAGAGATGTTGGATGCGATTTTGTTGGAGGGCCCGGGACTCGGGGCTCGGGGCGTGGGTCGAGCATGAGTGCCGCTCTCTTCTGGCCCGAGCCTCGAGCCCCGCGCCCCGAACCCATTTATTACGCATAAGGCTACTGCCATGCTGATCATCGACTGCCACGGCCATTACACGACTGCGCCCGATGCGCATACGAAGTTTCGCGATGCCCAAGTCGCGAAGACCAAGGATTCGTCGCTGCCCGACCCGCAGCGGCCGCACATCAGCGACGACGAGATCCGCGAGAGCGTCGAGAAGAACCAGCTTCGCTTGCAGCGCGAGCGCGGTTACGACCTCACACTGTTCTCGCCGCGCGCTTCGGCCATGGGCCATCACATCGGCGACGAGAAGACCTCGATCGCCTGGACGGTTGCCTGCAACGATCTGATCAAGCGCGTCGTCGATCTGTTTCCCGACAACTTCGTCGGCGTGTGTCAGCTGCCGCAGTCGCCGGGCGTGTCGCTCGAAAACTCGATTCGCGAGCTCGAGCGCTGCGTCAACGAGCTCGGCTTCGTCGGCTGCAACTTGAATCCGGATCCGTCGGGCGGACACTGGAACTCGCCGCCGCTCACCGACAAGTACTGGTATCCGTTCTACGAGAAGATGGTCGAGCTCGACGTGCCGGCCATGATTCACGTGTCGGCCTCGTGCAATCCGAACTTCCATGCAACCGGCGCGCATTACATCAATGCGGACACGACCGCCTTCATGCAGTTCATCCAAGGCGATCTGTTCAAGGACTTCCCGACGCTGCGGTTCATCATCCCGCACGGCGGCGGCGCGGTGCCGTATCACTGGGGCCGTTACCGCGGCCTTGCGGACATGCTGAAACGTCCGCCGCTCAAGGAGCACGTGATGAAGAACGTGTTCTTCGACACGTGCGTCTATCATCAGCCGGGCATCGACCTACTGGTGAACGTCATCGACATCGACAACATCCTGTTCGGCTCCGAGATGATCGGCGCCGTGCGCGGCATCGATCCGGAGACGGGTCATTATTTCGACGACACGAAGCGCTACATCGACAAGCTCGCGATTTCCGACGAAGACAAGCGTCGCATCTACGAGCTCAACGCACGTCGTGTCTATCCGCGCTTGGACAAGATCCTGAAGGCGAGAGGTCTATGAGCAAGTTCCAAATGGATCCGGATTGGCTCTGCTTTCATCCGAATCCGAGCAAGCCGAAATTCAAGCTGCCGCCGGGTGCGGTGGATGCACATTGCCACGTCTTCGGTCCGGGCGACGTGTTCCCGTATGCGCCCGAGCGCAAGTACACGCCGTGCGATGCGCCCAAGGAAAAGCTCTGGGAGCTGCGCGATTTCCTGGGCTTCGAGCGCAATGTCATCGTGCAGGCCACCTGCCACGGCACCGACAATCGCGCGCTCGTCGGTGCGCTCAAGTCTTCGAACGATCGCGCACGGGGCGTAGCGTCCGTCGGACCCAATGTGACGGACGCCGAGCTCAAGGAGCTGCACGAGGCGGGCGTCCGCGGCGTGCGGTTCAATTTCGTCAAGCGGCTCGTCGATACGCCGCCGCGCGACGTGCTGATGTCGATCGCCAACCGCATCAAGCCTCTCGGCTGGCACATCGTCATCTACTTCGAAGCGCAAGAGCTGCCCGAGCTGTACGACTTCTTCACGTCGCTGCCGACGGTCGTGGTCGTCGACCACATGGGCCGACCGGACGTCACCAAACCCGTCGACGGTCCGGAGTTCGAGCTGTTCGTGAAGCTCATGCGCGAGCACGAGAATTTCTGGTCGAAGGTGAGCTGCCCCGAGCGCTTGTCGAAAGTCGGACCGCCGCACTACGAGGATGTCATCCCATTCGCACGTCGGCTGGTGGAAACCTTCCCCGACCGCGTGTTGTTCGGTACCGACTGGCCGCATCCGAACATGAAGTCGCACATGCCGGACGACGGCCTGCTCGTGGATTACGCGGGCAAGGTTGCGACCACTCCGGAGTTGCAGCGCAAGCTCTTGGTGGACAATCCGATGAGACTGTACTGGGGTAGTTGAGTTGATAGTGGACAGTTGACAGCGAGGAACGCTGTACCGACCGTCAACTGCAACCGACATCAAAGGGGTCGACGATTAGATTGTTCTGAACACGACATCACCGGCGCGAGGAGCTGCATTGCTTTTCGCTGTCAAATATCAACTCTCAACTATCAACTGAGCGAACATGGCACTGGACAAACCTTACGCCGACATTCCCGGCACCACGATCTTCGATGCGGATCAGGCGCGTCGCGGGTATTGGTTGAATCAATTCGCGATGTCGCTCATGAAGGCCGAGAACCGCGAGCGGTTCAAAGCGAACGAGCGCGCGTACCTCGACGAATGGAAGATGACCGAGGAACAGAAACAAGCCGTGCTCGCACGCGATTACAACCGCATGATCGCGCTCGGCGGCAACATTTATTTCCTCGCGAAGATCTTCGCGACCGACGGCAAGAGCTTCCAGTACGCCGCCGCATTGATGACGGGCATGTCTCAAGAAGAGTACGCCCAGATGATGCTGAACGGCGGCCGCTCTCCGGAAGGCAATCGTTACATCGGGGAGAAGTCGAATGGCTAGGATCACTGCAGGCGTATCCACGTCGCACGTACCGGCGATCGGTGCGGCGATCGATCTCGGCAAGACGCAAGAACCGTACTGGGCACCCCTATTCAAGGGCTATGAGTTCTCCAAACAATGGATGAAGGAGAACACGCCGGACGTCATCTTCCTCGTTTACAACGATCACGCGACGGCGTTCGACTTGAACTTCGTGCCGACGTTCGCGATCGGCTGCGCGGAGGAATTTCAGCCAGCCGACGAAGGTTGGGGCCGGCGCCCGGTGCCGACCGTGAAAGGTCATCCGGAGCTTGCGGCGCACATCGCGCAATCGGTGATTCAGAGCGATTTCGATCTGACGATCATCAACAAGATGGACGTCGATCACGGCCTGACCGTGCCGCTCTCGCTGATGTTCGGTCAGCCGCAGGAATGGCCGTGCCGTGTCATTCCGTTCGCCGTGAACGTCGTGCTGTATCCGCCGCCGTCGGGCATGCGCTGCTATCAGCTCGGCAAGGCTATCCGCCGCGCAGTCGAATCGTTCGACCAGGATCTCAACGTGCAGATCTGGGGAACCGGCGGTATGAGCCATCAATTGCAGGGACCGCGCGCCGGACTGATCAACAAGGAGTGGGACAACCGCTTCCTGGACCGGCTGATCGAAGAGCCCGATGAGCTCGCGAAGATGCCGCACATCGAGTACGTGCGCGAAGCCGGCTCGGAAGGCATCGAGCTCGTCATGTGGCTGATCATGCGCGGCGCGCTCGATCCCAAAGTGAACCTCGTGCATCGGTTCTATCACGTGCCCGCTTCCAATACGGCGGTCGGGCATTTGATTCTCGAAAACCCACGGTGATCGACGGATCGCCTCGTTCTACAAATTTCGACAGGGTAGAAACATGAAAGTCATCCTCGCCGGGGCCGGAGCGTTCGGCCAAAAACATCTGGACGCCATCAAGCAAATCGACGGCATCGAGGTCGTGTCGCTCGTCGGCCGTCAGCTCGAGCCGACGAAGCAGGTTGCCGACAAGTACGGCATCAAGCATGTCACGACCGACCTCGCCGAGGCACTCGCGCAACCGGGCGTCGAAGCGGCGATCCTCTGCACGCCGACGCAGCTCCATGCCTCGCAGGCCATCCAATGCATGAAGGCCGGCAAGCACGTGCAGGTGGAGATTCCGCTCGCCGACAGCTGGAAGGACGCGGAAGAAGTGAACCGCGTGCAGAAAGAGACGGGCCTCGTGTGCATGGTCGGCCACACGCGCCGCTTCAATCCGTCGCATCAATGGATTCACAAGCGCATCAAGGCGGGCGAGCTGAAGATCCAGCAGATGGACGTACAGACCTATTTCTTCCGCCGCACGAACATGAATGCGCTCGGTCAGCCGCGTTCCTGGACGGATCACCTGTTGTGGCACCACGCCGCGCACACCGTCGATCTGTTCCAGTACCAGACCGGCGAGGAAGTCATCACCGCCAATGCCATCCAGGGTCCGAAGCATCCCGAGCTCGGAATCGCGATGGACATGTCGATCCAGCTCAAGTCGAAGGGCGGCGCGATCTGCACGCTGTCGCTGTCGTTCAACAACGACGGCCCGCTCGGCACGTTCTTCCGCTACATCTGCGACAACGGCACGTACATCGCGCGCTACGACGATCTCATCGACGGCAAGGAGAACAAGATCGACGTTTCGAAGGTGGACGTGTCGATGAACGGCATCGAGCTGCAGGATCGCGAATTCTTTGCCGCCATTCGCGAAGGCCGCGAGCCGAACGCGAGCGTCGCGAAGGTGCTGCCCTGCTATCGCGTCCTGCACGAGCTCGAACAGAAGCTCCAAAGCCAGCCTTGATGTAGCCTCGAGCGCTCGGCCGCGGAATCTGTCGCGGCCGAGCATCCACAGCCCAGTGCCCATCGCCCAATGAAAACTCGTCGAATCGGACCTTTCGAAGTCGCCGAGATCGGACTCGGCTGCATGAACCTGAGCCATGCGTATGCAGCACCGCCGCCGGCGGACGAGGCGAAGAAAGTCCTCCTGCGGGCGCTCGAGCTCGGCGTCACCCATTTCGATACCGCAGCGCTCTACGGTTTCGGCGCGAACGAATCGCTCGTCGGCGAGACGCTCGAGCCGCATCGCCAGCGCATCGTGCTTGCAAGCAAATGCGGCATGACCGGCGTCGACGGCAAACGCGTCATCGACGGCCGGCCCGAAACGTTGCTGCGGACGTGCGATGAGGCATTGAAGCGCCTACGCACGGATGTGATCGATCTGTATTACTTGCATCGCTGGGACAAGAAGGTGCCGATCGAAGACAGCATCGGTGCACTGTCCGAGCTCGTGAAAGCAGGCAAGGTACGCACGATCGGTTTGTCCGAGGTCTCGGCAGCAACGCTGCGCAAGGCGCACGCCGTTCATCCGATCACAGCGGTTCAGAGCGAATATTCGCTCTGGACGCGCAATCCCGAGATCGCGCTCCTCGATGCCTGCGAAGAGCTCGGCATTGCGTTCGTCGCTTTCTCCCCCCTTGGGCGCGGCTTCTTGGCCGACGGCATCAAAGATCCATCGACGTTCCAGCCGAAAGACATCCGCCGCGGCATGCCGCGCTTCCAAGAGCCGCATTTCTCCGAGAATCAGCGCTTGCTCGCGGAGCTGCGTGCGATCGCGGCCGAAGTCGGCGCAACGCCGGCACAGGTTGCGCTCGCCTGGCTCCTGCAAAAGAAGCCGTTCATCGTCCCGATCATCGGCACGACGAGCATTGCGCACCTGGAAGAGGATCTCGGCGCCGCGCGCGTCGCGCTCTCGCCCGAGACTGTCGGCAAGCTGGAAGCGCTCATCAACGAGCGCACGGTGAGCGGACCGCGTTATCCGGCTGAAACCCAGAAAGAAATCGATACCGAAGAGTTCTAGCCCACCCTTCAAGTCAGACCGAGCTCTCTCACCGCGCGCGCGGCTTCGTTGATCGCCGCGTGCGCGTAGGCGCTCATGGCCGCGTCCGAATTCGCGATCGTCACCCGCCCGACGGGTTGGCTGACAACGGCTGCCGGCGAAGGCTCCGCTTCCTCATCGAACAAACTGTTGAACCCGTACGCATAGCCGTGCGCCCAGCGATACACGGTCACGGCGGCCACATCGCGTTTCGGATCGAACGACGGTCCGAGAAAACGGCGAAGCTCATCGAACGCGTTCGATTCGAACTGCGCAAAGCTCGTTTCGAGCAACGCCCTTCGGCCTGCCCGCCAGGCCTCGCGTTGATCGGGCGCATCGTTCGGAATGGGTACGTGAACGAGATGCAGCACGATCGGCTCTTGCGGCGTTTTCGCGAAACGATAGTCGCCCAAGCTCACCGGGTAATCGAGCTTGATGCGTGCATAGAAACCCATCGCATTCGTCACTTCGTGCACACCGGCATTCACCCAGGGCCGCCAGTTGCGAACGGCGATCTTCACGTAAACCAACGGCGCTTTGACTCTAGCGGCCAATGCAGAGCGTTGCGCCTCCGGCAGTTCCTGCATCACGTGGCGCAGCATCATGTTGTAGCCGGCGTAAACGACATGCCGCGCACGCACGCGCTTGAGCTCGCCTTCGTGCACGTAACCGACATCCACCCCGCCATCGCGGTTCGCAAGCGATACGACGGTGCTATTGAGCCGTAGCCGTGTAGCCGCGTCGGACGCATCGAGGCGCGAATAGTCGAATGGCGCCGTGACGATGTCTTCCATGGTGTTGCCGGGCGCGACACCCGGAATCAAGCGCCGCACGAGCAAGCGCGCGATCGATGCGTTACCGTCCGGGAAATGATAGATGTACGGTTCTTCCAGCTTTGCTGCATCGCTCGGATGCGTCGGCAGGTCGAGACCGGAAAAGCCTGGATAGCCGGTCGCAGCCGCTTCGACGGCGGGTAGCAAGTCGATGCCGACGGCAAAGAAATCGTGCGAACGCTTCTGGAATGTGTCGACGGCCTTGCGCGGCAATCGCCAATGCTCGAGCAAGAACCGGCGATAGCTCGTCGAGCCGAGCAGCGCCATCTTCTCCGCAACGGATTTTCCCGGCCAGAAATCTCGCGGCTGCGTGTACAGCGCGACGAGCGCCTCGCGGCCGCGTGCATCGAGCGGAAAGTCGCCGATGAACTCGCGCACCGAGCGCGCGTTCAGTCGATCCGGCGGAATGTCGTCGGCGACCATGGGTGTCGGATCGCCGATAACGAGCCGGTCGACGCCGAACGCTTCGCGCGTGAACAAGAGTCCTCGGGACAGACCGAGATCCGGATACAGCGTGCGATGGAACGCAGTCTCGAAACGTTGCAGGTCGACGCCCAGGTCGCGGAGCAATCCGAGCGCCGTCTCGCTCCAGAGCGCGCTAGGCGACTGAATCGATTCGCTGCCGCCGTAGCTCAGGAGCAGCCGGCCGCCGACCCGCATTTCGCAGCGCCGCGCATGACCGCCGAAATCGTCGTGATTGTCGAGAATCAGGATGCGTGCTTTGAAATCGCGCTGACGAATGAAATACGCAGCGGCCAAACCGCTGATCCCCGCACCGACTACGAGCGCGTCGACCTCGCCTTCGACCGGCAGCCGGGAAATATCGAAACGCCGTCCATCGCGTAGGGCATGTGCGGCGACGGCCGATTCGTCGGTGCTGCCGCGTAAGCCGAGCCATTCAGGCGGGTAGCGTCGCTCCGCCTGCGCACGTAGCGTCGGACTCAACGCTGCACCGACCGTCAGCGCAACACCGTTCAAGAAATCTCGGCGGGTGATGGACACGTACGATCCTGGTATCGCAGCCGTTGGCTGCGATCGTACCGCAACGATGCGAGCGTCAGGACGACGTGACTTCGATCAGGATCGATCGACGGCCCGTCGATACAGAGAAATCAACGTGAAAGTCCTCCCTCCCACTGCGAGGGAGGGACGAACGGGTCGTTACTTCTGCAGTGCCTCGTAGACGAGCTTCACCGATTCGGTACGGAAATTCACGGCATTCGCACCGGCGCCGCCGCGGCGCTGAATCATACCGATATAGAACAGCTCGTTCGTGGGATCGACCCAGAACCAAGTGCCTGCGATGCCGAACCACGAGTACGTGCCCTTGCCCTGCACGGACTTCGCGGCTGCCGGATCGTAGATCACCGCAAAGTCGAGCCCGAACCCCGAGCCCGAGTTACCGCTCGTTGCAGCGTTGCCGTCGAAGCCGACACGCAAGTCGCCGATATGATTCTGAGTCATGAGTGCGACGGTCTCGGGCTCGAGAATGCGCGCGCCATCGAGCTCGCCTTTGTTGAGCAGCATCTGACAGAAGCGCGCGTAATCGTGAATCGTCGAAATGAGCCCACCGCCGCCGGACTCGACGTGATCGGCCTCGAAGAAGCCGCGGCCGGGCGACTCGGGCAGCGGTACGAGCTTGCCGGCGCTGGAAGACCATTGATACAGGCCCGCGAGACGCGCACGTTCGGCCGGCGGCACGAAGAACATCGTGTCGTTCATGTGCAGCGGCTCGAAAACGTGATCCTTGAGATATTGGCCGAACGTCTTGCCCGAGAGCCGCTCGACGATGGCGCCTTGAATGTCCACGGCGATCGAGTACGACCAGCGCTCGCCCGGTTGAGCCAGCAACGGGAGCTTGGCGATGGTATCGATCATGGACTTCATGTCCGGTTTGGCGAGCGGGTTCTCCTTGGCGAACATCTGATCGACGGGATGGAACTGCATGAGGCCGTAGCCGAATCCGGCCGTGTGCGTCATCAGCTCGAGCATCGTCGGCGGACGCTTAAGCTCCTCGAGCCCGGAGTCCTTGCTCCGCATCACTTTGAGGTTCGCAAATTCGGGAATGAATTTCGTGATCGGATCGTCGAGCTTCCACAAACCCTTCTCGTAGAGCTGCATCAGCGCAACGCCCGTGACTGGCTTCGTCATCGAATAGATACGAAACAGCGTCTTCTCGCTCATCGGCACACCGGTTTCGTACGACTGGACGCCGTGCGCAGTGAACTGCGCCACCTGGCCCTTGCGCGCCAAGAGCGTGACGATGCCCGAGACCTCGCCTTTGTCGACGGCCTCCTTCATGCGGGCGTCGAGCTTCGCAAGCCCCTCCCGACTGAAGCCTGCCTTCTCGCCGACGACATCCGCGGGTGTGGGCCAAGCGCCGGGGCGAGCAGACTGCGCCGAAGCTGTGCCGGCCGAAACGGTGAGCAAGGCCGCCGTCAGCACGACGAGCCAACGGTTGGGGATCTCGATACGACGTGCGCGCAGTGCGGGGATCATTCGTTCGGTCCTCTGCGAGTGCGGTGTCGCACGAGTATCGCGCACCGCTCCGCCCGGCCCGGGACAAGAAGTTTCAATTGACAGACGTTGACATTCGAGGACCGCCCCCCGCGACCGCTCCATGCGAACTCGGATTGGGAGCGAGCGATTGTCGCTCCCGGCGCGATCAATCCGGCGCACCCGTGCTCACCCGCTCGCCTTCGCGCGGCTGCGGGCTACGGGTAAAGCCGAACACGTCCGGCAAGTCGGCTGCATCGATCCGCACGACCGGCAACCGTGCGCGGCCGAGCGCGAGCACCGCCTCGGTTTCCGTATGAGAAGGTTTCTCGAGCAGCGCCGCGATGTCTTCTTCGTCGATCGATTGATCGCCGATACTCAGCCGCTCCAGCACCCAATCGAGATCGCCGCCATAGACCTCGCCGAGCCCATGCTCGGTCGACAACGACAATGTGCCGACCTCATCGAGAATCGCCTGTGTCGGGCGCTCGACGCGCAATCCGGTGTGAGTCCTGAAGCCGTCGCCCTCGCGATACAGCACGTACGGTGCGTACTCGAGCTCGATGTACCCGCGCTGCGGTCCGTTCTGGAAATACCAGCGCCCATGCTCGTCGACGCCGTAATTGCGATTCATGGTCTCGACGATTCTCGGATGAGAAATCGTTTGACCCTGAATCAGCCACCGTCCGCGCCGATCGAGACCGAGCCAACCGAACAAGGCCGGCACGTTCGGCCATCGCTGCATGGCTTTGAGGACCCAGTCTTCCATCGCTCTTTAGGGAACAGGGAATGGGGAAAAGGGAAAAGGCGAATTCAGCATCGGTGATACGCAACTGACATCAGACGCGTCGGCCTCGCAATCGGGCTTTCGTCAGCAGCGCCATCGATACGCTGCAATGGCGATTATCCACAATCCCGCCGCCATTTCCTTCTCCCTTCCCTCCTTCCCTTATTCCCTTTTCCCCTTTCCCTTTTCCCTCACTTCTCCTTCCTGTACTCCAACCCCGCCCTCTGATCCTGCGTTGCATTGAGAACTTCGAGCGCGAGGCTGCGCGAGAGTTTGTAGCGTAGCGTGATGACTTGTCCGGGTTCGAACAGGCCGACGCCGTAGCCAAGATACAACCGCGGCGAAAGATATTGACCGATGGTGAGCGCGGCGCCGCCGATCGCTTCGTTGTCGGTCACGCCGAACTCGTCCACGCCGAGCCGTTTGCCGATGCTCTTGGCGATCACGCCGCCGGCGGCAGTGCCGAGCGAGCGTGCGGCGGTTTGCAGCATGTCGCCTTCGTCCGCATTGCCTTGCCCGACTTCGCTCAACGGTTTGCCCGTCACGAGATAGGCTAGTGCGTCCGATTGACCCATCGCCGGTTCCGAGAACACCGTGAGTTGCGGACTCTGCGCCGATCCGGTCACGCGCAGACCTGCCGTCACTTCCTCGATCTTGCGCACGGCAACGAGATCCATGCGCGGATTGTCGAGCGGCGTGCCGGCATACACGAGCTGGCCTTTCTGGATCGTTAGATCCTGACCGTACGCCTTGTACGTGCCTTCCACGCGCACTTCGCCCGATCCCGACGTCGGCGAGCCGGGCTGCTCGTTGACCGTGAGCTGGCCGAGCACACGCGCATTCAACCCGTAACCCATGAGCGTGACCTTCTCGCCGAGCGTGACCTTGATTTGTGCATGGAGCGGGATGTCTGCAGCTTGCTCCACCTCCTGCGCCTCGGCATCGACGATGACGACATCCGACGAAGCGCCCTGCGTGCTCTGACTTTGCGGCAGTTTCGACAGATCGATCTCCGCGGCAGGAATGTGCACGCTTCCAGTCAGCGTCATGCGTTCCGCCCCGCGCTCGAAATTCAGATCCGGCTCGATGATGACGTTCGCGCTCGGAATATTGGCAGCCTGAAATTGCTTGCCCGCGAGCTTGATGGCGACGATGCCGTCCGTCGTCGCTTCGCCGTCGAAATCGACGCGGCCGGGACCGGACGCGATGCCGCCGGTCAGTTTGAAACGCTTCGCATCGAGCGCCGTCACGGACACGTTGCCCTGACGCAGCTCGAGCCCTGCTGCGGGTACGTCCATGCCGAGCTCGCTGACGCGGAATTCTCCGGCCACTTGCGGTGCGTCGAGCGATCCGCGCACATCGGCACGCAAATCGGCTCGGCCTTGCACGTTCGCAAGCTGCGGAGCGAAGAGTTCGATCACGCGCAGGCTCGGCAGGCTTGCCGAAAGCTGTCCCTCGAGATTCGTCGTCGGCTCGGCCAGTCCCTGCAATGCAACGCGCCCGTTCAAAGCACCGCTCTCGTCCAGACGCGCATTGAGCTGCGCGCGCGCATCGGGTCCGTCCATTTCGGCGGACAGGCTCAGATCCGCATATCTGAGCAACACATCGGGCGGCGCATCTTCGTCCGCACCTTCGCGGCTGATTTGTCCGCTTGCCGAGCGAATGTCGGCGCGGCCTTTGAACACGCCGTCAGCAGTGCTTTCGATGTTTCCGGCGCCATCGAAGGTTCCGGCAAGACGCAGCGGCATCGATGCAGGCAGGAATGCATTGGCGAGCGCAAGCGGTACGCTCTGCAAGCTGTAGATCGCGTGCATGACGCCCGTCGACGCACGATCGCCTTGCATGCACAGCCGGATATCGCCGTCGGCGAAACACGCTTGCGACACTTGCACGAGCTCGGGCGAATAGCCGACGGTCACCGGCTCCTGAAGCGTCAGCCGCGCAGCGTCCTTCACATCGAGCACGAGGCGCTGGATCGTTCCCTCCCACGCTTCGCCGTCGAGCGCCCCTTCGACGAGAAATGCCGTTCCGAGCGGCGCGCCCGCCGCGTCGAAATCGACACTGTGACGCGACTTGTCGCCTTCGACTCGTGCGCGCACGGAATCGAACTCGAAGCCGCTTGCAGCGAGCTTCGCTGCCGAGAGCGTTGCACGGCCGGACGGATCGGTCGGCCGATCGATGTTCCATTCGACCGCAAGACGTTCAGCTTGGACGAGTGTGCCGACTTGAAGCGCGTTGCCGTTGAGCTCGCCTGCTACGTTCAGCTCCGGCCATTTACCTTTCGCAGTGATTCGGCCGCGAAGCTCTCCCGAACCGTCTGGCAGCCAGTCGTTCAAGGACGGCACTGAAATCGTCGCCACAGCGTCGGTCTCATCGCGGCTGCGCCCGACGAGCTGGAGACGGCTCTTGCCGGACCGCAAGTCGAGATTGCCTTCGATCGCCATGTTTGGCGCGAGCGCGAGATTCACTCGTCCGCCGAGGTCCCGATTGCGCAAACGGCCCCGCAGATTCTCGACGACGACCGTAGCCTCAGGACCTTCTTCGAGCAGCGTGCCTTGCGTGTTCAAATCGAAGTTCAAGCTGCCCGGCCATTCGACGGCAAATGCGCCCGGATCGAACTGCCGAGCCTCTGAGCGTAACGACCAACCGATTTGCGGTTGCAACTCGACCGTGCCGTTCATCGCGAAGCGACCGGGTTGTTGCACGATGTCGAGTTGCTCGACCTCGATGCGCTCGGACGTGCCTTGCACCTTCAATTCGAGATTTGCGATGCGATCCTTGGGTCCGGCGCTCAACGTTCCGGTTGCACGATACGACTCTGCACTGCCCTCGAAATCCAGATTGCCGCGCGTGAAGATCGCTTGGCCGGCGAGCGACTCGGGCACGACGACTTCGCTCCAATTCAAATTCAGCGTTGCGGCAACCGGCTCTTGCGCGGTGTGCACGACGCCTTTCGCAGCGATGTTGCCGCCGCCGAGCTGGACGAGCGCGTCGAGATCCACGGCTTGCTCGCGCTGTGCGAAGTGGATGCGCTCGAGCCGGATGGGCTCGCCATTCACTTCGATCACTCCGGCAATTGCACCTTCATCGAGCGCGCCTGCGCCGTGCAAACGCGCTGCCAACGTTTGAAGCGACGATTCCGGTAACAGAGACTCGCGCGGATCGAATGTCGGCACTTCGAGCCCGAGTTTCCAAGGCAGCTCCTCGGTCTGCTGAAACTCGACTGCGAGCGTTGCAGTCAACGGGGCAGTCAGATCCACACGCAGATTCGTCGCACCTTCGCGCCCGTTCGCTTCGAGCGCACCGGCGACCGTGCGATCGCCTGCCTTCCAACGGAACCGTCCGTTGCCCTCGCCTTCGTAGTAGCGGCTCTGGCGGACGTCGGCCACGAAATGCGCTTCGCCGTCCGGCGATTGGACATCGAGCTGTCGAATCGCAATCGCACTGCCGATCCATTGCCCGATGAACGTCGCCGAATCGATCGTTACGACCGGCTGCTCTCGATTGATGACTGCGAGATCGTTCAAGACGAATCGTTCGACGACGATGTCGATGGGAGCCTCGAGCGTGAACGGCTGTTTCTCGACCGGCGGTTCCGGCTGCGGCTCGGTCGGCTCCGTCAAATGCACGTCGACACCGCGCAACTCTGCGGTGACGACATGCACGGTCATGCCGAGGAGCTTGAGGAACGCGAGATCGAGATGGACGTACTCGGCGGCAACATCGACACCGATCGCCGGATCGCGATACGCGACGTTCGTCAATGTGAGCGGTCCGGCGAGCGCGCCCTCCACGCGCTCGACTTGCAGCGCCTCGCCCAAGAATCCCTGTGCACGCGCCACGACCCAACGCGCCCCGGCGTTCGTGCCGACGGCCCATGCGACTGCGGCAACCGCAATCAGAACGATTGCCAGCAGCGCGATGCCGACCCATGAGTACCAACGCAGCTTCATAGGTCAGGACCGATCACGATATGGAACTGGATGCCGTCGTCGAGATCGCTGACGACCGGCGTTGCGATGTCGAGGCGGACCAGACCGACCGGCGAACGCCAGCGTAGACCGATACCGGCGCCGACATTTGCATCGAAGTTCGAGCTGTAGGCATCGCCGGCATCGACGAACACGGCGGCACCCCAGTTCGGCAGGAAGTAATACTCGTACTCGGCGCTCGCGACGGCGAGGTACTTGCCGCCGATGACGCCGCCGCGCTCGTTCGTCTCGCCGATGGCCTCGTAACCGAAACCGCGAATCGATCGGTCGCCGCCGGCGAAGAATCTGAGCTCCGGCGGCAATGCATTGAAGTTGTCCACGATCATGCCGCCGAGCGCGGCACGGAAAATCAATCGCGATCGCTCCGTCGCAGGCCGGATCCATTTCGCTTCCGCACGCACTTGCGCCAGGCTCGTATCGGACAACAAGCTCTCGGCCGCAAGCCGCACGCCGTACAACAGCGATACGCCGCGCCTCGGAAACAGAAGTTCGTCGGCACGCTTGCGGGTCAACAGAGCTTCCGCAAACAGCATGCTCGTCGAGCTCTGTTCGTCGGCGATCTGGAAATCGCCGTTCAAATACTGGAGGCCGAGCGTGCGCGTGAAGCCGTGCCAATCGTCGAGCACTTCCGATGCCGCAACGCGCGCCATTCGCGACGTGCTGGTGTCGGTTTCCTCGTCGCGATAGCCGACCGCGAAGTTGTAGTTGCGATTGCGACGGCCGGGTCGCGGAATCCTGTAGAAGGCGCTGTATTGCTCGAGCCGCTGCGAATATTCGAGCTCCGCGCCCGCTTTGTGGCCGCGGTCGTTCAACCAACGCCGCTCCACGCCAAAGCGCACGCCGGGGCCGCTATCGGTGCTGACGTGAACGCCGGCGGTGTAGATCGTGCGCTTGGCGGGCACGAGCGTCGCCTCGATCGGCACAATTCCATCACCCTTGCGCTCGAGATCCGGCTGCACCGACACGCTCGAAAAATAGTCCGCATCGACGAGCCGCTGTTGGAGCGCGAGCAGATCGTCGGACGAATAGTAAGTGTCGGGTTCCCACGGCACGAACCGCTGCAGGAACTCCTCGGGAAATTGCACGTCGCTGAACGTCACGTCGCCGAACCGATAGCGCTCGCCGCTCGTCCACTCGAGATCGATGTCCGCCGATCTGGCCGAGCGCAGCACAGCGACGCGATGCCGCTCGAGCTTCGCATCGAAATAGCCGTTCGCTTGCAGGAGCATCGCGATGTTCGACTTGCTACGTTCGTAAGCGCCGTGATCGAGCCGCTCGCCGGGTTTCGGCTCGAACTTCGCGAGCGCATCTCTGATCGGTGCGAGCTCGACGGCGCTACCTTCGACGACGACATCGGCGCGATTGACGATCACTGGCTCGCCGGGCACGACGCGAAAGCGGGCACGGTAATTTCCGGCATCTGTGCGTTCGAGATCGCCCTCTACACTTGCGTGGTAATAGCCGAAAGGCTCGAGGGCTTTGCGGATCTCGTCCTGCGCTTTGGCGAACAAGCGGTTCGCTTGCGCAGGCGAGAGCGCACGGTCGGCGTATTGCTGCAGCTCGAGATTGTTGCGCGCCTGATCTTCGAGCTCGTCGTCGAGTCCTTCGATGTCGATCTCGACGCCGGCCGCAGCAATTCGAGTACAGGTCAGCAGCAACCCGACCAACGCGCAACGAACGAACTGCAATCGCCGATTCATGCCGCAGCAATGCGGAAGCGAGCGCATGCGTTCCCGCACACGCTCGCCCGCTTCAAATGTCGAATGTGGTTTACGCGCCGCTTGCAAGCGCGATCAGCTCAAGCTGTCCCAGAGCTCTTCGATCTTCTTGCGCATCGCTGCATCCGGCAGCCGCCCGCGGCCCGCGCGTTGATTGTCCTGCAAGTGAGAGAGCTTGGTCGTTCCCGGAATGACCGCCGTAACGGCAGGGTGCGACACGTTGTACTTGAGCATCAGTTGCGCCCAGCTCGTCACGTCGATGTCGGCAGCCCAGGATGGCAGCGGCTTGCCGCTCACCCTCGACAAAACATTGCCTCGACGTCCCCCGAGCGGGACATTGATGAGCACGGCGACGCCCTTTTCCTGCGCGAGCGGCAGGATCTCTTCGGCAGCACCGCGATTGTCGATCGAGTAGTCGACCTGAATGAAATCGAGCGGCAGGCTGTTCAGCGCTTCCTTCATCTGCGGATATTGATTGTCGGTCGACGTCGTCACGCCGATGTAGCGCACTTTGCCCGCACGCTTCCATTCCTGCAGCCGCGGGAACAGCGTATCGATCTCGTGGAAATTGTGAATCTGCATCAGATCGATGCGGTCCGTTTGCAGCCGCTGCAATGCAATCTCGAGCTCGCCGTCGCCGGAGGCAATCGAGCCGCGAATCGGCGTCTTCGTTGCAAGGAAGTACTGGTCGCGGTTGCCGAGCTCGGCCAGGAACCGGCCGATGACGACTTCGGATTCGCCGTAACCTCTGGCAGTGTCGATTACTTTGCCGCCCAGCTTCGACATGTGTTCCAGAACCTCACGACGGGCAGCGAGCTCGGCCGGATCCGTCACGCTGTAAGCATTCGTGCCGAGACCGATGACCGGAAGTTTCTCGCCCGTCTTGGGAATCGTCTTCAAGATCGGCGGCAGCTCGGACGACTGCGCCTGAGCGATCCTCGACCATCCGAATGCCAGACCTGCGCCTGCAGCGGCGCTTCCGCCGAGAAACTCCCGGCGCGACCATCGCGATTGAACTACGGAGCTCATGAGTGTGACCTCGTTGTGACTTCGCTTGCGAACCAGAGCGAATCGGACCGCGAATCGAGCCGGACGTTCGCGCCCGCAGATGCAACTCGTTGGCGCCCGCAGGCTCGCCGCATTCTCGATTCTGGCGGGCCAATTCTCAACGAGATGAGCAAATATTCACGCACCGAGCGTCCTGAATCCGTGCCATCGTGGCGCCCTTACAAGGAGGTATCCTCATGCTGGTGCTCACTCGCCGCCCCGGCGAATCCGTGCAGATCGCCGATGCATTCGAGTTTCGAATCCTCGATGTCGATGCGCAAAGCCTTGTTGTGACCTGCGCCATTGCAGCAAGCGACGGGAGGGACGAAAAACTGCGCTGCATCGCGCGCCCGGATGGGACTGCCATGCTCTCGACGGCCGACGAGGAAGATTAGCCGGCAGGGGCGTCGGCAACCTGCCCGCGAGACGGTTGCGCCGCATTCAGGAGTTGCGCAATGCGCGCGTCTTTCTGCGCCCAAAGCTGGTTGATCCAGCTCTGAAACCGCTCGCGCTTGTGCGGGTCCTGCTCATAGTCGCCCACGAGCTCGTGCGGCACGGGCAGCTCGCGAATGTGCACGCGAACTTCCGGGATGCGATTCGCGAACAAGTCCGCGATCGTCGGGATGCCGTGCGGATACACGATCGTCACGTCGAGAATCGCGTGCATGGCCTCGCCCATTGCGTCGAGCGCAAAGGCGATGCCGCCGGCTTTCGGCCGCAGCAAATGCCGATAGGACGAAGCTTGCGCGGCATGTTTCGCAGGCGTGAAGCGCGTGCCCTCGACGAAATTGATCAGCGAAACCGGCATGCCGCGAAATTTTCGGCAGGCGCGGCGCGTCGCTTCGATGTCGCGGCCGGCCAGATGCGGGTGGCGCGCAATCGTCTCGCGCGAATAGCGCTTCATGAACGGAAAATCGAGCGCCCACCAAGCGAGCCCGAGCAACGGGACCCAGAACAACTCGCTCTTCAGGAAGAATCGCGGCATCGGCACACGGCGATTCAACACCGCTTCCAGCACCGGGATGTCGACCCAGCTCTGATGATTGGGGATGACGAGATAGTGTCCGTCGCGGCGCAGGGCAGTTTCGTTCTCGACGGCGATCCGCGTATGCGTCAGCGTGCGGATGAGCCAGGTGTTGACGGCGTTCCAGCTCTCGGCCGTCGCGATCAACAGGCGATCGCATGCGCGGCGCACCGATCCGAGCGGAATGAGCGCTTTCACGACCGCACCGACCAGCACGATCGGTACGTGCACGAGCGTGCTCACGAGCACAACCGACAGTGCGACGAGCGTACGCAGTAACGTCATCGTGATACGAACAGTCGCAGGGAAAAGTCACTCGAGATCGATTGCAGCATCGCGGCGCTTGCCCGTTTGGGCTTGGGTTCGCACGACGTAGCGGTTCAGTGGGACGTCTCCCAGATGCTCATGTCGCGCATCGGACTTGCGAACAGCAGCTTCGAGTTCATGCTCGTCTGCCCTACGCCGTGCACTTCATACAACGACTCGAATTGCGTCGCATCGCCGACTTGACGTGTCAGCGCTTCGAGCGTCTCGGGATAGGTCAGCGTTTCCGCCATCTGTCTCAACCCGGTATCGCGCGTTCCCGCAACGATCATCACACGATGTCCCGTAGGTCCGGCGAACGTCGAGAAATAAGCGTAGTCGCGATAGCTCGCTTCGCCGCCGAGCGGCATGGCCGTGCTCAAATACGTCGTATTCGTTTCGAGATCGACGAGCTCGTCGAACGAGCCGCCTGGCGAGACGCGCGAGGCCGCGAACACCGGATCGCCGAGATTGCCCAGGCCGCTGATGAAGCCGACGTAGATCACGTGCGTCGACTTGAGCACGCTCGGATCCATGTTCGAGGTCAACACGACATCGACGCGTTTACGGCGCCCGAGAATGGGCATGATGTCCCGCAGCGCGTGAGCGGCCGACACCGGCAGATAAGTGAGATTGAGGTTGCGGTATTTCTGCACGAGTTGCGGATCGAGCTCCGCATGCTCGAGAAAGTCCGTGTGGGAGTTGATGAAGAACTCGCGCACGAGACGGCGGATGTTGCCGCTCGCGTCGGTTTCCCCGAGCAAGTAGTAATCCCCGACGACGATCGTGATCGGAGTTTCGTCCTCGACGATCGACTCCCAAACTGGGTTGGCCCGCAAAGCACGTAGCTCTTTGGGCTCGCCGGAGCCGACGAAACCGAATGCTATCGCCAACCCGAGCGCAATTCCGGCCACGAGCGCAGCCGCAGCCCAAAGCCAAGCTGATTTCCTCGACGACGCCTGCGCAGCCGACGAAGCGCTTGCGCTCTCCGCCATGTCGGCAGGCCGCTCGAGCACGAGCCGGTATTCGCCCTTGGGAATGACCAACCGGCCCAGGCTCGGATCGGGCGCATTGGCCGCGAACTGCTCGAGCCGGCGCCGCAGCTTGTGCACGTAGACGCGCACGACGGCATCCTGCGAGACGTCGAAGGTCGGGCTCTTGCCGAATACTTCGAGCGCAATTTCGATCTCTTTGGGCGCTTCACCCGCGAGCGTCCGTTGGAGCAGAAAATCGAACAGGCGCGACAGCGTACCCGGCTTGCCCAACAAGCCGCTCGCCCGGAATTGCTCCGCCAATGCTGCCAACTGCTCGCGATCCGACATGTACGCTCCTGGAAGGGCGTGCATCCTAGCAGCCCGATCGCCCAGTAACGTGAAAATACCTTGAAGCTCAGGTCAGGTCGCTACTGTCGATAGGCGACGCGGCGCGCCCTCGGCCTCAAGGTCATCAAACGTCAACGGCCAGCAGGCGCGAGCTCAATTCCAGTACGCTTGCTGCATGAGCGAAGGATTTCGAGAGCTTGCACGCTGGGTCGCCGGCAGCGCAGCACATGACGTTGCGGTGGACTGGTTACGCAACGTCCCCGGGCTGCCGCCGATTGTGCAAACGCTGCATCTCGTCAGCATCGCCGTCGTCCTCGGGTCGATCGTCGTCTTCAATCTGCGAGTGCTGCGCTTGATAGTGCCCAGCCAGGACCCCGGAGAAATGTCTCGGCGCCTTGCACCATGGACGTGGGGCGCTCTGCCAGTGCTCCTCGCGAGCGGCTCGATCTTCGTGCTGGCGCGGCCGCACCGCTATTTCTTGAATCCGATGTTCGGCATCAAGCTCTCAGCGCTCGTGGCCGCCTGCGTGCTTGCCGCGACCGGTTATGCGCTTGCAGGACGCGGCGAGACCGAGTCTCTGCGCGCGCGCGGCGTGGCACTCGCGGGTCTCCTCGCCTGGATCGTCACGATCCTCGCCGGACGCTGGATCGCATACGTCGATTATCTATTCCCGCCCGAGTAACGACGATGGCCGATTTCTGGACCCGGCTCGAGCTGCTGCCGCTTGCCGCGCATATCGGCGAAACCTGGTGGTTTCCGCTGCTCGAGTCGCTGCATGTCCTGACGGCCATGTTCGTCGTCGGTTCGATCGTCTTCGTCGATTTGCGCCTGTTGGGCCTGAGCGCAATGCGTTACCCCGCGCGCCGCTTCATGCACGAGCTGATCCGCTGGACCTGGGCCAGTTTTGCAGTTGCGACGGTTACCGGACTCGGCATGTTCCTGACGCGCGCGAGCTGGTACGTGTCGAATCCGGCGTTCCAAGCGAAGCTCCTGCTGCTTGCGCTCGCCGGAGCGAACATGGCTATTTTCCAGTGGCTCGGACAGCGCGACATCGAGCGCTGGGACACCGCAGCCTCCACGAGCACCGCAGCAAGAATTGCCGGAGCCGCGTCGATCATTTGCTGGATCGGGGTCACGCTCGCCGGCCGTTGGACGGGGCATCTTTCTTGAGCCCGCTCGAGCACGCTTGCGGCTACGAGCAGCCTTTGGGTACCTTGCAACGCGACAGCCCTACTCACCGGATCGTTTTGCGGTCCGTGCCGCGGTCGATTGGAGCTCATGAACAGACCAGCCTTTGCGCTCGAGGACACGGAGCTCGCCGCCGCCGCGCTTCATGCGCAACTCTTGGCGCGACGCCGCGGCACATTCGAGCACGACTTCAAGAACATCATGCACGGCTTGTTGTCGGGCACTGACTTACTCGAGAAGGCGCTGGGCGCGAGCGCTCCGCGAATTACGCCGACCGAATGTCTGAAGCTCTTGCAGCAGCAGCTCGGACGCACACAAGGAACGTTCGCGCGCATCCTCGAAGAGATCGCACCTGCGGCGGCCGCGCCCGAATGCGATCTCAGCGTGCTGCTCGAAGAGTGCGCTCACGACTTGCGGCACGACCTGCAGCGACTCCAGCTTGCATCCGAAATCGAACCTGCGCTCAGCGTCCTCGTGCCGCGCGAGCGCTTGAAGGACGTGCTGCTTGCGTTCCTGTTCGACGCAATGGATCGATCACCGCCGCACGGCCCGATCGATCTAAACGCCGTTCGCGACGGCGAACGTGCGCGCGTAAGGATTCGACATTCATGTGCGGCCGGAAGCTCATCGGCGTTGGCTAGAACGGCGACTGCAGTCGCGGACGCGCTCGGTATGGAAACCGACATCGATGAACGCGACGGCGTAAGACGAATCGAGCTGCGTGCGCCGATCGCGCACAAGACCGAGTCGACGGCACCGAAGCTGCTGATCGTGGACACGAATCGCGACGCAGCCGACAGTCTCGCATTGCTCGTGCAGCTGGAAGGATTTCAAGCGCTCGCCGTCTACGACATCTCGACAGCCCGTCGACAAGCGCGCGAGTGGAATCCCGACTTCATCCTGGTCGATGCCGACGGTGCGATCGACGTCGCCGGCTTCGCGCGCGAAGCACGCACGCTTGGCTGGAAGATCTTCGGCTTGAGCCACACCCCGGAGCCGAGAACCGCGAAAGAGCTGACGTTGTTGCGCAAGCCCCTCGATCCGGCGGCATTGCGCGCACTCGTAACCGACCGCTGACGGACTGCCGAGGTTTCGGAACTCATTCAAACCGGTGACCGTTGTTTGGGACGAGTGGATCGAGGAGCCCGCCGTGCCCAAGCAATTACCTCCTGAGCTCGAAGCCGCGACACCCGGAGTGCCGAACGAGCTCGTCGAGCAAACGCCTCCCTCGGAGCTGTTCGACGATCCGGCGGATTACAGCGCTGTTGGCGGTCCCGAGAACGAGCCGGCATACGGGCGCACGCGCTCGATCGCGGGCGAATATCCTTTCAATGCGCAGGGCGGACCGTACGATCGCGACGAACCGTCGTACGTGGGACGCGGCGGGATCATGACCGGACATCGGGTCGAGCGACTCACCTGAAGTTGCCTGCTCGACTTTCAACACGGACTTGCAACACGTGAAATGAAACAGGGCGGCCGATCGGCCGCCCTGCTCGTTGCGATGAACGCTCGCTGAACTTGCTGCGCTATCGCCAGCGATTGCGACGGCGCGGCGTCTCCGGTCGATCCCACTCCATCAACGCATCGAATTTCTTCAGCTGCTCTTCGTTCAGAACTTTCGCGAGTTGCTCGCGTGTCTCCTTGCGTGCGGTCTCGCGTTGTGCCTTTGCCTCTTCAGGCGACGGGCGCTTTCCGGAACCGCGCAACTCGCTCTGCTTCTGGCGCATCGTATCGCGCCGGGCATCGAGAATTTTCTGCACTTCCTGTTTCTGGTAAGCGTCCAGCTCGAGCAGCACTTCGAGTCTGTCGATCATGGCAGCCTTCCCGCCCGGTGCGGGTGCCTGGGCCCAGACCGTCGCGCTTGCCATCAACAGCACTACAGGAATCAATCCAGTTCGCAGTTTCATAGTCGGTCATCTCCGGTTTGGCCACACGTCGGTGGCGCGTGATGACACTGTAGGAGGAGATAGCCGAACCGGTAGTGAGCAATCGTTACGAACTGTTTCACCGCATTTACCGCTTCGGGCGCGGCAACACCAGCTCGGCTTCCAGTCCGGTCGCGAGATTCTTGAGCGTGAGCGTGCCGCCATGCGCTTGTGCGATGTCGCGCGCGATACTCAACCCGAGTCCCATGCCGCCCGTGTTGCGATTGCGCGAGCCTTCGACGCGATAGAACGGCTCGAATACCTTGTCGAGCACTTCCGGAGGAATGCCGGGTCCGCGATCGCGGATGCGGATCACGAGTTGCGACCCGTCCTCGACCAGGATCTGCGCCTGTTGGCCGTATTGCACGGCGTTCTGAACGAGGTTGCCCAAGCAGCGCTTCAACGCAAGCGGCTTACCGACATACGGCTCGAGCGCCTGACCGGTGACGATCACGTCGTGGCCGAGCTCGACGTGCTGCTCGCGCAACGCGGCCAGCAACTCATTGACGTCGATCGGCGTAACTGCTTCGTCGTCGTTCAGGCCGCGAAAGACACCGAGCGCGCCTTGGATCATTGCATTCATTTCATCCAGGTCGGCATTGAACTTGGCGCGGAGCTGCTCGTCCTCGAGCGACTCCACGCGCAGCCTCATGCGCGTGAGAGGCGTGCGCATGTCGTGCGACATCGCCGCCAGCACGCGCGTGCGACTGTCCAGATAGCGGCGCAAACGCTCCTGCATGGCATTGAATGCCCGTGTCGCGGCGCGCAGCTCGCGTCCGCCTTCTTCGGGAAGCGGCTCCACGTTCAAGCCGCGTCCGACGGCGTCTGCCGCTTTGGCCAGCTTGTTGAGCGGTCGAGTGATCGTGCGCGTCATCGCATACAAAGCGATGCCGAGCGTCAGCGTCAGCAAACCGAAATCGAAGAAAATGCGTCGTTGCAGCTGCGGTCCCGGCCGCGGCGCAGGCATGCGAAAAGAGATCGCTTCGCCGTCAGGGAAAACGACTTCGAGCGCAAACGGCCGTAGATCGGCCGCAGCGGCAGCGGGGCCGAGATCGCGCGCACGCTCCTCGTCGAGAACGACGAGGCGACGCCCCAATCGCTCCGGACCGAGCGCGCGCACCTCGAAGTCGCTACCGAGCTTTTGCTGAAGGCGCGTAACGATCGCGCGCTCGAGAATCTCCCGACTCTCGCGACGTGCGCTGATGCGCGCCCGTCGCAGGTCCTCCAGCGTGCGGCGCTGCTCGCGCAGTTCTTCGATCGCTTGCGCGCGCTCTTCGGGCGACAGCCGCGCCAGACTTTCGATGGACTCGGCAATGTTCGAGATCGCCGCATTGGCCACCGGCCCGAGCAACGAGAACTCCCGACGCTCCCGCACGATGAGCCCGAGAATGATCACGAGCGTCACGATGACGACGCCGAGAATCGCCGCGAACAGGCGTCCGAACAGCGAATCCGGCATCAAGCGCGTCACAGCTGCTCGACAGGCACGCCGATGACGTACCCCTCCCCGTAAACGGTCTTGATGATGGTCGGCGAACGCGCGTCGTCGCGCAGGGTCTGCCGCAGTCGGCTGATCCGCACATCGATGCTACGGTCGAAGGGATCGAAATCGCGGCCGCGCAGAAGCTCCATGAGCTGCGCGCGCGACAGCACTCGCTTCGGATGGGCGAGCAAGACGGCGAGCAGTCTGAATTCGGCACCGCTCAAGCTCGCGGTCGTTCCATCTTTGTGCTTGAGCTCGCGTGCGATCATGTCGAGCTCCCAATCGCCGAACCGATAGCTGCGCACGGAATCGGGGGCGGGATCGCGCGGCATGTACGCCGTGCGTCGGAGGATGGCTTTGATGCGGCCCAGCAGCTCGCGCGGACTGAACGGCTTGGCGAGATAGTCATCCGCACCGACCTCGAGACCCACGATGCGATCGACTTCCTCGCCGAGCGCGGTGAGCATCAGGACCGGCACCTGCGACTTGACGCGAAGCTCGCGACACAGGCTGAGACCGTCCTCGCCCGGCAACATGAGATCGAGAATGATCAAATCGACGTGCGACTGCTCGAGTGCACGCCGCATGCCCTTGCCGTCGGCCACTGCCGTTGCGCGGTATCCGTTCTTCTCCAAGTATTCGCGCAGGAGAGTTCGGATCTCGCTGTCGTCGTCGACGATCAGAATGTGTTGCGGATCGTTCATAACTCGCAAATGATGGCGGGATTCGGCGGCGGGCGGCGTTTTCGATTGTAACGAACTGTTTCATGCAACCTGAGGCTTGCGGAACTCGTCACAAGAGCGCGCGTTGAGCCTCGAGGAAACCGCTATGCAACCCGCCGCTGCCATCCCCGCCCAAGGTCCCACGAGCGCGCAGGCTCGGCTGGAACGGCTGCGCTCGCTGGCTTGGCTGCTCGACAACTCGATTCCCCTACCTGGCGGTTTTCGGATCGGACTCGATCCGCTGATCGGGCTCATTCCCGGCGTCGGCGACGCCATCGGTGCGCTCATGTCGATATTCATCCTGAACGAGGCGCGCATGCTCGGCGCACCGCGCAGCGTCCTGTTGCGAATGTCGGGCAATGTACTCCTGGAGACGCTGATCGGTGCCATTCCCTTCGCCGGCGATTTGTTCGACGCCGGCTTCAAAGCCAATATGCGCAACATCGCCCTGCTCGAGCGCTATCACCTCGACCCGAACGGCGCCGCACGCAGCAGCCGCTGGTTCGTGATCGGCTTCATGCTGTTTCTGATCCTCCTGGCCGTGGCGATCGTCGCGCTGCCGATTCTGGTGGTGGTGGCGATCGTGAAGGCGTTCTAAGGTAGGCTGAAGACTGAGACTGAAGACTGAAGGCTGAAGACTGAAGGCTGAAGACTGAAGGCTGAACACTGCCGCTCGTGAGTGGTGAGTGGAATGGCGCGCAGTGCTCCTTCCCTCCTTCCCTTTTCCCCTTTCCCCTTTCCCGATTCTCGATTCCCGATTCCCGGCTACCGGCGCCCTCGGTAATCTGTCACCTGTCGCCCGTTGCCTTTAGCCTTGCACAGCCTTGGACAACATCACCCACACACTCGTCGGTATTCTCGTGGGCGAGACGGCCGCACGAACGACGACTGCAAGAACCGGGACATTGCCGACGCCGACGCGTCGCAATCTATTCGTCGGTCTCATGGCGTTCGGCAGCAATCTGCCGGACCTGGATTTCTTGCCTTCGCGCTTCCTCGACGACAAGCTCCATTATCTTCTGCACCATCGCGGACACACGCATACGATCCTCGGCGCGCTCGCAATTGCTGCGCTCCTATATCTCGCCTGTGAGGCGTGGTGTCGGTGGCAGCGCTATGTCGTGTCCGCGAGCGATCGAGCGCAGCTCGCCGCAGTTGCCTGTCTTGCCGTGCTGCTGCACATCGCGCTCGACTTCACGAACACCTACGGCGTGCATCCTTTCTGGCCATTCGACAATCGTTGGTATTACGGCGATGCCGTCTTCATCGTGGAGCCGCTCTTCTGGGCAGCGTGTGCGCCGCTCATGTTCTTCGTACGTACGACGGTCGCAAAGGTGTTCATCGGCGTTGCGCTCACGGCAGGCGTGCTGCTGAGCTTCACGATGGGATTGGTCCCCATCGGCGCAAGCGTCGCGCTCCTTGGCTTTACGCTCGCCATGCTCGCAGCCGGCAAGCTCATGCGGCAGACGAGCGTGCTCAAGTTGTCGGTGACGCTGTGGCTTGCGATCAACGGCGTCTTCGCCATGTCGAGTGCGACCGCCAGAGACCGGGCACAATCCATTGCCTCGCAAACGTTTCCGCAAGACGATCTCTTGGACATCGTCCTGACGCCGCTGCCCGTGAATCCCGCCTGCTGGCAAGTACAGTTCGTCTATGCCGATGCCGAAGCGTCGTACGTGCGCCAAGCATCGTTGTCGATCGCTCCGCGCCTCATCGTCGCGAGCGAATGCCCGACTCGAAGCTCGGATACGGAGCGGACGGCGCCGTACGTGCCGATCGCAGCGCAGAGCACGGAAGCGATCGCTTGGGACGGGGAGATTCGCACGCCGCATCGATTGCTGACGACCGCATTGAAACGGGATTGCCAGGCGGCAGCGTTCATGCGCTTTACACGCGCACCCTGGATCGTTCAACACGAAGACATGTGGATCGTCGGCGATGCGCGCTATGACCATGAGCGCGCCCTGAGCTTCGCGGAGTTCGAAATCGAGCCGGAGGGATCGTGCACGACGCGTGCGACGTCTTGGGAAGTGCCGTGGATTCCGCCCCGGGCAGAGTTGCTGGAAATCGCGGGTGCGTTCGAATCGCACCGCTCGCCCTCTCCCGCACACGCAGGAGAGGGCGAATGAGCATCAGGTGGTCTTGCGCTTGGCAGTGAAGTTGCCTTCACCGAAATCGCCGAGCTTGGCCGTGCCCTTGATCGTGTCGTTGCCTTCTAGGACACCGTTGAAATCGACTTGCAGCACCATGCCTTGCGCTTCGAAAGTAAATCCGAACGCAACGTCCTTACCGCCGGTGATCTTGCCCTTGTAGTCGATCGAGCCCATCGGGCTGGTGATCGTGCCGATCAGGTCCTCGCCCTCCTGCTTCACGACCATGTCGCTGTCTTGCGCACCCATCGGCGTTTCGGTCGTCAGAATCCAATCGCCGGTGAGATCGGGGCCTTTCGGCTTCGGCGGCGCCGATGCACAAGCCGCGAGCAATACGGCAACCCCCACACACATCAAACCCTTCACTTTATTCATGCGAGTTTCCTCATCGCGTTGTGCCAGATGTCGTCGAATTCGTTCCGAACTCGAGGAGCCACTAGCTTAGCGAAGGGCGGCCCGGAGCTGTAATCAGTTTGGTAAAGGCGGTTGCGCATGCCGCCGAAGACCGCAGCGCAGTACACGAAACATCGCGCCTGTGTTTATGTCGACCCGGCGTCAGGATAGGCCGAGAGCACGCGTTCGGCGAGCTTGCGCGCTTCCTCGTCCGACGGCTCCGCTCCATCGAGCTCGACTTCGAGCGAGCCGCTCCAGACCTGTGCATTCTTTGCCGCGTCGATCACATCGAGCGTGAATGTGCCTGCGTGTCCGGCTTTGCGGCCGACCGGCAACGAAACGCCGATGCCGCCGCCGACTCCGTGAGAGCCGCCGCCCACGCCGATCCCGACGCCCGGCTTCGCCTTCGGGATCTCGCGCGTCGTGAGCGCATAAGCGATGCGGCAATCCGCGTTTTCTTCGACGGTCGCATAACCCTTGGCCGCGAGCTGCGCCATGACGGCAGCCCGAACCCGCTGATCGGCTAACGAAACCACATCGCCCGGCGCTGCGTACCAGGCAAAGCTCTTGCAATTCGGCAAGCCCTCTTCGGCTTGCTGCACGCGTACTTGCGTTTCCGGCGTCGCACACGCCGCAAGCAATGACATGAACCCTGCGAGCACGACGGATCGCTCTAATGGGTTTCGAGTAATGAGCATTGCATTCCTCCGCTCAAATCAGCGCGAGGCTATAGACGGGAGACGAGCGCGCTGGGCGCGCCCAACCTTTAGTCTTCAGCCTCTGGTCTTCAATGTGTGGCCGCGGGGAATGGATCCGCGCGAGTCAGCGCGCCGATGCGACTTGATTGACGGGCTCGGCCGCCGGACCGCGATATTCGAAGTGCCACGGCTCGTTCGGCGATTTGAGCGGCCCAATGAACCGTCCGCCGGCCGCCATAACGGCTTGCTGGAGCTTGCGATCCCAACCCGGGGCTTCCCACTCGTGGGAGACACGGGCAACCGTCGTACCGGCAACGATGCGATCGCCGCGCATGATCTGGAAATCGATCGCGCGCATTTGTCCATGCATCGACAATCCCGGCGCAGCAAGCGGTGCGACGGGCACCGGACGCCATCCCGTCAGGAAGCGTCTGAATGCCTCGACGGAATCCGCATTCGGATGCGCACCGAATCGCGCCAGCGCAGCAAGCGCGTCGCGGCGCAAGTTGGCCGCCGTCCTGCCCACGCCTGCGTTGGAAATCCAGCGCTCGAGCTGCAGATCGAGGCTACGGACCTGCGTATTCGCATACAGCGTGTAGCCGGGATTCTGCCGTTCGAACGCCCGCCGCACTTCGGCCAGATCGTGGAGCAACTGCCGATACTCGTCCGACTGTTCGTACGTGCGAATCTCCGCGTTCGTCCAGCTCCAACGCGATGCGAGGTTGGGACCCGCACGCAAGTACGCACGCAAGGCAAGCAGGCGTCGATCGAGCTGGGGAATCCGTTCGAGCGTTCGGCGCTCGCGGACATCGAGCTGCGTTGCGAGCGCGCTGAGATAGCTCGCGAGTATCGAGTCCTCAGCCGCATGCGCAGTCGGAACCGCACAAGCGACAAAGAGACAGAGGTAGAGCAGAGAACGAAGCATCGCACGCCCGAGGCTGAAGACCGAAGCCTAGCCTATCAGCTCCTTCAATTTGGCGTGACCCGTGCGAGACATCGGCAATTTCGTGCCGTCCGACAAGACGGCCAGCCAGCTGTCCTTGCCGTACAAATCGATTCGCGCAAGCCGCTCGATGTTCAGAATGAACGAGCGGTGGATGCGCACGAAGCGCGTCGGATCGATCTGCGATTCGAGATCGCTCATGGTCTGTTGCTTGCGATAACGCTTGCCGCCGACGGCGAACTCCAGGTAATCGTCTTGCGCCTGCACGAAATCGATACGCTCGATCGGCAGCACGTGCACGCGGCCTTCCTGTCGGATCAGCACACGCTCGAGCAGCTTCCCCGGCGGCCGCGCTGCCACCGACAGTGCCTGCGCCGACGGCGATGGCGTGCGATTCGCAAGTCGCTCGCGCACGCGCTCCACAGCTGCGGCGAGCCGCGCCGGTTCGACGGGTTTCAGCAAGTAATCGACTGCGTGCACTTCGAACGCACGCAATGCAAATTCGTCGTACGCCGTGCAGAAGACGACGATGGGTGCGCGATCGCCGAGCAATTCCAGGACTTCGAAGCCCGTCAGTTTGGGCATCTGGATGTCGAGGAACATGACGTCGGGATTCAACTCTTCCGCAAGCTTGACCGCTTCGAATCCGTTCGAGGCCTGCCCGACGATCTCGATGTTCGGGATCTGCTCGAGGTGCTCGATCATGAGCTGACGAGCCAAGGTTTCATCATCGACGATTAGAGCACGCACGCTGCACCTACGCTGGATTCATAGCCGGCAACAAAATCGAGACCCGAAAGCTCGTCTCGCGCGCATCGACATCGACGCTGGCCCGTGTGCCCGCGAGCGTCTCGATGCGCGAGCGCACGTTGCTCAACCCCACGCCGGTGCCGCGCGAGGGCGGCCGGTCGGGATCGCACGGATTCTCGACGACGATCTCCACCAAGCCTTCGCGGCGACGCGCACTGACGCACACCTCGCCGCCTTCGAGCATGTGAGCCACACCGTGGTGAACCGCGTTTTCGACCAACGGCTGCAGCACGAGCGGCGGCACCGCGACATCGCGCACATCCTCGGCCACGTCGAACTTCGTGCGCAAGCGCTCGCCGAACCGCACGCGTTCGATCGCGAGGAACGTTTCGACGAGCGTGATCTCTTCCGAGAGCGGAATCGCGCGTTCGCGAGCGAGCGTCAGGCTCTTGCGGAAGAACTGCGCCATCAAAAAACACATTTGCCGTGCCGCCGCCGGATTCTGCCCGATCAGCGCCGCCACCGAATTCAGGCTATTGAACAAGAAATGCGGATCGAGCTGTGCCCGCAGCGACTTTAGCTCCGCCTCCCGCGCCAGTACTTGCAGCTCGAGGGCACGCTTTTCCGCATCGAGCGAGCGCTGAAAGGCACCGACGAGATAATGCCCGAGCACTGCGAGAATAATCCCGATCGCGCCCGCGAAAATGAGCAGCGGCAATGTCGCCATTGCGCTGTCGGGGTAATCCTCACCCGGAGCAAGCAAGAACAGCGCCCAGCCGTAAGCGACGATCAGCCAGATGGCGAGCGAGCCGACACCCGCAACGCACCAGATGAGCGTCATTCGCCACAGCGAGACCTGTCCGGGCGGCAGCGCTTGCACCAGGTACCAGAAAGACAGCGACTGCAGGCCGAGTGCGAGCGCAATGGGCACCGCAAACTCGAACGACCACATCGCCGGCGCTTGGCCGCCGAAGATGAGCACGACCGCCAGCAGCAGACCGAAAGCGATCCACACCGAGAGGTACAGAATCAGGCGGCTGCGGCGGACGAAAATCGGATGCATCGTTGATGAGATGAAGCGCTAACGCGCGGCCTGCAAGCGCACCGCTTGCGATCCGAGTCGGACGGCGAAAGAGAGCATGCTGCCAGCTTCCCGCGCCGCCGAGATCAGTCCTTCACTCCGATTCCGCCCATCACGGCGAAGCCGTCGAGAATGAGCGTCTTGGTCGGCACCGTCGTCGTCGGACGGCGCTTGTCGGAAAAACCGCCGAGCAGCGTCGCAATCTTGCTCGTCACCGTCCAGTCGGGCGGTACGTGAATCTCGATGTCGCCGCAGAACGAGAACACTTCGATTCGAGCGACGTCGCCCTCCATTCGTGCGGACGTCAGATCGAGATTCACGCTCCCGAGAACGGCGGTGAGATCGGCGCCGCGGAACGGACGCGACATGGGACGCAGCTCGCTACCGGACAACATGGCGAACGTGCGAATGAACTCCGCATGCTCATCGTCGGCCTTCGGCCCGTGCGTCGTGGGTCCGGTGAAAGCATGCCCGGCGGCCGGCCCGTCGGGCGCGCCCTGTACGGCATCCTCGATCGTCTCCGTGCGCGGCGGACGCAGGGATCGATACACCAGCATGCCGCCGACGAACAACAACAACGATGGGAACAAGATTCCCCACAGGCTGAAATCCAACAACCCGATCTTGCTGACGAAGATGAACAGGCCGACGATGATGAAGGCCCAGCCTTCGTTACGCCGGCGCCGGCCGCGCGGTTTCGACAAGATGGCGATACCGATGACGACGAGAATGAGCGGCCACGCCTTGCGCAGGACGTAACGCGATTCGACCCAGCCGAGGCTGTCGAGCAGGAACAGCGCACCGAGCGCGAGGATCGCGATCCCGATCGCAAACCGCGCCGAAAAGACGCCTTCCGAGGGCTCGCCACGTGCGCGATCAGGGCCGGAATGTCGAGGATCAGTTGCCACGCTGTGTCCTGTGTCTCTGATCTTCATCCTTGAAGAAGATGAGGTCGATGCCGGCCGCGATGACGAAAATCGGCCACGCGCTCCACCAGCTCAGCCCCAGCCAGTTCGCGAGGCCAATCTGCGAGTACAAGCCCGCCGCAAACAGCCACAGCCCGCCGGGTCGGCCGAGATGCCGGCTGGGCGCGACGAGCCCGATCAGACCCGCTGCCATCAGCAAGACCGGCCAATACCGCAGCAGTCCCCAGGGAATGCCGTATCCCAGATTCGCGGCCAGCAGAATCCCGCCCACGAGCAAGAGAAACAGCCCGAGGACGAGGTGCGAGCGACGTCGAGGAGTGGGGGGGTGAGGTTGCGGATGGTTCATGTAAATTCCGGCAATTGGGCCGTAGTGCAAACCTTACGGATTGCCCGCGACTCTTGCCAGCGGCGACCGGCGAACAGCCGGCCGATACCGGTGACCCCAAGACAACCTCACCGGCACCGTGCACCCGGTCACAAAACGAACTCCGGCACGGTTCGGGCGTTGACCCTCTACACACACCGAGGACACGCCATGACCGATACCCAGCACGACATCAAGGTCTTGAATTCCCTGATCGAGACGACGCTCGACAGCGCCGATGGCTACAATCAGGCGGCAGAACGCGCAACCAGCACCAGCTTCCGAAATTTGTTCCAGCAATGGTCGACCGAGCGCCGGCAGATCGTCAGCGAATTACAGGATCAAGTGAGGTCGCTCGGCGGCACGCCTGACGACGACGGCTCCACGCTGGCGGCCGGTCATCGTATGTTCCTGAAGCTGCGGGACAACATGACCAAGGGCGATGAAAGCGTCATCGACGAAGTGGAACGCGGCGAAGACTTCATCAAGTCCAAGTACGAAACAGCGCTCGAAGATGACGATCTATCGACCGCCTCGCGCGACGTCATCTTGCACGCTTATTCATCGATCAAGTCGGGGCACGATCAAGCGCGGGATTTGAAGCAAAGCTTCAAAGCGAGTTGAGTTGGACAATTGATAGTTGATAGCGGACGAGCCCATCAGATGCCTCCCCTGCGTGAGCAGGGAAGGTGCACGCGCTTCTCTTGTCGTAGCCGTCGCCCGTAGCCCTTCTAACCCAAGCCCCGAGCCCCAAGCTCTGCTTCACCGTTCGCTCGAACGTCCCGAGCGCTGTCCGCCCCGCTGCGAGTGAGAGCTGCTTTGGCGTTCAGACGAACGCATTGAGGACGAACGCTGCGCCGGTGCCGGCGACGAGCGTCGTTCGGCCTGCGGTTGCGTGCGCGGTTGAGACGGCGGGTTTGGGTTTACGGAGTGCGATTCTGATCGTTGGCGTGGTGCCTCCTGCACGGCACGGGGCTGTTCGCGCACGCGCTCTCGTACACGTGGAGATTCCAACGGTCGCGTGCTCTCGCGTTGCGTAAAGGAACGGACAGGCGCACTCGATGGAGTGCTCGATGTGCTCGGACTCGAGGAGTACGTCTTCGGGGAACGCGACGCATCGCCCGGTGCGATTCGCTCGATCCGCACATCTTCGGACCGGCGCTCTCTCGCTGGCATGCGTTCCGGACGTACGTCACTCTGCGGTGCGCGACCGGCGCTGCGATCGTTCGTGCTGCCACGGCGCTCGGCTCGCTGCTCGTCCTTCGTACCGTATCGAATCGCCTCGCGCTCCGTCTGCGTCGACGCACGCGAACCTGCACCGCCCATCGACCGCCGAGTTTCTTGCGCACGAACGTCGCCGCCGCCGCGGCCACGCGGAATCTGTAGGCCTGTGCCTTCCTTCGGATTCGAACTGCGAGCCACCAGCGCCGTGCGTGCAACCGGTCTACCGCCATTCGCTTCGATTGCACGCTGCTCCGTATCGAAACTGACACGACGGGGTAGATCGCGGCGCGCAACCATGTGCCGAGCACCGCCTGTCGCCGCATTCGACACACGAACAGCACGCGGCTGTCCCGCCAAGAGACTTTCGCGTTGCGGCGCGATGGCCGGCGGGCGGGGCTCGAAACGCCAATTGCGCAGATCGCGATCGCTCACGTGCGTGAGATGGCTGCCGACCGGACGTCCGCGCACGAAATGCTCGCGCTCGACAACGGTCACCGCATGCGGACGGTCGCGATATCGATACACGAAATCCCGATAACGGCCGTGATACGCGCGGTCGATGTGAATGTGATTCACGACGATCGTGTTCGACACGTTCACGCGCCGCAGATAACGATGCGAGTGCCAGTATCCCGGCACATAGACTTCATGCGGAGCGAGCGGGAACCAACCGATGCCGTGACCGAGCGAAACGTTCACGCTCACGTGCGGACCGCCGACCCAGGCGACGAGCGCCGGCGCATACACGGCACGCACATGGCGCGGCCCAGGCACCCAACACCAGCGATGGCGCACGTACGCCCAACGGCCGTAGTGGAACGGCGCGAATCCCCAGCGCGCATCGTCGATCCATGTCCAACCCCACGGCGACACCCACACCCAGCGACCGTAACGGTACGGTGCCCAGCCTGCGACGACGTACGTCGGATACCACACGTAGCCGTACTCGGGTTCGTGCACCCATCGTCCGTGGGCATCGAGATCTTCGTAACCGATGACGCCCTCGCTGACGTAGCGCGAGGACGTGGCACTCTCGCTGCGGCGCGCACGATCGTTCGCCCAGTTCTCGAATGCAGTGCGGGGGCCGAGCCGAGAAATTTCTCCCCGTAGCGTCTCGGTGCCGCGGAACGTGCCGACTTCGTTCGCGCGAACCATGAACTGCTGACCTTCGCCGGTGACCTCGGCCTCGCCGCTGCGCGCCTTGACGACGGTGGTCTCGCCGTCCTCGTCGACTTCGATGTGATATTCGCCAGGATGCAGCAAGCCCACGCTCGCGTTCGGCGTGTCGATCTCGATGACTTCGCGCTCGCGTTTGCGCAGGACTCGAACCGTGATGCGGCCTTCGGCCAAGCTCATCGCAATGGCGTCGTCATCGAGGTCGAGGAACGCGAAGTCGGTGACTTCGTCCAGATGAACGATCGCGGAATCGATTTGCAGCTCGGCACGCGCTTTGCGGTCGACCCAGATGCGGTCTTCGCTGGTCAGCGGCCGATTGAGCACCGCCTCGGCCCATTCCTGAGTGCCGGCGGGCGCGACGGAAACTTCACCTTCGATATGACTTAATCGCGCTACACGCCCAGGCGGATCCTCGGCAGCCAGCGCAAACGCGGGCAGCGTCAGCAGGAGCAGAGCTTTGAACACGTTGCGCATGGCCTATGCCCGTAAGAACGGTTGTGCCCATGTTCCGTTCCGGACCGTGAACTCAATGTGAACGCGGGCCTCGTGGGCGAGACGCTAAACTAGTCGCATGCTCAAGGGCTACCTGAACAGGTTCATCCTTTGCCTGGTTATTGCGGCAGCCGCAGCCGGTTGCGCCGGCACCCAAGAAAAAACGGCATCGGCACAGGGCTCGGCTCGGCCGAACCAGACCACTGAGGCCGACAGCCTGGCGGCCGAAGCGCTGGCGGCCTATCACCTCCAACGCGACGGCGCCCGCACGCTGGCCCTCATTGCTGCAGCGACGAACCGGGCGCCGAACCGCGCGGATCTTGCCTATCTGCAATTGGCGCTTTGCCGGGCGATCGAGGGCTGTCAGCCGGAGCCGTACGAGACGATCGTCCGCAAGCTGGAACCATCGAATGCGGTCGTCTGGATGCGCGCGCTCGAGCAGGCGCAGCAACGCCGCGAAACCTCCGTCGAAGCGCACGTCCTCGAAGCCATGGGGCGTGCCGAGACCTTCGACGTTCATTGGAACGAGCTCGTCGCAGCCGTAACCGGCGCACGCATTGCGCTCGGTGCCCGCGCCAATGCCGCGTTGAGCGAGACGGTAGGTTGGCTCGGCGAAACGATCGTACCTCCGTTACAGCCGTTGACGCTTGCATGCGGACGCACGCGCACTGCCGAACCGGCATGGGCACAACGTTGCAGCAAGCTCGCGCAGGTGCTGGCGAACGGGGATACCTATGTCGTCGAAGCACTCGGCCTGAAGATCGCGCAACAAGTCACGGCCGATGCGCTCGAACAGAACCGACTCGCGCAACGCACTCTGACTGCTCGCTACCTTTGGCGCGAATCGGGAACGATCATCGAATCGCAGGTCGAGCGCGACAAATTTGCAGCGCAGCTCGTCGAGCTCATGCGCAAGCTTCGCCGCGAGCAAGACGTGCACCTTGCCGTCGTGCGCTGGGCAGGTCTTCCGGTCGTGCCTCCGCGCGGCTGGTCGGACGACTGAGATTTCGCGCGGCTCAAGCCGCTTGCTTTTCCCGCGCCGCTTCGCCGCCGAGCGCCTGCGTCAGCTCGCCGAGCATCTGCGAAAGCTCTCCCGCCATCAACGCGAAATCCATGTCGAACTTCTCTTCTGGAGAAATTTCGTCCGAAGAGCTTTCGGCGCCTTGCTTGTCGATGCCAAGGAACTGCACGCGCTTGATCTCGAGCTTTTCGGTGAGAACGAACGACAGGCGATCGGCCCAGGTCAGACCCAGTCGCGTGACGTACTTGCCCGAATTCAAATGCGCGGCGATTTCCTTGCCCTCGAGCGGATGCCGCACATAACGGACGGTCGCTTTGCTCTGGTCGAGCGCCCGCAACTCGAGGTCCTGATCGATCACGAACCGCAGCGGCGGATCGCCGAGCATCAGCCACGCTGCCATGCACGACTGCGGCGAGCGCTCGGTTTCGAGGAACGTAATCGGCAGGCTGCCCAACGTATCGCGCAGCGTTTCCACGATCTCATCGGCGCGCGTACCGCCGGCCGCATCGACGACGAACCAGCCGTGCTGCGGATCGATCCACGCGCGCGTGATGCGGCGTCTGGAAAACGCGCGTGCGCGCAGTTCTTCCGTCACGCGCTCGCGCAGCTCCCGCAACTGACGCCGACCGACGGGATAACCCTGCTGCTGCTCGAGCTCGGCGGCGCGTTCGGCCGTGACTTGCTTGATGATCGAAGCCGGCAGCAGCTTCTGCTCGACGCCGAGCGCGATCAAATGCTGGCCGTTCGTCGTGTGCACGTAGCGCTGCGCGACGCTTGCATGCACCCAGCCGCGGCTCTGCATATCGAACGCGCCGCAAGGCTGCAGCGGACGCTGCGACAAGCGTTCTTCGAGCTCGGCAGCCGACAGCGACCAGCTCTCAGGCAATCGATAGACGACGAGATTCTTGAACCACATGGACGGGGATGCTCGGCAAAGCCCCGGAGTATACGGACGAGAGCCGAGGCAACCAGTCCTTGCATTGCGCGCTGAAATGATTCAGGCACTTTCAGCGTGCCGACGTACCACTGCACGAATCTGCTCGATCGCTAGATCTCCTGCACGAGCGCGCAGTTAGCCGCATGTCCTCCAAGACCCCCCAACTACGTGCGAGTCAAGATCGATCGAGAAACTGCGCTCGCCGCGAAGCGCTCTTGCCGTTGCCCGTAGCCCGTTACCCGCAGCCCGCACTTCACTCGCGCACGAGCCGCGCAAGCTCGCGTGCTGCAAGCGGCGCTCGCTCTTTCGCACCGCCGATGAAGAACAGGAAAACGTCCCGCGGCTGAACGCTCGGCGCAGCAGTGAGCACTTTCGGCAGATCATTGGGCTCCAAGCCTTTCGCCCATAGCCGCGCGCGCTCGGCCCAAGTGCGCAACGCGTCCTGACTGTACCCGGTCGGCTCCTCGGAAACCGAGCGCTTCAGCCGTCCATAGACGAAGCTGCCGGTGACGTCGGCGAACGATGGATGTTCGTCCGTATCCGCAAAGACGACGGTTACGCCCGTTTCTCGCGCAAGATCGATGAAAGCCTCGCACATGAACGTGCGATGTCGCACTTCCAGCGCGTGACGCAACTCGATGCCGTTGGCCTCGCGCGGCAAGAACGACAAGAAAGTTGCGATTTCCTCGCGTTCGAATTTCTTCGTCGGCGGCAATTGCCACAGGATGGCGCCGAGCTTCGGCGACAGCGCAGTGACGCCGTTTACGAACCATTCGACCGTGCCGCGCGCCTCAGTGAGATCTTTGCGGTACGTAACGTTGCCCGAGGCCTTGGTCGTGAAAACGAAATCGTCCGGCGTCTGGTCGCGCCAGCTTGCGAATATGTCGGGCTTCTGCAAGCGATAGAACGTGCTGTTGATTTCTATTGCAGTGACTTGGCGGCTTGCGTACGCGAGCTCGCCTCGTTGCGGCACATCGCTAGGGTAGAAGGTCTGCCGCCACGGCACGTACGACCAACCTCCCATGCCTGTGCGAATGATCCCGTCGCTTTGCATACGTCAACCGTTTCTGCGAGATGCTCGTCCTCAACCGTCGCACGGCACCTTGCGCATCGGGAACTCCACCGCTGTGAGCTCGCCATTGCGCAGGCCTTCGATTCGTGCATGCAGCCTCTCTGGAGTCGTCGCCCCATAGATGATCCGCTGCGGGAAATCGTGAGCCGCATTCTCGAACACGACCTCGTGCGCCGAAATGCGCGATGCAGGAAAAGACACCTCCTTCTGATTCGACGGCTGCGCAATCGACACTGGACTTCCGCCTTGCAAGCGAATTTGCATGAACTCGAAGCCTACCGTCTTTCCTCCACGCACCGTTCGGCTCATGCCGAGCATCGTGTCTCCGGCAGGTTTCATCCAGATTTCGATCGTGCCGGCTTCGCCCGCCTCTTGAGCCCAGCACCCCGCCAACCACGCAAGCGAGTCGAGCGAATCGGCTTGCGCTGTCGGCAATCGCAAGAACAAAGCGATAAAAAGCATCGCAGTTGAACGTGCAGGGATTTTCACGGCGTCACCTTTTGGCGGCAGTCGTTGACCCGACAAGAGCAGGGTATCGATGCCGCGAATTTTGCACGCGATCGATGCTCGTTCGATCGATTTGCGCCGAATTGGAACCTCGCACGCCGGGAAGGGTTGCGTCTTGGAACATCGATTCGCGAAGGAGCCTGATTTATGAATACGATTCGTCATTCCATCCGCGCCGTGCTGCTTGGTGCCTCCGCGCTGGCACTTTCGATCGGCTGGGCGCAAGAACCCGCCCGCACTCCGGCCACGCCTGAAGCACAGGATCCGCCGGCAGAGACGCGTGCACCGAGCACTGCACAACAGCCGCAGAGCACGGCCACGATGGCGATCGACGAGAAGAAGCTCGATCAATTCGCCGACGCGTACGTTGCCGTGCAGAAGATTCAAGCCGACTCGGCCGCTGAGCTCGACAGCGCCGCCGGCGATCCGGCCAAGCAGCAGCAAACGCAGCAAAGGGTCGAGAACGAGATGATCGCAGCCGTAGAGCGCACGGGCCTGAAGCTCGAGGAGTTCAACGGCATCGTTCAAACGATGCAGGCGGACGTCGATCTGCGGGCACGCATCGCCGAGAAGATTCGGAAGAGGATGGGGGGCTAACTCGGCGACAGGCTACAGTCGACGGGCGACAGCAGGGCACGACGAAGGCTGTAGCCGGCGCATGCGCGTCAAGCGATTCCCTCCCCTGCGATAGCGGGGGAGGGTTAGGGTCGGGACATTGCACGCGGAGCGCGCTCTACCTTCAGCCTTCAGCCGCGGCTTACAACGTTTACGTTTGTAAACCGCTTCAGTCGACGACGAGCTTGTATCCCGCCCCAGGCGCCGTCAGAAGCATCTGGGGTGATGCAGGATCGACTTCGATCTTCTGTCGTAGTCGATGCACGAGCTGCTTCAGCAACTGACGATCGCCCGAGCCTTTGTGGCCCCACACCTGCATCAATAAGCGATCCGAGCTCACCGTGTGACCGGCGTTCGCAAGCAGCATCTGTAGCAACCGCAGCTCGAGCTTCGTCAAGCGCACAGGCGGATTCGAATCGACCTGTACCGTGTGCTCGTCCATATCCAAACGAATACGTCCGGCGGCGAGCGGTGTGGCGTTCTCCATACCCGCCCGTCTGAGCAGCGCTTTCACACGCGCAAGCAACGTGCGGGGACTGAATGGCTTCGTCAGATAATCGTCCGCGCCGATCTCGAGTGCTTTCACGAGATCTTCTTCTTCGCCGCGCACCGTCAACATCATGACCGGTACGCGCGATTTCGCCCGAATCGCCTCGCACACCTGAAACCCGCTCGCACCCGGCATGTTGATGTCGAGGATGACCAGATCGGGCATCTCCGTTTCGAATGCCTGAATGGCGCTGGGACCGTCGCTGGCTTTCACGACGAGATATCCCGCCTGCGAAAGCGTGAAGGCGATCAGCGCGAGCAGATCTTTATCGTCGTCGGCGGACAGAATTTTCATAGTGCGAGCGCATCATGTGAGCATCGTGAAATCTCGGCGCAAGAGAACTCTTGCGCTCGAGCGTTCAACTCCGGTTTCAATCATCTTCGCCTGCCTGTCTCCTCGGCAGCACGACCTCGAAACGGGTCCGGTCCGCAACGCGCCGTGCGCTGATCGTACCGCCGTGGCGGTCCACGATGGACTTGACGATCCAAAGACCGAGCCCCAGCCCGCCCGGCTCCGGCTCTTGTTCCGGACCGCGATAGAACCGTTCGAAAATCGTTCCGCTTTCTATTTGGGGAACGCCGGGGCCTTCGTCTTCGACCCAGACTCGCACGTGCGCATCGTCGTACGTCGCGCCGATGCGCACGACCGAATCCTCCGGCGCGTACTTGCTCGCATTCGCAAGCAGATTCACGAACACTTGCGTGAGCCGCGGACCGTCGCCTTCGATGTGCGGCAAATCGCTCGGCAATGCAATTTCGATCGGCTGACGGCGCTGTTTCAGCAAGGCGCCGATCAGCTCCTGGGCATCGGCAATCACGTCCTCGAGCGCCAAGCTCTGATGACGAATTCCGAGCTGACCCGACTCGATGCGGACGCTTTCGAGCAGGTTGTCGATCAAGTTCGTGAGCCGCAGCGTTCCGCGTTCGAGCGACAACACGAGCTCGCGCTGCTGATCGATCGGCAGCGTATCCAAGCCTTCGCGCAGCAGCTCGATGGAGGCGAGCTGCGCCGCGAGCGGCGTCCGGAATTCGTGCGAGATGTTCGCCAGCACGGAGTCGCGCGCACGGCGCACGCCTTCGAGCTCCGTTTCGTCGCGGATCACCTGCACCTGCAGCTCGTCGATCGGCGCAGCGCTCGTGATGATCGTCGTGCGCGGCGTCGAGCCGTTCACGTCCAGGTGTTCCGTTTCCTGTGCGCTGCCCTCGGTGCGTGCACGCAGAATCGGACAACGTGTGTCGCAAGGTCGCTGGCCGTTCACGTTGCACGGTTTGAGCACATCGCCGCAAAACCGTCCGATCGCCTCGTTGGGCTGCACGCCCAACAAACGCGCAGCCTGCGGATTGAGATAACGAATGACGCGCGATTTATCGACCGCGTACACGCCTTCGACGATGCCGCTCAGTACTGCTTGCGCTTCCGCCTCGCGGCGGCGCAACGCATTCGTGAGCTCGACGAGATTGTTGCGCATGTCTTCCATGGTCCGCGCGAGCTTGCCGACTTCCTGCGTGCCGCCGATGGGAATCGATGTCGAGAAGTCGCCCTTACCGAGACGCTCTGCGGCGTCGGTCAACGCGCTCACCGGTCCGGTCACTTGATGGCCGAGAATGACGCCGGCCAGCACGGCGAGCGCTGCGAGCACGATCGCAGTGACGAGCAGACGTTTGACCAATCCTCCGACCGAAGCATCCATTTCGTTCGTCGCCAGACGCGCCTCGAGTAGCGCAATCGCTTCGCCCGTCGCGGCGAACACCGGAAAGCTCGCCGCATATACGTCCGGATCGTCGATGCGTGCGACAGCGGAGCGCCCATCCGAGAGGCCCGCCGAGTGCAGACGCGTGAACTCGTCGACTCTCTTCTCGGCGATGAAGCTGCGGTAGTTGATGAGCCGCACGGGCACGCCGACGCGCTCGGTCAGGAGCTGCTCCATGCGTTCGTCGAGCAGGCGCGCAACGTACAGTCTCCGCTCGATCGTACCCGGGATGCGCGCAGCGCCGCCCATCACGGCGTGCGTAGCACCGTCGACCGAGGCGAGAAAACGTTCGCCTTGTTCGGCCGCGCTGATAGCCACTTGTTCCCACGGCAGCTCGACGCCGGCCTGCGCCACCAGGACGTTGCCTTCGAAGACCGCGCACGAGGCGATCGTTTCGCTGTTGCACGAGCGGCGCAGGTACGGCGCGATCGCTTCCATCTGCCGTTCGGCCAACAGGCGCTGCAGCGTTTGACGCGAAGCGACGGTCTTCACCTGAGTGACCACATCCTCGCTGAAGCGCCGCAGATCTTCGCGCGCCATTGCGCCGGCCAATTGCACGCGCGACTGCCCCTGTTGATCGGCAAGATCGCGCAACGAACCGATGGCAGAGATGGAAATGCCGCCGACGACGAGCAGCACGATCAACACATTGATGCCCGCAATCCATACGCCGAGCGTCGCCCGCGACGTGTCGAGTTGCAGCCGGTCGACGAATTGTTGGATGCGATCGAGCATGGTTCGGGGCGGGCGGAAGGCTAGCCAAGTGCCTCCAGGCCTACACCTGAAGTATTCACTGCCTGACCCTGCAATGCATATTCCATCTTGATCGCGGGGCTCAATGCTTGCGTATACCCGTGCGCCATTCGACGAGCGTCTTGATCACCAGCGTGACGACGGCAAGCATGGTCAGGAGCGAAGCGACCGCGAACGCGCCGACGAAGTTGTACTCGTTGTACAGCATTTCCACGTGCAACGGCATCGTCGTCGTTTGTCCCCGGATGTGCCCGGAGATGACCGAAACTGCGCCGAATTCGCCCATGGCGCGCGCGTTGCACAGGATCACGCCGTAAACCAATCCCCAGCGCACTTTCGGCAAGGTGACGCGGAAGAAGGTCATCAGCCCGCCGGCACCGAGCGTAATGGCCGCTTCCTCCTCGTCGTTGCCGAGCTGCTGCATCAGCGGAATCAGCTCGCGCGCGACGTACGGGAAGGTCACGAACATCGTCGCCAAGACGATGCCGGGCAGCGCGTAGATGATGCTGATGTCGTGCTCTTGGAGCCACAAACCGAACCATCCGTGCACGCCGAACAGCAGCACGTACACCAGACCGGAAATCACCGGCGAGACCGCGATCGGCAGATCGATCAACGTGAGCAGAACGCTCTTGCCCTTGAACTCGAACTTGGCGATGGCCCACGCCGCGCAGATGCCGAACACCGTATTGAGCGGCACGACGATGGCCGCCGTCGTCAACGTCAGACGGATGGCCGCTAGCGTGTCCGAATCCTCGAAGCTCGCAATGTACATCTGCCAGCCTTTGCTGAGGGCAGTCGCAAAGACCGTGATGAGCGGTGCAAACAACAACGCCGCGAGAAACGCGAGCGACACCGCGATGAAACCCCACTTGATGAGGTTCGAGGCGATCGTATCGCGCCCAGGGCGGGAGGCGATCTCCGCAAGGAGCGCTTTGTTCGGACCGCCGGCCATTACCGACCCGACGCCGTCAGTCGGCGCCGCCCCCAAGCCTGCAACAAGTTGATGGACAGCAGCATTGCGAACGACATGATCAGCATGATGAAGCCCAGCGCGGCCGCTGCCGCGTATTCGAACTGCTCGAGCTTGATCACGATCAGAAGCGGCGTGATCTCCGTCTTCAGCGGCAGATTGCCGGCGATGAAGATCACCGAACCGTATTCGCCGACAGCGCGCGCGAACGCGAGCGTGAAGCCCGTCAACAGCGCCGGCAAAATCGTCGGCAGGATGATGCGGCGGAAGATATAGAAGCGTCCCGCACCCAACGTCTCGGCTGCGTCCTCGAGATCGTGCTGCACCTCTAGCAACGCGGGTTGTACCGAGCGCACGACGAACGGCAACCCGATCAAGGTCAGCGCCACGACCACGCCGATCCAGGTGTATGCGACTTGAATCCCGAGCTGCGCGAGATACTGACCGATCCAACCGTTCTCCGCGAACACCGCCGTGAGCGCGATACCGGACACGGCGGTCGGCAAAGCGAACGGCATGTCGATCAACGCATCGATCAGCTTGCGGCCCGGAAAGTCGTACCGCACGAGCGTCCAAGCGATGACGAAACCGAACACGCTGTTGATGAGCGCGGCAAGCAGCGCCGCACCGAACGACAGACGATAGGATGCGACCGCGCGCGGATCGGTCAGCACTTCGATGAAATCCCTCCAGCCCATCGACGTCGCTTTCACGACGAGCGCCGCCAGCGGCAACAGCACGATGGCGGACAGGAAGAACGTCGTGAAGCCGAGTGTCAGACCGAACCCGGGCAGGATCGACGGTTGTCGGAACCCTCCATTCACCGCGGCGTCACCTCGAGCTCGGTCGCTGCGATACTCGTCGCACGCTCATTGCGCTTTCACACCGTAAATGCGGTCGAACACGCCGCCGTCGGCGAAATGCTTCGCGTGCGCCGTGTTCCAGTCCTGGAACACCTCCGCGATCGTGAACAATTCGATGGGCGGGAATTGCTCGCGATACTTCTCGAGCACTTCCTGATTGCGCGGGCGGAAGTAATGTTTCGCCGCCAGCTCCTGCCCTTCGGTCGAATACAGGAACTTGAGATACGCCTCGGCCACCTGGCGAGTCCCGCGACGATCGACCACCGTATCCACAACCGCAACGGGCGGCTCGGCCAGAATGCTGGTCGACGGCACTACGATCTCGACCGTGCCGGGCTTGAGCTCGCGCAAGGCAAGCAAGGCTTCGTTTTCCCATGCGATCAAGACATCGCCGATTTGCCGTTGCACGAACGTGTTCGTCGCGCCGCGGGCGCCGGCATCGAGCACCGGTACGCGCGAGAACAACTCCTTGACGAAGGCTTCTGCTGCCGCTTCCGCGGCCCTCACTTGCTCGGCAGCCGCCGGATCGTCGAGCCGCGACAGATCTCCGCCGAGCTCCTTGTGCAGCGCATAGCCCCAGGCGGCGAGATAGTTCCATCGCGCACCGCCCGAAGTTTTCGGATTCGGCGTCACCACCGACACGCCCGGCTTGATCAGGTCCGGCCAATCGCGGATCTGTTTCGGATTTCCGGCGCGCACTAGGAACACGATGGTCGATGTGTACGGCGAGCTGTTGTCCGGAAAGCGCGTTTGCCAGTTCGCAGCCAAGCGCTTGCCGTTGCGTTGAATCGAATCGATGTCGTACGCGAGCGCCAGCGTGACGACGTCCGCATCGAGACCGTCGATGACCGCGCGCGCCTGACTGCCGGATCCGGCGTGAGACTGACGAATCGACACGCGCTCGCCGGTTTGCTCCAGCCATTCGCGCGCGAACGCCGCATTCACGTCCCGATAGAACTCGCGCGTGGGGTCGTAGCTCACGTTGAGCAAGGTGATCGAGGAGCTTTGTCCGTCGCCGCAAGCTGTCAGCAGCGCTGCAGCGGCTAGCACGCCGAGTCCGCGCAGTGCGCGCAGAACACTTTGCCATACATTCATATGTGTACCGTTCATGTCGTGCCTCGACGTTCCGTCGGTTGATAGACGACCATGAGCGATGCCGATGTGGCCGCCGACAGCAAAGTCGCGCAGGTCGCGCGAAATTGCGCTAAGTCGCTCACTCCGAGGATCAACATCTGATCGGGCTCGGCGTTCAATTGACGCTGTAACTCCTCCGCCGCTGCGCCGAATCGCAATTCGGTCCGCATCTCGAGCCCGTGAACCGCTTGGGCCTCCGAGCGCGCATCGAGCAATGTGCGCACGCCGAACGGCCGCTGCGAATCGTTGGCGTTCTCGGGCATGATGCCGACGTACACCGCCTCGGCGGGCACGTGCCTCAGCAAACTCGCCGCCACGGCGAGCGTCGGACGTCGCGCCCCTTCGTCGAGCCAATGAATGAGCACGCGCTGCGGCGGCGCAATGTGCGTTGGCAGCACCAACACCTCTGCGGCTCCGTTCTCGAGCAGCCACTCCACCTGCGCAGCCGCGTCGGCGCGCGCAGCGATGACGGCAACGCCCGAAATCGGTTTGTCTGCACGTTGCCCGTCCAGACTCCCGAGCGCCGGTTCGACACGCGTGACGATCCGTGTCTTCATGCGCGATGCGAGCTCGACCAGGAACGGATGCGAGGCGAGCCGTTCGGCGCCGGCTTTGTCCGCCGCACATGCCGTGTAGCTCGAAAGCGGCGTCGGCAACACATGGATACGACGCACGCCGATCGCGACAGCCTGACCCGGCGTGAGCGGAAAGTGCCGTTGCTCGTGCTGAGTTCGCGTCACTTCCAGAATGGCAGGCGCGTCGTTCGCCGACGTGGAGAGTTGCGAGCCGACCCCGCCGTTCGCAAGCCTCACGCGCATGCGTTCGAGCGCACCCGTGAACACGATTTCATCGATCGTGCCGCTACCGATGTAGTTCGTGCGCAATTTGTCGCGCGTCGGTGCGAGCTCGATTTCTTCGGGCCGCACGACGGCGACGACCTCGTGTTCGCGCATGCCATCGAGCTTCTCGGTAGCGCGCGCATCGACCGGCGCAGCGCCGAAACGAATGCCGTCCGCCGTTTGTCTGGCCAGCAGCAAATTCGCCGCACCGAGGAACGTCGCGACGAACCGCGTTGCCGGCGTTGCGTACAGCTCATGCGGCTTGCCGGTTTCGAGCAATCGGCCCAGGTTCATCACGCCGATCCTATCGGCAAGCGCGAATGCCTCTTCCTGATCGTGTGTGACGAGCACCGTCGTGATGTTGAGCTCGCGCTGCACCTGACGAATGGTGCGACGAAGCTCTTCGCGAATCTTGGCATCGAGGGCACCGAAAGGCTCATCGAGCAACAAGACTTGCGGCTTGTGCGCGAGCGCACGCGCGACTGCGACGCGCTGCTGTTGACCGCCGGAGAGCTGAGTCGGCAGTCGGTCGTCCATGCCTTCGAGGGCGACCAGCCGCAGGAGCTCTTTGCGGCGTGCGCGTCGCTCCGCAGCCTTCATCCGGCGCACCCGCAGCGCGAACTCGATGTTCTCGGCCACGGTCATGTGCTTGAACAGGGCGTAGTTCTGGAACACGAGCCCGACACCGCGGTGACGCGCGGAGATATGCGTGACGTCCTTGCCGTGCAGTGCGATCCGGCCGTGATCGACGCCCGTCAGGCCGGCAATGGCGCGCAGCAGCGTGCTCTTGCCGCTGCCCGACGGGCCGAGCAATACGAAGAACTCGCCTTCGGCCACTTCCAAGGACACGTCGTTGACGACGGGTGCGCCTTGATACCGCTTCGTGACTTGATCGAGGGTGATGGACATAGGGCGCGCACTTTAGCTGCGCGCAGGTAGCACGGTCGGTAATTCAAAGGTTATAAAACGGTTACAAAGGGCGCTTTCGTCCCGTCGGCTCGATCGCGTTTGCATATCGTTATAGCGATGCGTAATCGCAAGCGGCTGGCTGGCGAGTCGACGCGCAATCGGCGAGAGTTGGTGCCTTGGCCGAAGACCGGCACCCCACAACCTTTCTCATATATCAATGCAATCCTACGAAGCCCTCGGCTCCTTCTATCTCGGCCGCGAAGTCGACCCTGCCACCGGCGCAGACCGTCTAGACCTGTTGCTCTACGACTCGCGCGATTTGACGACGCACGCGGTGTGCGTCGGTATGACCGGCAGCGGCAAGACCGGCTTGTGCATTTCGTTGCTCGAGGAAGCCGCCATCGACGGAATTCCTGCGATTGCGATCGACCCCAAAGGCGACATCGGCAACCTATTGCTGGCATTCCCCGACCTGCAGCCGGCGGACTTTGCGCCGTGGGTCGATGCGGGCGAAGCTGCGCGCAAGGGCCTGACACCGGAAGCCTACGCCGCAGCGACTGCGGAAACCTGGCGCAAGGGCTTGGCGGATTGGCAGCAAGACGGCGAGCGCATTCGCCGTTACAGAGAAGCTGCTGAAGTTGCGATCTACACGCCGGGCAGTACGTCCGGCCGGCCGTTGTCCATTTTGCGATCGCTCAGCGCGCCGTCGCCGGAACTGCTCAACGATGCCGCTGCGTTGGCGGAGCGCGTGAGCTCAACGATTGCGAGCCTGCTGGCGCTCGTCGGTATCGATGCCGATCCGGTACAGAGCCGCGAACACATTCTGATGTCCGCGATCGTGCAAGCAGCGTGGAGCGAAGGCCGTTCGCTCGATCTCGCGACGCTGATTCAAAGCATTCAGAAACCGGGCTTCGACAAGATCGGCGTGTTCGATCTCGAGACCTTCTATCCGGCGAAAGAGCGGCTGCAGCTCGCGATGCGCCTCAACAATCTGCTCGCCTCGCCGGGCTTTGCGACGTGGATGGAAGGCGAGCCGCTCGATGTGCAGCATTTGCTGTACACGCCCTCGGGCAAGCCGCGCATCGCCGTCATCTCGATCGCGCATCTCAACGATGCCGAACGCATGTTCGTCGTCACCCTGCTACTCGGCGAAGTCGTCGCCTGGATGCGCCGCCAATCCGGAACGTCGAGCCTGCGCGCGCTGCTCTACATGGACGAGATCTTCGGCTACTTCCCGCCGACAGCGATGCCGCCGTCCAAGCAGCCGCTGCTGACACTGATGAAACAGGCGCGCGCCTTCGGCTTGGGCGTCGTGCTCGCAACTCAAAATCCCGTCGATCTCGACTACAAGGGTTTGTCCAATGCGGGCACGTGGTTCATCGGCCGGCTACAAACCGAGCGCGACAAGGCGCGTCTCATCGAGGGACTCTTGAGCTCGAGCGGAGGCGCGGACAAACAGGAGCTCGAACGTTTGCTCGCCAATCTCGGCTCGCGCGTGTTCTTGATGCGCAACGTCCACGACGATGCGCCCGTGCTGTTCCGAACACGCTGGGCTCTGTCGTACTTGCGCGGACCGCTGACGCTCGCCGAGATCGCACGTTTGCAAGCGCCTGTTGCAGTCGAGAGAAGCGCGCCCACGGCACCGGCGCCGAGCCAGCCGCCGAAGAGCGCAGCTGCCGGCACCAAACCGATCGTGCCGGCGGAAATCGACGAGTACTATCTCGACCCGCGTGCCGGCGCACAGCTCGAGCCTCATATTCTCGGCACGCTGCGACTGCATTTCATCGACAAGTCGGCAAACGTCGATGTCTGGCAAATCCGCACCTATTGCGTTCCGCTCGATGAAGACGGCGGCCTTGCGCTCGCAAGTGCGGAAACGTTCGATCGCCCGGTTCGAGAGCTCAAAAAGTCCGCTCCCGAAAGCGCGCAGTATGCGAATGCGCCTTCGAGCATTTCGCGCGCGCAGAGCTATGCGGCATGGAGCAAGCAGCTCGCCTCTCATGCCTATGAACATGCGACGCTCGAAGTGTGGCGTTGCCCGCTCGTTGGCGCGACGAGCACGGTCGGCATGAGCGAAGGCGAGTTTCGTGCGCAAGCGACCCTCGCTTTGCGGGAGAAACGCGATGAGGCGATCGAGAACCTGCGCCGCAAGTTCGCACCGAAGATGACATCGCTCGAAGATCAGATTCGCCGCGCACGAGAACGTGTGGAACGCGAACGCAGCCAGCTCAAGGAACAGAAAGTGAACACGGCGCTCTCCGTCGGCACGTCCATCCTGGGTGCCCTACTCGGCCGCAAGAAGCTGAGCGCGACGAACGTCGGGCGCGTCGGCAGCGCCGCTCGCAGCGCAGGCAAGATCAACCGGGAAAGCGAGGATGTCGCTCGCGCAGAACAGAATTTAGAAGTGTTGCTCGAGCGGCAGCGCGAGCTCGAAGCCGACTTCGCCGCCGAAACCGAGCGACTGCGTGCGAGCTACGACCCCGCAGCGGTAACCCTCGAACGCGTCGCGATCAAGCCGAAGAAGACCGAGATCACGGTTCAGGAAGTTGCTCTTCTGTGGAAGGCTGAAGGCTGAAGTAATGGCTGTAGGCCGGAGACTGTAGGCTGCAGTGACGACGCGCGCATCCGCGCGCGTTTTCATTCTCTGCGTAGGTTAGAAAGTACCCAGAGGCTTTCCCTTTTCCCTTTCCCTTTTCCCTTTTCCCTTTTCCCTCCTTCCGTTCCCTACTCATCCGACGCGATCGCTCTATCCTCCTGGAAAATCATTTCCACGCGTCGATTCTGTTGTCGGCCGCCGGCGGTGTCGTTGCTCGCAATGGGCGTTGTCTCGCCTTTCCCGACAGTACGAATCTGATTCGCTGCCACGCCGCGTTCCAACAAAGCGCGTTCGACGGATTCGGCGCGGTTCTCCGACAATCGCTGGTTGAACTCCGCGCTGCCGACGCTGTCCGTGTGTCCTTCGATCAATACAGTTCGACCTGGCGCCTCTTTGAGCGCTTGCGCCAAACGATCGACCGTCGAATAGGCACCGGGCTGAAGATTGGCACGACCGGTTTCGAAGAGGACGTCGCCCAAAGTCAGCACGACGCCGCGGTCGGTCTTCTTCGCCTTCAAGTCCGCGAGCTCCTGTTCGAGCGCTTGCGCGCGCAAAGTGGCTTCGCGTGCTTCTTGAGAACGACGTTCCGCCTCGAGAGCGCGCGCCTGCGCTTCTCGTTCCCGCGATTGCAGCAAGACGGCTTGACGCTCCGCCGTGCCCTTCTCGATTTCCTCGCGCGCCTGAGCAGTCTTGATCTTTTCGTTCGCGATTTGCGCATTCAACGAAGCGACCGTCGATTGAAATTCGATGTCGTTCATCTTGCCGCGATTCTCGGCCAAGCGATTGGCCTCGGCGAGCGCTTTACGCGCCTCGGTGACGTTCAACGCAGCTACGCCTGCACGCGGCGATCCTTCGACCTGCGATACCAACGTGCGCGCGTTCTCCAGCGATTCGATCCGATCCGGCGTCGTGCTGCATGCGGCAATGACCGCGGCGAGCCCTGCGCCGACCAGAACGCGTGATGCGATGTAAACCTTCTTCATGGCGGGATCTCCGATGCGGTGATTCAAGGCGTCTGCGATCGTGCCGCTTCCTGACGAAGCGTCTCGATGCTCGCCGTGAGCTCATCGGCTGCCTTGCGCGCTTGCGCGCTTTCCGATTTGGCAACGGCCAGCTCCGCGCTCAGCTGCGCTTGTATCGCCAACCGTTCGGCCGCATCCGCGTTCTTCTTGTTCAGCTCGTTCTGCGCAGCTTCGGAGTATTCCCGCGCGCGCTGCATCTCGATCGCGCCAGCTTCCGAATTGCCGACGGCTTGCTGCGACTGCTGCACGACCGATGTGGCGCGCGCGACGCGTTCCTTGGTGACTTCGGAAACGCCCCCACAACCCGCAAGGATGCCGACGATCCCTGCGCTTGCGATGGCCAAGCTCAGTTTGTTCATGACGTAGCCTCCACAACCGATGCGCCTTCGTTCGCAGTGCCGCGCACGAGGTGTCTGTGAATGATAACGCCAATGCGACAGGCGTGTTCCACGCAGGATCAGGCTGTAGGCAGGAGACTGTAGGCTGTAGGGAAAGGGGAAAGGGAAGAAGGGGAAGGAAGCGAGAACGTCGGCCTCCTCACGCCACCGGCTCCGTCTGTGCCTGCGCCGCTCCTTTGTGCCACCACGCTTTCACTCTCGTGGTGAAGGCGTAGATGTAGGTGTAGAGCACAGGTACGACGAGCAACGTGAGAATCGTCGAAGTGATCACGCCGCCGATGACCGCACGCCCCATCGGCGCCAGCATCTCGCCGCCCTGGCCGACACCGAGCGCCATCGGCAGCATGCCGAAAATCATGGCGAGCGTCGTCATGAGGATCGGGCGCAAGCGCACCTGCCCGGCTTCGCGAATCGCCTCGCGAAGCGGCTTGCCGTCGCGAATGGCGTGATTCGTGAAATCGACGAGCAGGATCGCGTTCTTCGTGACCAGGCCCATCAACATGATGAAACCGATGATCGAGAACAGGTTCAGCGTCGTGCCGGTGAACAGGAGCGCGAGCAGCACGCCGATGAGCGACATCGGCAACGACACCATGATGGCGATCGGCTGCAGGAAGCTGCCGAACTGCGACGCGAGCACGAGATAGATGAAGATGACTGCGAGCCCGAGCGCTGCGCCCGCTGCCGCCATCGTCTCGTTCATATTCTGCTGGCCGCCGCCGATCTCGATGCGATAGCCGGGCGGCAGTTCCATCGAACGCGCGATCTTCTGGGCGTCGCTACCCACGTCGCCCGACGGCCGGCCTTCCGCGTTGGCCCAGATGGTCACACGCCGCTGCAGATTCAAGCGACGAATCTGCTGCGCGCTGCCGGTCGGAACGAAATCCGCCACCTGCCGCAAAGGCACCAGCAACGGGTTGCCGTTCTCGTCGACGCGCGTGCTGCTCACATAGAGGTCGCCCAGATCGCTCGCGAGCTCGCGCCGCTGTTTGGGCAGCTGCACGATGACGTCGTAATCCTGTCCGTCCGGACCGAGCCACGTGCTGATCTGATCGCCGGCGATCAACGGCCGCAGCGCACTTCCGATGCGCGCCGTCGTCAGACCAAGGTCGCTCGCGACCTCGTTCCTGATACGCACCGCGATGGTCGGATTCGCGCCTTTCTCGCTGCTCTCGAGATCGGCGATGCCGGGAATCGTCGACAAGCGCGCCATCAGATCTTCGGAGAGCTTGGTCAAGCGCTCGGTATCGGGCCCCAAGATCGAGATCGCCACCGGACGGTTGTTCTGATTGATCATCAGCGTGATGCCCGCCATGTGCGCCAGCCGTTCGCGGATCATCTTCTCGATCTCGCTTTGCGACGGACGCTCGAACTGACGGATATCCTTCAGCAGCACGAGAATGCGCGCGAAATTGCTGCCTTCGCTCGTGCCGACGGTCGTGACGATCGATTGCACGCCGGGGATCTCTCGGATCTCCGCCTCCACGTCGCGGATCTTCGCGTCCGTGTATTCGAGACTCGAACCGAGCGGCGTATTCAAGCGCATCGACACGATGCCTTCGTCGGCCGACGGCACGAATTCCGTACCGACGAGCGGCACGATCAGGAAGCTGCCGAAGAACACCAGGACCGCGAGCAGCACGAGGATGGAGCGCGGGCTCAAGCTCGCCCAACGCGGCACCGTCGTACCAGGCGCTTTCCTCAGAAGCGCAAGGCGTGCCAAGCCGGGAATCGGATAACGCTTCCGCGCCAACGCCCAGTTGAGCACGCGGTCGTACACGCGGTGTGCGGCATCGATGTACGACTCGAACTTGTCCATGAGCCGTCCGAGCCAGGGCACGTACTTGAAACGACCCTCCTTCGGATCGGGCCAGACCGACGACAGCATCGGATCGAGCGTGAAGCTCACGATCAACGACACGAATACCGCGACCGCCACCGTGATGCCGAACTGCAAGAAGAACCGGCCGATCACGCCGCTCATGAAGGCGACGGGGATGAACACGGCAAGGATGGCGAACGTCGTCGCCATCACAGCCAGTCCGATTTCGGACGTACCTTCGAGCGCCGCCTGCCGGTGATTCTTGCCCATGCCGGCATGCCGCACGATGTTCTCGCGCACGACGATCGCATCGTCGATCAGCAAGCCGATACAGAGCGACAGCGCCATCAAGGTCATGAAGTTCAGCGTGAAGCCGAACGCATGCAGCGCGATGAACGTGGCGATGACCGAGATCGGTAGCGTCAAACCGGTGATGATCGTCGAGCGCCAGGAGTGCAGGAACAGGAAGACGATCAACACCGTGAGGATGGCACCTTCCATGATCGTCGACTTCACGCGGTCCAACGATCCCTTGATCCAATCGGCGCTCGACCACAGCGTTTCGATCTGAATGTCTTCGGGCAGGCGCTGCTTGAGCTCGGCAATGGCCTCCTGCACGCCTTCGCCGACTTCGACGATGTTCGATTGCTGAATCTTGAAGATGTCGATCCCGACGGCGCGCATTCCGTTGACGCGCGCAATCGATTGTTCTTCGGCTTCGCCGTCGACGATATCCGCGACCTGCGATAGGTACACGGGCGAGCCCGCCTGATTGGCGACGATGATTCGCTCGAAGCCGCGCGGATCCTTGATCCTGCCTTCGACGCGCACGAGCTGCTCGCGCGAGCCGTTCGAAATGCTGCCCGCGGGCAAATCCTGGTTCGCCGCTTGAATCGCGGCGATCACCTGATCGACGCCGACCCGATAGCTCTGGAGCTGCTCGGGACGCAGGAAGATCTGAATCTGCCGCTCGAGCGCACCGCTCACATAAACATTGCCGACGCCCGGAACGTTCTGCAGACGCTTGACGATCTGCTGCTCGACGAGCGTCGACACTTCGCGCAGGCTGCGTTTATCCGAATAGGCGACGAGCGCGACGACCGGACCCTGTGTCGTATCGTTCGTGGCGCGCGAGATGGTCGGATCGCGGATGTCGCGCGGCAGCGCCGAGCGGATCTGCGCGATCTTGTCGCGCACCTCTTGCGCAGCTGCAGCGATGTCCACGTCGAGCTGGAACTCCAGCTCCATGAGCGCCACGCCTTCGCGTGCGGTCGAATAGATGTTCTTGATGCCGTCGACCGAATTGACGATGTTCTCGATCGGTTTGATGACGTCGCTTTCGATCGACTCGGGCGACGCGCCGGGATACGGCACCGAAATGAACACCTGAGGCGGATTGATCTCCGGCATCTGCTCGACCGGCAGCAGGCGGTAGGAGGCCAGACCGAGCACGACGAGCGCGGCCATGACCATCGTCGCGAAGACGGGCTGATTGATGCTGACGCGTGTGATCCACATAGGCCTGCGGCTCTAGCGCTGAAAGATTGTCGAACTGTTGCGACGTGCGCGCGGATTGCCCGCGCTGCGCGTCAGCCGGCGGTCGTCGCGACGGGCGCCGGCGATTGCTCGCCGCGCACGTATGCTGCATCGCCCGGCTTGTGGTCGCCGATGTCCGCGACGATGACGCGCTCGCCCGGCTTCACTCCCGAGCGCACTTCCACGAACTCGCTTCCCTCGACGTGCTCGCCGATCACCACTGCGCGTCGTTCGATCTTGCCGTCGGCGAGCAGATAGACGATTGGCGAACCGGCTTCGAAGCGCACGGCGGAGTACGGAATCGACAGCACGGGCTCGTCTGCATCCAGGATGAGCTCGCCCTGCGCGAACATGCCGCCCTTGAGCGCACGGTCGGGATTGGGTACGGCGACGTAGATCGTGATCGCACGCGATCCGTCGCTCGTCGTCGGATTGATGCGCTGCACGTTGCCGACGAATTCGCGATCGCCGAACCCGCCGACGGTGAAACGAGCGGTTTGACCGATCCTGACGGCGGGAATCTCGGCGGCTGGTACGGCAGCCTCGAGAAGCAGCTCCCCAAGATCGACGAGCTGCACGATCGGGCCATCGGGCGACACTTTCTCGCCTGGCTGCACGAGCCGACGTGCAATCGTGCCGCTGAACGGCGCGCGAATGACGGCATCGTCGAGGTTGATCTTCGCGAGCCGCGCTTGCGCCTCGGCCAACTTCAAGTTCGCGACGCTACCGAAATAAGCGCTCTCGGTCTGCTCGAACGTGTTTTGCGAGATGAACTTCTGCTCGAGCAGCGCACGATTCTTTTCGCGGTTGAGCTTCGCAAGCTCGAGTTCGGCGCGCGCCTTTTCGACGGCGGCAAGCTCGCGATCGTATTGCGCCTGGAGATTGCGCGTATCCAGGCGCGCGATCACTTGACCCTCGCGCACATCCTGACCTTCGCGCACCGTGAGCTCTTCGACTTCACCGCCCACTTTGGACTTCACGGTCGCCTGAACCACAGGCGCGAGCGAGCCGGACAGCGGCAAGCGGCGGCTCAGCGGTCTCGGTTCGGCAACGGCGACATCCACTTTCGAGAGCTCGAGCGGTGCAACGACGGCCGGCTGAGCAGCCTGCGGCGGCGCGGCAGGTTTGCGCAACGCGCCCCAAGCGACAACAGCGCCGGCTATCAAAACGATTGCAACGATGATGCGCTTCGAGCGCGCCGGAGGGCGTTCCTCAGTCGCGGGCGCCGTTGCATGAGGTGCCGGAAACGGGCGCACGCTTGCCGATCGGGTCGTGAGCTCGTCGACGTTCGAATCGCTTTCCACGGTGTCTTCGTTGGAATCCGCCGATGCGGCGGATTGCTGCCATGCGTGATTCGTCACTTGTTGCTCCGATGCAGCCTCGAGGATCGGTCCCGTCGATGCAAGAACCGAGTTGGAAGCCTCGAGTCGTTTGCGTGCTTGGACGCGGCGAGGGTGCGAAAGGTTACTCTTTCGCCGTAAAAAATTCAGAGAGCATTTGCCCCTAGCCGCAGCTCATTACGAGAGATTCATTCGACGGCGGGAGGTCCGCACGCTGTATACAGAGCAGTGTCGCGAAAACGACATAAGGCATGCCGGAGAAGCCCGAGTCGGTTTGCTATCCTTTTACCTACGTCAATCGAGCGCCGAACTTTCATGCCTTCCTTCGACATCGTTTCCGAGCTGAATGCACACGAGGTCGCCAACGCCGTGGACCAGGCCAATCGCGAGGTCGGCACGCGCTTCGACTTCAAGGGCTCGAACGCCAAGTACGAGCTCAAGGATTTCGTCGTGACGATGACCGCCCAGGCAGAATTTCAGCTGCAGCAGATGTTGGACATTCTGCGCATGAAGCTCGCGAAACGCGGCGTCGACGTCCAGTGCATGCAGCCGAGCGAGCCGATCGTCACCGGATCGTCGGCGAAGCAGATCGTCACGCTGCGTCACGGCATCGACGTCGAGCTCGGCAAGAAGATCCAGCGCTTGATCAAGGATTCGAAATTGAAGGTGCAGGCCGCGATTCAGGACAAGCAGGTGCGCGTGAGCGGCAAGAGCAAGGACACGCTTCAGGAAGCGATTGCGCTCGTGCGCGCAGCGAAGTTCGATCTGCCGCTGCAGTTCACGAATTTTCGAGACTGAACGGCGCCCGTTGTCCGTCGGTTCGGCAGGCCTTTACTTCGTTTCTCGTCCGTAGGACTGCCATTCCTTGCCGACGATCAGACGCGCACCGCGGCCGAACGTCCAATAGGACCACGCCCACTGGATGAGCACCGAAAGTCGATTGCGAAAGCCGCTCAATCGATAGATGTGCACGAACAACCAGAACCACCACGCGATCAAGCCGGTCAGCCGCAACCTGCCGAACTCCGCGATGGCGCGACTGCGTCCGATCGTCGCCATGGAACCGAGATCGCGATAACGAAACGGCTCGCGTGCCTGCGGTTCCTTGTTTTTCGTCTCGCGTTCGACGACGGATGCGAAATACAGGCCCTGCTGCATCGCTACGAGCGCAACGCCCGGCAGCGGCTTGCCGTCCTCGCCTTTCGCGTGAGCCAGATCGCCTGCGACGAAAACTTCCGGATGGCCTGGAATCGTGAGATCCGGGCCGACGATCACGCGGCCGGCGCGATCGAGCGGCACGCCGAGGGTGCTGCCGATGTCGGAAGCTTTCACTCCCGCCGCCCACAGCACCGTGGCTGCAGCGAGTTTCTCTTCGCCGATCGTCACACCCTCTGCCGAAACCTCCGTGACCGGTGCGCCCGTCCACACTTGGACGCCGAGCGACTCCAGATCGCGCGCTGCACGAGCCGCGAGATTCTCGTCGAATGAAGGCAGGATGCGCGGACCGGCTTCGACGAGCACGACACGGGTTTGCCGCGGATCGATGCTGCGAAAATCGCGCGCGAGCGTATAGCGGCTCATCTCGCCGATCGCACCTGCCAGCTCGACACCGGTCGGACCGCCGCCGACGACCACGAAGGTCAACAGTCGCCGACGCGAAGCGGCGTCCTGTGCGCGTTCTGCCGCTTCGAACGCTTCGAGCACGCGACGACGAATTTCGGTCGCCTGCGGAAGATTCTTGAGCCCAGGCGCAAACGGTTCCCATTCCTCGCGGCCGAAATACGCGTGTTGCGCGCCGCACGCGATCAGCAGGTAGTCGTATACGAACTCGCCGGCATCGGTAATCACGCAGCGGCGGTCGAGGTCGACACGCCGGGCATTCGCTTTGATGACTTTGACGTTCGGCCGCCGGAGCAACGTTCGGATCGGTACTGCAATGTCGGCGGGACTGAGCGCTGCCATCGCGACCTGATACAGCAGCGGCTGAAATAAATGATGGTTCTCGCGATCGATGACCGTGATATCCAGGCGGGCGATTCGCTGCAGCCGCTTCGCGGCGTTCAAGCCGGCGAAACCGGCCCCAACAATAACAACCCTAATCACGCGCCTCTTGCGGAGCGGATGCCGTTGCCGCTGCCGCAATCTTCGCCGCCGCCCACTGGACGATGGGCACGACACGTGCGGAAACGAGCTTGAGCGCCGTCGCTTCGTCGACCCAGCGGTACTCGTTGTGTTCGGGGCGGCCGAGCTCTTCGATCACCGGCAGCGTGACCGCGCTCGTGCGCGTGCGCGCGAGGTAGTAGCGCGCGACCTTGCCGCGGCTGTAGGGCCCGGTCTCGATGTAGTCGTAGCCCCATTCGAACTCGAGATCCTCGATCAAGGTCTCTTCGCGAACCTCGCGGATCGCGGCGTCCAGCGGCTCCTCGCCGGGTTCCACCATGCCCTTCGGGAAATCCCAGTGCGTATAAGCCCGCAATAATAAGTATCGCCAGCCTTCGGCGGTCTCGCGCACGACGACCACCCCAGCCGACAATCGCACGAGTCGGGGTGACATGAGGGGGAGTATAGCGTTTAAGCGCTCGCTTGCGGTTGCTCTACACTACCTGCGAGAGCCGTCGACCATCGGAGCGTCGAACGTGAATTTACGGGACCTGCGCTATTTCGTCGCACTTGCGGATACCAAACACTTCGGCAAGGCCGCCGAACGTTCGTACGTCAGCCAACCGACGCTGTCCGCACAGATCAAGAAGCTCGAGAACTATCTCGGTGTGCAGCTCATCGAACGTCATCCGCGTCGAGTCGCTCTCACCGAAGCCGGGCAGAAGATTCTGCCGATCGCCCGCCGCATTCTGGAAGAAAGCGACGAGATCATCTCGATTGCGCGCAACGAGCACGATCCGTTGTCGGGCAAGCTCAAAGTTGCGCTGATCCCGACGATCGGACCGTATTTGTTGCCGCTCGTTGCGCGGAAGCTCCGCAAACAGCTCCCGAAGCTCAAGCTGATGCTCTACGAGTATCAGACGCAGCCGCTGCTCGAAAAGCTGCGCAACGGCGAGATCGAGCTCGGCATTCTCGCGCTACCGGTTGCCCTCGACGGACTCGAGGCTGCGGAGCTCTACGAAGAGAACTTCACGGTTGCGGTGCCGAACGGCCATCCGCTCGCCAAGCGTTCGACCGTTCGCTTGGACGATTTGACGGGCGAGACGCTGCTCTTGCTGGAAGACGGACATTGCCTGCGCGATCAAGCGCTCGACGTCTGCAGCCGCGTCGACGTGAAAGAAGCCGACGAGTATCGCGCGACGAGCTTGGAAACGTTGCGGCAAATGGTAGCGGCGGGACTCGGCGTGACGTTGCTGCCGGAGCTCGCCACGCGCGGGCCGTTCGGTTCCGGACAGGGCCTGACCGTCAAGTCGTTCGCCAAGCCCATTCCGACACGCACCGTCGGCGCCGTCTGGCGCAAGGGCAGCTCGCGCACCGCGGCGATTCAGGCAGTATGCGATGTGATTCGCACGACCATGAAGGAGCGCTTGTGAGATTGCGCGCATTCATCGTTTGGATGGGATTGCTGCTCGCCGGCTGCAGCGCCGACGATCGAGCTGTCTCCGTGAGCAACGCTTGGGCGCGGGCAACGCCGCCGGGGAGCACTGTGACCGCCGCGTATGCCGAGATCGTCGCGAGCAAATCCGATGAGCTGCTCGGTGCGACGACGCCGGTCGCCGAGCGCGTCGAGATGCACACGGTCACGCACGCCGACGGCGTGATGCAGATGCGGCCCGTCGATTCCGTACCGCTGCCGTCGGGCGAGCGTGTCGTCTTCGAACCCGGCGGTCTGCATTTCATGTTGCTCGGGCTGAAGACTCCGCTTCAGGCCGGCGAACGGTTTCCGCTCACCTTGACGTTCAAGTCTGCGCCGTCCGCCACCGTCGAGGTGGACATTCGTGCGCCCGGCGACGCGCACGTGCACTGAGCGCAGCCGATCGCGCATTGCATGAGCTCCGCACCCCACCCGCCGAATCTCAACGATCTGCACGACGAACAGATCGTGGCCTTGCTGCGGTCCGGAGCGCATGCGCATCTCTTGAGCGCCTATTTCGGCGAGCAGCTCTATCGCGAGTTGTGCCATTACGCGAAGCTCGCCGCGACGCGTGCGAATCCGCAAGGGCCGGTCGTCTATGTGCTGCCGGGCATCATGGGCTCGAAGCTCGGCGTGACCGGCGCGCACATTCCGCACATCATCTGGCTGCATCCGATCGCGATAGCGAACGGCGGCATTCTCGAGCTCGCCGCATCGAATCGCGGGCTCCACGCCTGCGGCGTCATGCTTCCGGGGTATTTGAAGCTGAAACTGCTGCTCGAGATCGCCGGTTTCCGTCCGCGGTTCTTTCCTTTCGATTGGCGACGCGATCTGTTCGAGCTCGGCCGCGAGCTCCTGGAGCACATCGAGTCGAGCGACGAGCGCAACGTGCTCGTCGTCGCCCATAGCATGGGCGGGCTCGTGGCGCGCGCGGCGATGACGCTCGATACCGATGCTCGCATCGGCAAGCTCGTACAGCTCGGCGCGCCGAACGGCGGTTCCTTTGCGCCCGTTCAAGCTCTGCGCGGCGTGTACCCGACCGTCCGCAAAATCGCGGCGCTCGATCAGCAGCACACCGCCGAGCACCTCGCACGCAATGTGTTTCTGTCGCTGCCGGGCCTGTATCAAATGTTGCCGTCGCCGGAGCTGTGCGAAGGTCCCGACCTGTTCGACGTACGGTCCTGGCCCCAGGATGAGCTTGCACCGGACGAAACCCTGCTTGCGCACGCGCGTGCGAGCCGTGCGCGGCTGTGCGCGGCGGACGAGCGCTGTTTCGTGATTGCGGGCATTTGCCAGGAAACGATCACGGGCGTGCGTCTCGTCGACAACCAGTTCGAGTACCGCGTGACGCGCAACGGCGACGGTACGGTGCCGTCGAGACTTGCGCTCTGGCCGCCGGCGAACACGTGGTACGTGCAGGAGTCGCACGGTCCGCTCACGAACAACGACACCGTGCTCGCGGCCGTCGTCGAAATCTTGCGCTCGAGCTCGACGCGCTTGTTGAGCAGGCACGCGCCGAAACACGATGAAGCCTGCACCCGCGTGTCAACCGATCGGGAGCTGCGGCAAAATGCCGTCCGTAAAGTGCATTGGGAGTCTTTGTCGCTCGACACGCGCCGACGCATCCTGGAACCGGTGATTTCCCCCGAATTCCTGTAAGCGCCGCTCGCAACCTGACGCAACCTTCGCATTCTTGTCGGGCCGTTTCGGTGTCCGTTGCTCGCGCTTGCCGGCGCGTAATGCAGTTTCGGCACGAAGGCGCGTGTCGATACCCCCTTCTTATACCTCGTCAACAGGTATACGCTTCCCGAACCAATCATTCGGTTGCGATGTCATCTATTGACATCTGGACGGGCTACAGGGGGCTTGTGTAGCGGTGGAACCGACCGATACGAGAAATCCTGACTATTACCATCGCGTCGTCGATTGTCAGTGGGCTTGCCCGGCTCACACGGATGTTCCCGAATACATCCGTCTGATCGCCCAGGGGCGATTCACCGAAGCGTATCTCGTCAATCGTGCATCGAACGTCTTTCCAGGCATTCTCGGCCGCGTGTGCGACCGTCCTTGCGAGCCGGCGTGCCGGCGCGTACGTGTCGAAACCAAGCCGGTCGCAATCTGCCGCTTGAAACGAGTCGCTGCCGACCATCGCGGCGAAATTGCCGATCGCTTACCGAAGGCGACGCGTGCGAAGAACGGCAAACGGATCGCCTGCATCGGTGCCGGACCTGCGTCGCTCACCGTCGCGAACGATCTCATGCCGCTCGGCTACGAAGTGACGATCTTCGAGAAGTGGCACGCTCCGGGCGGCTTGATGCGCACGAACATTCCGGCTTTCCGGCTGCCGGCGGAGGTCCTGGACGAAGAGATCGGCTACATCATCGACATGGGCGTCGACCTGCGCCTCGACACGCCTATTACGAGCCTCAAGCAATTGCTCGACTCCGGCGAGTTCGACGCCGTGTTCGTCGGCAGCGGCGCACCGAAGGGCAAAGATCTCGAGCTGCCGGGACGACGCGCGTCCGAGGCCGTCCGGCAACATATTCATATCGGCATCGACTGGCTCGAGTCGGTCGCCTTCGAGCACGTGAAATCGATCGGCAAGCGCGTGCTGATCATCGGCGTCGGCAACACGGCGATGGATTGCTGCCGAACCTCGCTGCGGCTCGGTGCGACCGACGTGAAGGTCATGGCGCGCAAGCCGCGCGCGTTCTTCAAGGCATCCGAGTGGGAGCTGGAAGACGCCGAAGAGGAAAACGTCGAGATCGTCGTGAATCATGCCCCGCGTGCTTTCGTCGTCGAGGACGGACAACTGAAAGGCATGATGTTCGACCGCATGGAGTACGACATCGATGCAAACGGCCGCATCACTGGCGAGCGCGTCGTCGGCGAAGCGTTCTTTCCGTGCGACGACGTAATTCTCGCGATCGGCCAGGAGAACGCTTTTCCCTGGATCGAAGACGGTCTCGGCATCGAGTTCGACCGCTGGCACGTGCCCAAAGTCGATCCGGTGACCTTCCAATCGACGCGCGAGAACGTGTTCTTCGGCGGCGATGCGGCGTTCGGGCCGAAGAACATCATCTGGGCGGTCGAGCACGGTCATCAAGCCGCGATCAGCATCCATCGGTACTGCCAAGGCGCGAACGTCGCCGAGCGCCCGAAACCGCAGCTCGAGCTGTCGAGCCGCAAGATGGGCATTCACGAATGGGCCTATAAGAACGAATACAACCCGCTCGAACGCCGCCTGATGCCGCACGTCTCGCTCAAGGAGCGCTTCAAGAAAGTGAACATCGAAGTCGAGCTCGGCTTCACGCCCGAGCAGACCGAAGTCGAGGTGCAGCGCTGTCTGAACTGCGACGTGCAAACGGTTTTCGACGCGAAACTGTGCATCGAATGTGATGCTTGCATCGACATCTGCCCGGTCGATTGTCTGACGCTGACGAAGAACGGTCCCGAAGAAGAGCTGCGTCAGCGATTGAAAGCGCCTGCGCTCAACCGCTCACAGCCGTTGTTCGTCTCGGCGCCGCTCAAGCAAACCGGTCGCGTCATGGTGAAAGACGAGAACTTGTGCGTGCACTGCGGGTTGTGCGCCGAACGTTGCCCGACGGCCGCCTGGGACATGCAGAAGTCACATCTCAAGATGCCGCACGCGAGCGACGAGAGCTTTCCATGCCAGCAACTGCCCAATCTCAAGACCGCGTAAACGATTTCGTCATCAAGCTCGCGAACGTGAACGGCACCGGCTCGGCCAGTGCCAACACGCTCCTGATGAAGTCCATCTTCCGGATGGGCGTGCCGGTCACCGGCAAGAACTATTTCCCGTCGAACATTCAGGGCTTGCCGACTTGGTACGAAATCCGCGTCACGCGCGACGGCTATGCCGCGCGGTCGGGACGCGTCGATTTCATGGTCGCGATGAACGCCGAGACCTATGCAAAGGACATCAAGGAAGTCGCTCCCGGCGGATATCTCTTGTACGACTCGACGTGGCCGCGCCCGGCCCTGCTGAAGCGCGACGACATCACGATTCTCGGTGTGCCGCTCGCCCGCATGTGCAACGAGACTTTTCAGGGCGTGCGGGCGCGCATCCTGCTCAAGAACATCATGTACGCCGGCGTGCTCGCCGCGCTGTTCGATATCGATCTCGACGAGATGCGCAAGCTGCTCGGCGAGACTTATGCCAATAAGCGGGCGCTGCTCGACTCGAACGTGAAGGCGCTCGAAATGGGCTACGAGTATGCGCGAGAGCATTTGCCGCATCCGCTGCCGCTACGCGTCGAACGCACGAACAAGACGCGCGATCACATTCTGATCGACGGCAATACGGCGGCGGCGCTCGGATGCCTCTACGCCGGCGCGACGGTCGGTGCGTGGTATCCGATCACGCCGTCGACGTCGCTCATGGACGCATTCAAGAGCTTCTGTCAGAAGTGGCGTGTCGATCCGCAAACTGGCGAGCGCTACTACGCGATCATCCAAGCCGAAGACGAGCTGGCGGCGATCGGCGCGGTGATCGGCGCCTCCTGGAACGGCGCACGCGCCTTCACGCCGACGAGCGGCCCCGGCATTTCGCTCATGAACGAGTTCTTGGGGTTGGCGTATTACGCGGAGATTCCGGCGGTCGTGTTCGACATTCAGCGCGTCGGGCCCTCGACCGGCATGCCCACGCGCACGCAACAATGCGATTTGTTGATCGCGGCGTATGCTTCGCATGGCGACACGCGTCATGTGCTGCTGTTCCCTCGCGATCCGGAGGAATGTTTCTACATGGCGCCGGTCGCATTCGACCTGGCCGAACGATTGCAGACGCCGGTGCTCGTACTGTCCGATCTCGATATCGGCATGAACGATTGGATGTGCCCGACGCTGCACTGGGACGATGCCTACAAGCCCGACCGCGGCAAGGTGATGACGAAGGAAGAGCTCGAGAAGATCGAGAAGTTCTATCGGTACTTCGACCACGACGGCGACGGTATTCCGTATCGCTCGCTCCCCGGCACGCATCCGAAAGGCGCGTACTTCACGCGCGGCTCCGGACACAACCAGTACGGCGGCTATACCGAGGATGCGACCGAGTATCAGATCGTGCTCGACCGGCTGCGACGCAAATTCGAAACGGCGAAGAGGCTCGTACCGAAGGCCGTCATCGAATCGCGGGGCCACGACGTCGGCATCGTGACCGTCGGCAGCTGCGACGGTGCGGTCCGCGAAGCGCTCGACATCCTGAAGCGGCGTGGCATTCAGTGCGATTACATGCGCCTGAAAGCTTTCCCGTTCGGCGAGGAAGTCGAGCAGTTCCTGGCATCGCATTCGCGCATCTTCGTCGTCGAGCAGAATCGCGATGCGCAGCTGCGGAGTCTCCTGACGCTCGAAACCGCTGTCGAGAAATCGAAGCTACGCTCGATTCTCTATTACGCAGGCCTGCCGATGACCGCGGGCGTCGTGGTCGACGGCGTGCTCGCCGAGCTCGGCACCGTCGCGCCCGTTCGCTCCGCGGCGGTGCGCGAGTTCTGATTCATTCGCTAGCGTGGTGATCGCATGAGCTTCATCGCCAAACCCAAGGTCGCCCATCCGAGTCTGCCGCGCAACGCGCTCGGGCTCACGCGGCGCGATTACGAAGGCGGCATGTCGACGCTGTGTGCCGGGTGCGGCCACGACTCCGTCACCGCAGCCATCATCGAGGCAGTGTGGGGCTTGTCGATTCCTCCCGAAAACCTCGTGAAGCTCTCGGGCATCGGCTGCTCCTCGAAAACGACGGCTTATTTCGACAGCGGCGGACACGGTTTCAACTCGGTTCATGGGCGCATGCCGTCGATTGCGACGGGTGCGAACGCCGCGAACCGCAACCTCTATTACATCGGTGTCTCGGGCGACGGCGATACGTTGTCGATCGGCTACGGCCAGTTCGCGCACGCAATCCGCCGCAACGTGAACATGCTGTACTTGCTCGAGAACAACGGCGTGTACGGCCTGACGAAGGGCCAGTTCTCGGCTTCGGCCGATATCGGCTCGAAAGCCAAGCGCGGCGAAGAGAACGTGCAACCGCCGATCGATCCGGTGCTGAACGCGCTTGCGCTCGGCTGCACGTTCGTTGCGCGCAGTTTTTCCGGCGACAAGGAGCAGCTCGTACCGCTCATTCAGGCAGGGTTACGTCATCGCGGCTTTGCATTGATCGACGTGCTCTCGCCTTGCGTGACGTTCAACGATCACGAAGGCTCGACGAAGAGCTATGCATTCGTGCGCGATCATTACGAAGAAGTCGTGCACGCCGACTTCGTGCCCCCGGCCCAAACGATCACGGCACAGTACGCGGAAGGTGAAGCCATGCCGGTGACGCTGCATGACGGCAGCCGCATCCTGCTACGCAAGCTCGATCCGAGCTACGACCCGACCGATCGCGGCCGTGCCTTCAATTTCATTCGCGAGAAACAGGCGCAAGGCGAGTACGTGACGGGACTCATCTATATCGATGAGCGAGGCGCGGATTTCCACACGCTGAACGGAACGGCCGCGGAGCCGCTGAACCGCATCCCTTACGAGAAGCTCACGCCGGGCGCGGCGAACCTCGACAAGATTCTCGCGCGCTATCGCTAGCGCAGATCGAACAGCACTTCCGACTTCTCGTACACCTGCGCGATGCGCTCGCCGTCCCACACATAGGCGAGCGCGGCGCCGGCAATCGGAATGCTCACCGCCGGCGGCCGGAACGCCGCGATGCACTCGCCGCCGGGATGACGCACGCTGCGATACACCAAGCCCCACGCACCGGCGTCGCGCAATGGTTTTGCGAAAACTTGGGATGCGGAGTAGTCGTCCGGATCGTGCAAAGCGGCGTACCTCGGACCGCGAACATCGAGAAAGGGTTTGAGCGGCCGGCCCACATAAGCACGCATGTCGATCTCTCCTGGCGCTTCGCGCGTCGCGGCGAGAAATCGTGCACGGTGATAGGCCGTTTCGCGCACCGCCGTCTCGAGCGTGCGCGCCGCGTAATACACGCCGTAGCTGCCGTCGCTGAAACGGCTCGGCCGGCCGATATGCGTGAATGCCGCCATCACGATGCTCGCGCCGGGTCCATGCAATCGATCTTCTTGTTCGACGAGCGGCGCTTCTCCGCTTGCATCGCGCAAGCGATCGTTCGTGAGGCTTTCGATATAGCCTGCCATTTCCATCTGATGGGGCTCGACGATGCCCTCGAAGACATTGATGGGCGGATGCTTCGAGGCGACGACGCGATAGATCTTTTGCCATCGCAGTCGGACGGCGCGCGGCATTGCGCTCTTGGCGTTCATCCCTGGCCGCCGCTCAGCCGCGTTCTGCGTCGAGATAGCGGCGCACGTCGGCCAGATCGACGACGCGTCCGCCGAGCATGCGGTCCAGCGCGGATTTGCCGTTGAAGCCGCGCGCGGTATTGGGCTTCTTGATCCAGGCATTCGCGGCTTCTTCGGTGGGCAACAGAATCCGCAACGCCTTGTAGATGCCCATGATGTAACTGATGCGCTCGAGCGTATCGGCGGACAAACGCGCCCGTTTCTCGCTCTTCCATTTGAAGAACGTCGAACGCGGCGGCGAGCCGAGGAGCGTCCGTTCCTCTTCTGCCGAAAGACCCCACGCAGCAGTGATGTTGAAGAACGCAGTCAGCGCCGCAGCGCCGAGCTCATCGGGGTCGAATTGCGGCGAAGCCTGGCGGGGCTGGAGCATACGCTAGAGTCCTATTGTGGACTTGATTTCGATGTTACTCCATGTTTGGACCAGGTGCCAGTCAGGGCCTGGGACGAAGGGCAGAAGACAGAGCATGCGGGCATCAAGCTGCACGGTCGGACGTCGGACGAATCCGAATGACTAGGACCCGTGATCACGCAGGCACTCGCGACAGGCGTCGGTGCAAATCGGAATGGATTCGATTCGAGAGGCGAAGTGAGGGTACTTAGTAGCTTAGGAGTATTCGCAGTCGCGCGATCGTTCGAGGCTGGTTCAAAGGCCCGAGCCCCAAGCCCCACTCAGAGTCTCGAGCCCCAAGCTCAGCCTGTAGCCCGTAGCCTGCGGTCAGCCCCACCGCCTCGGCTCGCCCGCCCACAGCCTGCAAATCGGCGAACGCGAATGCGCGAAGGCACCGACGCGCCGGTGTCCCGTTCCACGCTGCAAGCAGCGCGGATCATCTGCCCATTGCACGGCATACACCGTCGGATCGAGGCTTGCGCCGACGAGGTCGCGAAGATGCTGCCGCCACTCTTTGATCTTCATGCTCGGCTCCGATGATGCAGACCTGGAACGCCCCGTCGTCGCAGGCGGTTCCTGACACCTCTGTCATTGAAGATCGGCCATCGAGTGCAGGCGTTTAGCGACAAGCGTCTTGCCGACGCCAAATCTGCGGCGCGCGTCCCACTCAAGAGGGCTTGGCGCTTACGACAGGCGACGGGCTACGGTTAGGAGTACCGCGAGGAGTCATTGGGACCGCATGACGCATGACCATGTGCGACGTGCGCACAACTCGAACGCCTCGGCGCCAAGATCGACCGTACATTCAAGGTCGAGATCGGTTCTGTAACGAATCCGGGCGGCCTAGAAAATTTAGTAACGAGTCAACAACGAAAACCTTTGCACGCTATGGGGCATCCGCGCACAACAGCACACGCCGGGGATCTCGGATACTGACGCGCTGACGTTCTCTCCTTTCTAACCGTAGCCTGTCGCCCACTCTCGTCCCAAGCCCCAAGTCCCAAGCTTCAAGCCCGTTTTCAAATCTGCGGTATGCAGCGCCCTACCCGTTGGCTATCATCTCGCGCCGCTAAAAAAGCCCCGAACATCCATCCGGAGTCATTCCATGCAGTTCGAGTACACCGACAAGGTCAAGGGCCTGATCGCGCGCCTGGAGGCCTTTTTCGAAGAGCACATTTATCCGAACGAGAAGGCCGTCTACGACTTCATCTACAGCCGCCAAGGCAAGGAGCGCTGGGAGCCGATCCCGATCGTCGAAGAGCTGAAGCCGAAAGCGAAGGCCGCCGGACTGTGGAATCTGTTCCTGCCTCATTCGGAACGCGGGGCCGGACTCACCAACCTCGAATACGCCCCGCTCTGCGAAATCATGGGACGCGTGAGCTGGTCCTCCGAGGTGTTCAATTGCTCGGCGCCCGATACGGGCAACATGGAAATCCTCGAGCGCTATGCATCGCCCGAAAACAAAGAGCGCTGGCTCAAGCCGCTCCTGAATGGCGAGATCCGTTCTGCGTTCTGCATGACGGAGCCGGCTGTCGCATCGTCGGATGCCACGAACATTTCAACGGAAATCCGCCGCGACGGCGATCACTACGTGATCAACGGCCGCAAGTGGTTCGCCTCTGGCGCAGGCGACGTCCGCTGCAAGATCCTGATCGTGATGGGCAAGACCAACCCGGATGCTCCCAAGCACCAACAGCAATCGCAGATTCTCGTGCCGATGGACACGCCGGGCGTCAAAGTGATTCGTCCGCTGCCGGTCTTCGGCTTCGACGACGCGCCGCACGGCCACATGGAGATCGAGTTCAACAACGTGCGCGTTCCGGCGAGCAACATTCTGCTCGGCGAAGGCCGCGGTTTCGAAATCGCGCAAGCGCGCCTCGGTCCGGGCCGCATTCACCACTGCATGCGCAGCATCGGCGCAGCCGAGCGTCTGCTCGAGATCACCTGCAAGCGTTTGCTGTCGCGCGTGGCCTTCGGTAAGCCGATCGCCGAACAATCGATCTGGCTCGAACGCATCGCCAACTGCCGCATTCAAATCGATCAGGCTCGCCTGCTCGTGTTGAACGCTGCCGACAAGATGGACCGCTTGGGCAACAAGGCCGCCCGCCGCGAGATCGCGATGATCAAGGTCGCTGCACCTGCGATGTTGAACTACGTCGTCGACTGGGCGATTCAAGCGCACGGTGCTGCGGGCGTGACGAACGATTTCCGCATCGGCCACATGGCTGCAAGCGCCCGCACGATGCGCATCGTCGACGGCCCCGACGAAGTGCACCGCAATCAGATCGGCAAGATGGAGCTGGAGAAATACAAGAAGGCGTAAGCCGCACATCCATCTTTCACATACTTCGACACTTCGGATTGGAGCTCACGGAAAATGGCCGTTTCATCATTGTTCGATTTGACCGGAAAGGTTGCCGTCGTCACGGGATCGAGCCGCGGCATCGGCGAGGCAATTGCAGTGCGCTTCGCCGAGCACGGCGCGAAAGTCGTCGTCACGAGCCGCAAGCTGGATGCCTGCGAGGCCGTCGTGAAAAAGATCAAGGACAACGGCGGCGAGGCCTTCGCTCACGCGTGCAACATCGGCCGCAAGGAAGATCTGCAGTCGCTCGTCGATACGACCATTCAGAAGTGGGGCGGCATCGACATTCTCGTCTGCAACGCCGCAGTGAATCCGTATTTCGGCCCGTCCATCAAGATGCCGGACGATGCGTACGACAAGATCATGAACAACAACGTGCGCAGCAACTTCTGGCTGTGCAACATGGTGCTGCCGCAAATGGCCGAGCGCGGCGGCGGCTCGATCATCATCGTCTCGTCGATCGCCGGCATCCTCGGCTCGCCGCACATCGGCGTGTACGGCATCTCGAAAGCGGCCGACATGCAACTCGCCCGCAACATTTGCGTCGAGTGGGGTCCGAAGAACATCCGCGCGAACTGCATCGCGCCGGGTTTGATCCGCACGGACTTCGCACGAGCGCTGTGGGAGAACAAAGAGATCTACGAGAAGACCGTCAGCGTTTATCCCTTGCGGCGGATCGGCGAACCGGATGAGATTGCGGGCGCGGCCGTGTTCCTCGCGGGCCCCAGCGGCTCGTTCATGACCGGACAGACGATCGTCATCGACGGTGGCGGTGTCGTCGGCCGCGGATAACAGCATCGCTACGCATGCGGACGCGCGACGGCGTCCGCTGCGGTTTCGACGTGATCGTGAGTGCATCCCATGACGAATGCCCCGGCAACCGATGAAACCAAGCCCGGCGCGGCAGTTCTCGTGCCCGTGCTGGAGAACAACCGCTTCGATGAGGCCGCGCTGGCGAAGTATCTGCAAGGCCGTCTTCCCGGCTTCGACGGCGAGATGGTCGTGCGCCAGTTCCAGGGCGGCTTTTCGAATCCGACGTTTCATCTGCAAACGCGCGACCGCGCTTACGTGCTGCGCAAGAAGCCGCCGGGAAAGCTCTTGCCGTCGGCGCATGCGGTGGATCGCGAGTTTCGCGTGCTCAATGCGTTGAAAGACACCGATGTGCCCGTTCCTCACGTGCACTTCCTGTGCGAGGACGAGAGCGTCATCGGCACCATGTTCTACGTGATGGACTACGTCGAAGGCCGCGTCTACACCGATCGCATGCTGCCCGGCTGCACGCCGCAGCAACGTTGGGAGATGTACGACGCGATGAACGACGTGCTCGCGAAGCTTCACAGCGTCGATTATCAAGCGGTCGGGCTCGGCGATTTCGGCAAGCCCACGGGTTACGTTGCACGGCAAGTCTCGCGCTGGTCGAAGCAATACCAGGCCTCGTGCGTCGAGGACACGCCGGCCATGAACGAGCTCATGAAATGGCTGCCGGAGCATCAGCCTGCGGAAGACGAAGCAGCGATCGCACACGGCGATTACCGCATCGGCAATCTGCTGTTTCATCCGACCGAGTCGCGCGTCGTTGCCGTGCTCGATTGGGAGCTCGCGACGATCGGCCACCCGCTCGGCGATCTGGCGTACTGCTGCAGCGCCTATCATTCGCCGAACACCGCCGGCGGGAGAGGCTTCGGCGACATCGATTTGAAAGAGATCGGCATTCCGACCGAAGCTGAATTCCTCGAAAGCTATCGCCGCCGCACCGGACGCCCCGACATTCCGCATTGGAAGTTCTTCATCGTCTTCTCGCTGTTCCGTTCTGCCGCGATTCTCGCCGGCGTGTACAAGCGCGCGATCGACGGCCAAGGCGTCGATGCACGCATGGCCGAAGCCAAGCGGGCGTATCAGGAGATCGCCGCCCGTGCTTGGGAGATTGCGCAGGGTCCGGAGCTGGGTCTCTAGGCCGAAGGCTGAAGGAAAGGCGCGCGAAGCGCGCCGAATGCACGACTTGCCCCTCCCTCACCTCCCCCACTCACGCAGGGAGGGAATCGTTCAGCCTTCCGCCTTCAGTCTAAGCTGAGCGCCCCACAGTCCCACGCCCCGAGCCCCAAGCCCTCTGCGGCTTGCGCCGGCGCGCTAGCGACTCATTGCTTCGCGCGCCGCTACCGCCGTATCCGGAAAATCGCTGAAGACACCGTCGACGCCGAGCGCGAAGAACTGCTGGTACTCGCGAATCGGATCGTTTTCGTATTCGCGGGCGAGCGTCTGCGGCTCGTTGCGAAACGTAAAAACATGGACGCGCAACCCGACTGCGTGCGCGCGCTCGATGAGATTCGTCTGCAAGAGCTTTTCGCCGCCGACTTCGCGCAGGATGTGACGTTTCCAGGGGCCGACCGCATCCGCGTATTTGGCGATGTCGGCGAGATTGCGCGCGAGCACCGTGCCTCGCGGGTCGCCGAAATGTAACGGCCGCACGGCCGCAACGCGCGTACCCGTGGTGTCGTATTGCACGACGTCGTCATCGAGCAATTGCACGAGCTTGACCTTCGTGCGCGAACGCAAGTACTGCAAGTTCGCGCTTTCGAACGATTGAATGAACACGGGCGCATCGGCGCGATCGAGATTCCGACGACGCAGCGCCTCGAGCAGCCGATCCTCGAGCGGCAACCCGATCGACACGTGAAAGGCAGGATGCTTGGTTTCCGGATAGACGCCGATCGGGCGTCCGCGAGCCCGGGTTTCGCGTTCGATCAAGTCGAGGATTTCTTCGAAGGTCGGGATCTCGTACTGGCCGTCGAACGCCTTCGAGCGCGCGGGATTGCCCTGGACTGCGCGCAGTTGCTTGATTTCCTCGAGCGTAAAGTCGCTCGCGAAGAAACCCGTGACCGGCTTGCCGTCGAGATGCTTGGTCGTCCTGCGGCCCGCAAACTCCGGATGTTGTGCAACGTCCGTCGTGAGATCGAGCAGCGGATCGTGCCGCGCGATCAGGTGGCCGTCGCGCGTGGCGACCAGATCGGGCTCGATGTAATCCGCACCCTGTTCGATCGCGAGCGCATAAGCAGCAAGCGTGTGTTCGGGCTTGTATCCCGACGCACCCCGATGTGCAATCACGAGAGGCGGCGTTCCGTTCAATGTCGACCACGCTGAAGCGCTCATCGTTACGATCCCCAGGCCGAGAAGCACCGTACTTCGCAGCCACAATTTCTTGATCCAGCTACGCCCGATCGAACCCATGACGAGGCACTATTGCTTCGGCAATCGGCGCCGCAAGCGACGTTCCGAGGATTGCACCACGATGGCGCCGGTATACAACAACACGCAACGCGACGGCTCCCTATAGCAACCATCCCACGATCGTGCTTAGCTCGGTACGAGTCTGCGAACGACGACATGCCTCAGGCAGCGTCGTCGCAGTCTCGCCGTCTCCCGCTGCAAATTCTATGCGTGCTTGCGACATCGCGCGTCGCAGGCTCCGGCAGCGGACGAGCGTTCGAACTCAAACAATCAACGGAAGGGAGAATGTCAATGAAACGTGCACCTCGCGCCGTCGCGATCGCTGCGATGGTTGGCAGCTTATGCGTTTCTTCAGTGCTCGCGGAGGAGGCGGCGCAGCCTGTCCCCGGCGACACGAGCAGCAGCTTACGCGTCGTGATCGATCCTCAAACCGGCCAAGCCAGAGCCCCTACGCCGGAAGAGCTGCAAGCGTTGATAGAAGCGGAACGCGCCGCCCGTGCCGCAGAAAGCTCGGCGCGTACGGCGTTGCGGGCGGCACCTGCGGCGACTGCGCCTGAGGTATTTCCGACCGAGAAATCGGTGCAACGCCATCCGAACGGCATGGTTTCGGTCAGGCTTCCGCAAGAGTCGCTGACGCTCCTCAAGATCACCACGGACGAGAACGGCAACGTGCGGCTCGTACACGCCAAGGAAACGCCGGTCGCGCACGCCGAGGAGAAATAACATGAAGAGATCGAACGTACTTCGCGCACTTGCGCTGAGCGGGCTCGTCTGCGCCGCTCAACCTGCTCTCGCCGCCAAACTGGAGCTCATCAACATCGACCCGCCGAATAGCGGTTTCAACGATCCGACGCCCGCGACGCCCGTCGGCGGCAATCCGGGCACGACGATCGGACAACAACGCTTGAATGCCTATCGGCGCGCGCTCGAACTATGGGGCTCGGTGCTGAAGAGCGATGTCACGATTCACGTCGTCGGCTCGTTCAGCGCATTCCCGCAATCGCTCTGCGCAGGCGGCGTTCTGGCACGCGCCGGCGCTTTCCAGATCTTCGCGAACTTCCCGAATGCGCCGAAGCAGAACACGTGGTACAGCGTTGCGCTCGCCAACGCGCTGGCCAAGGAAGACTTGGCGCCCGGCGATCTGGGACCTGAGGCGGGCTATGTCGGTGCCGACATCCTCGCACAGTTCAACGGCGGTCTCGGACAACCGAACTGCATCGCCGGCTCGACTTGGTACTACGGGCTCGACAACAACCCGCCGCCGGGCACGATCGATTTTCTCAACACGTTCATGCACGAGATCGCGCACGGACTCGGGTTCCAGAACTTCATCGACGAGTCCAACGGTCTGCCGCCTGCCTGGCCGGACTATCCGTTCCCGGACATCTACATGAGCAACACGCTCGACATCGACCTGAACAGGACCTGGGACCAACTCACGCCGGCGCAAATCGTCCAGTCGGCGGTCAAGATCGATCGCGTCGTGTGGGCCGGTCCGAACGTCACGCAAGCCGCACCGCTGTTCCTCGGTCCGTACGAGACGCTACGCGTCACTGCGCCGGCTTCGATCGCCAGAGAGCTCGCGACCGGTACGGCGAGCTTCGGCGCGGCGGCGAACGCAACGAACTTCACGGGTGAAGTGGCGCTCGGCGTGTCTCAAGGAGACTCGACCACCGCATGCACGCCGATCTTGTCCGACGTGGCAGGCAAGATTGCCCTCGTCGACCGCGGCGATTGCACGTTCGTCGAAAAGGCTGCGAACGCTCAGGCAGCCGGTGCGCGCGCCGTGCTCATCGCGAACAACGCAGCCGGCGTCGTCGGCATGTCGGGCGACGACCCGAGCGTCACGATTCCGGCACTGATGATCTCGCAGGACGATGGCAATGCCATCAAGGAGCAGCTTCCTGGCGTGCGTGTCCAGTGGTTCGTCGACAAGACTCGTCTTGCCGGCGCCGATTCGAAGAATCGCGTGAAGCTGTATGCGCCTTCGCCATATCAAGCCGGCTCTTCGATCTCGCACTTCGACACTTCGGCCACCCCGAATCTGCTGATGGAGCCCGCCATCACGACGACATTGAAAGCAGCCACGAACGTCGATCTGACGGCTCAGCTCTTCAAGGACATCGGTTGGCCGATCGAGACGCTCAAGATCGGTACTTGCGACACCGGCTTGCCGAACGTCACGCCGGTCGGCGACATCATCTCGACGCAGATCGATCAATGCGCAGCCGACGCCAAGAATCACGGCCAGTTCGTCTCCTGCGTGACGCACGTCGCCAACGGTCTGGCAGCGCATGGCTTCATCGCCAACAACCAAAAATCGAAGATCACAACCTGCGCCTCACAATCCAAGAAATAAGCCACGACGAAAATACCGACGGCCCTCATACGAGGGCCGTCTTTTTTCGAGACTCTCGTCGAAAGAGATCAGTCGACGAAGAAATCCGGCAGGAAATTGGTGTTGCCGGGCGTGACTGCGTACTTGCTGAAATCGGTGACGCCTGCCTCCCGCAGCACTTCATCGTCGATGAAGAAGTTCCCGGTGCATTGGCGTGCATCGCGCGTCAGGATCGCGTAAGCCGCATCCGCCATGATCTCCGGCGTGCGTCCCAGCTTCGGGTCCGCCATTTCGATCACGTTCAACGCCGCGGTTGCAATGACCGTGCGCGGCCATAGTGCATTGACGGCGATGCCGTCGGACTTGAATTCCTCGGCCATACCGAGCACGCACATGCTCATGCCGTACTTCGACATCGTGTAGGCGACATGCGGTGCAAACCACTTCGCCTTCATGTTGAGCGGCGGCGACAACATCAAGATGTGCGGATTACGTCCAGCCTGTGCCGACTGTTTGAGATACGGCAGGCAGGCCTGCGAGCACACGAACGTGCCGCGCACGTTCACGCCGAACATCAAATCGAACCGTTTCATCGGCGTCGCCAGCGTGCCGGTGAGCGAAATGGCACTGGCATTGTTGACGAGAATATCGATGCCGCCGAAATGTTCGGCGCACTGTTTGGCCGCTTCGGCAACCCGATTCTCGTCGCGGATATCGACGGCCAGCGGCAGTGCCTTGCCGCCGGCCGCTTCGATCTCCGCTGCAGCCGTGTGAATCGTGCCCGGCAGCTTCGGATGCGGCTGATCGGTTTTTGCAGCGATCGCAATGTTGGCGCCGTCGCGTGCGGCACGCAGCGCGATCGCCAAGCCGATGCCGCGCGACGCGCCGGTGATGAAGAGCGTCTTACCTTTGAGGGACATGGCGGTTCCTTGCTTGGGGCTTGGGGCTTGGGGCTTGGTGCGAGAAAGCTACGCCGCTCCCGTGCGCGTGTGCAAGAGTGAACGATCGCACCTCATCTTTGTTTCAAGTCGGAATGGATCGCGCCCTGCCTACCCACTAGGATGCCTCCATGTCGCACACATCTGCTTCGCTCCTGATCGTCATGGCCTTGCCGCTCGAGAGCCAAGGCGTCTTCGAACGTGCCGGTATCGATGTTTTGTTCACCGGCGTAGGCAAAGTGAACGCCGCGCATGCGCTCACTCGTCGACTGACGGAGTATCGGTGCGCAGGTCTTACTCTGCCTCGAGTCGTGAACTTCGGCACTGCCGGCAGCCAACGCCATCCCACCGGACGCCTGATCGAGTGCACGGCATTCATTCAACGGGACATGGACGTGACCGGCCTCGGCGTACCGCTCGGCACGACGCCGTTCGACGAGCTGCCGGCGCGCCTCGAAGTGGAGCCGTTGTTTCCTCAGCTACCGAAAGGCGTTTGCGGCAGCGGCGATTCGTTCGTAATGTCCGCATGCGCACACGAATGCGACGTCCTCGACATGGAAGCCTACGCGCTCGCCAAGGTCTGCCGCCTCGAAGGCTGCGTCTTCAATGCAGCGAAATACATCACCGACGGCGCCGATCACACAGCGGCGAACGATTGGCAGAGCAACCTCAAACACGCCGCAGAAGCATTCTTTGCGCTTTACGCGCAGTTGAGAGTTGATAGGTGACAGTTGATAGTGGACGGCAACGCGAAGCGTTGCGTTCCACGCCTTTTCTGCGTGCGAATTTCCTGGTGATCGATCACTCTTCGGCAGCCGCCTCTTCGCTATCAACTGTCGACTGCAAACGCTATCCACGCTGTCCTCACGATCAACAAGCTCACGACGACGATGAACACTTTGCGCACGAAGGCGCTCCCGCCGCGTAGCGCGAGTCGTGTGCCGAGCGCTGCACCTGCGACATTGCAGGCCGCCATGCCGAGACCGAGCGCCCACATCACGTGACCGTTCACGCCGAAGTACACGAGCGCGGCACCATTCGTGGCGACGTTCAATACGCGCGCACTGGCTGCGGCGTGCAGGAAGTCGAAGCCGTAGAGGCGCACGAAGACGAACATCAAGAAACTGCCCGTGCCTGGCCCGAAGAAGCCGTCGTAAAAACCGATGGCTGCAATGAGCAACGCGCCGAAAAGGTGATGACGTCCGCCGAATGCGCGCGGTGCGTGCGTACCGCCCAATTCCTTGCGACGAAGCAAATAGATCAACACGCACACGAGCAGGACCGGCACGAGCGGACGAAAAATGTCCGGAGGGACGCACGTTGCGACCAGGGCCCCCAGTCCGCCGGTGATCAATACGCAGATGCCTAGCGGGAACAACTCGCGCCAAGGAATCGCGACTTTTCCCGCGAAGCGTGCGACCGCGCTCGAGGTCCCAAAGAATCCGGCGAACTTGCTCGTTCCGAGGAGCGTGGGCGGCGGCGCATTGGGATAGACACCGAACAACGCCGGAAGCTGAATCAACCCGCCACCGCCGACCATGGCATCGATGCATCCGGCGCCGAAGGCGGCAGCCAGCACGAGCACGAAATCGAAAGACAGGGACATGTTCTTCTTGGCGGAACGGGGGCGCGCAGTATCGCTGATCTCACGCTGCCGGCGGAACGCATCTCTCGCTATAGTCGCCTGAGCCCTCGTCGAAGGAGTGTCGCATGCGAGCCTTACCCGTACGTGCCACGCTGCTTTTCGTTCTCACGATCGTCTCAGGAGCCGCCATGTCTCGAGATTCCAGTTCCCAGGATCTCTGGGATCACGTCGAACACCGTTACGCAAATTCGGACGGCGTGAAGATCCATTACGCCGCATTCGGACAAGGTCCGCTCGTCGTCATGATCCACGGCTTCCCGGATTTCTGGTACTCGTGGCGACATCAGATGCAGGCGCTCGGCGAGGCGGGCTATCGCGTCGCCGCCGTCGATCAACGCGGGTACAACCTTTCGGACAAGCCCGCCGGCGTCGACAATTATTCGATGCGGCTGCTCGTGAACGACATTGCAGCAGTCATCGCCGCCGAGAAGGCCGAGCGTGCGGTCGTCGTCGGCCACGACTGGGGCGGTTCGGTCGCTTGGAACGTCGCGATGCGCCGGCCGGAGCTCGTGCAGCTATTGATCATCTGCAACTTGCCGCATCCGGCAGGCATTGCACGCGAGATCGCGACCAACCCGCAACAGAGAAAGAACAGCGAATACGCATTCAATTTTCAGAAGCCCGATGCGCACAAGGCGCTCTCGGCCGAACGGTTGGCGCAATGGGTGACCGATCCGAATGCACGTACTCGCTACATCGAGGCATTCGAGCGCTCGGATTTCGAAGCAATGCTGAACTATTACAAAGCCAACTATCCGAGGCCGGACGCGCCGCCGCCGTCGGGGCCGCCGACGTTCCCGAAAGTGAAAGCGCCGGTGCTGATCATGCACGGCCTCGAGGATCAAGCGCTGCTGCCGGGCGCTCTGAACAATACTTGGGAGTGGGTCGAGAAAGACCTCACCATCGTGACGATTCCCGGCGCGGGACATTTCGTCCAACAGGACGCCGCGCAATTCGTCACCGAGACCATGCTCGATTGGCTGAAGCGACGGACCGGGTGAGATCGCGCACTTCAATGTGGAACCCATCGGACGCTTTGCGGTCCGTATGCTTCAGCGCTCGTCCGTTCTGAGGTTTGCCGGCCTCTGTTACAGTCCGGAATCGAATCGACACTCAAGGGGGATCGACATGCGATTGACTACGCTCGTACTGGCTAGCGCCGCGCTGCTCGCGCCGCTCTTCGCAGCCGAAACGGCCCAAGCGAGAGATGAAGCCCTCGCAAAAGCCATCGCTGCATCGCACCGTTCGCCTCAGTTCGTCGCGCGCGACAAGTATCGCAAGCCGCAGGAAGAGCTCGAGTTCTTCGGGATCAGGCCCGACATGACCGTCGTCGAGATCGCGCCGGGCGGCGGCTACTGGACCGAAATCCTCGCGCCGTATCTCAAGGAAAAAGGTACGTATTACACGGCCGTATCGGCGCGGCAGGTCGAGTCGTGGCAGAAAAAGCTCGATGCGAATCCGGAAATTTACGGCAACGTGAAGGTCACTCAGTTCTACGACATCGCACCGGAAGGATCGGCCGACATGGTTCTGACGTTCCGTAACGTGCACAACTGGATGGCAGCCGGTACGGTCGACGAAATGTTCAAGGCGTTCTACAAGGCGCTGAAACCGGGCGGAATTCTGGGCGTCGAAGAGCACAGAGCGAGCGACAAGGTGCCGCAGGATCCCAAGGCCGCAAACGGTTACGTGCGCGAGGATTACACGATCCAACTCGCCGAGAAGGCCGGCTTCAAGTTCATCGGCAGCTCGGACATCCTCAACAATCCGAAGGACACGAAGGATTGGCCGAAAGGCGTGTGGACGCTGCCGCCGACCTTGGCGCTCGGCGACCAGGATCGCGAGAAATATCTTGCGATCGGCGAAGCGGACAACTTTGTGTTGAAGTTTCAGAAGCCGCTGTGAGCGGCTCGCTAGGCTGTGGGCTTTAGGCTGGAGGCTGTAGGAAGCACGCGTTGCGCGCGTAAACCGCTCGCGCAGCGCGCTCACTTCCGACTGCAACCTCCAACGGCGGCGCGAAGCGCCTCGTACCTACAGCCTACCGTCTCCAGCCTACAGCCTTGGAGCAGGTGCGATGAACGAAGACCAAAAGAAGTGGATCTATTACGCGGTCCCGATTGCGGTCGCGGTCGCGCTCGCGGGCGCGCTGTATTACGGCAAGCGCCATAAAGAACAGGAAACGGCGCCCGCGGTCGCGGAAGCGCCGATCGCTCCCGCTGCCGAGGAAGCGCCTGCCCATCATCCGATCGAAACACCGCCTTCCGAAGAACCGTTGCCCACCCTGGAAGAGAGCGACGCGCCGCTGCAGCAATCGCTGCGGGAGATTTTCGGCAATACGGTCGATCGCTATCTCATTCCGAAAGAGATCGTTCGCCGCTTCGTCGTCACGGTCGACAATCTGCCGCGCAAGAAAACGACCGTGGATCGCTGGCCGGTGAAACCCTTGGGCGGCGAGTTTCGGACGAACGGAACCGATGAGATCGTGTTGAGCCCCGCGAATGCGGAGCGCTACAAGACCGTCGTGCAGCTCTTTACCAGCGTCGACACGCAACGTCTCGTGGCGCTGTACAAACGCTTCTATCCGCTGATGCAACAGGCCTACGTCGATCTCGGCTATCCCGAGGGCTATTTCAACAATCGGTTGATCGAAGTCATCGATCACCTGCTCGAAACGCCGGAAGTGGAAGGACCGATCAGGCTCGTACAGCCCGGTGTGTTCTACGAATTCGCCGATCCAAGTCTCGAGTCGCGCTCGTCGGGTCAGAAGTTGCTTCTCCGCATGGGAAACGACAACGCTGCGGCCGTGAAGCTGAAGCTGCGCGAGATCCGCCGGGAGATTGCGCAACGCGATTGAATCGGAGGAGTCGATAGACGAGCAGCCGACGAGGTTACGAGCCGCTCGGGATCGTTGAGGAACGCTCCATGAAGACTTCAGTGCTCGTTTTGGGCGTCGCGACGCTGGCATCGACAATCGCCTCGGCTCATCTCTGGCAAACACTGCGGCAGGAGCGCGCACAGTCCGCCGCGCTGCAGGCGCGTGTCGCCGATCTCGAAGAACGATTGATTGCCGCGGTAGCCCTGCCTCCGCCCAAGACCATAGGATCGCAACTTCCCGAGCCGACCGTAGAGCCGGAACCTGCTTCGCCGCCGCAACAAGTGTCGGCCGTTATCAGATCGACGCCGATGAACGAGCTGACGAGCACGGCGCCGCCGGATGCGGAGATGCAGCGGCGCTTCAGGGCGGGCCGCGAAGAGCAGCTGCGCTTGTTGAAGGATCCCGAGTACCGCGCACTGATGCGCGATCAGCAGAAGCTGGCGATGCAGCAGGCACATGCGGATCTCGACCTGTTCCTCGATCTGACACCGGAAGAAGCCGACCGATTGTTCGACGTGCTGGCTGAGCAAGCTCTTCGCAACATGGAACAACGCCCGCCGATCGCGGAGTTCAGCGGCGCGCCGCCGAGTGAGGCAGACATGCTCGAGTGGCGACAGAAAATGGAGGAGCAGCGGCGCCAGAACGAGATGGAAATCGCTGCGGTGCTCGGCTCGAAATACAACGACTGGCAGGAATATCAACGCAACGGCTGGTCGCGTTCGCAAGTTGCGCAGCTACGCCAAGCGCTGTCGCTCACGAACGAACCGCTGCGCCAGGACCAAATCAAGCCGCTCGCCGAGGCCATCGCGCGCGAGCAACGCAATCTTTCCCGGCCCAGGAACATGCCGTCGCCCCGATCCCTGCAGGATCCGCAAGCAAGCCTGCGCTTTGCAGAAGAAATGCTCGAGCGCACCGCGGAGACCCACCGACGCATACGCGATGCCGTCAGCGGCCTGTTGACCCCGACGCAGCTCGCGCAACTCAAGCGTCAACAAGAACAAGAGCTCAAAGCCCAGGAGCTCGCCTTGCGCCAGCAGCGAGCTCGCGTCGAACGTGGCGAGCCGATCCCAGGATTCCGCGCTCTGCCGGGCACGGTCATGGCCTACCCTTGAGTGGCCCGAGACGATCTAGCCCGACTTACCGCGGGCGGGCTCAGCTTGGGATTTCTTGAACGTGCGCGCACCGATGTTGCTGCACAATGCCGCAGGTCTTGATTGATCTGCGGTATGCGATGACTCGATTGTTCGTTGTGTGCGGTTTCGTCGGTCTTTGGGTTGCAGCGCTCGCGGCGGCCGAAGGTCCAGCGAATCCGCCCCGCTCCGGCGCGGAGGTCTACCGGGACTTTTGCGCCGTATGCCATAGCGGCGGATGGCAGGGCGCGCCCATCGCCAACGAACCGAGCGAATGGCGCGAACGCATGAGCGCCGGCGCGGAGGCCATGCTGCAAAACGTGAAGCGGGGGCTGAACGCGATGCCGCCGATGGGCACCTGCGTCGATTGCACGGATGAAGAATTGCGGAGCGCGATCGCCGAGATGCTGCCGCCCGCCGAATAGCTGCGCCGGACACGGACGGAAAACCACAATGAATCTCAAATGCTCGCTCTGCGCCGCCCTCGCGGCGACCTTCTCCGTAGGCGTAGCCTTCGCAGACACCAAGAGCGGCGAATGGCCCTATTACGCAGGCACGATCGGCGCAACGAAGTACTCGCCGCTCGCACGGATCGACGCCAAGAACGTCGCCTCGCTGCAGACGGTGTGGACTTGGGAGAGTCCGGACAACACGCTCGTCGGTACGGTGACGAAGGAGCGTCCCGGATCTTTCAAATCGACGCCAATCATGATCGACGGCGTCCTGTACACGAGCACGGGTCTCAATTTAGTCGCAGCGATCGATGCCGGCACCGGACAAACGATTTGGGTGTTCGACCCGAAAGCCTACGAAAGCGGACGTCGGCCGGCGAACTCCGGTTGGCAACATCGCGGTGTGTCGTATTGGGAAGGTCGCGTCGACGGACGCAAAGAGCGACGCATTTTCATTGCCACGGGCGTCGGCGACCTGATTGCGCTCGATGCCGGAGACGGCCAACCGATTCGCTCGTTCGGCAAGGACGGCCGTGTGGACTTGCACGCGCATCTCATCCGCAGCGAAGAGGATCGACGTGTCATCGGCTTCAACTCGCCGCAACTGGTCGTCGGCGATGTCATCGTGATCGGCTGTACGGTGTCGGAACGTGCCGGTCCGAACGGCAATCCGGTCGGACACGTTCAAGCATTCGATGTTCGCACCGGCGAGCTCAAGTGGATCTTCCGCACGATTCCGCGCGAGAACGAGCCCGGCGTCGAGACTTGGGAAGACGAGTCCTGGAAGCGCACAGGCAATACCAATCCCTGGTCGATGTTCAGCGCGGATCCGAAGCTGGGCATTGTCTACATCCCGAATTCGACGCCGACGAACGACTATTACGGCGGCGATCGCAAGGGCGACAACTTATATGCGGAGAGCCTGCTCGCGATCGATGCGCAGACGGGCAAACTCAAGTGGCATTTCCAAGCCGTGCATCACGGCTTGTGGGATTACGACCTGCCGGCCGCACCGACACTGGTCGACATCAAAGTCGAAGGCAAACGCATCAAAGCGGTTGCCCAGGTGAGCAAGCAAGGCTTCACGTACGTCTTCGATCGCAAGACAGGCAAGCCCGTTTGGCCGATCGAAGAACGGCCGGTCCCGCAATCGACTGTGCCGGGCGAGCGAACCTCGCCGACGCAACCCTTTCCGACCAAGCCGCCGCCCTTCGCACGACAGGGTATTACCGAAGACGACCTCATCGATTTCACGCCGGAGCTCAAGGCCGAAGCGAAAAAGGTGCTCGCCGAATACACCTACGGTCCGCTTTTCACGCCGCCCACTGTCGTCGGCGAGAACGGGAAAAAAGGTACGCTGATTCAACCTGGCGCCATGGGGGGCGCGAACTGGGGCGGTGCCGGCTTCGATCCGGAACTCGGCTACTTGTTCGTGCAAGCATCGAATCTGTATTCGCTCGGCGCGCTCGTGAAAGGCGACGTCTCGAAGGGACAGCCCGCGTACATGGGCGGCAATACGACAGGGCCGCGCCTGCCGAATGGATTGCCGCTCACGAAACCTCCCTATGGCACGATCACCGCGATTGACCTCAACAAGGGCGACATCGCTTGGCAAGTGCCGCACGGCGACGGACCGCGCGATCATCCGCTGCTCAAAGATTTGAATCTTCCGCCGCTCGGCGCCTCGAGCCACACGTTTCTCTCGAGCGGTGGACCGCTCGTCACCAAGACGCTGCTATTCGTCAATCAAGTGCAGATTCGATCCGACGGACCGGGCTTCTCGCCGACGGAGTTCTACATGCGCGCCTTCGACAAGAAGACTGGCGCCGTCGTGTGGGAACACAAGATGAAAGACCCGCCGTTCGGCACGCCCATGACGTACGAGCACAAGGGCAAGCAATACGTCGTCGTCGCTGTAGGCGGTGGCGGCGCGCCAGCCAAGCTCGTCGCGTTCGGTTTGCCTTAGAACTTGGACTCTCGCATCAGGTCAGCTTGACGCGCTCTTCGCCGCAACGTGCGCAACGCTCGGTCGTAACGAGCTTGCCTCGTTTCACGTCGAATCTGCGCTCGCCGACCGTGCGCCACTTGTGGAAGCCGGAAGTGCAGAGCGTCTTGCCTTCGGCGCGCTTCTGTTTGAACTTGCGTAAGGAAACGACGTTCGACATTGCGTCTCAGTGCGTCATCGCATAGGTCACGACGTTGACTCCGACCATGTACGCGCGCGTGGAGAACATTTCGAAGTACCACTCGCCGTAGGCTTCGCGTTCCCAACCGTCGCCGATGTCGGTGTTGTGCGTGGCGATGACCATCAGTCGTCCGTCGTCGTCGGCCCATACGCGCATCGTGGGCGTCTCGAGCGAGCCGGCCGGATATTTGTGTGCGCCGGCAGGTTCTGCCGTTTCGCCGCCGATGCTCGCAAACGGCAACGCAGGAATCTGCGGCAAGCCCTCGTCGAGATCGTAGACCGTGTGAAAGATCGGGTGGTCGTTCGGCAAGATGCGCCATTCGTGGTTCGGCAGAACGCGGCGCATGATGTTGGCAAACTGCTGCCATTCCGCATCGCCCCAGAAGTCGTCGACCCAGACGATGCCGCCGTTCAGCAAGTAGTTGCGGAAGGCTTCGATCTCCCGATCCGACATGATCATGTAACCGGGATCGGACATGTAGAGCAGCGGGAAATCGCCCAAATCCTTGGCCAGGAACGAACGGCTCGCGGCGCGAGGATTCACTGAGATGCGCGTGAGCTGCGCAAGGCGGTGCGCGAAATTGTCGTCGCCTTCCGGGAAATCGGTTTCCCAACGCGCCCACATGCGTCCATCGTACGCGTAGTAGGCTTCGCCCATGCCGCCTTCGCTCTCGTAAATCGCACGCACGAAGTTGAGCTTGGACAAGTCCGGCTGCACGCCCGACCGGCCGCCGTCGCCGACGGGAAACTCGGAGTCCGCGACTGCCAGCAGCGAAACGAGCAAACCGAGAACAACTAAGCGCTTGGCACGCATTGCCGGTCGTACGTCACGATCATGAACCGCCGAGCCGACGGTAGTACTCCGCGACCGCCTCGCGATACTCCGATCCCTCGCCGCTCTTCACGGCCGCGCGCGGCGCGGAGCCTTGACCCTGCTTCTGCACGGCTGCGAGCGTCGCAAGCTCGAGCTGATCGATGAGCTTCGAGATGGTCTCGGGCTGCGTAGCGATCGGATTGCCTGCGAGCCGGCGAAGTTCGTGCGCCATGCGCTGCAGCGCGCGAAGCTCTTCGGGCGACAGCCGATCGCGGCCCATGCGGTTCACCATATCCAGTACGCGCTCGCTCAACTCGCGCGCGTCGCGCAGCCGACCCGTGCCGAGCTCGAGGCCCGGCAGCGAGTCGAAACGTGCGATATTCGGATCCCATGCATCGAGCCCGCCGCTCGGACCGCCATCGGCACGTCGCGCACGCATGCGGTCCGTCGCCGGGCCTGGCTGCCCGCGCTGGTCGCCGGACTGCGAGGCACTGCGGTCTCCTTGCGCAGTGCGATCTCCCTGTTGCTCGCCTGTGGCTTGCGTTCCCTGTTCTTCGCCCTGCTGACGGTCTGCGCTCGCGAGTCGTTCACCTTCCCGACCGACCTCGCGTGCGCGTTCGCGCTGTTCGCGCCGCGCCTCTTCGAGCGCGCGCCGTAGCTCGCCGATTTGCGCGAGCAGCTCCTCGGGACTCGTTTGCGTGCTCTGACGCTTCTGATCGTTTGCGGCAAGCACCGCCGCTTCGCGCAACTCCTGCTCGAGGACCTCGAGACCCTCGCCGATCAAGCCTTCGCGCGGTGCAGCGTCGCGGGCGCGACCGTACAACACTTCGGCCGCGCTGCGATTGATACGGAACGTAATTCCGGAGCTTTCCAATTCGTTGACGATCTCGCCGAGCCGGCGTGCGCCTTCGGGTGCCGCATTACGATGTTTGTGCACCGACTCGCGCATTTCGCGCTGCAAGGCTTCGAGCTCATTGGCCATCTGCTGTTTCTGAGCGGCGATCTCGGCGGCTGCGCGCGGATCGATGGCACCGCGGCGACGACCGGCCGCCTGCGATTCGGCAAGCGCCTGGTTGAGTTGCGATTCGACTTCGCGCTGAGTCTCGGCTAGACCCTGGGCACGATCGGCAAAGCGCTCGAGTTCCCTGTCGAGAGTACCGCCCTCTTTCGGGCGATCCATTTGTTTGAGCGCGCGGTTCAGCTTCTCGGCCGCCTCGCGCGCGGCGCGCGTTGCTTCCTCGGACCGGTTTTGCTGATTGGCCGCCCGCATGTCCTCCAACGCGTTTTGCAGCGAGTTGAGCGCGTTCTGCACCTGGCTCTGCGAGCCTTGACCGCTTTGACGCTCGTTGGAAGGCTGACCCGATGTTTGTTCGGATTGCTGCCCGGATTGTTGGCCGGACTGTTGATTCGATGCCTGCTGCTGCGCACCCTCTTGACGCGCGAGCTCCGCGAGCCGACGCCGCAAATCCTCGGCTTCGCGCCGCAATTGCTCCTGACGCCAGCGCTGTTCCTGCTGACTCATCTGATTGCGCCGCGCTTCTTCGGCGAGCTTCTCCTGCCGCGCCGCAAGCTCCTTGAGTTTGCGCAACGCTTCGTCCATCTCCTGCTGTCGGTTCTCCATCGCGAGCTGCGACTGCTGCTCGTACTGGTTCCTCGCAACGTCCATTTCGAGCTCGAACATTTCGGTGAAGTTGCGAGCCGCCTGCTGTCCGCCGCGACCTCCGTCCTCCCGTTGCATCGCGACCTGCACCTCGCGAAATGCGGATTCGGCCTTGAGCAGCAGCTGCAATGCGCGCTGTTCGATCGGCACCGCCTGCTCGAGCTTGTATTCGCGCAGGCTCTTCGCCGCAGGCATCATCGCGCTCGCTGCGGCCTCCATGCTCTCGACGAAGGCTTTCACGCGCTCGTCGGACTCGACGGGGATGCGGGCACGCGTACGTTCGGCGACCGTGCGGGCCTGCTCCGCCAACGTCGCCTGCATCTCGGCAAGCATCTTGGCGTTCTCTTCGAGTTGCTGACGCGTGCGCGATTCGCGTCGATCCGAGCGTTGCAGGTTCCAGGTCGCGAGCAGGATCTCGCGTTGGCGCTCGGAGATCGCGCCCTGCTCGTCGCCCATGCCTCCGCCGCCGCCACCGCCGCCGCTCGCTTGCGTGAACCGGCGTTCGAACGGCTGGACTTGCACCATGAACAAATCCGTTTGCACGGTTGCGTTGCGATCCTTGGCGACCGCGTAATACGACACGATGTCGCCCGGCTCGAGCGGGCGCCCTTCCTTCGCCTCCTCCGCGATCAGCTCCTCGAGCCTGAGGAGCGCGGCGACATCGATGCTCTTCTTGCCCGAATCCAGCGGCACGGACTGCCACTTGCCGCCGTTCACCGCAAAGCGCAGCTCAACGTTCTGAACCCGAAAGTCGTCTTGAGCCTGCACCTTGACCGGCACTTCTTCGATGGGCGTAGCGCGCCAATCGCGGCCCGGCTTCACGATCTGAATCGACGGCTTTTCGTCGTTGATGATTTCGATCGGATACTCCTCGGTGAGCGCCACGAACTCGTTCGCGACCTTCGCCCCGATGTGATAGCGGCCGGGTTTCTTCACGACGATGCTGCCGACGTTCGCCTCGCCCTCCGCGCTGAGCGGCGCCGTCGCACCGTCGATGACGAGCGCCGGTTCCGTAAGCGTCGTGTCCGCGAACACTTCGACTTTCACCTGCGTATCGGCAACGGCGCGGATGTCGCGGAACGTTTCTTCCGTCAGCGGCTCGAGGCCCGTCCACTCCGGATATCTGTAAGTGAGCCGGACCTTTTCGATGCGCGGCAGATCGGCGACGGTCACGCCATGTTCGGAGCTTCGCGCGTTCTCGGCCGCAACGTAGTAATGCAACGGTCCGCGCAGCGCATAGAGCTTGAACTCGAAGACGCGACGGCCATCGTCGTTCACAGCCTGCATCGGCGCGCGCTGCCATTGCGTTTCATCGTCGAAGCGCACGTAGACCGTGGCCGTTTCCGGATCGAAGCCTTCGGTCATCGCGCGAATCGAAAAGTCGCTATTGCGGCGAACGACGGCATCGCCAGGACTCACGATGATGCGTCTGACCGGCACGGCTTCACGCGGCAGCTCGGCGCCGAACAGCAAGTGCCGGCTGCCGAACCCCCAATGACCTGGTGCCATGGCAAGCAGGAATGCGATGCCGACGAGACCCGCAGCGGCGACGGCACCTGGAACAACGAGCTGCGGCTTCGGGACGACTTCCTCGACCGGTGTGCGCTCTGCGATCCTCGCGGCATCTTCCGCGAGGAGCTCTTTCAGCGGAGACGGACCAACCTCCGCCTCGCGTCGCCTTAGATCGAGATAGGTCTGAATGCGGCCGCGCTGTTCGGGCAGCCGTCGTTCGAATTCGTCGGAGCCGTCCGACTTCCACAGCTTGTGCAGCGGCCACCACAGCAGTGCCGCGAGCGCGGCGACGCACAGCACGACGATCGATGCCCGACCGATCCAGGCGAGCGGTGCCGGGTAACCCGCAGCCGCCAGCCAAGCGACGAAGGCGAGCGTCAGCACGAGCACGCCGCCAGCGATGACCGCTGCGGCACGCAAGTAAATGAGCCGGCGCAGGCGAATCCGCAGCTCGGTCAAATAATGCTCGAGCCGCGACGTCGCCGGCGTATCAGCGAGCGGTTCGTTCATTGCGCCACCTCGCGCCGGACGGCCAAGTAATGATTCGCCATGATGAGCTCTACGACGACGAAAACCGCAGCCAGCAGCAATACCCAGTAGCCGATCGAACGTGTCAACGGCGTCCCCTCTGCGGTGGCGACCTTTGCGGCGTCTACAGGCGTCGGAGGCGCCTGCAACTCGAGCCAGCGCTGAACCTGCACCTCAGGCAGCCGCGTAATGTCCGACTCGCGGGAATCCACATTGACCGCGACCCACTTCTGCCCGCCCGCGCCGCGAATCTCGTAGAACCCGGCTTGATCGGGAATAAACCGATCGACCGCGGCGGCCTCGCCCAACGCCAGCACGCGCCGGCCCTGCGGATCGAATATCTGCCCCCCACTGGCAGCGGTCAATCCGGTCAGCACAGGAGTACCGACTCGTGCCGTCTGCGCAGTGGGGTCGTGCTCGACCAGATACCGGGCGGAGTCGGCAATGAACTGTACGAACAGCGGGTGGATGGGCAGATCGTTCCAGGCGCGATCGAGCGGGGCTGTCAGCAAAAGCACTCGGCCGTTGCCCTGTTGACGCTCCATCAGCACCGGCGTGCCGTCCTCGAGCGCCACCAACACCTTGTCATCCGCGCCCGGCCGCACTTGCAAGTAACGGAAGAAACGCACGCGGTGCCAATCGGTTGCGTTGCGCAGGATCGGATGGCTGTCGTCGACGCGGCCGATCTGAACGCTGCGAGTCACAGCATCGCCCAGATTCACATCCTGGAGCAGCGCGGGCCTTTGCCGGGCAATGCCGGGCGCAAGCGCCATCAAGAGCCGTCCGCCGCCGTCGACGTAATCCTTGATACGCGTTTGCGCCGCGCTCGAGAGCGCATTCACATCGGCAACAACGATGAGCGAATACTGTGCAAGCTGCACATTGTCGGCGGCGGATGCCGCCAGCTTCTCGACGACGAGGCGGGGTGCCGTCAACGATTCGATCGCCGCAGCGAAATACGCACTCTCGTCGCTCGCGGTGTCGCGAGTGACCAGCAGCACTTTCGGATCGGAGCTCTGTAGGACCAGAAAATATCGATCGTCGCTCGCAATCGCATCGGCCGGCTCGAGACGTACCTCGATACGATGCGCACCGCTGCCGGATTCGAGCGGCAGATCCGGAAATTCGACTTCGAGATCGCGAACGGCGGGCGCAGCCGTCTCCTCCATATCGCCGCCTTCGCCACCGCGCTGCGCGGGCACCAATGGCGGCGGGAGCGCTGCGAAATCGATCGGCCGACGCGCGATCTCTTTGCCATCGATCGTCAACACGACTTCTCTACGCTCTGCATGCGGCGAATTGGTGGCGATCCGCGCAATGAGCCTGCGTGCATCGGTTGCAGCGAGACCTGCGGCACTCACGTAGGTGTTCACATGGCGTTCGATGCCGCTTTCCCGCGCGACGTCGTGAAGAACGAGCTCCGTATTCGGCGGCGGCTCGAGATCCGCAAATCGCAGCGGACTCGCCGACTGCTGCAAGTCGGTGATGAAATGAATCTGCGCCGGCATTCCGGGCTCGCCGAGCCAGCCGCGCGAAGTCGTCATCAGCAAGCCGTAATCCAACCGCTCGACGCCGGGTTTCAGCGTCCGAAGCTGTGCCCGCAACGCGCCGGCATCGCCGGCTGGCACAGCTTCATGGATGACTTGAATGCGCCTGCCCGCCGCGGAAACGAGCATGACGCGATCGCCTGCTCGTGCGCCGTTGATCACCGCTTCGGCTTCTGCAAGCGCCCGCTCCCAACGCTCCCCATGCTGCATCGACATCGAGCCGTCCAGGACGATCGCATACAAGCGCGCGTTGCCGCTGCCCGCGGGCACGACATTCGCAGGAACCAGCGGACCGGCGAATGCGAGCACCAACAGGATCAGCAACAGGATGCGCGCCGCGAGCAGCAACCAATATCGCAATGTGCGCTGAGCCGTGCGCTGCGTCTCGCTCGGCTCGACGAACATGAGCGAAGCGAACGGATGCTGCGTCGGATTCGCGCGCGCAACCCGGTGCAGCCACAGCGGCACCCCGATGGCGAGCAATCCGGCGAGAATGAAGGGAGCGAGGAACACGATTACTAGTCGACGGTTGACAGTTGATAGTCGATAGCGACTCGATCGCCGATAGCTGATGGCGAAAGCCAGTGGACAGGGAATACTCGGCCGTTGATCGTGGACAGTCGGCAGTTGAGCGTTGTCGACGTCAGCCGCAGCGGTGAACGAACTTCCTCGCTACCAACTTGTGATGCTCTGTCCATTGCCGATGCCTCTCGCTATCAACTATCGACGGTCAACTATCAACTCTCTTCACCCTTTGCCGCGCCGAAACACCAAGTAACGACGCAGCGCATCGTCCAATGGATCCGTCGTCGTCACCAGCATCTGGTGTGCGCCGACACTTGCAGCGGAAGCACGCAGCGCTTCCAGGTGCGCGGTCAAGCGCTCGCGGTACTTGCCTTCCAGATAATCCGGCGAAACGTTGACGAGCTCGTCGGTTTCCACGTCTTTCAAGACGACCGACTCGTTCCAATCGGGGTTGAGCTCGCGCGGGTCGAGCACCTGCAGGATCATGATGTCGTGACCGTGATAGGCCAACGGCAATACGGCGCGCGTCATCGCCGCCGGATCGCAATACAGATCCGAGATCACGACGACCAAACCGCGGCGTGTCAGATGCTCGCGGAAAGTGCTGAAACAGCCTGCAAGGTCCGTGCGTCCGCCGGCTTCGACGGCATCGAGCGCGTGCAACAACGCATGGAGACTTCCGGCGCGGCTCGTCGGCGGCCGATACTGACGCAGCTTCTCGTCGAACACGATGAGCCCGACGGGATCGTGCTGCTGAGTCGCAAGATACGCGAAAGCCGCGGCAATGAATTTGGCGTACTGCAGCTTCGTTATGGTGTGCGACGTGTATCCCATCGAGGCGCTCGCATCGAGCAGCAGCATGAGGCGCGTATTCGTCTCGCCTTCATAGCGACGCACGTAGGTACGTTCGGTACGTGCGTAAACGTTCCAATCCACGAAGCGCGGATCGTCGCCCTCGGTGTAGGCGCGGTATTCCTTGAACTCCTGGCTGAAACCGAAATGCGGCGAGCGATGCAATCCCGTCAGGAATCCTTCCACTGCCGTGCGCGCGACGAGCTCGAGATTCGCCAGACTCGCGAGCGTCGTCGGGGGCAGGAGGCGTTGGAAGGGGGAAGTCATGACAGGGCTCGGGGCGTGGGGCTTGGGACTTGGGACTCCGACGAAGGCTTGGGGCCTGCAGCGCTAGGATCAAAACACCCCACTACGAGTTCACGGCTCGAGGCTCGCGCAACGAACGAGGTTCGCCGCTTGCGTACACCGATGAGCGCAAAGCGACGACGCGCCTTACCGGCCTCACGTGCCAGGCTCCACGCCCCGCGCCCTTTATTCATCGCCCGATGACCTCCCTCAACACATCGTCCACCGTCTTGCCGTCGGACTCGGCTTGATAGTTCGTGAGCACGCGGTGACGCAGTACCGACGGCGCGAGCACGTGCAGGTCTTCGTTCGTCACGTGATAGCGGCCTTCCATGAGCGCGCGCGCTTTGGCGGCGAGACACAGAAATTGTGTCGCGCGCACGCTCGCGCCGTAGCGCACGTACTTGCGCACGGCTTCAGGCGCAGACGGTTCGCTCGGACGTGTGGCACGTACGAGATCCACCGCGTGCCGTCGCACCTGGTCCGCAATCGGCACCTGACGTACGAGCCATTGGAACTTGATGATCTCGTCGGCATTCGTGCACGGCTGGATTTCCGGCAATCCGATCCGCGACGTATTGCGGTCGACGACGGTCGATTCGTCCTCGGCGCTCAAGTAATCGAGCAGCACATTGAACAGGAAGCGGTCGAGCTGGGCTTCCGGCAACGGATACGTGCCCTCGAGCTCGATCGGATTTTGCGTCGCCAGCACGAAAAACGGCGGCGTCAGGCGATGCGTCGTCCCGCGCACGGTGACCGACAGCTCCTGCATCGCTTCGAGCAGCGCAGCCTGCGTCTTCGGCGGCGTACGGTTGATTTCGTCGGCGAGCACGACGTGAGCGAACAACGGGCCGGGCACGAACGTCCACTTGCGGTGGCCCGTCGTGATGTCCTCTTCGATGATGTCGGTGCCCGTGACGTCCGTCGGCATCAAATCGGGTGTGAATTGAATGCGCTTGAAGGACAAACCGAGCGCCGTGGCCAAGGTGCGCACCAGCAAAGTCTTCGCAGTGCCGGGCATACCGGTGATCAAACAGTGACCGCCGACGAGCAACGTCAGTAGCAAGTGGTCGATGACTTCGTCCTGGCCGACAATGATCGTTCGCACGCGCGAACGGATGGTCGTCATCCGCTCCTGGAACAATTCGACCAGCGCGCGGGTATCGCTTCCGGCGAGCGCTTCGGGCACGGAATCATTCATTGCGTTTTCGCTCCTCGATCATTTGCAGCAGCAATGCCTGCGCAGGTTTGTAGTGCGGCGCCGTTTCCAGCGCGTCCAAAAGATGTCGTCGCGATGCTGCACGGTCGCCAAGCGCGCGTAGCGCCCGCGCCATGCCGAAATGCGCCGGCGCCGGATCGTGCGGGCTCAAAGCGAGCTGTACGCGGAACTCGCGCAGCGCGTCTTCGTGATTGCCGGCAGCGAGATAACGCTCGCCGAGCACCGTGTGTTGATCACCGTTCAACGGATCGACGTAGTTCAACGCCGCGTACACTTCCAGTGCTTCGCGCCCGCGACCGGCTTCATCGAGCCAGCGTGCGAGCTCGCGCAGCGCATCCGGATCCCAGCCGCCAGCAGCGCGGTAATCGAGCAGCGTTTGCAGCGCTTGTGCACGATTGCCGCTCTTGTCGTACGCACGGGCAAGTAACAGGTACGGACTATTGGGACCGCTGTGCTCCGGATAGAGCTCGACCGCTCTGCGCGCCGGCTCGATGGCATCTTGCCACCGCGACTCTGCAATGGCCTTGGACGCCTGCTGATACTGAGCCTGCCAGCTTTCGAGATTCGCCAGCAGCGGTTCGTAACGCTCGCGCACGAACGCATCGAACTGTTTGTCGAATTCCTCGGTCGGCATCTTGAACGTGTCTTCGACCGCCCGTTTCGTCGTCGTGTCTTTCGTGAACTGCTTGAGCAAAGCCACCAGTCGATCGAAACCGAAACGCTGCTCGATGAACAGGCAGATGAGCCCGGCCTGCATGTACGAAACCTGCACTTGCTCGGGGTAATTCGGACGAATGAATCCCGAGTCGAGATCGGCGATGGGCAGGAACTTGTTGGCGTGAAGCGCCCCAATCGTTTCGGGCGTGACGACCACGCCCGGCGTCGGTCCGGTACGCCACTCCTCGAAGACCGAAATACCTTCGCTCAACCAACGCGGCACGCGGTGGTCCGTGACTTCGAGCGTGAACACGTGCGCCATCTCGTGCCACAACGTCGAGCCCCAATGGAACTCGCCCGTCGCGCGTCCGGCAGGACTGTCCATTGCGACCAAGTAGCCGAACGTCACGCCGAGCAGTCCGATACCCGGCAATGCCGCGACGCGAACCGCGAAATCGTCGTGATTGGGATACAGCTCGAGCGCAATGGGCTCGCGCGGCTCGAACTGGTAGCGCTTGGCGAACGTCTCGATGCTCTCGGCTGCGAGCTTGCGCACGTACGGACGCAGCACATCGGCTTCTTTGGGATCCAGGCGCGTGCGCAGCTCGGTCTTGAACGTGCCGCCATTGATCGACGGAATCTCCAACGTCGTCGACGACACTTCGAACTTGTCGACGTGATCGAGCAGACGCAGCGTATTGACGGTCGTGGCGCTGTACGGATCGCCCGAGTACGCCGTCGTGAGATGTATGCGTGCCTGCGCAAAGTCGCCTTCGCGCAGCAGATTCGCCCCGAGCTCAGCGTGAGCGGACCACAGATCAGGCTGTACTTCGACCGCGCGCTTGAGGAGTTGCGTCGCTTCGCGATAACGGCGACGCATGACTTCGAAGTGCGCAAGCTGTTCGAAGATCGCGCCGTACCGCGGGTTGTAGGACAGCGCTCGCTCGATCCATTGATCGCGGCGCCGACCTTGCTTGATCTGTTCGTGCACTGCGCGCAATGCGTAGATCTCGAGCGGCGGCAGACGCTGTCTATCCGCGAGGTGCTGCGCACGATCGAGCGTCGCATCGACGTTCTCGAGCTGGCCCTCTTCGAGGTCCATGCGCGCTCTCAGCAAATACGCCTCGATCAGGGTGTCGTCTTGCTTCAGAACCTCATCGACGATCGTGCGCGCCTGACCTTCGAAGCGTTGTGCGAACACTTGCGCCATGCCGAGCTTGGCATACACGTCGTTCTGCGATCGCTGCAGCGCTTCCTGGAACAGCGTCAACGCATCGCCATGCTGATGCGTCTGCAGGAACAGCCGCCCCCAACGCACGCGCGGCTGCGATGAACGATCGTTGCGCGCTGTTGCTTCGCGAAACAGCGTGTTCGCGCGTTGCACGTCGCCGAGCGCCCAAGCGGCCTCGGCTTGCGTGATCAAGTTTCCCGAGGTCTCGAGCAGACGCCGATAACAATCGCGAGCCTGCTGCACTTGACCGCGATAGCGTGCATCGTCGCAGGCTCTGAGCTCCGTCGCGCGGCGCGGGTCATAGTCGATCGTCAGCGCGAAGGCATGCGTACCGACGAGCAGCAATGCTGCGAACAGAGCTCGATGCATGACGGACGACACGCTCATTCGCTTTCTCCGCGTAGCACCGCCTGACGCGCGTCGATCCTTTGCTGCAACGTCGCCAATCGAACGAGCACCCCTTCGAGCTCGTCGTAATAGGCTTCGGGCTCGAGCGTCGCCTTGCGCTGCTTGAGCGCATCGAGCTCGCGCTCGACGCCGGCGCGCTCGGTGTACAGCGCGCTCAGCACGGAATCGGACGTTGCCAGCACCGCATTGCCGAACCGGGCGACGGCGATGCGCTCGGCGCCGCGGCCTTCGAGCCGTGCGTGCTCGGTCGCGAGAGCCACATCCGACTTGAACGAATCGGCCACGCGTCGGTTCGCGAATTCGAAGGCCTCTGCCGCCGTCACGACATCGTCGCGATTGGTGTCGGCCGCCTTCGTCGTCACGGCTTCGAGCCAATATTGCGCGAAACGAGTCGCGGTCCGTTCACCGCCGCTCTTCGTCGCAGTGATCACGACACGGTTGTCGCGCTTCCAACGGTCGATCGCTGCTCCGCTTGCGCTCGTGCTGTTCACGATGAGCTGGTCGCGCGCCGGCAATCGATCGAACAAGGCCGCGAGCTCGCTACCCGTGATATCCGGTCCAGGCAGATTGAATCGATATTCCTCGCCGTCGTAGCTGCCGTGACCGATGAGCACGATCAGAACTTGGTCGTCGCGTTTCGTACGCGCGGCCAAAGCGCGCAATTCCTTGCGCACGTTGTCGCGCTGCGCGCGTTCGCCCATCAACACCGTGACGCGCGATTTGTCTCCAGCGAGTTTCTCCGTCGCTTCGGCGAGCGCCTTCGCCTGATTGCGGAAGCGCTGCTCGTACTGCTGTTCGCCGCCAAGTCCGGCAATGATGAGCGCGTGCGTGTCGCTGAGCGCGGGCGCAGCCATGAATAGGCTTGCAGTGAAGAGTAAGCCTCGTGCGGTCGCTCGCAGCCCCTCCCTCCCCCGCTGGGCGGAGGAATGAATTGCTGTCGCCTGTAGCCTGTAGCCTGTCGCCTCGCGCTTCATAAGCGCCCCCAGGACAAGCGCAGCAGCCACTCGCCGAGCTTCAGCAAGAGCAGCACCAGGAACACGATCGGCAAATTCCACAAATCGAGCGTCTGACGCTCGACGATGCCGGCCTTCGAATAAGGAATGGCAGCCGCGAGACCCGAGAGATCGTTGATCGACCAATACCGCCCGCCCGTCATCGCAGCCAATCGCTCGAGCACAGGACGGTTCTGGCGTGTGGCGAAATGTTCGACGACACCGTCCGCGCGACGTACGTGCGTCGTCGCATTTGCAATCTCAGTACCGCGACGACGTGCAGTCATGTCGATGCGATACAAACCGGTCGACGGCGCATCGACCGTGGCCGTGTACCGGCCGTCGTTGTTGCCCGAAGGCCGCATGAGTTGCGTGAACGGCGGATCGCGTTCAGGCGCGACGAGCAGCTCGACCTCGGCATCGCTCACCGGCTTGAACTCCTCATCGAGGATTTCCGCTTCGAGCGCGACGCTGCGCTCGTCGTTGTAGACCGTGCGATCGCTCGCGAGCGTCGCGCGGCGCGGCGTCGCATCGGCAAGCGCATGCAGCAGTTGACGCCAGAACATCTCGTGACGCTGATCCTCGGGCGGCAAATGCATTTGCCAACGCATCGTGCTCGAAGTTCCCAGAAGATAAGTTGCACCGCGGCCGTACCGCTGCCAGACGAGCAGCGGCTCGCGCGCGTTTTCGCCGACGGCTTCCAACAGCACGATCGCACCCGGCTTCGGACGTCCGAGCTGCTGAAAATCGGCGAGCGGCGGCAGCGTCTTCCAGGCCTCCGCGTTGCGGCGCGGATCGCCGTCGAGACGTGTCGTCGCATACTCGAGTCCATACACGGTCGGTTGCGCCTTGGCGGTGCGTTGCACGTAGGCCGCACCCTCCTTGTTCGGCAAGTGCGTCGGCAATGTTTGCGCGAGCTCGCTGTTGTACCAACCGCCGGCAGACAAGCCTTTGCGTCCGGCGAGCATCAGCACGCTGCCGCCTCGTTTGTCGACGAATTCCTTGAGCAACCGGTGCTGCTCGCTCGTCAGCGTCGTCGCCTCATAGCTGCCGATGATCACCGCATCGTAGGCGAACAGCTCGGCAGCCGACGAAGGAAATCCGTCGGCGAGCTCGGCCGCCGACAAGACGCCCTGGCGGTAGATCTTGTTCGGTGTCGTGCGCACGATGCTCGCCAGACGCAACGAACGATCGCTGTCGATGGCGCGACGGATGAACTTGTATTCCCAGCGCGGTTCGCCTTCGACGTACAAGATCGCGCGCCGGCCGGCTGCAACGTCCATGACGTGCGAGCGTTCGTTATTGATGACATTGCGTTCGCCTTCGAGCGGATCGAGCACGAAACGGAACTCGTGCGTTCCGGGCTCGCCCGCGGGGATCTCGAAGTCGACCGAAGTCCCGGCGCTCGAGGCCGGCAGAGCCACTTCGCGCGCGAAAACGAGCTGGCCGCGGTCGTAAACGCGCAGGCGCGTCTTGCCCGGGCCGTCGTGACGGATGCCGACCTGCGCGGCCACCATCGCGCCCGAGGGTGCAGCGGCTGCGATGTCAACACGCTCCAGCTCGAGATCCGTGGGCAGTGTCTCCGGGCCGAGGCCGACGGTGTGAATGGGCACGCCGTACGAGGCGATCTCCGTGAGGCGCGATTCGCTCAATGAGTTGCCGTTCTCGGCCCCGTCGCTCAACAACACGATGCCGGCAAGCGGGGTGCTGCCCGCGGTCTGCAGCACTTGCAGCAGCGAATCCCCGATCCGGGTCTGCGTGCCCGGCGGCGGCACGGCCTCGAGCTCGGCCAGCGGCCGCGCCTCGTGCGAAAACGTGTAGAGCTGAACCTCGAAAACTTTCTTCAGCGCTTCGAGCGGCTCGCCCTGGAGCGCGGCCACGGCCTGTTGCAACCGCGAGCGATCCTGTTCGCCGTACGCCATGCTCTCGGAGGCGTCGAGCACGATTGCCAGCACGTTCTCCCGATCCCGCACGCGCTCGACATTGAGGACAGGACGCCAGAGGAGCACAGCGACCAGCGCCACGAAGAGCGCTTGGAGGCTTCCGAGCAGAACGAGTTGCCAGGGTGCAAGGCGTACGGTCGATCGCCGGTGACGACGCCACAAGGTGAAGACGATCAGTCCGAGGCCGACGGCGATCGTCACTCCCAATAGCCACAACGGCCAAGGGCTCGCGAATGCGAGCTTGCCGGTGCGGTACGCCCAAAGGGGATGGGTAAACAACGCCTCGAACACCGTTCACTAATAGGCCATGGCGTGGGCCTAGGCAAGCGGGATCTTGCAAAGATTGCGTCAAGCCGACAGGGCTTCCGCCGGACCGTTTTCCCTTCCAAGATGCGAAAGGACCCGGGCTCGGTTAAGCTGGGTTACAGCAGCGAGAGACGAGCCCGCCCTCGTGCGGGCGACGGAACAGAAATGTCGCTCGTGCGTAGAAGAACGTCCGTAGGCGATCCACTGGGTTAGATATGGCTGCCAGCAGCGCCGGTTTGCACGAAAGTCCCGAACAGCTCAAACCCGAAACCATCGATCGTCATCGCGCGATCGTTTCCATCATGGAGGAGCTCGAGGCGATCGATTGGTACGACCAACGCGTCGATGCGACCAGCGATCCCGAGCTCAAGGCCATCCTTGCTCACAATCGCGACGAAGAGAAAGAGCACGCCGCGATGACGCTCGAGTGGCTGCGCCGTCACGATGCCAAGCTCGACGAGCACTTGCGCACCTATTTGTTCACGGACAAAGACGTCCTCGAAATCGAAGAGGAGGCCGAAGGTGGGGCGACGCCGGGCTCGGCAGGCGATGGCTCGTTGGGAATCGGTAGCCTCAAGAACAAGAAGGGGTAGCTCATGAACGATCTGCTGCGCGAGCATGCGCCGATCTCCGCGCAAGCCTGGGAACAGATCGATGCGGAAGCCAAGCGCACGCTGGAGGTGCTGCTTGCGGCACGCCGGCTCGTGGATTTCAAAGGACCGCTCGGCTGGCAGACCGCTGCCATCCCGACCGGCCGAAGCGAGGTGCTGAGCGCCTCCTTGCAGGAAGGCGTGACGGCGCGCGTTCGTCATGTGCAGCCGCTGGTCGAGATCCGGATTCCGTTCGAAGTCTCGCGCGCGGAGTTGGAAGCGATCGGGCGAGGCGCCGCGGATGCCGACCTGGCTCCTGTAAGGAATGCCGCCCGACTGGCTGCAATCGCCGAAGATCGCGCCATCTTTCAAGGATACGGCGCGGGCCACATCGAAGGCATCTTCCCCGCGGCGCGCACTTACGGACTGACGATTCCGGATCAATTCGAGCGCTATCCCGATGTCGTTGCCGAAGCAACGCATCGGCTGCGCAGCCAGGGTGTGGGCGGCCCCTACGGTATCGCGCTCGGACCGCGCTGCTACACCGGACTGACGCGCAGCACCGATCGCGGGTATCCCATCATCGATCACGTGCGCCAACTGCTCGACGGGCCCATCGTCTGGGCGCCGGCTGCGGACGGCGCCGTTGTCATGAGTCTGCGCGGCGGCGATTTCGAGCTGACGGTCGGTCAGGACTTCTCGATCGGCTATCTGGATCACACCAGCACGTCAGTGCTGCTGTACATCCAAGAGACGTTTACGTTCCGGGTGCTGGCGCCCGAAGCGGCAGTACCGCTCGTATACGCAACGGCCGCACAAGCGGCCTGAGCTCGCAGCGCATCGCGCACATTCGTCGAATATCACCCGCGAGTTGCTGAGCTCGCGCGCACGATCAGTGCGCGCGATACGACGCTTGCACCAACGTCGGACAAGCGCTCGGCATGCCTTTTGCTCGTCTGAAGTGACCGCTCCATGCGGCGCTGCGCGCCCGGTATCGGTCATGCCTATGCGATTGCCTTCCCTCAAGTTCCTCAAGACGTTCCAGGTCGCAGCCACGCGGCTCAGCTTCAAAGCGGCCGCGGAAGAGCTGTTCATCACGCCTTCTGCGGTGAGTCATCAGATCAAGACGCTCGAAGAACAACTCGGCGTCGTGCTGTTCGAACGCGGTGCGCATTCTTTGGCGCTCACCGAGGCGGGACGGAGATACTTGCAGCAATTGAACTCGTTGTTCGCGCGGCTCGAGACGGTCACAGAGCAGTTGCGCATGCGTTATGCACGCAACGTGGTCAGGCTGCACGTCACGCCGTTCTTCGCGACCGAGATGCTGCTGCCGAAACTCGGCGCGCTGCTGCAGTCGCAGCCCGACACCGACATTCACGTCAATACCGTGCAGGCGCTCGAATCGCATCCGCCGGATGCCGACGTGTCCATCGTCGTGAATGCCGCGCCGGACGACGGACTGATTTGCCACAAGCTATTTTCTCAGTCTTTCGTGCCTGTCTGCTCGCCGCTGCTGCTCGCTCGCAATCCGATCTCGACCGTTGCGGATCTGCAGCGCCACACGCTGATCATTCATGAAGCACGGCTCGACGGGTGGGATCGGTGGGCCGAAGTGTTGGGTGTCGAGCTGCGACCGAGGAACGTCGTTCGGTTCGACACGATGTCGGCCGCAGCGCAAGCCGCCGAGCACGGTGTGGGCGTTGCTCTCGTTTCCTCGCGCCTCGGCACCGAACGTTTTCAGCAGGGTACGCTCGTCAGACTGTTCGAGACAGAGCTTGCGACCGGCGAGAGCTATTTTCTTCTCGTTCGGCCCGACGATGCGGAACGCAGCGACGTCCGCGCATTGATGCAATGGCTGCTCGCCGAATTCGGCGAGCGAAGCTCGGCGCTGGCTGCATGAATGTTTGAGACGCAACGCTTGAGCTGTATCGAAATGAAGCGTGGTTCGCTGCTCGCAGCGTCATTAGAGTGCAGCCACGACACTATGACCGCTTCATGTCGGCTCGCATGAATTCGGTTGAGGCAAGCACGAAATCTTCTCGTTTGCCGCAACGCAAGAGGGCTCGCAGAGTGTGCTCATCCGGGCGCCCCCACCCGGCCCATTTGGAGAGCCAGACCATGTATCGCCGACTCGCACTTGCATTGTTGTTACCTGCAGTCACCGCACCTGCCGCCGCCCATACCGGCACGAACGACGCGGTCGACGCGTGCATCCAAACCTTTCTCGCATCGGATCTCGCAAAGAATCGCGAAGTCACCGTACAGAAATCTTCACACTCGATGCCTCGGCCGCTGGCGTTGTCGGGTCGCACCCAAGTCGTCGTGACGGCGACCGGGCGCGAGAGCGGCAAACAGCTCGCGCGCATCGTTTGCGACGTCGACACGAAGGGCAACGTGATTGCAGTCAACGGTCGTCCTTCGTCCGCAATTCCGCTGTTCGCTGCGGCGCATTGAGGATCGCGTTCTCACTCCGGGATGCTCGACTTCTCCCCCGAGCTCGAGCCCGTGCGCCGGAATGGATGCCGGCGCCCGGAGTGTTTCCGACGGACTTGCGCCGACGCCGGCGAGGCGCAATAGAACTTTGGTCCCCATCCGCCGCTTCGATCGAAATAACTTCGGTTAACTTGCACGCACCGCTCGCTCGCGATCGTGCATAGTGCGCTGCATGAACGCTGTTCCGATCGAAAGGCGATCCGGCGTCGACCGACGACGTAAGTCGTTCCGCGCGTTCTGGTATGGCGCGCTCAATCCGCGCCGACGCGGCGGTCGTCGCGCAACCGATGTCTACTACCCGATCGTCGATTGGCATTCGCCGCGCGTCTTCGCGTGGGTCTTCGGCATTCTCGTTCTGTGCGCGTGCGACGGCGTTCTCACGGTATTGCTCTTGTCGCTCGGCGCGCAGGAAGCCAATCCCTTCATGGCGCTGTTCGTGCCGCACTCGCTCGGCTGGTTCGCCGCCATCAAACTGGGACTGACGAGCATCGGTGCAATGGTGCTCGCAGCCTGCAGCCGCATGAAGCTGTTTCGCACGATCCCCGGCGAGGCGCTGCTGGTGGCGATTCTGCTCGGCTACGTCGTACTCATCGTCTACGAGCTCAGGCTGCTCGAGAGCTTGCCGGACTGAGCGGGGCGCTGGGCTCTGGCAAGAATGAGCTTGCTCGTCGTGGCGTGGAGTCTCGACACGATATTTGCCATGCATCACCAGACGCGCTCATGCTTCATTTCTCACGGCGTCGGTTCACGACTTCACTTTTCCGCCCTCTTGAACAGCGACGTTGCAGCTTTGTAGCCGTCATTGACAGACTCGCCCAGTGCCCAGCGCCCAGAGCCCAGCGCCGTTCTGAACTGACAACCGCCTCTCCCTGTTGGCATCGCACGCTTTAAGTGCGAGCATCCCCGACTCATCAGCCGTCAGGATCGTGCACGGATGAGATTCTTTCGACGCTCGCTGATTGCACTCGGCGTGGCGGCAAGCCTGCCGACGTTCTTGTTTGCGGCGGTCGGCGCCTATGTAGTGTTGCGCGAAGAAAGCCGCCGCATCGAAGAGGAATCGCTCGAGCGCGCACAATTCATCTCCTCGCTGATCGACGCCCGCCTGCGCAGCGATGCCCAAACGCTGACGATACTCACGGGCTCGACGTTGGCTTGGACGCGTCAATGGGAAGCGTTCTACGAACGCCTGGAACGCGTCATCGAAAACATCCCGCACTGGTCGACGGTCGCCGTCTACGATGCACAGACTGGCGCAGCCGTATTCGATATTCGGTACCCATGGGGTGCGCCGGGCATTCCGGGCATGGACTCCGGTAGCCTGCAAAAATTACAAGCAAACGGTCAGCCGCTGGTCGGCAACGTCAGTACCTTTCCGGAGCCGCTCGCCTGGATCTATACGCCGATCCGTTCGGAGGACGGCAGCGGCTATGTGCTGGCGGCAGCCGTCCGGCCGGACGTCTTCCAAGAGCTGATCGCTCGATATCAACCAGGAGGCCGCCCGGCCATTGTTGCGCTCGTCGATGCCAACGGCGTGTTCGTCGCGCGCTCGCTCGATCCGCAGCGACTCATCGGGGCTCCAGTCACCAATTACATGAAAAAGGCGATCGAAACTGCGCCGGAAGGGTTCTATCGCTATCGGACCTACGAGGGTGTCTCCGCACACTCTGCTTATCACACGTCCGACTGGTCAGGCTGGTCGACGCACATCGCCATCGACTCGTCGGTTGTCGATGCGCCGATATCGTGGTCGTTCGTCGTGGCAACTGCGGCAGGATTGGGTGGTGCAGCGCTCGCCGTGCTGCTCGCCGTGCTCGTGCTGCGCGACATGGCGGAACGACGGCGTGCAGAGGACATGCTGAGGCAGTCGCAGAAGATGGAAGCCATCGGCCAGCTCACAGGCGGTATCGCGCACGACTTCAACAACCTGCTCACGGCCATCATCGGCAATCTCGACTTGATTCGAACGCGGGCCGCAGGAAACGAGCGGCTCCAGCGACTCGCCGAAAACGCACTCGAAGCCGCGCGGCGCGGCGCGAAGATCTCGTCGCAATTGCTGGCGTTCTCCCGCAATCAGCGAATGCAGCTCGCCCCCGTATCGGTGAGCGCGCTGCTCCAAGGCATGAGCGATCTGCTGGCACAGTCGGTAGGTCCGGCGATCCAATTGCGTAAGCGCATCGACCCTGATGCCGACTTAGTGTTGAGCGATGCGAATCAGCTCGAGCTTGCATTGCTCAATCTGGCAGTCAACGCGCGCGATGCCATGCCCAATGGAGGCTCCATCGAGATCGAGGTGCGACCGGCTCAGAATCGCGACGTGCGCGGTTTGCCGAAGCGGCCGTACGTGGAAATCGCGGTGAAGGACACGGGCATCGGCATGCCGGAAAGCGTTCGCATGCGTGCGATGGAACCGTTCTTCACGACCAAGCCGGTCGGCCAAGGCACGGGACTGGGACTCTCGCAGGTCTACGGCATCGTGCGCGAATCCGGCGGCCTCGTGCTGATCGACAGCGCACCCAATAAAGGTACGACGGTGCGGCTGATCCTGCCTGCAGCACCGCCGACGGCCATCGCGACGAACGAGAAAGCGGACACCTCGCCGACCGTCCCGACACCTCTGGCCGAATCGACGGCGCGAATCCTGGTCGTCGACGACGATCGGCAAGTGCGGCGTTTCATCGCGCAAGCGCTGCGGATGCAAGGCTATGCCGTGAGCGACGTAGCCACACCCAGCTCGTGCTTGATGGCGTTGCGCGAATCCCGTTTCGATTTGCTCATCGCCGACTTCGCGATGCCGGAAATGAACGGCGCCGATTTGATACGCGAAGCTCGCCGCATCCAACCGGAATTGCGCGTGCTCGTCGCGTCCGGCTACGCCGATAGCGCTGCGTTGACGGGCGTTCTCGGCGAAGCGTGCGTGCTGCGCAAGCCGTTCGCCGTGGCCGAGCTCAGCGCAGCCGTCGCAGCGATGCTTGCGACCGATCCCGAGACGGCCTGAGCCCCTTGCATTTGCGCTGCACATCGGCGAGGGTGCCGGCTCGCTCGCTTCCTAGCTCGCCCATGACCTATTCCGTTCACGAAACCGAATCCGTCGTCACGCTCGAGCCGGATGCACCGGCCGATGCGGCGGTGATCTGGCTGCACGGATTGGGTGCCGACGGCTACGACTTCGTGCCGATCGTCGAGGAGTTGCGGCTTCCCGAAACGCTCGCGATCCGGTTCGTTTTTCCTCATGCGCCGATGCGGCCAGTGACGATCAACAACGGCTTCGTGATGCGAGCCTGGTACGACATCAAAGGATTCGATGTCGCGGCGCGCGAGGATGCCAACGGTATCCGCGAATCCGAGAGCACCGTACGCGACTACATTGCAGAACAAAATGCACGGGGAATCGCCCTGACGCGCATCGTGATCGCGGGATTCTCGCAAGGCGGCGCGATCGTGCTGCACACGGCTTTGCGTTACGAGGAGCCGCTTGCGGGCGTCATCGCCCTCTCGACGTACTTGCCGTTGCACGCGGCGTTGCCGAACGAGGCAAGCGCAGCAAATCGCTCGATCCCCATCCTCATGTGCCACGGTACTCAAGACGGCATCGTGCCCGTACAGATGGGCGCCCTGTCCCGCGATTTCTTGACGCAGCTCGGCTACCGCGTCGAATGGCATACCTACCCGATGGAACACTCGGTCAGCCTCGATGAAATCAACTTGATTTCCCGCTGGCTGCAGGCCCGCTTGGGTTGACGGAACCGCGTCCTCTCTCAGTGCGTCAGCGCATGGGCACGCACACGATGGGACGCGACATGAGCATTCACCTCAGCCTTGCACCTGTGATCTCCCTGGTCGCCGGCATTTTGATTCTGATCATGCCGAGGCTGCTCAACTACATCGTCGCGGTCTATCTGATCCTGATCGGCATTCTCGGATTGATTTGACACCGGCCGTCGCTGCCACCGGTTACAATCCGCGTACTTCACGCCAACCGAAGCGCACGATACTGGACGAGTGACCGCACTGAGACACGCCTACGAGCGCTTGCCTCGTAATGCCCGGGGCGCGCTATGGATGCTTGCGTCTGCAATCGCCTTCACGGTGATGACGACGCTCATCAAGCTGCTCGGCGCCGATTATCCAGCGGCCCTGCAGACGTTCTATCGGCAGCTCGCGGGCATGCTCGTGATGGTGCCGATCATTCTCGCCGATCCGCGCGGCGCATTTCGCACGACACGTCCGGGAGTGCTCATCTTTCGCGCGCTGGCAGGCACCGTGGGCATGATCCTTTCGTTCTATTCGTACCAGTACATGCCGCTGGCCGACGCAAATGCGATGTCGTTCACGCGCACGCTGTGGGTGGTACCGCTTGCCGCGCTCATTCTCAAAGAGCGCGTCGGACCGCGGCGCATCGCCGCCACGACGATCGGCTTCCTCGGCGCCGTGCTCATGTTGCAGCCAACCGTTGCCGAAGGCGCCTATTCGGGCTTGCCTGCGCTTGCAGCGCTTGCCTCGGCTTTCCTGCTTGCGTTGACCGTCACGAGCATGAAGTTCATGACGCGCGATCACACGACGCTCACATTGATGTCCTGGTCGGCGCTGCTCGGTTTGGTGCTGTCGATTCCCCCGGCCCTGTTCGTCTGGCGCTGGCCGACGCTTCCCGACTTGTTGCTGTTGGCCGTCATGGGCGTGCTCGGCACGATTACGCAAGCGTGCTACATCAAGGGCATGTCCGAAGGCGACGCGATGGTCATGGCACCGCTCGACTACACACGCCTCGTGTTCGCGATCGTGCTCGGCTATTTCTGGTTCAGCGAGATCCCGAATTCTCTTACGCTGCTCGGTGCGGGCATCATCATTGCTTCCACGCTGTACATCACCGTACGTGAGAGCCGCCTCGGCGTGCCGAAGACGACGCCGGAGCGCGTCGAATAAGACAGCCGATCCGCCGATCGAGCGATGAGGGGCGAGTTCAAGCCGCCGAGTCGGCCGGCTTGGCGCGTTGCAGCCAAGGATGGCCGAACACGACCCCCAGAATGATCGCGACACCGATATAGAAATGCGGTTCGAGCTCGCGCTGTTCGCCGAGCAGCACGATGGCCAGCAGGATCGCGTAAACGGGTTCCATGTTCACCGCGAGCGCAGTGGAGAAAGTAGAGAGCTTGCGCAGCGCGACCAACGAAAGCGCGAACGGCAGCAACGTGCAGCCGAGCGCAAGGACGAGCAGATAGACGGCATCGTTTCCGCGCGGCCAGGCGATCTCGAAATCGGGCATTGCGAGCACGACCGCCGTCATGAGTGCGGCGCCCGAAGCCATTTCGATGCCGGTGATTGCCAGTGCATCGGCGCGCTCGACGAAACGCTTGTTCAGGCAGGCGAAGACCGCGGCGAGCAGCGCAGAGAGCGCACCGATGGCAATTCCGAGACGCATTTCGGTCGGCGTGCCGCCGACCACGAACGCAACACCCGGAACCACCGCGAGCCCGAACATGAGCTCGCGTACGTCGAAACGCCGCTTGGCAATGAAGGGCTCGACGAAGGCGATCATGATGGGAATGAGCGCCATGCACGTCGCCGCGACCGAGGCGTTCGCCGACTTGATCGATCCATAGAACGTCACCCAATGCAGCGCGACGACGATGCCGATACCTGCATAGATGCCGATCAACCGGCGCGGCATCCTCACGACGGCGCGCCAGAATCGACCTACCATCACGAGCGCGGCACTGACGAGGAGCGTCCGCCACCAAACGATGGCCAACGCCGGTAGCGTGATCAGCTTGCCGAGAATCGCGGTGAAGCCCCAGAGCAGGACACAGAAATGAATTTGCAGCCAGGCAAGCGACATCGTCGGCTCAGGCCGCCGATGCGCAGTGCACGGCCGCATGCGCTCGGCGAATGCAGTGTTGAGTCGCGTCCCGTGCGATGCCTTTCAGTACGCTTTCGCCCACACGACGCGCTGCGGGCTCGGCTTGCCCGTGAACGGGCACGTGCCCGGCTCGCTCTTCTCGAGCGGAATACAGCGCACGGTCACCGACAAATCCTCTTTGATGCGCTTTTCGAGCTCCACATCGCCGCAGAAATGCGTGAGCGCGAATCCGCCGTGAATCGGCGTCGGCGCATTCTCGGCAACCCTCGGCGCAGTGAAGAACGCGTAGAACTCGTCCTTGTCGTCGATGCGGTGCGTGTGCTCGTCGCGGAACTTGCGTGCGCGCTCGAACAGCGTGTCTTGAATCGATTGCAGCGTCGCTGCGATTTCCGACACGAATTGCGCACGCGGGATGGTCTGCTTGTCCTTCGGTGCACGATCGCGCCGGCCGACGAACAAGGCGTCCTGCTCGATGTCGCGCGGTCCGATCTCGATACGGATGGGCACGCCTTTCTTGATCCAGTGCCACACCTTTTCGCCGCCGCGCTCGTCGCGCTCGTCCACGATCACGTTGATCGCACGATCGGCGTAACGCTGCGCACGCAGCTCCCCTGCCACCCGATGGCAATACTCGAGCACTCGCGGCTTGTCCTCGTCGCTGCGAATGATGGGAATGATCGCCACGTGAGCCGGCGCAACTCGCGGCGGCAGCACGAGCCCGTCGTCGTCCGAGTGCGTCATGATCAAGCTGCCGATCATGCGCGTCGACGTACCCCAGCTCGTCGTCCACGCATATTGTTGTTGGCCATGCTGATCGAGGAATTTGATCTCGCTCGCCTTGGCGAAGTTCTGGCCGAGGAAATGGCTCGTGCCGGCTTGCAGCGCCTTGCGGTCCTGCATCATCGCTTCGATACAGAACGTCTGCACGGCGCCGGGGAACCGCTCGCCCGCCGTCTTCTCGCCTTGGATGACGGGAACCGCAAGCCACTGCTCGACGAACGTCGCATAAACGCCGAGCATGCGCATCGTTTCCTCCAGCGCTTCTTCCGCGGTGGCGTGCGCGGTATGACCTTCCTGCCAGAGGAACTCGGCCGTGCGCAGGAACATGCGCGTGCGCATCTCCCAACGCACCACGTTTGCCCATTGATTGATGAGGAGCGGTAGGTCCCGATAGCTCTGAACCCACCGAGCGAACGCATCGCCGATGATGGTTTCGGACGTCGGCCGCACGATGAGCGGCTCTTCCAGCTCGCCGGCCGGGACGAGCTTGCCGTCCGGTCCCATCTCGAGCCGGTGATGCGTCACGACGGCACATTCTTTGGCAAACCCCTCGACGTGCGCCGCTTCCTTTTGGAGAAACGACAGCGGAATGAAGACCGGGAAGTAGGCGTTTTGATGGCCGGTCGCCTTGAACATGTCGTCGAGCGCGCGCTGCATGTTCTCCCACAGCGCATAACCCCAGGGCTTGATGACCATGCAGCCCCGAACCGGGGAGTTTTCGGCGAGATCGGCGGCCCGGATGACCTGCTGATACCACTCGGCGTAGTTCTCGGCTCGGGTCGGCGTAATAGCAGTGCGCGGCTTGTTCATCGACACAGGGTGAATCGGGTAAAGAGGGCGCGGATTACAGCAGATTTTCGCGATGTCGCGTACATGTAGCGAGCCCGCGTGAACGAGCGTTTGGGCTTGAGGCTTGGGGCTCGGGGCTTGGGCAAGAGATCGGAGTGCGATTCGACCTTTAGCCGAACGGGCATCGCTCGCCATTTGATCCTGCCGGTGCCGTTACTGGCACAGTTCGACTCGTCGACGAAAATCGATCATGGATGCCCATGCCGCAGATGAGCGCGGACCTTCCAGAGAGAGACGAACTCGCGTGCTATGTGTCTCGCCCTTTCCCCACGCCCCGAGCCCCCAAGCCTTCAGAAAAATGTGATCCCCGTCGCGCTGCCCACCGACGGCCGATTTGCCAGGTCAATGCACTTCCGCGGCCTAGCGCACAGTCCGAAAAAACCCGTGTGCTAGCATCGACCGCTGCACAATAAAGCCCGACGCTCGTATCCATGGAGCTGACCGGTAGTCCATCCGACATCGCTTTGCTGAAAAGATTCTCGCCGTGCGATGGAATGAAGGCGGAGAATCTCATTGCGCTCGCGCGCAAGACTTCGCGTCGCCAGGCGCCTGCGGGCCGCGTGCTGTTCCGCGAGGAAGACGAAGACAAGCAGACGTTTTTTCTGCTGAGCGGCACGGTCGATCTGCTCCAGGAAGGCGAAGTCGTCGCGACGATTGCGGGTGGTACGCCCCAAGCGAAAAATCCGCTCGGCCATTTCATACCGCGCCGGCACTCGGCGGTCGCAACCTCGAACATCGAGTACTTGCTGATCGACAGCGAGTTCCTCGACATCGTCGTCACGTGGGATCAAACGGGCTCGTACAAGGTTGCCGAGCTCAAAGGCGCACAGGACGATGTCGAGCCGCAGCCGGGCGACGATTGGATGACCACGCTGCTGCAGACCAAGGCCTTCCACAAGGTTCCGCCGGCGAACATCCAAGCGATCTTCATGCGCATGCAACGCATGGACTACCGTGCCGGCGAAGTCGTGATCAAGCAGGGCGACGAAGGCGACTACTTCTACGTCGTCGTCAAAGGCACGTGCGTCGTGACGCGCGAAACGCCGCTCAACAAGGAAGGCATCAAGCTCGCCGAGCTCAAGATGGGCGACACGTTCGGCGAGGAAGCGCTGATCTCCGAAGCGAAGCGCAATGCGACGGTCACGATGACGAGCGACGGCTACTTGATGCGGCTCGGCAAGGAGGACTTTCGCAAGCTGTTGAACGAGCCGTTCCTGCAGTGGGTCGATTACGAACAGGCCAAGGACATCGTGTCCTCGGGCGGCCAATGGCTCGATGTACGCCTGCCGTCCGAATTCGAGCACTATCGTGCTCCGAACGCGATCAACATCCCTTTGTATTCGATACGCCTGAAAATGAAATCGCTCGACCGCAACACGCATTACGTCGTGTGTTGCGATACGGGCCGACGCAGCTCGGCGGCAGCATACATACTCTCCGAGCGCGGCTATCAGGCGAGCGTCTTGCGCGGCGGACTCGCTGCTACCGACATCGCAAAGCGCAAGTAACGCGCACTCCCGCCCGGCTCAAGCTCCCAAGAGCTTGGCATCGTTCATGTCGGTCTCACGCAGCACGTCGAGCTGCCAGCTTCCGAACCGTTTGGCCGCGGCAACGCCGCTCGCATCCTGCTCGCGATCGAGGCTCCACTGCGCGTGCTCGCATAGCAACGCAAGCTGAATCGCATGGCCGAGCGTCATCGCGACACCGCGAGCCCCAGCTTGCATGCGCTCGGCATCGCCGCCCGCCGTCAGCCAAGCTTCGGTGCGTTCGATGAGTTTTTGCGCCGATTTGCCGAGTGCAACGAGCCGCTCGTCGCGCAAAGTGTCCTGGGCTGCTGCGATCCGCGCCTTCAACGCGCGTATCCCAGGACCCAACCCGCTGCGTAGCACCGCATCGAGCGAGAGCACGTTCGTCGTGCCTTCCCAAATCGGCAGAACCTGCGTATCGCGCAATAGCACCGGAAGCCCTGTGTCCTCGACGTAGCCGGCGCCGCCGAACGCTTCGATCGCTTCGCTCACGCAGGCCACTGCTTGCTTCGCCGTCAGCAACTTCGTGATCGGCGTCAGGAGCCTCAAGAGCGGCGCCTGATCGCCGAGCTCGCCGTTCTCTTGGCGTCCGAGCAGCGTAACGAGCTCGAATGCGAGCAAGAACGCGGCGCGCGTGCTCACTTCCAGATCCGCCAGCGTTTGCACGTGCAGCGGCAGCTCCGAGAGCGGCGCACCGAATGCGCGGCGCTCGCGCGCGTAGGCCTTTGCCAGCGCAACGGCACGACGCATGAAAGCGACTGAGGTGACGCTGTTCCAAGCGCGGGTGATGACGAGCATCGGCTCGATGGCGCGGGTGCCGTTGCGCGGCTCGCCGACGAGCTCGGCGCGTGTGCCTTCGAGCATCAATTCGGCCGTCGGCACCTTGCGCGTGCCGAGCTTGTCCTTGAGGCGCTCGACTCGGATACCGTTCAAACGGCCGTCGGCATCGTGAGTTTCGACATAGAACATCGCGAGCCCGCCGCCGCCCGGCCCGTTGCCCTCCGGGCGCGCAAGGGTCAGCGCCATCTGCGAGGTGACGGCCGACGTAAACCATTTCTTCCCATACAGACGCCATACGCCGTGCTCGTCCTGCCGCGCGATGCTCCATGAAGCGCCGACATCGGACCCGCCGGTCGTCTCCGTCATCCACTGTCCGCTCGTCCAAGCACGCGCGGGGTCGCGGCTCGTCAGTCGGGGCACCGCGCGCTCGATCAGCGCCGAATTGCCGGAATCGATCAACGTTCGCGTTGCACCATCCGTCATCGCAAGCGGACACGTATACAGATCCGACGACGGGTGAAATAAGTACACGGCGGCAAATTGATGCAGACGCGAATGCCGTCCATGCGCTCGCTCGTACGGAAGCCCGATCAAGCCGTACTGAGCAGCCAGAGGCGCAACGCGCTGCCAGAGCGGCGTGAGCGTGATTCGATCGATGCGATTGCCCCAGGCATCCCATTGGACGAGTTGCGGCTCGTTCAAGCGGTCGGCGAGCTGCAGTTCGTAGAGCTCTCCACCCGCAAGCTCGCCTAGCTCCCGCAGCTCCGGCTCGACTGCCTCTAGCACCTCGCGCGGCAGGCAACGCCGCAAATAGGAGCGCAAGAACGGATCGTCGTCGTATTGGTTGCCGAGCTGCGGCGGCGACTGCACGAACACTGGCGTCATGAGCGACCTCCTGATCGGGACCATACTGCGCCGCCCGAACGGAACGGTTCAACCCTGGGCTTGCCCTTCCCTCCCCCACTCACCCATTACCTCCCGTTGACGAAAACCACGCTAGCGACCGCGGACGAACTGTCCCATGATCGGGTACATGGCCATGGCGGTAGTGCTGAAAGGGACGCTGTGGCCGTACAACGGAGAATCGAATGAGCAACGACTTGCGGGGTCAGCCGTGAACGACAGCCCTGCACCCAAACCCTGCATCCTGATCGTCGAAGACGAGGTGCTAGTGCGCATGTTCGCGGTCGATGCGCTCGAGGACGAGGGCTTCCAGGTTGAAGAATGCGCCACGGCGGCTGAGGCGCTTGCGAAACTGCGCGAGCTCGCCACGGTCACGGCGGCCATCGTCGACTTGGGATTGCCGGATCGCCCCGGCGACGAGCTCGCAATCGAGCTGCGCAAGATCCGCACCGACCTGCCGATCGTCATCGCCAGCGGCCGCAGCGAGCGCGAGCTCAAGGAACGTTTTGCGCTCGATCATCGGCTCGGCATCGTCGTCAAACCCTACACGGGCCCGATGTTGCTCAACGCGTTGCAGGATGTGGGCGTCACCGCCGCTTGAATGAAATGATTCGTATCGTCCGACTCGGCAGCCCGCACTTGCCCAACGAAGGCATTCGAATCGGAACCGTGCGGCGACCGCCGCGAGGCGTCCCGAAAAACGAATATGCGAAGCGCAATTTCTACGACGTGTGGTTACCCACGCTTTCTCCGAGCGAACCGCTCGTGAAACTGGCGCTCGGCGCGAAGGACGAGCGCACGTGGCGTCAGTTCGCGAAAAAATACCGCGCCGAAATGAAAGAACCTGCGGCCCGCTTCCTGCTCGATACCCTCGCCGCACTTTCGCATCAGACGAACTTCTCCGTCGGCTGCTATTGCGAAGACGAGAGCCGCTGCCATCGCTCGATACTGAGGGAGCTATTGCAAGAGCGTGGAGCGGACGTGAAATAAGGCTGTAGGCTGCGGACTGTAGGCTGTAGGTAGACCGCGGCCGTGACGTTCCTCGCAGGAGAACTCCAGCGGTCGGTCAGCCGTTCATCCTTGCAGAAACTTGCGAGGATGCCATGGACACAATGCTCGAGTTCTTCGGTGAGTATTTGGTGCCGGTGCTGATACTCATCGCGCTGGCAATCGCCTTGACGATTTTCGTGTTCCGACACCGGATCTTCGATCGCGGCTATCGCAAAGGCGAAGCGGCAAACCCGACAAGAGTGAAGCGCGAGAATCAGACGGAGAGTTGGCGGCGAAGCACGTGAAGCACGCCCGCCCGTGCCTTTTGAGTTGTCTCTCCCTCACCCTGGCGCAAGAAGTGCTTGCAAGTGAGGCACTGCCGCGCGCGGTGCGCGCCCCGCCTTCAGTCTTCAGTCTTCAGCCCCGGCGCCAGCCGATAGATGGCGTTCTCGATGTCAGAGAGCACGTAGAGCGCACCGCGCGCGCCGGCAGCAACGCCGGCTGAAGCATTCAGGCCCTGTCGGCCGACGGGAAGTTGAGTGGCAACCGGCTCCATGGCGCCAGACTTTGCATCGATGCGCGTCAGTTGCTGCGCATCGCGCTCGACGACGAACAACCCGCCGTCGTTGTCGATCGCGAGACCTTGCGGCCCGCGCAACCCGCGCGCGATCACGCGCAACGTACTCTTCGACAAATCGAGCTGCGCGATTTCGCCCGCCTCTTCCTGGCTGACGTACACATCGCCTGCGGAAGACATCGCGAGCGCCACGGCACCGCGTAAACCTTCGAGAATCGTCTGACGCTCTTCGCCGTCCGCGCCCCCGAGTCGCAACAACGTACCGCGTGCAGCCGCGACCAGAATGCTTCCGTCTTCGAGCTCGAGCGCCGACTGCGCACCGCGCACCGACCACTGCCGCAGCAGCTCGTGAGTGCGTCGATCGTAGAGCTGCACGTTGCCGTTGCTGTTCGTGAGCAGCACGTGCCGGTCGTTCGCCGTCACCGAGCTCGCATAGCCAATGGGCGTATCGGCCGCATGCGACCGCGCGATATCCGTCACTGCACCGGTACGGCCATCGACCTTACGAAATGCAAATACATCCGCGACGTATATCTCGTCGCCGCTCTGCATCGCTACGCCTGCAATCGAACGCGGCGCCGACAACCGGCCCTTGATGACCTCACGCACGGCACCGGTTTCAGGATTCACTTCGTGAATGGCGTTGTCCGCCATATTCGAGACGAAGATCCGATCGCGCGAGTCGATCGCCAAGTTGTCGAGCGATGTCGCCATCTGGGCAACGACATGCTTCGTCCCCGTTGCGATATCGACGCGAACGACTTCGCCGAGCGCGGTATCGAGCACGTACAAGCGGCCCCTCGAATCGAAATCCGCCGCGGCAGGCGTGTGAAATCCGTCGGCGACGACTTTCATCTCGCCGGTATCCGGATGAATACGCACAACTTGCCGTTTGAACCACAGCGGCCCGTACAACATGCCGTCGGGGCCGATGTCGAAACCGTTGAAGCCGCCCGGGTTCTGCAAGATGTTGCGCGGCGGTTTCGCGCCAGCAGGATCGAGCTCCCAAACGCCGTCGCCGCCGAAAACTTGACCGACGAACAATCGGCCGTCGGACTTGCGCACATTGATCGAGTTGACGCTGGCGAGATCGCGCGCAATCACACGGATGGACTCACTGCCTTTGCGCGCGCGAACCATGTCGTGCGAGATCGAGGTCCACACCATCGTGCCGTCCGCAAGGAACACGAGATCGTCGGCGAGGCCGTCCGGCGGCGGCACGACGACCTTGACTGCACCGGTATCGACATCGACTTCATAGATCGACTGGCCGACGACGCTGCCTGCGAACAACCGATCTTCGGCATCGAATGCAAGGCCGTGGATGCCATAGAAGTGAGAGGGCTCGACGATACGCTCGATGACATATCGGTCGCTCGACGGCGCGGCGTTTGCGGCAACGGCGGCAATGGCGAGCGCCGCCAACGATGCAAGTCGGCTCGTTCTCATCGGTTCCCTCCAGCGACGGCAGACGTCGCTACTTGCGTTTCGCCCTCATCCAAATCACCGCAACGAGGATCGCAATCAGGATCAGGATGACGACGACTCTCATGCTAAGCCTCGTTGGAGGGTGTTCTTGTCAAGGCTTGTAGATCTTCGGGCGTGTCCAGATCGAACGCCGCATTCGGCATCGGTACGCGAACGATGCGGTCGGCGTTGCGCCGCAAGACTTTGCGGGCGCCCTCGTCGCCGCGCAGCTCCGCAAGCTCGGAAAAGTAGGCGCGGGGGAAAATCGCGGGCACGCCGACCGTCTGAGAATAAGCCGCCGCTGCAATCATGTGCTCTTGTCCCTGCCAGGCTGCAAGCAGGCGACTCAAGTCGTCGCGCGTGATGCGGACTTGATCGCCCAAGACAATCATGACCGCATCGGCAGCAGGCGGGACCGCGCTCAGCCCGCACTTGAGCGACGCGGCAAGCCCCTCCTCCCAGTACTTGTTCACGATCCAGGAAGCCGACGAACGGCCGAATAGATACGTGAGTTGATTGGCATGCGCGCCGACGACGACCGTCACCGCATTCCCGGCGATGGCCGTGGCGTGCTCGACGACCACGTGCAGCGCGGGACGGCCGGCAATTTTCACGAGCTGTTTCGGCTGACCGAGGCGCGTCGACGCCCCGGCTGCGAGAATCAGGATATGAACGTGTCCGGACATCGCGTACCTCTGCCGGGAGCGTAGCGTTAATCGCGACCCAGGAGAATCGCCGCGAAGCACGTAAATGGCGCAAACTATGCGTTCGCTCGATTTGCGTACTGACTATTGATCATGGCCATCCGTCCCGTCTTGAAAATGGGCGATCCGCTCCTGTTGCAGGTCGCCAAACCGGTCGAAAAGTTCGATACGCCGGAGCTGCGCGAGCTGCTCGCGGACATGCACGACACGATGCACGCGTTGAACGGCGCCGGCCTTGCCGCTCCGCAAATCGGCGTGTCGCTGCAGGTCGTGATTTTCGGCGTGAGCAGAAATCCTCGTTATCCGCAGGCAGAGGAAGTGCCGTACACCGTATTGATCAATCCCGTCGTAGAGCCGATCGGGGACGCGATGGAAGAAGGCTGGGAAGGGTGCCTGTCGGTGCCTGGCATGCGCGGACTGGTCCCGCGTTACAAGCAAGTGCGCTACCGCGGCTACGACGCCAACGGTCAGCCGATCGACCGCACCGTCCGCGATTTCCACGCGCGCGTCGTGCAGCACGAAGTCGATCATTTGAACGGCATCCTCTATCCGATGCGAATCCGGGATCTGCGCAACTTCGGCTTCAATGAAACCCTGTTTCCGGGTCAGTCGTTGGTCGACGATTGAGGCAGTCCGGCCGCACGCCGAAAACTCGCGATACACTGTTCGCTGCGCTGTTGCCGCGATCTCTTGATGTGCGGAAGGCGCTAGAGCCTCGAGCCGCAAAACCGGAGTTTCCTCATGTCTGCTGTTCCTAAGTCTTCGCTACCACTTCGCGACATGTCCCTCTTTCGGCAACAAGCCTATGTCGGCGGCAAGTGGCTGGACGCCCAAGACGGTAAAACCGTGCGCGTCGTCAATCCGGCGACCGGCGAGATCATCGGCACGGTGCCGGACATGGGCGCTCACGAGACTCGGCTCGCCATCGAGGCGGCCGAGCGTGCGCTACCCGAATGGCGTGCGCGGACGGCGAAGGAGCGTGCGCAAATCTTGCGCAAGTGGTTCGAGCTGATGATGGCGAATCAGGAAGATCTCGCCGTCCTCATGACGATCGAGCAAGGCAAGCCGCTTGCCGAGAGCCGCGGCGAGATCGCGTATGCCGCGTCGTTCATCGAGTGGTTTGCGGAAGAGGGTAAGCGCGTATACGGCGACGTGATTCCCAGCCACGGCCGCGACAAGCGCATTGTCGTGCTGAAACAGCCGATCGGGGTGACGGCTGCCATCACGCCGTGGAATTTCCCGACGGCCATGATCACGCGCAAAGCCGGTCCGGCGCTTGCGGCCGGCTGCACGATGGTCGTGAAACCTTCCGAGCTCACACCCTACTCCGCGCTCGCGATGTGCGTGCTCGCCGAGCAAGCGGGCTTGCCGCCCGGCGTGCTGTCCGTCGTCACCGGCGACGCCAAAGCGATCGGCGGCGAGCTCACCAGCAATCCCATCGTGCGCAAGCTCAGCTTCACCGGCTCGACGGCGGTCGGCAAGCTTCTCATGCAGCAATGCGCATCGACCGTGAAGAAGCTGTCGCTCGAGCTCGGCGGCAATGCGCCGTTCATCGTGTTCGACGACGCCGATCTCGATTTGGCGGTCGCCGGCGCGATCGCTTCGAAGTATCGCAACGCCGGACAGACGTGCGTCTGCGCCAATCGCATTTACGTGCAAAGCGGCATCTACGATCGGTTTGCCGAGCGCTTGGCCGAAGCCGTCGCGGCCATGAAGGTCGGCAACGGCCTCGAGCCGGACACGAAGATCGGGCCGCTAATCGACAACAGGGCCGTCGAGAAGGTCGAGCGCCATGTCGCCGATTCGGTGAGCAAGGGCGCGAAAGTCCTGCTCGGCGGCAAGCGCCTCGAAGGACCGGGCACGTTCTATCAGCCGACGGTGCTCACGAACGTCAGCGCCGACATGCTGCCGATGCGCGAGGAAACCTTCGGCCCGGTGGCGCCGCTCATGAAGTTCGACACGGACGAAGAGGCGATCGCACTGGCGAACTCCACCGAGTTCGGCCTGGCGAGCTATTTTTACAGCCGCGACGTGCGGCGCTGCTGGCGAATCGCCGAAGCGCTCGAAAGCGGCATGGTCGGCATCAACGAAGGCATCATCTCGACAGAAGTCGCGCCGTTCGGCGGCGTGAAAGAGAGCGGTCTCGGCCGCGAAGGCTCGAAGTACGGCATCGATGAGTACGTCGAGATCAAGTATCTCTGCTACGGAGGCGTGTAACGTGCGGCTTGCGCGATGATCGAGCACGTCGACACCGTCGTCGTCGGCGCAGGCGTCGTCGGGCTCGCGGTTGCGCGAGCCCTGGCGATGCGCGGACGCGACGTGCTCGTCATCGAAGCGTCCGAGACGTTCGGCACGGGAATCAGCTCGCGGCATAGCGAGGTCATTCACGCCGGCATCTACTATCCGAAAGAATCGCTGAAAGCGCAGTTCTGCGTGCGCGGCCGCGAGCTGCTGTATGCGTTTTGCGAGCGCTTTCAGGTACCGCATCGCCGCTGCGGCAAGCTGATCGTTGCGACGTCGGACGATCAGCTCGACGAGCTCGAGGCCATTCGCGCAGCCGCTGCCGACAATGGTGTCACGCTCGATTGGCTCGAAGCCGGTCAGGTACGCGAACAGGAACCGGAGATCGTCTGTACGGCCGCCCTGTTCTCGCCGCACACAGGCATCCTCGACTCGCACGCTTACATGCTGGCGTTGATCGGCGATGCCGAACGCCACGGCGCGAACATCGTTTATCGCAGCCGGCTTGCCGCCGCATGGCCGGAGTCGAATTCCATTCTGCTTGCAATCAACGACGATGAGCGGCCGACGATCCGTGCACGATTGCTCGTAAACTGCGCGGGCCTCAATGCGGCGGATGTCGCTTCGACCATCGAGGGATTCCCGAAAGAGTCCATCCCACGCATCCGATTTGCGCGGGGTCATTACTTCTCGTTGACCGGCAATCCGCCGTTTCGGCACTTGATCTATCCGATTCCGGAGCCCGGCGGCCTCGGCGTGCATCTGACGCTCGACTTGAGCGGCCGCGCGCGGTTCGGGCCGGATGTCGAATGGATCGAGCGGTTCGATTACGGCGTCAGCATCGAGCGCGCCCAGCGCTTTTATTCAGCCGTACGTCGGTTCTGGCCCGCGCTTGCCGACGGTCAGCTCGTGCCGGCCTATGTCGGTATTCGCCCGAAGCTGTCCGGCCCCGGCGAGCCGCCGGCGGATTTCCGCATCGACGGCCCGAACGTGCACGGCGTTTCGAGCGTCATCCATTTATTCGGCATCGAATCGCCGGGCCTGACCTCGTCGCTGGCGATCGCCGAGCACGTTGCCGAGCTGGCGCACGCCTACCGATGAGCGCCTTCTTGCCGCCGCAGCCGCCACCGCTTGCTTATCTTGCGGCAATTGCGTTGTATGGCGTCCTCAACTCAGCCAACAGCCGTTTCGCATGAAAGCACGCATCAAGTGGATAGAAAACGTCGCCTTCCTCGGTGAGTCCGGATCCGGACATTCGGTTGTGATGGACGGCGCGCCGGATGCCGGCGGGCGCAACCTGGGATTCCGGCCGATGGAAATGTTGCTGCTCGGGCTCGGCGGTTGCTCCGCCTTCGACGTGGTCATGATCCTGAAACGCGGCCGCGAGCGCGTGACAGATTGCGTCGTCGAGATCGACGCCGAACGCGCCGAGACCGAACCCAAGGTCTTCACCAAGATCGAGATGCGCTACATCGTCACGGGCCACAATCTCGATCCGAAAAAAGTCGAGCGCGCCGTACAGCTCTCCGCCGACAAGTACTGTTCTGCGTCGGCGATCATGAGCAAGACGGCGCAGATCACGCATTCGATCGAAATTCGTCCTGCCGACACGGCTTGATCGAGGAGCTTTAGCTCCAGGGGGATCGTATGAAACGCTCAGCTTCTGCAGTTTGGACCGGTGGCCTCAAGGACGGTCACGGGAAGGTCTCGACGGAAAGCGGTGTGCTCGCCGACACGCAGTATTCGTTCGCGACGCGTTTCGAAGATGGCAAAGGAACGAATCCGGAAGAGCTGATCGCGGCGGCACATGCCGGATGTTTCGCAATGGCGCTCTCCGCCGAGATCGGCAAGGCCGGCAAGACGCCCGAGCGTATCGAAACCTCGGCCGAGGTCACGCTGCTCAAGACCGATGCCGGGTTCACCGTCACGGCGGTCCATCTCAAGGCGAAAGGCAAAGTGCCGGATTGGGATCCGGCCGCTTTCAAAGCGGCGGCCGAAGCGGCAAAGAACGGTTGTCCGATTTCGCGCTTGTTGAAAGCGGAAATCACGCTCGAGGCGCGGCTCGAAGGCTGGACTTGACGGCTTCGCGCGTGCGAGCCGGATGCGCGGCGCTCACGCAGCCGCGTCGCGCGCCGTGCTCGCCTTGCGCGTGAACAAGTACGCGACGCCCGTCGCGATCGCGCAGAACAACATCAGCAAGGCGAGCTCGAACAACGTGTCGTGCACGAACGCGGCCACAGCCAGACCGATCAGCATGCCGAGCGCCGATTGAATCGCGCCCATGAGTGCTGAGGCGGTGCCGGCCTCATGAGCGAACGGCACCAGCGCCAGCGCGGCCACGTTCGGATTTGCGCGCCCCACCATCAAGAAGAAACCGAACTGCAGGATCAACACCACCCACAATGGCAAGTGCATCACGTGACTGCCGATCACCATGAGCGCCGAGAACACGGCCGGCCACCACACATATCGTGCGAGCACCGCAGCCGGCGTCGATTTTCTCAGCGCGATGATGTTGAGCCGGCTGGCGCTCATGAAGGCGATGCCGTTCAGGCCGATCATCCAACCGAATTGCTGCGGCGTCAGACCGTACTCCTGCGCCATCACATTCGGCGAGCCGGCGACGTAGCAGAACAGCCCCGCCATCGCGAATCCGCCGACACAGCAATAGCCCACGAACACCCGATCGAGCAGCAAGCGTCCGTAGCTGCGCATCGCCGAACCGAATCGTAACGGCCGCACGTGCGCGGGATCGCGCGACTCGACGAGCATCGTGTGCATGGCCGCGATGATGACGAGACCGGCGATCGCCAAGAACACGAACACCGCGCGCCAACCGAGCGCCGTGATCACGAAGCCTCCGAGCAGCGGCGCAATGATCGGACCCAACGACACGATGAGCATCAAGGTCGCGTACGCCTTCGCGGCTTCGTGCGGTTCGCAACGATCGCGGACGATGGCCCGGCCGATGACCAGCGGCGCGCATGCGCCGACCGCCTGCAGGATGCGCATGATCGTCAGCATCGCCATGTTCGTCGCGAACGCACAACCGATCGCACCGGCCACGTAGAGCACGAGCCCGAGATACAACGGCGGCTTGCGCCCGAAACGATCGCTCACCGGGCCGTAAACGAGCTGACCGAACGCCAGGCCGAGCAAGTAGCTCGCCATCGTGCGCTCGACGCCGGTTTCGCCGAATTCACGTTCGATCGCCGGAAAACCCGGCAAGTACATGTCGATCGTGAACGGCCCGAGCGCCGACATCGCGCCGATGAGCACGAGCCAGCCCGGCACGCGATGAGAAAGCGATGAAGTCATCCGAATTGGTTGGGACTACGAATCGTTTCAGCGTAGCGACCGCCCATTCGGCGCACAAGGCGCCAAACCACGAATCCGGCGCGCGTGACGGGAGTAAGAATAGGCCTAAGGAACCTAGCGTTAGGCTAGCTGCTCGGCGAGAAAGTCGGCTTCGCCGAGCCGAAACTGAGGAAGGAGCTCAAACGTCCTCCGGCCGAAGACTCCATTGTCCTTGGAGGCTCGCGATGCATGTGCGCGGCAATGTGTTCGGTCGCGCCATGAGCTGAGAGCGCGCTAGGCCAGATCAGACGGATTGCACCCGCAACGGATGGGTGTCCAACCCCGATACCCCTGACCGACTCATTCCACCGCACTCACCGAAGCCGCCAAGACATCAAGGCCCCACTGCCGTCGCCCGCGGCCCCGTCGAGGATTCCGAAGCATCACGCTGCTTGCGTTGCGCGCGTGAGCGGCAGGGCCGAAGCGAGTTGCGCGAGGAGCGAAGCGGCGCGCATACAGCGAAGCGCAACTTCACGATGCGCTGGCAACACTCCCGCCCTGATAGCCACCGTCATGCCGCGCGAAAAAGTCGCAATAGATATGACCGCCCACGAAGGTCGTTGCGAACAACCCGACGACACCAATTAACTTTCCGAAGGCTGGCAATCCTGACCATCGAAGCCGAAACGAGCAGATCGCGGCTACCAAGAGAACAAAGCCCAGCAGCATAAAGATGAGCCCAAGGAGGCACCTACATCCTCGGCCAGTTCGGACTGCGGCGCCCTCCGAACGGGTCGAACGGCGTACTGCTGACGATCGCGCCCGTGCTATTCGTTACGACGTCAGAGTTCCCGAGATGATTCCGATGCCGATCCTCGATGGCATAGGCACAGCACGGTCCGGCCGGGAACCGTTCGTCTCAGTTCCGCGAAGTTGCGGCGCCGCCTGTTACTTGAGGTACTGGCTGTGGAACCGCAAGTGGTCCTCCATGAACGTCGAGATGAAGTAATAGCCGTGGTCGTAGCCGTCGTGGTAACGCAGCTCGAGCCGTGTACCCGATTTCTTGCAGGCGTCCGCGAATTTCTCCGGGTGAAGCTGCTCGGCCAGGAATTTGTCGGCCGTGCCTTGATCGACGAGGATGGGCTCGGGATACCGTTCGCGCGAGATCAGCTCGGTCGCATCGTATTCGCGCCACGCCGCGCGATCCGGACCGAGATATCCGGTGAATGCTTTCTCTCCCCACGGACATTGCGACGGCGCGGCAATCGGTGCGAACGCGGACACCGAGCGATAGCGGTCGCGATTCCTGAACGCGCACACGAGCGCGCCGTGACCGCCCATCGAATGTCCGAAAATGCCTTGTCGATCGGCGAGCGCGTTGCCAAGAGATGCCACGAGCTCGGGCAATTCCTTGGTCACGTAGCTGTACATTCGATAATGCTGTGACCACGGGTCTTGCGTTGCATCGACGTAAAAGCCCGCACCCAAGCCGAAGTCCCAATTCGCGTCGTCGCCTGGAATGCGTGCCTTTCTTGGACTCGTATCCGGTGCAACGAGCATGATGCCGAGCTGAGCAGCGACACGCTGTGCGCCCGCCTTGATCATGAAGGTCTCTTCCGTGCACGTGAGCCCCGCCAGGTAATAGAGCACCGGCACCTTGCGCTCGCTCGCCTGCGGCGGTGCAAACACGGAGAACCGCATCTCCGTGCGGCACTCTCGCGACTCGTGCGCATAGAACGTCTGCACGCCGTCGAAGCAGCGGTGGGATGAGATGGTGGTGAGGGACATGTTGGGTACCTTCGCTTATAGGGCTCTGGGCACTGGGCTCTGGGCGCTAGCAAGAGAATTTAAGGATGCGACCTGAGCGAGCGCTCAGAAACCCGAATCATGGCAACTGATCGTGAACGTTACGGGCCCAAGACGTTGGTCAAAGGACTGAAGTTCCGCGCCAACGCACTAGGCACTGGGCTCTGGGAGACAAGACGCACGACGGCAAGGCAGCTTGCTCGCGAACTCCCTCACCGGCACGCTTTGCCCTGCCAGCCTCTCCCGGAGGAGAGGCGACGTGCGCGCTTCGCGCCACCCGCACGCCTTCGCGGACGTCCTTGACGTGTAAGGACCGCACGAATACCGCGGGACGCAGGATGTGTAAGAGCGGCCTCCCGCAAGGGGGAGAGGTGGGCGCATCGCGCTTCGCTGTCGATGACCCACTGTCAACTATCAACTTCTAGCCAGTGCCCTAGTATACAACCACACTCCGAATCGACTCTCCCGAGTGCATCAAGTCGAACGCCTTGTTGATGTCATCGAGCGGCATGGTGTGCGTAATCAGATCGTCGATGTTGATCTTGCCGTCCATGTACCAGTCGACGATCTTCGGCACGTCCGTGCGGCCGCGTGCGCCGCCGAAGGCCGTACCTTTCCAGACGCGGCCCGTGACTAGCTGGAACGGACGCGTCTTGATCTCCTGACCCGCGCCTGCGACACCGATGATCACGCTGACGCCCCAGCCGCGATGGCAGCACTCGAGCGCCTGACGCATCAGATCGACGTTGCCGACGCATTCGAAGCTGTAATCGGCGCCGCCGTCGGTGAGCTCGATCAGGTACTGCACCAGGTCTTTGCCGATCTCCTTCGGATTGACGAAATCGGTCATGCCGAATTTCTCGGCCAGCTCCTTGCGCTTCGGATTGATGTCCACGCCGATGATGCGGTTTGCGCCGACCATCCGTGCGCCTTGGATGACGTTCAGGCCGATGCCGCCCAGACCGAAGACGACGACGTTCGAGCCTGGCTCGACCTTGGCGGTGTTGATGACCGCGCCGATACCTGTCGTGACGCCGCAGCCGATATAGCAGACCTTGTCGAACGGCGCGTCCTCGCGAATCTTCGCCACCGCAATCTCGGGCAGCACCGTGAAGTTCGAGAACGTCGAGCAGCCCATGTAGTGATGGATCATTTCTTTGCCGATCGAGAAACGGCTCGTACCGTCCGGCATCACGCCCTTGCCTTGCGTGGCGCGGATGGCCGTACAGAGATTGGTCTTGCGCGACAGACACGATTTGCACTGTCGGCATTCGGGCGTGTAGAGCGGAATGACGTGATCGCCCTTCTTCACCGAGGTCACGCCAGGGCCGACATCGACGACGACACCGGCGCCTTCGTGACCGAAGATCACTGGAAACAATCCTTCCGGATCGGCACCGGAGCGCGTGAATTCGTCCGTGTGACAAACGCCGGTCGCCTTGATCTCGACGAGCACTTCCCCCGCCTTCGGTCCGTCCAAATCGACGGTCGTCACTTCGAGCGGCTTACCGGGAGCATATGCAACTGCAGCGCGTGTCTTCATGGCCCTATACCGTGGAGAACGAATCGAGCTTCGGATTCTGCACCGTGCGCACACCGCACACCATCAGCGAGCGCCACGATGCAACGAAAAGCATTTTCCCTATGCGCGTTGCGGACCGGGGCGCCCGGACTCCACGACGTACGAGCGCACGACTGCGGCACCCGAATTGGCATCGTACGGAGAGTCGAGCCCGACGAGATCGGCACGCACGTGGTCGCGGCGCACGTCCAACCGCAAGTAGCCGCGCTTTTCCGAGTTCGCATACAGCACGTTCGGATTCAACGCTTGCGCCTTGTTCCAGGCAGCCTGCGAGCTGCCTTCCGAAGAAATCGACGTCGCGACGAGCTCGCTTGCGACGATGGGCGACTCCGGATCGCCAGGTCGGCGATGAAGATTTCCGACCAAAAACGCGTGAATGTCGCCGCTCAGCACGACCGGATTCGCGACGCGCGAGTCGGCGAGCGCGGCCATCATGCGTTCGCGTGCTGCCGGATACCCATTCCAGCTATCGTTGCGGAACAGCTCGGCGTCCTTCGTGCCCTCGTTCAAGTACGTCATCAGCGTGCCCTGCGCGAGCAGATTCCATGTCGTTTCGCTGAGCTTGAAACGCAGCCGTAGCCAGCTCTCTTGCACCTCGCCGAGCTTCGTGCGGCTGGGATCTTTCAGCTCCTCGCAATTCACGTTCCCCGAAAGGCGCGTAAACGGCTGCGTGCACGCAAGCGGCGAGCGGTATTGACGCGAATCGATCATATAGAGCGTCGCGAGCGTGCCGAAAGCGCGCCGGTTGAAGAGGCGCACGTGCGGTCCGTACGGCACCGCACGATTCGGCAGCGGCATGTGCTCGTAGTACGCGGCATACGCGGCGGCACGGCGAGCCAGGAACCATTCGCGCGGATCGTCCATCTGCGAGACTTCGCCGGCGTAATCGTTTTCGACCTCATGGTCGTCCCACGTGACCATCCACGGATACTGCGCGTGCGCGGCCTGCAAATCGCGGTCGCTGCGATAGAGCGCGTAACGAATGCGATAGTCTTCGAGCGTGACGGTTTCCGGCGCGTTGTGATGACGGATCAGCCGGCGGCCCCAGGTCGTTTCATAAATGTAATCGCCGACGTGCACGACGAGATCCAAATCGTCGTCGAGCATGTGACGGTAGGCGTGAAAATACCCATGCTCGTACTGCTGGCATGAGGCCACCGCGATTTTCATTCGCGGATGCGCTGCATTCGATGCGGGTGCAGTGCGTGTGCGGCCGACGACGCTGCGAAATCGGCCGGCCGTGAATCGATACCAGTAATCGCGCGCCGGTTCCAATCCGGCCGGCTCGTAATGAATCGAATGCGCAAACCGGGGCGTCGCATACACCTGCTCTTTGCGCACGATGTTGCGCATGCGTTCGTCGGTCGCAATCTCGCAGGTGACCGGCACGACTTCGATCGTAGACATGCCGCCGGTCGGATGCAACGGCTCGGGCGCAAGGCGCGTCCATAGAACGATCGACGTCGGCGAGGGATAACCGGAAGCGACACCGAGCGTGAAGGGGTCCGTCTTGAAACGCGCCGTGTCGGCTGCGTGCAGCAACCGCGCCGGCAGCAGGGCCGTTCCGAGCAATGCCGACCCGCGAATCAGCAAGTCGCGGCGTGTCCACCGTTCGAGCATCGCACCCCCTTGTAAACGCGAGGCAGGAAACCCCGCACCGTGCAACCGAGTTCGAATTCGACTTGAGTCGCGGTCTTAGCATGCCACAGCCGCGTGTGGGCGATGTACGGCGAGACTTGTCCCATCAGATCACAAGACGAAGTCGGCTCGGACGTCAGCGCCTCGTTGGTATGGCCGTCCGGAAATGCCCCGAGGGGAATGCTGTTTTCATGGATGCAGGTTCGTCAATGCGCTTGCTATCCTGAAACCAAACTGATTCGTGGAGTACACCGATGGCTGCTACGCAATCCAACATGCTCGAGCTCGGCACTTTGCTGCCGGCTTTCCGACTGCGGGATTTCAACGGCAAATGGTTCTCGACCGACGACATCAAGGACGCTGCGGCGGTTGTCGTTGCCTTCATTTGCCCGCACTGTCCGTTCGTGAAGCACGTCCGACAGGAATTCGCCCGATTCGCGCGCGAGTATCAGGAGAAAGGCGTCGCCGTCATTGGCATCAATTCCAACGATCTCGAGGCGTATCCCCAGGATGGCCCGGAAGGCATGGCCGAAGAAGCGCGCAGTGCCGGGTACACATTCCCGTATCTGCTCGACGAATCTCAAGACGTTGCGCGAGCGTTCCAGGCAGCGTGCACGCCGGACTTTTACTTGTTCGACCGTACGCGGCGTCTCGTGTATCGCGGTCAGTTCGACTCGAGCCGCCCGGGCAACGACATTCGCGTCACAGGCGCCGATCTACGTGCTGCAACCGACGCCGTGCTCGCCGGCGAACCCGTTTCGGAGAATCAGCGGCCGAGCATCGGCTGCAACATCAAATGGAAGCCGGGACGGGAACCCTCGTGAGTCGTGACTGACTCGTGTGAGTAGTGAGTGGTAGGGCGCACCGCGCCCTTCCCTCCTTCCCTCCTTCCCTTATTCCTATCTTTTCCCCTTTCCCTCTCAATCAGAACATCAGCTCCTTGACCTGCTCGCGTGGCGGCATTTCGTCGAACTGCGGCAACGAATCGGTGATCGTGTGCCACGGCGCACGGGAACTCGCGTAAATGTGCAAGCGAGGTTTTGCATCGAGCGGCCGATCGAGCGAGCCGACCGGAATGTTGTAGCGCCTGATGCCTGCAAACAGCGCAGGTAAGAGACTGCCGCAGCTCGCGCAGAATGCCGTCGCGAAGAGCTGCGCCTCCGGCAACTTGTAAGTCACGACGCGATCCGCGCCGCGCGTCCAACGCAAGTTTTCCTGCCGCACGAACACGTTCGTTGCATGCGCCGTACCGCGGCTGCGTTGACAACGCGTGCAATGACAATGCACGACCTTCTGCGGCGTTTCGTCGAGCGCGTACGCCACTTCGCCGCACAAACAACTGCCCGTCAACGTCTGATCAATGCTCGCACGTTCCGGAGCGTCCGCCACGGGCACACCGAACCCCGGCGGATACTCGTCGAACTTCGGCAAGTTGTCGTTGATATCGCACATCGGCGATTTCGCTTTCACGAAGATGTGCGCTTGCGGCTTGATGCCAGGATCGTTCTGCAGCGTGCCGGCGGGAATGACGACGGCAACGGCACCGATCGAAGGAACGTTCGAACCGCAATGCTTGCAGAACGAACGCACAACGGCCTGCGACGAGCGGTAGTGCGCGATGTCTTCCGTACCGCTCAGCCATCTGAAGTTGCCTGGGTCGGCACCAAGTGTGGTCCCGTACAACGTGCCGTGATGCCTGCGACACCTCGAACAGTGGCAATGCGACATCCACTTGAACGGGCCAGAGACTTCGAAGCGGACGGCGCCGCAAAGACAGGATCCGGTAAGCATGTCAGGCTGTAGGCGTTAGGCTGTTGGCTGTAGATCAGGGGCGCCGTTGCGCATTTTAAGGGAATAGGGAAAGGGGAAAAGGGAAAGGCGCGGCGCGTCCTGCTACTCACCACTCACGAGTCAACATTCACGAGTCACGCCCCTAGAACTTCACGCTCAACTGCATCGTCCCTCCGCCGTCCAGGGGTGCAAAAGCGATTTGCGCCTTGTTCGTATCGAGACCTAGAAAAGCATCGTTGAACCACGAGGCGAGGAAGTTGGCGAACGCCATGCTGAACAGCGTATCGGCGGGGTAATGCCATCCGGCTTCGATGCGCGCCCATGATGTACCGATCGTCAGCGCGTACAAACCGACGTTTAGCGATGTCCGGGCCCCGTCGCTCATCTCGATCGAGTCCAAATTGCGCGATGCCAACCGGGTATGTACAGCGGATGTCGACGTGTGTCCCGAAGGGAAGCTTCGGCCGCCCAATCCGTTCGGGCGTTCGCGATCGATCGCTTCTTTCAAGGTGTTCGTGACGAGCACGGTGGAGCTCACAGCGGCGATGTGCACGAGCGCGCCCTTGGTCTTGTTGACGAACCATTCGCCCGAATCGCTGCCGCTCGGCGTCGCCGCGGTCGTGATGTGATGCGCCAATGCTGATGCATTGCGCAGATAATCGCTCCAGTCTTCGGCCGTGCGCTGCGATCCGAACACCGGTGTGTTCGTTCGCGCCCACCGCGCTACGCGCTCGTCCCAGTCGTCGATTTGAAACACGGCTGCGCCTGCCAACGGCGCCCAAACCCATGGATCGCGCGCTGCGTTCACCGCAGATGCCTTGACCCGATCCCAGCCGGGCTTGAACGTGGCGTCTTGGCCCCACGACCGGCCGTTCGGCAGTGTGCTGCACCCGCCGCATGCAAGAAGGACCAGGATGAGAAGCAAGGATGCGCGTATCGTCATGCGCGAATAATGCCACGTGGGAGAGTCGGGAAAAGGGAGGGAAAAAAGGGAAAAGGGAAAAGGGAAAAGGGAAAAGGGAAAAGGGAATGAGGGAAGAAGGGAAGGACGCGCCGCGCCCTACCGCTCACCGGCTGTCGCTCGTAGCCAGCGAAGCTCTCGCTACTCGTGCCTCAACGCCTCGATCGGATCGAGCTGGGCGGCACGGCGTGCCGGGAAATACCCGAACACGATGCCGACGGCAGCAGAGAAACCGAACGCCAGCAGTACGATGCCGACATTCAAGACGAACGGCAGCTTGAACATGTAGGTCGCGAACGCCCCGACACTGAGCCCGAGCAGGATGCCGATGATGCCGCCGAGTGCCGCAAGCACGACTGCTTCGACCAGGAATTGCAGCAGCACGTCGCGCGCCATCGCACCCACAGCCAGGCGCGTGCCGATCTCGCGCGTTCGCTCCGTAACCGACACAAGCATGATGTTCATGATACCGACGCCGCCGACGACGAGACTGACGGCGGCAACGGCTCCGAGCAATGCAGTCAGCACGCGTGTCGTGCTCGTGAACGTGCTCGAGACTTCCTTCAAGTCGCGAATATTGAAGTCGTTGTCCTGACCCGGCCCAAGCTTGCGCCGCTCGCGCATCAATTTCTCGATGTCGGCTTGCACTTTCTCGGTCGACACGCCATCGCGCGCCGACACGAGAATCGAGTTCACGTCCGTATTTCCCGTCATGCGCCGCTGCAGTGTGCGCAGCGGGATGACGATCAGATCGTCCTGATCCTGGCCGAAGCCCGATTGGCCCTTCACGCTCAGCACGCCGATGACCTGACACGAAATGCGCGACAAGCGAATGCTCTGACCGACCGGATCCTGATCGCCGAACAACTCTTGTTTGACCGTATTGCCGAGAATGCACACGGCGGCGCCGCCGCGGAGCTCGGACTCGGTGAAGTTGCGTCCCGAAGCGAGCGGCCAGTCGCGCACTTCGATGAATTTGTCGTTCGTCCCCGTGACCGTCGTCGACCAGTTCGAGTTGCCGTAGATTGCCTGCGTGCCGCTGTTGGACTGCGGCGCCACCGCCTTGACGCCGCGGATCTCCGCTTCGATCGCCTGGACATCTTCCATCGTGAAAGGCGGTGCGGCCGATCGCGCGCCGCCGGGACCGAACCCTTGACCGCGAAACACTTGCAGCAAGTTCGTGCCCAGCTTCTGGATATCGGCCTGGATTTGCGCCGTCGCACCGTCGCCGATCGTCACCATCGTGATCACGGCCGCGACACCGATGACGATGCCGAGAATCGTCAGCGACGAACGCAACACATTGCGGCGAATTTCGCGCAATGCGAGGAGGATGGCGTTTACGAACATCGCGGCACCCCGCGATGTTCAGGCTGAAGGCTGAAAACTGAAGGTTGAAGATCGCGACGCGCGCTAGCACGCGCGAAAGCTGATGTTTGCCAGCGGTATGAAATCAGGGGCATGCGCTGTCTCTCTTCCTTCAGCCTTCAGTCTTCAGCCTAAATCTCTCACCGGCTCATTCGCTTCGTCGGTTTCGATCAGACCGTCGCGGAAGCGAACGATGCGGCGCGTCCACGCTGCAATATCGGGCTCGTGCGTGACCATGACGATCGTGATGCCCTTCTCTTCGTTGAGGCGCGTGAGAAGGCGCATGATGTCGATGCTCGTCGCGGTATCGAGATTGCCCGTGGGCTCGTCAGCGAACAGCACTTGCGGTTGCGTGACGATGGCACGCGCGATCGCCACACGTTGTTGTTGACCCCCCGACAGCTCGCTGGGCACGTGATGCTCGCGGCCCGACAAGCCGACTTCCTGCAATGCTTTTCGCGCGCGTTCGCGACGCTCTGCCGCCGGTACGCCGCGATAAATCATCGGCAGCTCTACGTTCTCGAGCGCGGAGGTGCGGCTGAGCAGATTGAAGCCCTGAAAGACGAAGCCCATGTAATTGCGGCGCAGGAGCGCGCGCTGATCGGGGCTCAATGAGCCGACGGGCACGCCCAGGAATTTGTACGTCCCGCTCGTCGGCGTATCCAAGCAGCCGAGAATGTTCATGCACGTCGACTTGCCGCCGCCGCTCGGTCCCATGACCGACACGAACTCGCCGGGATGAATCACCAAGTCGATGCCGCGCAGGGCCCGCACTTGGGCCTCGCCATGGCCATAGACTTTCGTGACTTGCTGCAGCTCGATGACGGGCTGCGGCGAGGCGGGCATTCCGGTCATGACTTCGACTTCGATTTCGTCTCGGCGTCGACGATGACTTGCATTCCCGGCTGCAGCTTGCGCTGCAAAGCCTTTTGAAACTCCTCGTTGTTCTCGATCTGGCTCGCCATACGGCCGAAATTCGGCATCTCCTCGAGGTCGAGCACTTGCGTGAACCGCCCATCGCTCGCTCCCGGCCGGAAGAACACCAGCGCCGGTTTGCCGTTCTCGAGAATCCACGCCCGGCCAAGACGACGCATCGCTCCTTGGTCGCGATTGCCTGGGCCGAATCGCATGCCGCGCGGCGGGCCCGGCATGAGCGCCTGGAACGGATTGCTCGATCGGCCGTTCGCACCCGGCATGCCTGGAATCTGCACGCCTTCAGGCTGGAATCGCATCGCGGCGTTCGGAATCAGCAATGCATCGGTCACGCTGGTCGTCAGGATCTGCGCAGTTGCGGTCATGCCCGGACGCAACAGCAAATCGTCGTTATCGACCTCGAGCACGGTTTCGTAGGTCACTACGCCCGTTGATGTCGAGGTCGAGCCGGTCTTCGTATTGCTCGATGCATAGTGCACTTGCGTGATATGCGCCCTGAACGTGCGGTTCGGATACGCATCCACCGTGAACGTCGCCTGCTGCCCGACTTGCACCGAGCCGACATCCGCTTCGTCCACGGCCACGTGCAGCTCCATCTTCTTCAGATCTTCGGCGAGCGTGAACAACACCGGCGCTTGCAACGAAGCTGCCACCGTCGAACCGGGCTCGATGGACCGTGCGAGTACGATGCCGTTGATCGGGGATTTGATCTCCGTCTTGGAGAGGTCGGTGCGAACGGCTTCGAGGCTCGCGCGCGCTTGCGCGACCGCCGCCTTCGCTGCCGCGAGATCGCCTTCGGCGCGCGCCACAACCGATTGCGCAACGTCCATGTCCTGTTCGGACGGAATCTTGTTGCCCGACAGCTCGCGCACTTTCAGCAAGCGTTGATAGTTCGCACGGGCTTCTTTCAGCGAGGCTTCGCTTTGAATCACACGTGCCTCGGCCGAAGCGAGCGCAGCTTCCTGTTGCAGCACTTGCGCCTTGAGTCGTGACGTGTCGAGCACGGCCAACACCTGACCGGCCTTCACTTCGTCGTTCACGTCCACGTACACGTGTCGGATCGTGCCCGACAGCTCGCTGCCGATATCGACCTGATTGCGCGGTTCGAGATTGCCGGTTGCCGTGACCGTGACGACGATGTCGCCGCGTCGTATCTCCTCGGTGATATAGCTCGTCGTGGCTTTGCTGCCGCGGCCCAGCACCAAATACGCCACGATCGCGATGACGACTCCGATCGCGACCCACTTGGCATAGCGCATCCACGGCCTCGGCTCGTGCCCATACCCGCCTAGGGTGCGAGCAACTTCGGAGCTGGTGACGGTCGTCTGGTTATCCATGTCGGTTCGTGCAGCCAATGGTGAGATCGTGAATTACGGGGTGCCGGCGGCCGCGGTGGTCGAGGCCGGGAATACCGACCAGCCGCCGCCGAAAGCTTTGTACAGACGGATCAAGTTGGAAGTGAGCTCGCCGCTGCTGACCGCAAGCGCATCCTCGGTGGACGTCAATTGCCGATCGGCGGACACCACCGTTTGGAAATCGACCAGACCGGAGTTGTATTGTGCGACCGCCAATTCGCGAGCGAGCCGCGCGCTTTCGGCCGCTTGCGTGAGCGCTTCAAAGCGCCGCTGCTCGTTCGCCCATTGCGTGAGCGCGTTCTCGATTTCTTCCAGGATCGAGAGCACGGTCGCTTCGTAGGAGGCGAGCGCCTGATCGACCAGCGCATTCTGCGCGACGACCTGCTGACGCAGCGCACCGGCACGGAAGATCGGAATGTTGAGCGACAACCCATAGCTGCGCGTCTCGAGGCCGGACGAGAACAGCTCGCCGGCATCGGAACTGGAAAAACCGAAAGAGCCGCTGAGCGACAAGCTCGGATAGAGCGCCGCGGTAGCCACGCCCACTTGGGCGGTCTGCGCCGCCAGGCGGCGTTCGGCCGCGCGCAAATCGGGGCGGCGGCGCAGAACTTCAGCGGGCACGCTCGAAACGATTTCGCGCGGTGCCGTCGGAATCGCGCGCGGTTCGGCCAGGATCTCGTGCAATGCGCCCGGTTCGCGGCCGGTCAGGACGGCCAACCGATTCATTGCCGCTTCCAACGACGACTGCAGCGACGGAATCTGCGCGAGCGTTTGCGAATAGCTCGTGCGGGCCTGCTCGACGTCGAGCACCGTGGCCAATCCGGCTTCGGCGCGCCATTGAGCGATGTCGAGCACCGAGCGTTGCAGCTCGAGATTGCGCTCGGCAAAGGCAAGTCGCGACTGCGTCGTGCGCACGTTCACGTAGGTCAGTGCGACGTCGCCCAGCAATGTAACGAGCACATCGCGTAAATCGGCCTCGACTGCTGCCAAACTGGCATTCGCTGCCTCGAGCGACCGGCGCCGTGCGCCGAACAGATCGAGCTCCCAGCTCGCATCGATGCCCGCGGTGTAGGTTTCGCCGCTCGTCGTCGAACCGATGTCGCCGCCGGGAAAATCGGCCTCGGAACCGCCGCGCCGAGTGCGTTCGGTGTCCCGGCCGCTCCCCGAGCCGCCGATGGTCGGGAACAGGCCCGCTGCCGAAATGTTGCGGCGCGCGCGGGCCTCGCGCACGCGTGCCAGTACCTGGTCGACTGTCTTGCTTTCCCGCACTGCCTGCTCGATGAGCTGATCGAGCGTCGGGTCGTTCAGCACCTTCCACCAGGCCGCGAGCGTCGCATCGTTCGCCGCATCCTCTTGCGTCGTTGCAGCAGGGGGGTGGCGCCATTCGTCGATCGCCGGCAGTTGCGGCGCGCGATAGTTCGGCCCGACGGCGCAAGCCGCGAGCAGGCTCGCGAGCAGCACCGTGCCGCCACGGCGGAGGACCTTCCTATGCTGAGTCGAACGCAGGTACAAGCACTGCTCCTGTTGCGAAAGACTGCTTTTTATATGGGGGAGCAGTCGCTCGAGAGTGACGTCTAGGCGCTCGTATGATGAATAAGTTCGCCTTTTACCTGGGAAAAGAAGTGTCATTGGGTCGTAACCATATGTGTCTGAAATCCCTGTAATTCTCGGCACTTCTCCGCTTATGCCGATTCGTGCTCTCGAACGTACGGAATGCGATATGCGGCGCATGCGCATTCACGCACAATCCCGCCCCCGTTACCCGAATTTAACCTCCGCCCGCTGAACGGCGAGCGGGCCGAATATGACAAGACTGACCCATCTGCAGCGGCTCGAGGCCGAGAGCATCCACATCCTGCGCGAGGTGGTGGCGGAGTGCGAACGGCCGGTGATGCTGTACTCGATCGGCAAGGACAGCTCCGTGATGCTGCACTTGGCGATGAAGGCCTTCTATCCGGCCAAGCCTCCTTTTCCTCTACTCCACGTCGACACGACCTGGAAATTCCGCGACATGATCGCCTTCCGCGACCGCATGGTCGCGCAGTACGGGCTGGAGCTCATCGTGCACGTCAACCCGGAAGGGCTCGAGCGCGGCATCAATCCGTTCGTGCACGGCTCTGCGGTGCACACGGATGTGATGAAAACTCAGGCGCTGAAACAGGCGCTCGACAGGTACGGCTTCGATGCCGCATTCGGCGGCGCACGTCGCGACGAGGAGAAATCGCGCGCCAAGGAACGGGTGTTCTCGTTCCGTTCGGCGCAGCATCGCTGGGATCCCAAGCGACAGCGTCCGGAGCTTTGGCGCCAGTACAACGCGCGCAAGAACAAGGGCGAGAGCCTGCGCGTGTTCCCGTTGTCGAACTGGACCGAGCTCGACATCTGGCAATACATCTATCTCGAGAACATTCCGATCGTGCCGCTCTACTTCTCGGCGCCGCGTCCGGTCGTCAAACGCGACGGCACGTTGATCATGGTGGACGACGAACGGATGCCGCTCGCCCCCGGCGAGCAGCCCGAGATTCGCTCGGTGCGTTTTCGCACGCTCGGCTGCTACCCGCTCACCGGCGCGATCGAGAGCACGGCTGCCACGCTCCCCGACATCATCCAAGAGATGCTGCTCACGAAGAGCTCCGAGCGGCAAGGCCGCGTCATCGACCACGACAGCGCGGCATCGATGGAGAAGAAGAAGCAGGAAGGCTATTTCTAGACGTGACTCGTGACTGGTGAGGCGTGACTCGTAGAGACACGGGCCATTTCACGGCAGTTCACCAGAGCGAGGAATTGCGAGCAGAGACGAAAGCAAGCAGCACGCCCAGAGTCACTAGTCACGAGTCACCAGTCACGAATATCAGTAATGACCCACAAATCCGAACTCATCGCCGCCGACATCGAGGCGTATCTGAAAGCTCACGAGCACAAGAGCTTGCTGCGCTTCATCACGTGCGGCAGCGTCGATGACGGCAAGTCCACGTTGATCGGGCGCTTGTTGTACGAATCGAAGATGATCTTCGAGGACCAGCTCGCGGCGCTCGAAGCGGATTCGAAGAAGGTCGGCACGCAAGGCGGTGCGCTCGACTTCGCGCTGCTCGTCGACGGTCTGGCCGCCGAACGCGAGCAAGGCATCACGATCGACGTCGCCTACCGGTTTTTCTCCACGGACCGCCGTAAGTTCATCGTCGCGGACACGCCGGGTCACGAGCAGTACACCCGCAACATGGTGACCGGCGCGTCGACGGCGGACGTGGCCGTGATCCTGATCGACGCTCGCAAGGGCGTGCTCACGCAGACGCGTCGGCACAGTTACATCGTGTCGCTGCTCGGCATCCAACACGTCGTGCTCGCGATCAACAAGATGGATCTGGTCGATTTCTCGCAAGAGATCTTCGACGCGATCGTGAGCGAGTACCGCGACTTCGCTCAGCAGATCGGTTTGAAGACCGTCACACCGATTCCGCTTTCGGCGCTGCGCGGCGACAACATTCTCGAGCGTAGCAACCGCACGCCGTGGTATCACGGCCCCACGCTGATGGGCTATTTGGAAACGGTCGAGGTCGAAGACGATCTGCAAACGAAGCCGTTCCGCCTTCCGGTGCAGTGGGTCAATCGCCCGAATCAGGATTTCCGCGGCTTTGCAGGTACGATTGCGAGCGGCACCGTGCGCGTCGGCGATACGGTGCGCGTGGTTCCCTCGGGACGCACCAGTCGCGTTGCACGCATCGTGACGTTCGACGGCGATCTCGAGCAGGCGGTGGCAGGACAGTCGGTCACGCTGACACTGACTGATGAAATCGATATCAGTCGCGGCGATGTGCTCAGTCTCGCCGATTCGCCGCCGGGCGTCGCCGATCAATTCCAGGCAACGATCATCTGGATGCACGAGGAGCCGATGCTTCCTGGCCGCCCGTACTTGATCAAGTTGGGCACACAAACCGTCACGGGCAGCATCACGGCGCCCAAGTACAAAGTGAACGTCAACACGCTCGAGCACCTCGCGGCCAAACAGCTCGAGCTCAACGAGATCGGCGTGTGCAATCTGAGCTTGGATCGGTCGGTCCCCTACGACCCGTACGTCGAGAACCGCGAGATGGGCGGGTTCATCCTGATCGACAAATTGAGCAACGACACCGTCGGCGCAGGTCTCCTCCACTTTGCGTTGCGTCGTGCCGAGAACATTCACTGGCAGGCGCTCGATGTGAACAAACATGCCCGCGCTGCACTGAAAGGACAACGCGCTTGCATCCTGTGGTTCACCGGATTGTCCGGCGCCGGCAAATCGACGATCGCAAATCTCGTCGAAAAGCGGCTGCATTCCCTCGGACGTCACACCTACACGCTCGACGGCGACAACGTGCGGCACGGGCTCAACAAGGATCTCGGTTTCACGGACGCGGATCGTGTCGAGAACATTCGGCGCGTCGCCGAAGTCGCCAAACTAATGGTCGACGCAGGATTGATCGTGCTCGTGTCGTTCATCTCGCCGTTCCGCTCGGAGCGTCGTCTCGCGCGCAGCTTGGTCGAGGATGGCGAGTTCTTCGAAGTCTTCGTCGATACGCCGCTCGAAGTGGCCGAGCAGCGCGATCCGAAAGGCCTGTACAAGAAGGCACGACGCGGCGAGCTGAAAAACTTCACCGGCATCGATTCGCCTTACGAGCCGCCCGAGCACCCCGAAATTCACGTGCGCACGTCGGATCTGACACCCGAACAGGCAGCCGAGCAGATTCTCGCCCGCTTGGACGAAGCGGGTATGCTCTATCCGGCGGATGAGCTGTCGGGAATGTAACGATGAATTCGCATGAGCTCGAGGCGCTCGTTGCCCCGGTCCTCGCAATTGCGCGGCAAGCCGGCGCAGCGATCCTCGAGGTGTATCGGCACCCCGTCGAAGTGACGACGAAGGCCGACGAATCGCCGTTGACCATTGCCGATCTGCGCTCGCACGAGACGATCGTTCAGGGCTTGAGCAAGCTCGACCCGTCGCTGCCGATTCTCTCGGAAGAAGCAAGCGCAATTACTTTCGAGACGCGTGCGCAATGGCGAGCGTTCTGGCTCGTCGATCCGCTCGACGGCACGAAGGAATTCTTGAAGCGCAACGACGAGTTCACGGTGAACATCGCGCTGGTCGAAAACCACGCGCCGGTACTGGGCGTCGTTTATGTGCCGGCCGGCGATGCGATGTATTGGGGCGGCAGCAGCATCGGCGCGTATCGACAGATCGCCGGCGGACCCATCGAAACCATTCACGTGCAAGCGCAGGCACCGCGCAAGCTGCGCGTCGTCGGCAGCCGCTCTCATGCAGGCGATACCTTGGCGAGGAATCTGCCGCGTCTCGGCGAGTACGAGTTGGTCCAACTCGGGAGCTCGTTGAAATTCTGCGCAGTCGCCGAAGGTCGCGCCGATGTCTATCCGCGATTCGGACCGACGAGCGAATGGGACACGGCAGCAGCGCAAGCCGTCGTCGAAGGCGCGGGCGGTCTGGTGCTCGATCCCAAAGGTACGCCGCTTCGTTACAACACCAAGAGCGACTTGATCAATCCTCACTTCGTCGCATTCGGCGACCGATCTCGGGATTGGGTTGGTACGTTGTTTTCAGCAGATTGATTTCTCGCCGGGATCAATTGCCGGCCCGGCTTACATCCGAATCGTTGCCGCCCACGCGTAAGAACATCTGGGCACCGCGAAGCGTGCCGTCGCGAGCCGGTAGCAGACTTTGGAGCCGAACTGGATACTCGCCAGCCGCCGTCGGCGCGAAACAAATATCGTTCTTGCTGCGTCGGATGCCGAGCGCCGGACGGTGATCCTGGCGGACCGAAACCGAGAGGGGCGCACCGTCCACGGGCGTGCGCTGCTCCGTCGTCGCGCGTACCTGCAACGTGCTCAGGCAAAAGCCTTCGCCGGGACGCAATGTCACGATCGTCGGCTCGACCTCCACTCTCGCGACTGTGATCTTCTTGAGCGACAGATCTGCGAGCTCGGCCGCCGTGAAAAGTTGTCGGCCCGCGCGCGCCGACTGCTGCGCCGACGCAGCAACCTCGCCCAACGTGCTCCAGACGATCGTGAAATTGGCGTCCTGCGCGGACCCACTCGTCGCGACCATGAGCGCAAACACTGCCGTCGCGGCAAACTTGCACCTCAAGCGCGCTTCTCGCTCCTCTAAATCGAACACGCTCTCCGCCTCCAACCGTTCCTATTTATACGGTCCGACCCCGGTCGAGTTCCGGAACCGCAACGACATTTGCGGCCACGATCCTTGCATCGGGCGCAAAGGTGCTGCTAGATTCGGCCCATGCGCACTTTCCAGCAAATGTCTGCACTGCCCCTCCTCGGCAGCTCGCTGCTGGGTGCGCGCCTGCACCTGCGCCGCTGAGGCGCGCTCACGATCCACCAAGCGCCGTCCGGCGCACCCACAATCTCGATGAGTTCTTGTCCCGGCGACGAAGCCCCTACAGTGGGTTTCCGCCTAAGGTCCAGGAAGGTTAGGCAGACATGTTGAACGATCCAAGCAAGAAATACCGCGCCTTTGCGCCGATCGCTTTGCGCGACCGCACGTGGCCCGACCGAACGATCAGCGCACCGCCGATCTGGTGCAGCGTCGATCTGCGCGACGGCAATCAAGCACTGATCGAACCCATGGATGCTGCGCGCAAGCGCCGCATGTTCGATCTGCTGGTGCGAACCGGTTTCAAGGAAATCGAAGTCGGCTTCCCGGCAGCCTCGCAGACCGATTTCGATTTCGTACGCGAGCTCATCGAACGCAATCTCATTCCCGACGACGTCACGATTCAGGTCCTGACGCAGGCGCGACGCGAGCTCATCGAGCGGACGTTCGAAGCTTTGCGTGGTGCCAGACGTGCGATCGTGCACTTGTACAACTCGACGTCGACCGTACAGCGGCGCGTCGTGTTCAATCTCGACAAGGCCGGTATCACGCAGATCGCCGTCGACGGCGCGCGTTGGGTGCTCGAACAGGCACAGCGTCAGCCGGACACCGAATGGATCTTCGAGTACAGCCCCGAGAGCTTCACCGGCACAGAGCTCGACTACGCCGTCGAGATCTGCAATGCCGTGAATGAAGTTTGGCAGCCGACGCCCGCGAAGAAGGTCATCATCAATTTGCCGGCGACGGTCGAGATGGCGACGCCGAACATCTACGCCGATCAAATTGAATGGTTCGCTCGCCATATCGCGAATCGCGATTCGATCGTGCTGTCCGTGCATCCGCACAACGATCGCGGTACGGCTGTGGCCGCCGCCGAGCTTGCGATGATGGCCGGTGCGGATCGTGTCGAAGGCACGTTGTTCGGCAACGGCGAACGGACCGGCAACGTCGATATCGTGACGCTCGCGCTCAACATGTACACGCAGGGCGTTCATCCGGGCCTCGACTTTTCGAACATCAACGAAGCTGCGCGCTGCGTCGAGCAATGCAATCAATTGCCGATTCATCCGCGACATCCGTACGTCGGCGACCTCGTGTTCACGGCCTTCTCCGGATCGCATCAGGATGCGATCAAGAAGGGCTTCGCCGCACGGAAAGAAGGCGACATCTGGGAAGTGCCGTACTTGCCGATCGATCCGCGGGATGTGGGCCGCACGTACGAATCGATCATTCGCGTGAACAGCCAATCGGGCAAGGGCGGCATCGCGTACCTGCTCGAGCGCGACTATGGGCTCGCGATGCCGCGTCGCCTACAGATCGAGTTCAGTCAGGTCGTGCAGAACGTAACGGATGCGACCGGCAAAGAGCTCACGTCGGAGCAGATCTGGTCGCTATTCGAGCGCGAGTATCTGAGTCACGAAGGCGGTTACGAGTATCTCGCGCATCAGCTGACGACCGCGCGCGATCATCCCGAGATCCAGCGTTTGACGCTCAAATTGCGTTGCCACGGTCAGGGCGCGCTGCTGCATGGCTCGGGCAATGGACCGATCGATGCGTTGATCGATGCGCTCGGCTTCAAGTGCGACGTGCTCTCGTACGAGGAACATTCGATGGGCACGGGCAGCAATGCGCGAGCAGTTTCTTTCGTCGAGATCACGACGCCAGCGCGCACGACGCTGTTCGGTGTCGGCATTCACGAGAACATCGTGACCGCGTCGCTGCTCGCAGTGTTGAGCGCGGTCAATCGCGCCATGCAGCGCGGGCTGCTCGACAACTCGATGCCGGTCGCTTCGGCGGGAGGGTAAGAGTCAGGGCTTGGGGCGTGGGACTGCGAGGCGGGCGTGAGGCTCGGGGCTGTGAGGCCTGAGACTGAGGTAATGTCGGTGAGCCTGTGCGCTCACCGACACGAATGTTCGCTTTGACAATGAATTTGCGGTGTGAACCCGGTTCTCACTTGAAGGCCCCATAGTCTCAACCCCCGAGCCCCACGCCCTCTCTTCACCCGACGATATATCTCTCCAGCTCGACGATCGTTTGTTGCTGATCTTCGATCACGGCTTTGACCAAGTCGCCGATCGAGACCATGCCGACGAGCCTGTTGCGTTCCATGACCGGCAAGTGGCGGACCCGCTTTTCGGTGACCAGTTCCATGCAGCGGTGAACGGTGTCATCCGGTGTGATCGTGATCACCGGCGTCGTCATGATTTGCGAGATCGGCGTGTCCGAGCTCGAGCGTCCCATGAGAATCACTTTACGCGCGTAGTCGCGCTCGGAGACGATGCCGACGAGTTGGCCGTCAGAGACGACGGGCAATGCGCCGATCGATTTTTCCGACATCAGCCGAATGGCTTCCAGCACTGGCTCATCGGGACCGATTGACCAGATCTTGTTCGGCTTGTTGGCCAGGATGTGCTTGATGCGCAGCATGGTCGGTTCCTCCTCGAACCGAGCATTGGCCGAGCGCCATGCCCACGCAATCCGCAAATGCCGTGGCGCGGCAAAGCCGCGTGAGGCTACAGGAAGGGGCCGGTAGTGCCGGCGCGGGAAGAGGACGTTGAGCTCGCAACAGCGGGCGAGCAGAAAAGGAAGGGGCGCGCAAGCGCGCGCCCTCTACAGCGTACAGTCTACGGTCTACAGCCTAATGATCGTGCCCGCCCGGGCCATGCACATGGCCGTGGGCAAGCTCTTCTTCGGTGGCGGGCCGCACGTCGGTGACCTCGACATCGAAATTGAGATTCTGACCGGCGAGCGGGTGATTGCCGTCGACGGTCACGAGGTCGCCAACGATGTTCGTCACCGTCACGGCGCGGGGTCCCATCGGCGTACTCACCTGGAACTGCATGCCGACCTGAACTTCGGCAATCCCTTTGAATGCGCGACGCGGCACCTGCTGGACGAGAGATTTGTCGTACTCGCCGTAAGCCTCGCTCGGCGGCACTTTGACTGAAACTTTGTCGCCGACCTTTTTCCCCTCGAGCGCACTCTCGAGCCCAGGGATCAGATTGCCGTTGCCGTGCAGGTACGCCAGCGGCTCGCCGTCCCGCGAGCTATCGAGCGTATTTCCCGCATCGTCGGTGAGCGTGTAATGAATGGAAACGACAGTATCTTGAGTAACTTGCATACCGGACCACGAAACGACTGAAGGATGTGGCGTCGGTCACGACCGACGGCTTGAGCGCGATGCGCACGTGACCGAAGGACTGCCTTGAGGGTCGCTGTGGCGGCGCGTGGATCACACTATAGACCTTCATACGGTCGTGAGCGAGCGCTGCGTTAGCCGAAATGGAGATCAACGGCCAGCGCCACACGAGTGCACGGAGAATCTGTGCATTGCAACAGCTGAGCGCCCCACCCGAGCCAGCTCGGAAACGACTTGCTACTCGCCCGCGACGATGAGTGCTAAACGCGGCACCGACTTCGAGCAATCGGAAGGATCTCGCCATCGCCGATCCAACACGGACACTCAGCATTGTCGCCGTTTACTTTGGCCGATTACTTTGAGCGAGCAACGAAGACTCGCGCTCATGGGAACGCAGCGCACGGATTCCTGACGAAAGTCTTTGCCCATCGGCAGTCGGCCGAACGCTCGTGGGTACTTGTTGGAGTGACTCGCGCGCAGCCTGCACATCGAGCCGACCGCGCCCGCGAAATCTCGCGCGGCCGGACGCTTGTTCACAAACGCGCCTAGGTGCTCAAGAGTCCCATCGCGGCCTGCATTGCCCGGCGACGTGCACCGTAGGGATCCGACACCAGCTCGCTGCGGTCGTTGAACACCATCGTTTCGCGCTTCACGGCGTCGTACAGGGACCACGTCGGCAGCTTCGGCGTCGTCGGACTGCCGTCCCGTGCGAAGGCGATCCACGCATCGCTCATCGCGTCGGCGAGTTTCAACGCCCGTTCGCCCCCGCCGGTGAATCGCGCTGCGATCTCGGTGTTGTCGAATACGAAAGGTATCTCCAACGCATGCGGAGAGCGCAGCTCGCCGTTGCGCACCGGCGTCTCCCACGTGAAGTAGTACGCATAGACGGGACCGGCGTTCAACGCTGCACGCCGCTCCGCAATCGTCGCAATCGGCGCGCAATAGCGGAAGTCGCTGATCATGAGAAAGAACAGCTCCGAGGGCGAAGCATTCGGCTCGGCCTTGCGATACGCCTCGATCACTTCCGGGGCCTTGTCGCCGAGGAATGCTTCGACTCGCTTGCGCATGCCCGCTTCATCGAGCCGGAACGCCTCCGCATCTCCGGCAAGTTGCAGCGTGTATTCCGTGCGATTGCAACCGACGATCAGCGGTACCTCCGGCATGACGTCTGCCGCGACCGGGTCGAACGGATGCGCAGGAAGTACGGTCCCGTCGACGACCGGCGCAAAGCCGGTCGTCGTGTGATTGAAATTGTGTTTACGACTCGCGACGAAGTACGCCTTCATGATTCGCTCGTACGGCAGCTCTTGGAGCTTCTCGAGATTGGACTCGCCGATCTGCAGCTCCTCGATCACCGCCTGAGTCGCGAACGTTGCGTCCTCCGGCGTACGCACCCTGATCGTCGGACCGCTTTGAATGACGGCGCGATGGAACAGGCCTTTTGCGGCGGGCATCGCCAGCAGCGTGCCGACCTTACGGCCGCCGCCCGATTCGCCGAAAATCATCACGCGATGCGGATCGCCGCCGAAATTCTCGATGTTGTCGCGCACCCATTTGAGCGCATGCACGATGTCGAGCATGCCGACATTGCCGGATTGCGCATAGCGTTCGCCGCCTATCGGCGCGAGATACGCAAAGCCCAGCACATTGAGCCGATGATTGATCGTCACGACGACGACATCGCCACGTTTCGCGAGCCGCGTTCCGTCGTAGGTCGGCGAAGAACCGGAGCCCGACTGAAATCCGCCGCCGTGAATCCAGAACATCACGGGACGCTTGCCGCCGTCGTCCAATCCCGGCGTCCACACGTTCAGAACGAGGCAGTCCTCACTCTCCGGTCGACTGCTGAGATCGCCGATGAACTCTGCGGACGCACGCGGCACGCGAACGACGTCGGGCTCGCGCTGCGGCGTGCTCGGGCCGTAATCGAGCGCATCGCGCACTCCGCTCCAAGGCACGGGAGGCTGCGGCGGCATGAATCGGTTCGCGCCTGAAGTGCTCGCGCCGTAGGGCACGCCCTTGAACACGTAAATGCCGTCCTTGAGGACGCCGCGCACCAGCCCCGCCGCAGTTTTTGCAATCGGCGCAAGCGATCTTTGAGCCTTCGATGCTGCTGGCGCAGCATCGCGGGAGCAGCCAGCCAAGTGTACGCCGGCAAGCGCAGCGCCCGCGACGAGCGTCGTCTGTTTCACGAACTGGCGGCGAGCGATGTACCTACTTGATTGCCGTGTCATGGCCGCCCCTTAGAATTTCTTGCTCATGCCGACGTAATAGCGTCGACCGAGAATGTCGTAGATCGCTACGTCGGTTGCGCCCTCGCCTGTCCACTCGGGCGGCTGCTCGTCGGCGAGGTTGATCACGCCCGCGCGGAGATCGAGCCCGTCGCCTAGTCGATAGCGGGCGCTCAAATCGAAATAGTGACGCGGCTTGACGCCCTTGCCGGTCGGTTCCGCTGCGCCGACGTTCTGGAAGTGATCCATCGCGTTGATCCAGCGCCAGCGCAAATCCAGATTCAGATCGCCGAGCCGATAACCGAATGTCGCGGTCGACTTCCAACGCGGATGGGAGATCGCGTCCGCGGTGATTTGCGCATCGCCGATCGTGCCGGCGTAATTGACGAACGGCGCACCCTGCAAGCTCTGGATCGCGTACTCATCCATGTACGAGAGCACTGCATTGACGCTCAACGATCCAGCGCCGTCGGGGAACCCGATATCGCTCAGGTCGAAACCCCAATCGATCTGCAAGTCGATGCCAGAGGACTTGTAACCGGCCAGATTGAGCAGCGGCGTCGTCAAGCGCGACAGCGCACCGGAGCTGTTACGCTCGATCAATCGGCAATAGTAATTGTCGGCGCTGTAGTCGGGGTTGGAACCCGAGCCATTGAAGCACCGCTGCATGATTACAGCGCCCGTAATCACGCCGATCGCATCCTTGATGCCGATCTTGTAGTAATCGATCGAGGTGGTGAAGTTGCGCAACAACGGCGCATCGGAGGTCGAACGCCAGACGATGCCGGCGGTATAGGTATCCGCGGTTTCCTCGTTCAGGTCGGGGTTGCCCGACACGTTTGACGAGACGGCGCTGCCGGTGAACCGCAATGTGTCGACGACGTTCTCCGGCACGCCGGTCGCAATACACAGTTCGCGCACCCGCGCAGCATTCGGCCCCGTTCGATACACGCTCGTGTAATCGCACGGGTCGCCCTGTCCCAGAGCCGTGCGGCCGATCGTCGCCGAGCCCTGTTCCGAGGGCTGATACAGCTCACCGACCGAAGGCGCGCGGATCGCGCGTTGATAGCCGCCGCGCACGCGGAATGCGTCAGTCAGACTCCAATCCAGTCCCGCCTTGAACGTGTTGACTCCGCCGATGCTGTCGTAGTCCGAGTAGCGATACGCGACGTCGAGATTCAGGCTGTCGACGAGCGGTAGGCCCGACAGGATCGGCACCAATGCTTCGACGAACAGCTCGCGAACCTGCGTACTGCCTTGAGTCGGCATCGTGACCTGCGTGCCGAGCACGGACGCGGCGATGCGTTGCGAGTCGGGGTTGAACTCGTAGCTGTTCTTTCGATAACCGATACCGGCGGCAAAGCGGACGTCGCCGGCCGGCAACGAGAAGGCTCGACCTTGGACGCTGCCCTCGATGACTTCCTGGTTGTACGACACGCTCTCGTGCAGCTCGCGCAGGAGATAGTCGAGACACTCCTGCGAGGGTGGTGCGAGCTGGAGCGGGTGCAATCCACCCTCGCAAATGCTCACACCGCCATCGGGCGCTTCGACGAGCGACAGATAGGCCGCGCGATCGATGAATCCATGTCGAATCTCGGTCTGCTCGGTGCGGCCAGTCGAGGCATACACCTCCCAACTTCCGTCAATGACATCGAGCGGTCCTTTGAAGCCGCCCAACAATTGGCCGACGTTGTAGGTGTCGTCGTAATTCGCGTTCGAGAAGCGTCCGCCGTTGAAATAGATCTTGAGCGGCTCATCCGGGCGCGGCCGCGACGCCATGATCGTGCGCAGATCGTCCGGCAGGAAGGGATTCGTGACCGGCACGAACACATCGCGCACCGTCGCCTGCGTGATGCCGAAGCGCGGTATCACGACATCGTAGTGCGCATAGTTGAATTGCGCGTAGCCCTGAATTGCGTCGCTGAAGTTGTAGGTAGTGCGCGCGAACAAGGCGACGCGCTGCGTGTCCTGTTGCAGCGGATAGTACTTGCCCGTCGGATTACCGACCTGATTGTTGATCGACAGGTACGGCTGGCCCTCCGGAAAACGCAGATTCGCAACCGGGGCCGATGTCGAGAACAACGTACCGTCCGGATTCATGCCGAAGTTGCGACTCGCGGGCACAGTTCCAGGCGCTATGCCGTAGCTGGCGAAAACTGCGTCCACGACCGACTGCTGCGGCAGATTCGCGGCATCGGCGACGATCGAGCCGCTCGGCAACACCGCCGCAATACCGCTCTCGCGAAAGAACTTACGCGAACCGCGATACGCCGGCTCGCGATTGAGATACGAGATCGACAAGACGGCGTTGCCGCGATCCTCCGCGAACGAGCCGCCCAATGACAGCGACAGGTCGTAGGTGTCGCCGTCGCCGCGCTCCGTAGTCGAGTATTGGCCGTTGAGCATGAAGCCTTCGAAATCCTGCTTCAGCTTGAAATTCACGACGCCCGCGATCGCGTCCGAGCCGTACACTGCGGATGCACCGCCGGTGATTACCTCGACGCTCTCGACCAACGACGTCGCGATCGTGTTCAGATCGATCGCACCGAGCGGATCGGAAGGCTGCATGCGCTTGCCGTCGAGCAGCACCAACGTGCGCGCGATGCCGAGGCCGCGCAGGTTCGCATTCGAGCGGCCGCCTCGCCCTTGATTCGAGCTGCTGGCGCCGGACGTCGCCGCGAATTGCGGCATTTGATTCAGCGTGGTTTCCAAGGTTGCCGGTCCGTTGGCATTGAGCGCTTCAGCTCCGAGCGTCACGATCGGGCTCTCGGCGACATAGTCGGATCGCACGATGCGCGAGCCTGTCACGACGACTTCGGTGAGCACGCTCTCCTGAGCTTGTACGTTTTGCACGATCGCACAAGAAAGTGTCGGCATTATTGCCGCCGCGAGCACGTATGGTTTCTTGATCGTTCGCATTGATTAAGATCCCCAACGTCGCACTTGAAACGTCGATTTTTATATCGAGACGCCGTTCCAAAAAATGACAATAACTGTCAAGCAGCAGGGTACAAAGGTTGCCTCGGAGACACCGTGTAAACACGGATCTTAGGTCGTAGGCAGCCGACGACAGGATGTGTTCTAAGATATGAAACTTATTCTATGGACACCCGCGTCGGAGAACAGCTGCTCCTGGCAAGCGAGACCACGCGATTCTCGAAAGAGTGCATGCTGGCTGTCGGTCGAGGCCCGGTACCTCAGCGAAGACGAAGCGACCGACGATCCTGCGCATGCGGAAAGACGGAACGACGCAAGAGCGATGCGTTCTTCGTGAGTGGGATAGCGCGAAGACATCAATGGTGTTGCCAGCAACGGACTGCGCGATGCGCATCGCCATTGCAAATGATTGCAACGCAACCGTCAGCTGCGGGATAGACGTTGCAAGGACATGTCGAACACTCGGTGTCGCGATTTGCGGTGCGTTCGATGCAACGATCGCCCTCGAGCGCAAGTCGGAGTTCAAACACGTTCCAGATGCCGCAGCTTGTCCGGATTCTGGTGATGTCAGATGGCCGAGATCCGGCCTTCTGAGACCAGCAGGCTCGTGGTCTGTACGATTCAATTGCCCTCGATCGTGATGTAATCCATTGATGCATGCGTAGCGTACGAGCCGCGACGGCGATTGCCTGAATTCCTGTGCTAGCTGCGCGTGGCGTGCCATGACTGCATCGATGCCGACAAGCGGAGTATCGACGCCAGCACTCTTCCCGCCGCCGTCGGCATAGGCGACGACGTCGTCAGCCAGGAGCGATCGGATTTTCTCGAAATCTCCCATGCGCGAGGAGCAAAGAAGGCGGCGGCGATCTCGCGCCCTCGTTCCCTGGGAACTGAGAAACACGGACGCGCGGCTCTGACGTGCTTCCGCGCCCGACAATTGCTACGCAAACAGGAGAGGAATTCTCGAACATGGCGAGCCCCGTGAAGCGTCGGATCATGCCGGAAGCCATGACCGCGGAGCCGCCCGAAGTGTGACATTCCGAGCACGGGCGTTGGTGTGAACTAGAACCGCCGCGCACGACTGCCCATAACCGGCGTCATTCATAGGCCCATGCTCCGTGTCCCCATATCGTTTTGAACACCAAGCCCGTCAAGCGATGTCGTAGCAGTAGTCCTGGGTTCCTTCGACAAGAACTTTCCCGAAAGACTTGAATCGAGGCAACACGCTCTCGAAACGGCGAACGGTCGAGCATTCGTTTGGAATTTTTTCACGCAGCGACCATCAAGCGGCGAACCCGAGCAAGTGGCACGTCCGGCTCGCAGTCCTCGGTCCATTGCAATTGACAGTCCGTTACGACGCTCTTAGGCTCGGCAAATCACCTGACTTAAGCAGGTGATTAGATCAGTTAGTTAACCAGCGCGCACAAAGCGCGCCAACGATAACGAAGGGGGTTCCAATGCTTGCGCATCGTATTTCCGCGTCGCCTTCAGAGCGCGCGCGGCTAGCACCGCGCCGATCGGCGGGCGACACACTCCGTCGCATCGGTTTTGCAACGCTCGTTGCGCTTGGTATGCCGGCTGCGGCGCTCGCTGCGGTTGCAACGACGGGCACGCTCAAGGATGGAACGGCTTTCCGGATCGACTATCCGGATCAATTCAATGGCACGCTACTCGTAGGACTCGACTACGCGTCCGGCAATCCGAATGCGCCGCAAAACCAAGCCTTGTTGGCGCGCGGGTATGCGCTGGCAGGCACGACGCGCTTCGTGACCGGCGGATGGAACACCCAAGGTGCGATCGAGAACCAAGTCGAGGTCGTTGAGAAGTTCAAGGCCCTCTACGGCAAGCCGGCCCGCGCCGTTCAATTCGGCTCATCGGCCGGCGGCCATGTGGGCGCTGCTACGGTCCAAGCACGTCCCGATGTGTTTTCCGGTGCCGTGTTGATGTGCGGCGGTTTGTCGGGAACGGTCGGTCAGTGGCACGCCAAGCTCGATGCGGTTTACGTCGCCAAGATGTTGATCGCGCCGAACGATCCGCGTTTGCCGGTCATCAACATCCCCGATGACTTCGCGACGAATGCACGTCCTGCGTGGCTGCAAACGCTCGCGAATGCACAACAGACACCGGAAGGCCGTGCACGCATCGCGCTCGCGGCCGTGCTCGGACAACTGCCGACGTGGTCGAATCCTGCGAAACCGAAACCGGCGGAGTGGGACCTCGCCGCTTTACAGGAAGGTCTGTATGACAGCCTTGCGGGCGGTCCTCTGCCGACGATCGGTCAAGCGATGAGCAGCCGCAATGAGATCGAAAGGCGCAGCGGCGGCAATATCTCTTCGAATGTCGGTGTTGATTACGCCGATTTGCTGGAGCGCGTCCGCGGCTCCGAGATCGTGCGTCAACTCTATCGCGAGGCGGGTCTCGATCTGAACGCCGACCTGGAGACGCTCGCACGTTCGCCGCGCTACAAGGCCGACCCGAAAGCGCTCGTCTGGGCTGAACCCGGCATCTTCACCGGCAAGCTGAAAGTGCCGGTGCTCACCGTGAACAACATCGGCGACAACATCTCCACGACCGCAAGCCAGTCTGCGTTCCAGGACGCCGTGGACCGCGCCGGCGCCACCGAGATGCTACGTCAACTGTATGTCGAGAGCGCCGGCCACTGCGGCTTCAGCGCTGCCGAGACGGTCGCCGCAGTCGAGACGCTGCAACAACGCCTGCTCACGGGCCAATGGGATGACGCAGACAATCCGCACAAGCTGAATGCGCTGGCGCGTTCACTGAACCTCGGCGCGGCACGCTTCATCAGCTATACGCCGGATTACTTCGCGCGTCCGTTCACGGAGTGCCACCTGAACCAGGCGAAGAAGCAAGCGAAACTGCCGGAACCAGCCCAGCAGAACTCAAAGGGCGCGCAGAATCGCAATGACCACTGCTAATCCAAACTACAGCACGCGGAAATCCTGACCCACATTTCGCGTCGCTGCCTCAACGCGGTGCCGGGTTCTTTGTCCGGCACCGCTTTTTTTTGGCCGAGATCAGCCCTGACTACTCCACCGTCACCGACTTCGCGAGATTGCGCGGCTGATCGACGTCGGTGCCGCGCAGAATGGCGCAGTGATACGCGAGCAATTGCAGCGGTACGCTGTACACCGCGGCGGCTTGGAAATGGCTGACGTGGCGCGGCATCGTCACCACTGTGACGCCTTCGGACGGCGTGATACCTGCATCGGGATCTGCGAACACGTATAGCTCGCCGCCGCGGGCGCGCACTTCCTGAAGATTCGATTTGAGCTTCTCGAGCAAATCGTTGTTGGGCGCAACGACGACGACCGGCATGTCGGAGTCGACGAGCGCGAGCGGGCCGTGTTTCAGCTCGCCAGCCGCGTAGGCTTCGGCATGGATGTACGAGATCTCTTTGAGCTTGAGCGCGCCTTCCATCGCGATCGGATGCATTTGGCCGCGGCCGAGGAACAGCGCGTGGTGTTTGTCGGCGAAACGCTTGGCGAGTTCTTTGATCGTCGGGTCGAGCTGCAGCGTCTTCTCGATGATGTTGGGGATTTCAATCAGCCGCTGGACGAGACCGCGCTCGCGCTCGCTGTCGATGCCGTTGAACTTCGCTAGGGCGAGCACGAGCAGGTTGAGTGCGGCGAGCTGCGTCGTGAACGCTTTCGTCGATGCGACGCCGATCTCCGGGCCGGCGCGCGTCAGCAGCACGAGCTCGGATTCGCGCACGAGGGAGCTTTCCGGAACGTTGCAGATGGCGAGCGTCGAGAGATATCCGGACTGTTTCGCCATGCGTAGCGCTGCGAGCGTGTCGGCCGTCTCGCCCGACTGCGAGATCGTGACGAACAGGGTGTTGGCCGGCACGACCGGATTGCGATAGCGATATTCGCTGGCGATCTCGACCCAGCAAGGCAGGCGCGCGATTTGCTCGATGTAGTACTTGGCAACGGCGCCTGCGTGATAGCTCGTGCCGCACGCGACGATCTGCACGGCTTGCGTGCGACGGAAGACTTCCGTCGCCATGGGACCGAACGCCGCCTCGAGCAGTCGGCCGCCGGCCACGCGCTCTTCGAGCGTCTGCGCAACGGCACGCGGCTGCTCGTAGATCTCCTTGAGCATGTAGTGCGGGTAATCGCCTTTTTCGGCGGCGTCCGCGGAAAGCGAGCTCTCGCGAATGGGTCGATTCGCCGTGTTGCCTTCGATATCGAGAATGCGAATGCCCTGGCGACGAATCTCGGCGACGTCGCCTTCTTCCAAGAAAATGAATTTACGTGTGACAGGCAACAACGCTGCGACATCGGATGCGACGAAGTTTTCGTCTTCGCCGATGCCGATTACGACCGGGCAGCCTGCGCGGGCAACAACGAGTCCCTCAGGCAAATCTTCGGAGATCACTGCAAGAGCGTAAGCGCCCTCCAGCTCAGCGACTGTGGCTCGGACCGCACGGAAGAGATCGCCGAGCTTCGTCTTGTGATAGTGAATGCGATGCGCGATCACTTCCGTGTCGGTTTCCGACGTGAACGTGTACCCGTGGGCGAGCAGCTCCTCGCGCAGCTCTTCGTGATTCTCGATGATGCCGTTGTGGACGATCGCAATGCCGTCGCGCGAAATGTGCGGGTGCGCATTGCGTTCGGACGGCACGCCGTGCGTGGCCCAACGCGTGTGTGCGATGCCGAGCCGTCCTTCGGTCGGCGTATCGTTCAAGGCGTCTTGCAACATCTTCACTTTGCCGACCGAGCGGAGCCGTGAGAGGCGGCCCGCCGTATTCAAGACCGCAAGGCCGGCGGAGTCGTAGCCGCGATATTCGAGTCGACGCAAACCTTCGATCAGGATCGGAACGACATTGCGATCCGCGATGGCACCGACGATTCCGCACATGGGCGTTAGTCCTTAAGGCAATAGGCTATGGGCTGTAGGTTGCAGTCGAGGCTCATTGCGTCTTTTTCTGCGGACGCTTCCAGTTTTCGATCGTCACTTGGCGAGCGCGTGCTATCGTGAGCTTGCCGGGAGGCGCATCCTTCGTGATCGTCGAGCCAGCAGCCGTGTTGGCGTTCTCGCCGATCTTCACGGGGGCGACGAGCATGGAGCCCGAGCCCACGAATGCGCCGTCGCCGATCTCGGTGCGCCACTTGTTGGCGCCATCGTAGTTCACGGTCACGGTGCCGGCGCCGATGTTGACCTTGCGTCCAAGCGTGGCATCGCCGAGATACGTGAGGTGGTTGGCTTTGCTACCTGCACCGATCTCGGTGTTCTTCACCTCGACGAAATTGCCGATGTGGACCTCTTCGTGCAGGTGACTGCCAGGACGCAGGCGCGCGAAGGGGCCGATCGAGTTGCGCGGCCCGATCGTCGTGCGATCGATCACGCAGTTCGGATGAATTTCGGTGTCAGCTTCGATGCGGCAGTCGCGAAGGTAATTGTTCGGTCCGATGCGGACGCGGTCTCCGAGCTCGACTTTGCCGACGAAGACGGTGTTCACGTCGATGACGACATCGCGACCGACAGTCACTTCACCGCGGATGTCGACGCGCGCCGGATCGATGATCGTCGCACCGGCCAGCATCAATTCTCGTGCGCGCTGCAGCCGCAAAGCAGCTTCGAGCTGCGCGAGCTGAACTTTGTCGTTGACGCCGAGTACTTCGGTCTCGGTGGGCGCAATCACCGGCCGGATTTGCAGTCCTTCGCGAACGGCCATGACGACGATGTCCGTCAGGTAGTACTCGCCTTGCGCGTTGTCGTTCTTGAGCTCGGACAACCACCGGCGCAACGCGCGGGCGGGCGCGGCAAGTAAACCGGTATTCACCTCGTTGATCGCGCGCTCCTTGGTGTTCGCATCTTTCTGTTCGACGATGCGCACGACTCGGCCGGCGTTATCGCGCACGATGCGTCCATAGCCGGTCGGGTCTTCGAGCACGACGGTCAAGAGTCCGATCGACGTGTCCGAAGCTTCTGCCACCAATTGCTTGAGCGTCGCCTCGCGTACGAGCGGTACGTCGCCATAGAGCACGAGCACCAGGTGGTCGTCTGGAATCGATGGGAGCGCCTGCGCAACGGCATGGCCGGTACCGAGTTGCTCGGCCTGAAGCACCCAGTGCACGGGCTCGTCTTTGAGCGCCTCCCTGACGCGTTCGCCGCCATGCCCGTACACGACGTAGGCTGCATCGGCGCCGAGCGTTCTTGCCGTCTTCAGGACATGAGCCAACAGGGGTTCACCCGCAAGCGGCTGCAAGACCTTGGGCAAATCGGACTTCATCCGTTTGCCTTGACCCGCGGCGAGGATGACGATGGACAGGGGCATGGGACTAAGCGCTACCGGCGACAGAGTGACAGGCTACCGAGGATGGCGATGTGAGACAGGTCATGAATTACGGCCGCAGAGGCTAACCTGACTTTTTCCCGCTGAACAGCGACTTATGTACAGATTTTGAGGATCGGCCGCACCAAAAAACAAAGCGCGCCGAGGCGCGCTTTGGGTTCCATCCGAAAAGTCGGGAAGATCAGGACTGCTTGAGTTTGCGCAGTTTGTCGATGGCTCGCAGCTGGGCGATGGCCCGTGCCAGTTCCGCCTGAAGCTCGGCGGCGTCGACCGCATCGGTACGGTTCTTGAGCGCCTCTTCAGCCCGCTGCTTCGCCTGGAGTGCCGCGGCTTCGTCGAGATCCTTGGCTCGCAGTGCTGTGTCGGCGAGCACCGTCACCAGGTGCGGCTGCACCTCGAGCGCCCCTCCGGACACGTAGAAAAACTGCTCTTCTCCGCCCGGCGTTTGTACGCGCACTTCGCCCGGCTTGAGCGTGGTGAGCAGCGGAGCGTGCCGCGGCGCGATGCCGATCTCGCCCATCACCGCAGGCGCGAACACCATCGCGGCTTCGCCCGAGAAGATCTCTCCTTCGGCGCTGACGATATCGACGTGAATAGTGGCCATGCCTAACTCTCAGTTGAGATCGAACGGACGACGGCTACGAACTTCGACCGGTTGAGGCCTGTAGCCTGTCGCCTTTATTGCAACGTCTTCGCCTTCTCCACGGCCTCGTCGATGCTGCCGACCATGTAGAACGCCTGCTCGGGCAGGTGGTCGTAGTCGCCGTTCAAGATGCCCTTGAAGCCGCGGATGGTTTCCTTCAACGGCACGTACTTGCCCGGTTGGCCGGTGAACACTTCAGCGACGTGGAACGGCTGCGACAGGAAGTTACGGATCTTACGAGCACGGAACACGATGAGCTTGTCCTCTTCCGACAGCTCGTCCATGCCGAGAATCGCGATGATGTCCTGCAGCTCCTTGAAGCGCTGGAGCACGGCCTGCACGCCGCGCGCGACGTTGTAGTGCTCTTCGCCGATGATCAGCGGATCGAGCTGACGGCTCGTCGAGTCGAGCGGATCCACGGCCGGGTAAATACCGAGCGCGGCAATCTGACGCGACAACACGACCGTGGCGTCCAAGTGCGCGAAGGTCGTCGCCGGCGACGGGTCGGTCAAGTCGTCCGCAGGCACGTACACGGCCTGGATCGACGTAA